>Ga0335077_10000034_pt1 | contig 136705 bp, 123 predicted proteins | sample Lox_Sample_31_FD_207151 | JGI IMG/M metagenome (GOLD analysis project Ga0335077, IMG submission 207151) | Soil microbial communities from Loxahatchee National Wildlife Refuge, Florida, United States - Lox_Sample_3.1 | ecosystem: Environmental > Terrestrial > Soil > Wetlands | place: USA... | reverse complement strand
GCCGCGGGCCGCCGTGGGGGGGGGCCCGCGGCCCCCCCCCACGGCCCCGGTGTTCGCTATCTGGCGATCGCCTTTTCGATCTCGGCGAACGTGTAGGCGATGTCGTGCGTCGGCCCCGGCGGAATGCCGAGCTGGCGCGCGATCTGCGTCAGCGAGAAGATGCCGCACACCGTCATCGCCCCGGCGGCGGCGCCGCCCGCGACCTCGACCACGAGCGCATGCTGCCGGCCGGCATGCTGCAGCGTCGCCACGATGTCGCCCACCCGGGCGCGGGCGACATCGTGCAGGTCGAGCACTTCCAGCCTGTCGGCGCCCGTCATGATGTCGCGCGCGACGAGTTCGCCGCGGTGGACATCCTGCTGCTGCGCCACTTGCAGCGGACGCTCGCCGAGGATGTCCGTTGCGGTGATCACCCCCATGATGTGACGGGTCGCGTCGTCGACGACGAACAGCGCGCGCACGCGCTTGTCGATCATGACCTGGTTGGCGGCGTCGACCGAAGCCTGGGGACTGATCGTCACCGCCGTGACGAGGCGCAGGTCCGTCATCACCTCGGTCGCGGGCGAGTCGATCCGCACCGGCGCCGCGGTGCGCGGGCGCGGCAGCGAATAGCCGACACCCGGCCGCGCGACGAAACTGTGCAGCGGAACATAGGCGCCGGAGAGCGGTTGATCGTGCGGTCGCGCGGGCTGGTCGCGGCCCAGCTGGCCGGGCTGGAAATACAGCATGCGCTCGAGGAAGTGATCCTTCTGCGCCGGTTGAAGGCGTTGCGAGCTCTCAGCCATTACCATCTCCGTGAGACCGGGTCATGCCGCGGCCATGCGGTGCACTGTTGCACGTGTCGCGCGAAGCGGTCGTTGACCCCCGCCAACCCGTCCCCGACCCGATCGCGACAATGGCGAACGCTACACCGGGTGCCGGCCCGGCGGCAATTCGCTCACTGACAGCCGCGCGAGTTCCTTCTTCGGTGGCGACCTTCACGTCGTCGGGGACACAGCGACCGGTTTCGGCAACCGCGCGCAGGGGCGCCCACCGCGAAACGCGCGATCGGAGCGCAGATCGCATCGAGCTCCGGGTTGGCCGCAACCAGGCGCACCGCCTCGGCGCATCCCGGCAGGAGGTGCATCTTGAACGCGATCTGCTCCGTGATAGTCCACGCCCGCGCCGCGCAGGGTGAAGGCGCGGATGCCTGATGGTAGGTGTCCCCATGAAATCGACTCCGGATCGGATCTGCGTGGCGTTGGGCCGAGCAGCAGACCGGCCGGCCAAAGCAGATATCTAATACGTCGATCGGCCGCCCGACAGATCGAACACCGCGGCGGTGCTGAACGCGCAGTCCTCGGTGCACAGCCAGGCGATCAGCGATGCCGCCTCCTGCACCTGGAGGAAACGTCCCATCGGGATGCGCGCCAGCATGTATTCGATGTGCTCGCGGTTCATCGAATCGAAGATGGGGGTCTTCGCGGCCGCCGGCGTGACGGCGTTGACCAGCACGCCGGTCTTCGCGAGTTCCTTGCCGAGCGACTTGGTGAGCCCGATCAGGCCCGCCTTCGAGGCGCTGTAGTGGGAGGCGTTCGGATTGCCTTCCTTGCCCGCCACCGATGCGATGTTGACGATGCGCCCGTAGCCCGCCTTGATCATGTGCGGCACGACGCTGCGACACGTGAGGTAGCTGCCGATGAGGTTCACCTCGATCACCTGGCGCCAGACTTCAGGAGCGAGTTCCCAGGTCGTGCCGTTGCCGCCGGTGATCCCTGCGCTGTTGACGAGCGCATCGAGACGCCCGAACTGCGCCAGCGTCGCGTGCGTTGCGGCGTCGACCGAGGCAACGTCGGTGATCTCGACTACCTCGCCGCGGACCCGGCCGCGTCCGGCGAGCGCGGCCTGCGCCTGCGCAAGGCGCTCCCGGTTGATATCCCACAGCGAGACCGCCGCGCCCGAGTCGAGCATCCGCTCGGCCACCGCATAGCCGATGCCCTGTGCGCCTCCGGTGACGACGGCGACGCGGCTTTTCATGTCGAGCTGATTCATCGTGCACCTCCGATACGCGCGGGAACGGTCCGTTGCCGCTGCTCGCCGAGGCCCGTGATGCCGAGGCGCATCTCCTGGCCGGCGCGCGCCCAGCCGCTGGTCGACCTGCCGGTCGTCGTCGGGCGCGACCTCAAGTCGTTCGGGCTGCTCACCCGCAAGGATGAACCGCTCTCGGAGGTCGCGACGACGTTCGTGGCGCATCTGCACCGCAGCGTCGCGGCGCAACCCGAACGGGGTCGCCGCGCCCGCGCGGCCGCCAGCTAGACCGCCGCGTCGGGCAACTCGATCTTGACCTCCAGCAGCTCTATGTTTTCCTTGCGCTGCAGGTGGACCTTTATCTCCTCGGGCTTGATCGACACGTACTTCGAGATCACCGCCACCAGCTCGCTCTGCAGCGCCGCCAGGTAGTGCGGGCCGCGGTGCCGGCCCGCGCGCTCGTGCGCGAGGATGATCTGCAGGCGCTCCTTGGCGACGGCGGCGGATTTTTTCTTTTCTCCAAGCAGGAACGAAAGAAGCGACATGTCTTACCTCGCGCCGAAGATGCGCTTGAAAAACGAGGGTTTCGCCGCGTCGACGAAGCGCATCGGCAGGCTTTCTCCGAGAAACCGACCCACCACGTCCTTGTACGCGCCCGCCACGTCGGACCCGTTCATGTGAATCGCCGGAACGCCCTGGTTGGAGCTGTTGAGCACGGTCTCCGACTCCGGGATCACGCCGATCAGTCCGATGCGCAGGATGTCCTGGATGTCGCCGAGCGACAGCATCTGGCCGTCGACGACGCGGGTGGGGTTGTAGCGGGTGATCAGCAGATGCTCCTTGACCGGATCCTTGCCCTCCATCGCACGCCGTGTCTTGGAGGCGAGGAACCCGAGGATGCGGTCCGAATCGCGCACCGAAGAAACCTCGGGATTGGTGACCACCAGCGCCTCGTCGGCGAAATGCATCGCCATCATGGCGCCGGTTTCGATGCCCGCCGGCGAATCGCAGATGATGTACTCGAAGCCCATGTCGACCAGATCCTGGAGCACGCGCTCGACGCCCTCCTTGACCAACGCCTCCTTGTCGCGGGTCTGCGAGGCCGCCAGCACGAACAGGTTGTCGCAGTGCTTGTCCTTGATCAGCGCCTGATGCAGGCTCGCTTCCTTCTGGATCACGTTGATCAGGTCGTACACCACGCGGCGTTCGCAACCCATGATGAGGTCGAGATTGCGCAGTCCGACGTCGAAGTCGATCACGGCGGTCTTGTGGCCGCGCAATGCGAGTCCCGCCGCAAAACTGGCGCTGGTGGTGGTCTTGCCCACGCCACCCTTGCCGGAGGTGACCACGATGATCTTTGCCATACGCTTCGCATCCTTTCCGAAACCGCCATCGCCGGCGCCGGACCGGGCGCCGGCGGCGCGTTACGTCAGAACTTCAATTCCTCGAGCACCAGTTTTTCGCCTTGCAGCCGCACCTGCGCCGGCTTGCCGCGCAGTTCCGCCGGCACGGCGGTGTCGCCGGAGCGATACAAGCCGGCGATCGAGAGCAGTTGCGCCTCCATGCACGCGGCGAAGATCCGCGCCTCCGTATTGCCCAGTGCGCCCGCGATCGCGCGTCCCCGCAGCGGCGCGTACACGTGCACGTTGCCGTCCGCTATCACCTCGGCACCGAAGCTCACCACGGCCAGCACCACCAGGTCGCCGCCCCTGGCGTAGACCCGCTGGCCTGAGCGCAGCGGCTTGTCCACGAGCAGCGTGACCGGCGCCGGTGGCGGCGCAGCGTCCTCGCCCTTCGCTTCGGGCTGCGCGGGGGCCTCGTTCGCCGCGTCGCCGGCGGCCCGCGCCACCGCGGCGGGCGCCGCGGCGAGCCCGGCCGCGCGCGCCGCCGCCATCTGCCCGGCACTGCCGCCGCGGGCCACGACCGGCACCATCCGATGCTGGCGCAACAGCGCGATCAACGCCACGAAGTCGATTGCCTCCTCGGCGGTGCTGACCTTCGCCAGATCGATCGCGACCGGATCGCCTTCGAACATGTCGTTGGCGGCGCCGAAGCGGGCCGCGAACTCGCCGGCCAGCGCGGCAAGGTCGGTCGTCTTCAGCACGACGACCAACAGCGTTAGCGCGGCGCTGCGCAGATCGAAGACGGCGGGGGCTTTCGCGGCTTGAACGACGGACATCGGCGACACGATCCAACGCGCGCGAGTGTAGCGGCAGCGCCGGCGCGCGCAACCCGCCCTTCGGCCGAGCACCACCAAATCTTGTTATCTGGAGGCGCAATAACTACAGCATCTAGTTGGCTGCGCACATGGTGCCCTACATCTTGTGGGTCGAGACGAAGAAGAAATTCTTTCGCTCTCCGTCCTGCCGGCACGACGCTGCTGCGCTGCGTGCGCCGGCCGCGGCGATCGCGCGTAGCATTGAGAAATGCGGGCGTTTGCGCCGAGTAAGAGCCCTGGCCGGTTGCGTCGCTCCATCGCCGCCCAAGGTCGAGCTGGCCCAGGAAACGCCGCTGCAACTCGCCGACGGCCCGGGCAAGGACAAGTTCGGCCAATGCGCGGCATGCCACAGCCTCGACTACATCGAGATGAACTCGCGCTTTCTCGATAAGGCCGGCTGGACCGGCACGGACAACAGGATGATCAACGCGTTCGCTGCGCCGATCCCGAAGGAGGACGTCGAGCCGATCGCCGCCTATCTGGCGCAGCACTACGGCAAGGAGCCCCTACCGCGGTGACGGTCTTGGATCCGAGCATGTGATCGCCGAGGGTGCGCTGGCTCGTTGCATCGCACCGATACCATCCGTACAGGCGCTGCGCGCGGGGTCGTGCAGACAAAGGTTGTATGCGCACGCCACGTTCACACGCGTTTAGCGGTGCCATACTGAGTGCCGGCGCGGATGCGACAGCAGAAGCGCGGAGCAGTCCAAGTGGAACCGCATGGGCCCGACGGCCCGAGGGGGAGAGCGCATGGACATGAATCGCAGGCAGTTCTTTCGCGTCAGCGGCGCGGGGCTGGTCGGATCGAGCCTCGCCGCGCTCGGCTACTCACCGACCGCGGCACTCGCCGAGATACGCAACTTCAAGCTCGCGCGCACGACCGAGACGCGCAACACCTGTCCGTATTGCGCGGTCGGGTGCGGCGTCATCATCTACAGCCTCGGCGACAAGGCGAAGAACGTCACCGCCAACATCGTGCACATCGAGGGCGACCCCGACCATCCGGTCAACCGAGGCACGCTGTGCCCGAAGGGAGCCGGCCTGCTCGACTTCGTGCACAGCCCCAACCGGCTCAAGTACCCGGAGATCCGCGAGGCGGGCGCAAAGGAATGGAAGCGGGTCGGCTGGGAGGAGGCGTTCGATCGCCTGACCAAGCTGATGAAGGCGGATCGCGACGCCAATTTCGTCGCGACCAACGGCGCGGGTCAGACGGTCAACCGCTGGCTCACCACCGGGATGCTGTGTGCGTCGGCGTCCTCCAACGAATCCGGCTACGTCACCCAGAAGGTGATGCGTTCGCTGGGGATGCTGGTCATCGACAACCAGGCGCGTGTCTGACACGGCCCGACGGTGGCCAGTCTGGCCCCGACGTTCGGCCGCGGCGCGATGACCAACCACTGGGTGGACATCAAGAACGCCGACATCGTCCTGATCATGGGCGGCAACGCCGCCGAAGCGCATCCGTGCGGCTTCAAGTGGGTCATCGAAGCCAAGCAGCACAACAAGGCGCGCCTCGTCGTCGTCGATCCTCGCTTCACGCGCAGTGCCGCGATGGCGGACTACTACGCGCCGATCCGCGCCGGCAGCGACATCGCGTTCCTGGGCGGCGTGATCAGCTACCTGCTCGCCAACGACAAGATCCAGCACGAGTACGTCAAGAACTACACCAACGCCTCCTTCATCGTGGGCGCCGCCTATTCGTTCGATGACGGGATCTTCTCCGGATACGACGAGGCCAAACGCAGCTACAACCCCGCGAGCTGGAGCTACGAGCTCGACGAGAAGGGCTTCGCGAAGGTCGACCCGACGCTGCAGCACCCGCGCTGCGTGCTGCAGGTGATGAAGAAACACTTCGAGCGCTACACGCCGGACATGGTCAGCCGCATCACCGGCACGCCGAAGGACAGTTTCCTCAAGGTGTGCGAATACATCGCGAGCACCGCGGTGCCGGACCGTGCGATGACGATCATGTACGCGCTCGGCTGGACGCAGCACAGCGTCGGATCGGAAATGATCCGCACCGCGGCGATCATGCAGCTGCTGCTCGGCAACATCGGGGTTGCCGGCGGCGGAATGAATGCGCTGCGCGGCCACAGCAACATCCAGGGCCTGACCGACCTCGGCCTCCTGTCGACCAGCCTGACCGGCTACCTCTCGCTGGCACGCGACAACGAGCAGGACCTCGAGACGTACTACAAGCCGCGCGCCCTCAAGCCGCTGCGCCCGAACCAGATGAGCTACTGGCAGAACTATCCCAAGTTCTTCGTCAGCATGCAGAAGGCCTGGTGGGGCGACGCCGCGACGGCGGAGAATTCGTGGGCGTACCACTTCCTGCCGAAGTGGGACCGCAGCTACGACGTCCTGGCCGCGTTCGAGCTGATGAGCCAGGGCCAGCTGAACGGGTACATCTGCCAGGGCTTCAATCCGGTGGGCTCGTTCCCTAACAAGAAGAAGATCATCACCGGGCTGTCGAAGCTGAAGTACCTCGCCATCATCGATCCGCTCGCGACCGAGACCAGCGAATTCTGGAGGAACTTCGGCGAATACAACGACGTCAAGACGGATGAGATCCAGACCACGGTCTTCCGCCTGCCCAGCACCTGCTTTGCGGAGGAAGAGGGTTCGCTCACCAACAGCGGCCGCTGGCTGCAATGGCACTGGAAGGGCGCGCCCCCGCCCGGGGAGGCGCTCGGCGATGCCGAAATCATCGCCAACATCTTCACGCGCCTGCGCGCGGCGTATGCCAAGGACGGCGGTGCCTTCCCGGATCCGGTCCTGAAGCTCACCTGGCCGTACAAGATCCCGAACAACCCTGCACCCGACGAACTCGCGATGGAATGCAACGGGCGAGTGCTCGTCGACGTCTTCGCGCCGCCTGATCCGAAGGACCCGAAGGCGCCGCCGAAGCAGCTGCTGAAGGCGGGCGAGCAGATCGCGGGCTTCGGCCAGCTGCGCGACGACGGCACGACCACTTCGGGCTGCTGGATCTATGCCGGCATGTGGACGCAGGCCGGCAACCTGATGGCCCGGCGCGACAACAGCGACCCGTGGGGCATCGGCCAGACACTGAACTGGGCGTGGTCGTGGCCCGCCAACCGCCGCATCCTCTACAACGCGGCGTCCTCGGCACCCAACGGCAAGCCCTGGGATCCCAGGCGCAAGCTGGTCCAGTGGAGCGGAAAGGCCTGGGGCGGCGCCGACGTGCCCGACATCCGGCCGGATGCAAGTCCCGACGACCCCGATCGCGTGCAGCCGTTCATCATGACTGCGGAAGGCGTCGCGCGCTTGTTCGCGCCCACCGGCATGGCGGAGGGCCCGTTGCCCGAGCACTACGAGCCGTTCGAGTCGCCGCTGGAGAGCAATCCGTTGCACCCGAACAACCCGAAGGTGAAGTCCAATCCGGCGGCACGGGTGTTCAAGGGCGACATGGAGGCCTTCGGTTCGCCGAAGGAGTTCCCCTACGTCGCGACCAGCTACCGGCTCACCGAGCACTTCCACTACTGGACCAAGAACGTCCGCACCAGCGCGATCGTGCAGCCGCAGCAGTTCGTCGAGATCAGCGAGACGTTGGCGGCGGCCAAGGGCATCAAGCACGGCGACATGGTCAAGGTCTCGTCCAACCGCGGTTACATCAAGGCGGTGGCCATCGTCACCAAGCGCATACCCCAGCTCGACGTCGATGGCAGGAAGATCGAGACGGTGGGCCTGCCGAACCACTGGGGTTTCGTCGGCCTCGCGAAGCCCGGTTATCTCGTGAACACGTTGACGCCTTTCGTCGGCGACGCGAACACGCAGACGCCCGAGTACAAGAGTTTCACCGTCAACATCGAGAGGGCCTGAGCCATGTCGACACTCCAGTCTCTCGACATCGAAAAACGCTCGGCGCAGACGACGCCCCCGCCGCAGGCGCGGCACTCGCCCGAGGTCGCCAAGCTGATCGACGTATCGAGCTGCATCGGGTGCAAGGCGTGCCAGGTCGCCTGCATGCAGTGGAACGACCTGCGCGACACGATCGGAACCAACGTCGGCGCCTACGACAATCCGGCCGACCTGACGCCCGAGTCGTGGACCGTCATGCGCTTCTCGGAGGTCGAGATCCAGGGCGCCGAAGGAGCGCGCCTCGAATGGCTGATCCGCAAGGACGGCTGCATGCACTGCGAGGATCCCGGCTGCCTGAAGGCCTGTCCCGCACCCGGCGCCATCGTGAAGTACAGCAACGGCATCGTCGACTTCATCTCGGAGAACTGCATCGGTTGCGGGTACTGCATCGTCGGTTGTCCGTTCAACGTGCCGCGCATCAGCAAGAAGGACAACAAGGCGTACAAGTGCAGCCTGTGCTCCGATCGCGTCGGCGTCGGCCTCGAACCCGCCTGCGTGAAGTCCTGCCCCACCGGCGCGATCCGCTTCGGCACCAAGGCGGACATGCACGCGTTCGCCGCCGACCGCATCGTCGATCTCAAGGAGCGCGGCTACGCACAGGCGGCGGTGTACGACCCGCAAGGCGTCGGCGGCACGCACGTGATGTACGTCCTGCAGCACGGCGACAAGCCGCAGCTCTATCACGGCTTGCCGGACGATCCGAAGGTGAGCCCGATGGTGTCGCTGTGGAAGGGCGTCGCCAAGCCGCTCGCGGTGGCCGCCATGGTGGGCGCGGTGCTCGCGGGCTTCTTCCACTACATCAAGGTCGGGCCGATCGAGACCAAGGAGAAAGAGGATGAAGCCAAGGTGTGAGGCGCCGGTCGTGCAGCGGCGGAGGGTGATGTCATGAGCACGCGCTACGTGGTCCGCTACGACGACAGCGAGCGCATCAACCACTGGATCACGGCGCTGCTGTTCGTGCTGGCCGCGCTCTCCGGGCTCGCGGCCTTCCATCCCGCGTTCTTCTTCTTCACCGACTTCTTCGGCGGCGGGACCTGGACGCGCATCCTGCACCCGTTCCTCGGGTGCGCGCTGTTCCTGGCGTTCCTGGCGCTCGGCGCGCGCTTCTGGCGCCAGAACCTGATCAACGACGGTGACCGCGAATGGATGCGCGCCAGCGGCGCCCTGCTGCGCGGGGAAAAGTCGGACCTGCCGCCGGTGGGCAAGTACAACGCGGGACAAAAGGTCGTGTTCTGGATTTCCGTGATTGCCATCGTGGTCCTGCTGGTGACGGGCATCACGTTCTGGCAGCCCTGGTTCGCGGACGACTTTCCGGTCACGTTGCGACGTTTCGCGGTGCTGTTGCACGCTCTCGCCGCGTTCGTGCTGATCCTGGCGATCATCGCCCACGTGTACGCCGCCATCTGGGTCAAGGGCACGGTGCGTGCGATGACGCGCGGCACGGTGTCCGAAGCCTGGGCGCGCCAGAACCACCCGCTCTGGTTCAAGGACATGACGGGCGGCAAATGACCGTGCCGCGAGGGCGCCAGTGACCCACACCGCACGGGTCCTGACACCCGAAGAGATCGCGGTTCGGGCGCCGCGGGGGACGCCGTACCTGCGGCTGCCGGACCGCGCGTCTGTTTTTGCCGAGCGCGAGGTGCGCCTGCGCCAGCTCGCCGCGGACCACGCGATGGGCGACTACCTCCGCTTCGTCGCGGAGGTGGCCCGCGCCCAGCATGCGCTGTTGCAGGCCTATCCGCAGGTGCGCCTTCCCTCCGCGCAGCACCTCGAGGCGGCGGCGCGTGCGGCCGAGGCTCCGCTGCCGGCCGCGTCCTGGAGCCGCGACCCAGGCTGGCGGCAGGGCCTGGCGCAGCTGCTCGATACGCTGTCGGAGCGCACGCGCGACGGGCCGGCGCGCGCCACGCTGAGCACCCTGCGTGCGACGCCTGCCGAAGCGATCGAGCTCCAGGCGGACCGCCTGGTGAACGGCGTGATGGTCGGGCTCGATCTCGGCACTGCACCGTTGATCGCGGCCGCGCTGCAGACGTACTGGACGCACCTGGTCTCGGCAACCGCAGCCGCCGCCAGCGATCCGGGCAGCGCACCGTTCGGCCGCACCACGAACGCGACGCTCTGCCCCTGCTGCGGCAGCCGGCCCACCGCGAGCATCACCCGCATCGCCGCCGAGACCGCCGGGCTGCGCTACCTGCACTGTTCGTTGTGTTCGACGCAGTGGAACATGGTGCGGATCAAGTGCACGTTCTGCGAGACGACGAAAGGCATCGCGTATCAGTCGCTGGAGCCCATCGCGCATCACGCCGCAGCGGCGATACACCAGGGCGATGCAGTACAGGCCGAGACGTGCGACGAATGCGGCCACTATCTCAAGATCGTGCACATGGAGAAGGACAGTCAGGTCGACCCGATCGCCGACGACCTTGCCTCGGTGACGCTCGACGTGCTGGTCTCCGAGTCCGGCCGCCAGCGCCACGGGGTGAACCTGATGCTCCTGTTCGGCGATCCGGATCCGTCGTCCGCGCCGGACGCACCGTGATCGTCCGCGGCCTCGAGTTCCCCGACGATCTCTGGTACCTGGTCGAACACCAGGCGTGGGCGCGGCTGCACGACGCCACCTCGGCCACGGTCGGCATCACGTCGCTCGGCGTTCGCCTCGCCGGCGAAATCCACATGTGCCGGCCGAAATCGGTCGGCGCCGAGATCCAGCGCGGCCGTTCGATCGCCGTGATCGAGATCGCGAAAGCCGTCGTGTCGGTCAAGTCACCGGTGAGCGGGCGCGTGATTGCGGTAAACCCGCGACTGGAGAACCAGCCGGAGCTGCTGCACGCTGATCCTTACGGCGAAGGGTGGCTCGCGCGGCTGAGCCTGGTCGACTTCGAGGCCGATCGCCCGGCCTTGCATCATGGCGAGCCAGCCCGTGCCGCGATCGAGCATCTTGCCTGGCTGAACCAGGTCGGATAGCGAGCCGGTCGAGCGCCGCCGTGGCGGCCGCGACGCGCTACCAGCAGCTGGAAGTCGCGAGCGTGTTGTTGACGTTGCTCTGCGTGCCGCGGTCGTCGACGGTGTAGTCGCCGCAGCCATCGTTCGCCTGTACCTGGGCGCGGGACGCCTGCGCGCTGAACGAGGTTGCGGTGACGGCGGTGACGTTCAGCGTGTAGGTCGTCGTGGACGTGCCGCCTGGAATCGCCGCCGGCAGCGCTCCGTAGCCGAGATTCGCCGCGACGTTGGTGTAGGTGTTGTTGGCGGCGAAGTAGCGCTCCTCGCGCGCCGCCAGGTCAAGCAGCGCGGACTTGGCGTCCGCACGACGCGACTTGGTGATCTGGTATGCGTAGCTCGCGACCGCAATCCCTGTGAGCACCCCGACCACCGCCATCGCGACGATCAGCTCCGTCAGAGTAAAGCCGCGCGCCGCGCGGAAGGCATGGTTGTCGTGTTTCATGTCAGCGCAACTGGTTCCAGGTGACGCGGCCACCGGTGGTGCCGCCAGGCGGGTTGATCTGGTTGACCGTGCCGATGCCGGAGGTCGTCTGATTGACAAGGTACGGATTGTTCGAGGCGGTGACCACCGACGGCGAGCCCGTGGCATTCAGCGCGATGCCGCTCACCACCGACCCGTTCACGGTGACGAAGTTGTTGTTGGAGTCGGCAAAGAACGAGTTTGGCAGCGCGCCGCCGCTGGTCGGGTTGAGTGCCATCGTCCAGCCGCTGGGCAGATTGGGCGTGCACGCGAACGGGTTGACCGCCGCCGGCACCGTCGTGTTGATGATGAAGGCGCCGCCGTAGATGATCGGGCTGTAGATGACCTGCTCGTTCGTGTTCGGCAGGTTGATCAGCCAGCCGAACTTGGTGTTGCTGCCGGAGCACGTCGAGCTGTTGTACCAGCACACCGTCTTGGTCGTCACCGTGCGCGTGGCGGCGGACGAGCTGGTGCCGGCGGACAGCAGCGTGATGGTCTGCGTGGTGAGCTGCGAGGTCGAGATCGTGCGCGAGCCGGTGAGCGCGGCGTACTGCACGCTCGGCGAGACACTGTTCCAGCCGCCCATGTCCCAGTCCCAGATGCCGTACAGGCTCTGCGTGCCGGTGGCGTAGCTGGTGGCCGCGGTCAGAGTGAGCGGGATCTCCTGGCCGGTGCCGAAATCGACCATCAACCGGTTGCTGCCGCTCGTTGCCGGGGTCGACAGGACCAGGGGCCGGGTCGTGATCGGCTGGCCGCTCGGGGTCGAGAACAGCGGCGTCGGTCCGGAGTTGCCGTAGTGGGAGACCGTCCAGTACGAGGGATTGTTGCTCGTGACGTCGAACCGCCACAGGTTGCCGAACAGGTCGCCCGCGTAGATGTAGTCGACGACGTGATCGCCATCCAGGTCGGCCGGGGTCACGAACGTGATGCCGTCGGGCCGGTTGGCCCCGGTCGGATCGTTGCTGGCCGTATAGCCGGTGTCGAGGAAATACGCCGACTTCGCCCCGCTCGTCGGATCGACCAGCACGATGTAGATGCCGGCGTGCCCGCTCGAGCTGCTCAGCCCGTTGCCGAACACGAAGCCCCACGAACCGTTGTGGAAGCGGCGGATCGCCGGCGTGCCCCATGTGTTGCCGAGATGGTTGCCGCAGCTGGAGACGTTGATGCACGAGAGCGTGGACGGCGTCCACTCCCCCATGACGAGGCTGCTGGCGTTCGACTCCGAGAAGTTCGACGGATTGGTGATGTCGAGCGCATAGATCGCGCTGCCACCGGCGCCAAGCCCGCCCACCAGCCAGGTGTGCCAGTTGCTGTTGTAGAACAGGTCGCCGGTGCCCGGCGTCTGGTCGACGCTGAACGCGTGGCCGTACTGGGTGGACGAATAGTCGAGTCCGCTGGTCGTATTGTTGTGGATCGTCTGCAGCACTGCGCCCGGCATGTAGGCGATCATCTCGGCCCCGTCGTTGGGCGTGGTCGAGTTGCTCACGTAGTTGCCGAACGGCAGGCTGGACGTGACGGCGCCGTCGTACGAGCCGCTGCGGAAGCCATGCACCATGCCGTCGTTGGCGCCGGCATAGACGACGTTCAGGCGCGTGGCGTTGTTGCTGGCGAAGGTCGAATACCGCTGCGCGGTGCTCGCGTTCTCCGCCATCGTCGCCGTCGTGTAGAGGTTGTCGGTCCAGCTCGTCAGCGTGGAGTACGGACCCACGGGCGGCCCGACCCAGGTCGGCGTCGAGTGGTAGACGTCGGCGAGCACGCTGGTGCGGGCGCGGAACAGGCCGGTGCCCGAGGTCGTGATCTCGTTGGTGCGATCGCCGCGCAGGTAGTTCAGGCGATTGGCGTCGTAGGGCGTCGCATCGCCCGCATCGAGCGCGTTCTGCTGCGCGGTGGTGAGGTTCGACCACTCCAGCCCTGTGCCCGTCGTGCCGTTCCACGTGAGGATCTGCCGGTTGGCCGGACCTTGTGCGGTCGTGGTGGTGCCGGTCGCGGCGCAGCTGCCGCCGGTGAGCACGCAACTGGCGTCCCAGTTCACGCTCGAGCTGATGGTGACGGTATTGGTCGAGCTGTTGTAGACCAGGTTCTGCGAGGTCAGCTGGCCCCACCAGTTGTTCGAGTGATAGAAGGACAGGTAGACCTGCGTGCCGATCTGCACCTGCGACGTCTGCTGCGTGTTGATGCCGGCCGAGGAGTCGGCCTGCTCCGCGGGCTGCGCGCGGAAGCAGGTGATCTCGTGGATGTTGCGGCTGCCGCCGGTCGAACCCGTGAAGCCGAATCGCAGGTTGCTGGGCAGCGCACCGTTGGAAGCGGTGATCGACTGGTTGGTGAGCACCGGTTGGTACGCGCCGCCGTTGTAGCTGTAGGCGAGGCTGAGCCGGCCGTCCTGCGTCACCTGCAGGTTGTACGTGATCGGCACGCCGTCCGAGCGCTTCACTGCCGATTCGTTGGCGATCTGGTTGGAACTTGGAAGCACCTTGTAGCCGTTCGGCAGCGCAAGGTAGTTCGCAACCGCGGTGCTGGTCTGCACGCCGCTGCCGCTCGAATAGTTCCACAGGTTGCCGGTCTTGCAGGTGTTCTGCACCGCGGCCTGGCGCTTGCTCGAGTTGAGCGACGACGGGTAGTAGTTCGGATAGTTCGCGTTCAGCCACGACCAGGCGACATTGCCGTTGCCGCGCAGGCCGATCCGGCCGGGCTGGTAGCCGAAGCCGGTGCTCGTGTTGTCACTCTGGTTGAGGAAGTTGCCGAACTCGTCGATGCCCAGGCCGAGATAAGCGCCGACCAGGCCGTCGTACGGCGCGTTGCTGTTCGAGCACGAGTAGGCCAAGCTTCCGCCCCACGCGCCGAGGTTGGGGCTGACCGCGCCGTCCATCAGGAAGAAGCCGATGCCGTCGGCGCCGTCCTTGCCCGTCCCGCCGCTGTCGCCCAGGTAGGTCACGGTGGTGAACACGACGTTGACGCCATCGCTCGCGGGGAACGTGAAGTTCGAGACGACCGCACCGTTCTGCGAGGTCCAGTCGGTGAAGCGCAAGGCGCCGTTGCCGGCCGTGTCCGGCAAGGTGCCGGTCGCGCCGCCTTTGAGCGCGTTCGGATCGCCGCTGTAGTAGGACAGACCGACGCACGCCGGAATCGTGCCGGTGCCGTTGCCGGCGGTCAGGCACGCGCCGTTCAGGGCCGACCAGTTCAACTGCGCCGAGGATTGCGTGAGGTCGTCCTGGATGACCACGCCGGACGACGCCCCGTGGAACGCGAGCGCGGCCGCGGCGAGAACGAGCCGCGCGACAATGAACGGGCGCTTGCCCGCTGCGAAATCGGAAACTGCCACCATCAGAGGCCTCCCAGATCCTGGACTCCCGTGGACACCGCATAGGTGCTTTGAACCACGGCCGTCGAATTGGCATCGCCCCCGTTGCCGAACGCCGTCACTTGATAGACGCGCGACTGTCCGGTGGGTCCGAGACCCATGTAGTTGATATAGATGCGCGGCGCCGCGAAGTAGGTCCCCGCGCCGCCGGTGGTCGAGATCGTCATCGGCGCCGCGCCGTTGACATTGATCGGCGTGTAGGTCGAGCCGAATGCCCAGACGCCCGCCGTGAAGGCGGCCAGCGTCTGCGCGTTCGAACAGACAGTCGTCGCCGCGAGATTGCCCGCGCACGCCGTCCCGGTCGTGGCATTGTTCTGCGTCAGCCACCATTCGGCGTACTGCAACGCGCTTTGCGCGGCCTGGAAGGCGTGTTGCTTCTCGCGCGTGTTGCCGGCGATGCGCTCCTGCAGTCCGAAGCTGCGAAACATCGCCACGGCCAGCGATGTCATCATCATCAGGATCAGCAGGGCGATCACGAGCACGGCGCCACGCTGCGCACGCGAAGACGGAACGGGCGGGACGGTGCTCATATGCGACTCAGAAGTGCGATCGTCTGTGAAATCGGCGCCAGCGTTGCCGGCTGGCCCGGCTGGGCCACAAGCGGGTTCAGAAAAGTCAGCGTGACCTGCACCGAATAGACGTTCTTCCAGTTGTTGCTCGTCATCGCGCTCGCGGCGATGTAGCGGTCGATCGAGCCGTTCTTGTTGCTGTCGACGCCGTAGAGGACCTGGAAGTTCTGCACGCCGCCCGCCAGCGCCTGCGCAGCGCCGCCGTTGACCGAGCACACCAGGTTGTTGTTGGCGTCGACGCTGAACGTGTTGACGGTGACGAGGTTTACGCCCGTGGTGTTGCTGTTGCCGTTGCAATCGAGCATGCCGTCGGCCGTGCCCGCCTCGAAGCGCACGATCAGCGTGTCGCCCGGCAAACCGGCGCCGGTGGTACCCGCCACCGCCTGGCCCGCGTTGGCGAACGTGGCGTTGGCAGGAAGCTCGGTCGTCACGCTCGAGGTGAGCGGGTTCGGGAAGTAGCCTCCGGCCTGCACCGTTTCGGTCAGCATCGTGAGCGCCAGGCGCTGGTCGTCCTGCAGCTGCGACATGCCGGTCTGCGCCAGCGACGTGGAACGCGTGCTGTAGAGGACCGACAGAATGCCGGCCACGATGATCAGGCCGATCGCCATCACGATCAGCAGCTCGATCAGGCCGATCCCCCTGTGGAGCGGGCGTGCGTGCCGCGTCATGGCTGCACCAGTAGGGTATAGGCGAGCGTCGCCGGTGCGCTGCCTGCAGCGACGGCCGCGTTCACCGCCACGGTCTTCTCGCTCCAGTTGACGGTGATCGTGCATGTGACCGGGGTTCCGATCACGGTCGAGCACGAGATCGTCGCGCCCGCGCCCGGAAACATCGCCGCCAGGCTCGCGCCCCAGGTTCTCGCGTCGAATGCCGCCATCTGCGCCGGCGTGCAGACCACCGTTGTGCAGTCGCTCGTATAGGTGCTCAGCGTCGCATCGCTCAGCTGCGCGCCGCTGACGGTGAAGCTCGCCGGCGCAATGCCGGCACCCCAGTACGCTTCGTTGGCGCGCATCGCGCTCGCGAGCGACGAAGCCTGCAGTGCGATGAGCGCACGGGTGCCCGAGTTGTGCGTGCTGCCGATCGCCAGCGCCTGCATCTTGGCAAAGCCGAGCAGGCCGATCGCCACGACCGCGACCGCGACCAGCATCTCGATCAGGCCGAAGCCGCGCGGCACGGACCAACGTACGAGTCGCGGATTCATCACGCACAGTTCCCGGTTCCGGCCTTCTGCACGGTTGTGCGGCCCACTGTGGCGACCGCGACACAGCGCGTGAGCCCGCTCTGCCCGCTCGCATCGTGCAGCGTGAGCGTCACGTTGCCGGCGGGCAGGCCGATCGCGAAGCCGTCGCGATTGAACGTGATCGCGCGCACGTGGTTGTCCGCGGTGAAGGTGCTGTTGGCGATGAGCGCGGGCTGGCTGCGCAGCACGGCCTCGCCGGCGTCGACGGTCGCGCTGCCGTTGGCGTCGGCGAACACGATCCATCCCCGGTCCCAGCTGGACGTATTCAGTGCGCAGGTGGCGCCGTCGGCCGAGATGCACAGCGTGACCGTCTGGCCGCGCTTGATCGCCTCCGCGCGCGTGTACTGGAGGTCACCGATCCAGCCGTTCACCTGGCCGGAGATGCGATACGCCGCCGCCGTATAAGAGAACGTTGGCACGGTGGCTGCCGCGAGCACGGCGAAGATCGCGATCGCCACCATCAGCTCGATCAGCGTGACGCCGCGCTGAAGCAGGCCCGCATCGCGCGGGCTGTATGTGATCGGACGCTTTCCGGTAGGCATTCGCAATGTCTCTCGCAGTCACGGTGCAGCGAGCGAATTCTTCTTCACGAACAAAAGCTGACACCTCTCGAACTAACGGCGAAACACGCGTCGATCTTGAGCCAACGCGAGAGTGCCATTCAGCTTCAAGAAAGCGCTCCGCAAGCATCGCGCGCGCACGCGCCGCCGGTCCTTCGCGATGCGCCGTTTGTCCTCGTGCAGCGCGTGCGCGCGGGCGCGCGTTCAGTCGAATGCGCTAGTCTCGGGGCGCACTGGTCAGCAACCTGTAAGCCGCCGCAGCGCCCGACAGGCGCTTGCGCATCGCGCTTGCGTCGCGCAGTTACGGTTGGTTACGGCGCGGCAACCCGGGCGCGATCGCGTCCGGGATGCAATCCAGGGCCTGCGTCAGCGGCTCGAGCAGTTCGAGGTTGGCTCGTTCCCTCCCCACGCTTGACCCCTACGCGCAGCGTGTGGCCATCGACGTCGACGCGGCGGATCGGGCGGGCGGCCATGGCGGGATGCTCACGCAGGATGCATCGGGCTGGTCGCGTGCGGCTCAGCGATAGCTGAGCAACGGCGGCGCGGCACGCGTCACCTCGAGGTGGGCCACGCTGTTGAACGTGCTCAGGCTGATCTGTCCGGGTCGGGTCAGTAGCTGCGTGATCGACGCATTGAACAGCGGCGTGTGCAAGGTCGGGACGCGGTCGTCGGGCAACCCGACCAATGCCTGGCAAATGGCGGCGATCGGCCCGGCCGACGTGACCACGAGCGCCGACTGCCCGGGACCGCAAGCGTCCGCCACCCGCTGCAGCGACGCCATGCAGCGCTGCCTGAACTGCGCCCAGGTCGGTCCGCTTCCCGCCGGTGTTTCCCTGCGCAGCCAGCGGCCGAACGCACGCTCGAACAGCGCGTGGAACTCGCGCCGCGGATGGTCGCTCGCCCGCAGCCGGGCCGCCAGCAGGCGCCGGTCGGCGAACTCGGGAAACGCGTGCGCAATCAGATGGTCCTGGTCGTGCTCGTCGAAGCCCGCGTCGACCGCCGCCACGCGCGGGAGCCACCCTGCACCCTCGATGCATGCCGCGGCCGTCTGCCGCTGCCGCGTCAGGGTGCCGCAAACGATCCCCTGCGGCGGCGCGATGCGCGCACCGAGCCACATGCCGACCTCGCGCGCCTGCGTCTCGCCGAGCGGCGACAACCGGTCGTAGTCGTCCTCCAGCAACGATGCCTGCCCGTGGCGGACGAGATAGATGCGGCCCATCGATCAACGCGCCGTCAACCCGCGCGCCGCGTGCCGCGCGGCCTGACTGCATCGCAGCGGCGGTCGCATGGCGTGTCTCGCTTCGCGCATCGGCGCATAGGATACCGATCGGCTCCGCTTGCACGCCGTCCGGTCCTGACCGCGGCGCCGGGGCAGTACGTGCTGCAGCGGGCGTGAGGTCTCACCGGACCGAGCCCGAGACCCCTTGGCTTCGCCTCGGGATGACGCGGCGGCATTCCATTCCGAGCGCAGCGAGGAATCGCGGCGCCTCGAGCTTCGAAACCGCCCGCTTCACGCGCTCACGCCGCGAAGTGCTTCTCCAGCTGCCTGCGCAGCTCGCGCTTGAGCAGTTTTCCGCTCGGATTCTTCGGCAGCGCCTCGACGAAGACGACGCCCTTCGGCACCTTGAAGCCGCCCAGCCGCTGGTTGCAGAACCTGATCACCTCGCTCTCGGTCAGCGACTGGCCCTGCTTGACCACGATGACCGCGGTCACCGCTTCGACCCAGCGCGGATGCGGCAGGCCGACCACCGCGACCTCGCTCACCTGCGCGAGGCCGTAGATCGCTTCCTCGACCTCGCGGCTGGCGACGTTCTCGCCGCCGGTCTTGATCATGTCCTTCTTCCGATCGACCACCGCGATATAGCCCTCGTCGTCCACCACAGCGAGGTCGCCGCTGTGGAACCATCCGCCCTCGAATGCGGCCGCGCTGCGCTCGGGATCGTTGTAATAGCCGGCCAGAAGTTGCGGCGATCGGTGCACGATCTCGCCGATCTCGCCCACCGCGACGTCGCGCATGCGGTCGTCGACGACGCGGGTCTCGACGTTCAGCGCCGGCCTGCCCGCCGAGCCGGGCTTGCGCATCTGATCCTCCGGCTTCAGCACGGTGGCGAGCGGCGCGATCTCGGTCTGGCCGTAGAAGTTCCACAGGCGCACCTGGGGCAACCGCCGCTGCATCTCGCGCAGCACTTCGACCGGCATGATCGATGCGCCGTAGTAGCCCTTGCCCAGCGCCGAGAGATCGGTGCGCTCGAATAGCGGCGAGCGCAGGAGCGCGATCCATACGGTAGGCGGCGCGAAGAACGAGCTGATGCGATGCCGCTCGAGCAGCGGCAGCAGGTTGTCGGGTTGCGGCGCGGCGGTGATCACGCTGCTGCAGCCGAGATAGATCGCCGGGCCGAGGAAGACGTCGAGCTGGGCGCAGTGATACAGCGGCAACGAGTGCAGCATTTGGTCCGAGGCCGCCATCTCGCCGTCGACGATGCAGCTCACGTACTGCCAGATCACCGCTTCGTGCGAGAGCATCGCGCCCTTCGGCAGCGATTCGGTGCCGCTCGTGTAGACGATCTGCAGGAGATCGCTTCCCGCCAGTTCGACCGCCGGCGGCTCGGCGGCGGTCGCGGCCAGCGTCGCAAAGCTGAGCATCCCGCTGCCGCGGGGCTCGGGCGACGTTTCGCCCGGCAACGCGACGAAACGCTCGACGCGCGTGTCGAGGCCGGCTGCCGCGTGGCCCAGTTCGGAGAGCCCTTCGTCGACCGCCAGCGTGCGCGCGCCCGCGTGGCGCAGGATGTAGGCGATCTCCTCGGCCTTGAGCATGAAGTTGATCGGCACCAGCACCGCGCCGAGGCGGGCCAGCGCGAAGCGCAACGCAGCGAACGCGTGCGAGTTGCGCGCCAGCACCGCCACCTGCGCGCCCTTCGCGATGCCGTTCGCGTGCAGCCCGGCGGCGAGCCTGCTGCACAGCGCGTCGAACTCGGCATACGTCCACGCCACGTTGCCGCAGGCGATCGCGCGCTTGTCGGGGTAGCGCCGCGCCGAGCGATGCAAGAGTTCCGCGACGGTCTGGCTTCTTCCTGTCATTGCCTCGGTCTCCCTGTTCGCGTTGCGCGACCCGCAGCGCCTGGCCCGCCGTTACGGCACGACGACCACCTTGCCCTCGACTTTGCGTTGCATCAGCGCTTGCAGCGCGTCGACGGTCCGGTCCAGAGCGTAGCGCGCCGACACGAGCGGCCGGATCCGGCCGGCGCGGTAGAGCGCGACCAGCTCCTGCACGTCGCGTGCACCGTTGGCCGGCTCGCGGCGCAGGAAGTCGCCCCAGAACACGCCGACGATCGAGCAACCCTTCAGCAGCGGCAGGTTGAGCGGGACCTTCGGGATCTCGCCGCCGGCGAATCCGATCACCAGATAGCGTCCGCGCCAGGCGGTGCTGCGCAGCGCCGGCTCGCTGAAGCTGCCGCCGACCGGATCGCACACCAAGTCGACACCCGCTCCAGCCAGGACCTTCAGCCGCTCGCGCAGATCCTCGCTCTGGTAGTCGATCGTTTCGTCGGCGCCGTGCTCTCGGCACGTGCGCAATTTGCCGGACGACGACGCGGCGGCGATCACGCGCGCGCCGAGTGCCTTGGCGATCTCGATCGCGGCGATGCCGATGCCGCCCGCCGCACCGAGCACCAGCACCGTTTCGCCGGCGCGCACCTGGCCGCGATCCTTCAGCGCGTGATAGCAGGTGCCGTAGGTCATCAGGAACGAGCCCGCAATCTCGTACGGCATGCCCTCCGGCATCGGAACGAGGCGGTCCTGCGGCACCAGCGCTTGCTCGGCAAACGCGCCCCAGCCTGTGAATCCGATCACCGACTGCCCCGGCTGGACGCGCGTCACGCCTGCGCCGATCGCCTCGACGATGCCCGCCAGTTCGCCTCCCGGCGAAAAAGGCAGCGGCGGCTTGATCTGGTATTTGTTCTGGATGATCAGTGCGTCCGGGAAATTGACGCCGGCGGCCTTGACGCGCACGAGCGCTTCGCCCGGACCCGGCGTCGGCGTCGGCACCTCCTCGACGGCGAGCGTCTCGGGCGGACCGAACGTGCGGCACAGCACGGCTTTCATCGCGCGCTCTTCTCGAAGTAGCGCCGCACGAGCGACTCGGCGACAAGTGCTGGACGCTCCTGTCCCTCGATCTCCATCGTGATGTTGGAGGTCAACTGCAGGCCGCCCTCCACGTCGTCCACCTTTGCCAGCACGATCCGGCCGCGCACGCGGCTGCCCGAGCGCACCGGTGCGGTGAAGCGCACCTTGTTCAGCCCATAGTTGAGCCCCAGGTCGCAGAACGGGAACGCGTGCTGCAGGTAGGGCTCGTAGAACCCGCCGAGCAGGGAAAGCGTGAGGAAGCCGTGCGCGATCGTGCCGCCGTACGGCGACGATTTCGCGCGCTCGACATCGACATGGATCCACTGGAAGTCGCCGGTTGCCTCGGCGAACTTGTCGATGCGCGTCTGGTCGACGGTCATCCAGTCGGTCACGCAGACCTCCTGGCCGACGGCATTGCGCACATCGCCCGGCTTCTCGAAGCGAACGGCCTTTTCCATCTAGCGGCTCCTTGGCGGGTTGTAGTACGGGGCCGTGCTGCCCGCGCGCTTGCGCGCCCGGCCCAGCTCGTGGCGCGCGATCGTGCGCAGGTGCACCTCGTCGGGACCATCGAAGAAGCGCATCGCGCGCCCCCAGGTCCACAGGAAAGCGAGCGGCGTGTCCGGCGTCAGTCCCATCGCGCCGAACACCTGCATCGCGCGGTCGAGCACGCGCGTCTGCAGCCGTGCCGCGACCAGCTTGATCGCCGAGACGTCGATGCGCGCCGCCGCGTTGCCCTGCTGGTCCATCAGCCACGCCGCGCGCAACACGAGCAGCCGCGCCTGGTCGATCTCGACCCGCGACTCGGCGATCCAGTCCTGCAGGTTCGAGAACTCGCTCAGTGCCTTGCCGAAGGCGCGCCGCGAGAGCGCACGCTCGCACATCAGCTCCACCGCGAGCTCGCACTGCCCGATGGTGCGCATGCAGTGATGCACGCGCCCGGGCCCGAGCCGCGCCTGCGCCAGCGCAAAGCCCCTGCCCTCTTCGCCGAGCAGGTTCGACACCGGCACGCGCACGTCGCGCAACAGGACCTCGCAGTGCCCCTCGGGCGCACGGTGATGCATGATCGGCACGTTGCGCACGACCTTGAAGCCCGGCGTGTCGGTCGGCACCAGCACCATCGAATGACGGTCATGCGCCTCGCGTTCGCTGCCGGTGACGCCCATCACGATGCTGATGCGGCAGTTCGGATGCAGCGCGCCGGTCGTGAACCACTTGCGACCGTTGATCACGTAATGGTCGCCATCGCGCCGGATCGTGGTCGCGATGTTGGTCGCGTCGGACGAAGCGACGTCGGGCTCCGTCATCGCGAAGCACGAACGGATCCCGCCCCGCAGCAGCGGGTCGAGCCAGGCCTTGCGCTGCGCCGGCGTGGCGAACAGGTGCAGCAGTTCCATGTTGCCCGTGTCCGGCGCGTTGCAGTTGAACACCTCGGGCGACCACGGCACGCGGCCCATGATCTCGGCAAGCGGCGCGTACTCCATGTTGGTGAGCCGCGTCCCCGGCTCGTCGGGCTTGAGGCCCGGCAGGAAGAGGTTCCACAACCCCTGCGCCCTCGCCTTTACCTTCAGGTCGTCGACGATCGCGAGCGGGAACTCGCCTTCGTCGGCGATGCGCGTCCACTCGGCGTTTGCCGGCAGTACATGGTCGTCCATGAAGTTTTGCAGCCGCTGCTGCAGTCGTTGCACATGCTCGCCGTACGCGAAGTCCATCGTTCAGCCTCCTCTGCTTTCGCCTCGACAGCGCGGCCCACTAATACCACGCCCAATGCGCCGACCTCTCTGCGTTTTCGGCCGTCGCGACGCCCGACTTCGCGCGCGGCGCGCCGCCTTCTTGCGCAACACCATGCGCCGGGGCCGGATACGTGACGAAGAAGGTCGGGTTCGATTGCCCGCCGTCGAGCCGTTGCTGATCGAAAACCGAACCATGGGGTTGCGGTCGCCGTCATCGCCGCGCTCCTGTCAGTTGCCCTCGAAGCGCGCCGCGCGTTTCTCCAGGAACGCGCTGACGCCTTCGGCGAAGTCGCGCGTCGTGGTGCTGGCGGCGAACGCCTCTTTTTCGGCGTCGAGCTGCGCGCCGAAGTCGGACGAGGACGAGCGCCGCATCAGCCGGCGCATGCGGCCGATCGCGCGCGTCGGGCCGGCGGCAAGCCGCTGCGCCAGCTTGTCCGTCTCGGCTTCGAGTGTCGCGGCCGGCACGACGCGGTTCACGAGCCCCAGGCGCAGCGCTTCGGCGGCGTCGAACGTCTCGTTGAGCAGTGCTATCTCGAGCGCCTTGCGCAGGCCGACCACGCGCGGCAGTGCGAACGAGGCACCGCCGTCGCAGCTCGCGCCGAGGTTCAGGTAGGCGAGGACGAAGCGCGTGCCCTCCGCCGCAATCGCCAGATCGGCGGCGAGCATCATGCTCACGCCGGCGCCGGCGACGACGCCATGCACGCTTGCGATCACCGGCGCATCGAGCGCCGCCAGCCTGCGCAGGGCGGCGTGCAGCGGATCGATCAGCTGGGTCGGAATCGATCGCGGGTCGGTCTTCATCTGGCCGATGTCGCCGCCGGCCATGAAGCCCTTGCCTTCTCCGGACAGGACGACCGCGCGTACGGTCGGGTCGCGCGCCAGCTCCTCGCTTGCGGCGCGCAGCGCCTTGGCCGTTGCGCTGTCGATCGCGTTCAGGGACTGCGGCCGGTTGAAGCGCAGGTGCGCAACGCCGCCTTCGCGGCGCAGGATCAGAGGCTGGTTGGTGTCCATGGTCGTCGTTGCGCTGAGCGCTTCAGGTGAGGCTGCGGCCGGTAGCGACTGGAGTGATGTCGCCGGTGACGGCCGTCGCCTGCGCCGCAAGCGCGAAAGCCACCGGGCGAGCCGCAATGATGCTCGCGTTCAAGTGCCTTGCCGTGCAATCGCGGTTCGCCAGCGCAGACCAGAAGGAAGGCATGCAGGCCTGCGTCGACAAGCGCCCGCCCGTTTTCAATCACGCCTGACGCGCCGCGCGGCGCTTTGCAACAACTCCGGGGGCGGCGCTACGCTGCGGTCGTCCTTCGCACCCGTGCCCGGCAGCAGCGCGTGAGTTTCACCCCCGATGACGAGCCGACGATCGTCCCCGTCCGATCCCGGGACGGGACGCCCTCTGCCCCGGGCGTGACCGGCCTCGGCAGCGGCAACACGCTGCCGCTCGGCACGCGGCTCGACGAGTTCGAAATCATCGGCCTGGTCGGCGAAGGCGGCTTCGGCATCGTCTACCTGGCGCGCGACCACGTGCTGGACCGCAACGTCGCCATCAAGGAATACATGCCTTCGGCCCTGGCAGCCCGCAGCGGGACGGCGACCGTCGTCGTGCGCTCGGCGCAGTTCGAAGAACTGTTCCAGACCGGCCTGCGCAGCTTCATCAACGAGGCGCGCCTGCTCGCGCGTTTCGATCATCCGTCGCTGGTGAAGGTGTTCCGCTTCTGGGACGCGAACGGCACCGCGTACATGGCGATGCCGTATTACCGGAGCATCACGCTCAAGGCACTGTTGAAGCGGGGCGGCCGGCCGCCCGACGAAGCGTGGCTGAAAGACCTGCTGCGGCCGCTGTTGCATGCGCTCGAACTGCTGCACGACGACCATTGTTTCCATCGCGACATCGCGCCTGACAACATCCTGATGCTCGACGGGGTGCAGCCGCTGCTGCTCGATTTCGGCGCGGCGCGGCGTGTCATCGGCGACCTGACGCACGACCTGACGGCGATCCTGAAGCCGGGCTACGCGCCGATCGAGCAGTATGCCGAATCGGCGTCGATGAAGCAGGGTCCGTGGACGGACATCTACGCGCTCGCGGCGGTGGTGTACTTCGCGATCATGGGCAGGGCGCCGGATTCGTCCGTCGCGCGCGTGATGGCCGATCCGCTGGTGCCGCTCGAGGCGGCGGCCGCGGGGCGCTACAGCCCCGCATTCCTGCGCGCGATCGACAAGGCCCTCAGCGTCAAGCCGCAGGACCGGCCGCAGAGCGTGGCCGAACTGCGGACGATGCTGGCGCTCGACGACCGGCGGCGCCCGGGGCGCGCGCCGCTGACGGCGGCGGCGACCGTCCCGAAACCTGACGAAGCACCGACCGTACGCGCGCCGCCGGCCGTACGCGCGGCCGCAGCGAGGCCCCAGCGGCTCGCGTCAGCCGTTGCGCCGATGCCCGCCGGCGCGACGCTGACGCGCAAGACCCCGACCGTGCCGCTGATCGCGCTCGGCGTCGCCGTGCTCGTCCTGATCGGTGCGTCGACCGCGTACTTCCTGCGCGCACCCCGCACGAGCGCATCGCCCGACAAGGTGCAGGCGAAGGCGCCGCAACCGCCGACCGCTTCGCTGCCGGCGCAGCCCGCGCCGCCATCGCCATCACCGTCGCCCGCACCACGCCCGGCATTCAGCGCGCAGCTGATGCTCCATCAAGTGATGGAGGGCCGGGACCGCGCGCGCAGCATCGCCGCGGTGGCCGAACCGGTGCAGGCACGCATCGGGCTCGACACCGTGCACTTCAGCATCGGCGCCTCGAGGCCGGGCTACCTGTACATCCTCGAAGTCGGCACCGCCGATGCGGACTTCAGGCTCGTGTTTCCCAACACGCTGGAGACGAACAACCGCCTCGAAGCGAACGCGGTGCGCGGCCTGCCCGGCACGCAGTGGTCATGGCGGGCGCGCGGCCCGGCTGGCAGCAGCCGGTTCGTGGCGATCGTTTCCGACGCACCGCGCGACTTCTCGCGGCTCGCGACGCTCCCGGACGGTGCCTTCCTCCGCTTCCCGCTCGATGTCGGTGCACGCGCGTTTCGCGACTACAACGGCGCTACGCCGCTGTACGCCGGCGAACTGCGCTGCGAGCGCGCCGGCGGCGACTGCTCGCCCGTCTACGGGGCCGCGACGTTCTCGATCGAACAGATCGACGCCGGGACGGCGAAGAGCGAAGCGACGAGCGGGACGCCGAACCCGCCACGCAAGGCGACGCGTGAAGAATCCGCTGGATCGCGCGCGAATCCCTCCACTAAGATCGCGAGCAAGCCCGAGTGTGCCGACATCCTGCAGCGCGCTTCGCTCGGCGAACCTCTCTCCGCGCAAGACCAGGCTACCCTGAAGGAGGATTGCCGGTGACAAATCCCATCGTCGCGTGGACCCGGCGCCTCGCGTTCGCGCCCCTGCTGCTTACCGCGTGCGCGACGCCGGTCGCGACCAGCGACACCAACGAGCTGCCTTTCGAGCAGGCCGTCGTCGTGGCGACGGATTCGCTGGTCAAGCAGACGCAAAGCCTGCCGGGCTTCCTGGCCAAGATGGAAGCGAAGGTGTCCAAGAAGGGCCTGCTGGTCGATCCGATGATCGACGCCAGCTCCGGCCAGCAGACGGGGATCACGAAGCAGCTCGAGCAGCTCGTCACCGATCGCCTGCGCAACAATTTCGAACAGTTCGAGATCCTGCCCTTCGAGGCGGCCAACCTGCCGAAGGCGCAATACCTCCTCACCGGCACCACCACCCGCGTGCAAAGCGACAAGCCGGTGAACGCGTTCAACATCAACCTCGCCATCACGGACCTGAAAACGGGCAAGGTGGTGGCGCAAGCGTCGTCGCGCAGCAAGGACCAGGGCCTCGACGCGACACCGACCGCCTACTACCGTGACAGCCCGGTGCTCGTGAAGGACAAGGTGGTCGAAGGTTACGTGCGGACCAGCGAAACGCCGCCCGGCAGGCCGGCCGATCCAGCCTACCTCGAGCGCATCGCGACGCAGCCGATCGTGAACGACGCCACCAACGCCTACAACGCGGAGCGCTACCAGGATTCGTTGACGCTCTATAACAGCGCGGCCAGCACGCCCGCCGGCGAACAGATCCGTGTCCTGAACGGCATCTACCTTGCCAACTGGAAGCTCGGCAAGACCGCCGAAGCCGAAGACGCGTTCGGCCGGGTGGTCGCGTTGGGGCTGGCGAACCGCAGCCTGGGCGTGAAGTTCCTGTTCAATCCAGGAACGACGGATTTCTGGTCCGATCCGAAGGTGAGCGGTCCGTACAACTTCTGGCTGCGGCAGATCGCGCGCAAGGCGGCCGGGGCCAAAGCGTGCATGACCGTCGTCGGCCATACGAGCAAGACGGGTTCGGAGCAGGTCAACGACCGCCTGTCGAAGACACGCGCCAGCTACATCAAGGATCGTCTCGAGAAGGAATCGCCCGACCTCGCCGGACACCTCAAGTCGGCCGGCATGGGCTTCCACGAGAACATCGTCGGCACCGGGACCGACGACGCGCGCGATGCACTCGACCGCCGGGTCGAGTTCAAGGTGACCGACTGCTGATCGGCGCCGCGCTGCGGCGAACCGCGGTTCTCACGCGCCCGGTCAGCCGCGGAGACGCGATACGGCCCGCGACATCGATCGCCCGTTGTCCACAGGATATCCACTGCTCGCGGACTGATCCGACAGCGGCGGCGTCGCAGGTGCCGCCGGGCCCTGTCAACAGCTTTTCCACAAGCCAGGTGGACAAGCCGGTCGCGCGGCGATCCCGGCAGCGACAGCCGAAACTTCTGAGTTTCAGCCGCAACAGCGCACACGAAGGCGGGAAACCGCGCCGCAATCCGTCGTCGCAAGACTGCACTACCGGGACGCGGCCAAGCGGTCGAGCCCGCAGGGCGCGCATCGCTCGGGGAGGATCAGGCTGTGGCATCAAGTCCAGTGGCAGCGGGCGCAAGCCGGTCGCGTCTCGGTTCGCTTCCATCATCGTCGCTGGGCAGGCTGTGGGCGGCCCTCGACGCAATGCTCGCGCGGTGGTCGGGAGCGTCCAACCGGCGCGGCCGCCTCGAACGCCTCGACGATCGCATCCTGCGTGACATCGGTCTCGAACCGCGCGACGGGCGGCACGAGGAGGGGTGGATCCGCGAGCGCTATCTTCTCGGCTCGGCGCGCGAGCGCTGATTGGCGATGACGTCGCGCATGTGTCGATCCGAGCCGAGGGTGAGGAATCTCGGCGCATCGAACGGCCGGAATCCCTCGGCGCCGGATTCCTCCGCATGACAACGGAGGCGCCGTGCCGGGATTCGCCGCGATCGGCGGCCCGACGTCTTCGGCCGGCGGGTCACGGGCAAACGTTGCTCAGGCCGCGAGCGCCGTGACTTCCGCCTCGGTCATCGCAGCACCCGAAGCCTGCCGCCCGATCCCGACGTATTCGAATCCGAGTTGCGCCAGCATCGACGGGTCGTAGAGGTTGCGGCCGTCGAAGATGACCGGGTACCGCATCCGCTCGCGGATGACGGCGAAATCGGGGCTGCGGAATTCGCGCCACTCCGTGACGACGAGAAGCGCCGAAGCGCCCGCGAGCGCATCGAGGGGATCGTCCACGAACGCAACGGCGTTCGACCCGAACACCGTGCGTGCGCGTTCCATCGCCGCGGGATCGAAGGCGCACACCGTCGCGCCGCGCGCCACCAGCTGTTCGACGATGCGGATGCTCGGCGCCTCCCGCATATCGTCCGTGCCGGGCTTGAACGCCAGGCCCCAAAGCGCGAAGCTGTGCGCGCGCAGATCCTCGCCGAAGCGCTCGACCACGCGTTGCACGAGTCGGTTCTTCTGGTGCTCGTTGACCTTGCGCACCGCACGCAGGATCGACATGTCGACCCCGGCGTCGGTGCCCGCGCATACGAGCGCATCGATGTCCTTCGGAAAACACGAGCCGCCCCAGCCGCAGCCGGCATAGAGGAAGTGCGTGCCGATGCGCTTGTCGCTGCCGATGCCGCGCCGCACGCTCTCGATGTCCGCCCCCAGTTCTTCCGCCACCCGGGCGATCTCGTTGATGAAGCTGATCCGCGTGGCGAGCATCGCGTTCGCCGCGTACTTAGCGAGCTCGGCGCTGCGCACGTCCATCGTCAACATGCGGTCCGTGTTGCGCAGGAAAGGTGCATACAGCGCGCGCAGGAGCAAGGTCGCCTGCTCGTTGCCGGAGCCGACGATCACGCGGTCCGGCCGCATGAAGTCCTCAACGGCCGAGCCTTCCTTCAGAAACTCCGGATTCGACACCACCGCGAACGGCAGGATGCAACGACGTAACGCGAGTTCCTGCGCGATCGCCGCCTTGACGCGATCCGCCGTGCCCACCGGCACGGTGCTCTTGTTGATGATCAGCTTGTAGTCGCGCATGTGGCGCCCGATCGACTGAGCGACGCCCAGCACGCCGCGCAGATCGGGGGCGCCGTCGAGGTCGGGCGGCGTGCCGACCGCGATGAAGAGGAGCGTGCCGTGCGCCACGGTCTGCGCCGTGTCGGCCGTGAAGACGAGGCGCTCGGCGGCAACGTTGCGCCGGATCAGCGTCTCGAGGCCCGGCTCGTAGATCGGTGTCTCGCCGCGCTGGAGCGCCGCCACCCGCTCGGCGTCGATCTCCATGCAGACGACGCTGTTGCCCATCTCTGCGAAGCACGCGCTTGTCACCAACCCGACATATCCCGCGCCGAACACACCGATCTTCACGGTTGCACCTCCGAAGAAGCCGCACGCCCCGGCGTGTCGAGGAGCACTGTCCGCCGGCGCTCACTGCGCCGCGCATGGTCGCGCAGGTGCGTGACCTGCCTATGAATCAGGCAGCGCCGATTCACGCTGGCGCATCTGTCGCACTTCGGCCGTGCCCCGCGGCGATCCGCTGCATCAGCGCCTGTCCGGCGCGCAGCCGCGCGCCCTCGGCGACCCCGGCGGCCAGTTCGAAGCCACGCGGTGCGAGCACGATGAGGGTCGAGCCATGCTCGAACCAGCCGAGCGTCTCGCCCTTGCGCACCCGCGCATCGCAGCGGATCGGATTCGGCCCGCGATAACGCAGGTGCAGGCGCACGTCGATGAACGTGAAGCGGATGCTCGCAACCAGGATGGCCGCCACCGGCACGAGCGCGATCGTCGGCCCGCCGGGCGCAAGGTGCAGCGGGATGACGGCGCGCTCGTTGCGGCAGAAAAGCCGTCGCATCCGCGCCAGCGCCGGCGGGTTGACGTTCCATGCGTCGCCGGCGACGTAGGTGACGGACTGGATGCGACCGCCGGTTGGTGCATGAAAGCGGTGATACATGTCGGCCTTCAGCCGCAGCGTTGCGTAGGACCCGCCCGCGTAATGGTCGGCCAGCCGCATGTCGCACAGCAGGTCGTCCAGCGCGTACGAAGAGCGCTTGGCCTGCAGCAGGGTCCTGCCCTCGATGCGCCCACAGGCGCCGACGATGCTGTCGCACGGACTCGCGAGCATCGCGGGATCGGCATCGAAGGGGCGCGCGCCGTCCACCAGCTCGCGCGTGAAGCATTCGTGCAGCGAGGCGAACGCACGCGTCTTCGCGTCACTCAGATCGAGATCGCTGAAGCGTCGCCAGATCGCGATCGATGCCGCGGCCAGGCGCGGGCTCTCGATCCGGCTGAAGCGGCCCATCAGCACGGTGAGGAGGTTGCGCGGGATGCGGTTGGTCAGCGTGAAGTTCAGTTCGTCGCCCAGCCAGTGCAGGCTTGCGCGCAGGCGTTTCACAGCCGCGTCAACAAGCGCTGGTACATCGGCTCGAACGCCCCCTCCCATCGTTTCAGGCATGCTCGAAATCCTCGCTTTCGGCGGCGGCGCCGCCGCGCTCGCCTTGGTGCCGCTTGCGCGGCGTCGCTTCGCCCTCTCGCGCGCCAAGCATCCGTCCCTCGCCGGGCACGCGCGCCTTGCGAAACGCTTCGCCCGGCTGGTGCCCGCGTACTCGTACGACGATGGCGCGTTCTTCAATGCCGATGGGGCGCCGCCAGAGGTGGTGGCGCGCCGACGCTCGGGCATGGCGCGCCTTGCCGCGCTCTATGCGCGGCGCTTTGCGCGCGGCAGTGCGCTGACGCAGGAGGCGCGCGCCAGCCTGTCGGATCTCCAGTTCACCTCGGCCTATCGCGTGCCGTTCCAGTTCAGCCGCGTGCTGCGCGAACACCTCAAATTCGGCAACGTGATGAGCGCATCGCAGGGTGTCACGCTCACCGATCCGGACGGCAACGTGTTCTACGACCTGACCGGATCGTATGGTGTCAACGTGTTCGGCCACGACTTCTACAAGGCGTGTATCGCCGAAGGAAGCACGCTGGTCCAGGACCTCGGTCCGGTGCTCGGGGCGCTGCATCCGTGCGTGCTCGACAACCTGCGCTGGCTGCGCGAGATCTCGGGCCTCGACGAGGTGTCGTTCCACATGTCGGGTACCGAGGCGGTGATGCAGGCGGTGCGCCTGGCGCGCTACCACACCGGCCGCACGCACCTGGTCCGCTTCAGCGGTTCCTATCACGGCTGGTGGGACGACGTGCAGCCCGGACCCGGCAACCCTGCCTTCGCCCGCGCCACCTACACGTTGCGCGAAATGCACGCGGAAACGTTGCGCGTCGTGCGCACCCGCAAGGACATCGCATGCGTGCTGGTGAACCCGGTGCAGGCGCTGCATCCGAACGCCAACCCACCGGCCGACTCGGGGCTCGTCGACAGCGCACGCTCGGCGCGCTACGACCGTGCCGCCTATGCGGCGTGGCTGAAGGACCTGCGCGCGGCCTGCGCCGCCAACGGTGTCGTGCTGATTCTCGACGAGGTGCTGGTCGGCTTCCGTCTCGCGCCGGGCGGCGCGCAGGACTACTTCGGCGTGCGCGCGGACCTGGTCACGTATGGCAAGACGATCGCCGGCGGGCTGCCGATCGGCGTCGTTTGCGGGCGCCGCAACCTGATGAAGCGCTTCCGCGACGAGCGCCCGGCCGACGTGTGCCTGGCGCGCGGGACGTTCAATTCGCATCCTTATGTGATGGGTGCGATGCACGTCTTCCTCGAGCGGCTGCAGCGCCCGGAGGTCCGCGCGATCTATGCAGGTCTGGATGCGACCTGGGATACACGCGCGGAGCAGTTGAACCGCCGCCTCGAACAGGCCGGCATGCCCGTTCGCGTCGCCAATCTCTCGACCGTGTGGACCGTGTTCTACACGGCCCCGTCGCGTTACAACTGGATGCTGCAGTTTTACCTGCGCGCCGCGGGACTCGCGTTGTCGTGGGTGGGCACGGGCCGCCTGATTTTCAGCCTCGACTACACGCAGGCGGATTTCGACGCGGTCGCGGAACGTTTCGCCGCCGCCGCCCAGGCCATGCACGCGGACGGCTGGTGGGCGCAGCCGGCCGCGCTCACCAACAAGGCCATCCGGCGCACGATCCTGGCGGAGATGCTCAGGCAACGCTTCTGAGCGCTCAGGGGTGCTGGCGGCCGATGCCGGCGTCGATCAACTCGCCACGCAGCAGGTGAAGCGGTGCCGCGTGATAGAGCCTGATGTCGTGCAACGGGTCGGTGAGGATCTTGGTGACCCACACGAGCCCCGTTTGCAGATCCTTGGTCAGGAAGAGTTGCACGGTGCGGAACAGCAGCCCGCCTGCGCCGAGGACCAGCCATACGACGCCGAGGTTGTGCAGGAACTCCCGTGTCGTCGCCGGCTGCGGCAGCGCGCCGAACAACGTCGGCTCCGCCGACAGCACGAACGGCGTGGCCGCCCACAGCGCCATCAGCACGACCTTCCGCTTCAGGTTGTAGCCGACCTTGATCTTTTCCTTGTACTCGTGCGTCGCCTGGTTGACTTGGTCGTAGCCCTTCGGCTCGAAGAAGAAATGCCCGGCTTGCCGGCTCAGCATGGCCAGCAGCCACCCGACCGCGGCGGCGAACGCCGGTTCGATGAACAACATCGCATAGGCGAACAGGAAGCTCAGGGCGCTCAGAAGGTGCAGCGACTGGTTGATGCGGCTGTGGTGGTAGTAGCGGTGGTCGTCCCAGCGCTGGGTCTCGAGCGCGCGCAGGAAATCGTTCACGAATCGTCCCTTTCCGTTGGCGCCGCACCTTGCGGCATGACGCCATGGTGACCCGCGCGCGTGAAAGGTGCTTGACCGCTTCGTGTCGTGTTGACGACAGCACGTCGGTCACGGCCGTGTCGCGTGCCGCGGGCACGATCGGCCGCCGTGAACAACCCGGCCCAGACGATCGTCGTCGACGATTTCCCCGTCGCGCACCGCTCGTTGCGGATCGCGCTCGTGACCGAGACGTATCCGCCGGAAGTCAACGGCGTCGCCCGCACGCTCGCGCAGGTCGTCGAAGGATTGCGCGCGCGCAATCACGAGCTGCAACTGCTGCGGCCGCGCCAGAGCGCCGCCGACCAGGCCGGTGCCGACGCGCGCTTCCATGAAGTGCTGATGCGCGGTCTGCCGATGCCGCGATATCCGGCGCTCAAGATCGGTCTGCCGGCGAAGAACGCATTGGTGCGGCTCTGGACCACCCGGCGCCCGGACCTCGTGCATATCGCGACCGAAGGACCGCTCGGCTGGTCTGCGCTGCAGGCCGCGAAGCGGCTGCGGCTGCCCGTCACGTCGGACTTTCGCACCAATTTCCACGCCTACAGCAAGCACTACGGGGCAGGCTGGCTGCACAAGCCGATCATGCTTTACCTGCGCAAGTTCCATAACGCGACCCAATGCACGATGGTGCCGACGGAGGCGCTGCGACGGTCGCTGGTCGAATACGGCTTCCGCGACGTGTTCGTGGTCGCGCGCGGGGTGGACACGCGCCTGTTCGACCCCGCCCGGCGCAGCGAGGCGTTGCGCCGGTCCTGGGCCGTCGCTCCGGACCAGCTGGTCGTGCTCTACGTCGGCCGTCTTGCGCCGGAAAAGAACCTCGAGGCACTGGCGCAGGCTTTCGCCAGTCTGCGCCAGCGCCGCGCCGACGCGAAACTCGTGCTGGTCGGCGACGGGCCCGCCGCACGCGCGATCCAGTCGCTGTGCCCCGATGCGGTATTCGCCGGCATGCGCGCCGCTGAGGATCTCGCGGCGCATTACGCTTCGGCCGACCTGTTTCTTTTCCCCAGCCTCACCGAGACGTTCGGCAACGTCACGCCCGAGGCGATGGCGAGCGGCCTGCCCGTGGTTGCGTTCGACTATGCAGCGGCCGCGCAGATCGTCGCGTCGGGCCGCAACGGGATGCTCGCTCCCTTCGGCGATTCGGCGGCGTTCGTCGGACTCGCCACCGAACTCGCCGGCGACGCCGCGCGCCGGCGCGCCATGGGGCGCCACGCGCGCCACACGGCCGAGCAGATGAATTGGGATCGCATCATCGTGCAGATCGAGGAACGCTTCATGGCGGTGCTTGTCGGCGCGCATGCGCAGGCGGTGCAGCCGCAGCTGCTTGCTTCCTAGCCATCGATCACGAACGCGCCCGCGCGGTCTCGGGACGGCCGGTGCGTGTACCACGCTCGCGCGCGACCAGGGCGCCCATCGTGATGATCAGCATGACGCCCAGGGCGAACATCACGGTTGTGATCGGCACCTCGATCTTGAGCAGCGCCGCGTAGGCGGCGAGCATCGTGAGCACCGACAGGTTCTCGTTGAACCCCTGCACGGCGATGGAGCGCCCCGGCGTCAGCACTTCGTAGCCGCGATGCTGCAGCAACGCGTTCATCGGGACGACGAACACGCCGCTCACGATGCCGACCAGCACCAGTAGCGGCGCCGCGAGCGCCACGCTCTCGATGAGCGGCACCAGCAGCGCGAGCGCGCCGAGCAACACGCCCGCCGGCAGCACCCGCGGCGCAGCGTGAATGCCGATGAAGCGCCCCGCCGCCGTGGCGCCGACGACCAGGCCTACTGCCGCGATCGCCTGCAGGTAGGCGGCCTTGTGCAGCGGCAGCCCGAGGACGTCGACCGCCCAGCGCAGGACCGCGAACTGGAGCGTCGCGCCGGTGCCCCAGAAGAGAGTCGTCACGGCCAGCGACAATCCGCCTGCGCGGTCGCGCCACAGCGTGACATTCGCACGCAGGAAGTCGCGCGCCAGCGCCAGCGGCGCGCGAGGACTGCGCCCGTAGCTGGCGCGCGGCGATGCGATGCCGACGTTGAGCAACGCCGCCAGCGCGTAGATCGACGACACCAGCGCCAGCGATAGAACCAGACCCGACCCGGCTCCGGCGCCGAGTGCCGCGCGCAATGACGCGGCGGCGGCGCGCACGGTGTCGCTCACCAGGAATCCGCCGACCAGGGCGCCGAGCAGGACGGCGCCGACGGCCGTCACTTCGATCCAGCTGTTGGCCGCGACGAGACTGCGCGTCGCGACCATCTCCGTGACAAGACCGTATTTCGCCGGCGCGTACGCGGCGGCCGCGAAGCCGATGATCGCGAACGCGCCGACCGGATGCATGCCGGCCAGCATCGCCCCCACCCCGGCGACCTTCAGGGCGTTCGTGGCCGCCATCAGGCGCGCCTTGGGAAATGCGTCGGCGAGCGGGCCGAGCGCAGGCGCAAGCAGGACATAGAAGGCGACCAGCGAGAACTTCAGCAGCGGAGCCCACCAGCCGGCGAGGCCACGTTCCGCGAGCAGCGCGATGGCGACGATAAGCAGCGCGTTGTCGGCGAGCGCCGAGAAAAACTGTGCTGCGATCAGCCGATAGAAGCCTCTTGGCATCGCGCCCCGTTCTTGCAGCGCGGCAGGCCGCCGCGCTTTACCTGGGCGCATTAACTCCGGCAATCATGCCCGCGCCATTACAGAAATTTGAAATATCGGTTACGCGGGCCCTTCGACGGCAGCCGTGCGAAAGTCCGGGCCGCACCCCTCCGGCGCGACGAAATCGCGCGGTCATCAAGCGTTCATTCGCCTGTCGTCAACTGCGCCTGCGTCGCTGGACCGAACACCGAAACGGGTGCCGGCATCGGGATCGACCGATCGCCGCAGGACGACCAAGGTGATCCATGAACTCGAATGCCTCGCCCGTTCGCGCCGTCCGCTCCACTCGTGTGGCGCATGCAAGCGACCCGCTGTGGCCTGAACTCGAAACGGCCAGGCTACTTGCGCGGGTGGCACGGACCCGCGCGCCGTTGCTGAAGAAGGCTCTGCTCGACACCATCTGCCTCAAGCTCAGGGTGCAGATGCAACTCGACGAGGAGATCCTTTGCCCCGCGCTCATGCGCAACGCGGGACGCAAGCGCGGCGCCCTCGCCGATGAGGCGCGGCAGCGCGAGTACCTGCGCCGCCTCGTCGGCGAGGTTGAAGGCGGTGAACCCGACGCCGAATTCGACGCCGACGTAGAACTGCTGGGAGCGGAACTCAGGCGTCGCATCGCGCTGCGCCATGCGCGCATCGCGAACCTGGGCTCTTCGCGCGGCGACCTGCGCGCGCTGGGCGCGCGACTGGCGTCGCGCCGGCAGGAGCTGCTCGCATCGGTCGACCGCTTCGGCGGCTGGGACTGAGGCGCGCCGTCAGGCGCGCGGCACTTCCGACATCGCGTAGTACACGGCCTTTCCGTTCTGCTTCGCGAGCGCGACCATTTCATCGGCGCCGGCCGACGGCCCGCCGATGCGAAGGCAGGCGTCGCACTTCACGACAAGGCGGCGCGCGACGGGATGAAAGATTTCGTCGAACACCGGATCACCGATCCTGGCCGAGCCGGCGTGCCCGATCAGCGGAAGAGCAAGCCACTCGCCCAGCACCGGCAGGTGACCAGCCTGGAACAGTTGCAACGCGGTCTCGGTCATCGCAGCGACGTTCCTGGCAATGAGCGCAGGATCGTCGCCGGTGCCCGATCGATACGGTCCGGCGACGAGTATGAACAGTGCCGCCATGGTGCGACGTAGCCTCTTTGGAAGGAAAGTTGCGGCGCTGTTCAAGCGCGCCAGAACGGCTTTCCCGCCTCGAATGCGGCCTGCGAGCTGCTCATTCCCAGGTCACGCAATGCACGTTCGTCCAGCACGGTGAGCTCCTCGCGCGATCGACTCCACTGTCGCCACAGACGCAGCGTAGCGCCGACCAGAACGATGCGCTCGGCCGCAGTGATCGGCCGCGCCGCACCCGGTTCGCGGTCTGGGTTTCTCTTCACGCCATCCATGGTTGCTCATCCCGCCTGATATCGGATTCAATCGGGGCGGACCGTCAAAAGACGACTCACGCGAACGCGCAACGGTGTCCGCGAGCAACCTCAGCGCAGGACCGCGTGGCGCGCGATGGCAGCGAGCGGCCGGGCGAGGTGATGTTGCACCCTGGGCGGCAACCGCAACGGCTTCAACGTCATGCGTACGGCGAGTTCCACCGGAAAATTGGTGCGCACCAATTCGTAGACGCGGCGTGTCGACTGCGCGCTCGACGCCGGCGCCCGGCGATCGCGCAACAAGGTCGCCGCGTGACGCAGACCAATCCCGGCATCGTTCTGCCGTATGTCGACGATCCGGCGCGCCAGCGCTGCCAGAACCTGCGGCCGCGTCAGGCGCTCCTGCTCGCGGTAGCGCAGGAAGTACGCGTAGAAGTGCTTGTAGTGCCGCAACTCGTCGCAGCGGATGCGCCAGATCAGGTCGCGCAGCACCGGCTCGCTGCAGGCCGCGGCGAGCGCCTGATAGTAGGTCGTGGTGCCCATCTCGACGATGCAGCGCCCTGCCAGTTCCCGTCCGCGCGTTGGCTCGAGATGCTCCGCCGTGCTGAGTCTCGAGTACTCGTCGAAAAACGCCGCATACGCGCGCTCCCAATCGAACTCGGGGCAGATGTGCTGCACGTAAGCGCGCAACGCGCGGCCATGCTGCAGTTCTTCCGGCTCCCAATGCTGGCGCAACCACGAGCTGACTTCGTTGTCGTCGGCAAACAAATCCAGCAGGTTGCGGGTGTAGGTCTCGCTACCGCTTTCGATGAACGAGGAGGCGCAAACCAGCAGCAGAAGTTCGTCCCGACCCCGCATGAGGTCGGTGTCGACCCGCGACAGATCGAGCCTTTCCAGTTGCCAGGGCAAGACGTCAGCGATCGAACTCATTCTCCGTGTGCCGCGCACTGCAGCGGAACGCCGCGCCGGATAACAAGGATCCGGTGGGATGCATGCATCAAAGCAGAGAAACTTTTCCGCTTGATGGCATGCGGCGGCGGGACCGATCCCGCGCAGCGCAACGGGCCGGCTGGGGTCCACCGCGCCCGGCTCGCGGGATTGTCCGCGGTCTTCACCGCGGGATGTGCTGTCTCCTTCGTCAGACGGCGCGCGCGATTCAGCGCGCATTCAGATTACCGCGAGCTGGAGCGCCGCGCAAAGGTGCAGGCGCGTGTTGCGCGACGACTCACCGCGCGTGCCGCCTTTCTCCGGTCTTTTCTCGACTTTCCGCATGGCGCGTCTCTTCGAGACTCGTCGTCCGCGGTTTCGGCGCACTTCGGCTTCCGATCCAGTCGCGGACGCGCTGCGGTGGCCGCGGCGAAAGAGAACAACCCGTGAAACTCGCTCACAAACTCTCGTTGTCGGCAGCGCTCCTCTCGCTGCTCATCTGCGGCGCCGGGTTGTTCGGCATCGGGCGCTTGCACGCTTTCGGTCGAAAGCCATGCGGACATCGTCGCCGCCGCTCGTGCGCAGGACCGTGCGGCGGCGAAGATGCTGGTCGGCTTCAAGGTCCAGGTGCAGGAGTGGAAGAACACGCTCCTGAGAGGCAGGGATCCGAAGCTGCTGGAGAAGTACTGGAGCCGCTTTGTCGCCAGGGAACACGAGGTCGCCGAGACCGCCAGGCAGCTGCGGGAAACGCTGCCGGACGGCGAGGCGCGGTCGCTGGTGACCCGGTTCGCCGACGCCCACCTGGCGATCGGCCAGAGCTATCGCAAAGGGCTCGAGTCCTTCAGGGCCGCCGGATTCGACCCGGCGGCCGGAGACGCCGCAGTGCGCGGTATCGACCGCGAGCCAGCCCAGCTTCTCGATGACGCCTGGGCCAGGATCGAGGCCGCCGCGCAGGCGACTGCGGACGACGCCCGAACCAAGGCAAGGCGAGCGACGCTGGTCGGCATTGTGCTGATGTTCGTGGCGGGAGTGCTGGGTGTAGCGGGTGGGATTCTGCTCGGTCGCGCCATCGCACGCCCGATCGATGGCGCGGTCGTGGTGGCCGAAACGGTAGCCGAAGGCGACCTGACTGCACGGATCGGCCGCGGCGCGAGGGACGAGATCGGGCAACTTCTGGCAGCACTGCGACGCATGAACGACAGCCTGATCGACATCGTCGGCCAAGGTGCGCCAGACCTCCGATTCGATCGCAACCGGATCGACCCGGATCGCGACGGGCAACGCCGATCTCTCCCAGCGGACCGAACAGCAGGCGGCCAACCTGCAGCAGACCGCGGCGTCGATGGAGCAGCTCGCCGTTACCGTGAAACAGGCGGCGCAGACGGCACGCCACGCCGCTGCGCTCGCTTCGAGCGCTTCCTCGGTCGCCGCGTCGGGCGGCGACGTGGTCGGGCGGGTCATCGCGACGATGCACGAGATCAGCGCCTAGTCGAAGAAGATCGAGGAGATCATCGGCGTCATCGACGGCATCGCGTTCCAGACCAACATACTCGCCTTGAATGCGGCGGTGGAAGCCGCGCGCGCCGGCGAACAGGGGCGCGGCTTCGCCGTCGTCGCCGCGGAAGTGCGCAACCTAGCGCAACGCAGCGCGCAGGCGGCGCACGAGATCAAGCGCGTGATCGGCGAGAGTGTCGTGAAGGTCGGCACGGGGTCGCGGCTCGTCGACGATGCCGGCAAGACCATGGAAGACATCGTCGCTCAGGTGCGCCGGGCCACCGCGCTTATCGGCGAGATCAGCGGCTCGACCGACGAACAGTCGAGCGGCATCGACCAGATCGCGGCCGCGGTTCACCAGCTGGACCGCGTGACACAGCAAAACGCCGCGCTCGTCGAACAGTCGGCAGCCGCCGCCGAGACACTCAAGGATCAGGCCGGCATGCTCGCGCGCGTGGTGGCACGGTTCAAGCTCGCTACACCTGAAGTCGCTGCGGTGTGACCGTGCCTGGAGAGCGGGCCGTCAGGCGGTATGTGCGATCGCGAGGGCCGCGCGTGCCGGCCCACCGATTCCCGCCTGCCGCTCAGGTCCGCAGCGCGCCTGCCAGGCTGCGCGCGATGTCGCGCGCAACGAGGGGTTTGGCGAGAACGTCCCGGACTCCGATGCCTCGGGCGCGCTCGAGCAGTGCGGTGCTTACGAAACCGCTCATCAGCATGATCGGAATGTCGGGCCGGATCGACCGCAGCTCCTGCGCAAGCTCCACGCCGTTCATGTCCGGCATGGCCTGGTCCGACAGCACCGCGTGAAAGCGCGCGGGCGAAGCGCGGAAGTCCGCCAGCGCTGCCGCGCTGGACGTGAAACCAACCGGCTCGTAACCGAGCCGTGCAAGCACTTCTTCGCCCACCCGGACCAGAGGTTCCTCGTCGTCGACCAGGAGCACGGTCTCGCCGGAGCCCGTAGGAACGACCTCTTCGGCGCCGGTCGATGCCGCGAGCGTGCTGTTCCAGGGCAGGTAGATCGTGAAGGTCGCACCCTCGCCTTCCCTGCTCTCCACCTCGATGCCGCCACCCAGATCGGTGACGATGCGATGTACGAGAGAGAGTCCGAGTCCGGTGCCGACGCCGACATCCTTGGTCGTGAAGAACGGATCGAAGATTCGTTCGAGCGCGTTGGCGGGGATGCCCGTTCCGGTATCGGACACTCGCAGCCGCACGTAGCTGCCCGGCGCAAGCCTGCTGGTCGCCGTCATCGCCGCGCGGTGCTCGAGCACGTCGAGCGCGATGCTGAGCGTGCCTTTCGCCTTCATGGCCTGGACCGCGTTCGTGCACAGGTTCATCACGACCTGGTGAATCTGCGTCGCATCGCCCATCACGCACGCCTCCGCAGCGTCCAGCTGCCGGTGCATCCGAACGTCCGGCGGCAACGAGGTGGCGAGCAATTGCAGCGCTTCGTCGACGACCGACTGGACGTGAACGGGCACGCGCTCGCCCATGCCGCCGCGGCTGAACGCAAGGATGCGCTCGACGAGCGACTTGGCGCGCGTGCCCGCGCTGACGATTGCATCGACGTGCCGCCTGAGAGGCGTTCCCGCAACAGCTTCGGTCTGTGCCATCTCGCCATTGCCGAGAATCGCGGCGAGGATGTTGTTGAAGTCATGCGCGATTCCGCCCGCCAGTGTCCCGATGGACTCGAGCTTCTTCGCTTGCACGAGCTGCGTTTCGAGGCGGCGGCGCTCGTGTTCGGCGTTCTTCTGCTCGGTGATGTCCTCCATCGAACCGGCCATCCGATACGGCCGGCCCTGCTGGTCGCGCAAGGCGACACCGCGCTGGCGATACCAGTGCCAGGAGCCCGATTGATGCCGCAACCGAAATTCGACCTCGAAGTGGCGCGTCTTGCCGTGCAGATGCGCCGAGATGGCCGAGCGCACCGGGCCGATGTCCTCCGGGTGGAAGGTCATGCGCGAGCTCCATTCGCGGCGCGGGCGCAGCGGCTCGCTCGGGACGAGGCCCAGGAGTTCCTGGATACGCAGTGACGCGAACATGATGTCCGTTTCGAGATCCCAATCCCAAAGGCCCTGGTTCGCTCCATCGACCGCGAGTTGATAGCGCGCTTCGGACTGCCGCAATGCCTGCTCGGTCCGCTTTTGAGCGTCGATGTCGCTCACCGAGCCGGCCCACCGGATGGCTTGTCCGGTGGTGTCGCGGACACACATGCCGCGAACGCGAACCCAGCGGTAGACGCCGTCCGGATGAAGGATGCGGTGTTCCTCGTCGCGCAGGTCGGTCTCGCCCGAAAGGTTGCGGCCAATCGCCGCATCGTGGCGCTCCTTGTCCTCCGGGTGAATCCTCAGCATTGCGACCCACTCACCGCGCGAACGGACCGTGGGTCCGGGCGGAACGCCGACAATCTGCATCGCGCGCTCCGACGTGAACATCCGGTCGTTGACGATGTCCCAGTCGAGAACGCCGTCCTTCGAGCCGGCGACGGCCAACGCGAAACGCTCCTCGCTCTCCCGCAGTGCGTCTTCCGTGCGCTTGCGCGCGGTGATGTCCACGGTCACCCCTGCCACGCGTTCCGCTCTGCCATCGGGTGCGCGAGAGCATTGTCCGCGCGAATGGACCCACCGGATCGCGCCCGTGCCTGGATCGATGATCCGGTACTCCACGTCGAGGCGGTCGGCCTTGCCCGCGATGTGTTCGTCCCAGCGTCCCGCCACCCACGGGCGGTCGTCGGCATGAATCGGGACGCGCGCAAAGAACGCCGTCCGCGTCGCAAGCACCTCGTCCTGCGGTATGTGAAAAATCTCCTTGAGCAGCGGTGACGCGAACAGTTCATCGGTCGCCAGGTTCCACATCCAGTGCGCTTCGTTCGACGCGGTCATCGCCATCGCGTAACGTTGTTCGGACTCACGCAACGACTCCTCTGCGCGTCGGCGCGCGTCGACGTCGCTCACCGAACCCGCCATCCGGTACGGCGTGCCCTGCTCGTCGCGCACGCACAAGCCGCGCATGCGCACCCAGCGATAGCTTCCGTCGCGCTGCAGAACGCGATATTCCTCTTCGTACAGGGGCGTCCGCCCGGCGAGGTGCGCGTCCATCGCGGCCTGGCGGCGCGGCGCATCCTCGGGGTGCAACGCGAACGAGTCGAACCACTGCTCCATCGACTGCACCTCGGGCCCGGGCGCCAGACCGAGGATCTCGCGCGCACGGGCGGAACCGAAGGCCCGACGGGTGACAAGGTCGAAATCCCAGATGCCGTCGTCCGATCCGGCGACGGCAAGTGCATAACGCTCGCGTGCCGCACTCAGCCGCCCGATCTGATTGGAAACGACAACCAGCAGCAGCGCGGCCAACCCGCCCAGCGCGAGCGTGCGCACGACCGTGTCGATGGCCTGCGCCCGCCATGGCGAAAGCGCCACCGCCGCGTCCCGGGTCACGACCACGGCAAGCGGATAGCCGGGCACTGATTGGATCGTGACGAACCGGTCGATGCCGTCGATCGGACTTACCGACCTGATAGGTATCGAACCGCTCGCCGCGTAGGCCGCACGATCGGCCTGGAAGTTGGGCACGCGGGTGCCGAGCGCTTTTTCGACCGGTGGATAGCGCGCGATCACGGCGCCGTCGTCCTGCAGTAGCGCGATCGCCGTGCCGGAGTCCAGGCGCACGTCGCGATAAAAGTCCTGGAAGTAGTCGATGCGGCCGCGCGCTGAAACCGCTCCCGCGAACTCGCCCGACGAGGTTTCGAGTCGCGCCACCATGGGAAAGAACCACCGCCCGTCGAGCTCGCTTCGCCGTGCCTCGCCGATGAAGACTCCGGGCATCGGCCCGGCGCGAACCGCCTCGTACGTGGTGGTCCGCGCGACGTTGACGGTCGCTTCGCGCTCGGAGTCGATATACGAACTCGCGCGCACACTCCCATCTGCGTTGACAATCAGGAACCCGTCGATCTGGACCAGGCCTGGCGCCTGGTCCTTGAGGTAGGCCCGCAGTTCGTATGCGCTGAGCGAAGCGAGTGCGCCGTGCCTGAGTTGCGCCTGCATGTACCGCAGGACGACGTCGACGGCTTGTACGCTACGCGCCGTCTGCTCGGCCAGAACACGCGCATTGCTGTCGAGGTCGCGGCCAGTGTCGGCGACGGCCTCGCGGTAGCTGTGCACGATGCCGAGCGCGGCGAGCGCGACGAACACCGCAATGAAGAGCCCCCCGGCCCAGAGCACGCCGCGCTGCGTCCAGTGCGTCCGCGCCAATGCCGTCACGCATCGGCGAACGATGGCCGCATCGGCGCTCTTCATCGATCCTCCCGGCAGATCAAGGCGCGTGGTCGCGCGCAGAGCGTAGCGCAGCCGCAGCGCAGACCGTGTCGGCGGTGACCGACGCGTTCGCGATGCACTTGCGCCCGCAGTGCGCCGATGCAGCGGAGCCGCAATCGGAACGGGGGTTGGGCGCGCGGCGCCGGTCACTTGCGGGCTCGAGTTCCTGGCTAACATGCGCGACCCGGGAGAGAGGTGCCATGAGCGTGTCGAGCGTCTTCGCACAGGTGGTCGCGCTGGTCGGCGACGCGGCGGTTCGTTGGCGGCGCATCCAGGGCGTCGCGGATCGGCAGGCGGTCGGCGCCATGCCGACAATCCCGGCCGCACGGCCGCAAGGTCGCATACCGACGCTCAAGATGCCGACCGCGCGCGGCTGGGCGTCGGGACAGAAACCGGTTGCCGCATCCGGCCTCGAGGTCAACGCGTTCGCCACCGGCCTCAAGCATCCGCGCTGGATTCACCTGCTGCCGAACGGCGATGTCACCGTTGCCGAGGCGCTGTTCCTGCCCGCGCCGGCCAAGAACATCTTCGACTACGCCATGATCAGCACGATGCGGCGCGCGGCCGCGATCGGGGTCAGCCCCAATCGAATCACGTTGCTGCGCGACGCGGACGGCGATGGCGTCGCCGAGAAACGCGAGGCTTTCCTCGAAGGGCTGAACCAGCCCTTCGGCATGGCGCTGGTCGGCGATACCTTCTATGTCGGCAACACCGACGGCGTGGTTGCCTTTCCGTATGCGAGCGGCGCGACGCGCATCACGGCACCGCCGCGCAAGCTCACGCAGTTCAAGCCGGGCGGCCACTGGACGCGCAGCCTGCTCGCCAGTCCCGATCGAAGCAAGCTGTACGTCGGGGTCGGGTCGTTGAGCAACATCGCTGAAAGCGGCTTCGACGTCGAGCAGGGCCGGGCTTGCATCTACGAACTCGACCTCGCGACCGGCCGCAGCCGCATCTTCGCCTCCGGCCTGCGCAACCCCGTGGGGCTGGCGTGGGAACCGCGCACCGGTGTGCTCTGGACGGTGGTCAACGAGCGCGATGGCCTCGGCGACGAGACACCGCCCGACTACCTGACCTCCGTGCGCGACGGCGGCTTTTACGGCTGGCCGTATTGCTACTGGGGCAGGATCGTCGACGACCGCGTGCCGCAGGATCCTGCGGCGGTGGCCACCGCGTTGACGCCGGACTACGCGCTCGGCGGCCACACCGCGTCGCTGGGACTGTGCTGGCTTCCGGCCGGCACCCTGCCCGGCTTCCCGGATGGCATGGTGATCGGCCAGCACGGCTCGTGGAACCGCAGCACCCTCAGCGGATACCGCGTCGTCTTCGTGCCCTTCGCGGACGGGCGGCCTGCCGGGCCGCCCCGCGACATCCTCAGCGGCTTTCTCGCACCCGACGAGCGCGAGTCATACGGACGCCCGGTCGGCGTTGCGATCGGCCCACGCGGGTGCCTGCTGGTCGCCGACGACGTCGGCGACGTGATCTGGCGCGTGACCGCGGCGCGATCCGGCTGAGGGACCGGCATGCCGCCGCGGCGAAGAACCGCGCGCCCGGCTACTGCGGCCTGGCCAGGCTCCGCGCCAAGTCCAGCAACAACGCCGCACCGTCGCCATGCCATGCGCTGCCGTGCATGCAGGCGAGCGTACGCGGCTTCGCCTGAGCGAGACGCGCCAGCGTGGCCGCGGTCTGCGGCGCGTGCGCGAAGTAGTCCATCGGGCGGCGGAACGACTCGTTCGGACCGAGGATGTCGGCTTCGGTGATGGCCTGGTCACCATGGCCCGGCTGCGTGAAGAGATCGCCGCACAGGAAGGTGCCGGTGACCGAGTCCATCATCAGCCCGCAGTCCCAGCCGTGCGGCACGTGCGGCGTATCGAACCACTGGAGCTGATGGCGTCCCAACGCGAGGCGTTCTGCCTCCGCCATCGCGCGCGGCGGACGGTCCGCGAGATCGTTGATCGAGACCATCGCCGCGACTTGTCCGCACACGGGTTGCGCACGCGGCGCGACGGCGAGCAGCGCGTTGAGCCCGCCGCATTCATCGGCTTCGACGTGCGAGAAGCCGATGTAGCGCAACCGCTCGACCGGCAACACCGACGCGATCGCCTCGCGCACCAGCGGAAACATCTGCCGCGGGCCAGTGTGGAACAGCAGCGGGTCATCGTCGACGACCAGGTACTGGTTGAAACTGAACCCCTGTCCGTCCGGGAAATCGATGGGCGTGTTGATGCGGTAGATGCCATCGGCAATTTCCCTGATGTTGGTACCGGACTGTGCACTGGTGATCATGGGTCGCTCCTTGAGCGTGGCGTGGAAGACCGCAGGATGTGGCGCGAGCCGGGGTTGCGTTACAGCGATTTTCTTGCGCGACCTTGGTGATGCTCGCGGCATGGGGGAATCGCAACTTGCGGAGGCAGAAGGCGCCGAGGTGCGCGTGGCGCGCCGGATCGCGTCCGCATCGCCCGGCGACGCCGCGGAGGCGGAGGCCGAGTTGTTTCGGCTGCTCGCGCCGCGCGCACGCCGCTATGGACTGCGCCACCTGCGGGACCCGCACGCGGCGGCCGACCTGATGCAGCAGGTCCTCGCGCTCACCATCGAGCAGCTGCGCAGCGGAGCGTTGCGCGAACCGGGGCGCGTCGTGTCATTCATGCTTGGCGCCTGCCGTCTGACGGTGATGGACCAGCGGCGCGGTGACCGCCGGCGCGAGGAGCTGCTGCGGCGCTACGCCGAGGCACTCCCGGCGGAGGTCACGCACATCGCGCCGCGGCTGGATCACGAGCGCGTCACCGAGTGCCTGGATCGGCTGCCCGAGCGCGAACGCGCGGTGCTGGTGATGAGTTTCTACGACGACCAACCCTCGGAGACGGTCGGCGCGCAGCTCGGTCTCTCGGCGGGCAACGTGCGCGTGATCCGCCATCGCGGCATCGACCGGCTTCGGCGTTGCGTCGACGCGGGAAGGAATGCAGCGTGAGCGCGACCGCGAGTCATCTCTCGTTCGGCGCCTTGGTCGACTACTGGCTGCACGACACCGACGCGCCCGCCACTGATGCGATCGACGAGCATCTCATGCACTGCGACGCGTGCGGCGTCGCGCTCGACGAGCTGATCGGACTCGGCGCGGGCGTGCGCGACGCGTTTCGCGCCGGCCGTGTCGCAGCGATCGTGCCCGGCGCGTTCCTCGCGCGGCTGCAACGGCAGGGACTGCGCATCCGCGAGTACCGCCTGGCGCACAACGGCGGCGTGAACTGCGCCGTGGCACCCGACGACGACCTGCTGGTGGCCCGCATCGAGGTGCCGCTGCGGGGCGTGCAGCGGCTAGATGCGGTGACGGTGCAGTCGTTCGCGCCCGGCGTCGCGCACCGGCTGCGCGACATCGCCTTCGACGCACATGCCGGCGCGGTGCTCTTCCTGCCCAAGCTCGCGGAGATCAGGGAGCAGCCGCGCCACGACATGACGCTGACCCTGGTGGCCGAGGAAGACGGCCGCGAGCGCGAAATTGGTCGCTACGTCTTCCACCACGCCCCGTGGCCGGGGCACTGATCGGCCCGCGGCCTGCGCGCGCTCAGACACCGAAGCCGCGGGCCATGAGGCTTGCGCAGAACGCCATGCCGAGCAGCAAGAGCAGTTCGAAAATGCCATACCAACGGTCGCAGACCCGGATGCGCCGCGCTTCCGCATAGGTCGGCTGCGGGCGCATGGTCTGCCACTCCACGAACCCGGTCGCGGCGATCCCGAACACCGCGACGAAATGAAGGAACGCGAACACGGCACTGGCCCGCATGGCGGAGGTTCCTTGCTCAACAAAGGCGTCGCGCAGAGAATTGGTGCCTATGTGAGCGTACTTGATGGGCATGGGAGCGTCTCAGCCAATTCGCCGGACGCCAGTCGCCTGGGCACGACCGACTTTGGCTGAAATCCCGTCCTGGCCGGCGACTATTACGATCACGGGAGCCCGGTGCTCAGCCAGTTGGTGACTTCGACGTCGCTGTATGCGCGCGCCATCCCGCTGCATTGGTATCCGGACACTTTCGGCGGCGGCCCAAATGCGCCCGTTGCCTCCGACATGCTCTTCGAGCAGACCGTCACCGTGGAAGCCGCGGCCCCGCTGGCGCTCAAAGTCCACTTCAAACTAACGCACAACGGGGTCGACGCGCACTTCAACGCGACCCAAGAGCTGCCGGCCGTATACGTCAACTCCGCTTACACAACTCTCGCTTACTACACGGGAAGCGATCCCTGGAACAATGCTCCACTCACCGAGACGCTTGCGCCGGTCAACGGCGGCGTGCCCGATTCCGTCCAGGTGTACGCGCCGGAACAATGGGCCGCGCGGGTTGACTCCAATGGACAGGGACTGAGCGTCTTCGCTCCAGGGCAGTACCCAGGCGTCACGGCAACGTCGTATCCGGGCGCCGGTGGCGCCGGACCGCTCGGGGACGCAACGGTGTACATGAGACCGATGGCGTGGCTCACCGTCGCGCCCGGTGCCGTCATCGAGAGCGACGTCTACCTTGCTCCCGGCGACGTTCGAGCCGCGCGGGCAGCGATTTATGCACTTCACGCGTCGCTGCCGCCCACGGATTTCGCCACCTCGATTGCCACCGTCGATACGCCAACGGCGAACTCAGTGGTCGCCGGGACAAATGTTTCTGTTGCCGGGTGGGCATTCGACAACCTCGCCGTCGAGACGGTCAACGTCTACGTCGACGGTGTTCTGAGCGGAACCGCGAGCCTCGGCGGCGCGCGCCCCGACGTTGCAGCTGCCTACCCGGATCTTGCGCCCGTGAACTGCGGCTGGTCGTACTCACTCGACTCGACCCGCTTGGTGAACGGCTCTCACTCGCTCGCGATTCGAGTGAGGGATACGTCTGACAACGAGGCATGGCTGGGTCCGATACCGATCGTCGTCAGCAATTGAAGCCGATGGGGTGGCACAAGTTGCAACAGCGCGCCGGGGCGTCGAAATCTCCTCGCCTGGTTCGACTTGCGTAGGCACATCCCTCAACCCGAAAGGAGAGCTGCCGTGTCGACCACCAGCACCATCCGCCTGCATCGTGTGCTGCGCGCTCCGCCGGAGCGCGTGTATCGCGCGTTCCTCGACCCCGATGCGATGGGCAAATGGCTTCCGCCCAACGGCTTCACGGGCAAGGTACATCACCTGGATGCCCGTGTTGGTGGCACCTACAAGATGTCGTTCACCAATTTCACGAGCGGGAAGAGCCACTCGTTCGGCGGCACGTACGTCGAACTGACGCCCCACGAGCGCATCCGCTACTCCGACAAGTTCGACGACCCCAATCTGCCGGGGGAAATGCACACCTCGATCACGTTGAGGAAGGTCCTGGTGGGCACGGAGTTGAACGTCGTGCAGGAAGGCGTTCCCGGGGTGATCCCGCCCGAGGCGTGTTATCTCGGCTGGCAGGAGTCGCTCGCCCTGCTGGCGAAACTGGTCGAGGCGGAGATCCCGGACTAGAGCCGCGGACAAGCGATGAAACCGCGCCTCTCGATCCTCACACTCGCCGTCGACGACCTGGAACGTTCGCTCGCGTTCTATCGCGACGGCTTGGGCTTCGCGACCACGGGAATCGTTGGCAAGGAGTTCGAGCACGGCGCGGTCGTCTTCTTCGACCTGCGGCCCGGCCTGAAGCTGGCACTCTGGCCGCGCACGAGCCTTTTGCACGACACGGGCGTTCCACCCCACCCGGGCGGCGCGCTCACCGCGTCGCTCGGTCACAACGTGCACACGCGGGAAGAAGTGGACGCCGTCCTGGCCCAGGCCGAGCGCGCCGGGGCACGAATCGTCAAGCCCGCGCGGGTGACGTTCTGGGGCGGTTACGGCGGGTACTTCCAGGATCCCGACGGTCACCTGTGGGAGATCGTCTGGAACCCGGCGTTCGAAATCGTCGATTGAGCCCGGCTTCGCCTGGGCCGCACGTCACGCGGCCGCGCTCACATCGCGCGCCGCCCTCGTCTGCCGCACGTACGCGATCACCTGCCACAGCAGGAACGTGGCCATCACGGCCACGAGGGTGGCGCTGATCGGTCGGGTGACGAAGGTCGCGAAGTTGCCCCGGCTCAGCAGCAGCGCACGCCGGAAGTTCTCCTCGAGCATCGGGCCGAGGATGAAACCGAGGATCAGCGGCGCGGGCTCGAGTTCGAGCCGAAGGAAGATGTATCCGAGCAGGCCGAACGCAGCGGTGATGTAGATGTCTTCCAGGTTGTTGTTGACGCTGAACGTCCCGATGCAGCAGAAGAAGAGGATCGCCGGGTACAACGCCGAGTACGGGATCTTGAACACCGACAGCAGGTAGCGAACCATCGGCACGTTGAGGATCAGGAGGAAGCAGTTGCCGATCCACATGCTCGCCACCAGGCCCCAGAACAGGTCCGGGTGCTGGCCGATCATGTTGGGCCCGGGTTGGATGCCCTTGACGATGAAGGCGGCGAGCATCAGCGCCATCACGGCGTTCTCCGGGATGCCGATGCTCATCAACGGGATGAAGCTGGTACGCGCGGCGGCCTCGTCGGCGGCCGCCTGTCCCGCGACGCCTTCGATCGCGCCCTGGCCGATTTCTTCGCGGTGCTTGCTGAAGCGCTTCTCAAGCGCATAGGCGCCGAACTGTGCGATCGTCGGGCCGCCGCCCGGCAGCAGCCCGAGGAACGACCCGACGGCGCTGCCGCGCAAGGCGCTGGGAATGATGCGCTTGAACTCCGGCCACGAGGGCATGAGGCGGATCGAACCGGTGAACGGCGTGAACTTGCTGCGGCTGTCCAGGTTCTTCACGATCTCGGCGATGCCGAAGCAGCCGAGCGCGACGCTGATCAGCCCGACACCATCCGCCAGGAACGGCTGGTCGAGCGTGAAACGCTGCACGCCGCTGTTGACGTCCGTGCCGATCGATCCGAGCAGCACGCCGATCAGGGCCATCGCGAGGCCGTTGAGCATGTGTCCGCCGGTCGTGACGAAGGCGACGCAGAAGAAGCCGAGCACCATCAGCGCGCAGTAGTCCGCCGGCCCGAACAGGAACGCGATCTCGCCGAGCGTCGGCGCGAGCGTCGACAGCACCACGATCGCGACCGTGCCGCCGATGAAGCTCGAGACGCCCGCTGAGAACAGGGCGAGCCCGGTCCGGCCCTTGAGCGTCATCTGGTACCCGTCGATGCAGGCGACGATGCTGCTGGCGTGCGGGATGCGCATGGTGATGGCGCTCACGCTGTCGCCGTACTGGGCGCCGTAGTAGATGCCGGCCAGCATGATCAGCGCCCCGCCGGTCGGAATCGAATAGGTGAGCGGCAGCAGCAAGCTGATCGTCGACAGGGGCCCCAGTCCCGGCAGCAGTCCCACCAGCGTGCCGACCACGCACCCGATGGCGCAATACATCAGGTTCTGCAGCGTCAGCGCGTGCCCGAACCCGAACGCGAGGTTGTGCAGGACCTCCATCAGAAGAGCGTCAGCTGCAGGCCGAGGAAGGCGTGGAACGCGTAAGCGATGGCGATGAGCACCGCACAGATCTTCAGGTTGCGCATGACCGAGTAGTCGGTGCCGGCCAGGGTCGAGACGAACACGACATACACGATCGCGACGATCACCTTGACGTATTCGGCGATCAGGACGAATCCGACCAGGCTCGCCAGCACGATGAGGATGTTCTTGAAGTTGAACGTCATCGCCGCGGATTTTTCGAACCAGGCGCGTACCAGCATGACCAGGCCGATCAGGCCGACGATGCAGCTCACCAGCAGCGGAAAGAGGCCGGGACCGGCACGCGAGAACGTGCCGACTTGATAGGACGTCGCCGGAATGCCGAAGCAGAGCGAAATCGCGATGAGGACGATCCCTCGGATCAGCAGTTCATTCTTCATACCGCTCCGTCGTGCACCGGTTTCCTCGCATCGGCTGGTTCGACCTCGCCCAACCCGGGGACGCCCGGAGCGGCCGGTGAATGCCTGAGGCGGGAGGTCGAGTCAGCTTACTGTAATCAAGGCTGGGCCCGCTCCGGATGCGTTGTCGCGTTGCACATAGGCCGACGGATGGCCTCGCCGCGACTAGCGCTGGGGGCCCACGGCCGCCGCTGGCAAGCCTCGCGTCGCACCAGCGACGCGCCAGGGGTACGCTTGCCCGCTTCCGCTCATCGAGCTTCTGCGGCAGGAGGAGCCATGCCAAAGCGCAAGATAGAGACGGCAGCCGGACCCCGGCCGATCGGGGCCTATTCGCAGGGCCTGCGCGCCGGCGATTTCATCTTCGTCTCCGGACAGGGGCCCTTCGATCCGAGCAGCGGCGAGGTCTGCGGCACCACGATCGAGGAACAGACCGCACGCGCGCTCGGGAACCTCAGGGCAGTTCTCGAAGCGGGCGGCGCGAGCATGGCGGACGTCGTCAAGGTCACCGCGCACCTGAGCGACATGTCGCATTTCGAGCGCTACAACCGGGTCTACTCGAGCTATTTCGCGGAACCGCGCCCCGCGCGCACGACCGTCGGCGCGCAGCTGCTCGGCAGCAACCTGGTCGTCGTCGATGCCGTGGCTTACGTGAGGGCAAAGTAGTCCGCGCTTGGCGGCCGGTCCTTGGGCGCCGCGCCGCCTGATTCGCTACCAGCGCAGTGCCCAGGGAACCCAGGGCGGGCACGCGGTGTCCGCGGTCGAGGTGTCGGCGTCGAGCTGGGTCGCACCCTGCAGCAACGCCACGCCGGCATAGTGGCGCCCAGGGTCGAACGTCGTGCCGGCGGCCTCGCCATGCTCGCCTCTCTCGGTGGAATCGGCATCGAGGGCTACTCTGCCCAGCTGCAGGGTCGCGGCGCGTAGCGCCGCTCATGGGCATGCCTCCTGGGCGCATCGGACCGGATATCTTCGTTCGTGACGAGTCGGGGGCGTCGGCAGTCTGGGAGCGGCCGCAATCGGGCTACGATCCGGCGCCGACGACCCTTGTTTGTGGACGCGCGCAAGCAGCGACGAACGTGACGATGAAGATCCTTGTCCTGCACGGACCGAACCTCAACCTCTTCGGCCGGCGCGAGCCGCACATCTACGGCACCACGACGCTGACAGAGATCAACGCGAAGCTTGCCGCGCTCGCGCGCGAGCTGGATGTCGAGCTGGAGACGTTCCAGTCGAACCACGAAGGCGCGCTGATCGACAAACTGCACGAGTGCATCGACGGTGTCGACGGCGCGCTGCTCAATCCCGCCGGCCTGACACAGCACAGCGTGTCGTTGCACGACGCCATCAAGGCGATGCCGTTCCCGGTACTCGAGATCCACATGTCCAACATCGCGGCGCGCGAACCGTGGCGGGACCACTCGATCATCGCGTCGGCGGCGAAAGCCACCATCCAGGGCCTGGGATGGCGGTCCTATACCGCCGGGTTGCGCGCGTTGGTCGAGACGCTGCGCGAGGGGAAGAAGTGAAGCGCACGAACGGAAGCCCGAGCTACGGCTGAACCGCCCGCCAAGCGCCCGACCCGGGCGCAAGCCGCGCCACCCGCCCGCGTGCCGCAGACGCGCGTCGGCCGTCTCGCCAGCCTGGCGCTCGGCGTGGCCGAACTCGCGATCGGCGGCATGGCCGAGGGCGTGCGCCGCTTGACATCCGGCCAGGACGAAAGCACCAGCGCGCTCCTTTCGGCGGCCAACGCGCGCCGCCTCGCGGCGCGGCTGGCGCGCCTGCGCGGCGGTGCTATGAAGCTCGGGCAGATGCTGTCGCTGCAGGGAACGGACCTGCTGCCGCCCGAGTTCGCGCAGGCACTTGCCATCCTGCGCGCGCAGGCCGCGCCGATGCCGGTCGAGCAATTGCGCCGCGTGCTTGGCCGTGAGTACGGCAAGGGCTGGCAGGCGCGGTTCGAGGAGTTCGACTTCGAGCCGGTCGCGGCGGCCTCGATCGGCCAGGTGCATCGCGCGCGCGCGGCCGACGGACGCAGCCTCGCGCTCAAGATCCAGTATCCGGGCGTGGCGCGCTCGATCAACAGCGACGTGGACAACTTCGCCAGCCTGCTGCACGTGCTCAAGCTGCTGCCGCACGACGTCGACGTCTCGGCGATCGCGGCCGAAACCGCGCGCGAACTCCGGCGGGAAGCCGACTACCTCGCCGAGGCTGCTTCCCTCGAACGCTACGCAAAGCTGGTGGCCGACGAGCCGCGCCTGGTCGTTCCGCGCGTGCATCGCGACCTGACCACCGGTCGCATCCTCGCGATGGATTACCTGGAGGGTCAGCCGCTGGAAGCTCTCGTCGCCGACGGCGTCGCGCAGCGCACGCGCGATGGCATCGGCGCCCTGCTGGAGCGCCTCGTGTTCCGCGAGCTGTTCGAGTTCGGCCTGATGCAGACCGACCCGAACCTCGCGAACTACCTGTGGCAGCCCGCGACCGGGAAGGTGGTGCTGCTCGACTTCGGCGCGACGTTGCAGTTCTCTGCCGCGTTCATACGCAACTACGCCTGCATCACGCGCGCGGTGATCGACGGCGACCGCGCCGCCGTCGCACGCTACGCCATCGCCATCGGGTATGCGAGTGCTGGCGATTCGCGCGAGCTGATCGATGCCACGTCCGAGATGATCCTGCTCGTGTGCGAACCGTTGCGGCAGACCGGCCGCTACGACTTCGCCGGTTCCGACCTTCCCGCGCGCGCACGGGCACGCGGCTTCGACCTCGCCATACGCCAGGGGCTCTTGCGCACGCCGCCCGCCGAGACATTGTTCCTGCACCGCAAGCTGGTCGGGTCGTTCCTCACGCTCGCCCACATCCACGCGCGCGTCGATGCACGCGCGCTGGTGCTGCCGCTGCTGACCCGCGCGGCACGCAACGCGGCGTGATCTGCGCGTCCGTCGCACGACCGCACTACGCACCGCATCGATAGATGGTCGCCTGCCACGGCGCGAGGCGCACGCCGGTCGCACCGGCTCCTGCGCAAGGGCCTGCCCCGTTGTCGAGCACAGCCACTTCGACCACGACGCCCTGAGGCAGTGCGTAGTCGAGCGCCGCGCGTCCGAAATTCATCAGCACCAGATAGCGCTCGTCACCCAGGGTGCGCGTGTACGCGAACACCCTGGCGTGATCCGGATCGATGTCGTGGTAGGCGCCGTGCACCAAGGCCGCCGTACGCCGGCGCAGCGCGATCAAGCGGCGGTGATGGTGGTAGACCGAATCCTCGTCGTCGACCTGGGTCGCGGCGTTGAGCTCGACATGGTTCGGATTGACCGCCAGCCACGGCGTTGCGGTCGTGAACCCGCCGTTGCGCTCCGCACTCCATTGCATCGGCGTGCGCGCGTGATCCCGGCTGGTCTGGCGCAGATGCGCGAGCAGCTCGTCGCCGGCCACCTTGCCGGGCTCGACCAGGCTGCGCCACAGCCCCTTTACCTCGACGTCGTCGTATTGCTCGATGCGCTCGAACGGGTAGTTGGTCAGGCCGAGTTCATCGCCCTGGTAGAGAAAGGGCGTCGCGCGCTGCGTGAGCATGAGTGTGGCCAGCGCCTTGGCCGATCGCGCACGCCATGCCGGGCTGTCGTCGCCGAAGTGGGAGACGGCGCGGGGGTTGTCGTGGTTGCACAGGAAGGTCGTGTTCCAGCCGTGTTCGCCGGGCGTGCAATCGATCCTGGCATAAACGGCCTTGAGCTGGGGCAGCGTCCACGCCGTCTTGCGCCAGTTGTCGCGGTCGATGCGCACGATGTCGAAGTGAAAGATCATGCTCAGCTCGCCGCGCCGTGCGTCGGTGAAAAGCGGCGCCTGCTCGAACGTGACGCCGAAGGCTTCGCCGACCGACATCGCCGCGTAGGGCGCGAGCACCTCGCGGTGCATCGCCTGCAGGTAGTCGTGCGTGCGCGGGCCGTCGGCGTAGACGAACTCCGGGTGCGCGAGTTGTCGGGGCGTCAGGTCGGGCAAGCCGTCGCGCTTCGAGATGAACGGGATCACGTCCATGCGGAATCCCGCTACGCCCTTGTCGAGCCAGAAACGCATCAGCTCGAACACGTCGCGCCGGACCTCGGGGTGCTCCCAGTTCAGATCGGGCTGCTTGGTGGCGAAGTAGTGGAGGTAGTACTGGCCGGTCGTCTCGTCGCGCTCCCATGCCGAACCGCCGAAGAAGGACGGATAGTTGTTCGGCGGTCCGCCATCGGCCTTGCCGTCGCGCCAGATGTAGTAGTCGCGGTACGGGTTGTCTCGTGAACGGCGGCTCTCGACGAACCAGCGGTGCTCGTCGCTGGTGTGATTGACCACCAGGTCGATGACGAGGCGGATCCCGCGCCGCTTCATTTCGGCGAGCATGCGGTCGAAGTCGGCCATCGTGCCGAACTCGGCCATCACCTTGCGATAGTCGCGGATGTCGTAGCCGTTGTCGGCGTTCGGACTGTCGAAATGCGGACTGAGCCAGATCGTGTCGATCCCCAGCGTCTTCAGGTAGTCGAGCTTCGATGTGATGCCATCGAGATCGCCGATGCCGTCGCCGTTCGAATCCATGAAGGAGCGCGGGTAGATCTGGTAGACGACCGCGTCCTTCCACCATGGCGTTGCCTGCGCTGCGAGTCCGCGCTCGCCGCCTGCTGCAAGAGTCACCAGGTTCCTCCGTGCGCCGGCACGATGCCGGTCGCGGGGATTTTCACGCCCCGATCGGGATCCCGCCACCATCGATCGAATCGCCACGCGATTCGACCCCTATTTGCGGCCTCCGCCTCCGTCGTCTGGCGATAAACAGAGCCGGTTGCAGTCGGCGCGGGGGCGCACGAAATGGACGGAAGCGTTCGTCTGGAGCTGTCCAGGCGGATTGCCAGTTGCAAAGCGGCGCTCGCCGCCGGCAACGAGGACAAAGCGCGGGCATTGGCTCTGGCGGTGCGCTCGCGCGCCCGGCAGCTCAGGCTCGCCGATCTCGAAGCCGAAGCCGTGTATCGGCTGGCGACGTGCCACATGGCGCAATCCGCGCACGCAGAAGCGCGCGAATTCCTGCGCGAAGCGGCGCAGCGCTTCGGCGACCTCGGCGATCAGGCCAAGGAGGCGGTGGCGTGGAGTGTCCTCGCCGCGACCTGCTCCTCGCTGGGCGACTACGAAGAGGCCGTGGGTGCCGCGAGGCGGGCGCAATACGTCGCTGAAAAACTGCCGCCCACGAAGACACGGCTCGTGGTCCTCATCAATGCCGGCATCGTCTATGCGGACGTCGGCGCGTTCGACGAGGCCCAGGAGTCCTTCGCCACCGCGGCGAGGCTCGCCCGCGTCGGTCAGCATCTGGAAGCACAGAGCGTGCTGCGCGCGAACGCCGCGCACCTCACGATCAGCCGCGCCCGCTACGAAAGAGAGTTCGGCTGCGCTTCGGTTCCACGCACCCTTATCGAAGGCTGCCTGCGGGAGTGCGAAGGGCTGGTCGTGCGCAGCGTCGGCCGGTCGTTGAGCGCGTGGACCCGGGCCGCGCTGCTGGCCAACATCGTGCAGGCGCGCGCCCTGCTCGGCGACTTTGCCGGCGCGCTGGCCGGATCCTCCGAGGCGCTGCAACTGGCCGAGGGCCTGAGTTCGACGACCGCCATCATCGGGTGCACGCTCGCCATCGCGGAAGCCAGTCTCGGGGCCGGCGACAACGCGGCGGCCGAAAGTGCAGCCGATCGGGCCGTGGCGCTCGCGAAGCGGCTGGGAAACACGTTTCTGCAGGGGGCGGCACACCGATTGCGCTCGCGCGTCTACGAGACCGCCGGGCGGCTCGCCGATGCGCTGGCCGAGGAACGCGCGTTCTCGCGCGCACAGAGCGCCGAGATCCGGCGCCGTTCGACCAACATCGCCCAAGCGCAGGCGTGGCGCGAAGCCGTGGTGCAGAAGGAGAAAGCGGTCACGGCGCTCGAGGCCGAACGCGCTCACCTCGAAGCGCTGTCGCTGCACGACACGTTGACCGGCCTGAAGAACCGACGCTTCCTCGACGAATTCGTGCGCCGCGAATTGCAATCCGGTGTCGCCTTGACGGTTGCGCTGGTCGACGTCGATCGCTTCAAGGCGATCAACGACAACTTCTCGCACCGGGTCGGCGACGAGGTCCTGGTCGGCATCGCCCGCGCGATGACGTCCTGCCTGCGCGAGACCGACTTCGCGGTGCGCCTTGCCGGCGACGAGTTCGTGATCGTCATGCCGGGCGCGAATGCGAAGGCGGCCGAGGGCCTGCGCCACCGCCTGAAGGAAACCGTGCGCAACCGCGACTGGGCCAGCATCGCGCCCGGATTGCCGAGCGTCTCGATCAGCATCGGGCTGGCGCACGCGCGCCCGGGAGATTCGCTGGAGGCGCTGGTCGAAGCCGCCGATCGCGAGATGTATGCGGACAAGCGCCGGTCGCGCGGTCTGCTGCAGGAGCCCGGGGCGCGCTGACGCCGAGGCGACGCGAAGCGCCTTGGTCGGTGCCCGCGGCGTGAGTACCATCGCTGGTCTCTCACCGACGGGTTGCCGATGATGGGTGCGCACACGGGCTTTCGCTTGCCGCGGAGTTTCCTGCCCCGGCCCGGGATCGACCTGAAGAAGTGGGCCGTGGTCGCATGCGATCAATACACGTCCGAGCCCGAGTACTGGCGGAAGGTGGCGGACGAAGTCGGCGACGCGCCGTCGACGCTGCACCTGATCTTTCCCGAGGCGTACCTCGGATCGGCGGACGCCCCCGCGCGCATCCGCCGGATCCAGGAATCGATGCGGCGCTACCTTGCCGAAGGCGTGCTCGTGGAACACGCGGGCGCCATCTACGTCGAGCGGACCATCGGCGGCCGGGTCCGCCGTGGCTTGATGGTGGAGCTCGATCTCGAGCACTACGATTTCAGCAGCGGCACGACCAGCCTGATCCGCCCGACGGAGGGCACGATGGTCGCGCGCCTTGCCCCGCGTATCGAAGTGCGCAACGGCGCCGAGCTCGAGTTGCCGCACGTGCTCGTGCTGATCGACGACCCGGGGCGAACGGTGATCGAGCCCTTCGGCGCCGCGCGCCCGACGCTCACGAAGCTCTATGAAACCGACCTGATGCTCGGCGGCGGCCACGTCGCCGGCTACGCCGTCGACGGGGCGCAGAGCGACCGCGCGGTCGACGCGCTCGAGGCCCTGGCAGATCCGCGGCGCTTTGCGAAAAAATACGGCGTGCCCGTCGGCACGCCGGTGATGCTGTTCGCGATGGGCGACGGCAACCATTCTCTGGCCACCGCCAAGTCGATCTGGGACCGCGTGAAGGGCACGGTGGGCATGGACCATCCGAGCCGTTACGCGCTGGTCGAAGTCGAGAACATCCATGATCCCGCGCTCGAGTTCGCGCCGATCCATCGCCTGTTGCTCGGCGTTGCCGCCGACGTTCGCCAGGCGCTCGCGGCGGCGTTCGGACCGAAGTTGTCGTGCACCGATGTCGCCTCGGCCGCGGCGATGCGCGCGCGCGTGGGCGCCGTGCCGCCATCGCGTCACGCGGCGGGATTGATCGGGCCCGGCCCGCATTTCAGCGTGGTAGAGATCGCCGATCCGCCGTCGACGCTCGCGATCGGCACATTGCAGCCGTTCATCGACCGTTTCATCGAACGTGGTGGCGCCGCCGACATCGACTACATCCACGGCGACGACGTGCTCGAACGACTGGCGACGAACGCCGGAAGCGTCGGCATTCATTTCGCCGCGATGAGCAAGAGCGACCTGCTGCGCATGGTCGTGCGCGAGGGCCCCCTGCCGCGCAAGACGTTTTCGATGGGCGAGGCGAACGAAAAGCGCTTCTACCTCGAAGCGCGGCGCATCCGCACCGCGCAAGACGCCGCGACGAACAGATGAGGAGCCCGCCCCTCCCCCGCACGCGGGGGAGGGAGTCGTTCAAGTGCTGAGGCGCCGCACCATGCCCGCTGTCCCGCCAACCTACCTCGACCGGATCGGCAACCTGCTCGCCACGCGTCGCCGGATCCTGCTCGGGCTGGTCGGCGCTCCGGGCTCGGGCAAGTCGACGCTCGCTCAAGCGCTCCACGAAACGTTTGCGGACGTTTCGGTCATCGTGCCGATGGACGGCTTCCACCTCGCGGGTGCCGAGTTGCGGCGCCTCGGCCTGGCGGGAAAAAAGGGCGCGCCGGAGACGTTCGACAGCGCCGGGTACGTCGCCTTGTTGCGGAGGATTCGCGCGCAACGAACCGGGGAGACGGTCTACGCGCCGCGGTTCCATCGCGAGATCGAGGAGCCCGTTGCGGGCGCCATCGCCGTACAGCCGTCGACGCCCCTGGTCATCACCGAAGGCAACTATCTCCTGTTGGAGAGCGGACACTGGGCCGATGTCGCCGGCCTGCTCGACGAGACCTGGTACGTCGACATCGACTCGCCGCTGCGCGTCGAGCGTCTCGTCGGGCGCCACGTGCACTTCGGTCGCAGCCCGCAGGCGGCCGAAGAGTGGGTGCGCGTGAACGACGAGGCGAATGCGCGCCTGATCGAGACCACCCGGGCGCGCGCGACGGTCTTGTTTCGCTGGTGACGCCGGCGAATCGACCGGAACCCTCGCCGAACCCCCAACCGCTTGCGGCGGCGCAGCACAACGGCCATCGCTTTTGCGGCCTGGAATCCTTGAAGGAAAAGGTTTTCTTCGATATAAATCGCGCCGCTTGCGCGCGAGAAAAGGTTTTCCTTCGAAGCCTGCCTCGTTCGCGGGCAGTCGCGACCGGGGCACAACAGCTCGCGCCCGCCAACACCCACAAGGAGGAGACACATGAGATCCAACTCTTTGCTCGGCGGCGTGATCGTCGCCGCGGCGATCGCGCTAGCCGCCTGCAGCAAGAAAGAAGAGCCGCCTCAACCGGCGGCGGCGCCCGCACCAGCACCGGCGGGGCAGGCAACTCAACTCAGCATGTGGGTGCGCGCGAGCGGCGCCAACGCCGCCCAGCACATGGTCGATCTCTGGAACAGCGGACACACCGACAAGATCGCGCTGACGGTGATTCCGGACAACCAGATGGTGTCCAAGCTTGCGACCGGCGCCAAGGCCGGCGACGTGCCCGACCTGATCTCGTTCGATCTGATCTACATGCCGGATTTCATGCGTGCCGGCTTCCTGACCGACATCACCGATGCGATGAAGGCGGATCCGAACTTCGCCAAGGTCGCGCCGGCCTTCACCAATCTCGCGACCTACAAGGGGCGCATCTACGGCACCGGCTTCACGCCCGACGTGTCGATCCTGATCTACAACAAGGACCTGTTCAAGCAGGCGGGCCTCGACCCGAACAAGCCGCCCACCACGCTCGCGCAGATCCACCAGTACGCGAAGAAGATCCGCGCCCTCGGCCCCGACATCTACGGCTTCTATTTTTCCGGTTCGTGCCCGGGCTGCAACATCTTCACGACGTCGCCGATGATGGTCGCCTCCGGCGCGAAGATCCTGCCCGCCGACGCCAGCGAAGAGCCGCTCGCCGGCCCCGGCGTCAGGGAAGTGCTGCAGCTCTTCCGCGACATGTGGACCGAAGGCCTGATCCCGAAGAGCGCGCAAGCCGACAATGGCGCCAATTTCGTCGCCAACTTCAAGAGCGGCAAGATCGGGATCCAGGGCGCCGGGGGTTTCCTCATCTCCGACCTGAAGAAGGACGTGCCGAACATGGACTTCGGCGTCACGTTCCTGCCGGGCATCAAGGATGGACAAGCCTCGGCATTCGTGGGCGGAGACGTCGTCGCGGTGCCGAAGGGCAGCAAGCAGGAGAAGCTCGCGCTGGACTTCATCAAGTGGGAGCTCAGCGACGAGGCGCAGCGCGAAGGCCTCGCCAAGAACAACATCCTGCCTTCACGCACCGATCTCGCCAACAACAAGTACTTCGAGTCCGAGCCGCGCGTCGTCAAGACCGCGCAGGCGGTGGGCATCGGCTACGTGCCATGGGTGTTCCACTTCAACGACATGGTGAACAGCGACTCGTCGCCCTGGATCCAGATGATCCAGGCCGCCGTTTTCGACGGCAAGGTCGACGAAGGCATCGCCAAGGCGAAGGCGAAGATGAAGGAGATCGCGCGCGAGTAGGCCGGTGGCGGCACTCGCGTCCGGATCAGCAGGATGAAACACGCGCGGCGGCGTGCGCTCGTCGGTCTCGCCTTCGTCGCGCCGGCGCTCCTGTTCGTCGCCGTCTTCGTGCTGTATCCGCTGGCGGAGCTGTTCCGGCTGTCGCTGACGAGTTCTTCGTTGCTCGGCGGGGAGAAGTACGTCGGCTGGAGCAACTACATCAGGGCGTGGAACGACGAGACGTTCTGGAACGCGCTGCTGTTCACGCTGAAATACACCGCGTACATCACGCCGATCCTGATCGTCAGCGGCTTCCTGCTCGCGCTGCTGACGCTCGCGCCGGTGCGGCTCGCGGGGCTGACCCGCACCGTCGTCTTCCTGCCGTTCGTGATCGGCATCGGCAGCTCGAGCTTCCTCTGGGTGGGTCTGTTCGACGAACAGGTCGGGCTGGTCGACCGGCAGCTCCAGGACCTGCATCTGGTCGATCACGCGGTCGTGTGGTTCGTCGATGCGGAACTCGGACTGTGGGCCGTGATTGTCTCGATCGTCTGGAAGGTGGTCGGCTTCGGAATGATCCTGTTCGTCGCCGCCATCCAGTCCGTCGGCGAAGACATCCAGGAGGCGGCGACGATGGATGGCGCCGGCTACTGGCAGCGCGTGCTGCGCATCACGCTGCCGCTCACCGGCCGTGCGATCGCGTACACGACGCTGGTCAGCGCGATCGGCTCGATGCTCGCGTTCGACCAGTTTTACATCATGACCGCGGGCGGCCCGCGCAGCGAGACGTTCACCTCGGTCTACTGGATCTACCAGAACTCGTTCATCTACTTCAAGCAGGGCTACGGCGCGACGCTCTCGATCATCCTGCTCGCGATCATCTTCGCCGCCGCCGCGGTGCAGATCTTCCTCGCGCGCCGCACCGGGCAGACATGATGCGGACCGCGGCTGCGACCGCCGATGCGATCGGCAATCCACCGCGCCAAGCGGTGCGCGCGACGGGCTTTCTGCTCGGCGCGATCTGCGTCGCGGTGATCGCGCTCATGGTGTTCCCGATCCTCGTCACGTTCCTGTCGTCGATCAAGACCGCGGCCGAAGCGTCGGCGGTGCCGCCGCACTACGTGCCGCATACGCTGAGCACCGAGAACTATGCCAAGGTCTTCAACTACCAGGCCGGCCTGCTGGTCTATGTCTTCAACAGCCTGGCCGTTGCGCTGCTCACGATCGTGTTGTGCGTGCTGCTCGCGGTCCCGGCCGGCTACGGGCTCGCACGCTTTCCGATTCCGGGGCGCGAAGTGCTCTTCCTGATCCTGATCGCGGGGCTGATGATCCCGTACCAGGCGCTGCTCACGCCGCTCTACGCGATGTTCTCGCAGCTGGGCATCGCCAACACGCATCTCGGCCTGGCGATCGTGCACACGATCCTCCAGCTGCCGTTCTCGGTCTATCTCGCGCGCAGCGGCTTCGAGTCGGTGCCGCGCGAGCTCGAGGAGGCGGCGATCGTCGACGGCTGCGGCAGCGTGGGCGCGCTCTGGCGCCTGTTCCTGCCGGTAACGCGCCCGGCGCTCGTGACCATGGTGTTGTTCGCGTTCATCGCCTCGTGGAACGAGTTCATCGCGGCTTTGATCTTCATGAGCAAGGAAACGCGCTTCACCGTGCCGATCATGCTGGTCGGCGTGCGCCAGGGTCACTTCGGTGCCGTCGACTGGGGCGCGTTGCAGGCCGGCGTCGTCATCTCGATCTTGCCGTGTCTGGTCATCTACATGCTGCTGCGCAAGTACTACCAGTCGGGCCTGTTGAGCGGCGCGGTCAAATGAAGACACGACCGACGATCCGCGACGTGGCGCAGCTGGCCGGGGTCAGCGTCGGCACGGCGTCGAAGGCGCTCACCGAAAGCGGCAAGCTGCGGCCGGAGACCAGGGCGCGCGTGCGCGCGATCGCCAAGGAGATCGGGTTCCGCCCGAACGATCTCGCCCACAGCCTGCACCGCGGCCAGAGCCAGACCGTCGGCGTGATCTCGACCGACAGCTTCGGCCGCTTCACGATGCCGATCATGGAAGGCCTCGAGGCCTGCCTGAGCGAGCGCCGCATCTCGGTGATCATGTGCAACGCCACCGACGACCCCGAACGCGAGGCGCGCCACGTCGAGACGCTGCTCGGCAAGCGCGTCGACGGCATCGTCGTCACCGCGCGGCGCGCCGACCGCCGCCCGCCGCTCGCCGTCGACACGCACGGCCTGCCGCTGCTCTACGTGTTCTCGCGCACTGAAGATCCGGACGCGCTCTGCCTGGTGCCGGACGACGAATCCGGCGCGCAACTCGCCACCGCACATCTGCTTGGCGTGGGCCGGCGCCGGCTCGCGCACATCACCGGTCCCGAGCGCTTCGAGGCGGTGCGGCTGCGCCGCGCCGGGTTCGTCAATGCCCTGCAGGCGGCGGGGCTCGATCCGGGCGCGGCGCCGGTCCTGGCCGGCGTGTGGTCGGAGGCCTGGGGGCGCGAAGCGCTCGATCGATTGTTCGCTTCGGCACAGCCGCCGGACGCGATCTTCTGCGGCAACGACCTGATCGCCCGCGGTGTCATCGATCGCCTGCGCGAGCGCGGCATCGACGTTCCAGCCGCGGTGTCGGTGGTCGGCTTCGACAACTGGGAAATCATTGCCGAGGCGACGCGGCCGCCGCTGACGACGATCGACATGAACCTGACCCGGCTCGGCCACGAAGCCGGGCGCCGCCTGATCGAACTGATCGACGGGGCGCCGTCGACCGGCCTGCAGCGGATGCCCTGCAGCCTGGTCGTGCGCGAGTCCTGCGGCGCGCGAGCCCCGACCTAGACGGCATCGCTTCACTCCGCCTTCGGAGTCACCCACGAGGACAAAATGCGACGCTTCAAGCCGGTTCGATTCACCGCGGTACGGATCGAAAGCGGGTTCTGGCGCGAGCGGCTCGACACCGTGCTCGCGAAGACGATTCCGAGCCAGTACCGCCAGCTGCAGGAAAACGGCATCCTCGATTCGCTCGCGATTCCCAAGCCGCCGCCGCCACTGCGGATTCCCGTCGGCGAGCACGGCCTGACGACCCAGATTTTCTGGGACTCCGACGTCGGCAAGTGGATCGAAGCCGCGAGTTATGCGCTGTCGCACGGGCGCGATGCCGCGATCGAAGACCACATCGAGCGCATCACCGACGCGCTCGAACGCGCCCAGCTTCCGGACGGCTACCTCAACTGCTGGTACATCGATCGCGATCCCCAGCGCCGCTGGACCAACCTGCGCGACTGCCACGAGCTGTACTGCGCGGGCCACCTGCTCGAAGGTGCCGTGGCGTACTGGCAGGCGACCGGTCGCCGCCGCCTGCTCGACGTGCTCGAGCGCTACATCAGCCACATCGCCGCGACGTTCGGACGCGGACCGGACCAGCGCCGCGGCTACTGCGGCCACCAGGAGATCGAACTCGCGCTGATCAAGCTGTATCACGCGACCGGCGAGCGCAAGCACCTGGATCTCGCCCGATATTTCATCGACGAGCGCGGCGCGACGCCGCACTATTTCGATATCGAGGCGATCGCGCGCGGCGCCGATCCGGCCAAGTACTGGTTCAGGAGCTACGAGTACAACCAGTCGCATCGGCCGGTGCGCCAGCAGGACAAGGTGGTCGGCCATGCGGTGCGGGCGATGTACATGTACACGGCGATGGCGGATCTCGCCGCGGACCTCGGCGATGCCTCGCTGCAGCGCGCCTGCGAAATCCTCTGGCGCGACCTCACGTCGCGCCGCATGTACGTCACGGCCGGCCTTGGCCCCGCGGCCGAAAACGAGGGCTTCACGCGCGACTTCGATCTTCCCAACGACACCGCGTATGCCGAGACCTGTGCCGCGGTGGCGCTCACCTTCTGGGCGCAGCGCATGCTCAACCTCGACTGCGATCGCGCCTACGCCGACGTGCTCGAACTCTCGCTCTACAACGGCGCGCTGTCGGGCCTGTCGCGCGACGGCACGCACTACTTCTACGAGAATCCGCTCGAAAGCGACGGCAGCCACACGCGCTGGACCTGGCATCCGTGTCCGTGCTGCACGATGAACGTGGCACGCCTCGTGGCTTCGGTCGGCGGCTACTTTTACTCGACCGGGGACGACACCGTGGCGGTACACCTGTACGGCGCAAGCCGTGCCGATCTGACGGTCGGCGGCAAGCCCGTCGTGATCCGCCAGCAGACGGACTATCCGTGGGCGGGCGCGGTTGCGTTGACCATCCAGGCGCAGGAGGCGTTGCAGTTCAAGCTCCGGCTGCGGATTCCGGGGTGGGCGCGCGAGTTTCGACTGGCGGTGAATGGCACACCGCTGGCCGCGGTGCTGGTTCGCGGCTACGCGGAGATCGATCGCACCTGGAACAGCGGCGACCGCGTCGAACTCGAATTGCCGATGCCGGTCGAGCGGATCTATGCGCATCCGCAAGTGCGCGCCGACGTCGGGAGGGTGGGGCTGAAGCGCGGGCCGCTCGTCTACTGCCTGGAACAGGTCGACAACCCGGACGCGGAAGTCGGCTTGCTCCGCCTGCCGCGGCAGGCTTCGCTCGGTATCGAGGTTCGCCCGGACCTGTTCGACGGCATCATCACCGTGGTCGGCGATGCCGAGGCTGCGCAAGTCACGGCGGACGGCGACGTTCTGTACCGGAAGGAGCCATTTCCGACGCGCCCGACCCGCGTCGTCGCCGTGCCTTACTACGCGTGGAACAACCGCGGGCCGAACCGGATGCAGGTGTGGATCGCGGAATCCTAGTGCAAAGCGGTCCCACAGCAACGTCGGGAACAGATCAACGCGTCGCGCGTCAGCTTCGCCCGGCCCAGTTGTAACGCGCCGCGAATTCGCGCGTCGCCTTCCTGAACGCGGCCAGTGCGGGCGCTGCGTCGTCGCGCCGCCAGGCAAGCGCCGTCTCGACGGGCGGCGACTTCTCCTGCAGCGGGCGGTACTCCACGCCCCGCATGCGGGTCCTCTGAACCGACTCGGGCACGAGCGCGACGCCGATGCCGGCCGACACCAGCCCGACCACCGCATGCGACTGGGTCGCTTCCTGGGCCACCCGCGGCGTGAAGCCGTTCTGCACGCAGAAGCGCACCACGAGGTGGTGCAGGACCAGGCCGGGCTGGCGCTGGAACAGCACGAACGATTCCGCGGCCAGGCGCCGCGCCGGAATCCGCCGCAGCTTCGCCAGGGGGTGCCCGCGGGGCAGCGCAACGACGAGCGGTTCGCGCAGGACCGTCTCCGCATCGAGTTCCGCGTCCTCGACCGGAGGCCGCACGAATCCCACGTCGATCTCGCCGCTGCGCAGCTGGAGGAACTGCTGCGGCATCGCCAGCTCCCGCAGCTCGAGCTTCACGGCCGGGAAGCGCGCGGCGAAGTCGCGCAGCAACGGCGGCAGCAGCGTGTAGATCGTGGCGGACATGAAGCCGATCTTCAGCCGTCCCACTTCGCCGCGATCGGCGGCCCGCGCGAGCTCGATGGCATCCTCGGCGCGGGCGAGCAGCGTGCGCGCGTGCTCGAGAAACGCCGCGCCGGCATGCGTCACGGTGACGCGCCGGGGCGTGCGCGCGAAGAGCTTCACGCCCAGCTCGTCCTCGAGCGACTGGATCGCCATCGACAGCGGCGGCTGGGTGATGTGCAGGCGCCGCGCCGCGCGGCCGAAGTGCAGTTCCTCGGCGAGTACGACGAAGTAACGCAGCTTGCGCAGTTCCACCGATTCGACCTTCGTATCGAAACACAACGAATTATGGATTGGACCGGATCGATCGGCGGGACTAACGTTGCGCCATCAATCGAGGCACGCGGCACGCCGGAGCGCGCGGACGCAAGCGGCCCAATTCAAGGAGATCCATCCGATGACGCAGTCGACCGCTCCCGTGGTCACCGACATGAAGGTCATTCCGGTGGCCGGCCGTGACAGCATGCTGCTCAACCTGAGCGGCGCTCACGGTCCCTTCTTCACCCGCAACATCCTCGTCCTGCAGGACAACGCGGGGCACACCGGCGTCGGCGAGGTGCCGGGCGGCGAGAAGATCCGCACCACGCTCGACGATGCGCGTGCCACCGTGATCGGCCGGCCCGTCGGCGACTACCTGCAGACCCTGCGCCGCGTGCGCGACCAGTTCGCCGACCGCGATGCCGGCGGGCGGGGCCTGCAGACCTTCGACCTGCGCACCACCATCCACGTCGCGACCGCCATCGAATCCGCCCTGCTCGACCTGCTCGGGCAGCACCTCGGCGTGCCGGTCGCGGCCTTGCTCGGCGAGGGCCAGCAGCGCGATGCGGTCGAGATGCTGGGCTACCTGTTCTACGTCGGCCCGCGCAAGAAGACCGATCTTCCTTACGCCAGTGCGCCGGAGGCCTCCGACGACTGGCTGCGCTTGCGCCACGAAGAGGCGCTCACGCCCCAGGCCATCGTGCGTCTGGCCGAAGCGGCGCACGCCCGCTACGGCTTCAACGACTTCAAGCTGAAGGGCGGCGTCCTGCGCGGCGACGAGGAGGTCGAGGCGATCCGCGCGCTGCACGAACGCTTTCCGCAAGCGCGCGTCACGCTCGATCCGAACGGCGGCTGGTTGCTGAAGGACGCGATCCGCCTGATGCGCGACCTGCACGGCGTGCTCGCCTACGCCGAGGATCCGTGCGGCGCCGAGGAAGGTTTTTCCGGGCGTGAAGTGATGGCCGAGTTCCGCCGCGCGACCGGGCTGCCGACGGCTACCAACATGGTGGCGACCGACTGGCGGCAGATGGTGCATTCGCTGTCGCTGCAGTCGGTCGACATTCCGCTCGCCGACCCGCACTTCTGGACGCTCCAGGGCGCGGTGCGCGTGGCGCAGACGTGCCGCGACTTCGGCCTGACGTGGGGATCGCACTCCAACAATCACTTCGACGTCTCGCTCGCGATGTTCACCCATGCGGCCGCCGCAGCGCCCGGGCGCGTAACCGCCATCGATACGCACTGGATATGGCAGGACGGCCAGCGCCTGACACGCGAACCGCTGCAGATCCGCGGCGGGCTGGTGCAGGTGCCGAAAAAGCCCGGCCTCGGCGTCGAACTCGACCTGGCCGCGGTCGAAAAGGCGCACCAGCTCTACAAGCAGCACGGTCTGGGTGCGCGCGACGACTCGGTCGCGATGCAGTACCTGATTCCGAACTGGAGGTTCGACAACAAGCGGCCCGCACTGGTCCGCTAGGTACAAGGGAGCGATGCATGCGTGAAAACAATCTCCGCAAGATCTGGCAGTCCGGTGGCGCGGCCGTCAACGGCTGGCTCGCGATACCAAGCAACTTCTCGGCCGAGACGATGGCCCACCAGGGGTGGGACTCGCTCACCATCGACCTGCAGCACGGCGTGGTCGACTACCAGGCGGCGGTCGCGATGCTGACCGCGATTTCGACGACGCCGACGGTGCCGGTCGTGCGCGTGCCCTGGCTCGAGCCGGGCATCCTGATGAAGACGCTCGACGCCGGCGCCTACGCCGTGATCTGCCCGATGATCAACACGCGCGAGGACGCACAGAAGCTCGTCGCGTGGACCCACTACGCGCCGCGCGGTACGCGCAGCTTCGGCCCGATCCGCGCCCTGCTCTACGGCGGTGCCGACTACCCGCAACATGCCAACGACACGATCATCACCTTCGCGATGATCGAAACCAGCCAGGCGCTCGACAACCTCGACGGCATCCTGTCGGTCGAGGGGCTCGATGCCGTCTACATCGGTCCGTCCGACCTCTCGCTTTCGCTCGGCTGCAACCCCAGCTTCGACGAAGTCGAGCCGCCGGTCGCGCAGGCGATCGACCACGTGCTCGACCGGGCCAAGGCACACGGCGTGGTGGCCGGCATTCACAACGGCACGCCCGAGGTCGCGCTCAAGCGGGTCGCGAAGGGTTTCCAGTTCGTCACCGTCAGCTCCGACGCCCGCCTCATGGCGGCGGGCGCGCAGCAGGTGATCAAGGCGATGCGCGCCAACAAGGACGGCCGCGGCGACGCCGGGCGCGGCGGCTACTGATCGACTTGCACGAGAAAGGAACGAAATCGTGAACGTGGGATTCGTCGGGTTGGGAATCATGGGTGCGCCGATGGCGCGCCATTTGATCGACGCGGGGCACACGCTGTTTCTCTACAGCATTCCGAGCGTGCCGCACGAACTGGTGTCCGCCGGCGGCGTCGCGTGCGCCAACGGCAAGGAGGTGGCGGGCAAGGCGGACATCATCATCACCATGGTGCCCGATACGCCGCACGTGGCATCGGCGCTGTTCGATCCCGATGGCATCGCGGCGGGCCTGACACGCGGCAAGATCGTCGTCGACATGAGCTCGATCTCGCCCATCGAGACCAAGACGTTCGCCCGGCGCATCAACGAACTCGGCTGCCGGTACCTCGACGCGCCGGTTTCCGGCGGCGAGGTCGGTGCGAAGAACGCGACGCTGTCGATCATGGTCGGCGGTCCGCAGGAGGCCTTCGACAAGGTCCAGCCGTTGTTCGAGCGCATGGGCAAGAACATCACGCTGGTAGGCGGCAACGGCGACGGGCAGACGGCGAAGGTCGCCAACCAGATCATCGTCGCGCTGAACATCGAGGCATGTGCCGAGGCGCTGCTCTTCGCCGCCAAGGCGGGCGCCGACCCGGCGCGCGTGCGGCAGGCGCTGATGGGCGGCTTCGCCTCCTCGAAGATCCTGGAGGTGCACGCCGAGCGGATGATCAAGCGCACCTTCGACCCGGGCTTCCGCATCGAGCTGCATCAGAAGGACCTCAACCTCGCACTCGCCAGCGCGCGCCAGCTCGGCGTGGCGCTGCCGAACACCGCCACGGCGCAGGAGCTGTTCAACGCGTGCGCGGCGCACGGCGGCAAGGCGTGGGATCACTCGGCGATGGTGCGTGCGCTGGAGCAGCTCGCCAACTTCGAGATCGGGCAGCGGCCCGCGGCATAGCGGGAGCCACGGCGCATTGCGGGCAGGACTGACAGGAGCCAGACCATGGATGGTGCGAAGACTTCCGCCCAACCGCTCTACATCAAGATGCACGAGCGCGACAACGTCGCCATCGTCGCCAACGACGGCGGACTGGGCGCGGGCACGTCGTTCGCCGGCGGGCTCACGCTGGTCGAGCGCGTTCCGCAGGGGCACAAGGTGGCGCTGGTCGACCTGGCCGCGGGCGATCCGGTGCTTCGCTACAACGTGGTGATCGGGCGCGCCGCCCGCGCGATCCCTGCCGGCAGCTGGGTCCACGAGCGCTTGCTCGAGATGCCCGCCGCGCGTTCGCTCGAAGGCCTGCCGATCGCGACGGTCGCATCGAGGCCGCTCGAGCCGCTCGAGGGCTACACGTTCGAGGGTTTCCGCAACGACGACGGATCGGTCGGCACGCGCAACATCCTGGCGATCACCACAACCGTGCAATGCGTCGCGGGCGTGGTCGAGTTCGCCGTGCAGCGGATCAAGAGCGAACTGCTGCCGAGGTACCCCAACGTCGACGACGTGGTCGGGCTCGAGCACACCTACGGCTGCGGCGTCGCCATCGACGCGCCGGATGCGGCGATCCCGATCCGCACGGTGCGCAACATCACCCTGAACCCGAACTTCGGCAACGAGGTCATGGTCGTGAGCCTGGGCTGCGAGAAGCTGCAGCCGGAGCGCCTGCTGCCGCCCGGCACCTTTCCCATCGTCGACGAGCGCAACGTCGCCGACGTGGGTGCCAACGGCGAGCCGGCCTTCGACCTCGTGTGCCTGCAGGATGAAGCCCACGTCGGCTTCATGTCCATGATCGATTCGATTTTGGCGACCGCCGAGGAGCACCTCGAGCGATTGAATGCACGTCGCCGCGAAGCGGTTCCGGCCAGCGAGCTCGTGGTCGGCGTGCAATGCGGCGGCAGCGACGCGTTCAGCGGCGTGACCGCCAACCCCGCGGTGGGTTTCTGCACCGACCTGCTGGTGCGCGCGGGCGCCACCGTGATGTTCTCGGAGGTGACCGAGGTTCGCGACGGCATCGACCAGCTCACCGCACGCGCGGCGAGTCCCGAGGTGGCCGACGCCATGATCCACGAGATGGCCTGGTACGACGCCTACCTGAACAAGGGCCGCGTCGACCGCAGCGCCAACACCACGCCCGGCAACAAGAAAGGCGGCCTGTCGAACATCGTCGAGAAGGCGATGGGCTCGATCATCAAGAGCGGCACCGCGCCGATCACCGGGGTGCTCTCGCCCGGCGAGAAGCTGCGCGACCGCGGCATCGCGCGCGGCCTGGTGTATGCCGCCACGCCCGCGAGTGACTTCATCTGCGGCACCTTGCAGGTCGCCGCCGGGATGAACCTGCACGTCTTCACGACCGGGCGCGGCACGCCCTACGGCCTGGCCGAGGTGCCCGTGATCAAGGTCGCCACCCGCAGCGACCTGGCGCGCCGGTGGCACGACCTGATGGATGTCAACGCCGGTCGCATCGCCGACGGCACCGCGACCATCGAAGAGGTGGGCTGGGAACTGTTCCGGCTCATGCTCGACGTGGCGAGCGGCAGGAAAAAGACCTGGGCCGAACACTGGAAGCTGCATAACGCGCTGGTGCTGTTCAACCCCGCGCCCGTGACCTGAACCGATCCCATTCCATAACGACATTCAAGGAGACCCGCATGACCACCTGGAGCGCCGCGGCCGACAGCAAAAGCGCCGCGTTGGCCCGCACGACGCGCGTGCGCTTCGGCATCGTTGCGATGCTGTTCCTCGTCACCGCGATCAACTATGCCGACCGGGCGACGCTGTCGATCGCCGGGCCGGCGCTATCCAAGGAACTCGGCGTCAACGCGGTGACGATGGGCTACATCTTTTCCGCGTTCGGCTGGTCGTACGTCATCGGCCAGCTGCCCGGGGGCTGGCTGCTGGATCGGTTCGGCTCGAAGCGGGTCTATTTCCTGAGCGTCTTCATCTGGTCGCTGTTCACCATGCTCCAGGGCGGCGTGAGCTTCCTCGCCGCCACCGCCGGCACGGCGGTGGTCGTGCTGTTCTCGCTGCGGCTGCTGGTCGGCCTGAGCGAAGCCCCCTCGTTTCCCGCCAATGGCCGCATCGTCGCGGCGTGGTTTCCCGCCAACGAGCGCGGCACCGCCTCGGCGGTGTTCAACTCCGCCCAGTATTTCGCCACGGTGCTGTTCGCCCCGATCATGGGGTGGATCACGCAGAACTACGGCTGGCCGTACGTCTTCTACTTCATGGGTTGCGTCGGCCTCGTCGTGAGCCTGATCTGGCTGAAGACGATCTACAGCCCCAAGGACCACCCGCGCATCAGCGCCAATGAATACGCCTATCTGGAGCGCGGCGGGGCGCTGGTCGAAATGGATCAGCCGAAGAAGACCCCGAGTGCGGAGGTACCTGCCGCGACGGACGGGAGGAGCGATGCGCCGAAGTGGGACTACATCAAGCAGCTGCTCTCCAATCGCATGCTGCTCGGCGTCTACATCGCCCAGTACTGCATCACCACGCTGACCTATTTCTTCCTCACGTGGTTTCCGGTCTACCTCGTCAAGGAACGCGGTTTTTCCATCCTCAACGCGGGCGTGGTCGCCGCAATACCGGCAATCTGCGGCTTTGCCGGCGGCGTGCTCGGCGGCATCGTCTCCGACTACCTGCTGCGGCGCGGGCACTCGCTGACGACTTCACGCAAGACGCCGATCGTGATCGGCATGCTTCTGTCGACCAGCATGATCGCCTGCAACTACGTCGACTCCGCGGTGCTGGTGGTCGGGATCATGGCGCTCGCGTTCTTCGGCAAGGGCCTGGGTGCGCTCGGCTGGGCCGTCGTGTCCGACACCTCGCCGAAGCAGATCGCGGGGCTGAGCGGCGCGCTGTTCAACACCTTCGGCAACACCGCGGCCATCACCACGCCGATCGTGATCGGCTACCTCGTGCAGGGCACCGGCAGCTTCAGCATGGCGCTGGTCTTCGTCGCCGCCAATGCGGTGATCGCGGTCGTCAGCTACCTGTTCGTGGTGGGCGAGATCAAGCGTGTGGTGCTCGCCTAAGCGAGCGGATCGGTTGCGCGCGGGCGCCCTGCCGCGCCGGACTCTCAGCGGCTGCCGGAGCCGGGCGCCCATCCATCGGTGAGCGTCTCGAGGTACGCGACGATAGCGTCGATCTCGACGTCGTCGAGCACCGGATCGCTTCCGGCAGCGCCGCCGAAAGGCGGCTTCGTCTCGACGTTGCCGCGATACGGACGCGGGAGGTCGTCGAAGCGTTCGACGCTGCCGTCGGCGCGCACCGGGTACCACTTCGCCGGCCGCGCATCGCGCTCCGCATAGAAGCGCACTGCATCGCGCAGCGTGGCCACCGACCCGTTGTGAAAGTACGCTCCGCGCAGCGCGACGTTGCGCAGCGAGGGTACGCGGAACATCCCGCAGTATTCGGTCTTCCCGGTGAGATCGGTGCGCAGCGGCCCGCACAGGCCGAGGTCGAAGAACTCGGGGTCGCGGTTGGCGGCGAGCGTGCGGTTGCGCGGCAATCCGAGTGCCGCGTAGCCGAAGTCGGTCAGCTGCGGCAGCGCGCCTTCCTTGATCTGGTTCGGATGACAGCGTGCACAGTCCCCCTTCGCGGGGTCGTTGAACAGCGCAAGTCCGCGCGTTTCGACGGGGCTCAGCTTCGCCCTGCCGCGCAGGTACGCGTCGTACTTGCTCGTGTACGGATAGAACTCGCCCGGGTCCTGCTGATACACCTCGAGCGCCAGCAGCAGACCGCGGAAAGCGAGCGCGGGATCGTGGAAGATGTGCGGCCCGAAGGTGTTCTTGAACGCTGCGGCGCTGGACGATCGGGCGAGCCGCTCGACCACGCTCGTCTCACTTTCGTTCGCCATCTCCATTGACGAAAGCAGCGGCAGCCGCGCCTGCTCGTGCGCCGATGCCGCCCGCCCGTCCCAGGTCCGTCCACCGGCCGGCCCCTGGTCTTCGCTGTCGTTGCCTTCGGACTCGAAGAAGTGTTCGGTGAACGGGGGCACGGCCTGCTGGTAGCGCAACGACGGAGCGGCGCGCAATCCGCCCGTCCTTCCGTCCGCACCGCCGAGCTGGACCGGCCGCGAGTTACGCGGCCCGAAGGCGCGCGCCGGGTCGTGGCAGGTGGTGCAGCTCATCTGTCCGCTGGCGGAAAGCGCCTGCTGCGCGAACAACGAACGACCGAGCGCGGTCAGCTCGGCCGCACTCGGCGTGCGCTCGAAGCGGGTCGCATAAAATGGCGCCCGCTCGCCCGCCGAAACCAGCAGCGGCGCGGCGATCGTCGTGGCGAGGATTGCGACCCGCAGCACGAGCGCCCAAAGGCGCTGCCCGGCGATGAGCACGCGTCCTCTCACTCCCTTCTTTCGGTCAGCTTCGCGTCAGGCGCCATTGCTCGCCCGGCCCTGCCACGAAACGGACATAACGCATCGATAAGTTCAACGGCCCATCGAGCTTGCCCGGTCCACATATCGATCTCATGACAAGAGGAAACACGATGACGCCATTTCGACGCCTGCCGCAGCTGACGCCCATCTGCCTATCGATCATCCTCGCATCGTGCGCCTCGTTCGCCCTCGCGGGCGACGATCACCGCGGCCCCGGCCGCGATGAGGACGGACACGGATCGCACGGACGCGACGAGCGGCTGCGGGCCGGCATCAAGAACATCGTCGTCATCTATGCGGAGAACCGCAGCTTCGACAACCTTTTCGGGCACTTCCCTGGCGCCAGCGGCCTGGACGAGGTCCTGCGCAAGGACGGAACGCCCAAGCGAAGCTTCGTGCCGCAGGTCGACCGCGACGGATCGGTGCTGCCGGTCTTGCCGCCGACCTGGGGCGGCGTCACCGCGGCCGGCGTCACGCCGGTCGTCACCCAGGCGCAAAGCGCCAACCTTCCCAATGCGCCGTTCCCGGTCGAGACCGCGTTCACTGCGGCGTCGGGCGTGATGCTGAGCACCGCGACGGTGACGCGCGATCTGTACCACCGGTTCTTCGAGAACCAGATGGAAATCAACGGTGGCCGCAACGACAGCTACGCCGCCTGGGCCGACGCGGGCGGCCTCACGATGGGCCATTTCGACTACAGCAACTCAGACATCTACAAGCTGGCACGCGAGTACACGCTCGCCGATCACTTCTTCCAGGGCGCGTTCGGCGGTTCGTTCCTCAACCATCAATATCTCATCTGCGCGTGCGCGCCGCAGTACCCGAACGCGGATAGCCCGCCCACCGGCGCGAAGCCGACCATCACGGTGCTCGACAAGGACGCGAACGGCGCGTTCCTGCCCAAGCTCACCACCGCGGCGACTTCGCCGGCCTCGGCACTCGATGGTCCGCCGGTGTACGTCCTGAGCGGCAACATCGCGCCGCTGAACTACTTCGGCGACGGCAAGTTCTACGCCGTCAACACCATGCAGCCGCCCTACCAGCCCAGCGGCAACACACCGGTCGATGCCACTGCGGGCAACCTGCCTTATGCGAACCCCGCGGCGAACACCACCTTGCCGCCACAGACCACAACCAACATCGGCGACCAGCTTTCGAACGCCGGAGTCAGCTGGAAGTGGTACGCGGGAGCGTGGGACGCGGCGGTCGCCGATGGCACGCAGCCGCCGAGTGCCAAGCGCACGGTGATCTATGCCAGCCCCGGTCCCGGCCAGGGTCCGAACTACCAGGCCCACCACGCGCCGTTCAACTACTACGCGCGCTTCGATCCGCTGGCGCATCCGGCCGACCGCCAGGAGCACCTGCAGGATCTGAGCAACCTGCTTGCCGACGCGGCGGCCGGGACCCTGCCGGCGGTTTCCTTCTACAAACCGGAAGGTGACCTCAACCAGCACGAGGGCTACGCGAACCTGGACGCCGGCGACGCGCACATCGCATCGCTGGTCGCGGCGCTCCAGGCAAGCCCCCAATGGAAGAACATGCTGATCGTCATCACCTATGACGAGTTCGGCGGAGTCTGGGATCACGTAGCGCCGCCGCACGGCGACAAGCTCGGCCCGGGCACGCGCATCCCGGCCGTGATCATTTCGCCGTTCGCGAAGCGCCACCATGTCGAACACACGTCGTACGACACGGCGTCCGTCCTGCGCTTCATCACGCGCCGGTGGGACCTCGACCCGCTGCCGGGTCTCGTCGAGCGCGACCGCGCCCTGCGCCGGCATGGCGAGGAGGCGCTCGGCGATCTGACCGAAGCGCTCGACCTGTAGTCGCTCCCTCGCCGGTTTCGCCCCTCCCTCGCCCTCCCAGCCACGCGGGGGAGGGGCTGTTCGTCGGCGTCGGATATCCGGCGCGGTGCGTGGCCGCAACGCCCGCGCGGATCCGTATGCACCCTGGTGTAGTGCGCGACGTTCCGCAATCGCTCAAGCCGGTGTTCGCCGTCCCGGGCACGATCGGCGCAGGCGCGATGACGGTCGCAGTGACGTTGATGGTCGGGCTCTCGGTGGCGCTTTCGGGACTGTTCACGGTCATGCCCCGCCGCGGCATTGCACGCGCTGGCGCGCTGGCTCGGCCACTGAGCGCCGGGACGCGCGATCGCCCGCCGCCCGCCTCACTCGTGGTTCCGCCCCTCCGCACATGACTTGCCGTCCGCGGGAGGCTGCACGCCGATGAAAAATGTGTGCACCCGTCCATCCGACAGCAGCAACGCCACGGGTTGCAGCAAGGTGGTGCCAAGCACCTCGTCGATCGGATCGCGGTCTTGCGCCAGGCGATTGCGCGCCGTGTGGTTGGACACGACCACGAATCCGCAGCCCAGTTGCGCCTCGCGCGGGAAGGTTTTTGCGAAGTCGGGACGATTGCCGTCGATGACCAACGGCGTCCCGTGGAACACGACGGCCATCGCCGCTCCGTTGCGGATATCCGAGACCACGTAGCGCAATGGCGCGGAGGTTTTTTCCGCCCAGGCGCGCTTGACCGCGTCCGCCAGCGCGGGCGGCGGCAGCGGCCAGTGATGATGCTTCTTGTGCAGGTTCGGCATCGCGCCGCCGTTGGCGATCAGCAGCGCCCACAGCAGCACTTGAACCGAGAGACAGGCGGCCGCCGCCCGGGCGAGCACGCGCGGCGTCGCCTCGACCGAGTAGCGCTGTGCCGCGACGAGCCAGAGCGGCAGCAACACGTGGAACGTCGTTCCCCAGCCGGACAGGAGGCGCGCGCCGCTGGCGGCAGCGATCACCACCGTCAGGACGAACGGCCCGAAGCCGACGATGGTGAGGAACGGCACCAGCGGCGGCGCGCCGACGTCGCGTGGCGCCTCGCCCGGCGCGCCGCGCTGGAGCAGCGTGAAGACGAGCAGTGCGGGCGCGACCACGGCCAGCTGCGCGGTCGAAAAATCCCAGACCGAGAGCAGGCGCCGGATGCGCGTCACCTCGGGCGGGAACAGCATCTCGTGCATGTACTGGTGCGCATCGGGATCCACGTCGTACGCGGCGATCAGCGCCGGCGCAACGAGCAGCGCGAACACGAACGCGGCGACGCCCAGGCCGCGCCAGGTCGCACGCTCGCGCAGGCGCCCGGTCCACAGGAGGTAAACCGCGAACGACGCGAACAGCACGACCGCGCTGAGCTTGGCGAGCGCCATCAGAGCGGCGGCGGCACCGAACGTCGCCCACGCCAGGCGGCCGCCGCGTGAAACGGCAGCGTGAAACACGATGATGGACAGCAATGCGAGCGGTAGCTGCACCGTGTTGTTGCTGTACTGGATGGCTCCGGCGTTGAAGTACACGATGATCGATGCGAGCAACGTCGCGATCGCGGCGCGCTGCGCACCCACCTGCGCGCGCGCCCATGCGTAATGCATGAGGAGCGTGAGCACGGCACACAGCGCGCCCAGCACGAACGTCGGGGCGATCGACAGTCCGACCACCCGGTTCACGCCGTAGAGGATCCAGGTCGGCAGCGCCGGGTGCTTGACGTAGAAGGCGTGCAGGTCCTGGCTGAACAGGATCTGCTCGAGACTGTCGGTGGGCGGCGCCGGATCGAGCCATGCTGCGAGCACACCCCAGAGCAGCAGGTGCACGATCGCGAACAGCCAGACGACGCGGCCCGGCACTGACGCCAGCACGACCCAACGGTCCCGGAACCGGCGTGGCCTGGAGCCGGCGCCTGCGTCATGCAGAAAATCAGAACCCATGTTTCACTGCAAGACATCGTGGCGCGGCCCGGATAGCCCCGGCCTCGGACGCATCGCCGCAACCCTTCCCCGTTCGATCGATGTTATGTTGCGCCAGCCTAGGCGATGTGAAGCGCCGCTGAGGAGCAAGGTGTGCGCAAGGTCGACGTCAGCAGACGCCCGGTCGGCGCTTCATTTGTGCAGGACTTCGATGCCGTCGGCTTCGCCGCGCCAATAGCGCCGCAAAGCGGCCGCTGTCAGCGACTGGCGGGCGGCCGCGTCGTTCTTGAGGCAGGCATCGAAGAACAACAGCGTCGCGGCACGCACGACGGGCTGGACGTCGCTGCGCGAGCGCGACGGCAGCATGACGTGCTTCGAGCCCGTGGAATCCGAGAACGCGAGGTGATCCGCGCCCGCGAGCCAGACGAGGTACTTTTCCCCCGGCGGCCAGAGCTCGAACGCGCGCCGGCGGTTTTCCGGGCGGTCGCGTTGCTGCTTGTCCTCGCTGCCGCTGATGCCCAGCAGCGGGATCTGCAGCGATGCATAGCTCGACTCGATGAAGAACGGCTCGCCGGGGCCTTGCGGGGAAAGCGCGACGCCGCATGCCACGCGTGTATCGCGCAGGTCGGGACCGAGACCATGACCCGGTCCGACCGGCGGCTTGAGCCAGTCCAGTGCGGGCCGCATGCCCGCCACGACGAGCGTCGTGTACGCGCCGAAGGAATGGCCGAGTACGCCCACCTTCTTCACGTCCAGCCGGCCGCGCAGGACCTCGTGCGTCCGGTTCCACTCCTCGGCGCGATCGATCGCGAAGCCGATGTCCTTGGGCCGTCCAAGAACTTCGGCCGCATTGCGCGTCATCGCTTCGAGATTGGCCACGAAGCGGAACGAGCGTTTCATCACTTCCGTGTTGCTGCCGACGTGCTCGACGGCAAGAACGACGTAGCCATGCGAGGCGAGGTGCCGCGCCTGGGCGAAGTTGGCATCCCAGTGCCCGCCGGCCCCGTGCGACACGACGACGACCGGGAACGGCCCGCCGGTCGCCGGCACGTGCACCTTGATCGGCACCTTGCGGCCGCGCGTGGCGTCGATCAGATCGGGAAACTCCAGCGTTTGAACCGCGAAGGGTCCCGCGGCGGCGAGGTCGTCGGCCGGGCGCGGCGCGTTCGCGCCCGCGTGCGCGTGGACGCACGCGACGAGCACGGCGCCGATGAACAGGCGCCAGGTGCGCCTGACGGTCGACGTTCGCATCGGGACAGTTTCGCATGACCGATCGAGCCACCCGAATCGGCGCGACGGCCCGCGCGACGCCGCGGCGGCGCTCGCGACTCGGGCTCGGAGACTCTGCCCGCGCGGACTACAAGCCGCCGCAGTTCTCGCTCGAGGACCTGATGCGTCTTCCCGCGCCGCCGCCGGGCAAGGCCTTCGACAACCTGTATTTCATGGGAAGCAAGTGGGTCAGCGCCTGGGCGATCCCGACTTCGGCGGGAATCGTCGTGGTCGACGCGATGGACAACGACGAGGAAGCGCAACGCATCGTCGAGGGTGCAATGCGCACGCTCGGGCTCGACCCCGCGCAGATCAGGACCGTCGTCGTCACGCACGGCCACGGCGACCACTACGGCGGAGCGAACTATCTCAAGCAACGCTTCAACGCACGCGTCGCCATGAGCCACCCCGACTGGCAGATGACGGAAACCAAGCTCGAATTCGACTCGCCCCTCTGGGGCCGCCCGCCAAAGCGCGATGTCGCGTTGGCCGAGGGCGATACGGTGCGGCTGGGCGACACGGCCATCGAAATCATCGGCACGCCGGGGCACACCATGGGAACCATTTCTCTGCTGTTCCCGGTGCGCGAGGGATCGAAGACACATCAGGCCTTGCTCTGGGGCGGGACGGCCTTCAACTTCGGTAAACAGCCTGCGCGGTTGTGTACGTACTTCGACTCCGTCGAGCGCACGCGCAGGATCGCCGCCGACAGGGGCGTCGACGTGTTCATCTCCAATCACAACATCTACGACCAGGCCCTGGACAAGCTCGCGCGGACGCAAGCCGACAACCCCAACCCATTCGTCCAGGGAACCCAGTCGGTTCAGCGCGCGCTGACCGTGATGAGCGAATGCGGCAGGGCAGTCCTCGCGTCCTGGGAGGCGTAGGCCTGCCGACGAACGCCACGCGCGGCACCTCTCATCGGCGTTTGGCAGGCTTCGCAGCGGTGAGATCCGAGTGCCGCAAGAAACGATCCGTTGCGGTGACGGTTTCCTCGCCTGTGGAGGGTGAGCGGCGGCGGGAAGGGCTTGGTTGCGCCGTCTCAGGTGCCCGGCGTCGCCGTCTGGACCGAGAAGCGCAGGATCACGAACTCGCTCGGCCTGACCGTCGCGACGCCGACCAGCAGGACCGCCCGCCCGTGGTCGAGATCGTCCTGCGTCATCGTGCTCCGATCGCACGTCACGAAAAACGCCTCGTCCGGTCGCGATCCCTGCAGTGCGCCGCGCTGCCACTCGGCGCATAGGAAGTCCCCAACCGCCGCGCTGACGTCGGCCCACAGCTGCGACCCGTTCGGCTCGAACACCGCCGATTGAAGCGCGTTGTCGATCGACTCCTCCAGGTAGGCGAAATACCGTCGCAGGGAGACGTACTTCCACTGCGAGTCGGGCCCGAGCGCCGGGGTCGCCTTGGCCACCGCGTGGCCAGCCGTCGCAGCGTGCGCGAGGCGCTCGAAGGACGTCAAACGCGCGCAGTCCGCGGTCGAGGTCGAGACGCCTTCGATCGATTGCGAGTTGAACGCGACTTCGGTCAGAAACACGCCGGGATATCGAGGTTCGATCATGGTCGCGCCTTGCCGGTCGGCGGAGGGTCGTGGATGCAACGCGGGCGTTGCGCAACACGATTTCACCGCGACAGCGCGCGGATTGCAGCGGAGTCTTCCGCTCGATCGACACCGCTTTGTCGACAGCGACGCCGACCCGGCGTCCGCGTCCGCCGAAGTCGAATCGGGTCGGCTGTATGCGCCGCTACGCGGCGCGCGCCGGACTCGCTGCCGCGGCTTCCGCGGGTAGATCGGCGCCCGGCCCGGCAGTGACCGGCGTACGCGCCCACGTCATCTTCACCGGCTTGGTGTTGACGGGCCTGGCGTGGCTGTCGCGCGCCATCGCCGCGATGTTGTCGGCGGCGATCTCCGGGCTCAGCACCGGCATCAGGCCGAGAGGCTGGCGCGGATGGCGCTTGAACTCGCGCTTGATGCGCTCCAGCTCTTCCTTGTTGGCGCGGAAGTAGCGCATGGCGGCGAGCGTCTGCGGCAGGTGCTTCGCAAGATGCCACAGGCTCCAGCGGTGCTGCCACAGGCGCCGCACGAAACGGCGGCTGTAGTCGCGACTCTTGTAGAACCGCAGCACGTGCCAGTTGTACAGCGCGTCCATCTCCTCGCGCGTGGCGAAGGCGTTCGGCTTGTAGACGAAGTTCAGGCAGTTCATCAGCCGCCAGTCCTCGTTGAACTCGCCTTCCTTGCCGGTCAGGCATTCCTCCCAGATCGGCGCGCCGTGCAGCGGCGCGAACTTGGTCATGTTCATCTCGTCGAGCTCCAGCTCGAGGACGAAGTCGCTGGTGCGGCGGAACGTCTCGGCCGTCTCGCCCGGCATGCCGAAGATGAACAGACCCTTGGCGCGCAGGCCGGCGGCATGGATGTCGTGCACCGTCTCGCGCACGGCTTCCAGGGTCACGCCCGCCTTGTGGCGCTCCATCATCTCCGCATCGGCCGATTCGATGCCCATCGAGACCATCAGCGCGCCCGCGCGCTTCAGCAGGCGCAGCATCTCGGGCGACGTGTGCCCGGCGCGGATCGCGCAGTTGAACTGCATGCCGAGCGGCTTGTCGATCAGCAGCTCGCACAGGCCGAACACGCGCTTCTTGCTGGCAGTGAAGAGGTCGTCGTAGAAGTTGATGTGGTGCACACCGAACCGGTCGCGCAGGTACTTCATGTGGTCGTACGTGTACTGCGGCGAGTTCGTCTTGTACAGGCGCTCGAACACGGTGCGGTCGCAGAACGAGCAGGTGTACGGGCAGCCGCGCGAGCCGACCATGGTTGCGCCGTAGCGCAGCTCGTAGGTGAACAGCGGCATGTGATAGTCGCGCGGGAAGCCCTTGAGCTTCTCGTACGCGGGGAACGGCAGGTCGTCGAGCTCGATGATGCGGCTGCGCCGGTCGTTGAAGATCGCCTTGCCGGAGCTGTCGCGCCAGCACAGGTTGCCGATCTCGCCCAGCGGCTTGCCCTCGCACAGGTCGAGCATCGCCCCTTCGCCCTCGCCGATCACCAGGTAGTCGATTTCCGGGAAGTGGTCGAGGACCGGCGTGCCGAGCGACGAGACGTGCACGTTGCCGAACACGATCTTCACGTGCGGACGCTTGCTCTTGATGATGACGGCCATGTCCACCGCGTCCATGAAGCTCGACGTGGTGGCCGAAAAACCCACGAGTTCCGGATCGGTCGCGAGCACGATCTGCGCGTTCGCTTCGATTCCGGGCGGTGCGTGCGGGCCGAGGGCGTCGTGCAGCTGCGTCGGGTGGCCGTGCTTCTCGAGCCAGCTCGCCAGCTGCATGATTCCGACCGGTGCCATGCGATTGGCCAGCATCGCGAAATCGGGCTGGCCCGGCATGAAGTTGAAGCCCGCGGGGTGTACGAGCGTGACGCGCATCCGGCCTTCCTCCTCACGCAGCCCTGTGGGTCGTGGCCGGGACGATACCGGGCGCGCGCGGGGCCGACGAGCCCTTTTGCCTAAGACACTGCATCTACAAGGGTTACAGACCGGACCTGCGCATCGCGCATCGCCGCGAGCAGCCGCGGCAACACCGCGACGGACACCGCTTCGCCCGCGGGCGTGCGCGCGACGGAGCCGTCGTGCAGCAGCAGGATGTCGCCCGGTGCGAGCCCGCGCACGAGACGTCCGTAGACGCCTTGCGGGTTGCCTTGAACGGAATCGAAACCGCGCCGTGTCCAGCACGCGAGGCGCAGGTCCAGTCGCGCAAGCACCGGGTCCAGGATCGGACTCCGCACGCCGCCCAGCGGGCGAAAGAAGCGCGGGGCCTGGCCCGTGAGGTCGGCGAGCGTCGCCTGTGCCGCGGCGACATCGGCGCGCATGCGGTTGTAGCCGTACAGCCCGAACGCCTTGGAATGCTTGTCGCCGTGGTTCTCCACGCGGTGGCCGCGCGCCGCGACTTCGCGCACCAGTGCCGGATACTGGCGCGCGCGCCGGCCGATGCAGAAGAAGCTCGCGCGCGCGCCGGCCGCATCCAGCAGGTCCAGCACGCGCGGTGTCACGTCGGGGTCGGGACCATCGTCGAAGGTCAGCGCCACCTCGCGCCGTGCCATGGCGGAAGCCGGCAGCCGCACCAGGTTCGGGCCGAGCAGGCTGGAACGCGGCCACAACCCCAGCGCGGTGAGAACCGCATGGTTGGCCGCGACGGCGCCCAACGCCCAGGGCCAGAGCGGCGGCGCGAGCACGGCCAGCGCTCCCGCGGCGCCGTGCACCGCGAACGAAAGTGCGATGAGCGGCGTGGGCCGCCAGGAAGGCGCGCGCGTGCGCGCGGACTGCGGTTGCGCAAGCGTCTCGTCAATCGCCAGCTTGTACGGCGGGGTCGCCGCGCGGCGCTCGCCTTGCATGGGTCCCGTGCGATTCCTGATTCGACCGCATCGTACCCGCGTCGCCGTGCTCGCTGCGAATCCTGGATTCGCGACCGAAGAGCGGGAATGGTATCGGAGATGCCTTGTATGCCATCTACACGCGGATAGCATGCGACTCGCTCGCGTAGTGGCAGTGGCTGACGGATCGCGCGGGCTTGCCGATCCTGCATCGGCTCGGCGCGCCGGCAGCGGGGACTCGACCGCCGGTCAGTGGAGGCGATGCAGCGGGCGGCGCCGATACTCCTGGAACAACCGGCGCGGACCGATGCTGCCCGTTCGATCCTGGCGCACCAGCTCGAACAGGCCCGGGTCGATCGAAGGAAGCGTCTCGTCGCCAGCGTCGGCGTCCTCGTCGAAGCGGGCGACGTACACGCGGTCGGCGACGCGCAGGCCCTGTTCACGGACGGTCGTGCCGCCGAGGAGGAACAGCTTGCCGGAACGCAGTACCGACGCCAGCGTGAATGCCTCGTGCAGTGAAGTACAGGCCACTGCGCCGGGAAGCGAAGGCCGCTGGGTCAGGACGAAGCTCTGGCGCCCGGCCAGCAATGCCTGCGGAATCGTCTCCCAGGTGCGGCATCCCATCAGCACCGGGTGGCGCTCCGTCAGGGATTGGAACCGGCGCAGATCTTCGGCAACGAGCCAGGAGCCGACGTCCTTGTCGCCGGCGGGTTTCGGGGCATGGGCCAAGATGAGGCAGATATCCACGGCGCGTCCTTGGAGCGGGTGTTGCGGGTACACGGCGACCTTGCCTGCTCGTGGGTTGCCATGTGACGTGCAGCGGTTCAAAGTCTTGCACGGCACGCCGCAGTGCAGTGCGGCGAGAAGGCGGGACAAACGACGGCGCGGCGATGCTTCGGCGCTGTCGGCCATCAGCAGCGTGTCGCGGCGCGAAACGCCTTGTCGCGATCGCGTGGAATCAGCGCGAGTAGCCGCTCGTCCGTGGCTCGTTTCTCCTGCCGGGCTGCTCCGCCGGCGCAGGCGAACCTGCCGACGGGGACTGCCCTTGCGGCGGCGGTGCCGGCTCGCTCGCCGGCAGGCGCGCCGCCTCCTTCCGCAACGAACTGTAATCGGCGACGCTGGAGCGAACGTCCACGACGGTGCCTGTCTCCGATCGCAGGCAGGGCACGTCGGTGTAGGTCACCTTGCCGTCGGCGTCCTTGCATTTGAACACCTGACCCGGCGCAGCCGCAGGCAAAAGAGCGAGGCCCAGCGCGAAACCCAGCGCCGTGCCGCAATCAAGTTTCATTCGATCCCCCGTCGCCGCTTCCGTTGCGAAGCCTGGACCGCAGTTTCCGCACCGGCGGTCGGCCGCGGGCATTGTGACCCCTCGGGCGCGAGGCGGCCGGACGCCGCGTACCACATTCAGCGCAGTGCTTTCGGTGGAGCCTCGATACGGCATCGCCCGGCATCGCCTCGCGCGCCATTGAACGTATCGCGCGGCCGCTTTACCCTGCTCCCGAATTTAGGGATAGCGGGGCGGCAGCGCGTCAGCGACCGTTGTCCGACACCACGATGGGACCGTACACCTTGCCTTCCGTGCACTTGCGATAGGCCGGCACGAAGGGTTGCGTCTGGAACTCGTCGGACCAGTCCTTGTCGCGCTCCTTGTAGACGAACACGACCTGGATGCTGTCGAGGTCGACGTTCTTGGCGTCCGACAGATTGTCGCCGCCGGTGGTGCACGTGCTGCCGTAGTGGCACACGAGATTCTTGACGCCTTCCGTCTTGGTGCTGGTGGTGTGAGGGTTGTAGTACTTGATCTTGCGAATCTCGATGTCGCGCCCTTCGACGTGATTGTTCGTGACCTTGAACTTCACGTCCTTGCAAGCGTCAGCGGCGGCGGGCCCGGCCGCGGCAGCGAGAACGAAGGCCGGAAGGAACGAAAACAACGATGCGCATTTCATCTGGGTACCCCCGAATATGAGTGGATCGGCCCGGACCCGCCGGACCACCGGTCGCCATGACGGCATGGGCGCACGTTAGGAGAGCGGGCGCGGCATCGAATCCGTGCGACCGCCGGGATTTGGCGCGCGGGTACCTAGTTTCTTTGGTGCCGTCGAATATTCGACAGGATCGATGCGCGATGGCGGCGCCGCGCGGCGCGAAGTCAGGCCTCGAGCTTCATCCTTGCGAGCAGCTGCTTGAATCGTGGATCGTCGCGCAGGCTGCGCAAGAATCGATCGGAGCGCAGGGTCTCGCAGCCGCTCTGGCGTTCGCCGCACGCGCGGTTCAACCACTCGAACGCACGGCCCGTCTCGCCGCGGAATGCATAGAGCTGAGCGACGTAGTACGCGTACGCGTCCGCGTGTTTCTGCAGCTCCTCCAGCGCGGCGTCCGACTCGTCCTTGCGTCCCAGCAGCCAAAGCGCGATCGAGAAGGCCCAGAGCCGATACCCGTCGTGCCGCTCGTCGGCGATCTCGTCCAGCGCCGCATCGGGGCGTCCGAGAAGCGCGAGCGCCACGCCGCCCAGGGCGTGGTTGCCGATCGCATGGGGATTGAGCGCCAGTTCCCGGCGCCACAGCGTCAGCGCCAGCTCGAAGCGATCGTTGTCGAGCAGGTAGGAAGCGAGCGTGCCGATCGCGGCCGAGTTCAGCGGATCGCGATCGACGATCTGCGTCTGGATGCGAACCGCCTCGTCGAGGTCGCCCGTGAGGCTCGCGAAGTAGGCCTCGCAACCGGGCAGGTGCAGCGCATCGGTCGGGTCGATGGTGCGCATGCGCTCGAGCTCGGCGCGGGCCTCGGCCCATCGATAGTCGACGCGAACGGCGTAACGGAATTTCGCGGCATGCGCGCCCATCGACTGCGGGTCGATCCCCAGCGCGGCTTCGATCGCCTGGCGTGCCTGTGCGTTCGCCTCGTCCTTCGGCGCCCACGACAGGTAGGCTTCCCGCATGTACAGGTTCGCGAGGCGCACCCAGGGCAAGTCATAGTCGGGATCGATGGCGATCGCCTTCCTGAACAGCACTTCGGCGCGCTCGGCGTCGCGCCTGAAGGGGCCGTTGGTGTAGACGTCGCCCTGCAGGACCAGGTTGTACGCCTCGATGCTGGGCTCCTTGATCCGCGCCAGCGCGCTGCGATCGATCAGCGCGGTCTCGAGCGCGTGCGCGACCGTGCGCGCGATCTCGTCCTGGACCTTGAATACGTCGGCGGGATTGCGGTCGTAGGTCTGCGACCAGATGCTCGTTCCGTCGCCGGCGCGGATCAGCTGGGCCGTGATGCGCAACACGTCCTCGCTCTTGCGCACGCTCCCCTCGAGCACGTAGGCGACCCCGAGCTCGGCCGCGATCGACCGTACGTCCTCGTTCCTGCCCTTGAACGCGAAGGCGGACGTGCGCGCGATCACGCGCAGGTTCCTGCTGCGTGCCAGGCGGTCGATCAATTCTTCGCTCAGTCCGTCGGCGAAATACTCCTGGTCGTGCTTCTCGCTCATGTCGACGAACGGAAGCACCACGATCGACTTGTTCCCGGAGGTCGCCGGCAGCGTGGGCGATGCCGTTGCGCCCTCGGCGGCCGGCGCGCGCGACGCCGGTTGCCGCTGCAGCAGCTGATAGCCGACAGCCGCGAGGGCGACTGCGATCACCGCCGCGAGCGCGATGCCGATCCGGTGCCTCGACAGGAGCTTGCCGACCCGGTGGAGCGCGGACCGCGACGCGGCCTCGACCGCTTCGCCCGCCAGATAGCGGCGCAGGTCGCGGCCGAGCGCCAGCACGCTCGGATATCGGCCGGCCGGCGACGGCGCGAGTGCCCTCAGGACGATCGCATCGAGATCCCCTCTCAGGGCGCGCCCGACGCGGGCAACGCTGCCGCCGCGGACCTCGGCCGCCTTCGCATCCAGACGCGTGCTCGGCGGCTCCACCGGTCGCAGGAACGCGTATCCGGGGCGCGCGCCGTCGTCGTACGGGCGCCGCCCGGAGAGCAGCTGATACAGCACCACCCCGAGCGAATAGACGTCGCTCGCGGCATCGATCGTTCCTCCAGCGATCTGCTCCGGGCTCGCGTAGTCGGGCGTGAGCGCGTGTCCGTAGACCCGGGTCAGGTCGGACGCCTCGGCTCGTTCCATCAGCTTTGCGACGCCGAAGTCCAGCAGGCTGACGCGCCCGGCCTCCGTCACGAGCAGGTTGTTCGGCTTGATGTCTCGGTGCAGCACCCCTTTGTCGTGGGCGTACTGCACGGCGTCCAGCCCCTGCAGGAGCAGTTCGACGCGCGCGCGCACGCCCAGCCGGTGCTCGTCCGCCCACTGGAGCAGGTTCTTCCCCGCGACGTACTCGAGCGCAAGGTACGGCTTGCCGCCGGCGCTGACTCCGGCGTCGTAGAACCGCGCGATATGCGGATGCTCCAGCCCCGCCAGGATGTCGCGTTCGAGGACGAAGCGTTGCGCCAGGTCCTCGCGGCGGTCCAGGCGGGTCGGGATCTTGAGCGCTACCTCGCGCCGGAACGCGCCATCGGCACGCTGAGCCAGCCAGACCTCGGCCATGCCGCCGGCGCCGAGCAGCCGCACGAGGCGATATGGGCCGACCAGCTCCCCGGCCTGCAGGACATCGGCGCCATGCGCGTCGCCGCCGAGCACGATCCGGGACAGCATCGCAACGGCTGCGCCATCGACGGCATCGCCATCGTGAGCGAACAAGGCGTGGCGCAGCGACGGTTCGAGGTCGCGGTGCTGCGCCGGAAGCGCCTGCAGCCACTTGCGCCGTCCGGCTTCGTCGAGGTCGACGACCCCGTCGAGCAGCCGGCTCATCCGCGCCAGCTGCTCCGTCGACAGCGTCATGACGGTTGCGCCTTTCAGGCCGGCTTCAGGATCGCGCGCAGGAGCAACTTGCCTTTCTCCCAGTCGCGTTGCACCGTGCGCTCGGTGACGTCGAGCGTCGCGGCGATGTCCGCGTCGCTGTAGCCGCCGAAGTAGCGCATCTCCACCATCCGCGCGACGCGCGCGTCGGCTTTCTCCAGTTCCTCCAGCGCCTCGTGCACGCGCAGGATCGCTTGCTCGTCCTGCCCGAGACCCTGCGCCACCTCGCCGCCGAGCGTCAGCTTCTGGGCATCCCCGCCGCGCCGCTCCGCGAGTCGTGCCCGGGCGCTGTCGACGATCACCGAGCGCATGACCCGCGCCGCGTAGCCGAAGAACGCGCGCCGGTCGTCGAGCTTCAGTTGCCCCGCCTTGACCAGGCGCAGGTAGGACTCGTGGACCAGCGCGGTCGTATCCAGCACCGTATTGCGGCCGCCCTCGTGCAGCCGGGAGTGGGCCAGGCGGCGCAGGCCGCCGTAGGTCGCCGCAAAAAGCGCATCGCGGGCGTCCCGATCCCCTTCCTGCACGCGCGACAAAAGCACGGTGAGCGGCTCGCTCATGCGCGGATCGTTGTTTCAGTTGTCCATCCCGATGCATTCCAACCCACCGGCACCGAGATTGCAAACGGCTGCAACCCGGGGGCGGCTTCGCCTTCGCCCAGCGGCCGCGCGGCACGCACGGACGTGCCGATGTCAGTTCGGCCGCCGTTTCCACGTTCTTACCCATGAGGCGGCAACGCGCGGCGCGTGCCGAAGAACCCTTTTGGGCGGAACGGAACCGACATGAAGCTGATCGTTAAGTTCAATCTCGTCCTGTTCGTGCTGTTCGCGCTCGGGATCGCTGCCGCCGCGCAGATAACCCGCGACCTGCTGGAGCGCAATGCACGGGCAGAGGTGTACGAGAACGCGAAGCTGCTGATCGACAGCGCCCTTGCCGTGCGCGACTACACCAACAACAACGTCGCGCCGCTGCTCGAGACGCAGATCAAGTACGAATTCCGCCCGGAGATGGTGGCCGCGTTCTCGGCCAACCAGGTGCTGAGGAATCTGCGCGAAGCCAATCCGGAGTACAGGCAGTTCCTGTACCGCGAGGCGACGCTGAACCCGACCAACCCGGCCAACAAGGCGGTCGACTGGGAAAACGACATCGTCAGCGCCTTCCGCAACGGCGCGGTCAACGGGCTGCTGTCCGGGGAGCGCGACACGCCCAACGGGCCGATGCTCTTCGTCGCCAAGCCGCTGAAGGTGGCCGCGACGTGCCTGCGCTGCCACAACACCGCCGCAGACGCGCCGCCGACACAGATCCTGAAGTACGGTTCCGCCGGCGGCTTCGGCTGGAAGGTCGGCGAGATCGTCGCGGCGCAGATCATCCAGGTGCCCAAGGCGGTCGCGCTGGCGCGCGCCGAGGCGACCTTCCGCGTCTTCATGGCCGCGCTCGTGAGCGTACTGCTCGTGATCGGACTGACGCTGAACCTGCTGCTCTGGTGGATGTTCATCCGCCCGGTCACGCGCATCTCAAAGCTCGCCGACCGGATCAGCCTCGGCGAGGTCGATGCGCCGGAGTTCGTCGCGCGCAGCCGCGACGAAATCGGCCGCCTCGCCGAGTCACTGTCGAGAATGCGGCGCAGCCTGGTGCAGGCGATCAGGATGCTCGAGGCCTGATTTCGCCCGCGGATTGCACAGGCCAGATGCACCGGCGCGGCGCATGGTGCACCTTCGATGTCTTGGGCGACGGCCGTAGCCGGAACGGCGATCTGAGTTCCACTCGGGCCGCAAGCGGCCCGGCAGCGCGGTCCCCGCATGACACCAGCGGGAGCGCCGGAGGGTTTCCACGCCATGGCCGCTGCGCGTCGCGGCGTCGGCGTCGCCCGGGCAGGCAACCGATGGGCCGCGTTCCTGCACTGCGCAACGCCGCGCTGTTGCGAGGACGGGACTCCGCCCTCCAGGGCCGTTCCTACAATTGCCGGACGGCGAAGGAGACCTGTCCTCATAGCGCACACGCTGGTTGTGCAGGAACTCCGCCTCGGTCCGGGACCGGGCATTTCATGCCGGGATATCGGGTACAGGTTCGAATCCACCCGGGAGGGCCATGAAGCGAGACGAGTCGCAGCCGTCGCCCGACCAGGGTCCCTTCTGGACGCGCCCGGTGCAGGAACTGATGCGCGATCTCGACTGCGACGCCGCAGGTCTGTCGACGCGGGCGGCGCAGGAGCGTCATGGGCGCTTCGGCGACAACGTGCTCACCCGCAAGCGCCGCCGCCTGCTCGTGCTCGAATACCTGGCGCACTTCCGCAATCCGCTCGTGCTGCTTCTGCTTGGCGCGAGCCTGGTGTCTTCGGTGCTGGGCGACGTGACCAGTTTCGTCATGATTGCCCTGATCGTGCTCGGCAGCGTGACGCTCGACTTCGTGCAGGAGCATCGCGCCGGCAACGCGGTCGAGCGGCTGCGCCAGTCCGTCGCGGTGCGGGCGACCGTCGTGCGCGACGGCAGCGTCACGCAGCTGCCTGCGACGCAACTCGTGCCGGGCGACGTGGTGCAACTCGCGGCGGGCGACCTCGTGCCGGCAGACGGACGTGTCATCGAGGCACGCGACTTCTTCGTCCGCCAGTCGATGCTGACCGGCGAATCGTTCCCGGTCGAGAAGCACGCCGTCGAGGTCGCCCCGGACGCGATCGAACCGGCCGCCGCGGTGAACGCGGCCTTCATGGGTTCGTCCGTGCTGAGCGGCAGCGCCCGGCTGCTGATCTGCCGCACCGGCCCCGCCACCTACCTGGGCGGGATCGCCGACACGCTGCGCCACGAGGCGGGACCCACCGCGTTCGAGCTCGGCACGCGCCGCTTCGGTCTGCTCATCCTGCGGATGACCTTCGTCCTGGTGCTGTTCGTTGTGCTCGTCAACATCGTCGCCCACCGCAGCGTGCTCGAGACGTTCATGTTCGCGGTGGCGCTGGCGGTCGGGCTCACACCCGAGCTCCTGCCGATGATCGTCTCGGTGACGCTGGCGCGCGGCGCCGTGCGCATGGCGCGCAAGAAGGTGATCGTCAAGCGGCTCACCGCGATCCAGACCCTCGGCAGCATGGACGTCCTGTGCACCGACAAGACCGGCACGCTCACCGAAGCGAGCATCAAGCTCGAGCACACGGTCGACGCGGCCGGAAAACCGAGCGCGCGCGTGCTGCAGCTCGCCTACCTGAACAGCCATTTCGAATCCGGGCTGCGCAGCCCGCTCGACGATGCGATCGTCGAGCGACGCGACGTGAACATCGAGGGTTGGCGCAAGATCGACGAAGTGCCGTTCGGCTTCGAACGCCGCCGCGTTTCCGTGCTGGCCGAGCGCGCCGGCGAGCGCCTGCTGGTGGTCAAAGGAGCCCCCGAGGACGTGGTGCGCCTGTGCGTGCAGAGCGAAATCGCGGGCGCCGCCGCCGGCAGCTTCACCCTGGACGCGCTCGACGATGCGGGTCGCGTGCGAGCGCTCGCCCGCTTCGAAGCGCTCGGCCGCGAAGGTTTTCGGGTGCTCGCCATCGCGTGGCGCGCGGTCCCGCCCGACCACCCGCACGCCCGGGTCGACGATGAAACGGCACTCGTCCTGTGCGGCTTCGCCGCCTTCATCGATCCGCCGAAGGCGAGCACGGCCGCAGCCCTGCAGGCGCTGCGCCAGAGCCATGTCGAGGTCAAAGTCGTCACGGGCGACAACGAATGGGTGACGCAGCACGTGTGCGGCCAGGTCGGCCTGGCGGTCAAGGGTGTCCTCACCGGGGCGCAGGTCGAGCAGCTCGACGACCACGCGCTTGCCGTCCAGGCACGGCGCGCGAACCTGTTCTGCCGCGTCTCGCCGCCCCAGAAATGGCGCATCCTGCAGGCGCTGCGTGCACGGGGCCACGTGGTGGGCTTCCTCGGCGACGGCGTCAACGACGCCCCATCGCTGCATGGCGCCGACGTCGGCGTCTCGGTCGATTCCGCGGTGGACGTCGCCAAGGAGGCCGCGGACATGATCCTGCTCGAACGCGACCTCGGGGTGCTTCACGACGGCGTGCGCGAAGGCCGCCGCACGTTCGGCAACGTGATGAAGTACATCATGATGGCGACCAGCTCCAACTTCGGCAACATGCTGAGCATGGCGGGCGCGTCGTTGTTCCTCCCCTTCCTGCCGATGCTGCCGGTGCAGATTCTGCTCAACAACTTCCTGTACGACGCCTCCGAGCTCGCGCTGCCCGCCGACCGCGTCGATGCCGGCTACCTGCAGCGCCCGCACGATTGGGACCCGACGTTGATCCGCCGCTTCATGCTGACGCTCGGCCCCGTGAGCTCGCTGTTCGACTTCGCGACCTTCTTCGCGCTGCTCGCGTTCTTTCACGCCGACGAGGCGCTGTTCCGTACCGGCTGGTTCATCGAATCGATCGCCACGCAGGTGCTGGTCATCTTCGTCATCCGCACCCGCGGCAGCCCGTGGCGTAGCCGTCCCAGCCCATGGCTGGTGGCAAGCTCGCTCGCGGTGGTGGGCGTCGCAGTCGTGCTGCCCTTCACGGCGCTCGCAGGGATGCTGGGGCTCGTCGCGCCGCCCGCCGGGCTGCTGCTGTTCGTCGCCGCGGTCGTGCTCCTGTATCTCGGATGCGCCGAGGGCGCGAAGCGGCTCTTCTACCGGGTGCGCGCACGCCGCCGCAGATGAGCCGGGCGGCGGCGCTGGCGCTGGACATCCGGGCAAAGATCTGAGCTACGTCAAAGCGGGATGGCGCGGACTGCGCGAGACTGGCTCTGCCGCCGCTAACTTCACAAGAGCTGGCCGGCGTCGAATAGCCGGTCGAGCGGTGGTGGCAGCACGGCGCCGTGCCGTGTGTGTAGACCGAGGAGTTGTCATGAACACCACCCGTCTGCCGAGCCTGTTTGCCTCCGAGCCGCTGAACTTCGACGAAGCGTTCCGCACCTTCATGCGGCCCTTCCGTTGGGAGCCCGTTTCCGAGGCACCCATGATTCCGATCGAGGTCGCGGAAATGGATGATGGCTACGTCGTCACCGCAGTGGTCCCGGGCGTGGCGAAGGAGTCGATCCACGTCGAGATCGATGGCCGGCAAGTCATGATCACCACAGAGTTCAAGAAGCCCGTCTACGAGAAGAAGGACGCGCGCATGCTGCGTGAGGAGCTGAACTACGGCTTCGCCAGCCGCGTCTTCATGCTCGGCTACGAGATCGACCGCGCGCAGGCCGTCGCGAAGTGCGTCGACGGCTTGCTGACCCTCACGCTGCCGAAACTCGTGGCGGCGCATGCCGAACCGTTGAAGATTCTCTGAACCGTCGCCCGGCCGGCGCGGCCTGAGGACGAATTGCCACGACACGCCGCCGGCTGGGCACGCACCAGGACCGGGGTGGGCGTTGAGGCCGCCCGCCCCGCGGGTTCATCGTGTGCGACCGGCCATGCCGGTCAGGTGATGAAGGGCGACCGGTTCAGGCATCGCGGTACCAGTCCTTGAGCAGCCAGAGGTGGCTGTCCCAACCGCTCAGCGTCATCTGCAGACGGTGCGAGGCCGCCCCCATCTCGGGGCGGTTGACCAGCGGGACCACGACGCGGTTCTCGACCACGAGTTCGTTCATGCGGACGAAAAGCGCCGCGCGCCTGACCGGGTCGAGTTCGCTTGAAGCGGCGCGATAGACCCGGTCGTATTCGTCGTTGCGCCAGCGGCTCAGGTTGCGGCCCTGCCACTTGTTGGCCTTCGCCGCGATCTCCCAGGAGCAGAACTGGTTCATGAACACCCAGGGATCGGGCCCGCCGCTGATGGTGAACATCTCGAGGTCGGCGTAGAACTTGGCGTTCGTGTCCGGATTGGAGACGTCGGACGAGAAGAAGACGGAGGCGACGACCGACTTCAGTTCCATCTCGATGCCGGCCTTCTGGCAGGCCAGCTTGACGATCTGCTGGGTCTTCTGGCGCGGCGCGTTGATCGAGGTCTGGAACAGGAACCGCAGCTTCCTGCCGTCCTTGGTGCGCATGCCGTCGGCGCCGCGCTTCCACCCGGCCGTCTCGAGCACCTGGTTCGCCTTTTCGATGCTGAACTCCCACCTCCCGTTCGGCGAGCGGAACCGCTCCGGTCCGTTCAGATAGTTGCGCGTGGCGACGCCGCCGCGGCCGTAGACGTGCTCCTGGATGGCACCGCGGTCGGCGAGCAGGTCGAGCGCCTCGCGCACGGCAGGATCGCTGAGCAGCGGATGCCGCGTGCCCTGGTTGGAACGCTCGCCGTCGACTTCGGTCCACGGGTCGGAAAAGTTGAGCAGGATGTGCTCGATGGAGCTGCTTGCAGCGAGAACGACGCGCCCCTTGCCGCCCTGCTCCATGCGCTTGAGGATCTCGTCTTCCACCTGCATGTTCCACGCGTAGTCGAACTCCCCGGTCTGCAGGACCGCGCGTGCGGCCGAGACCGCGTCGCCGCCGCCCTTCATCTCGATCGCATCGAAGTACGGCCGGTTCGCCTCGTGGTAGTTGCGGTTGATCTCGCCGCGCACCGCATCGCCCGGCTTGAAGTCGACGAACTTGTATGGGCCCGTGCCCACCGGCTTCAGGTTCGCCGGCGCATCGCGCGAGTTGGCGCCGCGATACGGCTCGAAGAGGTGCTTCGGGATGATGAGGCCGAAATTGCCGACGAACGGGCGCGCCCAGTACGGCACCGGCTCGTTGAAGAGGATGCGGATCGTGCCGGCATCGACCTTCTCGACCTTCTTCACCTCGCGGAACGATCCGCCGCTGGTCGAGGCGGTCGCGGGGTCGGTCGCGTACTCCCAGGTGAAGACGACGTCATCGGCGGTGAACAGCCTGCCGTCGTGCCACGTCACGTCACGCTTCAGGCGCCAGGTCACAGAACGTCCGTCGCGCGCGACGCCGCCGTTTTCCAGGCTCGGTATCTCCGCGGCGAGGATCGGGAGCGGACTGCCGTCGGGATCGAGCCCGGCGAGCGGCTCGTAGAAAATTCGGCTCGCATCGAGGTCCTTCTGCCCGACCGCGAAGTGCGGATTGAGCAGCGTCGGCGCCTGCCACCAGAGCAAGCGCAGGAGACCGCCTGCGCCGCGTTGCGTCGGCTTGTAGCGCGGCACCGCCTGCGCCGTCGCGAGACCCGCGGCAGCGAGCATCGCGTTCGCCATTGCGCCGCCAAGGCCCAGGCGCGCCATGTTTGCCATGAAGCGGCGCCGCGACAGGGTACCGGCGCGAACCCGTTCGATCGCGTCGTGCAGTTGCCTCTCGTTCACTCCCGCCCCCCTTTGCCGCAAATGTTGACACCGTCGCCGGCCCTGCGCCGGACCGGACTACGACTCCACGGGCACGACGCCGACGTACTTCGCGCGCGGGCGGATCAGCTGGCCGGTCGCGTATTGCTCGATCGCATGCCCGATCCACCCGATCGTGCGACCGATCGCGAAGATCACGAACGGCGCACCGGCCGGCAGGCGCAGGACGCGGACCATCGCCGCCAGCGCGAAATCGATGTTTGGCCGCTCGCCGACCGCCGCTTCCGCTCGTGCGGCCGCTCTCTCCACGAAGCTCAGCTCGGCCGAACGCTCGAATGCCTCGCGCAGCCATCGCAGGAGCGCCGCCGCGCGCGGATCGCCGCGCGAATACAGCGGATGGCCGAACCCTTCGATCCGCTCGCCGCGTTGCACGCGTTCGGCGATGGCCCGGCCGAGGTCGCGTTCACGGCCCCAGGCGGCCAGCATCGCTTCCGCGCGCGCGCTGGCGCCGCCATGGCGCGACCCGCTCAACGCCGCCAGGCCGGCAAGCACGACCGCGTACGGCGTCGCGCCTGCCGAGGCGACGCAACGCGCGGTGAACGACGAAACGTTGAGTTCGTGATCGGCGCACAGCACGAGCGCAGCGCGCAGCAGGTCGGCGCCGCGCGCGCTCGCTCGCCATGCCCCGGCCAGTGTCTGCTCGATGGTCGGCTCGATCCGGCTCGTGCCGGTGGCCGCGCGCGTCAGCAGGTGCAGGATCCGCCAGCCGCACTGCGCGACGCGCTCGGCGCGGTTGTCGTACGCGGATGGATCGAGCACCGCCGCCTGCGCCAGCGTGGCCTGCGCACGCGCGAGGAAGGGCAACGAAGGGGGCGCGACCGCCGGACGACGCGCCGGCAGTGCCGCAAACGTGGCGTCGAAGTTGCCGGTCCATAACAGCGAGGCGACGCTCTGCACGGCGCGGGCACGGGCCAGTTCGATGGCGTCGTGCCCGCGGTAGTAGAGGTGCCGCCCGTCGATCAGGGAGAGCGACGACTCGAGGACCGGCAGCCCCCACTGCAGCGCACGCGCCGCGGCCTTGTCCGGCGCGTCCCGCTCCTCGGCGCGGCGGCGCAGCCGCTCCAGGTCCTCGCGCGCGTAGCCGCGCTCGCGCATCGAACCCGGCAGCGCCTGCGAGCGCACCAGGTTGCGGCTGACGTAGGCATACAGCGTGGCGCGCCGCACGCCGAGCAGGCGCGCCGCCTCGGCGGCGCCGACCCAGGAGGGGGCGTTGGAGGGCTGTCGCGTGGCGGGACTCATGTTGATTGCGTGAATCAATATTGACGCGATGATATACACGCCGTACGGTTGCGCCATGGATACGACGGCCGGTGGACTGAAGGATGTGGTGGCGGCATCGACCGCGCTGAGCGACGTGGACGGGGAGCGCGGCGAGCTGACGCTCGCCGGATATCCGCTCGCCGAGCTCGCCGGGCGGGCCACCTTCGAGGAGACGACGTGGCTGCTCTGGCGCGGCGTGCTTCCGGATACGCGGCAGCTCGCCGCTTTCGGCGCGGAACTCGCCGCCGCGCGCGCGCTGTCAGGCCGGACGCTGGCGTCGTTGCGCGACTGCGCGCGCGACGGGCTGGAGCCCATCGACGCGCTGCGGGTCGCGGCGGGCACGCTGTCGCCCGGCGTCGAAGCGCCGCTGATCGTCGCCCAGTTTCCCGCCGCAGTCGCGGCCTATTGGCGCATGTGCTGCGACGCCGAGCCGGTCGCACCGCGATGCGATCTCGGCCACGCCGCCAACTTCCTGTACATGCTGACCGGCGTCGAGCCCGCGGCGGAGCGCGTGCACGCGCTCGAAACCTATCTGAACACGATGATCGACCACGGACTGAACGCCTCGACGCTCACCGCGCGTGTCATCGCCTCGACCGGGTCCGACCTCGTCTCCACGGTGGTCGGCGCTCTTGGCGCCCTCAAGGGGCCGCTGCACGGCGGCGCGCCAGGGCCGGCGCTCGGCGCAGTGTTCGAGATCGGCGCGGCGTCACGGGCGGAAGCCGTCCTGCGCGCGAAGCTCGAGCGCGGCGAAAAGCTGATGGGTTTCGGACACCGCGTCTACCGCCTGCGCGACCCGCGCGCCGTGGTCCTCGCCGCGGCGGCGGAGCGGCTCTACACGGGCGCGGGCGACATGGCGCTGTACCGGCTGGCCTTGGCGGTGGAAGAGACGGCTTTGCGCCTGCTCGAGGAGTACAAGCCGGCGCGGCGGCTGCAGACGAACGCGGAGTTCTACACCGCGCTGCTCCTGCACGGCCTCGAGCTCGACGCGCGCCTGTTCACGCCGGTATTCGCCATCAGCCGCGTCAGCGGATGGATCGCGCACGCCGAGGAGCAGCGCCGCGACAACCGCATCATCAGGCCGCTCTCTCGCTACGTCGGTCCGCGCGGCCGCAGGTGGGTGCCGCTCGAGGAGCGTAGGTCGTCTGCCGAAGCATCACCACAGTAACGCCTGACTCGCAGTTCAGCGTGTCATTCCGCGCCGCAGGCGAGGCATCTCGGCCTTCGAAGCGAAACGGCCTTGACGCGGATTGGCGCGGATGAACGCGGACAAGACACCGGTTCTTGATCCGCGTAAGCCGCGTCTGCCTTTCCCGACCGTTGCATTGCGGCGGGATTCCTCGTCGCGTTCGCTTTCTCGGGATGAACGTGACCGTCAGCCGGGCTCTTCGCCGTGCTCGCGCAGCAGCAGCGCGAACGCGCTCATGATGAACTCCGCCAAGGCGTGCGGCTCCAGAGCGTAGAACGACTGCCATGCATGGGCGACGGCGTGGCTCTCGATCGGCTCGCCCTCCTCGGCGGGCGCGTCCTGGCCGTGCAGCTGGCGCCAATGCAATGCGACCGCGGTCGCCAGCAGTTCATCGATCACCAGCTGGCTGTCGATCTGCAGTTCGCGGTTGGCGTTGACGATGTCGGCGGCGGCATTCAGGGCCTCGACCGTGAGCTGGCGGTACGCCGGTTCCTGGATCCGCGCGAGCAGTTCCTCGAGCTGCAGCGCGAACGTCCGCTCGCCGGGCGTCGTGTCGGCGCGCACGATCGCGCTGTCGAGGCAGTTGCGGCTGTCGAGCGCATTGCCGATCACGAGGCCGCGACAATGACCCACGAGCTGGCGGACCCGGACGTAGAAGTGTTCCGGCCGGCGCGAAATGACACCGCTCATCTCGCGCCACGCGGCCCAGCCGCCCTCGCCCTCGTCCAGTGAGGGATCGTCGCTGGCCGCGAAGCTGACGCGCACGAGGTCGGCGGTTTTTCCGGCTCGCTTCCAGCGTCGCTGCTTCACCAGGCTGGCCGTCATCTCGCGCTCGCGGGTGATGACCTCGCGCAGGCGGCCCAGGATCGCATGTGGACTGAGCGTCAGCAGGTGGTCGAAGGCGTCGGCCGTCGTCAGCCCGTGCTCGCGCGCCAGCCAGCCGGTGACGAGCTGGACCAGGTGCCACGCGCGCAACGTCAGCATCCCCTTGAACAGGGCCGGATCGGCCTTCATCAAGGTGCCCGTGTAGAGCATGACTTCCTGGATCAGCGCGCGCCCGCGCGGATCGTCGCCGCCGTGGCGCCGGATGCGCGCCACGATGTCATCGTTGCCGCATGGCCGGTCGATGATCGCGTCGGCGCTTTCGGTGCTGCCCACGGAAATGCGCTTCTGGTGCGCGACGATGAGCGCTACCGTCTCTTCGAGCGACTCGTCGAAGAGATCGAGCAACCCCGCCGCGTGGCGCAGCACGCCCCAGGTTCGCGTCCTTGCGGCGCGGGAGTACATAGCCGCCACCAGCTGCCGCACGCTGCCGCCGACCGGAATCGCCGCGTCCGGTCCGCCTCGCTGCAGAAGCAGGCCCAGGATCTCCATCTGCTCGTACGGATTGCGGCTGCGCGCCAGGTGAGCGGCCAGGGCATCGTTGTCCGCTGCATGCGCAAGCGCATCGGCGCGTTCGGCGGTCAGGGGCCGCGTCGCCGCCTCCTCCCAGTCGAGAACCGCATCGACGGCTTCGCCCTCGGCCGCGACAGGGTGCGCGGCAGGCGCCTGCACGGTCCAGTCGATCGTCGTGCGCGCAGCCTTGTCGAGCACGTCCGCAAGCCTGCTCACGGCCACGCCTTCGACACCCTCCTGCACCAGCTTCTGCAGCGACTCGACCAGCACATCGGCGCCACGCGCATCGAGCATCTCTTCGCCGATGAGCAGCGCCAGCAGCGGCTCGCGGTCCTCGCGCCAGTGACGCCGCACATGGGCGATCTCGGCCGCGACTTCGTCGACCAGCAACCGGTTGTCCAGCGTCAGGTAGAAGCGTTCCCGATTGAACAGGGAAGGCAGGAAGACGAGCGTCGCTCCGCCAAGCTCGAACACCTGCGCCGTCGCGAGGCTCCCGAGCGGCAGCGGCGGACGGCCCGACAGGCCGAGCGCTTCGCATCGCCCGAGCTGCGCGAGCGCCGTCCCCAGCTCCTGCGACGACTCGACGCGCGTCGGCGCGACCTCGTCCAGCGTCTCGGCTGCGATGCCGAAGGCCGCAAGCCGTGACTGCGTCAGCGTGTCCTCGGCGAGCAGCAGCACCTGCACTTCGACGTCCCGCAGCCGCTGCGCACGCTGCCGCAGTCCGAGCGGATCGACGTCCTCGCCCGCGATGTATCCCTCTTGCAGCAGCACGCCGACCAGATAAAGGCTCTGCGCCCACACCAGCGGCACGTTGTCGTTGGGTTGCCGCGCCTGGCTGTGCGGCTGCTCGCGTTCGGCCTCGACGCGGTCGGCGGGCACGAAGTACAACTCGGGCAACAGGCGCTGCCCGTCGCGTTCCTGCATCAGCCGGTCGAGCCGCGCGCGGTAGTCGGCGCACGGCTCGGCGTCGCCGCTCAAGGCGGCGTCGATCAGGAGGTAGGTGAAAAACAGCGGCCACTCGGACTCGATGTTCTCGAAACGCGCAAGCTCGCCCGGCTCGTAGTGCATGCGGGCCGTGTCTTCCACCACCGTCTGGTGGCCGTCACGCAGGAAGCGCTTGCAGCCGTACCGGCCCTGCAGCTTGCCGACGATCTCGGCGCGCGTGCGGGCGACGAGCGCGGCATCCTCCACGGCAAAGGCCGGAAACCCGATCACCGCCAGCAGCGCGGCATCGATCTCCTTCGAAAGGGATTCGCGCGGAAGCAGGTTCGCGAGCGTGTTGCGTGCCCGCGCGATGTCGTCGGCGACGACGTGGATGGCGGGCGCCTCGGCCGGCAGGAACCGAACCCCGCTGATCGCTTCCAGGGCCGCCTTGGCCATGCCGAGCGAACTCGCGTTGATCTCGGCCACTCCCTCGTTGCGCTTGTTGCCGCGCTCCCAGATCCCGTAGTCCGGCGTGCGATAGACCTCGGCAAGGTAGTAGACGAGGTTCTGCACGAAACAGACCTCGCCCGGCGTATGCACGATCCGCAGTCCGGCTGCGGTCATCTGCGCCAGGAACAGCAGGAAGATCGCCGTGGCGTCCAGCTGCAGGTGCCCCCACTCCGTGTCGCCCACGACCGGCTCGCCTGTGCGCGTGTCGTACTTCGCGTGCAGGGCGTCCAGTGGATCCTGCGTGCGCTTGAAGCGCTCGACCTTGGCCGACTGCCGCATCATGGCAGCCAGCAGGCCCCGCATCAGGTGCGTCACCCGTTCGTCCAGCGCTTGCGCCCGCGCCGGGTCGACCTTGCGACAGGCGAGCGCGAGGGCCCATGGCGCGAGGATGCTGTAGACGTTGTCTCGTACCCACGCATGCGTGTAGTCGCCGTGCACCGTGGTGGCGGTGCTGGCCGGCAGCAGGCCCGTGTGGACGTCCTGGCGCGCGAGGATGATGCTCTCGGCCTGGGCGCAATACCCGGCAAGCCGCTGCGCGCGGACAGCCGGTTCCTCAGCCTGTGTCGTAGCGTTCATGGTTTGGGTGGGCCGCTGCAACGCGCCGCGCGGCAGCACCGCATGATGCGCCGGTTTGCGGCGCGCCGGTCGCTGGAGCAAACGCTGCTCCATCACGAGGACCTGTTTGGGCTATCGGAGGCGCCGGGCGCGATGCGCGGGCGCCGCGGCGTGCGTGTCAGCAGCCGCGCTCGTGGCGGTCGGCGGCGGCAAAGAGGTCGTCCGCGAACGCCGGATCCGACTCGACGAAGTCGCGCGCAAAGGCGCGCAGTTGCTCTGCGTCGACCGCTCGGTCGGACGCCGGACGCGGAGCCTGCGTCGCGCCTGTATCGAACAGCCTGGTGGCCAAGCCTCGCAGTTGTCCAAACGATGCGAGCGCGCCCTGCACCACTGCAGCACTCGTGATCATGACTTCTCCATGTGTCGTTACCGAGCCGAATGATGGCGATCGTGAGCCCCTGAATCCAATCGCGAGATCCGATTCGCGCGATCGACTATTGCGATCGTGTTGGCCGATTCGCTTGCGCACGTCGGCGCGACTGGCGCCGATACCCGATCCGACCCAGATGGCGCGAACCGACAGCCGCTCGAGCGTCGAGCCTCGCGTGTGTCCCGGCACCGACTACCGGCCTTCCTTCACAGCTGGGACGTTGATGCAGGTCGCTGACGGCGTGCGCAATACGCGCATCATGTGCAAGGAATTGCGGTGGGGGCCGCAAACGCTGGGGCGTTGCCACGAGAGGTTCACCATGCCGAGGCCGTCCTCGTTCAACCGTTCGTTCGCGCGGCTCATCGCATGGCTGCGCGTCCTCCCGCCCCTGATTGCAGCTCTGGTCGTTGCGTCGGCATTGCAGGGCTGTGCCGTGAATCGACAGGGCGCCTCGGCTTCGCCCGATGTCGACCTGCGGCAGCTGAAGTCCTTCTACGTCGTCAGGCTGCCGGCCGACGAACGTGGCATCAACCACCTCATTGCGACCGAACTGGGCAGGCTGGGTTTCCGCACATCGACGGGGCCGCCCGAACAGGCGCCACCGGATGCGGACGCGATCGTCAGCTACGAGGATCACTGGCAGTGGGACATCACGATGTACATGATCGAGCTGAAGGTGTTCGTTCGCGCGCCGCGTACCGATGCTCTGCTCGCGACGGGAACCTCGTATCACACTTCGCTGACGCGCAAGTCGCCGGGGGAGATGGTGGCAGAAGTCGTTTCAAACATCTTCAGCGCCTCGAAGGCGGCCGGCGGGAGCAAGAGCTAGCCGCGCGGGTGCTTCCGGGAGGAGGAGATGCAAAGGAAATCTCGTGCACCGATCGGATCGTGGGTGCTTGCCGGTGGCGCCGCGGTACTGCTCGCCGCTGCCTGTGCCAGCGGGCCGCAGAACCTCGTGGTGACCATCCCTGCCTACGTCGCCGGAGCGACGGCTGCCGCCGGCGCCAGAGGAACGGTTCGCCTCGATCCGGCCAAGGATGCGCGACGCGAGAGCGTCGGCGCGCTGGTCGGTGAACGCACGACCGTCGGCAACGTGTCGCTGGGCTCCGTCCAGACGAATCCGCCACCCGTGACCCTGGTGACGGGCGTGATCCGCAGCGAACTCGGTGCCATGGGCTTCGGCGTCGGCGACACGGGCGATACGCCTCGGGTGTCGGCGCAACTCGTGAAGTTTCAGATCGCGACGCCCGCAACCGCGCTCTACTGGGACATCAACGGCGAGATCGAGCTCGATCTCGCCGCGACCGGCAAGGACCGCAGGAAGCACGAAACGCACTACGCAGTCCAGTGCACCGGGCGTACGTACGCGTGGCCAGGCGAAGAGGTAATCGGGGGCGTGATCGTGTCGTGCCTGAAGGAGCTTGGCGGCAAGGTCAGGTCAGACACGGCGCTTGGCGACACTCTAGGCGCGGGCTGAGCGCGAAGCGCCGATGTCGACCCGTTCGATCGTCAACGTCGGCGTGCCTCCGGCTCCGTGATCGAAACGATGAAGGCGGCCCGGATCCTCGCGCGGGGACCGGGCGTCGCCGATCCACCAGGCCGCGGTGCGCGTGCACATTGCAGTCGCACCCAGCGTGACTCAAACTTCCTCCTCGAGCTTCAAACCGCGATCGACCTGCCCGGCCAGGGCCGAGGGTCCCCTGGCCGGGCAGGTTGATCGAAGTCAAGTACGAAATCCGGCAGGTCCTAGACACTGCGCTGAGACTAGGAGGAAACCATGACAAATCCCGTCCGCCGGAAGATGCTCGGCACGGCCACGGCGGTCGCCGCCACCATGGCAGCACCTGCCATCGTGCGCGCCCAGCAGCCGATGGTCATCAAGTTCAGCCACGTGGTCGCCGCCGACACGCCCAAAGGCAAGGGCGCCGACTTGTTCAAGAAGCTCGCCGAGGAGAAGACCCAGGGCAGGGTCAAGGTCGAGGTCTACCCCAACTCCACGTTGTTCAAGGACGGCGAGGAGATGGAGGCCTTGTCGCTCGGCAGCGTGCAGATGCTGGCACCGTCGGTCGCGAAGTTCGGGCCGCTCGGCGTGCGCGAGTTCGAGGTGTTCGACCTGCCCTACATCTTCGCCAGCTTCACCGAACTGCACAGGGTGACCGAGGGCGAATCGGGAAAGAAACTGTTCGAGAAGCTCGCGGCCAAGGGCGTCATCGGCCTCGCGTACTGGGACAACGGATTCAAGGATTTTTCCGCCAACCGCCCGTTGCACGTGCCCGCGGACGCGAAGGGACTGAAGATGCGCATCCAGTCCTCGAAGGTGCTCGAAGCCGAAATCCGCGCGCTCGGCGCCATCCCGCAGGTGATGGCGTTCTCTGAGGTCTACCAGGCGTTGCAGACCGGCGTGGTCGACGGCACCGAGAACCCGCCGTCGAACATGTACACGCAGAAGATGCACGAGGTGCAGAAGCACATGACCATGACCGATCATGGCGTGATCGAATACGCGGTGATCACCAACCAGAAGTTCTGGTCCGGCCTGCCCGCCGACATCCGCGGGCAGCTCGAGGCAGCGATGAAGGAGGCCACGCGCTACGCGAACTCCATCGCCAAGCTGGAAAACGATCAGGCGCTCGAGAAGATCAAGGCGGCGGGCAAGACCACGATCTACACCCCCACGGAGCAGGAGAAGGCCGCGTGGCGCAAGGCGCTCCTGCGCGTGCACAAGGAGATGGAAAGCCGTATCGGCAAGGAGACGATCGCGGCGGTATACAAGGACGTCGGCTTCAAGGACTGAACCGCCCGCGGCGCATCCGAACCGGGACCAGGGACCGCGATGAAGTGGCTGGACCGGCTGGAGGAGTCGCTGATCGCGCTCCTGATGGGCGCGGCGACGCTCCTGATCTTCGTGGCGGTCCTGCACCGCTATGCGGCGAGCGCCCCGATTCCGGTCGTGCAGGACTGGCTGCTTGCGATCAACCTGTCGTGGGCGCAGGAGCTCTGCATCTACATGTTCGTGTGGATGGCCAAGTTCGGCGCCGCCTACGGCGTGCGCACCGGCGTCCATGTCGGCGTCGACGTCCTCGTCAACCACCTGCCCGATCGCTGGCATCGGGCATACATCCTGGTCGGCCTGCTCTGCGGCGCGATCTTCACCGGCACGATCGGCACCTACGGAGCGATCTTCACCTGGGGCATGGCGCACACGGACCAGGTCTCGCCCGACCTGGAAGTCCCGAAGTGGATCGTTTACCTGTGCATTCCGCTCGGTTCGTACCTGATGTGCTTCCGCTTCGTCCAGGTCGCGGCGCGGTTCGCGCGCACGGGCACGCTGCCGAAGCACGACGAGACCCGGGTCGAAGGAATCGACACCGCGGTGCCTGACCTGCACCCGGCGCCCGTGCCTGCGGGAGGAGCACGATGAGCGGCACCGCGGCGCCGCGCATGTCGCCATGGATGCTGTTTTTCGCCCTGGTCCCCGTGCTGGCGATCGTGCTGCCGGCCGGTGTCCTGCTGGCCGGCTTCGGCGTGCCGAACTCGCTGGTGCTGTTCTGCCTGCTGGTGGCGCTCATGCTCACCGGCACGCCGATCTCGATCGCGCTCGGCCTGACCGTGCTCACGTTCGTGCTCTTCATGACGCACGTGCCGATCGAGTCGGTGGCGCTGAAGCTTTTCACCGGGATCGAGAAGTTCGAGATCATGGCGATTCCGTTCTTCATCCTCGCCGGCAACTTCCTGACCCACGGCGGCGTGGCCAGGAAGATGATCAACTTCGCCGTGACCATGGTCGGGCACCTGCACGGCGGGCTCGCCCTGGCCGGAATCGTGGCGTGCGCGATGTTCGCCCTGGTGTGCGGCTCCAGCGTCGCGACGGTGGTGGCGATCGGCGCGATCGTGTTGCCGGAGATGGTCCGGCGCGGCTATCCGATGCGCTTCGGCGCCGGCGTCATCACCGTCGCGGGCTCGCTCGGCATCCTGATGCTGCCGTCGATCCCGAAGGTGATCTACGCCATCGCCACCAACACCTCGATCGGCGCCCTGTTCGTGGCGGGCCTGCTGCCCGGGATCGTGCTGACGACCATGCTGTGCGTGGTCACGTGGTACATCGCGCGCAAGCACGACTACGCGCGCATGCCGAAGTCGACGTGGCGCCAGCGCTGGACGGCGTTCCGGGAGAGCGTGTGGGGCCTGATGCTCGTCGTCATCATCATCGGCGGGATCTACTCGGGCCTGTTCACGGCGACCGAGGCGGCGGCGGTGAGCGCGGTCTACGCGTTCTTCGTCTCGGTCTACGTCTACAAGGCGGTGCCGCTGCGCGACGTGATGAAGGTGCTGCTGCAGTCCGCCGGCATGAGCGCGATGCTGCTTTACATCATCACCAACGCCGCGCTTTTCTCCTTCATCCTCACCGACGAGAACATCCCGCACGCGCTCGCCGACTGGATCCTCGGCAAGGACCTCGGATGGATCGGCTTCCTGCTGCTCGCCAACCTGATGCTGCTGCTGGCCGGCAATTTCATGGACCCGTCCTCGATCATCCTGATCATGGCGCCGATCCTGTATCCGGCGGCGGTGGCGCTCGGCATCAATCCCGTGCACCTTGGCATCCTGATCGACGTCAACATGGAGGTCGGGCTGTGTCACCCGCCGGTGGGGCTCAACCTCTACGTCGCGTCTGGCATCTCGCGGCTCGGGATCACGGAACTCACCAAGGCGGTGCTGCCCTGGCTGATCACGATGCTGATCTTCCTGGTCATCGTGACGTACTGGCCATGGCTGTCACTGGTGCTGCCGCGCGCGTTGGGGATGATGTAGGCGCGTTCCGCGGCGACCGTATCCGCGCCTGCTTGCCTGTCCCTCGCCCGTGACGCGCGTTGCGGTGACCGTGCCGCCGATGTGCCCGGGCAGGGTCGTTTCGTCCTGCGCATATTTTTCCCGGTCAGCTCACGCGAGGCGCTTCGACAGGTACCACGCGGTGACGAGGCCGGCGAGAAGGTCGACCGCGTTCCTGCTTGCGGCCGGAAGCGTCTCCCAGATGCCCGGCGGGACCGCACGTCCGGCGCGCGCCTGCGCCCAGAGCCGCAAGCCGAGGATGCGTTTTGCCGGCCGATGGCCGCGCCGGCGCTCCCCGGCTCCATGCGATCGGTCGGTTCGACGATCAGGAGTGTCCCGCCCGGCTCCACGGCGGACCAGAGCGCCTGGACCGCGCGCTGTCGGTCCGGCACGACGGCGAGCAACGAGCAAGCCGAGACCACATGGGCCTGCGCGGGCAGGGGTTCGAAGACACTGGCGGTACGGAAGCGGGCGGGAGAATCGAGGCATCGAGCGAGCCGCTGCGCCGCCCGGATCATCCGCGCATCGCTGTCCAGGCCGACGGCCCGATACCCCCGTGCCGCCGCCAGTCGCGCGACCAGGCCCGGCCCGGTGCCGAAGTCCAGCCAGTCGCGCCCCTCGCCCGCCGGGAGCTGCGCCACCGCGCGTACATGGAGGTCGCGATAGAACGTCGCTCCCTGGAGCCACGTGAACAGGACGACCGGAGACTTGAACATCGATCGGCGGTCTCGGGGTCCGGCCGGATGGTGCATCCACGCCTCGCCACGCGAGGCCCGGCGGCCCGCGGCCCTTCTCAGGCTTGCCTGCCTGCGCCGGGTTCGACCGGAGGCCGGGCGGCCGCCCACCCCCGGATACCCGCCCTCGGGTTCACGGCGCCGGCGAAGCCGGCCTGGTTGAGAATGAACGTGCCTTCGGGACCTTGGCTCACACCGTCGCCACAATGGACAACGAGGGGCTCGTGCCGGGGCCGCGCAGCATCCCGCATCCGTCCGTCCCCTCAGGTCTTCGGCGTCCAGTGCAGGCCCGGCGTGCTGCGCATGATCCGCAGCTCCTCTTCGGTCATGTCCGGCGTGATGTCGCTGAACAGCGGCGTGCTCAGGTAACGCTCGGCGGTGTCCGGCAGCATCGCGAGGATGGTCGAGCCCGGCGCCGCCGCGTTCGCGACCTTCAGGGCCCCGGCGAGCGTGCCACCCGCCGTGATGCCCACGAAGATGCCCTCCTTCTGTGCAAGGGCGCGGCTGTTCTGCATTGCCTCGGCGTTGGTGATGGTCAGGATCTGGCTTATCGCGCCGGTCGCTACCGCGTCGGCCGTGAGCTTCGGCACGAAGTCCGGGCTCCACCCCTGCATGGGATGCGGCTTGAAGGAGGCATTCGGCTTCGCCGGCGACCCGTCCGGATTGCGTTCCTGCACGCCGCCGTCGGTGAGCATCGGCGCCTCGGCTGGTTCGCACACGACGATCTTCGTGTCGGGCCGCTCCTTGGCAAGCACGCGCGCGACGCCCTTCAGCGTGCCGCCGGTGCCAAAACCCGTGACCCAGTAGTGCAGGCGCTGGCCGGCGAAGTCGGCCAGGATTTCGCGCGCCGTGGTGCGCGAGTGCATGTCGGCGTTGGCCTCGTTCTCGAACTGCCGCGTCAGGAACCACCCGTGCGCGGCGGCCAGTTCGTTCGCCTTCTTCACCATGCCGAAGCCGCGTTCCGAGGCGGGTGTCAGCACCACCTTCGCACCCAGAAAGCGCATCAGCCTCCGCCGCTCGACGCTGAATGTCTCCGCCATGGTGACGACGAGCGGATAGCCCTTCTGTGCGCACACCATCGCCAGGCCGATGCCGGTATTGCCGCTGGTGGCCTCGATCACGGTCTGGCCGGGCTTGAGTTCGCCGCTCTTCTCGGCGGCCTCGATGACGCCGAGTGCCAGGCGGTCCTTGACCGAACCGAGCGGGTTGAACGCCTCGATCTTCACATAGAGGTCGATGCCCGGCGGAGCGAGGCGGTTGATCTTCACGACCGGCGTGTTGCCGACGGTTTCAAGAATGTTTGCGAAACGGGCCATGCGGTCCTCCTGGTGAGTTGCCGTAAGCATCGTGCATTGGGTTTCGTGCGTGCGCCGAGGGTACCCAATGCCATGCCGCCAACCCGGAGGTCGGCGGAGCGTTACCAACAGGTTGTTCACAAGCTTGTCAACCGGCTCGGTTGACAACTTGCGCACAGCGCATTGTGGACAGCCGGTGCACAAGCCGGCAAGTGCCGGCACACGGTTTGGCCATCGGCGAGTCGCGCGATCAGCATGCGGGAGCGCGGGCGCAGCGCACGCGTCGCCAGAGGTGGTCGACGCGAACGCGAAGAACGGGTTGCTGCTTCGTAACGGAGAAAAAAGCGCGCCCGTGCGGGACGAACTCCGTGACCTGCATCTGCCGCCGTGCGGCCCACCTCCGGTACATCCGGACCGGCCTGGTGCACCATGCCTCGGCTTCTGCACGGTCGCCTCCACCTCCGAGCGCACGGGTCACGCTGAGCACGGCATCGGCGACGCAGCCATCCTGCGCGGCCGCGAACCCGAGGTCGAGGAGATAGAACTGGTGCGTCGATGCCGGCGGCGGTGCCGTGCGGCTGCTGGCGGCGTGAGTGCAACCTTCACCCGTGCCGCAGAGCGCTCGCGCGTTGCCAACCAGTATCCGCCGAGCGCACCGACGACGAAACCCATCACGGCCGGCAGCAACACATGGTTCAAGAGCCCCCACCCTTTGGTTCGCGCACGCTACTTTCCCGCGACCGTCCTCGGCAACCTTCGGGCAGCCGATCAGATTCGCGCTCCCGGCGCTCCGCTGTCTCGCCCCGTATGATCCGCGCGATTTCGATCGCCGGAGCCATATGCATGCTGAAGCTGGGGTTCGACCTTTCATTTGCCGACCTGTACGAGCGTGACGGCCTGCAGAAAGTCGACTCCGCGTTTCTGTCCGAACTTGCAGCGGCCGACGCCGGCCTGCATGCGAAGCTGGGCGCCGCGCGCTCGAACCCCGCAGCGCTCGATTCCAGGCAGCATTCGCAACTGCTGATCGACCTCGCGCCCCATGTCGAGGACTTCATCGGCGCGTTGTTCGGCATAGCGCCGCAGATCCGCGCGCTGGCCGCACGGCATCACGAACTGGCGCCCCTGTACGAGGTCAAGCGCCAGTTCATCCAGCGCAGCGCGGCCAAGGCCTACACGGAGGCCACCGCCCGGTCGATTGCAGGGGAACCGGTCGGCGCGGAGCTGGCGGAACGCATCGGCGTCGACCCCACCGGCGCGGGTGCCGCGTTCGAACTTGCATTCGCGCGCAAGGTACAGAAGTGGCAGGGCGACGAGCCTGGCCATGCGGCCGACCTCGATCTCGCACTGAAGTACGCCGCGTGGGCGCTTTACACCGAGCCCGGGCGGCGGCGTCACGGAAAGGGCCTGCTCTTCAAGGTGCCGGCGAGGATCGATCCGCTGCACCTGCTCGAGCACGCCGTCGACCGCCACGACGCGGCCATCACCACGTTCACGATCAAGCCCGAGCAGATCCGCCGGCGCGCCGGCTTCGCCCTGACGGACCCCGGCACGGATCTCGCGGGGGCGCTCGACCAGGCCAACTACTGCATCTGGTGCCACAAGCAGGGCAAGGATTCGTGCTCCACCGGCCTGAAGGAGAAGCCCGCGTCCGATGGCAGCGTGGCGTTCAAGAAGTCGCAGCTCGGCGTCAAGCTCGCCGGCTGTCCCCTCGAGGAGAAGATCTCCGAGTTCCACACGGTCAAGGTGAGCGGTCTTGCCATCGGCGCGCTCGCCATCATCACCGTCGACAACCCGCTCGTCGCCGCGACCGGCCACCGCATCTGCAACGACTGCATGAAGTCGTGCATCTACCAGAAACAGGAGCCGGTCAACATTCCGCAGGCCGAGACGCGCACCCTCAAGGACGTGCTCGAACTGCCGTGGGGCTTCGAGATCTACTCGCTGCTCACGCGCTGGAATCCGCTCAACATCCGGCGCCCGTTGCCCGCGCCGCGCAGCGGCTATCGCGTGCTCGTCGCGGGCATGGGACCCGCGGGCTTCGCGCTGGCGCACAACCTGCTCAACGACGGCCACGCGGTGGTCGGCATCGATGGCTTGAAGATCGAGCCGCTGCCGCCACACGTCTCGGGAGTCGGACCCGGCGGCGAATGCACGCGATTCGAGCCGATCGAGCGTTACGGCGACCTGCACGAGTCGCTCGACGAGCGAACCATGGCCGGCTTTGGCGGTGTGGCCGAATACGGCATCACGGTGCGCTGGGACAAGAACTTCCTGAAGGTCGTGCGCCTGCTGCTGGAGCGCCGCGCGTTGTTCGCGCTGTTCGGCGGCGTGCGTTTCGGCGGCACCGTGACGCTGGAGGATGCCTGGGCGCTCGGTTTCGACCACGTCGCCCTCGCCATGGGCGCCGGCAAGCCGACCACGCTCGACATTCCGCACGGTCTTGCACGCGGCGTGCGCACCGCCAGCGATTTCCTCATGGCGCTTCAGCTCACGGGAGCGGCCAAACGCGAATCGATCGCCAACCTGCAGGTGCGCCTGCCGATCCTCGTCATCGGCGGCGGGCTGACCGCGATCGACACCGCGACCGAGGCCCTCGCGTATTACGCCGTGCAGGTCGAGAAGTTCCTGGTGCGCGCCGAGGTGCTCGGCGTCGCGGACTTCCTCGCCGGCCTCACGCGCGAGGAGCGCCGGATCGCGGATGAGTTCATCACGCATGCCGGCGCGCTGCGTGCCGAACGGGCCGCCGCCGCGGCCGAGCAGCGCCCGGCGCGCGTGACGGAACTGCTGCGTGCGTGGGGCGGCTCGACCATCGTCTACCGCAAGCGCCTGATCGACAGCCCCGCCTACACGCTGAACCACGAGGAAGTGGAACTCGCGCTGCAGGAAGGCATCGCCTTCGCCGAGTGCCTGAACCCGGGCGCAGTGCGCGTCGACGCCTTCGGTGCCGCGCAGGCGCTCGCGCTGCGCAAACAGGTCCGCGCCGACGACGGGAGCTGGCACGACGGCGAGGAGGTCGAACTGCCGGCGCGCGCCATCTTCATCGCCGCGGGCACTTCGCCCAACACCGTGCTCGCGCGCGAGGACACCGCGCACTTCAAGCTCGACGGCCGCTATTTCACCGCCGTGGACGCCAGCGGCCAAAGCGTCAAGCCCGAACCCGCGAGCAGCAAACCGAAAGCAACCCGCGTGCTGGTGTCGAAGTCCAACGACGGGCGTTTCGTCTCGTTCTTCGGCGACCTGCATCCGTCGTACTTCGGCAACGTGGTCAAGGCGCTCGGTTCGGCCAAGCAGGGCGCCCCCATCGTGAGCGACGCGCTGCGCCAGAAGCCGCCCGCATCGGGCGAGCCTGACGCCACGTTCCTCGCGCGCCTGAATTCCACGCTGCGCCCGACGGTGCGCGCGGTGCGGCGCCTGACGCCGACGATCGTCGAAGTCGAGGTCGAAGCACCCGCGGCCGCGCGCGCGTTCCAGCCGGGCCAGTTCTACCGCCTGCAGAACTACGAGGCATTCAGCCGGCGCGTCGATGGCACGCTGCCCGACACGCTGCTCACGATGGAGGGGCTCGCGCTCACCGGCGCCGCCACCGACAAGGCCAACGGCGTGCTGTCCACCATCGTGCTCGAGATGGGCGGCTCGTCCGACCTGTGTGCGGATCTGAAGCCGGGCGAGCCGGTGGTGCTGATGGGTCCGACCGGCACGCCCACGCACATCGCGTCGAACGAGGCGGTCATGCTGGTCGGCGGCGGACTCGGCAATGCAGTGCTGTTCTCGATCGGCGCTGCATTCCGCGCCCGGGGCTCGAAGGTGCTGTATTTCGCCGGCTACAAGAAGATGATCGACCGCTACAAGGTCGAGGAGATCGAAACGGCCTCGGACGCCATCGTGTGGTGCTGCGACGAAGGCCCCGGTTTCACGCCTGGCCGCCCGCAGGACAAACGCTTCGTGGGCAACATCGTGCAGGCGATGCTCGCGTACGCCCGCGGCGAAATCGGCGCGACTTCGATTGCGATGTCCGCCGCCGACCGCATCATCGTCATCGGCTCGGACCGCATGATGGCGGCCGTCGCGCAGGCACGCCACACCGTGCTGCGCGAGCACCTGAAGGCGGGGCATTGCGGCGTCGGCTCGATCAACTCGCCGATGCAATGCATGATGAAGGAGATCTGCGCGCAGTGCCTGCAGCCGCACAAGATGCCCGACGGCACGACTCGCAACGTGTTCTCGTGCTTCAACCAGGACCAGGAACTCGACCGCGTCGACTGGCAGGCACTGAGCGAGCGCCTGGGCCAGAACAGCGTGCAGGAGAAGCTGACCGCGAAGTGGATCGCGACCTGCCGCGCGCGGCCACGCTGACTCGCCCGCATGGAGGCGAGACGGCGCGGCGCGACGAACCGGGCCCGTCCTAGCCGACGAGCAGCCCCTGAGCGAAGCCGATCTCGTAGACGACGTACACGCCCAGCGCGCAGCTGAAGGCGCCAAACAGCGCAGTCGTGGCGTTGTGCAGCCAGCCCAGACGCGCGGAAAGCCGGAGCGGAACCGCGATCGCAACCGAAAGCAGGGCCATGCCGGCGATCGAGCCGGCACCGAACAGTGCGATATAGACCAGTCCGGTAGTCCAGGTCGGCACGGTCTGCAGGCTCAGCAGCACCAGCGCGGCCGACCCTGCAAGGCCATGCATGGTGCCGACAGCCAGCGCGCGCAGCGGCAGCCCGTGCGGGTGGTCGTGCTTCGTCTCGGCATGGCTCTGCGCGCCCGTCGCGTCGTGCACCTCCGCTTCGGTGTGGCGGTGTGCGTGTACGTGCGCGATGTCCGCGCCGTGGCGATGCACGTGAAAGTGGATCCGGTTGCGCACGACCCGGCGCAGCACGTCGGCACCGAGCGCGATCAACATCAGCCCGACGCAGAATTCCAGCGCCTGCTCGAGATTGGGTGGAATCGCGCGGCCGAGAGCGAGCACGATGCCGCCGAACAGCAGCAGCGTGAGCGTATGACCGAGTCCCCAGGCGACGCCCTGCACCACGGTCTGGGCGTAGTTCGTCTGCCGCGTCACGAGCGTCGCGACCGCGGCAAGATGGTCGGCCTCGGTCGCGTGCTTCATCCCGAGCAGGAAGCCGAACAGAAGGATCGAGAACGTCGTCATGATGCGGCCGCCGCCGTGCGCGTGCCGGCGACGCATTCGCGCAGGAACGCGTACCAGGCCTGCATGCCGGTGCCGGTCTGCGCGGAGACGCACAGCACGCGCAGCGCCGGATTGACCTCGCGCGCGTACCCGATGCAGCGCTCGAGATCGAAGCGCAGGTACGGCAGCAGATCGATCTTGTTCACCAGCATCACGTCGCTGGCGCGGAACATGTGCGGATATTTGAGCGGCTTGTCCTCGCCCTCGGTGACGGCGAGCATGACCACCTTGGCCCGCTCGCCTAGATCGAACAGCGCGGGGCAGACCAGGTTGCCGACGTTTTCGATCAGCACCATCGAGCCCGGACGCGGGTCGAGTTGCTGCAGGCCGTGCGCGAGCATGTCGGCTTCCAGGTGACATCCGGTCCCGGTGTTGATCTGCACCACTGGGCACCCGGCGGCGCGAATGCGCTCGGCGTCGTTGAGCGTCGCCTGATCGCCTTCGATCACGCCGATCGCCAGTTCCTGGCGCAGGTCGCGCAGCGTTCGCTCGAGCAGGGTCGTCTTGCCGGAGCCGGGCGCGCTCAGCAGGTTCAGCGCCACGACGTTGCGCCCGGCGAGCCAGCCGCGGTTGCGCTCGGCCAGGCGCTGGTTCTTCGCCAGGATCTGCTGTTCGAGCGTCACGGTGGTCGCGTGCGCCGGCGGCGCGTGACCGTGGCCGTGGTCGTGCAGGTGACCATGACCGTGCCCGTGGGCGGGGTCGTGCGCATGCGAATGCGCGGTTCCGTCCGCATGCATGTGGAAGTGCGGGTCGTCGCCGCCGTGCGCATGCGGGTGCTCTTCGCCACGGTCGTGCTGGTGCGAACGAGGCTGCGCCGGGGGCTCAACCGACACCGGGCCGCGCGTGACCGAGTACTGCCGGCCGGTAGCCGGATCGGTGTAGACGACCTGGTCGGTTTCCGAGCAACCGCACGTGGTGCACATCAGACCACCTCCATTTCCCTGACCTTCAACTCATCGCCGGACACCATCTGCAGGTCGGCGCTGCCGCACGCGCAGCGACCCAAGAGCGTCTGCAACTCGACGTCGCCGCCGCAGGCGCGGCAGCGCGCGCGCCCGGGCGTTTCGACGATCTCGAGACGCGCGCCTTCGACCGGAGTGCCCTGGGCGCAGATGTCGAAGCAGAAGCGCACCGCGTCGGACATCACGCCCGAAAGGCGGCCGATCACCAGCGTCACGCTCTGCACGCGCGCGCCGTTGGCCCGCTCGGAGCAGATGGCGACGACGCTGCGCGTGATGCCGAGTTCGTGCATGCGCGCTCTCCGCTCAACAGATGCGTGGCAGCTGCTCGCCGACCAGCATGTCGACGATGCGCTCGCCGCCGAATCCGGTGTGCAGGATGACGGTCTCGCGGGGCGCCTCGGTCACCCCGCCGATCACCGCCGTTTGCCGGCCTGCCGGGTGCTGCCGCATCGCCGCCACCAGCCGCTCGGCATCGGTCGCCGCGACCACCGCGACCAGCTTGCCCTCGTTGGCGAGATACAGCGGATCCAGCCCGAGGATCTCGCAGGCGCCCCGCACCTCGGCGCGCAGCGGCAGCGCGGTCTCGTCGAGGTGGATGCAAACGCCCGAGCTGCGCGCGAATTCGTTCACCACCGTCGCCACGCCGCCGCGCGTCGCGTCGCGCAGGCAACGGATGTCGGCGCCGGTCGCGAGCATGGTTGCGACCAGGTCCGCGAGCGGCTGGCAGTCGCTTGCAAGGTCGGCCTGCAGCGCGAGCTGGCCGCGCGCGACCAGGATTGCCGCACCGTGGTCGCCCACGCTGCCGTTGATGACCACGACATCGCCGGCCCGGGCGGCGCTGGCGGAAACCGCCACGCCGCGCGGCACCACGCCGATGCCGGCGGTGTTGATGAAGACCTTGTCGGCGGCGCCGCGCCCGACCACCTTGGTGTCGCCGGTGACGATCTGCACCCGCGCGGCGGCGGCCGCGCGGCGCATGCTATCGGCGATCCGCCGCAACGCATCGACCGCCAGCCCCTCTTCCAGCACCATGCCGCAGGAGAGGAACAGCGGCACCGCACCGCTCATGGCGAGGTCGTTGACGGTGCCGTTGACCGCGAGCGTGCCAATGTCACCGCCGGGGAAGAACAGCGGATCGACGACGTAGCTGTCGGTCGTGAACGCGAGGCGGTCGCCGCGGTCGAGCAGCGACGCGAGGGGAACCACCGCCTGGTCTTCGAGCGGCGCGAGCAGCGGATTGTCGAAGGCGCTGACGAACACGTCCTCGATCAGCGTGCGCATCGCGCGCCCGCCGCCGCCGTGCGCGAGATTGATCGTCGCATCGAGCACGCGCGCGCGCCTGCGCTCGTTTTCCACGCGGGGCAGGTCCTTGGCCGCGGCCTGGTCGTTCATGCGTCGATCCGTTCCGGTGCCACGGCGCGTCGCGTCAGGCGCGAGGCATCGATGCGCTGGTAGGTGAAGTACGCTGCACACGCCCCCTCGCTCGAAACCATGAGCGATCCGAGCGGCGTCTCGGGCGTGCATGCTCTGCCGAAGACCTTGCACTGGTGCGGCTTGATGACGCCCTTCAATACCTCGCCGCACTGGCACGACTTCGGATCGGCGATCTTCAGGTTGGGCACCGCGAACCTGCGCTCGGCGTCGAAGGCCGCGAAGGACGGCCGCAGCCGGACGCCCGAATAGTCGATCGATCCGAGGCCGCGCCATTCGAAGAACTCGCGCAGTTCGAACACCTCCTGGATTGCCGCCAGCGCCTGCGGGTTGCCGCGCTCCGGCACGATGCGCCCGTACTGGTTCTCGACCTCGCAGCGCCCCTCGGCGAGCTGCTTGAGCACCATCCAGAGCGCCTGCAACACGTCGAGCGGCTCGAAGCCCGCGATCACGAGCGGACGGCGGTAGTGCCGGGCGATGAATGCGAAAGGCCGCATGCCGATCACCATGCTCACGTGACCGGGGCCGAGGAAGCCGTCGAGGTGCATGTCGGGCGAATCGAGGATCGCCTTGATCGTCGGGATGATCGTGATGTGATTGCAGAACAGCGAGAAGTTGCGGACACCTTCCGCCTGGGCCTGCAGTACCGTGAGCGCGGTGCTCGGCATGGTGGTCTCGAAGCCGAGGGCAAAGAACACCACCTCGCGGTCCGGATGCGCCCGCGCCAGCTCGAGCGCGTCGAGCGGCGAATAGACCATGCGGATGTCCGCCCCGTCGGCCTGCGCGCGCAGCAGGCTCTTCTTCGAACCGGGCACCCGCATCGCGTCGCCGAACGTCGTGAAGATCATCTGCGGCTGCTCGGCCAGGGCGACACAATCGTCGACGCGGCCCATCGGCAGCACACAGACCGGGCAGCCCGGGCCGTGCACGAATTCCACCGCGTCCGGCAGCAGTTGCTGGATGCCGTAGCGGAAGATCGCATGCGTGTGCCCGCCGCAGACTTCCATGATCTGCAGCGGACGCGTGCGTGAGCGTTCGAGGCGCGCCAGCAGTGCGCGGACCTGCGCGACGAGGTGACGCGCCTTGGCCGGATCGCGGAATTCGTCGACGTACTTCACGCGCTGCTCCTCCGCTCGAGGTCGCCCCGCGCATCGGCGAGCAGCGTGTGCACGAGGTCCCACAGGATGTGATAGATGGCGACGTGCGTCTCCTGGATGCGGTGGATGCTGTCGCTTTCCACCACCAGGCAGAAGTCGACCCTCCCGCTGCGTGCCATCGCGCCGCCGTCGTGGCCCGCGAGGCCGATCGTGAGCAGGCCCATTTCCTTCGCCTTGTCGAAGGCCGCGAGCAGATTCTCCGAGTTGCCGCTCGTCGAAACACCGATCAGCCCGTCGCCACGCCGTGCGAGCGCGATCAGCGGGCGGACGAAGACGTGGGCGACGCCGACGTCGTTGCTCACCGCGGTCAGCAGCGCGGTGTCGGCGGCGAGGTTGACGGCGGTCAGCGCCGGGCGGCCGGCGGTGACGGGATGGAGGAATTCCACGGCGATGTGCGAGGCGTCGCAGCTCGAGCCGCCATTGCCCATCGTGAACAGGCGCCCGCCGCGCCGGTAGACGCCGGCAAGCGCGTGCGCCACGCTCACGACGGCCGCGCCGTGGCGCTCGAAGAAATGGCGCTTGGTGTCGGCGCTGTCGCGCGCCTTCTGCTGCACCGATTCCAGCAGCGCGCGGTCGAGCTGCTGCGCGTCCGGTGCCTGGCCGTGCAGGAACGGATAGAGCGACTGCAGCGCCGGGTGCTCGTTCATGATCAGGCCCGGCCCGCCCCGGCCGACGCACGCATCGCTTCGATCTCCTGCTGGGCTTCGCCGAGTTCGCTCAGAAGTTCGAGCGTGCGCGCCGCCTCTTCCTCGTCGATGCGGCTCATCGCGAAGCCGACGTGCACCAGCACCCAAGCGCCGACGCAGGCAGCGGGCGGATGCGCCTCGTCGACGATGCACGCGATGTTCACCGTGCGCCGCACGCCGCTCACCTCGACCACGGCGAGCTTGCGCACGGGGTCGCTGACCTCGACGATGCGCCCCGGAATGCCTAGACACATGGCGGTCTCCGTTCCTTGTTTTTGTCCTGCGCGAGCAGGCGCGCCGCCACCACGGCGGCCTGCCCGAGCGCGAGGCCGCCGTCGTTGGCGGGCACCTCGCGATGGATCAATACGCGAAATCCATCGGCCGCGAGGCGCCCGGCGACCAGCTCGAGCAGGAGTTTGTTCTGGAACACGCCGCCGGAGAGCGCCACCGTCCCGATCGGCGCGGCATCGCCGCCCACGTGCGCCACCTTGGCGGCCAAGCGGGCGATCACGGCCGCCAGCCCCTTGTGGAAGCGCGCGGAGATCACCTGCGCCGGCGTTCCGAGCACGAGGTCGCCGAGCAACGCCTGCCACATCGCCAGCGGCTCGACGTAAGGCAGCCCGCCTTGCTTCAGGTGCGGAATGCCGAAGGGATACGCCGATTCCTTGCCCGCGTCGGCCAGCGTCGCCGCGTCCGCCATCGCTTCGAACTCGATCGCTGCCTCGCCCTCGTAGCCCGCGCACGCGCGGCAGACACCCGCCGCGGCGGCTGCCGCGTCGAACAGCCGCCCGCACGAACTCGCCAGCGGACTGTTGATGCCCTGGCCCAGCATGCGGTCGAGCACCCCGCGCGGCTTGGCGGCGAGAAATTCGTGCAACTCGAGACCGGCGAAGTGCATCGTGAAGCGGGGCCAGCCGAGTTCTGCCATCAAGTGCGCGTAGGTGTTGCGCCAGGGCTCGCGTATCGCCTGCTCGCCGCCCAGCATCGCCACCGGCTTGAAGGTGCCGGCACGCTTGAACTCGCGATAGTCGGCGATCAGGAATTCGCCGCCCCAGAACGTGCCGTCGGTGCCGTAGCCGAGTCCGTCGAGCGCGACGCCCACGACCGGCTCCGCATCGAGCGCAACGCCGTTGTCGGCAAGGCACGCGGCGACATGCGCGTGGTGGTGCTGCACGTCGAAGCAAGGCAATCGTTCACGCTGGCCGATCTCGCGGCCGAACTTGGTGGGCAGATAGTCCGGATGGCTGTCGACTGCGACCGCGGACGGCGCGAATTCGAACAGGCGCCGGTAGTCGTCGAGCGCGCGGCGATAGTCCGCGTGCGCGCGCGCGTCGGCGAGATCGCCGATGTGATGCGAGAGGATGGCCGCGCCGTCGCGCAGCAGGCAGAACGTGTTCTTGAGCTCGCCGCCGAGCGCGAGCACCGCAGGCGCGCGCTCGAAGCCCGGCGGCATGGCGACCGGCGCCGGAGCGTATCCGCGCGCCCGGCGCAGAACGCGTGCCTCGCCCGCCATCACCCGCACGACCGAATCGTCGACGCGGCGCGCGATCGGCCGGTCGTGGCGCAGGAAGTACGTCGCAATGGTGCCGAGCCGGGCGTAGGCGTCCGCGTCGTCGATGCACTGCGGTTCCTCGGCGAGATTGCCGCTGGTCAGCACGATCGGCCGGTGCATCCGGCGCAGCATCAGGTGGTGCAACGGCGTGTTCGGCAGCATGAAGCCGAGCGTGTGCAGGCCCGGCGCTACGGCGGGCGCGACACGCGCGTCGCTCGTCGCGTCCATCACCACGATGGGCGCCGCCGGACTTTGCAACAGGACCCGTTCGAGCGCGCCGACCCGGCAGTAGCGCGCCACCACATCGAGATCGCGCGCCATCAGCGCGAACGGCTTGCTCTCGCGGCGCTTGCGCGCGCGCAGGCGCGCCACGGCTTCGGCGTTGGTGGCGTCGCACGCGAGCTGGAAGCCGCCGATTCCCTTGACGGCGACGATCTCGCCCCGTAGCAGGAGCGTGCAGGCCGCATCGGGCGCGTCGAGCATCGTCAGCGTGTCGAGCGCGATCGCGGCGCGATCGGAGCGCTCGAGCGCGACCCGCGGCCCGCAGGCGAAACAGGCGATCGGCTGGGCGTGGAAGCGCCGATCCTCGGGCGTGCCGTATTCGGCGGCGCAGGCAGCGCACAGCGCGAAACCGCGCATGGTCGTGGCGGCCCGGTCGTACGGAATCGAGGTGACGATCGACAGGCGCGGCCCGCAACGGGTGCAATTGGCAAACGGGTAGCGATACCGCCGGGCGAAGCGCTCGAGGATCTCGTCGAGGCACGCGGCGCACGTCGCCGCGTCGGGCACCACGCCGGTCCGCGCCGCACTCGGCGTGCTGGCGCGGATGCCGAAGCCTGCGAAATCGGGCGGTGCGATCGGCGCGCGCTCGATCAGGTCGACGCGTGCAAGCGGCGGCGCTTCGTCGCGGAGCGCACGCACGAACGCCTCGACCTCCTCCGTAACGCCGCTGACCTGGATATCGACGCCCGCGCCATCGTTGGCGACCCATCCGCGCAGGTTGTGGCGCTGCGCCAGGCGCCACACCGTCGGCCGGAAGCCGACGCCCTGGACAAGACCGCGCACGCGGATGTGTTCCGCGTGCTCGGTGGCGCGGGGCGCAGGAACGAGCGGCGCCTCGCCCGCCAGCTCGTGCTCGGGCGCAAGGCCCAGCCTCACTCGCTGAACCGCAGCCATCAGCTCACGCCTCCAAACGCCCTGCACCCGCTCCGTCACCGCGCGCACCGCGCAGGCACCGCGATGATCGGGCCGAACATCGCGCCCATCAACGAATGCAAGGTCGCGCCCGAGATCCTTGCCGGCGAGTCGCAGCCCGCCAGCGCCCCGGCGAGCGTGGCCAGCGTCAATGCCCTCGCCGCCCGAATCGCCACCGTAACAGCAATAAGTTGCCCGCGGGCCAGTTGTTGCGCAATGACTTGGGTCAAGAGCCCTCCTCGGGGTAAGCGACACGGTTCGATTTCTTTCGAGACGCGAGGCTCCGGTCGAAGGTCGTCGTGAGGCACGCGATTCAGCATAGGAGTTCGAAAATCCGCCTGTCCATCTTCAAATCGAACTGCAAGGAAAGTTTGCAGTCTCGCGCGGCACCGGCCCCAGCACCGGCGTGAGCACGGCGCAGCGAAGCGATGGTCTCGACGCCGGCAAGGATATTTCGCGCAGGTCGCGCGCGAGAGGTACAGGTTGCCGCGCGCGAACGTCGCCGGCGCCCGCGTCAGCCGGCGTAGGCATCGATCACGCTGCCGAGTTCCGCCGCCACGCGGCGCGCGGCATCCTGCACTGCGGGGCTCAGTTCGAGACCGAAGCCGACGTTGCCAGCCTCGATGAGATAGACCGTGACGTCGGTCGGAAAGTCTTCGCGGAAGATCATGCGGCCGGCCATCAAAGCGTGATCCCAGCGAAAGTCGTGCAGCGTCAGGGTCGGTTGCCGCTCGGCGACGAGCTCGGCGCCGGGAACCCGGATGATCGTGCCGGGTTCGGCGCCAGTCCGTGCGGCGTCGACGATGATCAGGTGGCGCGCGCCGCGCGCCTGGAACATGACGTCGATGCCAGCTGTACCCGCATCGAACACGCGCACGTCGCCGCGCGGATGCTCGCGCAGGCGAGCGAGCAGCGCCTGGGCGACGACCACCCCGGCGCCGTCGTCGCACCGGTTGGAATTGCCGCAGCCGATGACGGTCAGCATCGCGCCGCCAGTGTCTCCTTTCCCTGGATCCGCCACAAGCGGTACGACCGGTCGGTTCGACCGGCAGCATGGCAGCGGCTCATGCAGCGGTTGCTTGAGATTCACCCAGTCCGGCTCAGGTGGGTCCCGGTCGGCCGGATCCACCCCCGCGGGCGCGGTGGTGCGAGTGCCTGGAACAGCTTGCCGAGCGCTTCGTGCCACTCGACGGTTTCCATGTTCACGTTACGCAGGTCGCGCATCGCCGCGAGCGGCGAAGCGAACACCGAGACCGGCTGCAGCCCCAAGGGCGCCGGCCGAGCCGGGTCTCGAACCCGGTGGACTCAGACGCGTGGCGCTGTAAGGGCAGCGCAAGCATGTAAAACAGGCGACACCGAGTCGTCACGGCCCGTCTCTAGCTTCGCGCACCTCGTCACGTGGCGAGAGATGGAGAGGTGAAATGACCGAGCGCTTTCGTTACACCCCGATCGCACTGGCACTGTGCGGCGCTTTCTGCACCGGCGGCGCACTCGCAGAGGGCGATCGCGGCGACCACCCGACCACATCCCCGATCAAGCACGTGATCGTGCTGATCGGCGAGAACCGGACCTTCGACAATGTCTACGGGACCTACGTGCCGCGCAAGGGGGAGCAGATATCCAATCTGCTGTCGCGGGGCATCGTTCGCAGCGACGGCTCGCCGGGCGCCAATGCGAGCCTCGCCATGCAGTCGGTCCTGAAGACCGTACCGACCGACTATTTCATTCACCAGCCAGCGTCCAACAAGGTTCCGTACACGACGCTGCCGCCACCGAACACCGAGTACATCCCGGCCGTCGGCGTGACGCTGGCCCAGATCACGCAAGCTCCTGGAGCCGCGGCTGCACCCTTCGATGCGAAGACGTTCACCCTCGCGCAACTGCACCAGGTTTCCCCGGTGCTTCCGTTCAAGGACCTGCCATTGCTGACCACCGGCGGCACGGGCCTCGCCATCTGCAACATCTCGTCGACCGAGACGTGGCCGACGTTTCCGCCGCAAGGCTGCTTCGAAACCGACACCCGGGTGGCGAACTTCGCCGCGTTGCCGAACACCGTGTTCCCGATCAAGGGCGACAAGCTGCCCTACGACAGCTACACGGGCGACATGGTCCATCGCTTCTATCAGATGTGGCAGCAATCCGACTGCAGCGCGCAGAACGCCACCGTGGCCAATCCGAGCGGCTGCATGAACGACCTCTATCCCTACGTCGGCGTGGCGCGCAACGACGGCTCCGGCAGCAACGCGATGGGCTTCTATGACGTCGAACACGGCGACGCGCCGGTCGTCAAGCGCCTGGCCGACGAATACACGATGAGCGACAACTTCCACCAGTCGGTCATGGGCGGGACCATGGTCCAGCACATGATGCTCGGCACCGGCGACGTGATGCGCTGGCAGACCTACAAGAACAACGCCGGCGTGGTGCTCTCGCAGCCACCGGCCAGCGTGGTCGCCAATCCGACGCCGGCGAGCGCGACCACGATCGCATTCACCGCGGACAAGGGATGGACCGCGTGCGGCGGTGCCGCCCCGTGGGCGGGCACGATCGAAAGCTATCTCGCGACGCTGCCCTGGCGCCCCGACAAGACGCCGATTCAATGCGAGAGCGGCAACTTCTACCAGATCAACAACATCCGGCCCGGGTTCAAGGCCAACGGCGACATCGACGACGGCGGGATTACGTCGGGTTCGCTCGTGCCGCCGTCGTCGATCAGAACCATCGGCGACGCGCTGAACGAGAAGCACATCACCTGGGCCTACTACGGCGGCGGCTACGACGCGGCGGTGCGCGTCGCCGACGGCTCGACCGATCCGATCGACCTCATGATCGGAACCGGTGGCGATTTCTACTGCGACATCTGCAACCCGTTCCAGTACGCCACCTCGATCATGGGCGATCCGGCCCAGCGTCAGGCCCATATCAAGGACGCGATCGACTTCTTCAGCGACCTCGAGCAGGGCCGCCTGCCATCGGTGGCGTACGTGAAGCCGGACAGCTTCGACGACGGGCACCCGGCCAGTTCCAAACTCGAGCTGTTCGAGGCGCTGGTCGCCCGCATCCACGGCGAGCTCAAGACGCGTCCGGCGCTCTTCGAGGAGACGGTGTTCTTCATCGTCTTCGACGAGGGCGGAGGGTACTGGGATTCAGGCTTCTTCGCGCCGATCGACTTCTTCGGCGATGGCCCGCGCATCCCGTTCATCGCGGTCTCGCCCCATGCGCGCGGCGGCCGGATCGTGCACACCTACGCCGATCACGCCTCGATCCTGAAGTTCATCGAGCGCAACTGGGACCTCAAGCCGCTCACCGAGCGCAGCCGGGACAATCTGCCCAACCCGGTGCAGCACGCGTCGAATCCTTACGTGCCGCTCAACCTGCCGGCGATCGGCGACCTGTTCGACATGTTCGACTTCGAGCACAAGTAGCGCGTCTGCGCCCCTCTCCCCGGGCGGGGGAGGGGCGCATGAGAGGTGCGGTCGCGGATCCGCTCCTCGGGAAACAAAGCGATTTAGAACAGCCCGGCGATCCGGGTGCCGATCGGCGTGCCGAGGCCGGTGCACGCGTCCCAGCCGGTCGAACTCAGAAAGTCACCGTTGTTGCCCTGAGTGATGTCGTGCAGGGCCGATCGGTTCTGATAGAGCGTCGGATTGATGAAACCGATCGGACTGCCCTTGCTGGCGTTGATGCGCGCAACCAGGGCGGCCCATAGCGGCGCCACCGCGCTGGTCCCGCCGAAGACGGTCTCGCTGCCGTCCACGCGAACGTGATAGCCGGTCTGCGGATCCGCATCGCCGGCAACGTCCGGCACGCCGCGGTTGGCGAGGGCAGCCGTGGAATTGTTCGAGCGCGTCGTCTTCAGGCCCGACTGCCAGCTCGGAAGCGCGAAGAAGGTGCTGATACCGCCGCCGCTCGCGCCCCCGTTGGCGCCATCGTTCCAGACGGTCTCGGCGGCGATCGCACTGCCGGACGCCTTCAGCGACGTGCCGCCGCAAGCGAGGACATGCGGGCTGGAGGCCGGGAAGTCGACATGGTCGGCGCCGTCCGCGACCCCGTCGCTGGAACCGCTGTCACCCGATGCCACGCAGACCGTGATGCCCATCAGGACCGCGTTCTGGAACGCCTGGTCGTATGCGGTCATCGACTGCGCCGTCCAGGTCGATTCCGGACCGCCCCAACTGATCGAGATGACCGACGGCTTGTGGGTCTCGTCGTGAATCGCCGTCGTGATCGCATCGAGGAAGCCCGCATCGGTGTTGGGCGCAAAGTAGACGACGATGTTCGCGCCCGGTGCGATCGACCCGGCCACCTCGATGTCGAGCATCACCTCGCCATCCGGTCCGTTGGGGCTTCCGGTCGGCCGGTTCTTCGCGTGATCGACCGCCACCGCCACGACCTTCGGCTTCGCGACGCCGACTTCGGAGAAATACTTCGTCAGGTCGGTCGTCCGGTAGCCGCCGCCGAGTTCGATGATGGCGATTGCTTCCCCGGCGCCGGTCCCGGCTGGGTAGCTATACAGCTGCGCGAGTTGCGTCGGATTGAACGTGCCCGCGGGCGCCTTCGCGGTTGCGTGCGGCCGAAAATGAGGCCGTGCGACCGGCCGGTCATCCAGTCCCAGCACGCCCTCGACCATGGGCGCGAGTTCCGCGGGCAGCAGGATCGGTCCGGTCCGGCCGCGGTAAGTGCCATCGTCGTGTTCGAACTGCTCGAGATCGACGCCGAATGCCGCATTGAACTTGGCGACCGTCCCCGATAGCACGACCGAACGCCGCGCGGCGTCCTCGTGAACGACGTGCAGGTCGAAGTCGTGCGCGAAGCGCCGCACGGCAGCCAGATCCGCCGGCGAGGCGCCGTGTCGTTGCGCGAACTCCGCGCGGCTGAGGCGCTTCGCGGATGGATCGCGCGCGGCGATTTTTGCGACGTGTTCCTGCAATTGATCGGCGGCATTCCGGCGCAGCAGCACCGTCACTTCGAAGCGTTCATTCGGATCCGCCTTGCCGACTGATCGCGCACCGGGCAGCGACGTCCGTTCGCTGCCTTTCAACGCATGGCGTGCCATAAGTTCCTCCAGGCTGCCGAGCAAAGTCGAAAAACGAGGCCGAGCATCGTGCCACCACGCGCATGGCGCGTGTACCCGCTCGTCTGGTCGCCGAAAGATTCCCGTCAGGCGGAAGTCAGTCGGGCACCTCGCGCAATGAAGGGACTTGCGCCCAGCGCCGCAGAGAAAACGGACGCCCGCGACCCCGGCTGCCGGCAGGCCGTCACTTCTGATTCGAGCCGCTCTTCAGGCTCTTGATCGCTTCCTGCCGCTCCTGCAGGCTGTCCTCGATCAGCTCGTAGGCCACGTAGTACTTGTAGATGTTGGCCACGTACGTCACGGTCTCGTGGCCGATCTTCTCTTCGGCGATGTACTCGACGTTGTGAAACCACACGTTCGGATCGAGACCGCGCTTCGCCGCCTCCTTGCGCAGTTGCGCGACCCGCCCCGGGCCGCAGTTGTAGGCCGCGAAGGCGAACAACGCCTTGTCCAGCCTGGTCATCGGCTCGTTCCCGTAGAACCGGTCGATCATGAAGCGCATGTATTTCACGCCGGCATGGATATTCGCTTCCGCCTGCGTGATGTCGCCGACGTTCATGTCCTGGCCCGTGGCGGGCATCACCTGCATCACGCCGATGGCACCCACGGGGCTGCGTGCCTCCTGGTTGAGCCTTGACTCCTGATACCCCTGCGCCGCCATGAGCAGCCAGTCCACGTCGTAACGATCCCCGTACTTGCGGAACAGGTCGACCAGCGCAAGGAACTTCTTGCGCTCCGCATCCGAGGCCGCGTTCTTCACATGGCCGAGGCGCTGGAAGTAGCGGGTGAGGATCTGCTGGCGCTCGTCGGCGAGGTGCCCGGTCGTCAGCGCGGCCACGGTCCGATCGAGGAACGCCTTGAGCTGCGGGCTGTCCTTGCGGATCGCCCATCCGATATCTCCTTCGGTGTTCACCGCGATCGCGTCGTGCACCTTGATCTTCGGAAACACCTTCTTCCAGAAGTCGGCGATGTGCTTGTCCACGACGAGCATCGGAACGAGCCCGGCGTTCAGCATCTCGATCAGGTCCTCGTCCTCGAGTTCGTCCGGTGCTTCCTTGAGCCTGACCGGGGGCTTGTTCTCCGCCGCGAAACGCTGGTTCAGCGCGACGAGGCTCTCGTAGTAGCTCGAGGACTTGCGAACGAACACCTCCTTCCCGGCAAGATCGTCGAGCGTCGACACCGCAGGCGATGCAGGGCCGGTGAGCACCAGTTCGCTGACGTTGGTCGTGTGCGGTGTCGAGAAGTCCACGAGTTCCTGGCGCCGCGGGGTGATGCTCAGGTTCGCCGCCGCGATATCGCCCTTGCCCGCCACCAAGGCCGAAAAGATCTCGTCGCGGCCGACCGGGATGAAGAAGAATTGCACCTTCAGGTGCTTGCGCGTCGCCTTCTTCTCGCGCTTGAGCTGATTCTCGAGCTCCTTCTCGACCAGCTGGAACGTGTCGTAGGTGGCGCCGCGTTGCCGCCCCTTGTCGTTGAAATAGAAGGTCTTGCTCGGCACCACCAGCACGCGCACGATGCGGCGCTCGACCATCGCATCGAGGTCGCCGCTCCAAGGCTCCATGATCGTGCGCGGATCGATCGTCAGGTCCTCGCGCGGCGCCTTGGCCGGCTTGGCGGCCGGCGTGGTGCCCTGTGCCCAGCCCAAGGCGGCCCACGCCAGCAACGCCAATGCAAGCGCGCTTCGCAAGATGCGACGCCGCAAGTCGTGCATGGTGTGTCTCCCCTTACTCCCGCGATGGCGTAGCCGTCTTCGCTCGAAGCCAGGCGGCCGGGCCCTCGACCTTGTTCGTTCGCGCTCTTTGGCCGCGAGGCGGTCCAATGTTGGCCAAGAACCGCGGGACTGTCCAGCGCCGTCGCCGCGGCGGGCGTTGCGTCGGTCGACGCTCGCGCGGCTGCTCAGCGTCGCTCGTTTGCTGCGGCCTGGCTCGCGGCCGATGACCCGCCAATGCCCTGCACGTCGGGAATTCGCGCGAGTTCGCGGTCGTCGCGCAGTGCGTAGACACGCTCGATCGTCCGATCGAGAAGGTCGATCTCGACATTCAGCGAATCGTGGCGGCGGGCGGGGAGCGACCGCACGAGGTTCTCGAGCATTGCGCGCATGCGCCGGGCGATCTGAACCTGCGCCGCGCCGCACGCACGTATTTCGGTGCACGCGACACGCAGGTAGTCCTCCCAGTCCGGCGTGCGCAAGATCATGCGCGCTGTGCCGCCCTCGTCGTGGACGACCTCGCCCCGCAGCTGCCGCATACCGACCATGCGCAGCAGCCGGTGAATCTGGTCGATCGCGAGGACGGCGGTCGTGGGATCGTTGATGGCGGAGAGCGCCTTGATCGCGCTGTCGACCAGGATGCGGAACGCGAACATCGGATCCTGCTCGAGCGTTCGCTCCACGCCGATCGCCACCGTGGCACGCAGGCTGCGCTCGTCGATTCCCGCCGCAGCACCGTAGAGTGCGAACAGCGGTTGGTCCGCCGCGACGAAGTCGCCGATTTGCGGCAGGAATTCGACCATGCCCCCGCGGCGGCGCGAGCGCCACGACCGCGGCAAGATCGACCGCGAGCACGACGCCCGCCTTGCCCTCGTGCCTGACGGCGCGCCACATGGTGCCCAGGTCCAGCTTCGGCGGCGCCGCCTCGGCGACCGTCGCCGAAGCGTTGCCGTACACGGAACGAATCACTTCGACACCGCGGTCGCCGATGTTCGCGACGATGCTCACCGGACGCAGAAGGCGCACGGCGTAGTCGATGAGAAACAGGAAATTGACGATGGCGGCGCTGCCGAGCAGCACGGTTGCTGCCGCGACGAGCTGCTCGACGGACTTGGGTGATGACGGGTCGAGTCGGTTGAGCGCCATCACGCTGAAGACCAGCGCGAACACGAACATGCCGACGCTGTAGCGCACGACGTTGTTGCGCAGGAGAGTCGTGGCGATGATGCGCGGGGCGAGCTGGCCGCCCGCCACCTGGATCGCCACGAGCAGGGAGCCGAAGGTGAACACGAGAAACGAAAGAGCGAACGTAATCACCGTCTGGTAAACAACCTGAGCGCCCGGCGGTGGGAAATCGACGAACCGCCAGTCCAGCCACGCATCGAGGCGGCGCAGCAGCGGCACGGTCAGGAGCACGAGCGCGATCGCGCTGATCGGGACCGTCCACAGCGCGGACTTGAGGTAGCTCGTGACCCGGTACAGGCGGCCCCACGTGACCTTGCGCTTCACGTAGCGTCGCAGCTGGCGTCGCCGCAGCCCGACGCGCACGACGATGCGTTTCCAGGCGCGCCGTGCCGAGGGATTGCTCATCGCGACGCGTCGCGCTTCGTCACGCGTTCCGATTCGCCGGCTGCGCAGTCTCCTGCAGCGGCAGGTCGGGCAGCGCCGGCGCGGGCGGAAGACCGGTCACCCGCAGGATCTCCTGCTCGTTGAGGGTCTCGCGCACGAGCAGCGCCTGTACCAGCGCGTCGAGCTGTGGGCGGTGCTTCTGCAACAGGCGCCTTGCCTGCTCGTGGCTTGCATCGATGATGGTCTGCACCTCGGAATCGACGATGCGGGCGGTCTCGTCGCTGAAGGGCCTTTCGCTGCCGTAGCCGAGCGCGCCGCCGAGATACGGATTCTGGCGCGGGGCGAGCTGCACCATGCCCAGCTTGTCGCTCATGCCCCAGCGCGTGACCATGCCGCGCGCGATCTGCGTGGCCTGCTCGATGTCGCTTTCGGCGCCGGTCGTACGCGTGCCATACACGATCTCCTCCGCGGCGCGCCCGCCGAGCATGCCGACGATGCGCGCGCGCAGGTACGCCTCCGGATAGTTGTAGCGGTCGGTCTGCGGCCGCTGGTACGTGACGCCGAGGGCCTGGCCGCGCGGGACGATCGAAACCCGGTGCACCGGATCGGCGCCCGGCACAACGAGGCCGAGGATCGCGTGGCCGCCCTCGTGATAGGCGATGCGCTCGCGGTCCGCCTGCGTGAGCAGCAGCGGACGCTCGGGGCCGAGCACGATCTTTTCCAGCGCATCGAGGAAGTCGTTCTGCCGCACCTCGTTCTGCGCGCGGCGCGCCGCGAGCAGCGCCGACTCGTTGACGAGGTTCTTCAGGTCGGCGCCGGACAGTCCCGGCGTGGCTTCGGCGACGTTGCCCAGGTCGACATCGGCGCCGAGGGGAACCTTGCGCGTGTGCACTTTAAGGATCGCCTGGCGGCCCACCTTGTCCGGAAGATTGACGACAACGCGGCGGTCGAAACGGCCCGGGCGCAGCAGCGCGCGGTCGAGCAGGTCCGGCTGGTTGGTCGCGCCGAGCACGATGACGCCCTCGCGCCCGGTGAAGCCGTCCATCTCGGTGAGGATCTGGTTCAGAGTCTGCTCCTGTTCGCTCGAGCCGCCGATCGCCACCGGCCCGCGCGCCCGGCCGATCGCGTCGATCTCGTCGATGAACACGATGGCAGGCGCGCTTTCGCGCGCCTGCTTGAACAGGTCGCGCACGCGTGCCGCGCCGACACCGACGATCATCTCGACGAACTCGGATGCGCTCATCGAAAAGAACGGCACGCCCGCCTCGCCGGCCACGGCGCGCGCGAGCAGCGTCTTGCCGGTGCCGGGCGCGCCGACCAGCAGCACGCCCTTGGGCGCCGTGCCGCCCAGGCGGGTGTACTTGGCCGGATCCCTCAGGAAGTCCACGACCTCGACCAGCTCGTTCTTGGCTTCATCGATGCCCGCGACATCGTCGAACGTGACTTTCGCCTGCCCTTCCTGGTCGTAGCGACGCGCCTTGCTCCGGCCGATGCCCATCAACGCACCGCCCAGGCCCCCGCCCTGCGTCGCGCGCCGATACATCCACACGTAGAAGCCGATGATCAGGAGCGCGGGGCCGAATCCATAGAGCAGCGTCGTCAGCAGACCGCTTTCGCGGATCGGCACCGCGCTGATCTCGACCTTGTGGTCGATCAAGAACGCCTCCAGTCCCGGATCGACGAAGGCGGGCAGCTCGGTGGTGAACGTGTCCGCGGTTCGCGACTGGATCTTCGGGCCACCCGGCGCGGTTTCCGAGGTGCCGGCCGGCGGCCACGTCACCGGAGCGATGAACAGTCCTTCGATGCTGGTGCCGCGGCTGTAGATCGACCTGACATTGCTGCGCGCCACCTCGGACTTGAACACGGTGTACGGCACGGTGATCGGCTCGCGTGCGCCCGGAAACAGCAGCCGCACCACGAAGTAGTTCGCGAGCAGGATGAGGAGAAACGTCAGCCACGCCCGACGCGGCGGCATGCCCGGCTTGCGCGACGGCGTTCCCTCTGCCGCCTTGCCGGGCTGCGGCGGCGAACGGTCGCTGCGCGTCGTGGGGGTCGTCGAACTCATGGAGCCTCCGGAAGGACGTGTCTCGAACACGCGAAACCGGGCAGAGTGTGACGCACTCCGGCAGGCCTGGGAGCGAGTCCGCACGATTCGTCACGCCACCTCGACGGGCATCTCCACCGCGTACCCCTGCTCGATCCACGCCTCGATGCCGCCCGCCAGCGGCCGCACGCGCTTGAAGCCGGCACGGATCAACTGCTTCGCCACCTGCGCCGCGCTCGCCTCGTTGGGACAGGCGCAGTAGACGATCACCTCGCCCGCGGCGTCGATCTCCAGTCCGCTCGCAAGCAGGCTCGCCTCGAAAGCGTGGTCGTCGATCCACACCGCGCCCGGAATCCGGCCTTCGCGTTGGCTCGCGGGCGAGCGCACATCGACGATCAGCGGACGCTCGCCGCGCCGGATCATGCCCGCGAGTTCATCGACCCCCACGCGCGCCATGCGCAGAGTCCTGATGAAGCGGTAGCGCTGCAGTGCCTTCACGCCCACGTAGGCCAGCAGCGCCAACGCCAGCGCCGCCAGACCCCAGAGGCCGGCCTGCGCGAGGACCGCCAGCACGTCGCTGACGGCGTCGCGGAAGATCCAGCCGAGCGAAGCCGCCACGCCGCTCCAGAGCAGCGCGCCGATGGCATCGAACAGGACGAAGCGCGCCGGCGGCGTGCGCACCGCGCCCGCCATGCCGGTCGCGACCGCCGCGAACCCGGGCACGAACTTGGCGATGACCAGGGAGGGCGGGCCCCAGCGTTCGTAGATGCGTTCGGTCTGTCGTACGCAGCCATCGGGTGAAAGCGAAAGCCGGCACATCTGGCGCAGCACGCGACGGCCGTAGTGCCGCCCGGCGAGGAACCACGCCAGGTCGGCGACCAGGCTCGCCGCCACGGCGACGCCGATGACCTCCGGCAGGCTGAACTCGCCGCGCGCGCTGAGGCCTCCCACGACGATCAATGCGGGATACGCCGGCACCGGCAGGCCGAACTGCAACGCGAGCACGTTGACGAAGACCAGCCAGAGGCCGTATTGCTCGAGCAGGGTCACAAGCAGCTGCATGCGGGCGTCGACGAGGAAAAGACCAGGGGTCCCGACGAACCGTACGCCCGGGCCAGCCGCGAGATTCCTGCTCGCTCCGCTCGTCGGAATGACAATGCCGTTTCATCTGTCATGCCGAGTCGCAAGCGCGGGCGCCGGCTGGGTCCTTGGGCGCGCGGACCATGCCATCGTATCTGCTGTCGGGGCGCCGGGCCTTGCGGCTGGAAGAGAGGGCCATGACGCGGATTTACGCGGATCAGACCGTCATTTGATCCGCGTCTGGCTTTTCTGCCAGTGCGCGGCGCCGAGATGCCTCGTCGCTGCCTCGGAACGACAAGGCAGGGGAGTTCACCGCTCCGCCTGGGCCACCGCGTTGGTCGCGCGTTGCGACCTGGCATACCACTGCGGATGCACCTCGTTGAGCTTGCTGGCGGATTCGCCGCTTGCGATCACGTCGCCGTTGCGGATGGCTTCGGCCAGGTCTGCCTTCACCTGCTCGCGCGTCTTGCCTGCGACCGCGACGGCCACAGGATAACGCTGCGGATTCAGTTCGCGCAGCGTGAGACCCGTTTCGCCGTTGGCGCTGATGTCGCCGGCATGCATCGCTTCCACGAGTTCGTTCTTCGCCTCGTCTCGCGTCTTGCCGCGTGCCGCCTGTGCAGCCGGGTAACGCCCGGGATGCAATTCACGTTCGGTCAGCCCGCTTTCGCCGGGCGCGAGCACGGCGCCGTCGCGCATCGCCTGCGCCAGTTCGCCCGCGACCTGTTCGCGGGTCTTCGTGCCCTGCGCGTGTACCTGGGTGCCGATCGCTGCGAGCAGCGCGAGCGCGCCGGCCAAAACACTGAACTTCATGACGTTTCCTTTCCAGACGGAAGAGTCCGGCCCGTGAGCCGTATGCGAGTGCAGTACTCGCGTCACGCACGCGTTATTCCGCGCAAGAACATTGGAATAAGCGCCCGTCCGCCGCGGTAGTGCACTGAGATCTCCTGTCGCGAGTCCACCCATGAAGTTTGCATCGAAGGTTCTCCTCGCTGTCGGCATCGCGGCGTGCGCCCCGGCGGCGTTCGCCGCGGGTGATGCCGATGCAGGGCGTGTGGTCTATCAGGCGCGCTGCAGCGCCTGCCACTCGCTCGACTACAACGGCGTCGGGCCGGCGCATCGCGGCGTGTTCGGGCGCGCCGCCGCTCAAGCGCCCGGCTTCGTCTACTCCGATGCGCTGAAGTCCGCGCACATCGTGTGGAACGAAGAGACGCTCGACCGCTGGCTCACCGACCCGGAGAAACTCGTCCCGGGCCAGCGCATGGGCGTGAACGTTCCGGAGGCGAGGGATCGCGCCGACGTGATCACCTACCTCAAGCACGCGACGGTGAACAAATGAGGGAATGAATCCGCGGCTGCGCGGGTAAGACAACTTGGGAGCGCGGCGGATCCTCCAACCTGAGGCCGCACCCACCCACCATCGCCATCAAGGAGCCCGCACCATGCAACGTCGTGATTTCCTCGCGCTCACCGCGGTCGGCGGTGGGGTCGTCTTCGCTTCCGCCCTCGCGGGCTGTGCCAGCCGCGGCGAGAACATGTCCGCCGGCAGCGGCATGGCTCCCGCCGACTACAAGGACTTCTATTTCGTACAGCTGTCGGACTCGCACTGGGGCTACCAGGGACCCGCCAATCCCGACGCCGGCGTGACGCTGCGCAAGGCGATCGCCACCGTCAACGCGCTGGAGACGCCGCCCGAGTTCATCGTCTTCACCGGCGACCTGACCCACACGACGGACGATCCCGCCGAGCGGCGCCGGCGCCTCGCCGAGTTCAAGTCGATCGTCGCCGACCTCAAGGTCAAGCCGGTGCATTTCCTGGCCGGCGAGCACGACGCGGCACTCGATCGCGGCGCGGCCTTCAAGGAGTCCTTCGGCGAGACGTTCTACACGTTCGACCACAAGGGCGTGCACTTCATCGCCCTCGACAACGTCTCCGACCCCGGCGCCAAGATCGGCGAGGAACAGCTCGACTGGCTGCGCAAGGACCTTGCCGCGCGCGACAGGAAGGCACCGATCGTCGTGCTGACGCACCGGCCGCTGTTCGACCTGGCGCCCAAGTGGGATTGGGCAACGCGCGACGGCGCCCAGGCGGTCGAGCTGCTGATGCCCTACGAAAACGTCACGGTCTTCTACGGCCACATCCACCAGGAGAACCACCACATGACCGGGCACATCGCCCACCATTCGGCGAAGTCGCTGATCTTCGCGCTGCCGGCTCCCGGTTCGCAGGACAAGCGCACGCCGCTGCCCTGGGACGCCAGCGCGCCGTACAAGGGGCTCGGCTTCCGCGAGATCGAAGCCGAAGACGCCGGCCTGTCGCTCAAGGTGGCCGAATATCCGGTGGTGCGTGCATGAAGGTGACGAGCCGCCGCTCGATTCTGCGCGGCGTGCTGGCCGCGGCCGGCGCGGCGCTCGTCGGCGCGAGCGCCGCGCAGAATACCGCGCCACGGGTCATCAAGATGACGGCGCACCGTTTTGCCTACGAGCCGAACGAGATCCCGCTGAAAGTCGGCGAAGCGGTGGTCGTCGAGATCAACTCGATCGACTTCGTGCACGGCATGAACATTCCCGACCTGGGCAAGCGGCTGGATCTCGTCCCAGGGCGGGTGAACCGACTTGAGCTGCAACCGGCGGCGCCCGGCGTGATCGACTTCGTCTGCGACAACTTCTGCGGCGAGGGCCATGAGGGGATGAGCGGTCGTTTTATCGTAAGCGCCTAGGATGCGCATGTGAGCAACCGGCAGGCCTTCGAAGAGCTGGTCTTGCCGCACCTCGATGCGGCGTACAACCTTGCGCGCTGGCTGTTGCGCAGCGACCAGGCGGCCGAGGACGCGGTCCAGGACGCCTTGATGCGGGCGTTTCGTTATGTCGGATCGCTGCGCGGCCAGGACGCACGCCCGTGGCTGCTCGGCATCGTGCGCAACACGTGCTTCACCGCGCTGGAGCGTGCGCGCAGCGCCCCGCAGCATGTCGAGTTCGACGATGCGGAGTTCGAAGCGGCGCTCGGCGAAGCCGAACGCAGCCAGTCCGATCCGGCGGCGCAGCTGCAGCGCCAGCGCACGCGCATGCAGGTCAACGCGGCGATCCGCGCGTTGTCGCCGCCGCTGCGCGAGGTGATCGTGCTGCGCGAATTCGAGGACCTCGATTACGCACAGATCGCCAAGATCGTCGCGGTTCCGGTCGGCACCGTGATGTCGCGCCTTTCGCGCGCACGCGAGAAGCTGCGCAGCATCCTGTCGCAAACCAGCCTGGGCGAATG
>Ga0335077_10000033_pt1 | contig 137076 bp, 125 predicted proteins | sample Lox_Sample_31_FD_207151 | JGI IMG/M metagenome (GOLD analysis project Ga0335077, IMG submission 207151) | Soil microbial communities from Loxahatchee National Wildlife Refuge, Florida, United States - Lox_Sample_3.1 | ecosystem: Environmental > Terrestrial > Soil > Wetlands | place: USA... | reverse complement strand
ATCGTGTGCGCGCATTTGAACTAGTGTAGTGCGTCATAAATAATAAATGTTATTGATCCGTTCCCGTCTAATGAGAAGGAGACCGGCGGATGCGGATCGCCCCAGCCATTACCCTGAGTTCGGACCAGCAAACCACCTTGGAACTGTGGGCGCGCAGTCGTTCGCTCCCAGCACGTGTCGTCGAACGAGCGCGCATCGTGCTGTTGGCTGCCCAAGGCCGACAGGACAAGGAAATCGCGATCACGTTGAAGATCACCGAAAAGAAGGCGTCGCGCTGGCGCAAGCGATTCCTCACTTTGGGTCTGGCAGGGTTGGAACGCGATGCCTCTCGGCCCGGCCGAACGCCCAAGATCACCGCCAGTTTTGCGCGTCGAGTGGTGAATCTGACGACGCGGCAGAAGCCGCCCAACGCTACGCACTGGAGCACCCGCGCGATGGCGGCTGCGGTGGGCGTCAGCGAAGCCAGTGTGCGGCGCATCTGGCGCAGTCATGGCCTGAAGCCGCATCGGGTGGAGAGTTTCAAGATCAGCAACGATCCCGAGTTCGCGGAAAAACTGCAGGACATCGTCGGTCTGTATCTGAATCCGCCCGAACACGCTCTGGTGCTGTGCGTGGACGAGAAAAGCCAGATTCAAGCTCTGGATCGCACCCAGCCGGGACTGCCGCTCAAGCGTGGTCGCAGCCAAACCATGACGCATGATTACAAGCGCAACGGCACGGCGACCCTGTTCGCCGCTCTCAATGCGGCTAACGGTGAGGTCTATGGCTTTTGTCAGGAGCGACATCGTCATCAGGAATGGCTCAAGTTTCTGCGCTTGCTCGATCAAGCCATGCCGGCGCATCTGGACTTACACCTCATTGCTGACAACTACGCCACCCACAAACATCCCAAGGTGCAGCGCTGGTTCCAGCGTCATCCCCGGGTTCACATGCACTTCACGCCCACCAGCGCCTCGTGGCTCAACATGGTGGAGCGCTTCTTTCGCGATCTAACCCAGAACCGATTGCGCCGCGGAGTGTTTCGCGATCTCGAAGAACTTATTATGGCCATCGGAGACTACATCGACCGGCACAATGAAAATCCCAAGCCGTTCATCTGGACGGCTCGCGCTTCCGATATCCTGGAAAAGGTCAAGCGCGCTCGGCGCACCCTAAATAAACGTCAATCTGCATGACGCACTACACTAGGACTGCCATCACGGCGGTGGCCCGAACCAATTCGAACCTTAGAATGTCATTGCATGACAGCGGCTAGAAGCTTAGACGAGGTTTCGGTTTTCAACAACAGACTGACCTTCTTGATCCCGCATGAATGGATTGAGGTCGAGTCTGGCGATGACGGCACCTATCAGTACCAAGTGCCAGACGCTCGGAGTGGATGGTTTCGTGCACCCTTAATCACCACAAAAGGCGTTGCCAAACCCGCCGAGCGATTGGCTCAGGTTTTCAGAGGATACGATGATGTTTCCAAGGACGCCACTGGAAATCTGATACGGCGGTCAGAAAAGGACACCGTACAGGATGGAGAGAACCTTCATATTTACTACTGGTTTGTTGGAGGGTGCGTTACACCAGACATAGTTTGTGAGGCGGTTTTCTCCTACACCGTCTTGAGTAACCTTGTGGAGAACGCCGACACGTTGTCAGAAGTGAATCTAATTGGCCGGCTGGTTAGTGATGCACGCTTCAACGCCATAGAAGACGCCACCGAGGCACAATAATCCGAGTACTGTTGAAAAATCGCCGTTTCACTCACAACGCGCCAAGCCGCACCCTTTCCCCCACCACCGCCCGCACCGCATTCACAATCTTCTCTTCGTTCGGGAGTACGAAACTCTCCAGCGGCTCGCTATAGGGAATCGAAGTGTCCAGCGCCGTGACCATCGAGACCGGTGCCCGCAGGTACTCAAATCCCTTCTCCGCCACTTCGGCCGCAATAATCGCAGCCGCCGACGAGTGCCGCGGCGCCTGATCCACCAAGACCAGCCTCCCGGTCTTCTTCACCGACGCAATAATCGTGTCGGTGTCCAGCGGCGCCAGCGTTCGCGGATCCACGACCTCCGCGCTGATCCCCTCCTGCGCCAACTGTTCCGCCGCGGCCAGCGCCTTCTTCACCATCCACGCCGTCGCGACGATCGTGACATCACTCCCGCGACGTTTCACGTCCGCCACGCCGAACGGAATCACGAACGATCCCTCTGGCACCTCGCCGGTATCGAGCGTCAGCATGTAGTGATGCAGATACACGACCGGATTGTCATCGCGAATCGCCGCCGCCATCAGTCCTTTCGCGTCGGCTGGCGTTGAGGGCAAAGCAATCTTCAGCCCCGGAATCCCCATCATCGTCCCGTACAAGCAATTCGAATGCTGCCCCGCCCAACCGGCAGCAAATCCGAAACCGGCCTTTAAAACGAGGGGCACCTTCACCTGCCCACCCGACATGTAGCGCAGCCGCGGAGCTTCATTGATCACCTGATCCATCGCCACCAGCATGAACTCGCTCATCCACAGCTCGACGATCGGCCGCAGCCCGGTGAGCGCCGCGCCCACAGCAATTCCAATTTCTGCCGTCTCCGAAATAGGCGCGATGCGCACGCGTTCTTTTCCAAACATCTTCCGCATGGGATCGCGGTCCGTCATCGCCATATTCTGCCCGTAGAACACGATATTCGGATCGCGCTGCATTTCTTCGATGATGGCCGTCGCCATCGCTTCGCCGTACATCATTTCCTTCGCCATGCGATCTCCTCAGGCGTACACATGCTTCGCCGCATCTTCCGGCGACGGCAACGGACTGGCGAGCGCGAAGGCAACGGCATCGTCCATCTCCGCTCGCGCATTGACCTCTATCTTTTGCGCATCGGCCTCGGAAAACACGTCGCGACTCAGCAGCATTGCGCGAAACAACTTGTTCGGATCGTGCTCGCGCGCCGCCTTGTACTCTTCTTTATTGCCATAGACACCGACCGCCTCATGCTCCGGAAACTGCGTAGGTGCCGGAGGAACAGTAATCGCGTTGCCATGCGCGCTGAAGCGATAAAACTTCGACTCGATCAGGCTCGGCCCATCTCCCGCCCGGGCCCGCGCTGCCGCCCGGCTAACTTCGTCATACACCTTCAGCGGATTAGTCCCATCGACCGTTACCCCAGGAATACTGAACGCCGCCGCCTTTTTCGACAGCGGATCACCTGCCATGCAATTCGCATCCTCCAAGCTGACGTGCGTGTACGCCTGGTACTCGTTGTTCTCGAGAATGAACACCACCGGCAGTTTCCAGATCGCCGCCAGATTCAGTGTTTCGAAAAACGCCCCCTGCTTCGCCGCACCGTCGCCGAAGAAGCAATAAACGATCTGTCCAGTCTTCTTCACTTGTGCGGTCAGCGCCGCCCCGGCGGCATGGGCGATGCTCTGCGCGATGATTCCCGACGTTCCAGGAAAATACCGCTCCGGATCGGCCAGATGCATGGACCCGCCAAATCCCTTGCACAGCCCGTCTTTTCGTCCATACAGTTCCGCCATGATCTTTCGCGGCGGCGTCCCCAACACAATGGGCTGGGCATGACACCGATAGCTCGGCATCACGAAATCAGCGTCGTTGCGCGTGGCGAGTGCTCCCACGATCGAAGCCTCCGCCCCATCCGCCAGGTGAGTATGCCCACGCATCGCTCCCGGATGCTCCAGGAACGTACGCTTCACGTGCTCTTCAAATTCTCGGATACGAGCCATCTGCGAGTACATCCAGACCAGCCGCTCTTTTCCCAGATCTTTACCGTTATGCATACGTCACTCCTTCGGCGACACTTTGTCACCGGGTTGGCCGATCTCGCACAACGCCCCGCCCACCGGAACCTGGGCGTTTTCTTGCGCAATGATCTTGAGCAGAATCCCCTCCATCGGAGATTCCAGTTCGTAACTTACTTTCTCCGTCTCCAATTCCACGACCGGATCACCCGGCCGCAGTGCATCTCCTTCGCGCTTCAACCAGCGCAGAACGCTGGCCTTGGTCGTGGGGATCCCACCCGCTTTCGGAACTTTCAAAATAGTAATGATGACGATGTCCCCAGTTGCAGCGCGGGCGTCCCGCTGGCTGTCGCGAGGGCATTTCGCCCTCGACGGACTAAAGACCCCCGCAGAATGAATTCTCCAGAGGTCAACGTGCTAAAGCACCGCGCGATCCGTTCCCACCCAAAACGCCCCGCGAATCGTCTTGCGATCCAACTCCCCTGCCGGAGTCTTCGGCAACTCCGCCCAGAACTCGACCGACTTCGGCGCCAATCGCGCCGCCGGGTATTCTCATGCGCCCAGAATTCGGGTATCCTTTCGATTCAAAGAGGCCATTCTAGGTAAAAGTACCTTTTTCACCAGTAGGCACATTTCTGTAACCTGGGCGCGGATTGGGGTCTTCGATGGAAGAATTCTATTGTCCGGTAAAGCTGACCACCGACATCATCGGCGGCAAATGGAAGCCTCTGATCCTCTTTTATCTCGAGGGCCGTACCCGCCGGTTCAGCGAATTGCGCCGGCTGATCCCGGGCCTCACCAAGAAAATGCTAACCCAGCACCTGCGAGAACTGGAGCAGGACGAGATCGTTCACCGCAAGGTCTATGCGGAAGTGCCACCCCGCGTCGAGTACTCCCTCACCCGACACGGCGAGAGCCTGAAGCCGATTCTGAAACTCATGTCGGCATGGGGCAATCGCCACCGCGCCCGCTACGGCATGACCAAGGCTCACCCGAAGCATGAGGACCTTCGTGCAGCCGCGCCGCGCAACGGTGCGAATGGAGCTGGCATCCAGACTCCTCAGGAGATCGAGGTGCCACCGGTCCGCAGCCGAGGTACGCAATGAGCGCTCCCCGCCGCGGGCTCTGCTCACACTACGACGACGTCTGGCTTCTTGACGGCGTGCGGACTCCATTCGCGGACTACAACGCTGCTCTCGGCCTCGTGTCCCCAACCGACCTCGGGATCAAAGTCGCGCGAACGATTTTTCAACGCACCAGCGTCCCAGCGCAGGACGTAAACCTCGTTGTCACGGGCAACATGGCGCAGGCTTCCTTCGATGCTTACGTGCTGCCGCGTCACATCGGCCTCTATTCCGGAGTTCCGATCGAAGTGCCCGCACACATGGTGCAACGCGTGTGTGGGACGGGCATCGAAGCGATCCTCACTGCGTCCGATGCGATTCAACTCGGCAAAGGCCAACTGGGGCTGGTGGTGGGAACCGAGTCGATGTCGCGGAATCCCATCGCCGCCTACACCCATCGCGGCGGATTCCGCATGGGGCAGGTGGAGTTCAAGGATTTTCTCTGGGAAGCGCTGCTCGATACCTGCCCGAACGAAACCATGGGCACCAGTTCAGAAACGCTTGGGCGGCGCTACAACATTTCGCGCGAAGACACCGACCGCTTCGCCACCGAGAGTTTTACGCGCGCCTTGGCTGCCCAAAAAAGCTGCTTTCTGAGCGGCGAAATCGTTCCTCTCACGAACGAAGTTTTCGAGCTCGCCGGTTACCAGCCGCGTCGCCTGCAACTGGCTCGAGGCATCGAAAAGTTGGAGCAAGACACCCACGTCCGGCCCTCACTCTATGAAGTTCTGGCAAACCTGAAGCCAGCTTTCGGAGGTGTGCAAACCGGAGGCAACAGCTCCGGCATCGTTGACGGCGCCGCCGCCACACTGGTAGCTTCTGGCTCCTATTCGAAGGAAACTGGAAAGCCCGCTCTGGCAAAAGTTATCGCCGGGGCGGTTGTCGGCGTTCCGCCGGAAATCATGGGCATTGGCCCCGTTCCCGCCATTCGCTCCCTCCTCGAATTCACCGGCCTGCGCCTCGATCAGATCGATCGCTTCGAAATCAACGAAGCGTTTGCAGTCCAGGTGCTCGCCTGCCAGCGTGAACTCGGGCTCGATCTCTCCCGGCTCAACGTAAACGGCGGCGCGATCGCCATCGGGCACCCGCTCGGAGCCACAGGCGTGCGGTTAGCGGTGACTCTGGCCCGCGAACTCAAGCGGTCCACCGGACGCTACGGCATCGCCTCCGCCTGCATCGGCGGCGGTCAGGGCATTGCTTTGCTGTTGGAGAACCGCGCGAACTGACAGTCGGCACTCAGTGCGCCGCTGTTCCCATGGCATAGATGCCACGCAGAAAAACATCGCTGATCTCGCGCGCCACATTTTGTGCGCCGCCATCCACACGCGGGTTATGCCATAACGATTTTCTATTTCCGGGAAGCATCGGAAACGCGGCACCGGCCTTGCGGTTTGAGTCTGTCTCGAATGGCAAATTGTCTGTTTTTGATTTTTCCAAGAACATCGTTGCATTGTTGCGATTTGCATCACTGCTCGATTGCCTAGATGCGATCACCAGCATTCGTATTTTGAATTGAGTTTTCGTTGACACCTCGAAAGTCGGACTGATACTCTCACGCTCAATTCGTCCTACCTCATATCTGCAGTTGCACCCAATTCAATTTTGCAAGCGAAGGCAAGGCTAGGCACGACCGCATGCGGAGCTGTCGCATTCATTTTTCGGGCGCATTGATTTCAACTGGGGTAAAGAATGCGCAACTGGGTCCCGCTGTGCTTGTACTTGGTCACGCTGCTCACATCTTGCCGCTCGAGGGCAGAGCGTCTTCCGGATGTTCGTCATCTGCTGGATGGTTCATCGAAGGGAGACGTCAACGCCCAGTTCATGCTTGGACTGGCCTATGAATCTGGTCGGGGCGTTGCGCAGGACTTCGCCGAAGCGGCCCGCTGGTACCAGAAGGCTGCTGACGCGGGGAACCCTGGCGCTCAAGCCCACCTGGGAAACTTGTATGCTGAGGGAAGGGGAGTGGCACGGGACGCAACGGCGGCGTTGAAATGGTACCGGCGCGGCGGCGTCGGAGGCGATGCCACCGCCCAGACCAACCTCGGCTGCATGTACTTCAACGGCGAGGGAGGCTTGCAACGGGACTATGTCCAGGCGGCGCGCTGGTTCTCAAAAGCAGCGGCTCAGCACAATCCGATCGCGGCGGCGAACCTCGCTACCCTCTATGCCGAGGGCCTGGGTTTGCCGCGCGACCCCGAGCACGCTGCGAATCTGTACCTGGAAGCTGCCAAGCGGGGCAATCTGTACTCCCAAGCCAGACTCGCCTGGATCTATGAACACGGGATTGGGCGTCGCCAGGACTTGGCGCAATCGCTCGCGTGGAATCGCCTTGCGGCGCAACGCGGCTACCCTCCAGCCTTGAACAATCTGGGCTACCTCTATGAACATGGGTTGGGCGTCGGAAGAGATCTTCCCGAAGCCGCCAAGCTGTATTGCCAAGCCGCTGCCTCTAAACTGCCCGAGGCACAGCAGAACTGGGCGATGATTCATGCGAAAATCGCGGGTCTCCCGGAGGATTGCGACGAGGCAGCCCGATGGTTGGCCAGGGCTGCTCCGCAGGAAGTTGGGAATACCAGCGAGAGTATCGCGGCGGATCCGAAAGTGCCGGCCGGCGGCTCCGCCATGGCATACGAGGTGGACGTGATTCCGGAAGCCACTAGAACATCAATCACCACACCCGGTCGTGCGCAAAGATCAGAGCACAAGGGAGATTGATTTCCCGCCGCGATACACCGGATGAGCAAACGGTTGTGGGCCGCGATTACAAACAGGTCAGTTTAGCGAGGGTATAAACCGCCGCAGCTTGACTGTGGTTAGCAAGCTTTGACTCTCAATGACCTTAAGCCAACCGGGGTTGGGCAGCTTTGAGGCAAATGGCCGCCCGCTCGCAGTTGCGTCCGTTTTGCGTGCACGATTCCCGTGATCGCAACGATCAATTGTTTGCGTTTCCCTTCCCGCCCGAGATGCGCTATCAATCTGTCAGGTTAGAGAAGTAATCCGATGTCCCAGCCAAATAAACAGCCACGGCGAAAACTGCGTTCCGGCGTCCACGCCAGCAACGTCGGCAAGCTCCTCGACGCTCTCCGCGCACTGGACAGCACCATGGTCGAGATTTCCATGCACATTTACAAATTCCCCAGCCGCGATCGGGCAGCCATGCGCGAACACCACCGCCGCCTGCACGACACCCTCCGGGAACGCTTCCCCCGATTCCTGTACCAGTCCCAGAGGAGCACCTAACGGCTGTAATCCGGCGCTAGCACAAACATCCGATCAAGCCAGGTGAAGTAGACTTGTGTCTCCGGCGCCGCCGGCGCTGGTAAGGAACCTCTCCGTGCCCATCGGGACGCGCACACAAGTCGGCATTGTTGGTGCTGGACCGGCGGGCCTGGTGCTCTCTCAGCTCTTACACCTGCAGGGAATTGAATCCGTCGTGGTTGAGAACCGCAGCCGCCAGTACGTGGAGGAGCGGGTGCGCGCTGGCGTTCTCGAGCAAGGAACCGTCGACCTGCTCACGGAAATGGGCGTCGGTGAGCGCCTGAAGCGTGAGGGACTCGTGCACTACGGCATCGAACTCCGCTTTGGCGGCCGCGGCCACCGCATCGACTTCAAAGAGCTCACCGGCGGCAAGGGCATCACGATCTATGCCCAGCACGAGGTTCTCAAGGACCTGAACAATGCGCGGATTGCCGCCGGGGGCCAAGTCTATTTCGAGGTTGAAGATGTCAGTATCCATGACTGCGACGGCTTGCGCCCGAAGATTCGCTACAGCAAAGACGGCAACGACTACGAGCTGACTTGTGACTTCATCGCCGGCTGCGACGGCTTCCACGGAATCTGCCGGCCCAGTATTCCCGACAACGTGCTCACCGAGTATGTGCGCGAGTATCCCTTCGGATGGCTGGGCATCCTGGCCGAAGCGCCGCCCTCGTCCGAGGAACTGGTTTACACCTATCACGATCGCGGCTTCGCCTTGCTCAGCATGAGAACGCCGCAGATCAGCCGCCTCTACTTCCAATGCAGTCCAGAGGAAAACATCGAGGCGTGGAGCGATGAAGCCATTTGGCAGGAGCTGCAGGTCCGTCTTGCCTCAGACGGTTGGAAACTCACCGAAGGTCCCATTCTGCAAAAGGGTGTGACCGGCATGCGTAGCTTCGTCGTCGAGCCGATGCAGTATGGCAGGTTGTTTCTGGCGGGAGACTCGGCGCACATCGTTCCGCCGACAGGCGCCAAAGGGCTGAATCTCGCGGTGGCCGACGTGCGCGTCCTGGCCCGCGCACTCGCAAGGTTCTATTCCACAGGGAACCAGTGCTGGCTCGACGAGTACTCCCAAACATGCCTGCGGCGCGTCTGGAAGGTGCAGCGCTTCTCGTGGTGGATGACCTCAATGCTGCACCGCTTCCCCGACGAGAATCCTTTCGATCAGCGCCGCCAGCTCGCCGAACTCGACTACGTAACCACCTCTCGCGCCGCCGCCCAGACTCTCGCGGAGAACTATGTCGGCCTACCTTGGGACTAGCGCGCTCCGCTGTCCCTAGAAACTGAACGACGCCTGCAACTCAATTCTGCGGTTTGAGGCTGAGCTTGAGAACGGCCCGCCCGCCAGCGCGTTCGATTCTCCGAACAATGGCGAACTGAGATTTCCAACTGGAGTCGCGAGATTCACGCGATTCAAGACATTCCGCGCGTTCACGCTGAATGTCAGGCTGTAGCGCCGGCTACTCGCGGCTCCGCCACCAAATGGTCCGCCCGGACCGCCACCGTGCCCAAAGCCGCCTCCACCGCGCGGTCCGCCGCCGAAGCCGCCGCCTCTCGGACCGCCCTCGCCTCGCTGAGCCGAACCGCCGCCGCGCTCGGGTCCGAACGCAAAGGTCTTGGCGAGCCGCAGGTTCAGCGTGAAATGATCCGGCCCGATCAGATAATTGACAGGAATCGGCGTGTAGGACTCTGTCGGAACCGTGTAGTGACAGGTAGCAGTCGGAGAAATACATGCGCCGGTGGGATCCGGCGCAAACGCCGGCCGGTCATTGAGCAGTGAATCTCCACTCAGATCCTGGCCGACGGTGACGTTGTATGGCGATCCCGAATTGAAAATCATGAACGGACTAAGCCGGAACCCACGCGGCATTGCAATCGACCCTCCCACCAGAAAGCGATTGGTCACATCAAACGCGGCTCGGCCGTAGTCCGCGCTGATGTCGTACTGGTTCGAGGGAAAGCTGCTGGCTCCGACGGCATCGCTGTTCGCGTAATTGAGCGAGTAGAACCCGAACAGCGTGAGCTTCGCTCCCGCTCGCACACTGAAGTTTGTGATCAGCTGATTCTGTTTGAAGATTCCTTCGGAGATGTACTGATAGACGTTCCCCGCCGCATCTCCCAGGGGACGCGGCCCGTCAGAATATGGCGTCCCGGGCAGCGGGGCGTTCGCGTTCACGGAGAGAAATTGATGCACGCCCCGCGAATTGATATACGAAGCCGATAGGGTCGCGATTTTCGTAATCTGCCGCTCGATGCTGACCGCACCCTGCATGGTGTATGGCGCGCGCAACGAAGAACCGATCTGGTAGACCGTCGGCGTTGTCTGCGAGGCGGGCAGTTCGTTCACCGGCGGCACGTTGGGAAAGAAATCGATCGGACTGGCATCGGTTGCCGCCACGATGTACTTCTGCTGCGTGGTTCCGTTGAAGCGCTCGGTATTAAGAACCGATCCCTCGTCGAAGCGGTCATAGAAGATTCCCCCTCCGGCTCGCAACACGGTTTTGGGAGCATTCTTCCCCTTGCCGTCAATTCCCCACGCCACCGCCACACGCGGCGCCCAGTCGGCGTGATCGTGAATCGCATTCTGCGTCTCGAAGCGGAGCCCGTAGCTCAACGTAACGTTCGACCGCACGCGCCACTCATCCTGCACGTACAAACCTGCATCGGCCACGGTCACTGGAATCGTGGGCACTCCCCCCGAAGGCGAGGCATTCAGCGAAAACTGGATCGCTCCGGGCGCCGCCTCGCCGTTCGCGGCCGCCTGTGCTGCAGCCTGGTACGTGGTGAGATCGGGGAAAACAAAAGTTCCGTTGAACCCTCCTCCCGACGTGCTGACGTCATGCGTCACTCGGAGCCGCCCGCCGAACTTCAGGAAGTGCTTGCCCATCGCGATCGACGTGTAGTTCTGCAGTTCATAGCGGTCGTTATGATCCGTTTGCAGCCCTCCGCTGCTCCCGCCCCCCGTAAAGGCGCCAATCACGCTGATGGTCGGATCTGTGCTCAACGGTGTCTGCTGGCTGTTGTCCCGGATGTACTGAAATCGTGTCTCGTTCACCGCCTTTGTCCCCAGGATTTGCGTGTCGCTGATCTGGAACGTGTGCTCGGTGGAACTCGTGTGATACCCGGTGGACGGCAGCGCAAACTGTCCCACGCCCGCGTTGTCCTGTGAAGTGTGAGCAAACTGATAGCGCGCGGTCAGCGTGTTGTTCTTGCTGATCTGGTAGTCGAGCCGGGGAGTGAAGTTGTAGTGCGTCTGCGGATTCGCCACGCTCTCGCTCAGGATGATCTGCTCGCTCAGGTCGGGGCTGAGCGCCGGCGTGTTCACCACCGCGACTTCATTGATGTCGCGCATGTGAAAATCCAGGAAGAACGATGCCTTCTTGCCAAGAGGCCCGCCGATGTTCCCCATATACAGCGTCGAAAAATATGGCGCCGTCGCGTCGGGTGCAAGAAACGGATTTCGCGCGTTGAACGAAGAGTCATTGCCCATCACGGACACTTGGCCATGAAACTTGTCGGTGCCCGGCTTGGTGAAGATCTCGATCCGCCCGTATCCGAGCTTGTCGTACTCGGCGGAAAATGGATTCTGATTGATGCGGATCTCGCGAATCGACGACTTCGGCGGCAATTCCCCGCCCGTGAAGCCATCGATGTATATCTGCCCGCCGTTGGGTCCGGCTGACGGCCCCGCCAGTGCGAGCAGGTCCTGCTGCAATTCGTCGGGATCGTCGGGCAGGGCGTCGAGATCGCTGCCCTTGAGCACGAGAGCGCTCGCATTGTTCTCGGGACTGACCTGCACCTGCGAACTCTCGTCCTCGACGTTGACCTTTTCCTTCTCGACGCTGATCTCGAGTGCGATGTCAACCTGCTGCGTTTGTCCCGCAGCCACGTCCACATCGCTCTTCGTGAAGGCCTCAAATCCTTTTGCCCGGGCGGCAACCGTGTACTTCCCCGGGGCCAGACCGCCGAACTCGTACGCGCCCTTGGAGTCGGTCTTGGCCGACTGCGATTGCCCGTTCGCACCGGCCACGGTCACTCGGGCATTTGTGACCACCGCGCCTGAGGGGTCCGTGATCTGCCCGCGCAGAGTTCCGGTCTGCGCCACGGCCGGCGCGGCCCATGCAGCCACAATCAGTAGTGCCAATGCATGCAGCTTCACTTCTCACCTGTTCTTTCGAGGCAGTCCATTGAACGATGCACGGTCACTGCGGCCCACCCTCGCCTTCTCCGCCCGACGCTCCCAGCGTCCACGGCGAAAGCATCATGGCCGCGTTGCGGTTCGGACTCGCGGTAAGAATCGCCTCCACGCCCCCCAGCAGCGTAATCGCCGTTACTGATCTCGAATCCGCTCCAACCGTCGAAACGATCATCACCGCATCGCCCTTCTGCAAGTCCGACAGCTTGCTGCCCGGCAGCCTGCTCAGGAGTCGCTGCAAATCCGGCGGCCCGCCCCAGCCGCCACGCATTCCTCCCGTCCCGCGCGGGGACTGTCCGCCCGCCCCCGGTGCTTCCGCAGTTGGTCTGAAACCGCTGGAGTTTCCCGAAACCTGTCCGCCGGCGGCCGGTCCACCGCCTTCGCCAACTCCAGCCTTCAGTCGCATGGCGATGCGTTGCGCCATCTCGGCGGGCAACTTCTTGATCTGCGAGTCGGGCGTGAACCCCACCACGACCGGCGCTTTCGCGATCGCGTCCTGCACCGTCACGGTGCCGGCAGCCGGATCGACCGCCGTAACGGTCCCCGCGATATTGCGGAACGAGCCCGAAACAATTTCCTCGGCGGTAATCTCGTTTCCGTCGGCGCTGCGCGCCCCTCGCGCTCGCAGCTGATCTCCCGCCTTGATTTGATCGAGCGGCGCCGGCCGTGCATCGTCGAACTTCACCGAGCCCGGGGCATAGCGGCGCGCGACCGTATCTTTGGTCGTGTGAACAGCAACGTTGTGGCTTCCCCCGAATCCGCCGGTCGAAACCGTGATGGTGCCGGTCGCCGAATCCACCGCGCTGACCAGCCCGCCGACTCCGCGCTTCTGCCAGTCCTCTTGTTCCCGTTGCTGCTTCGCCGACACATCTGCCTGCTTCATCACAATGACGGACAGCGCCGCGATCGTGTGCCCGTCCGCCGACGCCTGCCCGCGAACCAGCACGCGATCCCCGGTCTGGAGTTTCTGCGCCTGCAACGGAGTCGCATTCTTCAGATCTTTTTCTCCCGGCGGGACGCGAAGAATTCTGGTTGAAGCTGCGAGTGTGGCCGCGATCTCAGCACCCGAATCAGAGGTGATCGTGAGCGTGTCTGATGCGACGTTCTTGATGGTCCCAACCGCCCGGGCCACCGGAGTTCCGATCGTCGTCGCCGGCGAAGCTTGTGCGCATGCCATCACGCCGCTCGCGAGGATTGCCGCAACAATCCAGGCGCAGCGCCGTATCTTCCGTGGCCCCCGCGACAAGCTCCCCATGGTGTTGACTCTAACACCGCTAACTCCGCGGATACTCGGCCTTTACGAACTTTTACTCATGCACACAAGGCGAGAACCACACATTACAAAAGTCACGCCGTTCGAGAATTCGGCCGATAGATTTTTTCCATTGGACTCAGCGCCGTGCTGCTCTTAAGCTGAAATCACTTCGCAAGCTGCTCCGCATGCAGTCCCTGCGAGGCTGACATTTGCTTGCCAGCCCTGTTCGCTGCACGGCAAATCTCCTGACCCCGTCGTTTTTCCGCAAATCCTGAGTTCGCTCGGAGCGGCCGTACGCCGCGAGTGTGCTCTCCAGACACAACAGGAGATTTCGATGAAATTACACAACCTTGCTTACACTGCTGTTCTCGCTCTGAGCAGCCTGGCACTCGCGCCCGGTTCTGCCTCCGCCCAGACGGCTCGTGGTGCCTTCACCCTTTCCCACGAGGTGCGTTGGCAGAACGCGTCGGTTCCCGCCGGAGAGTATGAGTTCTCTCTCGATGCCAAGGGACCTTCACAGCTGATGATGTTGCGTCAGCGCGATGGTGGTCACGTCGGTTTCATGCTTTTGGTCAGTAACACCGGACCAGCCTTGACCGGAGATAGCGACCGCCTCGTTTTGATCAATAGAGAAGGCAAGTCTTTCGTGCAGGCGATGACCTTGCCGTACTTCGGACTCACCCTGCATTTCTCTGTGCCCTCAGAAAGCACGGACAAGGAAGTGGCATTGGCAGGCGACCACCCGGATCCCACACGCAACCGCTAATCGCCCGTCAATCGAGAGCAGGCCGCCCGCAAGGCCTGCTCTCTTTTCTGGGCGGCCCGATGGCTTGCAACTTCGCTATCCCTACTGCGTGGAAAAGGCGAAGACCTGCCCGTTGGAATCAATCCCCCACACGCCGCCGCCGCTGCCGACGCTGATGGAGGCGAGCAGGATGTTCGGAATCCGGACAAGCTCGGATTGGCTGTATCGTAAGAACAGGACCGAACCGCTCGCATCGAGTCCCCACACGCCGTCGCCACCCGCTTGGATTTGGGTCAACGGCGAATCAGAATGCACAATACTAGGGTAGCCAGGGACCTCATCGTACACGAAGTGGTTGGGGGTGAGCGCCCAAACGCTATCTGGCCCAACGGCGAACGCGAAAACGGTCTCGGGAGCCTGCTGGAAACTCATGCTTCGCCAGTCGAACCTGAAAAATACGTCGTTGCAGTCGTTCCCCCAAATGTCGCCACCACCCACCGCCAAGCTGCAAAGAATTCCGGGTATGGTATCGAACCCCTTCCGGCAGAAGTCATAGCGGAAGATCTGGGCACCGGAGTTGAGTCCCCACACTTCGTAGGGGTGACAGGCGTCCTGGTAACCCGGACCCGCCGCAATGAGAGTGAAAAAGCCCGATCCCGCAACCGGCGTGAAAACCCAGGACGTTCCGCTCTTACTGGCGTTGTAGATTTTACCCGCGGAATCCAGTGCCCAAACCGTATCGGGCTGGCGAAGGTTGCCGCCTCCGACGGCGATTTGGGTGAGAGAGATCGTGTTTGCCAGCACAAACTTGTTGGCCTTGTAGACGTACGGATGCCCATTGGTGGCCAGACCCCAGACGCTCATGCCGCCAGAGGCGACTTGCATCATGGTGGCTTTGCCTTGGACTGCCACCTTTTTGAAGCTTTGTGCCGACGTCAAGTGAGTACAGGCCATTACCAGAACAAACACAACCATCACAGCCACCAGTTTTTCCCTTCGGGGTTTCATTGCTTCCTCCTGCTTGGTCTGGTGAAAACGGCCGTTTCAGCGCGTAGAGCTTCGCATCGTACTCCTCGTCGACGCTGCCCAGATCAACCTCTACTCGGATAAACGAAATCCGGGCCGGAAATACGACAGGCAGGAGAAAATGGTGGCTATCGGTCGAGTACGATTGAGCTATGAGTGCCGCCGCCCGGCAAAGCCGGGTCGAGCACCTGGGCCAAGGCACCAACTGCAAGGAGTTTGTCGATGAACGCGACTCGGGCCGTGCTTTGGGACATGGACGGAACCCTAGTCGATTCCGAGGAGCTCCACTGGATTTGCTGGCGGGAAACAATGGCGAACGAGGGCGTTGTCATCACTCGTGAGCAGTTTCTGGCCTCGTTCGGACAGCGCAACGATGCCATCATCTCGCGATGGCTGGGCGCAGCGTCGACTCCGGAGCGTATCGAGAGGATCGGAAACGCCAAAGAGGAACTGTATCGTCACCTGGTTCGAACCAAGGGTGTTTCACCGCTACCCGGGGTTGCAAGCTGGTTGCAGCGGCTTCACTCGCGGGGATGGCTTCAGGCAATCGCCTCCTCCGCACCGCGGGCGAACATCGAGGCGGTCCTTGAGGCTCTGGCGGCGGCTCATGTTTTTGACGCCATCGTTTCGGCGGAAGACGTGCACCGGGGTAAACCGGATCCTGAGGTCTATCTGACGGCGGCGGCGCGGGTCGGCGTATCGCCAGACCGATGCATTGTCCTGGAAGACGCTGTCGCTGGGATCGAAGGCGCATGCAACGCGGGCATGAAAAGCATCGGCGTCAGTCCGGACGGTAAGCACCTGCCTGCCGACGTGGTCGTTCGATCTTTGGATCAGCTGGATTCCGACGCTTTCGAAAGACTTGTGGTCAGTCAATAGCCTTCTGTCCAATCGCACCGTTGGCGGTCGTCATGCCGGCCGGAAATTCCCTTTCACTTCATCTCCCAAAACGATGGCCTCGGCAATTTCCTTCATCGTCTTCCGCTTCTGCCGGCTCTGCCGTTGCAGCGCCAGGTAGGCCTGCTCTTCGCTCAATCCGAAATCGCGCTGCAGCAGTCCCTTCGCGCGTTCCACAATTTTCCGAGTCTGCAATTGTTCCGAGAGGTTGGAGTTCGCTTCCTCCAGCCGCGCCAGTTCAATCTCCGCGCCGACCAGGAAGCCAACCGTCGAGATCAACCGGATCTGTCTGCGTTTGTACGCATGTGGCAGCCGGTGTTGCAGGTTGATCACACCCACGACTCGTCCCCGGCAGAGCAATGGCACCGAGAGAAACGCCTCATAGCTGTCTTCGGGCAGTTCGTGGAAAAACCGGAAGCGCGGATCCTGCGCCGCTCTTTCCGGAACCGCGACCGCTTCCCGATGTTCCGCGACCCATCCTGTAATGCCCTCACCCACTCGCAGCTTCAGGCGATTCACAACTTCGGGGTGCGGGTTTTTGGAAGCTCGCAGAACCAGTTCCTCACCCTCCAGCACGTAGAGCAGGCAGGAGTCGCACTTCACCAGCGCCGCTACGAATTCAACTACTCGCGCGAGCACTTCATGAAACCCGTCCGCATTCGCCAGCCGGACACCAATCTCGTGCAGTAATTCAACGTGTGAGTCCTCTGCCGCCAACAACGAGTCCATAAGGCTACGGTAGCCACTGGACTCTGCATCGTCCAATTCCAAATTCCGATGCGGTCGATAGAGAAATTCCTTGTCTGAGAACGGCAACCTCTGCATCTTGTTGGGAGTTTGTTGCATCGCAGGTGACCTCGCGCTCGTAGGCTACTAAATCCATTTAGCTTACGCTTCAGCTTAACACTTTCGGGCGGCGGGGATTGTTAATGTCGAGTGAAAGGGCAACGAGAGATTGTCAATCCATGCAGGACAGTCGTCGTCGGGATGGGCGGCACGAGATCGGGCGTGCGGCCAACTCTGTCCGGCAAACTTGGATTTGCGCGGCCTGCGTCGTATCCTCACCACGTGCCCCGCGCGCCCCAAGCCCAGCGTTCTCCTGCTGCCGGATTGCTTCTGGGACTGATCCTCACTCTCGCCGCCGTGGTGGCCTACTCGGTCTACATCGTCTGGCAGATCAAGGGTCTGCGCCAGCTGCAGAGCGACCTCGCCGACCGCAGCCGCAAGGATTCGCTCCAGCTCCTTCGCGTCCAGAACGACCTGAACTCTCTCGCTCTGGCCATGCGCGATATGCTCGACGCCGACGAACCCTACCCGCTCACTGCCTGGTCCTCCCAGTTTCAGCGTGTCCGCACTGACCTCGACGACGCCCTCCGCCGCGAAGAACAACTCGCTCCCGCGGCCCGCTCGCCTGAGCAGCGCGAATATCTGCGCTCGGCCCTGGCCCAGTTTTGGAATGCCGTCGATCGCACCTTCGCCCTGGCACAAGACAGCAAGGACCGCGAAGCCCGTGCCGAGATCCGCCTCTCACTTCAGTCTCGTCAGGCCGCACTCAGCAACGCTGTCGCGCGCTTGCTGATCCAGAACAACGAGTATGAAGAAGTCGTCGCCGCCCGCACCGGACAGATCTACGACCGCGTCCAGCACCAGGTCTACGTGTTCCTCGCCGCTACGCTCGTGGCCATTGTGCTGACCAGCCTTTACCTGATTCGCTCCAACCGCCAGCTCTTTGCCCAACTGGCCGCGCTTTCCGTGCAACGCCGCGACCTCGCACAAAAACTGATCGCCACTCAGGAATCCACGCTGCGCTATATTTCGCGTGAGCTCCACGACGAGTTCGGTCAGGTGCTCACCGCCGTCGGCTCCATGCTTGGACGTGCGGAGAAGCACACTCCCGAAGGTTCGCCTCTGCGCGCCGAACTGCACGAAGTCCGCGAAATCGCGCAGAACACGCTCAACACAGTTCGCAGCCTTTCGCAGGCCCTTCATCCCGTCATGCTCGACGAAGCCGGACTCGAAGCGACTCTGGGCTGGTATCTGCCCACGGTCGAGCGTCAGACGGGCATCCCCATTTCCTACGAAAAATCCGGTGACGCATTCCCCCTTTCCAGCGCAACGGCAGTGCACATTTATCGCATCGTGCAGGAAGCTCTGAACAACGTGGCCCGCCACTCCGGATCGAAGCAGGCCTGGGTGCGCCTGCGCTTCCGGGAAGGCACGACGGTGGCCGTGCCGAAAGTGCCTCGCAATGACGGGGCTCTCCCGAATGAAGGCGCCTTTCTCGAAATCGAAATCGAGGATCGAGGCGCCGGTTTCACTGCCTCCAACGTCCGCCAAGGTATCGGGCTTGTCGCCATGCGGGAGCGCGCACAGCTGATTCACGGTACGATTGAATTTCTGCAACCGGCGGAAGGTGGGACGCTGGTCCGGCTGCGCGTCCCACGCCAAGCGGCGGAGATGGATTCTGAGTTGTCAAAAGCAGATAAGATTGAACCGGAGTCAGGAGTCAGTAGCCAGCAAAAGCCCGAGGTCTACTGACCACCGCCCACCGGCCACTGCTCGCTGAATTCGATGACCTCGAACAAAATCTCCGTGCTGCTTGTCGACGATCACACTCTGGTACGCCAGGGCTTCCGCCGCCTGCTGGAAGACGAGCCCGATTTGGCGGTGGTCGGAGAAGCCGGTGACGGCGAAGCGGCCGTCAATCTCGCCCAAAGGCTTCAGCCCAACGTGATTGTCATGGACTGCGCGCTGCCGGGAATGAGCGGACTCGTCGCCGCCCGCCGTATTCTCGAAGCCTCTCCCGATATCGCCATCCTCATGCTGAGCATGCACTCGGAAGAAACCTGGGTGCGCCAGTCGCTCGACGCCGGCGCCCGCGGTTATCTCCTCAAGAGCGCGATGGAACTCGAACTCCCCGTCGCCATCCGCAAGGTCGCTGCCGGAGAAACGGTTCTCGATCCGGCCGTATCCCGCCCCGCCACGTTGAAAGGCGAACGCAACGCGGCGCTGACCCCCCGCGAACTCGAAATCCTGCAGCTGATTGTGGAAGGAAAGTCAAACAAGGAGATTGCCGACCAGCTTCACCTCAGTGCAAACACTGTCGCCGTCCACCGCGCCAATATCATGGACGCCCTCGGCATCCACAAGACCGCCGAGTTAGTTGTCTACGCGATTCGGAATGGCTTGGTAAACATGCCGTAGCCGGCGGCATCGGCGAACCTGATGCTGGAACTACTGCATTCTCCTCCCACACTCGCGCTCACGTTCTAACAAGAGATCCCGCTCCCGCGTATTCCGCGTCATCCCCGCCGCCCGTGCGAATTCCTTCCCGGCCGGGGCAAACCGTCCCAGCTTGAACAACAAGTCTCCACGCACGCTCGGCAGCAGGTGATAGTCCCGCAACATTGGATTCCCCGCCAGCCGGTCGATTAACTCCAGCCCCGCCGCCGGGCCGGACGCCATCCCCACCGCAACCGCTCGATTCAACTCCACCACCGGCGAAGGCGCCACCGAAGCCAGCTCTTCATAGAGCCCGACAATCCGCGGCCAGTCCGTTTCATCGTTCGTTCGCGCGCGTGCGTGACAGGCTGCGATCTCCGCCTGCAGCAGGTACGGACCTCGCATTCCTCCCAGCCGTTGCGCGCGTTCGATTGCGGCAAAACCGCGACGAATCAAGAGCTGATCCCAGAGCGCGCGGTTTTGGTCGAAGAGAAGAACCGGCTCGCCCGCCGGCCCCACTCGCGCTTTCACCCGCGATGCCTGGATCTCCATCAGGGCGACCAACCCGTGGACCTCTGGCTCGTTCGGCGCAAGTTCCGCAAGCACCCGGCCCAACCGTACCGCTTCTTCACACAGTCCCGGCCGGATCCAGTCGTCTCCCGCTGTCGCCGCATAACCTTCGTTGAAAATCAGGTAGATGACTTCCAGAACGGCCGATAGCCGCACTGGCAGCTCGTCTCCGCGCGGCACTTCGTATGGAACGCGTTTCTCTGCGAGGGTGCGCTTGGCGCGCACAATCCGCTGCGCCATCGCGGGCTCCGGGACCAGAAAGGCTCGTGCCACCTCGTCCGTGGTCAGGCCGCCGAGCAACCGCAGGGTCAGCGCGACTTGCCCCTCCCGCGACAACACTGGATGGCACGCAATGAATACCAGCCGCAGCAGGTCGTCGCCGATGTCATCGTCCAGCGCGGAATCGAAATCCGGCACGGCAGTTTCCCGTTCCGCCACTTCCCGGCCGAGCTCTTCGTGCTTCCGCTCCAGCAGCTGCTTTCGACGGAACAGGTCAATCGCACGACGCTTCGCGGCAGTCATGAGCCATGCGCCCGGATTGTCCGGAACCCCAGACTCCGGCCACTGTTCCAGCGCGGCCACCAGCGCATCGTGCGCGAGGTCTTCGGCCAGCCCGACATCGCGCACCATCCGCATCAGCCCGGCAATCAGCCGCGGCGATTCCATCTTCCAGACCGCGTCGATCGCACGATGAGTCTCGGTAGTTGTCACGACTACCGATCACAACACTTTCCCGTCTCTCTGTGCAAGCCGCTACGATCACGGCGCTAGTGATTGAACTCTTCCGGCCCCATCTTCTGCCGGATTTCGGTTTCGCCTTCCCAGCCTGGCCAGTGTTTCCGGTGCAACTCCATGAACACGACGGCGGCCTTAACGGCCTCTTCCTTCGACGGAAATTCCATCTGCGCATAGCCTCCAACCACTTCTTTTGCCTCGGTGAACGGTCCGTCCAGCACCTTCACCTGCCCTCCGGACACCCGGACGCGCGTGCTGATCGCCGTAGGCGCCAGTCCGCCGCTGTCAATGATCTTGCCTGCTTTGGTGTCCTCCTCGGCGAGCTTCGCGATTGCATCCATCAGTGCTTTGGGCGGAGGACCCTGCTTTTCGGCGTGCTTGACCAGCATCATGAATCGCATTTTCGATCTCCTTGTTGCTTCGTTATGAGCTCGGCTCCGCTGATCTGTCGACCACCGATTCCCGGCTTCATCATGACGTCGAATGAGCTACCGCAAAATCGACAGTCTCTCACTTCGCAATCTGACCTCTGCCATCTGCAATTCCACTACGACGCTTTTTTCTTTTCGATCTCCGCCCGCAGCCGCTCTTCCTGCTCCCTCAACTCCGGCGTGAGGTTCTCTCCGAAATCCTCCGCCTCGTATACCTGCCGAATTTCGACGGTATCGCCCTCGGTAGTGCCATCGAAGGGAGCGCGCTTCAGCCACTCGACCGCCTCCTCCATCGACCGCACTTGCCACAGCCAGAAGCCCGCGATCAATTCCTTTGACTCCGTGAATGGCCCATCGATCACGGTGCGTTTGGTTCGCTCAAACCGCACACGCTTCCCCTTCGACGTCGGCTGCAGGCCCTCGCCCGCCAGCATCACACCGGCTTTCACCAGTTCTTCGTTGAACTTCCCCATTTTTTCCAGGAGCTCTTTGCTCGGAAGCGCTCCCGCCTCCGTATCTTTGTTGGCCTTGACGATGACCATCACTCGCATGACTGTTCTCCTATCTTCTGGCTCTGATTCAGACCCGGCTTCGCTGTTCGTGCACGGCAGCGATTTCGGCCTCCACTTGGACGTCGAGCGGCAAACGGTAGAATCGACAACTTGCACGACTTTCGAATCACTGTCTCGGAGGCTCGATCGCTACCTTTTGCATCCCGCACCCTCTGATCGTGGTTGATTGTTCAGATGAGCGCGAGCCACTCACGGATGGTCGCCAAGAACGATTTGCAGCTAAGTTTCGCGCGAACGCCGGTTGGCTCGCGGCCCTTACGTCAGTACCCCGTCCAGCAGTTGCTCCACCGCACGCTTCGCTTCCAGGATGGAATAGCGGTGGTCCATCGCTCCGGCCAGGTCGGTGTTCGCAAATGCGATCCGGCCAAACGGCGCCCGGCGCAGCACTTCGCGGGGTGCGGGCTCGCCGTTGCGTCCGAAGAAAAATCCCGGTTGCGGGCTCAGATAGGCGTGGCCCCATCGGTTCAGAATAATCCCGGCAATATGCCGCTGCGCGTCGAACCCGGCGCCGGCAAACATGGCCGTGAACTGTTCGCGGACTTGTTGTTCATAACTGCGAAACGACGTTCGCATCATTTCCGCGCGTCCGCGATTCCCCTGCTCCTCGGTCGACTGTCCCGGATACGAGTAGAGAACTTTCAAGTTCAGAACGATGGGCGAATCCGGTCCGATGGTCGAATCTTCCAGTCCGGTCAGCGCCAGCTTGCGAACCTCCATGTAATTTCCGAAGCCTTCGAACCAGCGGCATCCGCTGATCCCCATTTTGTGCAGGAAGCGCCAGTTGCGTACGGCAACGTTGGCCATCATGCACGGAGATCGATAGAACTGCGCGTACGCTCCCCGGTGCTCTTCCGGCAAATCCTTGATCATGTGTTTCGCCGTCCAGCTTCCGCCCGCCATGACAACGGACCGCGCTTTGACCCGGTACAACTTGCCATCCTTGAGATAGATAATCGTGACCGTGTTGGCCTTGCCGGCGTCGCCATCGTGCTGCACCGCGATCACCGTCGACGACAGCCGGATCCGTGTCCTCGCTCCCGGAATATCGATGGCTGAAAACTTCACCGGATTCCGGCAAACTCCTTCCACTCCATCGGGTCCGTCGATCGCCTGAGGCAGGAGCGTTTTTACCATCAGTCTGGCGATCGTCGCGTTCCCGCCGGGAAACATCTGGTCGGCGCCACCTTCCTCCTCCTTCAATGGATGAAGCATTTCATAGGCATAGTCCGAGTACGCCGACAACGCGTCCGGCCCCAGCCCCGATCCACCACCTTCCACCGGCGCGAGAAAGGTCCGCACCGTCTCGCGGCTGAGAGCGAAGCGCTCCATGTAGTGCTGTTCCAGCGTGATCGAATCGAGATACCGCGAAACCGCATCACCTTCGATTTTCGGGTGCTCGAATTTCTTCTTCTCTACCGGCTCGCCTTTGAGCCAGCGCAGCCATTCCTGCCGCGCCGCGTCGGACAAAGGCGCGCGTTCCAGATTCTTTCCCACCGGATCGATCAGCCACATGCCCTGCGCATGGCCGAACTTTGCGCCGAACCAGAACCCGTATTGCCCATGCTGCAAGCCCACCGCTTCGTATGGAGTCGTCGAGAGCGCCATTTCCGGCTCCGTTCCTCCCCATTTCTGATAGGTAAGCTTGGGCGCTTTCAGCCCGATCGAATCGTAGAAGCGCGCCAGAAAACTGTGCGGATACTGCAACTGATAAATCGCCGACCCCTGGTGTGCGATCAGTCGTTTGTTATCAACCAGAAACTCGTTCTGCTTCGCTTCGCCTCCGAAAATCGGATGGTTCTCCAGAACCAGGCACTTCGTCTCCGATCCCGCCTGCCGCCGGAAAAACAGCGCCGCAGCCAGCCCGCTGATGCCACCACCGACAATCACACAGTCATAGCTCTCGCCGGTATCGACGATCTCTTTGGGCAGCGGATCGTAAACGCCATCGCGGATGGTATGCCCCGCCCGCAGCACATCCAGCGTATTTCCGTTCGACGCGCTATATTCCCCGACTCCACCGTAGCCGGTAAACTCGTCCCGCTGCGCCAGCAACTCCGCCGGACTCGCCGCGCCGAGCAACACCGCACCGGACGCCAGCAGAGTCGAGCCGACAAAGTCGCGGCGCGTGATCTCGGACGAGGCCGTACTTTTGCGTTCTGACATCCCGCAATAATAGAACTGATTTCTGCAGCTAAAGCAAATGGGGAATCCCTGGTGATTTCCTGTGTCCCCCCGGGTAATCGCGAGTTTTTCAGACACAGGTGCTGCCTCGCGCCCCGGTTTCCTCCAAAGCACGATAGAGTAGAAGCCTGTGAGCGAAAACGCATCCCTCAGTCGGCGCAAGTTCCTTCACGGGATAACCGGACTTGCCGCCGCCGCTTTCGCTCCGCGCCCAGTCTACGCCGCCGATCCTCCGCCAGCAGCCTTCCGCTTTACTGACGTCACCACTTCCGCCGGCATCCACTTCAACCACTACACCGGCGCCTTCGGAGGAAAGTTCCTGCCCGAAACCATGGGCTCCGGCTGCGCCTTCCTCGATTACGACGCCGACGGCTGGCCCGACATCCTCCTCATCAATGGCGCCGACTGGCCTGGCCACCGCTCGCAGCGAACTACCCTGCAGCTGTACCACAACAACCGCGATGGCACCTTCGCCGATGTGACTCACGCCGCGAACCTCGATGTTCCTGACCTGTACGGCATGGGCGTTGCGGTTGGCGACTACAACAACGACGGCTTCCCCGACATCCTCGTCACCTGCGTAGGACAGAACCGCCTCTTTCGCAACACCGGCAAAGGCACCTTCGTCGACGTCACCAAATCCTCCGGCCTCGCCAACCGTTTCGCCTTCTCGACGTCCGCCCTCTGGTTCGACTACGACCGCGACGGCCGCCTCGACCTCTTCGTCTGCAACTACGTGAAGTGGTCGCCCGATCATGACGTCTTCTGCTCTCTCGACGGCAAGCACAAGTCCTACTGCACTCCCGAAGCCTACCGCGGCGAAACCTGCTGGCTCTTCCACAATCGGGGCGACGGCACCTTCGAAGACGTGACTGCCCAGAGCGGAATCTTCGACAGCAGTTCGAAATCGCTGGGCGTCGCCCTCCTCGACTACGACAACGACGGATGGCCCGACCTGATCGTCGCCAATGACACCCAGCCCAACAAGCTCTACCGCAACAACCGCAACGGCACGTTCAAAGAAGTGGGCGTCGAAGCGGGCATCGCCTTCAGTGCCGACGGCAAGGCCCGCGCCGGTATGGGCGTCGACGCGGCCGATTTCACCAACTCCGGTTCCGCCGGCATCGCCATCACCAACTTCGACAACGAGATGCTCGGTCTCTTCCGTCCCACTGGCAAAGGCTCTTACGACGACGTCGCCATTCAGGCCGGGGTCGGCGGCCCCACCAAATCGATGCTCGGCTTCGGCTGCCTCTTCGCCGACTTCGATCTCGACGGCAACCTCGACCTCGCTCTCGCCAACGGCCACATCGACGAAACCGTCCGCAACATCCGCGGCAATATCGGCTACGCCCAGCCACCGCAGCTTTTCCTGAATCAGGGCGATGGCCGGTTTCGCGACGCCACCCAGGACGTCGGCCCCGATTTCAGCCGCCCACGAGTCGGACGCGGCCTCGCCGTCGCCGATTTCGATCGCGACGGCGACCTCGATCTTCTCCTCACCACCAACAACGGTCCCGCTTTCCTGTTCCGCAACGACGGCGTCTCCGGTGATACGCGAACCTCGAACCACAGCGTCCGCTTTCGCCTCGTCGGAACCCAATCTAACCACGACGCCATCGGTGCCGTGGTTCGCCTGGAATCAGGCGGCACCAGCCAGACCCGTATGGTCAGAAGTGGTTCCAGCTATCTGTCCCAATCGGAGATGCCCCTGACCTTTGGCTTGGGAAAAAGGGATACTGTGGACCGCGTCGTCCTCTACTGGCCCAACGGTCGCACCGAAGAATTCAAGAATTTGAAGGCGGGAACCTCGTATCAGTGCATTGAATCTAAAGGGATTAAGAAATAAATTCAATTTCTAGTAGTTTTCTAGTATTGCGGCCAACTATACACCTGGCTAGAGTCATCTCAGTTTCATATAAGCTCTCATCGCACCCCACACGCGCTTTGAGAAACCGGCAGCACCCGCAATGTTGCCGGACAAGTCAAAACCCCAGCCCAAGGCTGGGGTTTTCTTGTTTCACCGCTCTTTACAGCTGGCGCAGTTTGGCCACTTCTGAGCTTCGCTCTCTGTTGGACATCGCGACGCTATCCTGGATCCCACTCCTGTTCTTTAGGAATCATGATCTTGGACCTATAATGAGCCGCCTTCTCTTCCCAGGCTGTTTTTGTTGAACGGGCCCCTTCCTGCACTACAGGGAAAATTTATGACAGCGCCAGCAAGTATCCCACACCGCTTGGAACAGCCCCGCTTGCTCCGTCGCCCGACCGTCTATTCAGTCACTGCGATCCTGGGTATTGCGATCGCATTCGTCTTCGTCTGGCTAATGCTGGCGAGCCGTTTTTTCGCCGCTGGTTTCCTGCCTCATTCCTACTGCTACCTTGGGAATGCCCCGATGTTGTGGACGCAAGTGGTGTCCGATTCTTTGATCGCCCTTGCCTACTTCATGATCTCGGCAAGTCTGGCCTATCTCGCCTTCAAGGGACGCCGCGACATACCCTTCCAATGGCTGTTTCTGGCCTTCGGTCTGTTCATGATTGCCTGCGGTAGCACGCATGTGATGGACGTTGTGACGGTCTGGATTCCGGCCTATGTCTTCTCCGCAGGCGTCAAGATCTTTACCGCGACCGTATCGTTGGCGACCGCCGTGTTGCTCCCCTTCACTGTTCCGCGAGCATTGCGGCTCGTTCACGCCGCACAAGCGGAGGAAGCAGCCGAGAAGGAACTGGCCCTGGCCAACGACCGCCTTCGTCTGGCCATGGCTTCCGGTCAATCCGTTGCCTGGGATTGGGATGTCAAGAGCGGACGTGACGACTGGTTCGGCGCCCTGGACACCATGTTTGGCCTGTCCGCCAACACCTTTGTGAGCGACGTGGAAGATTTCCGCCGCCGCGTGCATGACGACGACCGCGGCCGTGTCTGGAAAGCCGTGAACGACGCCATGCAGCAGCACCAACCCTACACCGCCGAATTCCGGGTCATCCGCACCGACGGATCTGTGCGCTGGGTTTCGGCTCGAGGCGAATTCATTTACGCCGCTAATGGCGAGCCGGAGCGCATGTTGGGATTGGCCAATGACATCACCGACCGCAAGCAGACTGAGCAATCATTGACTCTGTTCCGCAGATTGATCGATGGCTCCAACGACGCCATTGAGGTGATTGACCCGAAGACTTTCCGTTTCCTTGATGTCAATGAGAAAGCCTGTCACGATCTCGGCTACAGCCGCCAGGAACTCCTCGCCATGTCCGTGGCGGATATCGATCCGCACGCGAATCAGGCAGCCATGAACGAAGTCCGCGAAGAGTTCGAGCGATGTGGATCCGTGATTCTGGAGAGTGTCCACCGCCGGAAAGACGGATCCACCTTTCCTGTGGAAGTGAATGTGAAACACGTAAAGGTGGACCAGGGATACATGGTAGCGGTCGTGCGCGATATTTCCGAACGCAAGCGCGCGCAAGAGGAACTCCGCGAGAGCGAAGAACGGCTGCGTCTCGCGGCAGAGGCTGGAAACATGTTTGCCTATTCCTGGGATGCTGCCACCGATGAGATCGTGCGTTCAGGAGAGTCCGCCAAAATACTTGGAATTGACAACGGGACCGCCATGACTGGACAAGCAGTCTTGGCCAGGGTTCATCCTGACGACCGCGATCGTCTCAAGGCTGCGATGGAAGACCTGCGCCCGGACCAACCTCATCTGCAAGTCCGCTACCGCATGACTCGGCCTGGCGGCAGCGAGATTTGGGTGGAGAGAAACAGCCGCGCCTATTTCGACCGCCAAGGCAAGTTGGTCAAGATCATTGGGATGGTTGCAGATATCACCGAACGCAAGCACGACCAGGATGCTCTGCGCCAAAGGGAAAAAGAACTCGCCGAAGCGCAACGTCTGGCGGGCGTGGGGAGTTGGCAATGGGATCCCAGTACGGACACGGTCGTTTGGTCCGAGGAACTACGCCGGATAGCCGGACTTGATCCCGGGATGCCGGCGGTGAATTACCAGCAGCACCCCCGGCTCTACACTCCCGAGAGTTGGGAACGGCTGCGGGCGGCGGTGGAAACGGCACTGCAGGCCGGCGCCCCCTATGAACTCGAGCTCGAAATGATCCGCTCCGACGGCAAGACTCGATGGGTCGCGGCCCGCGGGGAAGCCCAGTTCGACCCTGCCGGGCGCATCTGGGGCCTTCGTGGCACGGTCCAGGACATCACCGAGCGCAAGGCAGTGCAGGAGTCCCTCGCCACGGCACATCGCAGACTCATGCAGGCCCAGGAGGAAGAACGAAGTCGGATCGCCCGCGACCTTCACGATGACATCGGCCAACGGCTCTCCCTGTTGGCCGTTGAGCTTGACCGCATACGAAAACCTCCAGAGCTTTTTTCGCCTGAAGAGGGGGTCTCGATCGACCACCTTTTAACCGAGACTCGCAACATCCTGGCGGACGTGATTTCCCTGTCACACAGTTTGCATTCCTCGAAGCTGCAATACCTTGGCCTGGCGGCGGCCATTCGAGGCTTCTGCGCCGAATTTGCCGAGCATCAGGATGCGGAAGTTGACTTTGCTCAGGACGACATCTCAGCTCCGTTGCCCCCTGAGGTCTCCCTTTGTTTGTTCCGGGTCACCCAGGAGGCACTCAATAATGCGCTGAAGCACAGCCGCGTGCGGCGCTTTCAGGTTCAACTGAAAAGCGACCAGAATGAGATTCACTTGGCGGTTACGGATTCCGGAGTTGGATTCGATCCTGAGGCAGCGATGAAGGAACCCGGGCTGGGCCTGATCAGCATGCAGGAACGGTTGAAACTGGTGAAGGGTGTGCTGTCCATTGAGTCGCGGCCGATGGGAGGCACCACCATCCACGCCCGCGTGCCCCTGCCGTCGGTGCCTGAGTCGACCCGGGCCGCCAGTTAGAGCCCTTGCACGCGTTCGCACTGAGCGCCTTGCGATCAGTGCTGTGATCGCTGCGGGAGAGAGTGTCTACTCCGCCTTATCCAGTGCCGCTGCCAGTTGCGCGTTGCTTCCTGTGTCGCTGGAGATCTCCCGTGACCAATCCTTGTAGCCCGCCATCTTCATCGTGATCGTGTGTTTGCCCGGCTTCAGTTTCAGGGTGGCGGGACTGTCGCCATAGAACTGGCCGTCCAAATAGACTTCGGCTCCGGCGGGATTGCTGGTCAGGCTGACCGTACCCACCGCATCGCCGGTCGGGGAGGCCGGAGCCGCGCTCGTTGCACCCGAAGCGGGACTGGCCGCCGCGGCAGCCTCGCTCGATGTTCCCGCTGCGCCTGCGGGTTTACCCTCTTCCGGCTGCTTGGTCACCGCGGTGGTCACGCCCACAGGAATGAATTCGCGCTCCTTCTCGCCCACCGATACCGGGGCTCCCGTCACACCCTGCAGCGCCACCAGAATGGCGCGGTAGTTGTCTTTGTCTCCTTGCAGCAGGATGCCCGCGTTCTTGGTGTCGGGTGTCGCATACTGTATCCCGATGTAATGCAGCCGCGTTTTGTGGAACAGACCGAACAGCGCTACCGGAGCGACCAGGATCGCCAATGCCACCATCGTCCCTACGCGCCGGTGCGCCTCCTGGCCATAACTCAGCGAGGTCACCGACTTCGGTACGATCACCAGCTTCTGCCCATCCTTGAATTCCAGCGTGATTGCGTCCGAAGTAACCGTCATCTTATTGCTCCAATCCTTCGGATCCACCTTCGACGCTACCGAACCCCCGTTGTAACGGACCTTGTTGAAGGTATTCCCTTGTCCGTACACTAGCAGCGAGACACTCAGAATCACCGCCAGGACTTTTGTCGAATCGTGTGTTCCCTTCACGAGTATCGATGGCAGACGGCTGCGGCGGCCAGATCGACGGTGGCGCATGGAAGCTCCCTTCTAAGAAGCGGAAAGCGATCGAATGTTATCAAGGGCCTAAGTAAGTGTGATGTGATGTCGATCACGACCACAAGTTAGAAGGAAGGTTCGAATCGTCTGTAATCGGCCGGCAAGGCTCTCGGATTTAGTAATAGAACAGATCCCTGAGAAGCGCCGCCGGGTGTACACTGCCTCTCCATGGACGCGCCCAGCCCTGGCTTCCCCTTCCGCTGGTTCCTTCCCATGACTCAGCTGCTCGTCTGCATTCTCCTCTTGCAGCCCTATTGGTCCAATCTGCGCGCCCAAGTCTTGCGGCTGATTCAACGCTTTGAGCAGAGTCTGCAGGGCAATGATCAGCCCCGCTCCCAGCCCGCAATGGTGCTCAACGTGACGCCCGATGTACCGACCTCGCCACAACCACTGGACCCGCGCCTGACCGCGCCGGCTGCGTTCAACCTGCCGGTTGGTTTCGTGCAGGCGCCGTTCGTATTCTTCAGTCCGGACAAGACGGAGTGGGCCCCGGAAGGCATGCTATTGAGCGAATGGCGCGCTCTCACCTGGCCGTTTATCGGAATCATTTTCTGGTGGCTCGCCGGACGAGGCCTGGAAGCGTTTTCTGCTGCCGCCTTCTCTCGCCGTTACGCGATCATTCGCCCCCCACTTCACCGGATCGAAGTCGCGTTGGGATTGTGTTTGCTCGCGCTCGGAAGCGTGGCTGGCCTGCTTTTCGCGCTTGGCCACAATCCGCTCGGCCTGATCACCGACTGGGTATTGGCCGCCGGCGCCGGGCTCTGGGCAGTGCTTGGCGCCGTCATCGTCGCAGCTCGGCTTTTACAATGGAGAATCCGCCGCCGCGCCCGAATCCAGGGCATCGCCTACGTCCCGTGAGGTGCTCTAGTAGCGAGTCCTTGCGCCGATCGTGAAGCGTCACCTCGCGCAGTGCGCCGCGTTGCAACCATCCTTTGACAATCAAATGACAACTGCCCCGCAATCCCGAGGCCGCCTGACTGGATCAAATCTGGAGATGGCCATTTGCTTTCTTAGCGGTCGTTAACTTCACCCATGCAATGGAACAAGGCAAAACTGTTATGTGGATCAGATTATGTGCGGTTTGTAAGTCGCTCTTACGGAAGCCTACTCTGCGTGAGTCGGTGCGCTGCTCGTGCGGGTGGCATTGGTAGCGCGCGGTTGTTCGCCGGCCTCCGAACTCACTGCGGCGTGCCCAGGTGTTTGACCAGCGTCTGAAACCGTGGGTCGCTATGCAGCGCGGCAAAATGCGGGTCTTGCCCGACCACTGCTACGTCACCCACTTCTTTCTGGTTGGCCTGTCCCAGCCAATACATGGCCTGGTCCTTCTCGCCTAAAGCGCAATACACTTCGGCCAGATCCAGCGCCGCGTGCGAATGCGCGGGCCAAAGCTGTTTCAGTTCGCGGATCATTTTTTCTGCATTCTCGCGATCTCCGGTAGTGGCGTAGACATATCCGATGAGCCCGCGCATTTCACCGGGCGCTCCCCCAAGTTGCAACGCGGTTTTAAATTCGGTGATCGCATTCGCATACATCTTCTTGTCTTCGTACACGAACCCGAGTACGGCGTGGGTGACGGCAGAGTTGGGGTCGAGTTCCAGCGTCTTCTTCGCTTGCTCGATCGCCTTGTCGTACTCTCCGTTCTCTTCCAGTTTCTTTGCCAGGTTCGCGCCCACCACTGGGGACAGCGGATCGAGGGCGATGGCCTTCTGCGCCTCCACGAGTGCTTCCTGCTTGCGGCCCGCGAACGCAAGGTACATGGAGTACCAGTGGTGCGCGGGCGCGTAGTTGGGATTCAGTTCCAGGGCGCGCTTGAATTCTTTTTCTGCACTGGCCCAGTCCCGATCGAACAGGTATAGCAGCTGCGCCAGGGAGTTGTGCGCCTCCGCGAGGTTGCTATCAAGGTCGAGCGCCTTTTGCAGCGATTCCCGCGCCAGGCGCGGCTCGTCAGCGAGCTGATAGATGTCCGCGAGACCAGTGTAGGGCGGCGGATAGTTGGGAGCTTTTTCAATCGCTTGCTGAAAATATGCTCGCGCTTTTTCCGCGCTGTTTCTCTTGTTGAAGAAAAATCGTCCTTTCAAATAGTCTTCATAGGCTTCCGGGTCCACCGGCTTTGCGTCCTTCAGGACGGCCGCTTCGTGAGGGGTTAACTCGATCCGGATCTGATCGGCGATCGCGCTCGCAACCTGTTTTTGCAGCGACAACGTGTCGCGCAAGTCCCCCTCGTAGCTCGAAGCCCAGAGATGTTTGTCGGCCGACGCCTGGATCAGCTGCGCTGTAATGCGCACTTGGTCGCCCGAATGCAGTACCGTACCTTCTACGACGGCGTCCACGTTCAGCTCGCGCGCCACAACCGGTAGGGGCTTGCGCGCTCCTTTATAGGGCATCGCAGAGGTACGGGAGATCACCCGCAGCGCGCTGATCTGAGCCAGATCCGTGATCAACTCATCGGTCATTCCATCAGCAAAGTAGTCCTGCGTGTCGCCCGAAAGATTTTCCAGGGGAAGGACGGCCAGCGACCGGATCGGGCTGGCCGGCGCAGCACTCGCCGGTGAGCGCTCGCGCCAGCGCACGATCACAAATACTAGGACCGCCAGCAGTGCCAGAGAGAGACCGACGATCGTCCACGTGAGCTTTCCCGACCGGCGCCGAAACATGGCCAGGTCGGCCGTGGCAACCACGGAATCAGCACTGCCCGTAGTGGCAGCAACATCCTGCACCGCTTCAGTCTTTTCGCCATTCCGCGGAAGAGCAGTCACTTCCGCGATGAAGCGATACCCGCGGCGCGGAATGGTTTCGATATAGCGGGGGTTGTCGGCGGAATCGCCCAGAGCGCCCCGGAGTTTCGCGATGGCAACATTCACTGCCTGGTCGAAGTCGCCAAAACTCTCATCCGGCCAGATACGGGCGCGCAGTTCTTCCCTGGTCACAACCTCCCCAGGGTGTTCGAGCAGGATTTCCAGCAGCTTCAGCGGCTGCTGTTGAACCTTGATTCTGACGCCGGACTTGCGCAGTTCCCCCGAATGCGGATCGACCTCATAGGTCCCAAAGCGCAAGACCGGAGTGTGCCGCAGTCTCTGCATTCCGCGCCCTCGACATCGGCACGAAGTCTAGCACGATTCGGAGAGCCCAATTCAAAGGATATCTTTCGCCCTAATCTGATCTGAATCAATGATTTAGACGGAAAGGAACAGACTATATCGAAAAAAGTCAGCGTTAATTGACCCTTTGCCCGATGTCGCGTCTGATAGCTGCAAATGCGGAGAGAATCGGCATGCGCAGGGATGGATCAGCAAAATGTTTTCAGAAGTCGTAACCAAGGCAACAAAACTTGCGGTTGTGATTCTGCTGCTGGCTGCCGGCGGTTGGGCTCAGACCCCATTGGCAGTTCGGATCAAAGGCAATCAGAAATGGCCGGCTGAGGAGGCTGACAGGCTCTATCTTTCCGCATGTTCGATCGTACAGCAGGAGTTCGGTGGCCGGACCATCCGGCCCCAGATCACGGTCGTTCTCGGCGCCGAGCGGGATGAAGCGGACGTCCGGAGTCGCGAGATCCGCCTTGTCAGATGGAATCCCTACCTCTTCGCTCAAGGAGTGGTCGTGATCGCGTTTCAAAACCTTATGCCTCCCGATGAGCGCCTGTTAGCCGCGCGGCGCGCAGTCAATTGGGCCGATTCAACCGTTGAAATCAAGGAGATCTCGAAATAGATCCCCGTATTTGAGGTTGCGATGAGCATGAAGAATCTTTCAGGTCTGAGCCGTCAGGCCGGGCCGTCCTGGCCCAAGCGTGGGCTTCGCCGTCGAAGGGACCGTCGAACGTCCAGTGACGCTTTCTTCAATCGCGCTGTCCTGCCCTTCGTCAACGGACACGCTCGCCCCACCCTCCCAGCGCAACAGCTTCACCAGGACGACTATCAGATTGCCCTGGTGCCGCGCGCCGATCGCAATCACCAGGCTCGCTCGCCCCGCCAGCGCTCCATTCGGTTTCTCTTCATTCCCCTGACCTGGCACGAATTATTGGAACGAGTGCGCCGTACCCGCTCCGAAACAACGTCCTCAACGTCGCTCTTGCGCTTCGGAGAAGTCCGCGTCGACCTGGTGAGCATGGAAGTCACCCGCTCCGAAACTCCCGTTGTGCTCACCGCCCAGCAGTTCAAGCTGCTCAGGTTTCTCCTGCAACGTCCTGAGCGAGTGATTTCGAGAGAAGAACTGCTGAACGAAGTCTGGGGATACAAGCACTATCCCTCCACTCGTACCGTGGACAACCACATCTGGGTGCTCCGCCAGAAACTGGAACTGGATCCTGCCCACCCGATTCACTTCCTCACCGTGCATGGGGTGGGCTACAAATTCGTCCCTTAAGCATCCGCGCCGTGTGCGGACGCCGAATCGAGGACTTTATGGAAACCGCCGTGCTGGAAGAATTAACCCAATCACCGACTCGCGATTACGACGACCCGGACCTGCCCCTGGTCGAAGCGACTGCAAGCGGAGACCTCTCGGCCTTCGAAGAGTTAGTGCGGCGCTATGACGCAAAACTCCTGCGCATCGCGCAACAGGTAACCCGCAATCTTGAAGACGCTCAGGAAGCTGTCCAGGAAACTTTCCTGAAGGCCTATCAGAAACTCCATCAATTTCAGCGAAACTCAAAATTTTCGACCTGGCTGACTCGCATCACGCTGAACGAATCCTTCATGAAGCTGCGCAAGCGGCGCTTCAACGAGATGTCGCTCGAACTCGAGAGCCCGGACGGCGACCATCTGCCCCTGGACCTGGCTGACTGGTCTCCCAACCCCGAGCAAATGTGCAGCCGGAGCGAACTGCGCGAGATCCTCCAGACCGCCCTGGAGACCCTCCCCCAGAGTCTCCGCGTGGTCTTCGTCCTGCGCGACATCGAGGAGTTCTCAATTAAGGACACTGCGGAGATCCTCAACTTGCACGAGACCGCAGTGAAAGCCCGCCTCTTCCGCGCGCGCTTGCAGCTTCGCGAAAGGCTGAGCAAACATTTCCGCTTGCCCCCCACCGCCGCCTTCAACTCCATGCGCCCGTAGCCCTTTGTCGCAGTAGGGACTCCCCTTGAGGTCTCAGGAGAACTGGCACTTCTATCAGTTTTCGCCTAGTCGTGCCGAACACTAGGATCGCAGGTAGGCATCAGTCTGGAGGAAACCAATGAAACTGCGACGAATCTTCGCGATTGCTCTGTACGTGGGTATTGTTGGCGGAGGTCTGGCTATCGCTCAGACTGTGCCTCCAGCCAGTCCACCACCGGCTGCAGCGTCAGGTTCCCCTGCGGCGAAAGTCGGGCTCTTCGTTTACCCGAAGAACCAACAAACTCCCGACCAACAAGCCGGCGATGAAAATACTTGTTATGCATCCGCACAGCAGCAAAGCGGGGTTAATCCAGCCGCTCCCGCTCCTGCCCCTCAGGAAGCCGACAAGAAGCAGGGAGGCGCGGTGAAAGGCGCGGCCGGTGGAGCGGCTGGTGGGGCAGCCATCGGAGCGATCGCGGGTGACGCCGGAACAGGAGCTGCCATCGGAGCGACAGCCGGTGCAGTCCGCGGTCGTCGTCAGCAAAAGAAAGCGAACAAGCAGGCGGAACAACAGGCGCAACAACAGGCACAGACCCAACAGCAGCAAACGCTCGACACTTTTCGGAGAGCATTTTCAGCCTGTCTGGATTCCAAGGGATATTCGGTCAAGTAACGCGTTCAGCGATGAAGAGCAGCCAATATTGAGTTCCGGTGCTGTCAAGTCGTTGAGTAACCCAGGTGTACTCGACAGCTGCGAGCCGACACGGGTATCGAATCAGGCCACTCTCTCACATACTCCGGTAGTTGAAGATCACCGTGGCCGACGCCTTCGCGTCCAGCGGCACTAGCGCCCGGATAAAAATCGCTCCATCTTCCGTTACCGGACCGTCGGGGTCCGACGGGTCCGAACACGCGGGCAGCACGCCGAACTGACTCAGCTTGTATTTGCCAGCGCCATTGCCGAAATCGTTCGTCTGCAGGACCAGATGGACACCGAAAGTTCCGGAATCGTATCCCCAGGCGGAATCCACACCGTTGTCGAAGGTGTTGGTGGTGGAGCCGTTGATGTCGAGATCGGCGTAGCGGTAGACAAAGACGTCATGGTGAACCGTGGTGTTGTTCTTGATCATCATGGTGATGGTCAGGATTCGCTTGTCCGTGTCCTGGGCAAACTTTTGCGTGAGTGTGAAGTGGCCGTCCGCGGTGATGCGCTTTACCGTGACCGGGAAAGTATCGGGACCGTGCGGTTGAATCAGGGTGGCAGCCTTCCAGTTGCCGCTCTCCTGTTGCGCATAGTCGAAGTAGGCGACGTTCGGAGTAACGTCGCAGATCTGGTAGCCCTCCAGAATGGCTCCCACTCGGATATCCTCATTCGGACTCTGGTACTCGGCGATGTTGCCATTCGCGGTCAGACACCAGCGAAAGAACGAGTCCTCAAAGCCGCTGGTGTAGGTGCTGGAACAAGTGGTGGTAGCGTCCGGCGAAAACGGTATCTTCGCCAGGATTTCCTCCTGCACGCCGCTCTGGGCCCACGCTGCGGTGGCCAGCAGGATGACCACAACTCCAAACCCTATGGTCTTCTTCATGCTCTTCTCCTCGAATTTGAAATCACAGATGAACACCGCGCCGATCCGGAAAGCCGCGGACGGGCGCAAGCCGCCGGCGCGATTTACCGAGACGGATCCTGGCGTCGTAAAAGGGGGAGATTACCTTCCGGACAGTGGTACGGACGCAACGGGAAAATCAGCCCTGCCCCAAAAACAACTGCGCGGCAAACCCTGTGAAGCTGAGCCCACGCCCGAAAGTGTCCGCGATTATGCGGATAGGGGCGAGGGTTGTCAAGGGCAGGAACTCAGCGCCCTTGGTGGAAGAGCCGGGCTTCAGAGCCTGTCCTGCGCTTGTTGAAGGCCCGTCGTCAAGCGATCAGCATTTTGAGGAGGCCTTTAACTGAGGCCGCCGCTATCCGAATGATCTTTAGCTGCACCCACTCGTACTCCCGCACGACATACACCGGTAGCAGCTCCCATTCCGCGTCATGATGGAGCCGCAGAAGCTGCATGAGGGGGCGTCTCCGAGATCGACGATGCCGGACAAGGCGTCGGCCGCGTGAATGCTGCCGGTCGTTAGGCGTTGGTCGTTGGTCGTTCGGGATTCCGTAGAGCTACCGAGATCTGTGCCCACCTCAGGCATTGTCGAACCGTTCAGCGATTTCGGACGCAGGTTCTCGAACAGCAACTGCTGCTGTCCGCTCAGGAAACGCAGCTGCAGCCAGCGGAAGATGTAGTCCATGATCGACTTGGCGAAGCCGATGTCGGGATTGTTCGACCAGCCGCTGGGCTCGAAGCGGGTGTGCGCGAATTTCTCGCAGAACATCTTCAGCGGCACGCCATGCTGCAGCGCGATCGAGACGGCCAGCGCGAAGCTGTCCATGAGGCCGGAAACGGTCGAACCTTCCTTCGCCATCTTGATGAAGAGTTCGCCCGGCTCGCCGTTCGGATAGAGGCCGACGGTAATGTAGCCTTCGTGGCCACCGATGTTGAATTTGTGCGTGATCGAGGCACGCTCTTCTTTCAGCCGGTGACGAACAGAACGCGGCGGTGCGTTGAGGTCTTCTTCGGGCTGCACAGCCGGAGTCGCTATCGCAGCGCCCGCCTGGTTCCCGGCAGACGCCGTCTTCGTGCCCGCAGCGCTGAGCGGTTGCGACTGCTTGCAGCCATCGCGATAGATCGCCACCGCCTTCACGCCCAGCTTCCAGGCCTGGACGTAGGCTTCCATGATGTCCTCGACCGTGGCCGAGTTGGGTAGGTTGACCGTCTTCGAAATCGCGCCCGAGATAAACGGCTGCGCCGCGGCCATCATCTTGAGATGTCCCATGTAGTGGATCGAGCGCGTGCCCTTGGCCGGCTTGAACGAGCAATCAAACACCGCCAGGTGATCGTCTTTCACATGGGGCGCGCCTTCGATCGTTCCGGTCGCGTCGATGTAAGAAACGATCGCGTCGGTCTGCTCGTGCGTGTATCCGAGCTTGAACAGCGCGCTGGGCACGGTGTTGTTGACGATCTTGATCATGCCGCCGCCAACCAGCTTCTTGTACTTGATCAGCGCCAGGTCGGGCTCGATGCCGGTGGTGTCGCAATCCATCATGAAGCCGATGGTTCCGGTCGGAGCGAGAACGGTGACCTGCGAGTTACGGTAGCCGTGCTTTTCACCGTGGGCGAGAGCTTCGTCCCAGGTTTGCTTGGAGGCTTCGATCAGGTCGGGCAGTTGGGCCGAGCTTCGCTCCTGCGAGGCGCCCGTCCCATGGTTGTTGCCATTCCTCACGCCAATGTTGTTCACGCTGGCGCGGTGCATCCTTATTACGTCTAAGAATGGTTCGCGGTTCAGGTAGTAGCCGGGGCAGGCGGCGCCGGGCATGCTCTCGGCGGTGGCGACGCCGAGGCGTGTTTGCACGGTTTCGGTTGCCGGAGCCAGGGGCGTGCACTGTTCGGCGATGCGGCTGGATTGCAGATACGCCTCGCCGCACATGATGGCGGTAACGCAGGCAGCGTAGTCGCGTCCGGCATCGGAGTCGTAAGGCAGACCGGCGGCCATCAGCAGCGCGCCGAGATTCGCGTAGCCCAGACCCAGCGGACGGTAGTCGTGCGAGTTCTTGTTGATCATCTCGGTCGGGTAGCCGGCGTTATCGACGAGAATTTCCTGGGCGGTGATGGTGATGTCGACAGCGTGGCGATAGGCTTCCACGTCAAACGTGCCGTTGGGCGCGAACTTCAGCAGGTTCAGGCTGGCCAGGTTGCAGGCGGAGTCGTCGAGGAACATGTACTCGCTGCAGGGATTCGAGGCGTTGATGCGGGCGGTGTTCTTCGACGTGTGCCAGCGGTTAATGGTGGTGTCGTATTGCATTCCGGGATCGCCGCAGTGCCAGGTGGCGTCGGCGATGCGGGTGAGAATGTCTTTTGCCTTGTAAGTATTGATGACGCGGCCGTCGACGATGGCGCGGGTGGAGAATTCGGTGTCGCGGACGGAGGCGACCATAAAGTCGTCGGTGACGCGGACGCTGTTGTTGGCGTTCTGGAAGAAAATGGAGCTGTAGGCGTCGGAGTCGGGATGGGAACCGTCGTATCCCATGGCGACGAGCGCGTGCGCCTTGGCTTCTTCTTTCTGCTTGCACTCGATGAAGTCGAGGATGTCGGGATGGTCGACGTTGAGGATGACCATCTTGGCAGCGCGGCGCGTCTTGCCGCCCGATTTGATCACGCCGGCGAAGGCGTCGAAACCTTTCATGAAGCTGAGCGGGCCGCTGGCGGTACCGCCGCCGGAGAGTTGCTCGGTCGAAGAACGCAGCGGAGAAAGATTCGTGCCCGTGCCGGAACCCCATTTGAAGAGCATGCCCTCGGTCTTCGCGAGAGTCAGGATCGAGTCGAGCGAGTCTTTTACCGAATTGATGAAGCAGGCGGAGCACTGCGGGCGCGTGTATCCGGTGACGCCGAATTCGACCCGCTGCGTGACCTTGTTCCAGTGCCAGTTCTGACCGTCGGATTTGGGCTCGATGCGGTCGCAGCCCACGTTGAACCAGACGGGCGAGTTAAAAGCAGCGTACTGGCGGAGGAGTAGATGCGCTAGTTCGTCGTGGAACGTGGCCGCGTCTTCCGGTGTGCGGAAGTAGCCGTCTTTCATGCCCCAGTCGCGGATGGTCTCGGCAACGCGGCTGACGAGCTGGCGCACGCCGGTTTCGCGCTCGCCGGTTTCCTGGCGTCCATGGAGATATTTCGAGGCGACGATGTTGGTCGCAGTCATGGACCAGTCTTTTGGGACTTCGACGTCCTTCTGCTCGAAGATCACGCCACCGTGGGAGTCGGTGATCTGAGCGGTACGGAGTTCCCACTCGATTTCGTCGTAGGGGGAAACACCGGGCTTCGTGAAGAAGCGGCGGAAGGCGAGGCCAGAGGCCTTCATCGTGGGGGTGGTCGCGGATTCTGTTCTTTTGACTTGTTCGCGCACTTCAGGCATGTCTTTCTCCTAAGATTAGATGATGGCGCTGGTACGTATGATCTTCATCGCTTCAGCTGCCGGCGCTTGAGGACTCTTTGTATGTTCATGTCCATCCAGCGCTTACGCGCTGAGCTCACGAATTTCGTCCGTTCGGGGCTGGGATTCAGGCCTCGAGGGCGGTACAACTTCATTTTTCAAGGATCACCACCGGTGCGGGCTTGCGGCGGGCACCGGCAAACAACAGAGGAACAGTCCGCTCCCGGGCCGTTGGCTTAGGGAGCGAGAGAGACTTCTGATGTCTTGCGGTAGTTGTGCTCTGGGAGTGTTGCGGGCAGCGAGGCCTCGGCGGGACGGACCGATTCGGTTGTCTGGGACTCAGCGGTTGGGCATTGGATACCGTGGCGCGCAAAAGACTCAGCGACGAGTTGAATCAGACCTTCCATTGGGGCTCCTGGCAGCGCTCGCAAAGCTGGCCGGATAGCACCAAGCATGTCCGGCTCGTTTCCTTGAGTGAATCCCCCCGAGGGGATGCCTGGCCGCGCCAAGCCGGGGGAAGCCACCGCTTATGCCGTCCGTTCGGGAGGGGCGGCGCTCCGCAATCGGGAACGATTCGGAGTCACCTCGACCACCGGATCGCCCCTGTGTTTAGGTCCCTATCACAATCTGGCCCCATGTCGTTCGGGGTCTGAAATTTGCTATGGGATGCTTAACGTACTCCCGCTGGTTGTGTCTGTCAAGAGGATACCTCTACATATAGTGGCCCGAAAGTGCCAAAGGTACCGGGATGAGAACCGCTACGAGCCGCGAGCGGCGAGCCGGTTAACCCCGAGGCCGGTTCGTTCCGATCTGCTCCAGGCCAGGAGGTGCCGGTCGGAGTCGGGACGCGGAGAACCCTCAAGATCGACCGGGCGGGCGGGACGCCCACCGGACGGCCGGCGAGACGCCGGCGCCACCGTCTCAAGGGGAACGTAGATGTCTTCGAACAGCGCTTGCGGCGTGATGCGGCGGGAACCTTGCGAGGATTCGACCAGGTAATCGCCAGGCAGGCCGGAGTGTTCGCGGCCCAGGGCGTCGGTGAAGACGAGAGGTTCGGTGAGTTGACGGGCACGCACGACGAAGCGCGTGCGGTAGACGGTCCATGGGCTTTCTACGTTCATAAATCCTCATCCCTCCGGGGAGGGCTTGTCGCTGGTTGCTAGTCTCGTGATTTCTGAATCTGGCGATGCCAAGCAGCGCGCAAAAAATGTCATGCGGCCGATCGCGGCCGCGCGGGGCTGGTTTGTTCTTAGTGCGAAGTGAAGTGAGAGTACGCGCTCCGAGAGATCGGGTCAATTCCATAAGAGTGGTGCACTGAGGAAAATTCTTTCCCGCGGATGGACGCGAAAGGACGCGCATCAAGGAGAGGTTGAATTCGCAGAGGAAGACACACATCTGATACGGAGTTTGTGAGCGATCGGGGGGTGAGATGCAGTTGTCTGCTAGACTCACAGCCGTAATTTGCACAGCGGCTGCACAGGAATTGCAGAAAGGCAGGAATCAGATTGCTGAAGTAGTTCTCAGTGAATCGGCTCTCGGTTGTCAGCTTGCAGATCCCAGGAGGTTCGATGCACAAGATTAGATTTGGTCTCTTGCTATGTATTCTCGCGCTGGGATTTGCTTCAGCGCAGGAAAAGCCTTCAACGCAACTGACCCACACCGTGATTTTGTGTGGACACCTGTGGGACGGAAAGATCGCAAACGTGAGGCGGCCCGCAATTGTTCAAGTCGATGAAGGAAAGATCGTTGAAGTAAAGGAATTGGAGTCGGAATCCAATATCGTAGCCATGGTTGGGCAGGGGCAGATGATCAATCTATCAAAGGAGACCTGCCTTCCCGGTCTGATCGATACTCATACGCACGTCCTGCTGCAGGGCGACATCACTGCTGCCGACTATGACGAGCAGTTGCTGAAGCAGTCGCCGGAGTATCGGACGATCCTGGCGACGGTGAATGCGCGGCGAGCTCTGGAGTATGGCTTCACGACGATCCGCGATCTCGAGACCGAAGGGGCCGGCTACGCCGATGTCGATGTGAAGAAAGCGATTGAGAACGGCGTGATTCCCGGCCCACGCATGCAGGTCGCAACGCGTGCACTGGATGTTACCGGAGGGTATCCGCTGCTCGGCTATGCGCCGAATGTTGAAGTGCCGCATGGCGTGCAGGTAGTCGACGGCGCCGAGGCGGGGCGCAAGGCTGTACGCGAGCAGATCATGTATGGGGCGGACTGGATCAAGGTCTATTCCGACCGGAGTTACCGATTGCGCGACGATGGAGTGCTTGACGACATCCCGACCTTCACGCTCGACGAGTTGAAGGCCATCGTTGACGAGGCGCACCGCGAGCGGCACAAGGTCGCGTCGCATGCGATGGCGTTGAACGGAGTGCACAACTCGGTGGAAGCGGGCGTGGACTCGATCGAGCATGGGAACTACATTTCCGACGAAGACCTGAAGACGATGGCGGCTCGGGGCATTTACTACGTTCCGACCATCTATGTAGGCGAGTACGTGGCGCAGGGACGCGCGGCGGCGGGCGCGCCGGTGTGGGTGAAAATGATCAAAGTCCACGAAGACACATTCCGGCGGGCGATGAAAGCTGGTGTGAAGATTGCCTTTGGAACGGATGCGGGCGGGTTCGACTGGAAAGTGAATCCGGCGAAGGAATTCGCGTCCATGGTGAAGTTCGGAATGACACCGGCGCAGGCGCTGCGCTCCGCCACAGTGACTGCATCGGAGCTGCTGGGCATGCAGGACAAGATCGGGACAATCGAGGCCGGGAAGTTCGCAGACATTGTTGCTGTGCCGGGAGATCCGTTGGCGGATATCAGCGTGATGGAGAAGGTGGATTTTGTGATGAAGGGCGGGGTGGTGGAAAGTCAGAAGGCGGAAGTCAAATTGCAGAAGTGAAGAAGCGGTTGCCAGGTCTCAGAAAAAACAAGACCGTCTACCGCGAGGGGCACAGGGGAACACAGGGGAAGGCCTTCGTCGCGTAAGGGTATGAAGGATGACGATGGACAGCAGTCTACGGCGATCTGTGACTAGAGAACCAGTCGAGCACGCGGTGTTCGAATTCGTCGGGGGCGGTGCTGATGGCTCCGCAGTGATCCGCATCGGGAACTTCCCATAGAACTGTGCGCGGGGTCAGTGACTTAATGCGCCGAGAATGACGTACCGGGATGTTGCTGTCGATTTGCCCGTGAATCAAAAGCACAGGGACGCTGGTGGCAAATACTGACGCCTCCGGTGAAACTTGCTGCAGATCCAACCCATACTTCCAGCGCGCATAGAGAAACGAGACTTCGATGACGGGACGTAGCAGCGTCCGGCCGAGCCAGGGTCCGGTATGAAAGATCTGGCCCACACGGTCGTAACCGATTTCGCGGAGATTCGCGAACGGGGACTCGGCGACAGCGGCGCAGAAGGGGTTCTCGTCGTCGAGCGACTGCAACAACTGGGCCGCACCCATGGATTCTCCCAAACCGTACACGCATTGCGGATGGAGATTCCCTTTCAGCCAGCGCGCCCAGTCGCGAATGTCCTGCCGCTCAAGCAGTCCGTACGTTGCGACCGGACCTTCGCTTTGTCCGTGAGCGCGGGCATCAGGCAGCAGGACGGAATAGTCGTGTTCCAGCAACAACTTGGCGTAGCCGATCATGCCGATACGATTGTCACTGAGCCCGTGGAGGAGGAGAACAGCATTTCGCGCACCCACATCTGGTTGAAGTAACCATGCTCGCAGTAGAATGCCGTCCGACGCGCGCAGAGAAACGTCCTGGAGTTTCACTGCGGTGTGGCGCCCGGCTTGTTGGGCCTCGGCCAGATCAGACGCGCCGAGGCTACGACGCTGCGGGTGTAGAGTTCCCTCCGCGACCAGAATACCCGCCACGACGCAGGAAAAGACGTACAAGAAAAAGACCAACGTAGCGCGGCGGACGGGTCGGGTCATCGAGGATCGCTCGATGATACGAAGATTGAACGCCGCCGGTTCTCCTTTACGCGGATAAGAGCCGGGTTCAGGACCGAGACAACTGTTATCCGCTGCTAAGGAACCAACCCGGCACTGGTTGCGTATCTGGGCACAGGGGAGGTGTGTCTATGCTCAAAACGGTTATGGTGACCGTTGTGCTGGCGTGCGCGCTGGCGGCGGCTGAAGAGCCAAAGGTGATCCATGAGAAAGGCAAGGATCACTTTGAAACCGCGTTCACTTCGGGCGGCCACCTCAGTCTGGAAATGCGTTCGGGAGATGTCGAAGTCATGGGCAGCGAGAACGACGCGATTTCGATTTACTACGACGGAAAGGAAGCCGACGCGGTGCAAGACGTAGAGATTACTTTCACCAAAACTGGAAACGGCGGAGTTCTGAGACTCTCTGGTGGACCTCGAAACAACTTCCACATCCGGATTGCGGTTCCGCGTGAGACCGACCTGCGTGTGCGTATGCCGTTCGGAGCGCTGGAGGTCAAAAAAGTCCGCGGCGACAAGAACGTTCAATTACACGCAGGCGACGTCACCATTGAGATGGGTGATCCCAAGGAGTATGCGCACATCGAGGCTTCGGTAACCACGGGCGGGCTGGATGCCGGACCACTGGAAATCTCAAAGGGCGGACTCTTCCGGTCGTTCAAGCACGACGGGCCCGGCAAGTACCGGCTGTACGCGCACGTTGGCAGTGGAGAACTCGACCTGCGCTGAGGACTCCACACAGCATCGGCGCCAGGGTGGTCAGTTTCATGTTCTTACATGCGTCAGTGGGTGATAGGAGTGGCATTGGTGGCAACGCAGACCCAGTTGCCGTTCTTGAGAATCCAGGTATCGACGAAGCGCTCGCGGCGGACATAGGGTTTGCCGCCTTTTGTGCCCTTGGCGGCGAAAACGCCGACGGCGATGGCGGTCTGACCGAAGACGTGCACAGTCAGGGATTCGGGCGCGACCTGTTCCTCGTTGGCGCTGGTCGAGTTCACGCTGGCGAGAAACGTGGCCTTGGTCTTCATGGTCCCATCGTCTTCGACGAGCACGATGGCGTCATCGAGCAGGCCGCCGAGAGCCTTGGTGTCGCCGAGCTTATAGGCCTGGTTCCAGGCTTTTTCGAGGGCAATCACTTTCGCCTGGGCGGCCGCTTCGGATTCATTCTGCGCGAATGCAGCGGTCGCGGCGAGCAGAACGATCAAACAACTGATCGACTTCATGGCGAGGGCTCCATTGATGTCGCGGATGAAGTTACACCCGCAGGATTCGATCCAAGAAGATTGATAGCCCACTTACAATCTGGACTATAGCAAACGCGGCCACGCAGCCTTTGGGATTTCACGGCATGTATTCGGAAGGTTACGAGGCCCCGCTGACAGGCACACTGACGTAACCAGGCTGACGGCGCGAGTCGAGCTACAATCACGCACAGCGATGGACCTCAAACGCCTGATCACGCATTTCACGTACCGCATCGAGCCCAAAGCCGACGGGGGATTCGTTGCTCACGCCAGCGATCCCACCGCGCCTCCGCTGGAAGCTCCGACACGCGAGGAAATGCAACAGAAGATCCAGGCAAACATCGGCGCCGCGTTGGCCGCCGAATTCCCTGGGCTGAAACTCCCGCTGGATAATAAAGAACTCAAGTTCGCCTTTCACATCGAACACAAGCCGGGAGGCGGCTTCATTCTCCAGTCAACCAACAGCAAGGAATTGCCCGTCACAGGGTCTACCCAGGCGGAAATCGAAAATCACTTCGCTGAAAAAGTTGTGGGCTTGCTCGGCAAACACATCATGCCCGAGCTGTCGCAGGCGCTGGCCGCCCGACTCGGTTCTGGAGATGTCAAGGTGTTCGTGAACCAGACGACGACCTTTGCGGCGGGCTCGCCAAAACAGTTTCCCGGCCACGCGGGTTCGATTCAAGTCGAAGGTGCGCAGGATGCCAGGTTTGTAGATTCTGCCAGCAGCGCCCCGATTACTCCCGAGAAGAGCAATCTCGGCCCCCTCTTCCGCTTCCTTCTGACGTTAGCGATTATCGTGGCGCTGATGTACTTCTTCCGCCATCGGTGAAAGCGGAATCGAAGCCGGGGCCGCCAGGGGCCCCGCACTCTTTCCATATCTTTTCCCAGTTCCAGAGTGCTGACGTCACCTTGTTCGGCAAGGGGAATCCCAACTGGTGCGCCAGCATACAGACCTGCCCGCGATGGTGCGCTTCGTGGGAAAGCATATAGCACAGCATTTCGACGCCCACCGGCCAAGGGCGGGCCCAGCCGTCCCTGCGGAACTTTTCTAGGCGGCTGCCACCACCGCCGAGGGCTTCGGCGAGCATCTCGGCGCAGCGAGCGGCGCTCCGGGACAATCCCGCGCGTGCCTGCTGCGGCGTGCAGTGCGCGCGGTCGAGTTGCCGAGGAACCTTCAGGTGAGGAGCGGTCAGCCTAATCCACTTGGTGCGGACATTGTGCATGTGCGTGAAGATCGCGGCAATGGTGCGGACGTTGCCGGGCGGTTTGGCTGTCCAGACAGCAGGATCAAGATGTTCGATCAGAATCTGGTTCATGCGATCGTTGGCGGCGAAGATCTGGACGGCGGTGCGGCCGAGTTGAGTTTGCACCCGGGGTTGACCGGGAGTGTGTTGACGGGTGGTCACGGCTCCCTACTCCTTGACCCTTAGCTCTCCCCGATACCAGGCGATCCTGTCATAAATGCTAGTTCCCACCGTTGTCGAGCGACTGCTAGGGTCGACAGTCAAAAGTCGAGAAGGGAAATGGACCATGCGAGACATACACAGGGTTCTCGGTGACGTCGCTATAACCACGATCTTCTTCCTGACGACGGGCGTTGGACCACTCGTCCAAGCTCAGGATCAGGAACCCATGATAATCCAGGCGACCGCCAGGGGGACGAGCACGCAACTGGGGAAGATGCTGAACATCAATATCCATATTGACCAGTTTTCCACGCAGGACGATCAGAAAGCGCTGGTCGACGCCTTCAATCGCTCCGGCCAGGACGGCCTTGTGGATGCCCTCGAAAAAATGAAAGGCAAAGGGCGTTTCAACACCCCGTACGGCGTAGGCAACGAAGTCAAGTACATCTTTGAATTGCCGCCGGACAAGGGACGCCGCCACATTCGACTGGTTACCGACCGCAGAATTTCCTTTGGTGAAGCCTACGCCTCCACACGTTCCGAGGAATATAGCGTCGGCGCGGTCGAATTGTTCTTAACCCCCGACGGAAAAGATTCCGAGGGGACAGCGCTGCCGGCATGCAAACTGACGGTCAACAAGAAGACGCAGCAGATCGAAATCGAGACCTACCAGAACCCCTGGAAACTGACCAATCTCATGATCTCCAAGAAGTAGTCCGTGAATGCCGCGAATCAGATCTTGTTGAGGCCGTCGAGTGCGGCCACCTTGTAGGCTTCGGCTAAGGTCGGATAGTTGAATACGGTATCGCGGAAATATTCGATGGTCGCGTCCATGGCGAGCACGGCCTGTCCGATGTGGATGATCTCGGCGGCGCGGTCTCCGATGATGTGGACGCCGAGCAGTTTCAACGTGTCGGGATGGAAGAGAATCTTGAGCAGGCCCTGCTCGTCGCCGAGCATCTGACCTTTCGCCAGTTCCGAATAGCGTGCTAATCCGATTTCGTAGGGAGTTTTGCTCTTGGTCAGCTCTTCTTCCGTGGCTCCGACCATGGAGATTTCAGGAATCGCGTAAATGCCATAGGGAATGAGTTTCGACACCATCTTGCTGGGCTTGTCGAACATGTGGCAACTGGCCAGGCGACCCTGCTCCATCGAAGTGGACGCTAGCGCGGGAAAGCCAATCACGTCGCCGGCGGCATAGATGTGCGGCACCGCGGTCTGAAAATTTTCGTTGACGGTAATCTTGCCGCGGCCATCGGCGGTGAGACCGGCGGCGTCCAGATTCAGCTTGTCGCTGTTGGCCTGGCGCCCGATCGTGTAGAGCAGCGCCTGTCCACGCACCATCTTGCCGCTTTCCAGCTTGGCGAAGACGCGATCGCGCTCCTGCTCGAATCCCACTTCCACGACTTTCTCCCCGAGGCGAAAAACGGTTCCGAGCTGGCGCAGCTGAAAGCCGAGGCTCTCGATAATTTCGCGGTCGACAAATTCCAGCAGCGTAGGGCGGAGGTCGAGCAGCGTGACCTTGACGCCGAGCGTGGCGAACATGGAGGCGTACTCCACGCCGATGATGCCGGCGCCGACGACGATCAGTTCGCGCGGAATTTCTTCCAGGCAATGGACCTGGTCGGAATCGAAGATGCGTTTGCCGTCGATGAGAATGTCGTCACTGTGCGCAGGACGTGTGCCGCAGGCAATCAGGATGTGCTTGCCGTGGATGAGTTGCACCCCGTCTTCGTTGTGAATCTCGACGGTATGCGGGTCGCGAAACAGGGCGTCGCCTTCGAACGAAGTGACGTAGTTGCGGCGCAGCTGCGACTTGATGACATCGACTTCGCGGTTCATGACCGTTTGCGCGCGCGAGATGAGATCGGTCATGCTGATGCGATCTTTGACTACGTAGCCGCGTCCGTAGAAGGAGCGCTGGCGGAAGCCGCTGAGATAGAGGATGGCTTCACGCAGCATCTTGCTGGGAATGGTGCCGGTGTGAACGCAGACCCCGCCGATGGTCTTTTGGCGGTCAATGATGGCGACATTCTTGCGGAGCTTGGCAGCGCAGATCGCGCCTTTTTGTCCGGCAGGGCCGCTGCCGATTACGACGAGATCATATTCGATGGCAGACATGGCGGGCGTATAGAACGATTCCCAGACCCAAGAGGCTAATACTCTACAGGAAAATGGGGCAAGATGCCCTCGTTCACGGGAAAATTAACGTTCCTCTAATAAGGCCGGCGGCCCTGTAGGGTGGAACTCTTGTGTTATGGGTCGACGATGGATCGATCGCCGGGGGCCCGTTTCCTTGATTTTTGCGGCCTCATCAACTAGGCTGCAATCTCCCGATTGCAAACGACCGATCAGGCAAGTCTCGCTTTGCAGGAGTGATGAGAATGAAGGCCGGCAGATTGAAGTATGTGGTGGGTGGGGTGGTTCTGTTTGCGGCATCGTACCTGGCGAGTTGCGGACATGATCGCAAGTTGGTCAATATCGAGATACACCCCGGTAACGCCACCTTCTTAACTCCGGACACGAGCGGACAAATCGTTTTTTCCGCCCTCGGGACCTACATTCATCCTCCCGACACGAGGGATGTCAGCGACAAGGTGACATGGAAGACCGATGTGCCGCAGCTGATCTCCATCACTAGCGGCACGGCCTCGCCGTTGGGGGGCTGCGGCAGCGCGGACATCTCCGCCAGCTTGCAGGATGGCGGGAATCTGGTGATCGCGTACGCGACCGTGACGGTCGATGATCCGACGAACCCGATTTGTCCGGGTGGCGGGACCGAAGCGACGCTGGGCGTGAACGTGAACCCCAGCAGCTTCGGGACGGTCACGAGTCTGACCGGTGGAATCAGTTGCCCGACCCAATGTATCGCTGCGTTTCCGGTGGGAAGTTCGGTTGGTCTAACGGCGACGCCGGCTCCGAACCATAGTTTTGTGAGCTGGGCTGGTTGCACATCGTCGTCGGGGAACACATGCACGGTGACGATTCCGGTGGGCGGAGCCAGCGTTGCGGCAACGTTCCAATGAAATGCCGATCACTGTTTTGGATCGGCGTGCTGGACCGATAGGACGAGCCCAGCGCGACGAAGGCGATTGGAGAGGGAGGGAGCCTAACGTGCAAAAACTTATTCTGTTGGTAGCCGGCGTTTTCGCAGCGGCCGTCTTGACGCTGCCAGCTCGGTCACAACAATCCGGCAAAGACGCGCCGCCCAAGCCGGCCGTGGGGCCTTCGCAGGCGCTGCTCGACGCCTGGAACGACGTGGGGCGCAAGCTGATCGCCATGGCCGAGGATTTCCCGGAAGATAAGTACGATTTCAAGCCCAATCCGGCACAGCGCGGCTTTGCCGATCAGCTTCTGCATGCCGCGAATACAAACTATTACTTTACGAACCCGGTGATGGGGAAGAAGCCGCCGGCGGAAGAAGATCCCAAGCGATCTGACTTCAAGACGAAGGCTGACGTCGTGGCCTTCGTAAAGAAAGCGTTCGCGGATGGCGCCGATGCGATCAAGATGAAGGGCGACAAGGGCATGAACGATCTGATGGTGGACCCGTTTGCCAACCAGCAGGTGCGCGTTTCGGACATGGCGTGGGGTTTGCTCGAGCACTCGGGCGAGCACTACGGGCAGCTGGTCGTCTATTATCGCGTCGCGGGATTGGTGCCGCCGGAGTCGCGGCCGAAGAAGTAGCCGCGGCAACTTGTCCTCACCGCTGTTTCGCTATAATTGAGAATTCGACAAAGGTCCGCGGCCGCGATGGTGGAGCGGACCTTCATCCAGAAAAGTGAGGGATCCAGCATGTCCGCACCCAGCCGTCGTCCGGAAATTCGCCGGCGCCGTACCCGCAAAGAGAAAGTTGTGAAGCTGCGTAAGCGTCTGGCCGCCGCGTCCGGGGCCGACAAGGACCGCCTCACCGCCAAGCTACATCGCCTGGAACAGGCTTCGCCGGGGAATCCGCTCGTCAAGACGTCGTAGGCTCGCAGTCGACTGTACGTTGCGCTTCGAGACAATTCCCAGTCGTCCCTCCGGGCCATTGCCCTTGTTTTGCCTCCTCCGTTCCGATGGTAAAATCCGCGGGCATGAAGCGTTCCGTTTGCCTACTTCCGCTCATCTTTTTCGTGCTGGTTGCTTTTGCGGCTGCACCTGAAGTTGAGATCACCGCTGAACCGTCGCATCATCTCGCTCTTGAGAACGAGCACGTGCGCGTTTTTCAGGTCGAAGTTGTGCCGCACGCGGCGACGCTGATGCATCGCCATCGCCATGACTATCTGTTCGTCACGCTGGGCGATAGCCATGTATCAAACGAGGTTGCCGGCAAGGCGCCGGTCGACCTCAAACTCAGCGACGGCGAGACACGATTCACTCCCGGCAATTTTACGCACGTAGCCAGAAATCTCTCCGATCAGCCGTTCCGCAACGTGACGATCGAGCTGATGGAAGACGAAAAGACCCGAACGGCGCCCTCGCCGTGGCCGATGGAAGGTGGCGACAAGGAATTTCCCGGAAGCCGGGTGAAGATTCTATTTGTGCGCGACGGCGCGCGCGTGTCGTCCGTTGAATTGCAGCCCGGAGCGACGGTGCCAAGCCATCATCACGATGGGCCGCATCTGGTGATCGCCGTCAGCGACCTCGATCTGCGGAGCGACGTGGAAGGGAGGGGCCCGAGGCCGGCGCAGTTAAAGGCCGGCGACGTGAAGTGGGTGCCGGGCGGCTTCACGCACACGCTGACGAATACGGCAAATGCGGTGGCGCGGCTTGTGACCGTGGAGTTCAAGTAGCCTGAGTCCCAGACTCACTCGACTTCGGGAATGATATGGAATGGGCGATTTTTGGCTGACCGGTAGCTGGAGAAGTCTCGCCGATCCAGAGTGAAGATGGTGTCCATACCATCACGCGCTGCGAGGTGGACGAGCGCAGCGTCCGCCAGCTGTGGCCGCAAACTGCGGTATCGCTCCATGACCTTGGCGACTTGGCTGGCTTCGGTACTTTGCAGTGACAGAATTTCGACCAGGCCCGCTGCCAAACTGTCCAGCAATTGCCGCACGGCTCTGGCGTCATAGCGCAGCAACCATGCAGCCTCGGTGATCACTGGCCAGCAGGAAAACATCGGGCCGGGAAGCTTCTTGAGCGTCTGCACACAGAGGTCGTGATACTGGTCGCGAGGTTCCGCAATGGCAACCAGTGGACCGGTATCCACGAGCACGCGTTTCATTCGTCCTGTCCGAATCCCTCGAAGTGTCTGCGGTTCGTGCTGAGATCGCGCGGGCCTCCGCGTGCACACCCAATCAATCCAGCCTGTTTCGCAATCTCATATGCCGACAAGATGGGCTTGGATCGCCCCAGATAGTCTTCCAAAGCCTTGCGCACCAGTTCCGACTCTGGCTGACCTTTGAGACTTGCCTGCTTCTTCAGGCGCTGGCCAAGCGATTGCGGAATGCGAACGGTGATTCGCTGTGACGCCATGGTGTCAGACATTATACCACTATTGTCTGACATCGATTCTTCGTTCCTCTCGCCGCGTTGTACGGCGCTCCAGCCGGTCGATGTTGGGAGGCGCTTGGGGGCTCCGCTGGTGAGACGCTGGAGATCAGAACGCTGAGAGCGCAGATCACGATGGAATTTCATGCTGTCTCTGGGAGTAGACGCTTAAGGGCTGTTGGTTATGCCGCTTACACGTGGTACGCGATCTTGCCACCGACGATTGTGGCGACAACCCTGCCCGTGAACTGCCAGCCGTCGAACGGCGTGTTCTTCGATTTGGAGAGAGATTTCGCGGCCCCGAAGGTCCACTTCTTCCTGGGATCAAAAATAGTGACGTCGGCGATGGAGCCGCGAGCGAGCGATCCGCGGCCTCGAAGATCGAAGCACCGCGCCGGACCGGCGGTAAACAGTTCGACCACGCGCGTCATGGAAATGTGCTTTTCTTTGTGGAGTCGAGTTATCGCGAGTCCCAGAGCAGTTTCGAGTCCCGTGATGCCAAACGCGGCGCGTTCGAATTCCATTTCCTTCTCGTGCGCGGCGTGCGGGGCGTGATCGGTGGCGATGGCGTCGATGGTGCCGTCGGAGACCGCCACGAGAATCGCTTCGAGGTCCGAAGCGGAACGCAGGGGCGGATTCATCTTGAAGCGACTGTCGTAGTCGCGCACGGCTTCATCGGTGAGCGTGAAGTGATGCGGCGTCACTTCGCACGTGACACGGGCTTTCGCCCGTTTGCCGCGGCGCACGCCCTTGAGGGCATCGGCAGTGGAGATGTGGGCCACATGCAGTCGGGCGTTGGGAATCTGCATGGCCAGTTGCACGTCGCGCTCGACGACGGTGGCTTCGGCGGCGGCGGTCATGCCGCGCAGGCCCAGCCGGAAGGAACGCGCGCCGGCGTGCATGGAGCAGTTCTCGGTCATGCGCGTGTCTTCCGCGTGCTGGACGACGGGCAAATTCAATTCGCCTCCGAGGGCGAGCGCGGCCCGCATAATGCCGTCGTCCAGGATCGGCTTGCCATCGTCGGTGACGGCGATTGCGCCGGCGCGCTGCAGGGAACGGAAGTCGGTGAGGGCGGTGCCCTTGCTCGACTCGGTCGCCGCGGCGATGGGGAATACGTTGACGACGGCGCCGCGTTCGGACTGGCGCAGCCACTGCACCCATTCGGCAGAATCAACGACCGGCGCGGTGTTCGGCATCGTGCACACGGTCGTGAATCCACCGGCGGCCGCGGCCGCCGTGCCCGTGGCGATGGTTTCTTTGTGGACCTGGCCGGGTTCGCGGAGATGGACGTGCAAGTCAATGAAGCCGGGCGCGACGATCAAGCCACGGGCGTCAAATTTCTCGTCCGCGCCCTTGATTTTGTGCGGCGGGGCAACTTCGGTGACACGTCCGTTTTCGAGCACGATGTCCATGGGCGCGTCGATGCGCGCCGCCGGGTCGATGAGGTGGCCGCCCTTGATGACAAGACTGGCCGGTCGGGTCTTCACGGCTACTTCCTTTCCGCGGATTCACGCGGATTTGTTTGCACCACAGAGGCACCAAGACGCAGAGAAACCCAAGACATTGTCCGGCTTTTCTCCGTGTCTCGGTGTTTCTGTGGTGGATGATTCTTCATCGCATTCTCCCCAGAGCCCGTGCCAGGATCGCCATTCTCACGGGCACGCCGTTCCGCACTTCTTCGAGGATGCGGGACTGTTGCGCGTCGGCAACCTCACCGGTCAGTTCGAGACCTCGGATAATCGGCCCCGGGTGCATGACGATTGCGTCTTTCTTCGCCATTTTCACGCGCGCCGGGGTCATCTGATAGCGCGCGATGTATTCCGCAATGTTGATCTTCAGGCCGGCAAGCCGTTCCTGCTGGACGCGCAGCAGCATGATGACGTCGGTACCGCGCAGAGCGTCTTCCACGTGGCGCGTGATGCGGATTCCCGGGACCAGAGTCGTTGCAACTTCAGGCACCAGTTCGGGCGGGCCACAGAGAATGACCTTCGCTCCGAGCTTGCTCAGGAGGTGGCAGGCGGAGCGCGCGACGCGGCTATGAAAAATGTCGCCGATAATGGCGATTTGCAGGCCCTGGATCTTCTTCTTGTTGCGCAAGATCGTGTAAGCGTCGAGCAGAGCCTGTGTGGGGTGCTCGTGCAAGCCGTCGCCTGCATTGATTACGGGTACATCGATGTGTTGAGCCATGACGTGCGGCGCGCCGGCGTTGGGATGGCGGATGACGATCGCATCAGCGCCGACCGCGCGGAGAGTGTAGCCCGTATCCAGCAGGGATTCGCCCTTTTCAATGCTGGAGCCGGTGGCCTGGACCAGCACGGTATACGCTCCCAGCGACTTGGCCGCGATCTCAAACGAGCTGCGCGTGCGCGTGGAGGCCTCATAAAAGAGCAGGACGACACGCTTGCCTTTGAGCAGCGGGCGCGGCTTGTCGGGGTTCATGCGCCGCGCGAATTTCAGGATCTTCAGAATTTCCGCTGCTTCCAGGTGTTCGATCCCCAGCAGGGAACCTCGGGCTGCGCTCATAGTGTGTTCGTTTCGTTCGTAACAGCCTTCGCAGTACCCGCACATTCAGGCCGGCGAGTTGCCGGCGCTACGACTTTTCCATTAACAGAACTTTTTCCGCATCGTCGACTTCGCGCAGCTTGACCTCGATGATCTGATTCTCGCTGGTCTGCACCTTGCGGCCGACAAAGGCAGCTTCGATGGGAAGCTCGCGGTGACCGCGATCGATCAGCACCAGCAACTGCACCCGTTTCGGGCGGCCCTGGTCAAAGAGGGCATCCAAGGCGCCGCGCGTCGTGCGGCCGGTATAGAGGACGTCGTCAATCAGCACGACCGACTTGCCTTCGACCGGAATCCCGATGTCGGTTTTCTGCACCACCGGCTTCGGCCCCAGGGTGGAGAGATCATCACGATAGAGCGTGATGTCGAGCGTCCCCACCGGGATCGGCTTCTTGTCGATACGCTGGATGATCTTCGCCAGCCGCTGCGCCAGGGGCACTCCGCGACGGCGGATTCCGATCAGGGCCAGGTCGGCCGTGCCATTGTTCTTTTCGACGATTTCGTGGGCGAGCCGGATCAGCGTGCGCTCGATTTCAGACGCCGACATGAGCTGCGCTTTCTCACGAATCTCAACAGGACGACCAGAATGCCGTGAACTCATAAACGCCGCATCATACGCGTGTGGCCGGATCAGAGCAAGGACTCCCCGGGGTAGTTATCGCCTCGGGCGGGGCCGAGAGGAGGCGGCAACGGCCCCGCCAAACGCTCCTAGGGCGAGGGCAACGAGGAGTCCCAGAATGATGGAAACGAGCATCCCTGAGGGGGTAAACAGCCGATGAATACTGGCCTGGATCTCGGGATCGGAAAGATCGGCCCCGAGGGCAGAGAGGAGCTTCCGCATGGCCTCTTCCGATTGCAGCTGGGCGTGCAAGACGAAGACCTGGACTGCAGTAAACAGTCCCGAAATCGCAAAGGCCAGTCCCGCAGCGGCGGCTCCCAGCCGAGCGCCCAAGCCTGCGGTGCGGTAGGAACCACCACCTCGCCGGTACAACCAGACAGCAATCACCCCCGTCAAGACACTTCCGAGGAGAGGGATGATTCCCACCAGCACGCCGAGAAGCCCGGCCTTGATAATCGCCGAGCCAGCAATTCGGCGGTCATCGGGGGCTGACTGCCAAGGACTAGACGCTGACTCTGTTAGGACAGGTTGGTGGAGGTTGACGCCTCCGGCAGGAAATTCCTCCTGGAGCGGCCGCGGCGGGGCTGCAATCTCAACCCGCACCTGAGGCGCCCCGCATTCGGGGCAGAATGGGCGGCCGTCGGGCACAGAACCGCCGCACTTTTCACAGAGGTGATCCACGGTTGAAAAGCTAATTCAGCGTGAGAACGAACGCAACCGACGGATCGCTATGTGTCTGGCAGGCCAGCCCGCCAGGAAACTCGCGGGCTATTTTCAAAGGCCGCGCCGGCGCCGCTGCTGGCTCGTCCTAGATCGTGTCATCCTTGCCGTCTGAAGCGCGCGTGCGGACATAGACCAACGCGAAGTGCGTCCCTTTCCCCTCGGGCTTGACGGCCACGATGTGCTGATTGTCTTCGGTACCGACTTTGAGTTCCACCGAATCTCCGGAACCGTGATCTCCACACGCCACCGGCTTTGAGCCTTCTTTCTTGTGGCCTTCGACGTTCACATCGCCGCCATTCCAGCGGCCATGGCATTCGATCGGTTTGCCGAATTTCTGAAGCTCTTTGTTGTAGTAGGCAATGATCTTATCGGGTGAATCGTCCGACTCAAATTCCGCGGCGACGACCTTGAGTGCGAAGCCGGGGCCTGCGATATTGACGTTGGCGCTCTTCTTGTCGCCACCGTTCTCGTTGGGCGCGGGCCGTGCGCCGGCGTAAAGGGAAAGGCCGGTTTCGCGGATGTCGGGATGTTCATTGACATGAATATCGCCCATAGGCGTCTCGATATCCACCCGCTTCTCGCCCTCTTTCCCTTTGTCCTTCACGTTGATGCTGCAGGCGGGCAGAATGACAAGCGCGGCCGCCAGACCAGCGGGAACAATCATCTTCCTTGCGATCACGACTCTTGCAATCACATTAGTACCGGGCATGAGAGCCTCCTGAACTTGGCGGAACGGGGCCTTCCAGGCCGGCGCCGCGTGCGGCGATACCTGGAATGGTAACGGGCAGGTGTCCATGGGTTGGTATTTCGCCGAACAGTGCCTTCACCGCCGCCGTCTCCGACACGGTGGCGTTGGAAAACGTGCAGAGGTAATTCTGGACGGATGGAAAGTCTTGCGCGAGATAGGGATTGCCCATCGCGACGACCGCCGTACGAGGCGCGGCGTGCTCAAGAATCGCGTTGAGGAGAGTGCCGGTGGCATCGGCCATGCCGACGCTGCCGCCGGACCCGGCAGTCTTCCTGCCGGCGCTCGGAATCACGTATACGGCCGCCACCACGCGCTCGGCCTGGTCGATGGCGGCGAGCGCGTCCGCGGTCATCCCCGCCGCCGATCGCGGATCGACGTAAATCACGTGCGCGTCGGGCACGCGCGAGAGAATCTGATGTTCCAGCATGCGCCCGGAGTCGGTACGCATGTCGTCGCTGAAAATGACGACCACGAGCCGATTCCGTACCTCCACACCTGCTTGATACGGAAGGCCTGGGGCGGATGTTCCCGCCGCGGTCGGGGTCAGGGGCAGGATCTGCCCGATGTTGCGCACGAGGGTGACAGCATCGTCGGCTACTTGTTGCCCAAAAGCCACATCTTCAGGCTTGCCGATCACCTGGGGAATGTTCTTCAGGTTGACCAGGCGGGACTTCTGCAGGCCAAGTGACGCCTTTAGTTCCAACACCTTGCGTACCGACTCGTCAAGCCGGCGGCGCGGAATCTCGCCGCTCTTGACGGCCTGCAGCATGGACGTGTAACTGGCATCCAGGTCGGCCGGAATCAGGAGCATGTCGTTGCCGGCCTTGAAGGCCTCGACCGAGGCGCGCCCGATATCGTTGGCGTACAGGCGGGTCAGGCCGGCCATATCGAGCGCATCGGTGATGACGAGGCCCTTGAACTTCATCTGATTCTTCAGCAAACCAGTGACGACCGCAGCAGAAGTTGTGGCCACGCGGTTGGGATCCGGCTCGAGGGCAGGCGCCGTGACGTGCGCCACCATGACAGCATCCACGCCGGCCTGAATCCCGCGCTGAAAGGGCGGCAACTCGACCGATTGCAGCCGCGCCTGATCTCCGGTGACTTGCGCCACGCCGAGATGCGAGTCGCTGGCGGTGTCGCCATGCCCGGGAAAGTGCTTGACGGTGGTCAGCATGCCACCTCTGTGCGCGCCCTTGATGTAGGCGGCGACTAGTTCTCCGACCTGCTGCGGGTCTTCGCCGAACGAACGAGTATTGATGATGGGATTGGCCGGATTGGAGTTGACGTCGGCGTCGGGAAAGAAATTCCAGTGCACGCCGATGGCGCGCGCTTCCAGGGCCGTGATATAGCCAAACTTCTCAGCGTCCTCCAGTTTGCCGACCGCGCCGAACGCCATGGCATGCGGGAAGACCGTTGCCCCATAGAGGCGCATGGAGACGCCGCGCTCGAAGTCGGCCGCGAAGATCAGCGGCAATTTGGACGACTGCTGCAGCCGGTTCAATAACTCCGCGGCTTCGAAAGGCTGGTTGCGGAGCAAGACATTGCCGTCCACCGGCACGCTCATGGCCAGCGACCCGATGTGATACTTACGGACGTCGTCGCGGAGTTCCAGCCAGGCCGGATCGGCGTCGTTCATGAACACGACCCGGGTCCAGATCATGAACAGCTGCCCGACTTTTTCTTCGCGCGACATCCGCTTCAGCGTCGCATCCACCCAGGTCTTGCCCTCTTTGTCGAGCCGGATCGGCCGGGCCTGCGGAGTGCGATCTTTGTCTTTGGGGAAACAGAATGAGGCACAGAGAATGACGGCGGCAAGAGCCGCTCGAATGACAGCCGATGAGTGTCGAAGCATGCCATGACGATAACAAATCCCAGCGCGAAAAGAATAAAATGCGGTGTGAAAGGATTGAGCATGCCTCTCCATTATTCCTATTCCGACCTCTCGAAGATGATCGACCATTCGCTGCTGAATCCAGCCTTGACGTGGGACGAACTGGAACAGGGAATTGAGGTGGCCCTCGCCTATGACGTGGCCAGCGTGTGCATCTTGCCGTACGCGTTGAAGCACTGTGCCGGCCGCCTGCGCGGCAGCGACGTACGTCCCGGCACCACGATTGGATTCCCGCATGGCGGCCACACGACCGCGATCAAGCTGGCCGAAGCCCGCGAAGGGCTCAACAACGGAGCGGAAGAACTCGACATGGTGGTCAACATCAGCAAAGTGGTGAGCGGGGATTGGACGTATGTGGCCAATGACATCGGCGAAGTGTTGGCAGTAACGCATGCGGAGGGCCGGAAGCTGAAAGTGATCTTCGAGAACGCCTATCTCGATGACGATCAGAAGATCCGGCTGTGCGAGATTTCCGGCGAACTGGGAGTCGACTGGGTCAAGACGTCGACAGGGTATGCGGCGACCGGGGCGACGGATGAAGACCTGATCCTGATGCGAAAACACTCTCCGGCGCATGTGCAGGTGAAAGCGGCTGGCGGGATCCGCGACCTGGATGCGCTGCTGCGAGTGCGGGCGCTGGGCGTGACGCGCTGCGGCGCCACGCGGACCGTGGCCATGATGGATGAGGCGAGACGGCGGCTGGGACTCGCGCCGATCACTGCACCGATGGCCGTAGAAACAAAGGGATACTAGTGAATTGCGGATCTCTGCTGGTGGGGCGCTGCAGTTGGTGCGATCTGTTTTCGACAATCGACAAAAGATAGAATTCTCTGCAAGCGCCCCAGGAATTGTCGGTTGCTACATGCGGATCCCTAGTTGCCGTTGAGCGATTCCACATGTTTGCCAAAGTTGTCGCGGATTTCTTTCAGCCCTGAATCAAGAACAAAAGTTAAGTTGCTGGACTGAAACGATGGGTCTCCAGCATCGTATTCGCTCAATAGGATCGTCGAAACACCATTTGACCACTTGAAGTTGGATCCCCTTACGGGAACGTTGTCCAGTTGTCGTGGCGTCATCTCCTTTTCGACCATCAGTTGGGCAAGGGTTACGAGGGAGCGCCGCTCAGTGAAGCTCGGAATACCGTCCCCAATTCTCTCTCGCAGTGAATTGAGTACCGTGAAGTATTCAGCATGAGAAAAGGTGAGATTGATCATCACGACTTTATCGCCCAGCACGGTAATCCGCTTGGTGTTGTGTTTCGCCCCCGCAAGTATGAAACCCTTGTCTTTACTGACACAGACGTGGGCACCGCTGGCTTTATCGGCCTTGAATGCAGCCGTCGGACAATCATCGTTGTTGAGCTGGTAAGCGGCCAAAGATTCACCGAGCCGGTCATGCTTGATGGTGAACGGATCCTGTGCTATGGCAGTGATGGTTACCAGAATCGCAAAAAGCGCGCTCTTCATCGATCCCCCGTTGGCTGAAACTCTAACGTTCACCGTTCTATCGCAGCCAGCGAGAAGTGCCTCACAAGCAAACCGAAGTACCCAACAAAGGGAACCAGGCGCGAACCGGATGGTGGACCTTCACGTTTGGCGACGGGCCTTCCCATCGCGTATCTGCTAGCGGTTGAGGTGAATGAACACGCTGGACTCGATTACCCGAATGCCATTCGATCACGCATGACAGGATGCCCTGCCGCCGGGGCGTAGCCAGAGGGTGATTGGGGTAACAGTGGCTGTTGAAAAACTCTTCTAGCGGAAAATTCGCGAAAATGAAATTGCGTTAGGATGCCCTATAGCGGATGCAAGAGGGGTTTATCCTGCGAGTGCAACGGGGCCTTGGTGCCGGTAGGGTATGCTGGCGAGAACAGTGGTGCCACGGCCAGGTTCGGATTGAATGGACAATTCTCCATTCACCAGGCGCAGCCGTTCACGCATGCTGATCAGACCAAGCCCGCGACGATTGATCGTGTCCCGCCAGTCGAAACCAATTCCGGAGTCACTCACAGTCAGACGGATTTCGTCCTGACTGCCGAGCGCTTCCACTGCGAAATCCTGCGCGCCGCTATGTTTTACAGCATTCTGCAAGGCTTCCTGAAGGACTCGAAACAAGCAAAGTGAAATCTCCTTCGGAACTGCGGCCGGCATATTCGAGTGCTGGAATTTGATCCGGACCTGTCGCTGCTCGGACAACTCACCACACAAGCTCTTGGCCGCAGCCTCAAAGCCCAGGTATTCGAGTTTCGAAGGATGCAGACGATGCGATAGTGCTTGAATGTCACTTACCAGGTTGGAGACGCGTTCGTGCACTTGCCGGAGGTGCTCCTGTACATCGCTAACCGGGTCAGGAGCCTGCTGATCGTAGCGCGCCAATTCGACGGCGATCAACGCGACCCGTTGCACGATGTCATCATGTAGTTCTCTCGCAAGCCATGTGCGTTCTTCCTCATGAGCTTCGATCAACCGCCGCCCCATGCTGGTAAGAGCTTCCTCCGCGAACTTTCGATCGGTGATGTCCAGGCACGATCCGATATAGCCGGCGAAACTGCCGTCTGGGTTGAATCTCGGTACACCGATGTCACCGATCCAACGATACTCTCCATCATTACGCCGGAGGCGATACTCCATGGCAAAGGATTGACGCTGATCAAACGCCTGCGAGTAGATTTCCAGGCAGCGCTTCAGATCTTCATCGTGTATTCCTTCCGCCCATCCCGTTCCTAATTCTGCCTCAAGCGGCCGCCCGGTGAAGTCCAGCCAGGGCTGATTGACGTAGGTGCAGAGCTTGTTGGGTCCAACCATCCAGATCATTACCGGGGCTGTATTGGCAACCAGACGGAACCGCTCTTCGCTCTCACGGACTCTATGTGCAGATTCTTCCTGTTCCTCGGCGAGGGCTGCCAACACCATGAAAGGAAGCGAAGCGAAAATCAGGAACATCTGTAGCGGTAACGGGTAGGTGAGGGGCACTAGACTGGAGAACGGCCCTCGCCCATGGACTGCGCCCCAAATTGAGAGAAAGGTCACCGCAACCAAGGAAGTGCTAACACCTAACCCTCCGAATCGCAGGGCGGACCACAGTAAAAATGGCACCAAGGTATAGAAGAGAGCAGGCGAACTGCTGTCCTGGGGGACAGTGAAGACGATGTAGCTGACAACAAGCAGTCCGGCAGTGAGGATCACTCCTTCGAGGTGATGGGCACGCGATTTTCGCAGCAATCCGCGCCCTTCGCTTACCCAACTCAACAGAGCCGGGGTCAGTGTCAGGAAGGCAAGCACCTCGGACAAAAAAACTATCTTCCAGCCGGTCCAGTAGTCAGGGGAGATGCCACGCGCGCTGAAAAGTGCTCCGGCGAACGGCCCAAGGAGAACGGCAAAGAATGAATACCTGGCCAGGGCGCTGACGCTATTGAGCCTGGGCACACCGTCAAAGCAATATCGGAGACCAAGGGCCGCAATCAGCACCTCAGCGGTATTGCCCGGAATAAACCAGGCAATCGAACTCAGCGGCACGCCTGCTTGCAGGTCAGAGAGAGCAAACCCGGCATAGGACGCAGCGATCAGCACTGGCCAGACACTGACGCGAACCAACAACAACGCCGTAACCAGGATTGCGCAGCCTGGCCAAAGCGGCCACACTGTCTTTGGATTCGAAGACAGCACTCCTATGATTTTTGGGATGAAGTACGACAACGCAGCGGTCGCGCACACCACGAGCCAGGTGGAACGGGAACCCAAATACGGCTCACTGTGAGTGATGCGGCTCTTGGCGATTGTCATAACCGTGCCTCGGGCTTGAAAAACCTTAAGGCCACCGGCAGAACCCGGGCTCCGTTGAGTTTAGCGTTTCTCAGAAAACTTCATCTCCATGAACGGCCGAGTGCGCCGAACAGATTCTTTGAAAGTGTGGGTTGCTTTCCTTCCCCGGAAAGACGTTCCACAAATACCCACAGAGAGTGTCCGCTCCATAGTTTTTCGTGATTTGGTCCCACAGGCGTTCGATCTCAATCGCGCCCTCGGCATCTCCTCGTGCCAGCAGGGTGGGCGCAATTTCTCCGCAAAATGCAACCCGAGCGTGTTTTCCCTTCACCCTTTGTGCTCCGACAATCAGATCGCCTACGACTTCCACACAGCGGCCGCGATCGGGCATATTGTTGATCATCATTCTCGATAATGTATCTGCAGCGTCCAACGGAATGTAACTTCCCTGTTCGATCAGCGCAGCCACGTCCCCACCATCTGCTTTCAATCTCTGGAGAACGTCGGCCCGGTGTGTTTTGGTCGCAACAAGTGCAACCGTGTTCCCTCCATTCAGAGCGGATTCGATAAAACGAGCGTAGCCATCTACTGCAGAAGCATCATTTGCAAAGAACGCGACCTCATGGCAATGCTTGACCGCAATGGCTTGGTCACTCGTCGGTGGCCTGGTGCCGCGACCCGCCAATCGGCCACTGAGAAAGGGCTTGCCGTGAAAAACGGCTTCCACAGCCGGCAACAGTTCACCTGCCGCATCCGATTTGACAACATAGCCACTGGCACCCGTGTGCAACGCTCCTGCTGCGATGTCGGCAGAATGCTGTTCGCTCACGAAGATGATTTTTGTCTCTGGAGCCGATTGGAGGATTCGCCGAGACACTTCAATTCCGTTCAGGGTTGGCAGTCCAATGTCCAGCAAGATCAGGTCAGGTTGCAGTTCCTGTGACTTCTGAACTGCTTCCAAACCATCGGAGGCTTCGCCGATGACCTGCAATTCCGGCCATGTCTGAAGACGCGAACGTAGATATTTGCGCCACGGTTCGGAGTCATCCACGATGAGCACGCGGAATGTTGATTTTTCCACATAGCCTCCACACGTCAAATTGCTCAAATCCGGCTCACCGGCCGGCAACTGACTTAAGAGGATGACAGATGAGAGCACATCGTTCATTGCGCTGGAGCAGGTTTCCGTCTCCTGCTGGCGGCTGGGCAAACAGTATCTCACCCGTCGCCATGGCGGTAAAGCAGCGTGTCTCTTGATTCGGAGCGAACCGGCTTTCATACTCCTCGGGAGCTTTCGTCGGCCGGCGGCGCCCTACTGCAGCCTGAATCTCTCATTCATCAGCCGCTGCAGCCGCGGCTTGTAGAGGATGTCGTAGGCAAGCTCTTTCCCGGGGAACATCGCGAGCGCGGCGCGACGGGCGTTGGCGGCCATGTCGGCGGCTTCTTCGACCGTAAGGTTGGGGTCCTGGCTGATGACCGACATCACCATGCTGATCATCATCTGCAGGCGGCGGAGCTTGCGCGACTCGTCCAATTGCTCGCCTGGTTGTATCCCCGACGGTTCGGCCCCTTGCGGAACTTCCATGCAGACCCCCTGAGCCAGCGCCGGCTCGCTGCCCCATTTCTTTGGATGATGGCCGCCAACCCGGCGTTGCGATCCTCGTTGTTGCCATTGTGCCAGCTTTCTCGCGCGATTCAAGGTTCGCTCAGACCCTGCACTTCCGGTTGCACAAGACAGCAGCCCTGTGACTGCCGTAATCTGTTATCAGCCGTTTACGGGAGGACGCATGGCAGACACTCCGATTACCCAGCCGCAGCCCGATCCCAACGAGAAGCTGGTGAAGGTTTTCGATTCCGAGCAGGAAACCGAGGCCATGGTGGTGCAGGGCCTGCTGGAAACTGCTGGAATCGAAACCGACTTGCGTGGCATTGGCGCGGCCCAGAACACCTATCCCATCGGCGGCGTCCAGATCCTGGTGCGGCAGGAGGACGCCGAAGAGGCGGCGAAGATTATCGAATCCTACCGGCAGTCGCCGCTCGGCGACGACGAAACTGCGGAAATCACTGGACCGACACAACCTCCGGAGTGACAGATTTGCCGTCCAGATAGAAACTCACCGCGCCCATCCAGTCCGTGCGATACGTTTTCACTCCAGCCTGCTGCAGGCGCTCCAGCACTTCGCGTCGCGGATGTCCGTATACATTACGCAATCCCGCCGAGATGACTGCGTATTGCGGATGAACCGTCTCCAGCAGTTCCGATGACGTTGCGCTGGCGCTGCCGTGGTGCGCGACCTTTAACAGCGCCGCTTCGGGATGCTGCTCGACAATGCGGCGCTCGGTGGGACGCTCGGCGTCGCCTTCGAGCAGCGCCGACGTTCCTCCCAGAGTCACGGTGAAGGCGAGAGAGTCTTCGTTCGGCTTCAACGCGCCGGTATCTTCGTCGCGTCCGGGAGCGAGCACATGAAAGTGCGCGCCGCCGTAATCGAATTCTTCTCCTTCGCGGCGGACGGTGATCGCCACTCCTGCCCCCTTCGCCTGCACGAGGATGGGCGCGAGTTCGCCGAAGGCAGCGTCGGTGCTCAGCCAGAGCTCGCGCGGATGGAAATTGGCGATTACGCTGGGCATGCCGCCAAGGTGGTCAGCGTGTGGGTGGGTGATGACGACGGCGTCAAGGCGCTCGATGCCGCGGCTCCATAGATACGACGACACGACCTGCTCTCCAACGTCGAACGTGGAGTGCATCCAGAGTGGCATGCCGCCGGCGTCGACCAGTATGGTGCGGCCCGAAGGTGTAACCAGCAAAATGGAATCGCCCTGGCCGACGTCGATCGACGTTACCTCGAGAATTCCGGCGCGAAGATGCGGTTGTGTGGGAACGAATGCGATCCAGGCAGCGACTGCCGCCACTGACATCAGGGCCGCACAGACCATGACCCGCGATCGCTGAACTGAAAGCATCGCCAGCGCCAACACGAAGAGTGCCACCAGGATTACGGCAAGCGACGGCGTCGCTACGCGCAAGTCGGCGAGCCGGGCTCCGCCCAGCCAATGAACCGTCCCCGTGATCAAGCTGAGAGCCGTGCCGGAGATCCACGCCGCCGGACGCGCCACAATCGCAGAGATGTAGCCCAGCCCCACGGCGGCAACCGCTGCCGGCATCAAGACTTCCGTCAACGGAACAACCAGCAGGTTCGCCGGCATCCCCATGGTGGTCGCACGATGGAAGTAGAACGCCATGGGAAGCGCCAGCGCAGCTTGCATCAGCGCGGAGATGAAGAGCAGCTCGCACGCCGCCAGAGTCACTTTGGCCAGCACTCGGAGAAGAGCCAATCCGAACCGCTCTCCGACAAATCGAGCCAGCCGTCCGCCGATGAGGCGCAAGTCCAGCCGAAACTGGGCGACGCGGGGCTCAACATGCAGGTCATAGCTGGTGAAAGGCAGCAGCCGCAGTCCGCGAGAGTATGGCTGCGTTGAGCGCTCCAGCAGTGGCACGCCGATAGCCGCGATGACGAGCACCGAAAGAAACGTCAGCTGAAAACTTGCTCCGAACAAGGCACGCGGATCGAAGATCAGCACCCCCAGCGCCGCCGCTCCCAGCGCATTGAGCATGCTGCGTTCGCGGTAGAGAAAGCGCGCTCCGAGATAGATCGTCAGCATAAGTGCGGCGCGCCACACCGGCGGCCCCACGCCGGTCACGAACGCATAGGCAAACGACACCGCCACCGTGACCACGCTCGCCAGCGCCGGATCAAGGCGAAATTGCCGCAGCGTCCAGAAAATCACGAACGCCAGGATGCTGAGGTTCATCCCCGAGACCACCAGGATGTGATACGTCCCCGAGCGCTGAAACTCCATGCGGCTTGCACCCTCGAGAAACGCGTCTTCGCCAAGAACCATGGCGTCCATGAGCGCAGCCTGCGACGGCGGCCAGAGTTCGTGGATTTTCGCCACCAGGCTGGCATGGATACGCGTCCGCCAGCTCTCGACGCGGCTACCTTCGAAGCCGGGAAGCAGTTCGACATCTTCCGCTCGAGCCGAGCCGAGAACAGCGATGCCCTGGTCGTGCAGGTAGCCTTCGTAGTCGAACGCACCCGGATTGCGGTAATTGCGCGGGGGGTGCAGCTTGGCGCGCAAGCGCAGCCGCGACCCGTAGGTCAATGGTGGGACGGGCTCCTCGCCCGTCCGGCTTTGAGCTTCCGCACTCGCAACGCCGGCCGAGGGCGCCCGGCGCTCGATTGTTTCGTCTGGGTCGATCCTTTCGTAGATCGTCAGCCGCACGCCAACCTCAATCGAAAGGTTTTCCCCGCCGCTATCAATACTCTCGGTCTTGACATCAATCTGCTGACGAACGAATCGCGGCTCCGACTGTCGCGCATATCCTTCGCGCACGACGTGGCCGGTAACCATAACTTCGCGCCCGGTTGCGAGTGCGAGAATTCTTGGATCGCTCTGCGGAAGTGGGCGAATCTGAATCAGCAGCGCTCCCAGCAGAAACCACGCGCCGAGCGAGAGTCCTTTGGCCGCCCATGATCGGCATCGCAGGAACCACAGGGCAGCGAGGATGAAGGCAAGAACCGCTGCGATCCACCACGAAGCCGGACGCCATGCGCGCGCACCGACCCACACCCCCACCGAGAAGACGAGCGCCGCCCACAATAAGGGTTGCCGCGCGGGCTGGGAAGTGCGCGTCATTCTTCAAACGCCGGCGCTACTCTTTCAACTCCGGGGGCGAACGTGAAGGGGTCAGCGCGCCAGCAGCATCACCGTTTCGATATGGAACGTCTGGGGGAAGAGATCGAACAGGTGAGCCTCCTCGATGCGATAGCCCGACGCGAGCAGGGGAGCGAGGTCCCTGGCCAGCGTCGACGGGTCGCACGACACGTAACGGACGCGAGGCGCCGCGAGGTCCACCAGCGAGCGAGTCACCGCTTTGCCCAGCCCGGCGCGGGGAGGGTCCAGGACGACCAAGTCAGGACGTTTTCGCACCGGCCGGTTTCGCAGGTAGTCCTCGCTGCGCGCGCGGACCGCCTTCACATTCGCCGGGACATTCTGCCGCAGGTCGTCGTGGGATATCTGTGACGCCTCTACAGCAAATATGTGATGAAAAATCCGCGCCAGCGGAACCGAGAAAAGACCCACGCCCGCATAAAGATCGAGGGCGAGATCGCCGCCGGGGCCACCGGCGACGGTCGAAACAAGGTCGTCGAGCAGATGCCGGTTCACCTGAAAGAAGGCGCCTGCGCTGACGCGGTAGTCTGCGCCGCCCACACGATAGTGAATCTTCCCTTCGCCCGATTGTGCGAGCGGCTTGATATCCGCCGGTTCTTCTTCCTCCGCTCGGCGGCGCGAAGGAAAGAACGTCATGCTTGAAATTGCCGGAATTTCGCGGTAAAGCCTCTCCCCCCACAGGGCCAGCGAGGGTATGTCAGCGTCGCGTCCGCAGAACGCCCAGGCCAGCAGATGTTCGTCAGCCGCGTCGGCGAACAATTCAACTTCTTCGACCGCCAGCGGACACTCGCCGCCACGAATTTCTGTGAGCCGCGCGATTGTATGGTTGATCAGCGGCGAGCTGATCGGGCATTCCCGCACGGGAAGAAATTCATGCGAAGCGAACCGGTGGTATCCTAACGCGAACTCGGGCGACGTCTGCACACGCAGGCGCGTGCGATTGCGGTAGCCCCATGGCAGCGAGGGATGAAGCCGGATCTCTTCCTTCAGTTCGATCTTCGCAATGCGCTGCAGGGTTTCGCGCAGGATGTCTACTTTGGATTGGACTTGTCGATCGTAGGGAATATGTTGGTAATGGCATCCGCCGCAGCGCTGAAAATACGGACAGGCAGCCTCGACCCGTTCCTTCGACGGCTCCGCAACCTCCGTGACTGTGCCTCGCGCGAAACCCGGCTTACCCTGCCTGATCTCAGCTTCCACCCGTTCGCCCGGCAGCACGAAGGGAATGAAGACGGCCATGCTGCGGCCGTCGGCATCGGGGGGCGTGCGGGCTAGGCCGTCGCCGCCGTAGATCAATTTGTCGATGGTCAGCAGCAATCGAACATAATCCTAAATCGAGCAGAACCGACGGCGACGAGCTCCGAGCTAGTGCATATAGAACAAACTCAGCCGCGGCACGCCGTATTTCTCCAGCAGCCGCTTGTGCACGTACTGCTTGTGCAACTGCTCGATTTGCGCCGCCGTCATGTTGCGGCGATAGGGAGCCAGGTCGCTGTCGGCTTCGGCTCGCACCGCCACCAGATCAGAGTCTGGAGTTACGGCCATTAACGCCGCGAACAGCTTCTCTTCCATCACCGTCAGACGGCGCTCCAGATCTTCGAGCCGAGGCAACTTCGGCGCTGCCGCCACGCTGTCCGCCAACTCGCGCAGCGCCTGAGCGCTCTCTAGCGCCAGCGTTCCCGTCGCGAATCCCTGGCGCTCCGGCAACATCGCTTTCTCAAGCCGCCCGGCGTTTTCGCGCAGAAATGTGGCAATGTCCGCAGCTGCAAATCCCGGCTCTTTCGGCCGCTCCGATTCGGCTCCAACCGCGGCTTCTTTCATATCCTCGGCGGTTACCAGCACAGCTTGTGCGCAGTAGGCGAGGCTATTCACTTTTTTCGACTTCGACGGACGCTGATCATATTTGTCGAAGGCCTCGTCAATCCCTCTCAACACCGCTTCCAGCGGGATGCCAGCGTCCTTCCACGTTTCGATCAGCGCCCAATCCAGCGTGGAAAGAAGCAGAGTGGTACCGCGCCGGCGCTGAAAGTGTTCTTCGATCTCAGTGAAGTAGTTGAAATAGTTTTCCACGCGAACTCAGCGCGACTTCGGGCTTTTCGGCGTGGGCCACGGCTTGGCCCCGCCGTCGACTACCGCCTTGGCAGACGCCTTCGCTTTCGAACTTGCATGGCCGTGCGCCGGCTGATTGCGCTCCCAGATGATCCGCAACCCCTCGAGCGTGAGAAATTCGTCCACTTGCTTGATGAAATGCGAAGCCGTGCCGATCAGCGCTCCCAGGCCGCCGGTCGCGATCACTTTCGTGCCTTCGCCCAGTTCGTCCAACAGGCGCTCGAGAATACCGTCGACCAGCCCGAGATAGCCGTAGTAGAGACCGGACTGCAGGCTCCCCACGGTTGTGGTGCCAATCACCCGCGGAGGTTTGCGAATCTCGACTCGCGGCAAGCGGGCAGTGCGTTGAAAGAGCGCGTCGGCGGAGATGCCGATGCCGGGGCAGATCACGCCGCCCATGTACTCTCCTTTTTTCGAAATGCAGTCGAAGGTGGTCGCGGTACCGAAATCCACGACCACGCACGGCCCGCCGTACTTCTCGAATGCTGCCACGCCGTTCACGACGCGGTCCGCCCCAACTTCCGCTGGATTTTCGTAAAGGACGGGCATTCCAGTTTTCACGCCCGGCTCGACGAACATGGGCTTGAGCTTGAAATGGCGTTCGCACACCTGGCGCAGAACGGCATCGAGCGGCGGCACGACGGAGGAAATCACGATGCCGTGCACGCCCGCGACATCGAGACGATCCATGGCGAAGAGGTTGTGGAAGATGACGCCGTACTCGTCGACTGTGCGAGTGAGATGCGAGCCCACACGCCAGTTGGCCACGAGCCGCTCGTAGCGCGGCGTGCCTTCGGGCTCGCCGTCGCCCTCATGGACATGCGCCACGCGGGCAAAAACGCCGAGGACCGTGTTGGTGTTGCCGACATCGATGACCAGAAGCATTTTGGGATTGGTAATTTGTGATTTGTAATTGGTAATTGAAGAGCTTCTGGCCGCTCGCTGCTAGCGTCTAACGAGCACAAAACGCCAGCTCGAAGGCGATCTTCAATTACACATTACAAATTACAAATTTCAAATCGTTCTCACCGTTCCGCTCAGCACGGTGCGCAATCCCGTCGCCGTCCGCACCTGCAGGAATCCCCGCGCATCCAGCCCTTCCGTCAGCCCCTCGATTCCGCCTTCATCCACCCGCACCTTGCAGCCGCGGGCAGACGAAGAATTCTCTTCGAAGCGATGGACAATCGATTCGCGGGCTGCCGCATTTTCTGCCAGGGCGCGATACTCTCGGTCCAGCGATTTTAGCAAAGCCGAGCACAGCTCCACCCGCGACCATTCCGTACCCGTCTCGCTTTTCAGCGAAGTCGCGATCTCGCGCAGGTCGGCCGGAAATTTTGTTTGATTCACATTGATGCCGATGCCCACGACCAGGTGGCGCACTCGCGTTGCCTCGGAATTCATCTCGGTCAGAATGCCGCAGAACTTGCGCCGGTTGAGCAGCAGGTCGTTCGGCCACTTCAGGTCGGGATGCAATCCGGGCATGATTGCTTCGACCCCCGACTGCACGGCCAAACCCGCCGCGAGCGAAAGAACCAGCGCATCCGAAGGCGGCATCACCGGACGCAGCACTGCCGAACAATAGATCCCAGTCGACCGTTCCGAATGCCACGTGTTGGCGCCGCGTCCACGGCCCGCGAGCTGCTCTTCGGCCAGAAACACGCTGCCCTCGGGCGCGCCGTCGGCTGCGGCCTGCATGGCCTCGGTGTTGGTCGAGCCGATCTTGTAATAGTGCGAGAGTTGCTTGGCGAAAATCGTGCCCTTGATCAGCGGCGCGACGATGTCCGGCAAGAGCAAGTCCGGCACCGCGCGAAGTTGGTAGCCGGTGGCGGGATGTCCGGCGACATCCACTCCCAGCCCGCGCAGTTGCTGAATCAGCCGCCATACTTCCGATCGGCTAGTACCGATCTCATCGGCGATCTTGGTGCCGCTGACGACCACCATGGCGTGGTCCATCAACAAGCGCACGATGCGTCCCAGGCGCTCGTCGGTGCCAGCAGGTATGCTCAGCGGAGTCGTCCTTGGCACACGCCGGGCAGGCTTTGCCCGCGAGCCCTTCTTTGTGGCAGTTTCTCTGATGAAGAGATTATGCGCGTTGCCCGCCCGATGCGACAAACCGATTTTTTCTGTGCCGCACGGGAGCCTCTCCCGTGAATGTGGCAAGACGCACATTACTTAACGTCGATTGTCGTCACACTCAGCGCGGGCAGGGTGACCTTGATTGAGGTTCCGCTTGCGGTCTGGGTTCCAACCAAAACCGGGTGAACCGGGTTCTGACCCGACGCAGTGCTGGCCGTGATCTGATAGATCGAAGCAGTCCCTGAAAGAGAGATACCGTTGATTGCCGTCACCAGCGACGACTTCGTGCGATTGATAGCGACGAAGACGACACGTCCAGGCGCCGCAGTATCAGTGCTGGCGTACACCGCGACCTTCGAGATATCGCTTGATGTCGCTTGCACCGAAGTGTCCCCGAAGTTAGCGGTCGCACCATCGAACCCTCGAAACGAGCGGAAACCGGCGAGAGCATAGTCATACGTTCCGCCCGGAGGCCACATGCTGGCTGCGAACAGTCCTTGCACCCCAAAAATGCCCAGCATATCTGCTTGGGCGATGGTGCCAGCGATGTGGTTCCAGCCTCCACCCTCATATTCCGTAATTGCCAGCCCTTTCATGATGGGGAATTCGGCGTCGATCTTGGTTTGGAGACGGGGGATGATCTGAATCGGCGTGCTTCCGAGAGTCTGGTACACCCATGGGTTGCTGTTATTTGGATCATGCCAAGTCGGGTCCCACAGGTCGCGTGGTGCCTGCACGATCTGCTGAACATCCGAGTCGCTGAGCGTGGTACCGCTCATGCTCGTGATGCGCGTGCCCGTGGCGTTGTAGACCTCCGGATACCAATGGAAGTCATAAACGTCAACCAATGGCTTGCCGTAGCTGTTCGAAGCGGTGGCAATTGCCTGAAGGTACTTGTCTGGGAACCAATTGGTTCCTGTCGGAGTGGGATTCAACTCCCCTTGCCAACTATAGATACCGGCGAACCCGTAATGCACCGGTCCAAAAATTACCAGGTCCGGGAACTGGTCTTTCAACGCCTTGGCGAGGTTGATGGTCTTGGTGATGTATGCATCCGACGTCACCGCTGTGTGTCCCTGAACCTCAAGGTGAGTGGAGTTCCAGAGTTCGGGCTCGTTGTCCAAACTCACGAAGGTAGGTTGGGTGGTTGGGCTTGCGGCAAAGATGTTTTGACCGGAGAACTTCTGGTCCAGCGCCCACAGGAACTCATCCATGTAGACGTTGGCGTCGCCCGTCGGGGGGTTGACCGTGAACGGAGTTCCGTCGGCCGTACTTTTTTTGTCGACGACGGTCTTGAAGCGAGTCATGTCGGGAGGATTGGTGACGCTCACATTGCCGTTGCCGTCAGCCGACACCAAGCCCTGCAACTGGAGAGTAATCAAACTGGCAATGCCGGCATTGTGGTCAGCTGCGATCAGCGTGCGCACGCCCTCCCCAGGAATACTCGTGTTGCACGTCGTGTTGCAGAGGTAATCGTCGTTATGGTACGGCCCGTAGTCGCTGCCCGCATTGGAGAAGTTGTTTTCCCAGTTGTACGCCGTCCAGCGATTCCCGCCAGCTCGGTCGATCGTGGCGTGCGGAGCATTGGGCACTCCGTTGTAAAAGTTGATGCCATAGATCCAGGGCGAAATGGGCTGAGTCGAACCCGGATTGACGGTTACGGTCACGTCGGGCGGGGTGGCGACGGGGGTCGCACTCGCCTGCGAGGAGTTCCCGCTTTCGCCGTTGCTGTTAAGCGCTGAAACCACATAGTAATAAGTCGTGCCGTTGGTCAGGCCACTGTCGGTGTAATTGTTCGCCGTGGGTGCGGCGATCTGCACATAGGGCCCGCCCGAAGTCGTCGAGCGCTTCACGTGGTAGGAAGTTGCGCCCGTGCTGGCATTCCAGGTCACGGCTACCTGCTTGTCGCCGGCGGTGGCCGTCAGCCCCGCGGGGATCGGCGGCGGGCTGCCCGCAGGCTTGGCGTTCACTTCCGTGGAATTGGCGCTCTCCCCGCCCGCGTTCAGGGCTGAGACTACATAGTAGTAAGTCGTCCCATTGGTCAGCCCGGTATCGCTGTAGCTGTTGGTCGTGGGTGCCGCGACTTGGGTATAGGGGCCGCCTGTCGTGATCGACCGCTTCACGTGATAGCTGGTCGCGCCCGTACTGGCGTTCCAGGACAAACTTACTTGCTTGTCGCCGGCCGAGGCAGTCACGCCCGTCGGCACGTCCGGCGGTCCGGCGGTCGCCTGACCCAGCACCTCGACGGAGTTCTTGCTCTCGCCGTTACTGTTCACGGCCGACACTACATAGTAGTAGTTGGTGCCGTTGGTCAGTCCGGCGTCCGTATAGCTGGGAACCGTGGGGCTGCCAACCGTGGTGTAAGGACCGCCTGACGTTCCCGAGCGCTTCACATGGTAGCTGGCCGCGCCCGCGCTGGCGGTCCACTGCAGAATGATCTGGTGGTCGCCCGCGAAAACGGCGATTCCGCTGGGGATGGACGGCGGATTACCGCCGCCTCCGCCTCCGCCGCCTGAATTCCCACCTCCACATCCGGAAAGAGACAGTGCCAGTAAGAGTGCAGCGAGTCTGTACGGACTTGAAATCAGCATGGTTGCGGATGGCTCCCTTGAACACGGTCCAACCGGACGTACTGAAACCACCCCATCGTAAACGTTTACGGCTCCTCCAGAAAAGACTTTTCGCAGGCACGAAAGGCCGTTTCCCCGGCTGATTTCTGGGTAAGGGATGTCTGTCCGGCCGGACAGTCTCTGATCCACAGCTGGGGGCCGCCGCCTCTGGGAGACTTGCGAGCCGGCTCGGCCTAGGCGGGTGCCACCCGCATGCTCATATCCACCGTGGCGGAAGAGTGGGTGAGGGCCCCGACGGAAATGAAATCGACGCCCGTCTCCGCATAGGCGCGGACGTTTTCCAGCGTGATGCCGCCGGCGCACTCCATGGGGATACGGCGCGGCCGGCGTGAGGCGATTTCGACCGCTTTGCGAACGTCGCCCACGCGCACATTGTCGAGCAGGATGGCCTCGGCCCCGTGCTCGAGCGCCTGCTGCATCTCTTCGAGCGACCGCACTTCGATCTCGATCGGTTGGTTGCCGCGCCGGTTGCGCAAGGCGCGCTCCAGCGCGGTCACCGCGCCTCCGGCGAGCGCGATGTGATTGTTCTTGATGAGCACGCCATCCGAGAGATCGAGCCGGTGATTCTGCCCGCCGCCGCAACGCACTCCGTACTTGTCGATCACTCGAAGGCCGGGGACAGTCTTACGAGTATCGAGAATGCGGGCGCGGGTACCCGCGACCGCGTCGACGAACTTGCGGGTGATGGTCGCCACCCCGCTCATTCTCTGCAGGAAATTCAGAATGACCCGCTCGCAGGAAAGAATCACACGCGCATTGTGCAGGATGACCGCAATCTGCTGTCCTGGGTGCACGCGAATGCCATCGAAAATCGAAGGATGGCTGGTGACCTCGTAGTGGGAAGTCACCGCGCCGTCGAGGGCCGCATAGACATCGAGAATGCGCGGCACGCAGCCCAGGCCAGCCAGGATGCATTCCTCCTTGGCGATAATGGTCGCTGCCGCCCGCTGCGTAGGATCGATGCACGCGTAGCCGGTCGCATCGCGCGTAGCACGATCTTCGTTCAGCGCGTTCTCAAGAATGGCGGTGATGCGTCGTGAATTCCAGTCCATAGAGTTGACAGTTGCCAGTCACACTTCCTGTGTGGGGCGGTATCCCTGCCCGCCCAGGCGCGAAGCGCCTCAGCTTTTCTTATCCCGCGCCCAGTTCGCTCAGCTTCGCCAAGGTCTTTTCGCGCAGAAGCTTCAACTCCTCAGCGCGCGCCCGCAGTCCTTCAACGACCTTCGCGGGAGCCTTCGAGAGAAAGCCTTCATTGCCGAGCTGCCGCTGTCCGTTAGCGATCTCTTTTTCGATCTTCTCCAGTTCCTTGTTCAGGCGTTCGCGCTCGGCGACCACGTCGATCTTCTTTTCGTAGATGACGTGCACATCGAACCGGGCCGTGCTGCGGGCGCCCGCAAGTTTTGCCAGGGACGCCTCGACAAACTTCATCGACTCCACACCTGCCGTTCTGTCTTGTTCCACCGCGCCGTGATTGTGTTCGATCATCTCGCGGATTTCTGTTTCGTGCGCGAAGACCTCGATCGGAACCTTGACCTTCGGCTCGACCTTCAACTCTGCCCGCAGATTCCGCACGCTGACAATCAGGTCCTGTAGCACGGCCATTTCCGTTTCGGCGGCGAGGTCGATCTGCTTCTCGTCGGCTTGCGGATACGCGGCCAGCGCAATCGACTTCACCGGCGGCTTCGAATCGTACACCGCCTGCCAGATTTCTTCGGTGATGAACGGCATCACGGGGTGAAGCAGCCGCAGCGAAGCATCAAACAGGCTGACGAGATTGGCGCAAGCGAGCTTGTTCGCCGCCGCGCCGGCTGTATCCATCAGCCGAGGCTTGATCAGTTCGATATACCAGTCGCAGAACTCTCCCCAGAAGAAGTCGTAGATGCGATTCGCCGCCTCGTGAAAGCGGTAGGTCTTTAACGCCTCGTTGACCTCTCCGGTCACGCGATTGAAGCGCGACAAAATCCAGCGATCTTCAAGCGTTTCAGTCCTGAATCCCGCCATTCCCGTGTGGGCCGGGCCTTCGTGCCCGCCTCCGGGCCTGAGCTCCGGATCCACCCGATCCAGGTTCATGAACATGAACCGAGCCGCATTCCAGATCTTGTTCGCAAACGCCCGATACCCTTCCGTCCGGCTCTCGTTGAACGCAATGTCCGTCCCCGGGGCTGCCATCGCCGCCAGCGTGAACCTCGTCGCATCGGTACCAAAGCGCTCGATCACGTCGAGGGGATCAACGACGTTTCCCTTCGTCTTTGACATCTTCTGCCGCTCGGCATCGCGCACAAGCGCATGAATGTAGACCTCGCGGAACGGCACGCTGTCGTTTTTCTTGTCCGCCCAGCCACTGGCCTTCTTCATCGCCGAATCCTGCTCATGCCCTTCCATGAAGTGGCAGCCGAACATGATCATGCGCGCCACCCAGAAGAAGAGGATCTCGTAGGCCGTGATCAAGAGCGTGGTCGGATAGAAGACGGCCTGGTCGCGCGTCTTTTCCGGCCAGCCCAGCGTAGTGAACGGCAGCAGCCCGGACGAGAACCAGGTGTCGAGCACATCGGTGACCTGCTCAAGCTTCGCGCCGCCGCACTTCGTGCACTTCGCCGGCGCCTCGCGCGCGACGATTACTTCTTTACAGCCCTCGCAGGTCCAGGCCGGGATGCGATGTCCCCACCACAACTGCCGCGACACGCACCAGTCGTGGATGTTGTACATCCAGTTCAGGTAGACCTGTTTGTAGTTCTCCGGCGTAATCGTGATCTCGCCGGTCTCGACGGCAGCAATCGCCTTCACGGCCAGCGGCTTGATCTTCACGAACCACTGCTCCGACAAGCGCGGTTCGACGATCGTCCCCGAGCGATCGCACTTGCCGAGAGCCACGGTGTAATCCTTCGTGCCGACCAGAAATCCCTGCGCGGCCAGGTCTGCCACCACACGCTCGCGCGCCGCGAAGCGGTCGAGCCCCGCGTAGGCGCCGGCTTTGGCGCTCATCTTGTTGTGCTCGTCGATGACCTCGATCTGCGGCAGGCTGTGGCGTAGCCCAGCCTCGAAATCGTTCGGATCATGCGCCGGCGTTACCTTCACCGCGCCCGTGCCGAACTCTGGCTGCGCCAGTTCGTCAGTAATGATCGGGATCTCGCGATTCATCAGCGGCAGCAGAACTTTCTTCCCATGCAGATGCGTGTACCGCTCGTCCTGCGGATTCACCGCCACTGCCGTGTCACCGAGCATCGTCTCCGGCCGGGTCGTGGCGACCGTGATGAACTCATTCGCGGTTCCGATGACCGGATAGCGAATCTCGTACAGCTTGCCGGGGACGTCTTCGTGCTTCACTTCCAGATCGGAAATCGCCGTGCCGCAGTCGGCACACCAGTTCACGATGTACTTCCCGCGATAAATCAGCCCCTGCTCATACAGGCGGACGAACACCTCGCGCACGGCGCGCGATAGGTTCTCGTCCATGGTGAAGTACTCGCGGCCCCAGTCGACCGAGGCACCCAGCCGCTTCATCTGGTCGAGAATCGCGCCGCCGTAATGCCTCTTCCACTCCCAGACGCGCTCGACGAATTTCTCTCGTCCCATTTCCAGCCGCGACTTGCCTTCGCTGCGCAGCTGGCGGTCGACCATCATCTGCGTCGCAATGCCGGCATGATCCGTGCCCGGCAGCCAGAGCGTGATGAACCCGCGCATGCGATGCCAGCGCACCACGATGTCCATCTGCGTCTGGTTGAGCATGTGCCCCATGTGCAGGCGCCCAGTGACATTGGGAGGAGGCAGTAACAGAGTGAAGACAGGCCGAGACGTATGCGTCGGGGTTTCGACGTGGAACAGCTTTTCGCGAATCCAGTACTCGGCCCAGCGCGCTTCAATCGCGCCAGGCTCGTACGATTTGGGCAGGTCGTGGGGCATAGATTCCGCCTGCAGTGGCCGCAGACGAAAATAGCCCGTGCGCAGGCAACGGGCTATTTTCGAGTATCCCTTCCTGGCACTATTCCGCCGCTTCCTTCGCGATCACCACTTTCAGGTGCGTGGTCACGTCTTTGTGCAGCTTGATCGGGACGGTGAACTCGCCAATCGTCTTCAACGGCTCGTGCAGCTGAACTTTGCGGCGATCGATATGGAAGCTTTTCTTCTCGAGCGCCTCAGCAATGTCTCCGGCTGTGACCGATCCGAAGAGCTGATCGTTCTCGCCGGATTTACGGGTGAACGACACTTCGAGGCCGTCAAACTGCTTGGCCAGTACCTCGGCGTCAGCCTTTTCTTTGGCCGAACGACGGACCGCCGCGGCCTTCATCTGCTCAATGACGGCCTTGTTGGCGGCGGTCGCCTGGATCGCCAGCTTGCGCGGGAGAAGGTAGTTCCGCCCATATCCCTCGGCAACTTTCACCACGTCGCCGCGATTGCCCAGCTTGGGCACATCTTCTTTGAGGATAACTTCCATGATGGCTCCTAGAATCGGTGGTCGTTGGTCGGTAGTCGTTGGTTGTTCGCGGCCACCGGGACTCTCTACCGATCCGGGCACTCCGAACGACGAATGACCAACGACGAACGACGATCTTGTTCTTACTGCGCCCGTCCCGCAAACGGCAGCAGCGCGATGTTCCGCGCCTGCTTGATGGCGGCCGATAAGCGGCGTTGATGCGGCGTGCACACTCCGGTCAGGCGCCGCGGAACGATCTTCCCGCTCTCGGCGACGAACCCGGCCAGCAGGCGCACGTCTTTGTAATTGATGGCTTCGATCTTCTCGGTGCAGAACTTGCACACCTTCTTGCGCCGGAAATATTTGCGGCCGCCTTCGCGCCCGCCGGGACCTCCCGGACGCGGTCCGCGCGGACCACGATCGCGGTCGCTGCGTTCCGGACGGCTATCGCTGCTGCGCTCTACCGGGCGCTCTGCCGTACGAGTCTCGCCCCCGCTTGCTTCCGGTGCTTTCGTTTCTTCTGCCATAACGCTCCTTCAATTTTTCTAAATGGAGGGACGGGCGCTCTCACCCATCCTCTGGGTATCGTAGTCAGCGTGGCGATGCTACGCCGTTGCCGGAGCCGGCTCCGTTCCCGCTTCCGGCGTCACCGGAGGCGCCGCGCTGGCCTTCTTGCGCGAATCGCGGAGCTTCTTGATCTTGTCCAGCCGCTTCAGCTCTTCGTCAGTACGCACGGTGAGGAACTTGATCACCGGCTCGGTCACGCGCAGGCGGCGTTCCAGTTCGTGCACCATCGCGCCCGTGCCTTCGAGAATCAGCAGGACGAAAATGCCCTCGTTGAACCGGCGGACGGTATAAGCGAGCCGGCGTTTGCCCCAGATCTCGCTCTTGACGGTTCCATGCGCCGCCGTGACCGAAGATTCCAGCGTGGAAATCAGTTTGTTCAAGTCCTCGTCGACCATGTCAGGCCGCACGATGAACATCAGTTCATAGGTACGATTCATTCGTAGTCTCCAAAATTCTTTGTGGAGCGACAGGCGACTTCCCTGTCATTCCGCCGGCTCTGCCTTACGGTTGAAGCGGTTCATCGCCGCCGCCGGACCCTCCTTCAAAATCACTCCCACCGCTTCCGCGGCATTGTCGAGCACTTCGTCGACAACCTTCAGCTGCGCCTTGCGGAACGGCGTGAGCACAAATTTCACGCCGTCTGCGATCTTGCGATCCGGCGCAATCCCCAGCCGGATGCGCAGAAACTCATCCGTGCCTAGCGCGCCCAGGATGGATTCCATCCCGTTGTGTCCCGCCGAACTGCCCCGCAGCCGGATGCGAAGCGTGCCCAACGGCAAGTCCAGTTCGTCGTAAATCACGATCAGGTCCGATTTCACGTCGGCCTGATACTCGGCCAGCAGTTCCCGCACCGAAAGCCCGCTCAGGTTCATGAACGTTTCCGGCTTGGCCAGGATCACCGGATGCCCGGCGATCACAGCCCGCGCGGTCAGCGCGCGGCACTGGCGATTCCTGACTTCCACTCCCAGGTTGTTGGCGATCCGATCGATCGTCAGAAAACCAAGGTTATGGGGCGTGAACTGATACTCGATTCCAGGATTGCCCAAACCGATAATCAGTTTCACAAGATCAGCTCTTGGCTTCTAGCTCCTAGCTAAGAAAGGCTAGAAGCTAGGAGCTTATTTTTTCTCTTTCTTCTCAGCCTTCTCGGGCTTGCCTTCCGGCTTCGCCTCGGCCTCGCCCTCACCCTCAACTTCCTGCTTGCCCTTCTTGATGACCTCGGGTTCCGCCGGAGCCGCAGCCGCAGCTTCCGCCGCCGCCTCAGGTGTGGCCACCACTTCTTCCTTCACCGACGTCATGTGCGCGACCATGCGGTCTTCGTCTGTGATGAACTTGAGCTTGTCGCTACGCGCCAGGTCCTTCACGCGCAAGTCCACACCGAACACGAGATGGCTGATGTCCGCTTCAATGGACTTCGGGATATCAGCCGGCAAGCATTCGATCTCGATTTCGCGCAGCAGTTGCTCAAGAATGCCGCCCTGCGTCTTCACGCCTTCCGCTTCGCCCTTGAGGATGATGGGAACCGTGACCGTCAGCTTCTTGTCCATCGCGATGCGCTGCAGGTCGACATGAAGGAGCTTTCCCTTGATCGGCTCGAATTGCCAATCGACGATCATGGCCTTCACCCGATCGCCGCCCATAGCGAGGTCGAAAATCGTGTTGTGTCCGCTCTCCGAGTGCAGGATGCGCAGCACCTGCCGGGGATCGACTTCGATCACCGACGCGTCTTTCCCGGCGCCATACACCACGGCCGGCACCTTCCCCGCCGCGCGCACGCGCCGTGCCGCATTCTTGTTGCCCGGTTCGCGCGTCTGCGCTTCCAGAATGTTCACTTCCGCTGCTGTAGCCATAATTCCGTTTCCGTCCTTCTTAACTGAACAGTTTGCTGACCGAAGTCTCCTCGTGAATGGACTGGATGGCCCGTCCAATCAACCCGGCAATCGTCAGCACCTTGATTTTCGAAACCTGCTTCGCCTTGTCGCTCAGCGGAATCGTGTTCGTAACGACGACCTCCGCGAGCGGCGAATTCACAATGTTCTCGATGGCCGGCCCTGACAGCACCGGGTGTGAGCAGCACGCATAGACTCCGAGGGCGCCATTATTGAGCAGCGCCTGCGCCGTTTTGACCAGCGTTCCGGCCGTGTCGATCAGGTCGTCGATCACCAGACACGTCCGGCCATTGACGTCGCCGATCACGTGCATCACTTCGGCCACGTTCATCTCGACGCGCCGCTTGTCGACGATGGCCAGCGCCGCGTCCATTTTCTTGGCGAAGAACCGGGCCCGCTCCACGCCGCCCGCATCGGGCGAGACTACCGTCAGGTTCGGCAGTGCCAGCTTCTTGAAGTAGTCCACCAGCACCGGCGATGCGAACAGGTGATCCACCGGGATATTGAAGAATCCCTGCAGCTGCATCGTGTGCGGATCGATCACCAGCGCGCGATCCGCGCCGGCGGTCGTCAGCAGATCGGCGACCAGCTTCGACGAGATCGGCACGCGCGGCTTGTCCTTGCGGTCCTGGCGCGCGTAACCGTAGTACGGAATTACCGCCGTGATGCGCCGTGCGGACGCGCGCTTGAGCGCGTCGAGCATCAGCAGTAATTCCATCAGGTGCGAATCCACGGGATGGCAGGTGGGCTGCACGACGAAAACGTCGGCGCCGCGCACGTTCTCCTGGATCTGCACGTAGGCTTCGCCGTCGGCAAAGCGCGTGACCATCGCCTGCCCGCGGTTCATGCCGAGGAAAGTGCAGATCTCATCGCACAGCGCTTCGTTCGCGGTTCCGCAAAAAATCTTGAACTTGTCATCCACGCGGGAGCGCTGGGGCTTGCGTTCCGGTTTCTCGTCCGCCATCGGCTTTTTTTCCGTCTTCTCTGCGGTCGTGATTGCTGTGGCCATAGTTCAGGTCTCGGCTGTCAGGTGACAGGTCACAGGGTCTGGTCTCGAAGTTTCCTGAGACCTGATACCTGTCACCTGTGACCTGCTTTTCTGGCTGGGCCGCTAGGATTCGAACCTAGACAAAGTGCTCCAAAGGCACTTGACCTACCATTAGTCGACGGCCCAGTAAAGCCAGTTGCTGGTTGCTAGTTTCTGGTTTCTAGTGGATTGAGCCACTACTATGCCCGATTTTGCGCCTGCAAGAAACGAGAAACTAGAAACCAGAAACTGCCAGCCGTTTCCAATACTGTGCCCGCGCCAGCGTCGCCGTCGCTTGAGCCTTCAACCCCTGCTTTCGCAGCGGGACCACCGCTTTCGCCGCTGCCTCGCGAGTTCGGAACAACCCGTATAAAGTTGATCCGGAACCAGATAGCGAAGCATATGCCGCGCCGGCTCGCTCCAACGCACCTTTGATGTCACGCAGTTCGGGATATTGCGGAAAGACGACTCGCTCGAAGTCGTTTTCAATCCCGGTACGGACAAGGTCGAGAAGGAGACTCCCGGCCCGGCTCCCGCCCTTGGCAGGAGCACCGGCATGCGGCAAATCTTTTTTCGCTAACATCAGCCACGTCGACAGCGCGCGGCCAACCTCTAGTAGTCTATCGGACGCATGGGAGTGCGTCAATTGATCTCGCGTAGCAATGGACGCCTTCATCCGTTCTCCCGAGGCCAACGCATCCCAATCCGCAAACGCCTTTGGAGTAGACACTCCAATCTCCGGAGTGACCACAACGAGCGGTATCGCCGGCAAATCCGGCATAGGATAGACTTCCTCGCCGCGCCCGACTCCGAGCGAGGTACCTCCCACCAGAAACTGCGGCAGGTCTGACCCCACATCGGCCGCGATCCGCAGGCGTGCAGCTTGCGACAGCCGCTTCTTCAGCGCCCGCTCCAGCGCGAGCATCGTCGCGACGGCATTCGACGACGCTGCGCCCAATCCGCCTTGGACCGGCAAGCGCTTCTCGATCTCGATGGTGACTTTGCCGGCCGCGTCGAGTTCATCCATCACGCGCTCGGCGATGCGATGGCAGGTGTTGGTCTTGTCACAAGGAACACGCGGGTCGGCACAGACGATCTCGATCCCAGTCCCGCGCGCCACGCGAACGCGAATGACATCATGCAGCGCGATCGTCTGGTAGATCGTGCGCAGGTCGTGAAATCCATCCGCGCGCGCGGCACCGACGTAGAGCCCGAGATTGATCTTGGCAAACGACCGAACCGTGACCGTCATGAAGCGGGAATTGTAAGCGAAGTAGGGAAAACAAGTCAGAAGTCAAAACTGTCGCTAATTCTTCTGCAGGGTCGCGTCCAGCGTCAATTCCGACCCGACCGTGATCGTCATCTCTTTCGTCCAAGGCCTGTAGCCGGGCTTCTCGACGCGAAACGTGTGCTTGCCCGGGGGCAGGTTGATCTTGGCTGGGGTGTAGCCCATGGAGTCGCCGTCGACAAACACTTCCGACAGATACGGTGTTGACCGAACCATCACTGTGCCCACATTCAAGGGGGGTGGCGGGGACTGGGGCACCACCTCGGACCGGGCCCGGTCGTCCGCAGTTTGCGAGGGTTGGGCGAAGCCGGTCATCGACTGGGCTGGGGCCTCGATCTGCTCCAGGCCCTTCTTCTCGTCGGCGGTCAGGGGCTGCATGGGGCGGACGGGCTTGCGTTTGGTGATGTGGAGGTTCACGTCGCCGGTCGGGCCGCGCACCAGCATGGAGTCGCCGGTGATCTGCACTTTCACCGGATAGTTCGTCGTCCACTCTTCGGGTGGCGGCGACTCCTCGGACGTGGGCTGGTAGTTGCCGGTCACCAGTCGATCGCCGACGTGCACCGACACGGTGTAAGTGACTTCGTCCTGCGTGATGGGAGTGTTGACGACCCAGGCTTGGGTCTTCGTGTTCACGGATTTGGTGACGTCGGCGATGCGACCGTACTGCCAGGTGTCAGCGGCGAGGAGCGAACAACTGCTCAAAGCCAGGGCGACGACGAGGAACAGGCGGCGCATTGTCTACTAGTTTACTCGGATGAGGTCCCGAAAATCAGAAAATGCGGCGCGGTCAGGAGGCCCGGGCGGTCTTCATCCGCTCCAGGCGGGCGCGGTTTTGTTCGCGTCTTTCGCTGACCGAGACGACCGAGCGGCCCAGGGCGGCCAGGCGGCCCAGTTCCTTCTGGATTTCCTGCAGGCGTTCATGCCTTTGGCCGTGGGCGATCTGGTCTGCGGTGCGCGAGGCCTTATCCAGACGGTACTGCTGGTTGAGTTCCTGGATCTGAGCGATCTCCGCCCGCAGCGCGACAATTTTGTTTTGGAGAACTCTCAAGTGATCCATAGGGTCAGGATATACCAATCTCCGGGGAGCCCCCGAAATTGAATCGGGGTAGTTATCTTTGCGGCCAGACCGAATGGGCCTGCTACTGGTGAGATGCTGGGTCGCGGGAGAATTGTCCTATTTCTTTTCTGTCGGTTGCAGCGGCTGCGGGGCCTCTTTCCGGTTTCGGGACTGCCGGCGTCGCCCCAGTTTACCAGTTGGTACCGGGCGTACCCCTCCCCCCTCCCCCTTCCCGAGGCAAAATATCTGGAATCAGCAACTTAGCCGATGCAATCCGGGCAAAATCTTCCGAACAAAGGACTTATACGTAAAATATTCCGGAATAAGGACTTAGGTGTGCACGGAGCTGGCCCGTCCCTTCGCTATGTTGTCAATGAGCTATTGATTCGCGTCTATTCATTATCTTCTAGCGTTGGAAGGTCTGTCAAGGACCCGGCTGGCACAACGACTTGATCCACAGGTCCTTGATCCACAAGTCAGGGTTGGGACGTGAGTTGCGTAACAGCCTCACAGCAAGAGACCCACTGGCTGACGCTCAGGGCAAGCCCTGGGTCACGGAGCTACGGTACACTCGCCCGATGATCCGCCAGAAAATGATCCGCCAGATCGTGCCGCTGTTTTTCACCACCGACATCCCCCGAACCCTCGCGTATTACAAAGACAAGCTCGGCTTCGAGTGTCTGGGCACCTGGCAGGACCCGCCCGAGTACGCCATCGTGGCGCGAGACGGGCACGCGATTCATTTCCGCTGCGCCGAGCCGCCCACCGCCAATCCGGACAAGTACGCCGACGAACTGCTCGACGCCTACCTCCACGTGGAAGATGCCGACGCACTCTACGCCGAGTACGCCGCCAAGTCGGTGGAGTTCACCCGCGGCCTCGCGAACATGCCGTGGCACTCGCGAGAGTTTGTCGTCAAGGATTGCGACGGGCGGCTGCTGGCGTTTGGGGCAAGGGTGTAGCAAGTATGTTTGTCCGGTCAGCAAGCCACTCAACGGAAGGCATGTTCATTAGAGTTCCTAACGATCGTGAAACGATTCGACCGTGGCCCGCACCATTCTGAACAAGCAACGGATTCCAGCAATGGGGGAGCCATGGAATACAAAGAACTGCCGAAGCCGATTTCGGCTTCAGAAGCCGTCAAATCCTCAGGGACCGAAATCCGCGTTCCAGATGGTGCCTCGCTCACAATCGGTCCATTTGAACGCCAATACGCAGAATTATTCCGGATCGCGCGCATCGAATCCTTCAGCGATCTTCACACTCTCGGCTTTCTCCCCCGAGAGTTCCGAGAAGAGCAAGTCGTACAGGCGTTTCGTTCGGACGAGCGCGCCTTTCGTGAGGCGAAATCCGGGCAGCCGCGCGCGTCGGTCAGTCGAACGACATCCGATTGCCGCTGCGGCGAACACTCCGGTGCGCCAGTGCTCGTCCGCCGCGACTTCCAGAATCACCTCATCGATCTGCTTCAACCGGCGGTGCGGCAAACGCTCACGGCAGACCATCCTCTGATCACTCACACCTATCGACATACCCGGTTGTTCCTGAGCAAGCGGATAAGTCTTGTCGGGATGTACAGCATCGATGATGTTTACATTGGCGATCACGCCACTCTGACCAACACCGCGACCGTGCAGGTTTTTTTTGCCCGGAACATTGAGATCGGGAAGGAAGGCCGGCTGCGGTTCCTTGGGGGGGCGGTGAAAGTACGTTGCAAGCAAGTAAGTGGACCCGCTCCCGATTACCTTCGCGTCTACGTGCCGGGACTGGCGCAAGAGTTTCTTGCAAGGAGGCCTGCATGAGCATCGCACACATCGAAGTGAATGGCGGCGACATGAACGACGTTCCCGGGAAGCCGGGGAAAGCGTTTTCACCTGCGGAACCGCCGCAGGCCCAGGGAGCGAATTGCAACTGGCTCGATGACGACTGCGCGCAGTACGGAATCGATGGAGGCAATGGGGCCAACGGCGTGGACGGCGTCGGGGGCGGCCGCGGCGGTAATGGCGGCTCGATAGATTTCGAAACTGACATCATCAACGGCGCCGTCCAATTCCATGCCCATGGAGGCCAGGGCGGCCACGGCGGCGACGGAGGCGACGGAGGTGATGGCGCCAAAGGCGGAAAAGGCGGAAATGGAAACGACTGCGAATTCGGCCTTGTCGGCGGCGCGGGCGGTAACGGAGGAAACGGCGGGCGAGGAGGCCAAGGCGGACGCGGAGGGGATGGTGGCAGCATCCTGGTGCAGTGCCGCATCGACAACTCGACCAACAGCGATCCGCTGGACGCCAACGGCGGCGGCGGCGGAAGGGGCGGGAGCGGCGGATTCGGCGGGGCGGGCGGCGACGCCGGAGATCAAGGCGACACGACTGGATACTTCGAATCGAGCAGCGATTGCCCGTTTCCGGGCATTCAGCGGATGAATGGGCAACCCGGCCAGCCTGGGCCTTCGGGCGGCAGCGGCGATGGTGGAAACGGCGGATCAGTTGCGCTCCTGATTACGCGGTGAAACGCAGTTTCGACCCAAGTACGCCGACGAACTGCTCGACGCCTACCTGCACCTGTGAAGATACGGACGCGCTCTACGCCGAGTACGCCGCCAAGACGGTGGAGTTTACCCGCGGCCTCGGCAACATGCCCTGGCACTCGCGAGCGTTTGTCGTCAAGGATTGCGACGGGCGGTTGCTGGCGTTCGGGGCGAGGGTGTAGGCGGTTCTTTTTTCGTTCCACGAACTCACTAAACGGAAAGAGCGAGTTGAATGGAGCACCCCGGTCCTACCCACCTAATCCTGTATATTGCAATTCGTGGATCTCGCCGAAATTCGTCGTCTAGTAATTGTGGCAATGTTCTCGGACGACATCCTGTTTGAGAAATTGGTTCTGAAAGGCGGGAACGCTATTAGCCTGGTTTATCGCTACGGTGCTCGTGGTTCGCTAGACGTGGATTTCTCGATCGACGGTGAGTTTGGCGATCTCGATGACACGGCAAAACGAATATCTAGAGCCCTTGCGGACCGTTTTGCGGCGGCTGGATTCGTTGTATTCGACTATACGTTTGGTCCAAGGCCCCAAGTGAGAGGAGAGGTAGGCCCAACGTGGGGTGGTTACCGCATTCAGTTCAAGATAATCGAGCGCAAAAAGTTTGAGGAGCTAGGCGGCGAACGCGAGGCAATTCGTCGGGCTGCCGCCGTAATCGGACCCGAACAGCAGAGAACATTCACGATTGACATCAGCAAATGGGAATACTGCGAAGGTAAGGTGGAAGCCGTACTCGATGAGTTTACAATTTACGTATATTCCCCCGCCATGCTGGCCATCGAAAAGATCCGTGCCGTCTGTCAGCAGATGGAGGAGTACCAACTCCGTTCTCAAAAAACCGCGAGGGCGAGAGACTTCTATGATGTCTATGTCATTCTGGAAGAATCAAGGATTGATTTGGCTGCCGCTGTTAACAGGGATCTAATACGCGCAATATTTGCGTCGAAGGAGGTTCCTATTCAACTCATGGGACTGATTGGCAACTATCGAGAATTTCATCGCCTTGACTGGCCTTCTGTGGAATCAACAGTCGCAGGGACTCTGCAGCCATTCGATTTCTATTTTGACTATGTGGTTCAGTTGGCGCGCAATCTAGAAGCCTTTGGGGAAGAATAACCGCCACTTCGGGTCATACATGCGGTCTTTGATCCCATAGGTTAGGTAAAAGTCTAGCGTAGTTCCTAAGGCGAGCAGCCTCTTCGTTCGGTTCTCCTCGTAGCCGGCCCGATCCATGTAAAGGCCTATTGACTGGTGATATGGGTACACGTAATCGAGCTTCTTTAGCGTCGCAATGAGTGTGCTGACAGAAATTCTGTCTTTGGCTGTTCGGTATGCCTCTAGGACTTGGTAGATTCCGCCCGCATAGTCCGGTCGAACAGCAATATCAATGAGGGTCCTCTCAATTCGCGTTACATCTACGTCTTCTCCAGTTTCGACCTTGACGGGGCCGACCTCGAGCCGATCCGTGTACTTGCCACTCAAGAGAATGATTGTTGAGCCCTCGTGAGTAAAAGAGTACCGCGATTTTCGCTGTTGCCCAGAAAAAGCGCGATCGAGATTCTCTTGGATAACAGGAGAGCCAGAACGGGGCTTCACGCTCTGCTCTTTGTTTATGTAGATCGTCCGTGGGATCTGATTGGTTAAGCCGTGCAAGAAAACGGCGCTCCCGTGAGACAAGAAGGCATTCGGTCGCAAAGAGACTGCCACGGCAAAAGGCGAGGCTTTCCCCCACACGTAACGCGTGACGGACCGATAGTTCTCAGAGATCACCGGAACGACCGAGAGTTTCGCCTCTGCAACCAAGAACTCAATGAATTTGTCGGTTACAACGTAGTCTGGGATGTTCCAAGCGCTTCGATTCCGATCTAGGATGTCAGCGAGAACTTCGCGTGCAAACACCCGCTGCCGCATCTCCTCGAAATGCCGCAAAATCTCGGGCAGGGCAACTGAAATACGAGATGGATTCTTAGGCATCGATGTTTGGTATATATACCGAAAGCGCTCCAGATTCAAGTCCTCGTATGGCAGTAGGTATATATACCTCATGTAATACCAAACATCCAAATCTGGCCTTTATCAGCAATGATTCTTTGAGTTTACAAGATGACTCTAGCAATGGCTGTAGTAGGTATATATACCTACTACAGCTACTGCTGACGTTGGAGCAAATAGCCCAAAGGGCGCGGTCGCTCGCGCCCTCTGTTCATCATCGCCTGTAGTGGTGCCGCTGGGAGCCGTCATAGAGGCCGGTTCGCAGGCAGCACTTCTTAAAATCTGCGCCCTGATCCGCAGGGGCACGGATCGTTTCGTCCGAGTTTCTCGTGCAGTTCCTTGTCTCCGTGGACGACGCGGTATCCGCGCTTCACTCCGCTTTCAGACGGGAACCCTTTTCCGCCGCTTGCTCGTGGGTTCGTAGAAAGAAGTCGTTCTTCACGGGAGTTTCTCCTTTTCGATGGATTTGCCCGTCACATCGCCAAAGGGAGAAGCTCGCAAGTGCTATTGCATTTTAACCGGCGGATGGCCCTCTTCATCCTGTGCTGAAGTACAGCCACGCAACGCGGCCGGGGGGCTTGGGGCCGGTGTGGGGACTCCAGAGTCGCCAGCCCGCCTCCAGAAACAAGGATTGCAGCGGGTGCGTGGGGTCGTCGCCCGGCCTCCAGTGCCCATAATGGGTGTGGGAGAAAAGGATTGCGTTCTCTTTCATTCTCGCAGCCAGCGCGGCCAGCGCCGTGGGCCTGCGTTCCGGCTCGAACAGCTGCAGCATGCGCCGCTCGATGACGACGTCGAATGGCCCCGAGCATGTGCTGGAGTCAAGGATGTCGCCCAGGACAAATTGCACCTGTCCGCCTTCGCCCCTCCGGTGACTCCCCAGATTGAATTCGTAATCCTGGGGACCGAACGTCCACGTCTGCGCGAAATTTGTTGCCACAGGAGACCGGTCCAGCGCTGTGGCGTCGAATCCGGCTTCGGCAAAGGCGCGCGGCTCTTGTGAGATGCCGTTTCCGGCACAGAGCACGGACCGCATCCCGAGCCCAGTCATAACTGCAGCCAGGTCTCCGCCGTGGTTCATGAAATCAAAGAGCGCAGGAGTAAGTCCGTGACGGATCTGATCGGTCCAATACTTGTCCCATGCCGCGATATCGTCAATTGTGCAGGGGGGACGTAACCACTCAAGATCATCATCGGCTTCGACCTTGACTCCTTTCAGCGAAAGTCGCCTTCCCGTGAAGACGAGCGTCTCGTGTGGTTCGGTTGCACCCATCCGAAACAATCTTTTGAGAAAGGAAATCACGCCAGAACGATACTCCTGACCGAGGCGGATTCGGAAACGAAATAGAAAGGACCGGCGGGTGCCCAAACGTCTCGCGGTTTTCGAGACGTGCGTAATCCCAGGACAAGAGGGCGCGATGGCTCGCGCCCTATGTTCTTCATCGGCTGTAGTGGTGCCGTTGGGAGCCGTCATACTGGCCGGTTCGCAGGCATCACTTCTTCAAATCTGCACTCCGATCCGCATGGGCAAAGGTCGTTGCGGCCGAGTTTCTCGCGCGGCTCCTTGTTTTCTTACGCGACGTCGCCGTGGACGACGCGGTCGCGGTACTTCACACTGCCTTCAGACGGGAACCCTTTCCGCGGGCGCCCCCATCGCCTGCCTCGGAGAGCGGCAACCATCCCGCATCTCAAGCAGGTAGGCCGTCAGGGGATGTTGATTGTGATCGCTGTTCCAAACGGGCCGGGCGCTTGGAAGTCCTTCCAGCATCGGCCGCTGCCTCCGATCTCTCCGCAACCGGCGCCGTCAATGGCTCCGAATTCGAGCTCGTAGGTTCCTGTCGCGATCGGGCCTACGACGACCCTAAATGTGCCATTGCCATGAATGTCGGTCATGACAACACCTAACGGCACCTCAGTGTAAGTTCTCGTCACACCCTGCCGGCTCAAAAAGGGACACGTGCCGACATAGATTGATGGGAACTGACCCCAGGTTGCGGGAAAGGTGGTACAGAAAATCGTCGCCGAGACCTGATAGAGCTTGTTGGGCGTGGCGCCAACCAGGGTGAAGGTCAGTGCTAATTTGCTTTTTTCCGGAATTACCGTCCAACTGATCCAACTCTTCTTGTGGTTGAGAGGTTCATTGAAGAAGTCCCAACCAGCCGTCCACTTCTGTCTGGTCGCCTGTGCAGAGGCGAAGCTGGCGGACAGAAACAAGGTCACGAGTAACCAGAATGCTTTTTTCATGGGATCCTCCTGCTGGGGAACCGCAAGGCACAGCCGGTCTAGCAGGCCGGAGGCATGCGCCTGCGTGAAATGTCTGCAAGGCTACTGCAGGCTGCGGTTGTGAAGTTCCTCCCTGACCGTGAGAGGACTCAATTGGGCGAAGGGGCCCGTTCGCCTCAGTGTGCATACCGTCCGCCGGTGTGCAACTTTGGAAAGCGAGACAGATTCAGTCGATTCCTATTGACCGGGAATATCAGTGAGGTTGATCACATTCGAGTGTGGCCGGGGGACCGCCAACGGAGTCGTATTCAAGGTGACTCCGCAGTAAGACGTTGGGCCTACCAGGCGTACGCTGAACTCTTTCGCCCCTACGGGGCTCTCCCAAATCCCGAACGCTACCCACGGCTTGCGCCGTGGGCTGCATTCTTGCGCCGCTTTGCGGCTGAGGGCGGGCAGGAATGCCCGCCCCACACCAACCTCGGCGGACGGGCCAGGCGCCCGCCCTCACATGATCTCCACTTTGCTACACTCCCTGCGTGCCGACTGTCACCTATCTGGAGGCCATCCGCCAGGGAATCTGGGAGGAGATGGAGCGCGATCCTTCCGTGTTTTGCCTGGGCGAAGACATTGGTGTCTATGGCGGGGCGTTCAAGGTCACCGACGGATTCATCGATCGCTTTGGGCCGGAGCGGGTGATCGACACGCCGATCGCGGAGATGGCGATTGTCGGCGCGGCGTTTGGGGCGGCGCTGACGGGGATGCGTCCGGTGGCGGAGTTTCAGTTTATGGACTTCATCGGATGCGCGTTCAACCAGATCGTCAACATGGTGGCCAAGGCGCACTACCGGTGGGGAGCGCCTGCGCCGCTGGTGATTCGCGGGCCGAGCGGGGGGAACGTCCATGGCGGGCCGTTTCACTCGCAGAACCCGGAGATGTGGTTTGTGCATGCGCCGGGGCTGAAGGTGGTGTGTCCGGCGACGGCTTACGATGCCAAGGGGCTGATCAAGGCGTCGATTCGGGACAACAATCCGGTCATTTTTTTTGAACACAAATATTTGTATCGCCGGATTAAGGAAGACATTCCTGCTGAGGATTACGTGGTGCCTTTGGGGAAGGCGCGCGTGGCACGGGAAGGCCGGGATCTCAGCGTGATTACTTACGCGGCGATGGTGCACACGGCGCTGGAAGCGGCGGAGATTCTGTCGAAAGACGGGATTGAGATGGAGGTAGTCGATCTGCGGACGGTGTCGCCACTGGATCGCGTCGCGATCGCGGCTACGGTTCGGAAGACGAACAAAGTGATGATCCTGCACGAGCACTCGCGGACGGGCGGGCTGGCGGGGGAGATTGCGGCCATCATTCACGAAGAGGCGTTCGACGATCTGGATGGGCCGATTGTGCGGCTGGCGTCGCTGGATACGCCGGTGCCGTTCTCTCCGCCGCAGGAAGAGTTCTTCTTGCCTCAGGTGAAAGACGTAGTGCGGGAGGCGCGAAGGCTGAAGGCGTATTAGATCGCTTCGTCATCAAACCTGAGCGACGCTCGCAGCGTTCGATATACTGACCCTTCTCCAAGGGGGACCTCATGCGGAACTTCGTGCTGGGCGTGATTGTTACGGTGCTGATCATCATCATTGGCGGCGCCGGCGTGGTGCTGTTGGGTCTCGCGCCGACAAAGGCGGATAGTGCGGCTCCGCGATGGGAAATGCACATTATGCACACGGCGCTGGATCGCGCGATCGAACGGAACGCGCCGCGAGTGAACAATCCTGTCCCGGCTACGGACGAGAACCTGATCGAGGGCATGAAGATCTATGTCATGTCGTGCGCGGAATGCCACGGCGGTCTGGACCGGAAGCCGTCGGCGATGGCGCACTCCTTCTATCCGTCGGCGCCGGGTTTGATCTTGCGTCCGCTGGACGATCCGGAGTGGCAGGTGTTCTACGTGGTGCGGACGGGGGTCCGCAATACGGCGATGCCGGCGTGGAGCAAGACGATGTCGGAAACCGATATGTGGAAGGTTACGACGTTTTTGACGCGGCTAGAGAAGCTGCCGCCCGCAGTGCAGGAGTACTGGCAGAAATCGGCGGGAACGACGCCACCGGCCGAGGGAACAGAGAAGCACGATCATGCGCATCACGACTAGCGGTTCTTCTGCAGAATCCCGGTAAAAATAACTTACTGCCCGTCAGCTCTGGTGAAGTAGGGATCCTTCGACTCCGCGGCGGCTTCCGCTTCGCTCCGCCGCCACTGCGCTCAGGAAGACGGAGTTGGAGACGCTTCCCGAGAGTGCAACTAGGTGGACGGGTAGGTGAAGTTGACGGTGATCACCGTGTGCGCCTCTACCGGGCGGCCGTTGACGATGCTGGGGCGGAAGCGCCACTGCTTGACGGCGGTGATGGCGGCTTTGGCGAGGACGAAGTATCCGCGAACGAGTTTCACATCCTGGACGCTGCCGTCGGGCCCGATGACAGCCTGCAATACAACAGCTCCCTGGAGTTTCTGAGCTCGCGCTTCCTGCGGATAAGCAGGATCCACGGTGTGGATTGCCAACGCTCGAGCTGCGTCCTCGGTCAGGCGGATGGAGTCGCCATCTTGCGACGCGATCAGCGAAACGGGAGGCGGCGTAGAGACGGGCATGATCTGTCCCGGGGTGACGGTCAATGAGGGCGGAGGAGTAATGGGGGCCGAGGCTCGGAGGCTGTCGGGAAGCGGCCCATGCGGTACACGCGCGGGCAGGGGGTCGACGTGCAGTTCGGGCGTGGGCAGCGGAAAATCGAACGGCGGATGCAGGTGGTAACCAGCCTCGGGGACTTCGATTCCGGCGGACACTACGCCAATGGGCGGCTGCGTGCTTTGCCGGACCGGGGGGCGGTTGAAGTAGGCGTCCTGCTGAGCGTCGGTGGCAATAGAACTGACTGGCTGGGCACCGGAGTGGTTGGTGTAGAAAAGTGCGGCGACCGACTGCCGCAGAACATGGAGTGGATCGCGCGTCGTGGCCAGGTAATGGATGGTGGGACGGGCGGCCCAAAGGAAATATGCCGCCAGTGCCAGCAGCAGGATTGCCGTGGCATTGCGGAGGACCGGAAAAACTCGCGAAGGCGTGGCGCGAACATGTTCGTGAGCGAGACTACCTTCTTCGTCCTCGGAGTCGAGTAGTTCCGCCGGGTGCATTGTTTCCGGCAGGTCGTGGGCAACCGCGACCAGGTTGGGATCTTCTTCGGCCGGTGCCGCGGTTTCCTGAATGGGGGGACGATCGAGGGAGGCATCCGGGTCGGTTGCGAATGCGGCAGAATGCAGTTGCATCTGCTGGCGGGCCTTGGCGAGCACGGCGCGGGCTTCGTCGGCGGCAATCGGGCGGTAGATGAGGAAATCGAGACGATGCTCGCGCTCCTCTTCCGGAGAAGGATCGCCATCGACGATGGCCAGGGCGACCGCGTTCCGGTTGGGTCCCGACTCGCGGGCTCGTTTGAGGAGAAACCCTGCCTCTGGCTGATCGACCCAATCCGTGATGATGCAAGCGAAGGGTTGCTTAGTTCCCTTCTCAATGGCAGAGAAGATGTCGGAGCAGACTTCGGCACGGATGCCGGCCTCCTCGAGGACAGGGGAAAGCGCAGCACCGGTGTCCGGATTCCTCGAAAAGAAAAGGGCGCGGAGAGCCATTGCAGAACAGAGTAGCGAGGATTGCAGTGTAAGGGCAGGTAACCAGCGGTGCAGTACCTCGGGAGGAATTCGGAAGTTGATAGAGGAAAAGGGACTTGTACCGTCAGGCAGTGACTTTGGTCATCATGCGCGCGCATGCCTTTCGCTGAGGTGGCATCGCTGACGGGACTCCGGTGTCGAATCTGCAGAGACCCAGCGCTAGGCTAAGGGAGCGCCGTTACGCGGCCTGATCCACCGCAGCGGTAAGCGCCTGCGCCAACCCACCATCAAGCGGCAAGGGTCAATTCCAGCGAACTATAGAAGCTGCTTCGCATTCTCCGCCGCGTCCGGGCGCAGGCTAGATCTCGGTCCATTCGCCGGAGAGTTCGTGGCGGAGCTTCTCAGTCTTTTGCTGGATCGTTCGCTGCGACTCCTGCAGTCTGCGTTGCGTTTCCTGGAGTTTCTCCTGAGCCTTTTTCCAGCAGTCGCTGCCCTTTTGCTGGACTTTCTCGATCGCAGGGTTCAAGCGGGCGAGTTCCTGGTTAACCCGGGTAAGTTCCATAGCTGCCTGCGCGCTCAACTCGGGAAACTCGAAACTCTCTTCCATCAAGAGACCGGAATCTTTCCGGCTGGGCAAGGTGAGATTCAGATTCTGTTCTTTCTTGTCACGGATCACGGTCACGGTCACAGTGGCGCCCGAGGTGTCCCGCAAAGCGCGGGTGAAGTCGGAAGTGTCGTGGACCGTCTGTTTATTGACGCGGACGATGACGTCACCGGCGCGGAATCCGGCTTTCTCGGAGCGGCTTCCCTTTTCCACGGAGCGGATCAACACGCCCTTGCCGTCTTTGACTCCGAAGAACTCACCCAGTTGAGGAGTGATGTTTTCGACCATGAGTCCGCTGCGCGGCGAGGCGTGGGCAATGACGACGGAGACGGGGATGTCAAGGTCGGCGATGACCGGCATGGCCGGCATTTCGAACTTGAAATCCTGGGGCATGTAGCGTGACGCGAGGGCCTTGCTGCGATTGGCGAGCTGGACCTTGATGGTCTGGGGCTGGCCGTCGCGGCTGATGCCGAGTGCGACAACGCGTCCGGCAGGAGTTTCGCGGATCATGCGGCGGAGTTGCGCCGCGCTCTCGACGGAGGCGCCATTCAGGGTCAGGATGACGTCGTGTTCCTTGAGGCCGGCCTTACCGGCGGGCGCGTCCTGGTCCACCATGGTGACCTCGGCGCCTTGCTCTTCCTTGAGCTTGAGGGCGCTGAGACGCTCGGAGGTGACGTCGGCGATGTCGACGCCCAGGTACGAGGACCCGCCTCCGCCTTCTTCTACGCCGTAGCCCCAGCTCCAATTCTCACCCGGTTTGTCATAGGGGACTTCTGCGGCAAATGCGGTGACCGACAGCGTGAACAGCGCCAAACCAAGCACGATGCGATGGGTCATGGGCCCTCCTCAACAGCAGTTCTGAGTTCTCAGTTACCGCTATATCCTGACGATCCCAGTTCTCGACAAATTCCCGCACCGAGACGCTAGCGACTGGCGCGGAGAAACGTAATGTTGCCGGAGTTTGTCCGGATTTTCAGCACCGGGCCGCCGCCATTCAGCTGGCCTTCAGCGGTTACCGTCTTCGGCCCCCACTGTCCACCTTCACTACTGACGTGGATGTCGGGGAAGTCGTTGGCGCGGATGCTGTGGCCGTTGGCCAGCTCGATGGCCGCGCGAATGGAGACGGAGAGATCGCCGGAGAGATAAACGGTCACATCGCCGGCGTTGGTCTCGAGCACGGAATCGGTGCGCTCTCCGGAAGCCAGGAACTTGGCGACAATCCCCCCGGCACCGGTTTCGGCCCGGGCTGAGGGGACACCATTCAATTCAATGCAACCGCCGCCCGTATCCGCTCGCACCAGGCCTTTGGCGGAGCCGAGGCGAATACTGCCGCCGCCGGTTTCGATGATCGCACTGCCGCCGAGATCGCCGAGATCGACGCTGCCGCCGCCCGTGGTGACATGAACGGGTCCCTGACAGCGTTCCACCTGAATATTGCCGGCGCCGGTTTCGACCGTGGCTCCCTGCTGGCAGGAAAGCACGGTGACGGTGCCGCCGCCGCTCTCCGCTTCCAACTTGCCTTTAGCCGAGGCGACTTTGATATTGCCCCCGCCCGTCCGGAGGTTCACATTGCTGCCGCCATTGCCAACATCAATGGTCCCGCCGCCGGTTTCGGCGTCGATGGAGCCAGCGATGTCATCGAGGCGAAGATTGCCGCCGCCGCTCTGTAGTTCGACACGTCCGGCGATTCCAGCGGCCCGGACGCCGCCGTCCTCGGTTTCGATTTTGGCGAGTTCGAGATTGTTGGGAACGGTGATGACAAAGTCTCCGGAAAACTTGCGGCTGTGGCCGCCTTGCCAGTCGCCGACAATCCAGGCGGTATCGCCCCTGGCGTAGGCGCTGATTTTGTAGGACTCGAATTCGCGGCGGGCCTGCTGCTCCGAGGAGGTATAAGCACGACTATGAATGACGTAGGTGATCCCCGGTTGCGAACTGCCCTCGACGCGGACGGCGCCCACGTCAACTTTGACATGCAGAGACTTGGCGGCGCCCAAGGTTCCCGTGATTTCCTGGACCCAGTTGCCGCCTTCGCGATAGACGCGGGTGTCCTGGCCGAAGGCCAGGGCCGCCAGCGCCGCGAGAACTGCGACCGTGCTGGCGAGTTGGAAAATGCGTTTCAAAGAATTTGTCTCCTTCAAATAGTCGTTGGTCGTTGGTCGTTAGCAAAACCGTTGCTTATTACAGGCCGCCGAACGATTAACGACCGACGACCAACGACTGTCGCTTAATCCATTTCCGGTACCTGCGCCAGCATCGCCCGGGCTTGCGAGCGAATGGAGGCGTTTTGATCGGACTGCGATAGTTTCGTTAACACGGAGCGGACGCCGCTGTCCGCTTTCAGAGGCTCAACCAGGTGCAGGGCCTGGTTGCGCACGCCGAGATTGCCATCGTTGACCAAAGCCAACAAGACCGCATCGCGCACGCGCACATCCTGGCGAACAAAGCTGCTCAGGCCGTCGAGCGCTTTGAGACGGACGCCGGGGTTGGTGTCGTTCTGCAGGGAGTACATCAGCACTTCGCGGACATTGGTGTCATTCGGTGCGTGGGTGAGCTGGTCAACGGCATCCATGCGAACACCGGGATTGAAGTTGTTGCGAGCCGCGAAGAGCAGAAGTTGCTGGATGTTCTGATCGTTGAGTGAACCGTGGGCTTCCTGAGTGGAGAGGGTGTTGAACTTGATGTCGACCTGGTCGGAGCCGGGCTGCTGCGTAATGGACTGAATGCCCGTGATGGTGGAGGCGTTGACCGGAGCTGGCGTGTTCGGCGCAGGGCCGAGTTGGCTGACGTCGGTGATGGGCTGCGACTTCATGAAGTTGTAGGTGGCGCCAATGCCGCCACCGAATCCGACGATGAAAATTGCGGCGACCAGCGCGGGGGCCATGCGGACCTGGCGCAGCCAGGCGCCGGGATCGAAGATCAGGCGCTGCCAGAATCCACCCTGCGCGGTGGTTTCGAGCGCCTCCTGGAGGCGCATGCGCGACGCTGCCAGGAGGTTCGGGCTGGGCTCGATAACCGGCTCCTGGGAAAGCGTCGCGTGGAACTTGCGCGTGGCCTTGAGTTCGGCGGCGCATTCCGGGCAGCGGGCCAGGTGCTGCTCGACCTCGTAACGGGCGTCGTCTTCGAGCTCGTTATAAACGTAGAAAATCAGGTTGTCTTGTACCCAGTCACATTTCATAAGTGTCGTCCATCTCGTCGTTCGCTGTTCGCATTTCGCTGTTCGCACAACCAAATCTTTGCGATCAGCGAACGACGAGCAGCGAATAGCGCTTTCATCTCATCTCTGACAGTGCGCTACGCAGTTTCTGCGTGGCGCGGAACAACGTGTTCTTGGCCGTTTCTTCCGTCGTGTTCAACATCTCTCCGACGGTTCGTAATTTGAGCCCGTGATAGTGCTTCAACTCAAAGACCATGCGCTCGCGCGGGGTCAGCTTCGACAGGGCTGCACTGATCTTGCTACCGAGTTCGCGGCGCATCAGATCGCGTTCGGGATTCGCTCCGGCACGGGCATCGGCAACCTGGTCGAGCAGGCTGTATTCTTCGCCGGAACCGTCGACTGCGACGGGCGCGTCTTCTTTCCGGACGTTGCGCTTGCGCAGGTGATCGAGGCACAGGTTGGTGACGATCCGGTAGATCCAGGTGTAGAAGGAGCACTCGAAGCGGAAGCTGCCCAGATTCTTGTATGCCTTCAAGAAGGCATCCTGGTGGATGTCCTGGGCGTCGGCTTCCGATCCGGTAAGGTGGAGGGCGAGGCGGAGAACCGACTGATCGTAATGACGGACGAGAACCTCGAAGGCGGCGCGGTTTCCGCGTTGCGCCTCCCGAATCAACGTCGTGTCGTCGATGCGGCTGCCCTGTGCTGCCACGGAGCCCCTCAAGCTGGGGTTCTGGGTACCGCTTTGTCCCGCAACCCCACTATCGGGAGTTGCGGAAGCCCTGCTGCCCTGTGTTCCCCGGGCCCCGTGTGAGCGCCCCGGACGGGAAAGATCGCCAACCGGAATTGCTGCTGCGAACGAATCGGCCGGCATTTTGCGTCTAATTCCTCTACAAGTGGACCAACCTTGCCTTGCGTGGAAATAGACGGGGCAGCAGCCAGAACGTTAGCAGATTATAGTGACTTGGCCCTTTGTTTGCTTTGCATTAAAACAGGTGCAGGCTGTCGAGTCTGGGTGCGATCAGACAAGGCGGAGACGCATCTCGTTGGTGGGAGCGAATCCGAGCGTTTCATAAAGATGACGGCCTTCGTTGCTGGCGTGGAGGTAGACGGCGCGCAATCCCTGTTCCTTTAACCATCTGATAATAAACAACATAAGCTGCCGTGCGATTCCATGGTGGCGGAATTCCGGCTCGGTGAAGACATTCTGGATCAGGGCGTGGCGGGTGTTCGGGTCGCCGGGGCGGGCAGGCCAGGGTGAGATCAGGACGCCAGCCCCGGCCACGATCTTGCCGTCGGCGGTGTGGGCGAGCCAGGCGCGGTAGGTACCGTCGGCGAGCGCGCAGGCCAGCCAGGGCGCGGTGGCTTCGACCATGGCGTCGAGTTCCGCGTCGGTGCCGTTTCCCATGTCGCGGAACATGCCGCGGCGCTGGTGCAGGATCGTGGCGCAGTCGGATGGAATGGCGACGCGAAAGTGAATGTTGGTCGAGGGCATGGATGCTCCGGACGAAATTCAGTGCCTGGTTTTGAAAGCGTACAATATGAATTCAAGATTCATCGCTGCTTCAAGGGGATTCATGTACGAAGTTACCGTCGAGGACACATTTGCAGCAGGACATTACCTGCGCAATTACAAGGGTAAGTGCGAGAATCCGCACGGACACAACTATAAGGTGCGGGTGACGCTGGCGGGGCAAGAGCTCGACAAGGCGGGGCTGCTGCTGGATTTCAAGGATCTGAAAGATGTGATGAAGCACGTGATTGACCGGCTGGATCATCAGATGATCAACGACCTGGAGCCGTTCACGGTGCTGAACCCGTCGGCGGAAAATCTGGCCAAGTATTTCTTCGACGAGACGAATACCCGGCTGCGCAGCGTGACTAATGGGCGGGTGGTAGTGAGGGACGTCACGATTTTCGAGACGGATACGACAACGGCCCGCTACTCGGAATAAGAGCTTGCGGTCGCCGGCCGCCAGTTGCCAGAAATCAAGAGATGCAGATCACAGAAATCTACAAGTCACTGCAGGGCGAATCCACCTATGCTGGGTTGCCTTGTGTTTTTGTGCGCCTTACGGGGTGCAATCTGCGGTGCTCGTGGTGCGACAGCGAGTTTAGTTTTTATGGCGGACGGAAGATGCCGCTGGAAGACGTGCTGAGTGAGGTGAAAAGACTGAATCCGGGGGGCGGGCTGGTCGAGATTACCGGCGGTGAGCCGATGCTGCAGGAGCGGGAAGTCGTCCCGTTGATGGAACGCCTGATCGACGGGGGCTACAAAGTGCTGCTGGAAACGAGCGGAGAGCGAAAGCTTACGACGGTGCCCAAGCCAGTGATCAAGATCGTGGATGTGAAGTGTCCGCACTCGGGAGAGGCGGATACGTTTGCGGTCGAGAATCTGCAGGCGCTGCTACCGCACGATGAGGTCAAGTTCGTATTGAGCGATCGCACGGACTACGAGTTTGCCCGCGATTTCGTTCGGGAGCACGGGTTGGGGAGCCGGGTGCATGCAATCTTGTTCTCGCCTGCGTTTCAGAAGGATGCCTCCGGTGTTCGTGACACGTCGCATTGCATGCTCGATCCACAACAGCTGGCGGAATGGATGCTGGCGGACGACGTGCCGGCGCGACTCAGCCTTCAGATTCACAAGTTGATTTGGGATCCGGCGGCCAAGGGCGTGTAAGAACCACGCGGGTGCGACTTCATTTGCGTTTGTTCGCTCCGGAATCGCCAATGGGACGAATGAAGTCCTGGTACTCCGGTTTGAAGCCAGTGGCCTTGATCGCCGCCTCGAGCGCGGCGCGAGCTTCGTCGGACTTTCCTTGCGCGCCCAGGTCATGGACGAGGTTGTAGTGGGCGTCCACCAGCAGGGGATCGTATTGGACCGCCTTACGGAGAAGCGGTTCGGCTTCGCGCAACATTCCTTTCTTCGCCAGCGAGACTCCGGTGTCATTCATCAAGGGAGCCAGTGTGGCCGGATCGGAGCCGAGTTGCACGGCGTGGTCGAAACTCTGCATGGCGGCGGGATAGTCTCCGATGCCAAGTAAGACCAGAGCCAGCGTTTCCGCGACAGACTGATTCTGCGGGGCCAGGCGGGACGCAATTTGTGCCTCCGCCAGGGCCTGCTGTGGACGGCCCATCTTGCCGTAGAGATTCGCCAGGTTGTTGTGGTGGGGGTAGGCGTCGGGCGCGAGATGGATGGCGGCGAGGAGATGAGGTTCGGCTTCGCTGAGGCGTCCGCGCTGGATCAGGTAGGTGGCGAGGTTGTCGCGGATGTAGTCGCTATCCTCAACGGCGATGGCTCGAAGGAACAGGGACTCACTGTCCTTCCAGTAGCCGATCTGGCGGATCGTGAGGAGCGCGAGCGCGATGAGCACGGCACAGGTTCCGAGCACAGCCGCCTTGCGACGCCAGGGTACGGTTGCGGCCCATTCCGAGACGGCCCAAATCAGGATGATCACGATTCCGACCATGGGCAGTTCGGTGAATCGGTCCGCCAGCGCTTGTCTGCCGGCCTGGACGATCCCGGAATTCGGCAGCAAGGTGATCACAAACCAACTCCAGCCGACGAGGAGCCACGGCCGGCGGCGGCGCTGCAGAATTGCGAAGGCGGTGATGGCGAGGAGCACGACAGCCGAAGGGATGCCCCAGCGAATGGCAACCTCGGGATGAAATGGGTAGAAACAACCGAGGTCGAGCGGCCAAGCCATCTTGCCTAGATACCGGATGTAGGAAAAAGCGGCGTTCGCCAAGCGAATCGGGAATGAGGCCACCGGTGTGAGCGACATGGCTTGCGACTGTCCCTGCACGGCGAGAAACGTAACTGCTGCGGCGCCTGCCGCGAGCGGGACTTTCTCCAAGCCAAGACGGAAGAGCGAGGCCTGACGCCGCTGCGGCCAGAAATCAAACAGAAATAGGACGATGGGCAGACTGACGGCCGTGGGTTTCGACATCAGGGCCAATAGTCCGCAGCAGGTCCAGGCGGCATAGAGTTTTTTTGACGGCTGGGTTGCGTATTTCAGATAGACGGCGACCGCGGCGAAAAAGAAGAAAGCGCACAGCACATCTTTGCGCTCCGCGATCCAGGCGAACGACTCCACGCGGAGAGGATGGAGCGCCCATAGGAGGCTTCCCAGAGCTGCCGATATCAGGCCCGCGCCGAGACGAGTCAAGATGATGTAGAGCACGGCGGCAGCGAGGGCGTGCAGCAGCACGCTCGTGAAGTGGTGACCGGGCGGCGCAGACCCAAATAGCTCCGTGTCCAACTCATTGCTGAGCCAGGCTACTGGATGCCAATACATGGGGCTCACGGAAGTGAGGGCGAAGACTACGGCCTGTCGCGTCAGACCGTCTGAAGCGGGCTTTTCGGACACGTAGGGTCCGTCGTCGAGGTCGACGAAGGCGTTACGAATGGAGGGAAGTCCGACCAGGAGAACCAACCCGGCAATCAACACGGGGAAGAAAGTCGATATCCGCCGAAGCGGGGGTTTGGCTGCGTCCGGTTCCCGCGATGTGGAAACTGGCGGGGGCGCATTCTCCATTGGAGTTTTTGGTCGCCTGCTTTGACGTCGTGAACGCGCCATCGTCCGGCTCTGAGAGGGAAAGTTCGTTAAAGCACATAGCTTAGCCTAAGACCGGAAAGTCGAGTGGAATGCGAGAAGCGATTGGCTGGCAACTGGCATAAAATCTAAGGACGGACGGCAATTGATCTCGTGGCGCGAGCGATGTCATATACGTCAGCAGGCAAACGGGAGCGTGCCGTCGTACTGCTCAGCGGCGGCATGGATTCGTGCGTTTGTGCGGCGCTGGCGGCGCGGGACTATGACGCGGCGGCGGTACACGTCAGCTATGGACAGCGCACGGAGGTCCGGGAACGACGTGCGTTTGAGGGCATCTGCGACCGTCTTGGAATTCGAGACCGCCTGGTCGTACGCAACGAAGCGCTGCGCGCGATTGGAGGATCGGCGTTGACGGACGCCACGATCGCCGTGCCGGAATCGCATCAAATCGGCGCCGACGTTCCGGTTACGTACGTGCCGTTCCGGAACGCGCATTTCCTCTCGGTCGCAGTGAGCTGGGCCGAGGTGTTGGGGGCGGAGAAGGTGTATATCGGGGCGGTGGAGCAGGACAGTTCCGGGTATCCGGATTGCCGTCCGGCATACTATCGGGCGTTTAATGAGGTGGTGAAGGCTGGCACGAAGGAAGGAACGATCGAGGTGGTTACGCCGCTGATCGCGATGAAGAAAGCGGGGATTGTGACGCTGGGCCTTGAATTGGGCGCGCCCTTCGATTTAACGTGGTCATGCTATCAACGGGAAGATCGCGCTTGCGGCGTCTGTGACAGCTGTGTGTTGCGATTAAGGGCGTTTCGCGCGGCCGAGGCGGAGGATCCGATTCCGTACGCGGAGATGGCGAGCCGGACTTAGAAGTTTTCCGTTTTTCCGTTGCCGAGGAGGCTATCTGGTGTCCTTGGCAGTCGAAAAGCGGAAATCGTAAATTCTGAAGCATTCGTGCCGGGAGGCAAGGTATGAAGAAGCAATTCATTATTCCCCTCATGCTGGTGCTGATGGTCGGACTGTGCGCGCCGCGGGTATTTGCGCAAGCCATGGGCACAGTGAAAGGGGTTTGCAAGGACGCGAACGGTCAACCCATCGTCGGAGCGACGGTGGAATGGGCCGGGACGGAAACCGGGCGTAAGTACACCCTGAAAACCAACAATAAAGGTGAGTATTTTTCTCTCGGCATCAGCCCGGGCAAATACAACCTCAGACTATTGAAAGATGGCCAACAGCTCTTCTTCTTGAATGGCATTCCGGTTGGAGTAGATGAGGTTGTGCAAGACATCGACCTGAAGAAAGAGGCGGAAAAACCACGTGAGGGCATGACCGCCGAGCAGGTGAAGCAGGCACAAGAGACGCAGGCGAAAGTCACCAAGGAAAACACCACCATCAAGGCCTTGAATGAAAAGCTGGTGGCCGCCAAGACGGCGAGCGACGCGGGCGATTTCGAAACCGCGATTGCGACCCTGACGGAAGCCAATCAGATGGACAACACGCGCTCCCTGATATGGTTCCGGCTGGGCGATGCCTACCGGCTCTCTGCCACCAAGCAAACGGACCCGGCCGAAAAACAGAAGCGGCTGGAATCTGCGGTCACCGACTACCAGAAGGCGATCGAATTGCGGAAAGGCTCGGAGGCGGAATCCAAGGAAGCGACCAACGCCAGCACACTGGCTGCGTACTACAACAACCTGGCGGAGGCGTATTCCAAGGCGAACAAGGTTGACGATGCCGTGGCTGCCTACAGCAAGGCGTCGGAAGCGGATCCGGCCCATGCGGCGCAATACATGTTCAATACGGGCGCAGTGCTGACCAACGCCGGCAAGGTCGACGACGCGATTGCCGCGTTTGACAAGGTGATTGCGGCGGATCCGAATAAGGCCGAGGCCTACTACTGGAAGGGTGTAAACATGATTGGCAAAGCTACGCTGAAGGGCGACAAGATGGTGGCGCCCGACGGTACGGCCGAGGCCTTCCAGAAGTATCTCGAACTGCAGCCCACGGGTACATTTGCCCAGCCGGCGAAAGACATGCTGGCCAGCATCGGGGCCACGATCGAAACGGGCTTCGGAGGCAAGAAGAAGACGGTCAAGAAGTAGACGCGGTAGCGGCCAAGGTTGACGAAGCGGCTCTTGGGAGCCGCTTTTTCTTTTCCCTTCAGTTACTTAGGTCGCATGGCCTAAGTGTCCTACGCAGCCCACGGTAAACCAGCTACAGTAGTTTCATTCGTGCCTGCGGCTTTGGGCCGCCTCCCACCTGTGGGCAATCCAGTACGGCTGGAGATCAAAATGGCTGCTCCGGGGAACTCCCCGATTGCAATTGCTTTTGAGGGCGCGAGCGGGTCGGAACTGATCCCAACGCCAGTCTTGCTGGCGGCGATGCTACGCGCCTCGGAGAAGGTGAGCGACCTGGTGTTCTCGCCAGGGCGTCCGCCGCAGGTGGAGATCCACGGCCAGCTGACCTCGGTTGAGATTCCGGGCGCGAGTGTGTTGAGCGCCGACGACACGCGGCGCATCGCCGCCGACCTGATCGGGACCAACAAACAGGCAATCAATACGCTGCGCGAGCAAGGCTCGTGCGACGTGTCGTACGGGTTGCCGGGCATGGCCCGGTTTCGGGTCAATGTTTTCATTCAGCGGGGCAGTTGCGCGATCGTGATGCGGGTGATCCCGACGACGATTCCCAGCTTCGCTTCGTTGAAGCTGCCGTCGCAGTTGGAAGAGGCGGCACAGGTTCGGAATGGAATCGTGCTGGTGACGGGCGGCAGCGGGTCGGGAAAATCATCGACTCTGGCTGCTTTGCTGGACCGGATCAACAGTGAACACAGCTATCACATCCTGACGGTCGAAGATCCCATCGAATTTCTGCACAACCACAAGAAGTCGACCGTACACCAGCGCGAATTGCATAGCGACGCGCCGAACTTTGCGCTGGCGCTGCGGGCAGCGCTGCGGCAGGCGCCGCGAGTGATCATGGTGGGGGAGATTCGCGACCGCGAGACACTGGAGATTCTGCTGGAGGCGGCGGAGAACGGGCACCTGGTTCTCTCCAGCATGAATACGATCGATGCATCGAAGACGGTGGAGCGGATCGTGTCGACATTCCCGGCTCCCGAGCATCAGTCGGTGCGCGACCGGCTGGCGAAGACCTTTCGCTACATCATTGCGCAGAGGCTGATTCCGCGGGCCGACGGTGGCGGACGGACCGCGGTGGTCGAAATTCTGAAGTCCAATTCGCGCACGCGCGATTGCGTGGAACAAAGCGAGCGCCCGGGACGCACATTGCTCGATGCCATCAAGGCCAGCGAGAACGAAGGCATGCAGCACTTCGATGGCGAGATTGCCAAGCTGGTGCGGTCGGGGGTAGTGGATCTGGAAACTGGGCTGTGCTTCGCCAGCAACGCGACTGTACTGGGCCAGGAACTGGCGCGGAACATGGTGTAAGGACGCCACGTTGTTCGTCAAAGAGCTCGGGGCAGGCTCGCGATTGCCGGCCCAGGACCCGGCGGTTGACTCGTGTTCCTGCGCATCCCGCTCCCCATACCGAATACTCTCATTTCGGCCATGTATAGCGTGGCCGGTATAACCCCTCTGCCAGTGCCAGCGTGTCCCGTAGCAGTTGGGCGACGCCGTCGACTGCGGCGAGAAGGTCCGACGGAGAAATACCCAGATTGGCGAGAATCTTCTGCACCCGCGGCCCGAACTCTCGTGGGGCACGCTCGAATTCGGCAATCTCCGCCAGGGCCGTCTTGTCATTGATCAGATACTTGCCGTTCAAGGCAAACAGAACGAGCACTAACTGGTTCACGGCCCGCGTCAGGCAGGCAGCCGTTCCATAGACATCGGCACGGCCCGCGAACTTGCCGGCGAAGGCGGCGAGTCCGAATTCAGTCGCCCAGAGATAGTCCTGCACCACGGCGCACCGGAGGGCGTCGGGGTAGTTAGCGACCCGTCGCTTCAGAGGGTCGATCCGCCCTTCCGGGTCAAACAGCGGAATGGAAACTTCGATCTCAGCGAGATATGTGCCGCTGAAGAATCCAAAGGGAGGCTGCTGGGCGTAGTCCAGCTCGTACCGGCCAGCTTCCGACTCTGCGATCACTCGCTCCACATGTTCGAGTGCGCGATAGATGAAATCGACACGCTGCCCGCCGATGATCAGCCATGCACCTCCATTGACCCAAGGTCCCCACTCATAAAAGTCCGTAACTACCGGTCCCGCCGTGTCGTTGACTCTGTCGGCGAAGTCCCGAACACTCTGGATGGAAAACGGAGCCGCCTCCGAGTAGAGAATGCCAAGGTCGATGTCCGATCCTGGCAGAGCGCGTCCGCGGGCGTGCGATCCGCCCAGCACGATGGCCTTGACTCCGGGGATCGCGCCTAGCCCCGTGGCGAGCGCCGACACCAGTTCGCGTTGTTCCGGCGAGAGTTGTTTCACACGATGCCTTTTTGAGATGAACGGGACGCAAGGCTAGACCGGGTGCAAGGTTCCGTACCCTTTGCCTGCTCTAGCCCAAAACTCGACAGTCCGTTGCAGAGAGTATATGTTGCAGGCTCGTCAGTAGCCTTCCTGAATTCTCGCGAAGAGCGTTTCTGCGTATCATCGCATCATGGCTCCAAGTTCACCGACGGCGGGAGTGGTGAGTTTCGAAGAGGCCCGGCACATTGTCGAGGAACACGCCAGACTTGTATCTCCCGGCGAACCGGAAACTTCGGATCTTCTATCCAGCATGGGCCGCGTAGTGGCCGAGACCATTCCCGCCGATCGCGATTCCCCTCCGTTTGCTCGCGCTGCGCGGGATGGGTACGCGGTGCGGGCGGCGGACGTGGCCCAGGTTCCAGCGCGGCTGGAGATGATTGGGGAGATCAAGGCTGGCGAGGTTCCCGACACGCTGGGGGTGAAGGCAGGTCAGGCGGCGGCGATCATGACTGGAGCGCCTCTGCCGGCGGGCGCGGATGCGGTGGTGATGGTCGAGTACACTGCGCAATCCGGAACCGCGGTTGAGATTCAGCGCAGCGTGAAGGCTGGCGAGAATTTCGTCCCACGCGGCTCCGAGGCGGGAGCCGGGCAGGTGTTGCTCGAGCGTGGAACCCGGCTGGACCATGCGGGGATCGCGCTGGCTGCATCAGCCGGGAAGGCGCAGATTGAGGTGTTCCGCAAGCCGCGAGTGGCGGTGCTGGCTACCGGCGATGAGATTGTAGAGATTGATCAGAGGCCGGGTCCGGCGCAGATTCGAAATTCGAACACGTACTCGCTGGCGGCGCAGGTGCAGCGCGCGGGTGGCGAGCCGGCGTTGTTGCCGATTGCTCCGGATGAAACGCGACGGTTGCGAGAGCTCATTGAAGAAGGACTGAAATTCGACCTGCTCCTGTTGGCGGGCGGTGTTTCCATGGGCAAGTACGATCTGGTGGAGCAGGTGCTGAGTGAACTGCACGCGGAGATTTATTTCACTGGAGCGCAGATTCAGCCGGGGAAACCGATCGTGTTCGGGCGCTGCGCGCCCGGGCGGGCAGGAATGCCCGCCCCAAACAAATACTTTTTTGGGCTGCCGGGGAATCCGGTTTCGACGATGGTGACGTTTGAACTGTTTGTGCAGGCGATGATTGCGGCGCTGGCCGGCGCGCGACCGGAGGCGCTCATTTTTCCGAGGGCTCGGCTAAAGTCGGACGTGCGCACGAAGACCGGGTTAAAGCGGTTTCTCCCGGCCATGCTTTCCGGGGAGTATGAAAATGCCGAAGTCGAGTTGGCGCGGTGGCAGGGGTCGGGGGATATCGCGGCGCTGACGGCGGCGAATTGCTGGCTGGTGGTGCCTCCGGATCGGGAGATGATTGCGGCGGGGGAGTGGGTTTCGGTGATGATGCGATAGGATTGCTGGATGAATTGGGGACTGAGGGCAAACTCGCGAATTGCACCAATCGCTGCATCGTGAGAACTCCCTGACGCGAGGTCAGCAAACGAGAAGGGGTAGGGGTCCTTCGACTTCGCAGGAACTCCGCTACGCTTCGTTCCTGCTTCGCTCAGGATGACATGGCTAGAAAGTCACCGATTTGGAGCATGAAATTTTGCTGCATGAGGTCCTGATGCTGCCTGCGGTGGCAAGTTGCCGCAGCGACCGCCGGCGAGACGCCAGCGCTACACTCGATGCCTAAGAAGCTCTCTCACTACGATGCAGGCGGCCGGGCGCGGATGGTGGACGTGTCCGCGAAGACAAAGACTGCTCGCGAGGCAGAGGCGAGCGCGTTTGTGCGGATGAAGCCGGCCGTCCTGCGGGCGCTGCCTTCGAATCCGAAGGGCGATCCGCTGGAAGTGGCGCGGACGGCGGGCATTATGGGCGCGAAGCGGACTGCCGATCTGATTCCCATGTGCCATCCGCTGCCGCTGTCGCACATTGCTGTGACCTTGCGCGTGTGCGAAAATGGCGTGGCTATTACCTCAAAAGTAAAGACTACGGCGGAGACGGGCGTCGAGATGGAAGCGCTGGTCGCTGCCGGAATCGCGGCCCTCACGGTCTACGACATGTGCAAGGCGTTGGATAAGGGAATTGAGATCCGCGAACTGAGATTGGAACGAAAGTCGGGAGGCAAGAGCGGCGATTATCGCCGCCAGCACAAGTAGATCTCTATGCCGAGCAACGTCAAGGTTCTGCTGGTGGATGACAACCCGATGGTGCTGGGCATGCTGAAGCAGACGCTGGCATCGATGGCGGAGGTTGCTACGGCGGGTGATGCGGCTGACGCACTGCTCAAAGCTGTGGACGACACACCGGACCTGCTCATTTGCGACTTTCGTATGCCGGGGATGGATGGGCGTCAGCTGCTGGAGAAGCTGAAGAGCCGTCCGGCCACTTCGGGGATTGCGGTCATCCTCATGGCGAGCAAGTCGGACGTGAGCGAACACCTGTCGCACCAGGAGTCGGTCGAGGATTACATCGAGAAGCCCTTTTTCCTGAAAGACGCGACCCAACGCATCAAGCGCGTCGTTGACCGGATTGCCCTCGAAAAACTGGCCAAGGCGGCGCCGTCGGACGGCATTTTGCGCGGCAGTCTCTCGCAGATGAACGTGGTCGACCTGGTGCAGTCGTTGGAGATGGGCCGCAAGAGTTGCTCGCTGACCATGACGAACGGCGACGATAAGTGCGAGATGTTCTTTGTCCAGGGGCAGGTGAAGCACGCCGCGTACGGGTCGATTACAGGCGATGAAGCGGTTTTCAAGGTGCTGCGCTGGACCGACGGCAATTTTGAAGTCAACTTCGACGGCAAGACCACGAAAGAATCCACCTCTCTGAATACCCAGGGCCTGCTCATGGAAGGGTTGCGCCAGCTGGACGAAGCCCATCGGGATGCAGCCGAGGGAGAAGATGTCCTCCTCGACACGTGAGCGGATCCCTGCCGCCGTGCTCACCGTCAGCGACTCCTGCTCGCGTGGCGAAAAGACCGATCTTTCCGGACCTGCAGTGGCCGAAGCGCTGGAGCGCCGTCATTTTCGGGTGGCGGTGCGCTCGGTCGTGGCGGATGAAAAGTCTGCGATTCAGGACAAGCTGATTGAGCTTTGCCGTTCGGCGCGGCTGGTGGTGACGACCGGCGGAACGGGCGTCGCGCTGCGGGATGTTACTCCGGAAGCGACTCGTGCGGTTTGCGATCGGCTGGTGGAAGGAATTGCCGAGCAGATGCGCGCCGAGGGAGTGAAGAAGACGAAGTTCGCGGCCCTGAGCCGCGGTGTGTGCGGGACGCGCGGGACTTGCCTGATCTTGAATCTGCCAGGCAGTCCGGCAGGGGCGGTGGATGCGTTGGCGTCGGTGATTGAACTACTGCCGCATGCACTGGATCTGCTGGAGGGGAAAACGGAACACTGAGGCACGCCATTCGCTGTTCGTCCTTCGCTGTTCGCAAGATTCGGGCGAGCGACCGCCTTGCGAATAGCGATCAGCGAACGACGAACAGCGCTTCACTCACGTAGAGTGCTCCTTTACATCTCTTGAAAACCATCAAGCACATCATCAGCGCGTACGGGAAGTGGATCTGGGGATTGCTGGCTCCGCTGGGGATCTGGGGTGTGTTTGCCATTGCCGCCGTCGACGCGGCGTTTATGGGGCTGCCCATGGATGCGATCGTGGCCGGGTACATCTACCAAGACCCGAGCCGGTTGCTGCTCTACGTATTGCTGGCGTCGGCTGGATCGGCAGTAGGGAGCATAGTCGTCTACATCATCGGATACACGGGCGGCGAAGTGCTGCTGCGAAAACGGCTGTCGCCGGAACGCTTCGAGAAGATCCACGCTTCGTTCGACAAGCATGAATTTCTGGCGCTGATGCTGCCGGCGATGCTGCCGCCGCCGACGCCTTTCAAAGCGATCGTGCTGTCGGCGGCAGCGTTTGAGATGAGCTTTGTGCGGTTCCTCCTTGCCATCTTCGCGGGCCGATTCTTCCGCTTCCTGATTCTCGGAGTCCTGACGCTTCGGTTTGGCCCGCAGGTGGTGCAGTTGGGAGGAGAACTCCTGGCTCACCGCTTCCGGTGGGTGCTACTCGCCCTGGTCGTGGGGCTGGTGGTATGGCTGTGGTATCGGCGGAAGTCGAATAAGAAAACCGCAAAGGGAAGCCCGACAGCGAATTCCCCGGCAGACACGGGGAAGTAAGACGCATTCAAATCTGCTCCTGCCCGGCTACGGATCAGGCGGCTGCTGGTCCTCCGTGGGGCTTGCTGATCCAACGTGAGATCGCAGCGGCTGCGACTGGGAGTCCGAACAGCACGGCGGTGAAGAGCAGATCGCCCGCCAACCCGCGGCGGAAGAATGGCAAACCGGCGGCGTAGCAGGTCACTAGACCGGCCCAAGTTTTCGGATAGGTGGCGTACGCGGCCCAGACTCCGAAGTTGCTGATCAGGAAGAACGAGACGGAGCCGGTGAGGGCAGCGCCGGCGATCCGCCAGACTTTCGAGTCCTTACGCAGAGCGGTGCCGAGCCACAGCATAGCCGCGTACCATGCCCACGTCAGCAGCAAGTCCCATGAAAGCGGGTACGCGTAGAAGAATTTGTCGAGGATCACGTCGGCGGCGATCAGCAGGCCCAGGGGCAGCCACATCATCCGGCGCGAACCGCGCGCGCCGAAGTAAAGCAATGCGGCGGTGACGGGAGTAAATCCCCAGGGATGCGGGACGGACGGAATGCGCATGAACAGAGCGAAGAGGATGTAGACGAATGCCAGCATGATCACCTCGATGTGAGAAGTACGATTGTGGCGCGGATAGAGGGGGACGGTCAAGCGAGGGCAGAAGCTAAGCGAATTCGCTTTAATTCACGACCTTCCCGAATGGCGCTCCGCGGTATGGAGTTGGAACCAAGAAGTTGTGCCTCCAAACGGACTATGGCTGGCGAAGTCCGGAACGGGAGGCAAATAGCCACTCTGAATTTCTGTAGTCTCCTGCATCCAGCGTGGATTGTATTGAACTCGCTGTCCCACTTCAAACCAGCGGCATGCGAGTTGTCCTGTCTCGGTTTGCCATGCTCTCATTGGGCTGACCTCCGACGTTCCGCCTGACTCTATAGTGTGCCACAGATCGGGTTGCAGCGAACTCCTCTTGAGATTCGAGCGTCTCCTCTTAGGCGGCCGCACGTCATTTCAGCTGGTGCACCAGGAAGAAGAACACGAATAGCAGGCCGTCGGTGAGGGCGGTGATGATCGCGAGCCACAACAGCGCGATGAGCCATTCCTTTTCAGGTGGCGGCGTGGTGATTCCGACGGTGATGTGAAGGGCTTCGAGCAGTCCGGCGTAGAGGCTTGGGGGCAGGATTCGGGTGGCGATGCCAGCGGCCAGCAGAATCATGACGGCGTTGAAGATGAGTATGGCGGTCATTGGCCTCTTTCAAAGCCATTCTCTACCACGGAGACGCAGAGGCACGGAAAAAAACTAGGGGCGACTTTGATCCGCCCGCGCGCTTCGCATTCCGAACCGTTCGCTGAGCACTCGCAGGTCGCCGCTCAGAAATACCATGCCACCGAGGACGGAACGGGCGCTGCTTCCCGGATAGACGTAGCGTAGGTCCCGGAAGCGGACGATGTATCCGGTCGAGCCGTCGTCTAGTGGGATCTGCTCGGTTTCCGTCACCGGATACTGTGCCCAATCCAGGTAGACACGTCCGAGGTAGGTCTTCTTCGCGGCCAGGGTTGCCGACGTTTCTTCCGGCTTATAGCGAATCTGCAGGCGGTCGTCAGGATCGGCTTCGGGCGTGAGCGAGTCCACGTTCAACCGGGCAAAGCCCTCGGCGGTTTCCGCGACTCCATACCATTGAAAGGGATTGAGCATGTACGGGTACGCCGATACGCGCAAGGGGTCCAGGCCGTTGTAGGTGCGAGTGTCGAGCAGAGCCACGGCGCGACGGTGTTCGTAGTCGCGAAATCCCCAAAAGGCGAAGACCGCGATCAGAGCGACGGTCGCAGCGAAGCGCCCTTGAGGTCCCTTGCGTCGGGCGCCGATCTCTTCGCTGATCAAGGAAAACAGGCCGGGCACGATCAAGCCGAAGATCAGGATGGCGAGCAGCACGGGTTCGATGATGTGCACGATGTCCCAGGAATACCAGCGCTCGGAAAAGGGCCAGAACGGACGCACTCCGTAACTGTTGGTGAAGTCGAGCAGAATGTGGCTCAAGCCCGCCAGGTATGCGTAAGCGAAGAGCAGTCCCCATTTCGGCGGAAGATTGGGATCGCGGGTGCGGCGGCCGCGCAGCCGCCAGATGCCATACATAAATGCGACGACGACGGCGGACACCAGCGGCAGACCAACGAAAGAATGGGTGAATCCGCGATGATGCTCGAATCCGAAAGCGGAACTGCCGAAGAAATGACCAAAGACATCGAGGTCGGGAGCTTCGGCGGCGAGGGTGAGCGTGGCGGTGGCTAACGCCGTCTTGCGGTTGAGTCCGGCGCGGCCCATGGTCGCGCCAAAGAGGAAGTGGGTGATGGGTTCCACGTGCGCTGACCAGAGTTTAGCTGAAGTCAGAGGTTAGAAGTCAGAATGCAGAAGTCGTAGGTCAGAGGTTAGAGGTCAGATTGCAGAGGTGAAAACCGCGATGCGATCAGGCGGAGACGATCCATTGCTGCATGGGGTGGGCTTCGCCGCAGTCGAGGCATTTGGTCCCGGGATATTGTGCGCCGCAGTGTGGGCAGGTGCCGTGGCTCTGGAAGGTGTCGAAGGGGTGGCCGCACTGTCCACACCGCCAGAATTCGCCGATGGGGGGTGCGGTCTTGCAGGAGGGGCAGGCGAAGCCGGCGTGGCGCGGCAGTTTCGCGATCCGCGACAGCTCGCGCGCGTGCATCAGGCCTCCCCAGCAGTTCATGAGCATGAAGACGGCCAGAATTCCATACCACATGGACTGTCTCCACAGGGCCAGCGCGAAGAAGCCGATGACGCCGACGAATCCGAGTATGGAGGCGACCATCAGGCTGCGGGCGCGGCCCAGCACAAACCACAGCACAGAGCGGAGAATCTGGCCGCCATCGAGGGGATAGACGGGCAGCATGTTGAAGGCGAGCAACACGAAATCAATAAAGAGGACGGCCTGAAGCAAAGAGTAGACATCGGGCATCGTCTCTTGCCACCCGAGGGATCCGGCCACAAGATAGAGACCGCCGAAAACCGGCAGGAGCGCTACGTTGACAAGGGGGCCGGCGGCGATGCTCCAGAGCGTGGCGCCCGGACGAGGAGGCGGATTTACATACGCGACGCCGCCCAGTGGCCACAAAACAATCTGGTTCGCTTCCCCGCCCACCTGCCGGCAGGCCAGCGAGTGGCCGAACTCGTGCAGCAGGACGATCAGAAAAAGGGACAGATACTCCAGCACATTCCAGGCGAGCGAAGAATAATTCCCGACGCGGCTCCTCATTTCGTAGAGGGCGAACACGAACCACGACCAGTGCAGGAAGACATCGATGCCTTTGAATTGGAACAGGCGGATGGAACCCTGGCGGCCAGTGGGCATGTGGGATGGTTATAGCACAGCGCTGGAATGCAGAAGTCAGAATGCAGAATGCAGAGTGAATGCTTCGAAGTGCGGGCTGCCGGCTGCGCGCGAATAAAGAGCCCTGACCGCGGAGGACACGGAGATCTCCGGAGGAAGGCAACGGCCGACAGCGACTGAAGTGTGATAGCGAAGACTTGACCTTGCAGGGCATCTTGCGGAATGGGGTCGCTACTGTCAGGCAAACCCTTAGGCCCATGTTCGGCGCAAAGGCTGGTGAGAGGGCGAAGAAGCGGCGCAAGCTTGTGCTAACGCCTGATTTCGACAGTTGAGAATCTCGATCAGTGGCAGGGCCTACTCAAGATGATATGTTCCCCACTCGAAAGTGAGCTTCGGATCGCAGTTCTTCGACTTCACTTCAATAGTAGTCTTGCCAGATTTCTTGCCAGCTACATAAGGCAACAATGCCGAGAAGTAGGAGCCATCCGCCTGAGCAGTGCTTTTGTCATGGTGTTTTTCGCCACAGCTTTCGCCATCGATGGTTAGCTCCGCGTTCGGCTCAAACCCACTTCCTTCGATAAACGTCAGCTCACCGTTAGGACTCCCGATGATGGATTCCAACCTGCAACCCTTGTCAGTTTTCGCATTGGGGAAAGGGACGACAGCCACAAATCCTTTCGCATGCGCGTCGTCATCGGAAACCAACCCGAATCGTTTAGGCTCCCCCTTGCCCGCGTAAGCGACCAAATCAATAGGGTCGTTGGGACCATCGCCCTTACATGTGCCCTCCCGTCCGGCGCAGATGGCCTCACCATTACTGTTCAACGTCACACCTTCCATGACCTTTGCCATGGTGCCGTCAAGCTGCACTTGGATCAAGGTGTACGTAGTGTCTGGAGGAAGGCCGACCCCATAAAGACTATAGGTAACCAGTGTTCTGTCCCCGGATCGCGAGCGATTTGTCTCTTTCAGAGAGAGTTCCACGCCCGGACTGTTCATGTCCTTGCCAAAGTGTTTTTGAAGTTTGGCAAGTAGTTCAACCTTTGACTTCTGGTCCACTGTTAGGTCTTGAGCAGTGTTGCGAGCTGATGGAGGAGTCGCTTGATTGGCCTGTTGAGCGATGGCAACTGTGACCAAAACCAGAACGGGAAACAAGTAGGACGGGCGATGTCCCATGCGCGTCATTGTACTCCCGTGGTTGTTGTAACATCCCCATTTCACCAACTTCGCCCCGACAGGGGTTCTGAGTGAAATTGACTGCTAGGATGTTCGGCATGCGGAAAGCAAACAATCGTGTGCGCGCATTTGAACTAGTAGACAAGGCGATCAGGTTACAGTTGTCGGACGATGGCGATCCATCCGAGATTGAGAGACTTTTCGAGAAGGCTCTGAGCCTTGACGCAAACAGCATCGAGGTTCTCCAAGAAGCCGCTCACTTTTACGACGCAGTAATGCCAAATAGACGGAAAGCGCGACAACTCGCTGCTTCTTGCCGGACCAAGGCTGTTAAAGTGGCCGCTGAGATGGATTGCATCATCAAAGGGGAGCGGTAGTTGGCGTAATATCCCCATTACGCTCATTGACGTGAGGTTTTGGTGAAGTTTAAGCGGGAATCAGTGCACGTTGAAGGATGCGTGCTCGACGATCGTCCACTTGCCTCTGCGCTTCTCTAGCACGATCAGGTATCGACCAAGATGTACTTCCTGACCGACCAGACGTTTGGTCCGGCCAGTTCCGTAGGCGATAGTACTACCCGATTTCTCCCGAATGGCAGTGATCGACTCAAGCACGCTGCCCTGATCAAATGCGATCTGTAGCCATTTGCGGATTTCGGATTTTCCGCTAAACACACCGGCCTCGCTCAGCAGAACGGCATCGTCCGCATATAAAGCCAGAACCGACTCGGCATTATGCAAGTTGTAGGCCTGCCGATACTCATTTCGTATCAGGCTGACTGGCTCCTCGGCTCCCGCCCTATCCTGCGTCGAGGTAGTGACGATCAATGCGGCGCAAAGGAATAAGCAACGGCTCCTCATATCGAACAGCGTACCTTCGTTTCTTGAGGGGGAATGTGATTCCCGTCACTGATCTAACAAAGAGACCGAGTACCAGCATCCGACGTGGTTGGCGATACATCGCCATTGCACCCACCATCCCGCAATCGAAGACCAGTCTCTGTCCGATACGTAGAAACTCGCCAAGGCTGTCCGTAGGGACGGGTGCAAGCTATTACAGCTGAAGACTGTGGAGACTATAATGACGAGCGCGGATGGCTCTCACCTCTGGTACCAAGCTTGGGCCCTATGAAATTGAATCGCCCGTCGGCGCGGGCGGCATGGGCGAAGTGTATCGCGCGCGCGACACCCGGTTAGACCGCACGGTCGCGGTCAAAATTCTTCCCGATCATCTTTCGGACAATGCTGCCGCTCGACAACGCTTCGAGCGTGAAGCTCGCGCCATCTCTTCGCTGAATCATCCGCATATCTGCACTCTGCATGACGTCGGCAGCCAGGATGGGACTTCCTATCTGGTGATGGAGTTTGTGCAGGGCGAGAGCCTGGATGCGCGCCTGCAGAAAGGGCCCTTGCCGGTGAAGCAGGCGCTGGAGTGCGGGGAGCAGATTTGCGATGCGCTGGAAAAGGCGCACCGGGCCGGGATTGTGCATCGCGACCTGAAGCCGGGAAACATCATGCTGACGGCGTCGGGGGCAAAGCTGCTCGACTTTGGATTAGCGAAGCCGGCAACAGCGATGCTGGGGGCTTCGGCAACGAGCGAGAAGGGGCTCACTCCGTCCACGCCTACGATGAACCTGTCGGCCTTGGCGACCGCGAAAGCGCCGTTGACGCAGCAGGGGACGATCGTCGGCACGTTCCAGTACATGGCGCCCGAGGTGCTGCAGGGCCAGGAAGCGGACGCGCGCAGCGACATCTTCAGCTTCGGCGCGGTGCTTTACGAAATGGTGACGGGCAAGCGCGCGTTCGAGGGGAAAAGCCAGATCTCGGTGGCGTCGGCGATTCTCGACAAGGACCCGGAACCGATTGGAAAGATTCAGCCGATGGCGCCCGCCGCTTTGGATCATGTGGTGAGCGACTGCCTGGCGAAGGATCCGGAAGCGCGCTGGCAGAATGCGGCTGACATCGCGCGCGAGTTGCGGTGGATCGCAAGTAGCGGATCGAGTGCTGGCGCCGCGCCGGTGGCAAATGTTCGCAGGAAAGTCCGCGAGCGCCTGTTGTGGGCAGCGGCCGTTGCCGCACTGGCGGTACTGGTTGCATGGTTGAGTCTGCGACCGCGCGAGGCGGTGCAGACTGTGCGTTCGTTCCTGACTCCGCCGGCGGAGATGAGTTTTGATTTTACCGGGGACTTTTCGGGTCCGCCGGTGATCAACTCGGATGGTACGGCGATCGCTTACTGCGCCCGCAACCAAAAAGAGCGCGACTCCATCTGGGTGCAATCGCTGAATGAGTTAAGTCCCAGGAAACTGGAGGGCACAGAGGGCGCATCATTTCCGTTCTGGTCTTATGACGGCAAAATGCTGGGCTTCTTTGCCGACGGCCATTTGGAAAAAGTGCCGGCAGCGGGAGGCCCGGTGACGGTTCTCGCCGATACGCCCAATCCGCGAGGAGGGTCGTGGAACCAGGACAACGTCATCATCTACGAGCCTGATTACCGCGACACGTTATGGAGAATCAGCGCTTCGGGCGGAACGCCAGTGCGGCTGACCAGGTTCGAAGGCGCCAAACACACCACCCATCGCTGGCCGAGGTTTCTGCCCGACGGCAAGCATTTTCTGTTTTTCGCAACGAATCACTCGGGTGGATCGGAACAGGGGATTTATCTCGGCTCGCTGGACGACGGCTCGTTCAAGCATGTACTGGACGCGGATTCGGACGCGCAGTATGTGTCTGGGTATCTGATCTACCATATGCAGTCGGCGTTGCTGGCGCAGAAGTTTGATCCCACCAGCGGAACGGTGTCGGGAGACCCGCAAGCAGTGGCCAACGTGGTCGAATACGACACGGGAACCTGGCATACGACTTTCGCCGCGAGTCAGAACGGGCTGCTGGTGTACGAGCCCGGATCGAAAACGCTGGGCACGGATTTGTTCTGGCGGGACCGCACGGGAAAAGCGCTGAGCAGGGTGGGGGATCGGTTTTTTTATAAAGGCAGCGGCCGGATTTCCCCGGATGGAAAGCGGCTGGCTGTCGCGATGGGAGATCCGCAAGCCGACATCTGGGTGTTCGACCTGGCGCGGGGAACAAGAACGCGGCTGACGTTCGGCGGTGCGACGCACCTGCAGCCGGCCTGGTCATCGGATGGCGAGCGGATCCTGTATGTGCGGCAGAACGGCACGACGCTGGTTACAGGAACGTCGATTCGTTCCCGCCTGGCCAATGGCGGTGGACAAGAGGAAGTACTGATGGAGGCGGACCTAAGCGGGCCGGCGCGCACGCTGCTTTCTCCGCAATGGTCGCACGACGGGCGGTATCTGGTTCATATGGAGCAAGCCGGCCCCAGCGGTGGCGGCATTTTCGCTCTGCCGCTGGATGGGGACAAGAAGCCGGTACCGATCGTGCAGCCGCAGTCGCCGCAAGGGAGGATTGTTCAGTTCAGCCTGTCACCCGATGGACGATGGCTGGCGTATAGTTCGACCGACTCGGGCCGCGAGGAAGTGTACGTGACCCACTTCCCCAGCGGCTCCGGAAGATGGCAGGTTTCCCAGGCGGGAGGAACGTTTCCGCTGTGGCGTAGTGACAGTCGCGAGATCTTTTTCATCGGGCCTGAGGGCGCATTCAACGCCGCAACGATCGATTCCAAGAGCGGAGAGTTCGAGCTCGACCAGGTGCACACATTGTTCCAGGTGAATTACATCAGCCCGGTGGGAGGCCCCTATGACGTCTCGCCAGACGGGCAGCGCTTCCTCTTCGCTACATACCCTGAAAATGTTTCGACTCCGCTGGTGCTGGTGACGAACTGGACGGGCGAGATGAAGAAGTAGAGACGCCTGCGGATCGAACATGCTGGCGCCGGCCCCATCAACCCCTACGGTTTCAAATTGCTCAGCAGAACGATATCGGCCTGGCCTTTGCCCACTGCGGCGTAAATAAATCGGCCATCGGAAGACCAGGAAACCCTTCGAGAAATGAACGTGGCTTGACGGCCGAAGTCGGTGATGCGGCGCATCGGTCCTCCCGCCGTCGGCTGCGCCCAGATCTCTGTAGTCGGGCCGTCGGTCAGGAGCGCGGCGAGCCATTTGCCGTCAGGAGAAAGCACCGGCTGCATCAGGAGCCAGCTGGACTGGCGCGATCCGGAAATGAGAGCGACCTTTTGCGCCGGCCCGGCATCCGGGTTGGCAACGAGGATCTCCATATCGGACAAGCCGTTGAGGGCGGGCAGAGTGAGCACGAAGAAGAGCCTTCCTTCCGCATCAACTGCGGGTTTCTGTCCCTCCGGGCGGACCAGGATGTTCGGTCCACCGGAGGGCGAGGCTTTCTCGATGCGAAACCCGTTCTGGCTGGGCGGAGAAAAATAAAGCCACCGGCTGTCCGGAGACCAGCAAGCCCAGCCTCCCCCGTCGGAAACCTTGTGAGCGTCGCTTCCGTCAGGGTTCATCAGCCAGAGGTCGACGTTCCAGGCATTGAGACCGCGCTTCACGTAGGCAATGTACTTCCCATCCGGAGACCAGACGGGCACGCCGATCGTGACTTGGGGATCGTGCTCGAAGGTGACCTGGCGATTCTGCTGATTGTCGAGGTTCACCACCCAGAGATTGCCATGGCCTCCGCTGTCGCTCAGGTAGACGAGTTCATGGTCTCCCGGGCCGGGCGACGGCGTTTGCACGTTGCCGGTCTGATGGGTGATCTGCATACCGCGGCGGACGTTCTCTTGCGGGTTGCCGTCCACCGGATAGCGCCAGATATCGAACTGGATTTCGCGACGGGTGGCGATGATGTTGCCCTGCCGATCCACGTCCGGAGAAATGTAGGACGTCTCGCCGAAGGTGAGCTGACGCAAGCTCTTTCCACCCGTCTTCACCGACCACAGGTTCATGGTTCGCAGGTAGAGAACGGTATCGCCGCGGGAGGAGCTATAGACGACACCTGAGCCGTCGGGAAGCCAGGCAAAACCCGCCAAAGGATTGCCATCCTTTGTGATCGGTTGCACGGGGCCGCCTTCGATGGGGACGTAGAACACGTCGTAGTCAAAGGTTCGGCCGCGCTGAAATCCCAGCTTGCGGTCGTCCGGCGACCAGCGCAAGTCGGAATAGGTGTATTCGGTGGGAAGAACGGCGACACGGTGGAAATTGGAGCCGTCCGGATCGGAGATATCCAGTTCGATTTCGCCTTGATTGGAGTGGAAATACGCGAGGTGTTTGCCGTCGTGGCTGAGATCAGCACCACCCAGGCTGCTGATGAGCGGCCGAGCCGCTCCTCCGAGTGCGGGAATCTGCCAGATTTTTCCCTGTCCATCCGGTTCCTCGGAAGGAGAAAAATAGATCAGCGACGAGGAATCTGGCGACCAGCGCGGATATTGATGGTCGGCATCGTCATGGGTGACCTGGAGCGGCGTTCCGCCGACTAGCAATCGCACCCAGACCTGTCTGCGTCCGCCGATGTCGGCCGTGAACGCCACCGACTTGCCGTCCGGCGATACCGCGGGAAATTCTTCCATGCCCACAAAGTCGGTCAGTCGCATCAGGGTCACGGGAGCAAAGCGTTCCGCAGGAGGCGGGAGTTGGCGTAGCGCCAGGAATCCGAGCCCGACAGCCGCCAGCACGCAGACCGCTGCTACCAGCCACATGCGGCCCTTCCTGGGCGCGAGTGGCAGAGCCGCGCCGCTTGCCGCCTCGTCGCGACTCAGTAACTCCAGATTGAAGGCGAGATCGCGGGCGGACTGGAAACGTTCGGACGGGTCCTTTTCCAGACAGCGATGCACAATCCGTCCCAGAGCCGGAGCAAGATTGCGGCCCGTGCCGGAGAGTTCGGCAGGCTCCTCCTTGAGGATTGCGCTCATGGTGTCGGCGTTGGTAGTGCCGCGAAACGCTCGCCTGCCGGAGATCGTTTCGTAAAGTACAGCACCCAGGCTGAAGATGTCGGAGCGATGGTCAACGGCTTGTCCGCGCACCTGCTCGGGTGACATGTAACCGACCGTTCCGAGGACGACGCCGGGTTCGGTGACGGTGGCCGTGGCTACCGAACTCTGCGGTCCAGCGGCCTCACGGCCCACGAGTTTGGCGAGACCGAAGTCCAGGATTTTGACGACTCCATCGCGGGTGATGAAGAGATTTTCCGGCTTCAGATCACGATGCACAATGCCTCGGCTGTGCGCTGCCGCCAGGCCCAGCGCCGTCTGCAAACCGAACTCCGTGGCCTTGCGTACGGGAATTCCGCCCTGCTCCAGCCGCTCCCGAAGGGTTTGGCCTTGAAGCAGCTCGGTGACCAGATAGGGGGCGCCTTCCTGAGTCGTACTGAAGCCGTAGACGGCAAGGATGTTGGGATGATTGAGCGCCGCCGCCGCCCGCGCCTCCTGCTCAAAGCGGCGCAACCGATCCTGATCGGCGGCCAGCGCCATGGGCAGGACTTTGACAGCAACCTCGCGATTCAGGCTCTCATCGCGGGCGCGGTAGACCTCACCCATCCCGCCAGTGCCGAGCGGCGCAATAATCTCGTAGGGTCCGAGTTTGGCACCCGGAGCGAGGGCCATGGGCCGTGATTATAACCGTGACCTCTTTCTCAGGGGGCAGGACGCATCGGGGAACTTGACAGCACCACCCGCGAGAGCGCATCCGGCTGCGTGGTTATACGGACCGGGATGCGGGCGTTTAAATCGAGTGTGAGGTTTCTCCGTGCGGAGTTTTCTTTTGTTGTTGATCGTCTCGCCGAAGCTAGAACGCGATCCGCAACCCGAGCTGAATCTCGCGAGGGGTTCCCGTCCCCGTCGGGCTGACCGGGGTCGTGGTGTTCACCGTGTGAGCGATGCTGCCGAAGCCTGAAGCGGTGATGTCGGCTTGCGGCAATCCGTACTGAGGATGGTTAAAGATGTTGAAGAACTCGGCGCGAAACTCAAGGCCGACGCGCTCTGTTACGGGAATGTGCTTTCCGATGCCCATGTCGATTTGCCAGGCCCCCGGTCCACGTCCCACATCCCGCGGCGTGTTGCCGAATGTGCCGCCCGCCGGGATGGCAAACGCCGCGGGATTGATCCATTGCCCGATGCTGGAGCCGCCCGGCGGGGTGAGTGAAACGCCAGGTACCAGATCGGGGCGCTGACTGTTGGTGTTGCCATCGGGCACAGCCGAAGACGAACGATCCACCGTGACGTTGATCGGGAATCCGGTGCGCGCCACAACCATGGAACTCATCTCCCAGGAACCGAAGATGGCGTTCGAGATGCCGGACTCGTTGAGATACGGTTTGCCCCGGCCGAAAGGCAGCTGATACACGGCGCTGGCATTCAACACATGGCGCACATCCCAGATCCCGCTGGCACGCTCACAGGACTGGCAAGCTACATTTTGGGGCACCAAAGAATCGCCATCGCCGCTGCCATTGGAGCCATCGTCGATTTCGTGTGCCCACATGTAGTTGGCCGAGAATAATAAGCCGCGTGCAAAGGAACGCTTCACCGCAAAGGAGAGTCCCTCATAGTTGCTGTTGTTTCTGTTGCCTCGCCAATTCACTTGCCCGAAGGCCGGATAAGGGCGCGTTCCGGTGGCCGGGTCAACAACATTCACGACGGAAAGAGTGAGCAGATTCGTGCCTTTGCTACCGACGTATGAGAGGGTGCCCACGAATTCCGCCGGCAGAGCTTGCTGCACCGAGAGGCCCCATTGCATGACATAAGTGTCCTTCCGCTGCCGGTCCTGAGCGCGTGGGGAGACGATCCCGACTGTGTCCGCGAGAAATGGATCAATGGGATAGGCAAGGTCCGGGATGGTCTTGCTCGACAAGGAATACGCATTGACCTCGTTGGAGCTCGGCAGGTTCTGGTCGTCCAGTTGGCCGTCTTCGTGATAGATGCCGAAACCGGCGCGAAGGACGGTGCGGTCGTTGTTGCGCGGCGCCCAGGCAAAAGCGATGCGCGGGTCGACGTCTCCATAGTTCGGTTGACCGAAGCTGGCCCCCGCTCCGCAAAACCCTTGCGCTCCGCAGGTGGCGAAATCGAAGGGATTGGAACGTCCCAACACTTCATGAAAAATGTTGAAGAAGCTGTAACGCACACCGAGGTTTACGGTCAGGTTCGGCTGCCACTTGAATTCATCCTGGATATAGCCCAAATATTGCGTCTTGCGCAGGCCGTTGACAGGCAGGGCGTCGGTGAGAGTGGCTGTGCTCACCTGGTTGGCGTCGAAGGCGTCGAAGGACGTGTACTTCACAGTTCCCGCGGAGCTGCTTCCCTGGTTCATCTGGATGCGCCGAATCTCTACTCCAGCTTTAAGAACGTGGCGGCCTTTGATCCAGGTCGCGTTGTCGATCCAGCCAAATGAGTTTCCCACGCCGGTGCTCAACTTGTTGTTGTTCAGAGTGGTGAAGCTGCCGGTGGGATCCGACACCGAGAATGTGTAAAGGGCTTGCGTGTGATTGATGTTGGTCGTGTAGGCGGTGCTGCGATTGAAACCGAACTTAAACTCGTTCACGAAGGTCGGAGAAAGAATATGCAGCAGTTCAATGCCGACGTTCACCGGGTGAGAACTGAGCTGCTGTTGGTCGAGCAGATAGTTTCCAGAACTAGCGAGCGGTTGAGTGTTGACCACCTCATCGAGGTTGGCACGGACGAACGCTGTCGTCCTCTGGGAGAAACGATGGTCGAGACGGAACATGCCGGAGTTTTCATTGACCACCTGTGTGCCTTCGCTGGCGAATTGGTCAACGTTGGGATTGCTGGTTGGCGTCTGCCCTTCGGGATACCCGCTGACAATGGAGGCCAACTCTGGCGAGTCTTCCACTACCTGGGCACGGAACGGATCGCTGGGAACGAAACCCAGCAGGGGGAAACCCCAACGCTGCCGGTATCCTTCATACGCGACATAGAAAAACGTCTTGTCGCGAACGATGGGTCCACCGAGGGAGCCTCCAAACTGATTCAGACGAAGAGGCTGTTGCGAGGTGATTACCGTCTGCGCAGAGTTAAAGAGAACAGGCTGCCGGGCGTCGAACACGTTATTGCGAAGAAACTCGTAAACGTTACCGTGAAAATCGTTCGTGCCGGAAGACGAGGCCACTGCTAACTGTCCGCCTCCGGTTCCCCCCGCCTCAGCGGTCGCCAGCATTGGGCTGACGTGAAACTCCTGGATGGCATCGAGAGGAATGGCCAGCCGAACATAGGCCTGCTGCGCCTGATTGATCACATTGGTGGCGTCGATGCCGTCGTAAGTAAAGTTGTTATCGTCGCGGCCTCGGCCCGCAAATCGAACCGAACGCTGGTTGCTGCCACCGGTATCGACGGCGCTGGGCACCAACGCCGTGAGATTGGCCCAATTGCGGCCATTCAGCGGCAACATGTCGGCCTGGGCCTTCTCGATGCGGGCTCCCAGGGTGTTGGAGGTTTCGTTCAGTTGCTCAGTACTGGCCGACACCTCGATTTTCTCCCGAGCGCCCAAGACCGGCAGGAACACGTTCAGCGTGCGGGTCACCTGAATGGTCTGGATCACATTCGTATACGTAAGTGTCTCGAAGCCCTCGTGACTGAAAGTGACCGTGTATATCCCGATCGGCAATTCGGGAATGTCATAGGTTCCCTTGGGAGAGGTGGTGGTTTCACGGCGTAGTCCGGTGGCACTGTGCACCGCCGTGACATGGACCTGCGGCAACACGCGACCCGAAGGATCGGTGACCGTTCCGTTCAAACCCGAGCGGTCGACCTGCGCCGGCAACGAAGACAGCAGACAGAGGACAACGCCGACCAGGCCGAGGCATTGAGAGGCTTTCAAAAACAACTCCTGGGGCCGCCTGAAATCAGAAACGTTCGAAGGGGAATCGGCGTCTGCGAAATTGTAATGGAGTGTGCAGCGTTTCATAAACCTTATCGAGCGAGCAGCGCGAGTGCAGCGGAGGAGCCGCGCTCTCGCGAAGGAGAGGAGAGCAGGCGAGCACTGTTGAAGCGATGTGGCATCGGTGTGAATTCGCCCACCGCCATGCCACCGAATACTGCTGACCGAGACTGGGGAAGCCCGATCTCTACGGTGTCGCTGCCGGCACCACCAGGGACAGCGCATCCGGTTGCATCGTCATGCGGACGGGGAGGCGGCCAAGAAGTTCTCCGTCGGCTTCCACGTAAACGCGGTCGCCGTCGGCGGGGAGCTGGCAAGTGATCTCGGAGGCGCTCACCAGATCGATGCCGTCGATCTTCCGGCGCCATCCGAGAAGCGCACCCGCGACGTACTGCAAATAGGCATTGCGGCTGTCGGTATGGCACATGACCGCGCGCAGGTGGGGATGGTCGAGCGACGCACCCGGCACCAGTTCCCGCAGAATATTTCCGAAGAAGCGGATACGCACAGCCAGCAGTTCGGTGAGCGTGGCTTGAGATTGCGCGCCGGTGCCATTGGCGTATTGGACGTCGAACTTGCGCATGCGATGCGTGGCCCAGAGATTCCAGGCTTTCAGGTAGTAGGCGGCCATGCCTGCCTGTTTCTTGAGATCCCGATTCAACTTGTAGAAGAGGTGGGCATCGACGCCGACTCCGGCGGCTACGGTGAAATAGCGGTGCGCCGGCTTGCCATTGAAGTCGTGATACTCGATGCGCCCGAGCGGAATGCGGCGGACGTCGCCGTTGACCAGAGCGCGCGCAGCGGCGCTGGGGCGGAGCGGAATGCCGAGGTCGTGGGCCAGAGCGTTGGCGGTGCCGAAGGGGAGAATGGCGAGCGCCACGGGCGTGCCGGCAAGGGATTGAATCACGTCGTGGATCGTGCCGTCGCCGCCGCAGGCAACTACCGTGTCGCTGCCGGCGGCAACTGCGTAGCGGGCATGGATGGTAGCCTCTTCGCTGGAGCGGCAGACGGTAAACTTCATGTGGATCCCGGCGGACTGCAGGATCGTGATCGCCCGGTTCAGCTCTGTGTCGCGGCGCCGAGGGCCGGAGTTGGGGTTGAAAAGGATGGTGGCGTTCTGCATGCGGAGTCTCGGGGGGCTTACTAAGAGTTTAGATCATGCCGGGCATTGGGTCTGCTGAGCAAGTCGGGAGCGAACCACAGGGAGCACAGGGGAGAACATTTGGCTGGCTTCACTCTCGACCCTGAGACTCTTGACGCGGAGTGGGGGTGGTGCACGCCCACGATTGCGGGCGGGGCGGCGGCGCTACGGTCTCTTGCGGGCGGGAGTGGTCCTGCACTAAGCTTTCGCCAGGGTTGGGGTCGCTTCCTTAATCCAGGAGGCGGCGTTTCGTTGTCGTTCCGATTTGGAGGAGAGGCGATATGAAGTGGCTGACGGCGGTTTGTGTCGTCTTGTGTCTGGGCATCAGTGCGGCCGCCCAGCATCACGAGATGCCGGCGGGCTCGCGTCCGGTGACGCTCGTGACCGGGCTCGGCGATTTGCATCATCCGGTCTCGACGAAGAATGCCGAAGCGCAGAAGTTCTTCGATCAGGGATTGCGGTTCATCTATGCATTCAATCACGACGAGGCGGCGCGGTCGTTCCACAAAGCGGCGGAGCTGGATCCCAAGCTGGCCATGGCGTGGTGGGGCGTGGCGGAGGCGGTGGGACCGAACTACAACGATCCGGCGAGCGAGGAACGATTCAAAGAGGCGCATGACGCCATCCAGAAGGCGTCGGATCTGAGTGGCGGGGTGTCGGCGAATGAGAAGGCCTACATCGCGGCCATGGCGCTGCGCTTTCCGGCAGATCCGAAAGCGGATCGCCAGAAAGCAGCCGAAGCTTACCGCGATGCCATGCGCGAAGTAGTGAAGAGCTATCCAGATGATCTCGACGCCGCGACGCTGTTTGCCGAGTCGGGGATGAATCTGCATCCATGGGGCTTGTGGAATCATGACGGCACTCCGCGCGAAGGAACGGAAGAGATCGTAGCCACGCTGGAGTCGGTGATGAAGCGCGATCCCAATCATCTGGGGGCGATCCATTACTACATTCACGCGGTGGAGGCGTCGAATTCACCGGAACGGGCACTGGCGGGCGCGAACAAGCTGGCAGCATTGGCGCCTGCGGCGGGACACATCGTGCATATGCCGGCGCATGTGTATATCCGCACCGGCGATTATGCCGCGGCGGTAAAGACGAATGAAGAGGCGGCGGCGGTGGACCGGGCGTACATCAAGGCGAGCGGGGCGCAGGGCATTTACCCCATGATGTACTACTCACACAATCTGCATTTCATCGCTATGTGCTCGGCCATGAATGGAAACTACGCGGAAGCCAAGAAAGCGGCCGACATGCTGGCGGCGCACGTTGGTCCGGCGGTGAAAGACATGCCGCCGCTGGAGGGATTTATGACCATCCCGATGGCGGTGGATGTGAGGTTCCACAAGTGGGATGACATTCTCGCGATGAAGAAGCCGGACGAAGCGATGAAGACGACGACCGTCTTCTGGCATTTTGCGCGCGGGATGGCGTTGGCCGGCAAGGGAAAGACGGACGAGGCCGAGGCGGAATACAAGATTGTGTCGGAGGCCGAGAAAGCGACTCCGCCGGACATGATCTTCCAGATGCCGATCAACAACAAGGCGAAGGACATCATGAAAATCGCCGAGAACGTGCTGGGTGCGCAGTTGGCCCTGGCCAAGAAGGACAATGCCGGTGCGGCGAACATGTTGCGCGACGCGGTCGCCATCCAGGACGGTCTCAACTATGGCGAGCCGCCGGACTGGTTCTTTCCGGTACGGGAGTCGCTGGGCGGCGTGCTGCTGATGAGTGGCGATGCCGCAGGCGCGGAGAAAGTTTTTCGCGAGGATCTGGAGAAAAATCCGCGGAATCCGCGGTCCCTGTTTGGGCTGCGGGAAGCGCTGAAGGCGCAGGACCGGAGTTACGACGCCGGGTTCGTGGAGAAACAGTTTAAGGATTCGTGGAAGGGCGGCGAGGTCAAGGTGGAGGATCTGGTGTAGCGCTGGCGTCGCGGCGGTGCGATCAGCCACCGCGACGGCGGTGCGCCGCTGCGCCGGCGCTACTGCCGGGGCTTCGCTACTGAATACACGCGGTGACGCTGGCCGCGCCAGGTGATTTCTTTCCAGATGGTCATGCCGTTGCGCTCGGCTACTCGCTGGGAGGGGACATTCTCGGGGCGGATCAGCGAGATTACGCGATCTGTTTTCAGATTGGCAAACGCCCAGTCGCGGCAGGCTTGGGCGGCTTCGCTTGCCAGACCTTGTCCCCAGTGATCGCGGCGGAGGTGGTAGCCGATTTCGTAGAAGTACTCCTTTTCGACCAACTGGCGAGTCACGCCGCAGTCGCCGATCAGCTCGCCGGTATCTTTCAAAACCATCCCCCACAGGCCGACACCGTCATCTTTGCAGCGCTGGCGGTTGCGGGCGATCCATTGCTCGACTCCGGCGCGATCATATGGGGCCGGGTAGTAACGCATGGTCTCGGGGTCGGAGAGGACTCGGGAGAGAGCGCCGGCATCATCGGGCTCGAATTCGCGCAGGATCAGGCGGCCGGTTTCGAGGATGGTCGGCACGAGTTCAGTCTATAAGCTGATCAGCTTGGGCGCAGTCAGAAGTCAAGTTGAAAGACAAACCCGGCAGGCCGCCTGCACTCAGCTCAGGGCTGCTAGACTCGATCCATGCAAGAGATGGGCCGGATTCTGTTGATCTTCGGCGTTGTCCTTGTGGTGATTGGCGGCATCGTTCTGCTGCTGGGACGGACGGGCTTGCCCCTCGGGCGTTTGCCGGGGGACATTGTCTACAAGGGCAAGAACACCACGTTCTATTTTCCGCTGGCGACTTCGATCGTGCTGAGTGTTGTGTTGTCGCTGGTCTTCTATGTGATCGGGCGCTTGAAACGCTAGACGGCAGCGATGCCGTCCCATCCGGGACTCGTTCGTCGTTCGGCTGCTCACCCGGCCTTCCCGTGCTCGAGCTTTCCCCTCTCGCCTCTCGGAGGCTGCGTTGTTGTTTACGGGGCCAAGGTACACTGAAGCCTCATGGAGCCGGCGGACCAACTCGGGTTCCAATTTCGTCCACCGGAGCGGCGCGTCTGGACGGTGCGGGCGCTGGTGTCGGCGGTGCGCACGCATCTGGAGCGCGAGTACTCCGACTGCTGGGTCGAGGGGGAGATTTCCAATCTGCGCAGTCCTGATTCCGGCCATCTTTATTTCACGCTCACGGAAGAGAACGCGCAGATCAAGGCGGTGATGTTCCGGTCGTCGGCGAAGCTGCTGCGGTTTCGTGCGGAGAACGGGCTGCATGTCACCGTGCGAGGGCGCATCACCGTCTACGAAGACAAGGGCGAGCTGCAGATCTCGGCCGAGTTCATGGAGCCGCAGGGAGCCGGGGCGCTGCAGCTGGCTTTCGAGCAACTGAAGGCCCGTCTGGAGGCCGAGGGCCTGTTCGATTCCGGGCGGAAAAAGGCAATCCCTCCCTTGCCGCGGCGGATTGGGGTCATTACTTCGCCGCAGGGCGCGGCGATACGGGACATTCTGAACGTTCTGGCGCGCAGGCATCACTCGGCGAATGTGCTGATCTATCCGGCGCAGGTACAGGGCGAGAGTGCGTCCATCGAAGTTACAGCCGGAGTTCGGCATTTCAATCAGGCGCGAGATGTTGAGGTCATCATCATTGCGCGCGGGGGCGGGTCGGCGGAGGATCTGGCCGCCTTCAATCATGAAGGGCTGGCGCGAGCCGTTGCCGCTTCGAAAATTCCCGTGATCTCGGCGATCGGGCACGAGACCGACTTCACGATCGTGGATTTCGTCGCCGACTTGCGGGCGCCCACACCCTCGGCCGCTGCGGAACTGGTGATCCGGTCGCGGCAGGAGATTGAAACACAGGCAGAGGAGTTGTATCAGCGCCTGGAGCGGGCGGTCCGTTACCGGCTGCTGATGGCGCACCGAGAGTTGACACAAAGGGCAACGCACGGGGCCTTCGCGCGCATGATGGACGTTATCAATCGTCGCCAGCAGAGACTCGATGAAGTAAGTTTCCGTATTGAGCGGGCGGAACGTCAGCTGGTAGAGCGATGGCGACGGCGATGGGAGATGGCGTCGGCCGCAGTGCGGCACTATGATGCGCGGCAGCGGCTGGCGGGGGTGCGGCAACGACTCGACGCACAAACTGCCCGCCTGGCGGCAGTGACGCACGCGCGCCTCCTGGCGTTTCGTGCCCTCCTGGATCGCCGCAGCGCCGCTCTGGAAGCGCTCTCACCGCTGGCTATCCTGAATCGCGGGTACGCGCTCGTGTTCGATGCCGAAGGACATCTGGTGAAAGATGCCGGCCGTCTGAATGCGGGAGATGATATTGCCGCGCGGCTGGCGCGCGGACAGGTTCGCGCGCGAGTCCATTCCGTCGAGACCGGTGCGCCCGATTCCAAGGGCCCTGCATTAGAATGAAGCCAATCCAACTTTGAGGATGACGTGAGAGCGTCCCTGGCGTGGCCACATCTTACGCTGGTCTCGGTCGTGGACATCCTGCTGGTCGCGATCCTGATCTATCAGCTGCTGTCGCTGATTCGCGGCACACGCGCCGCCCCGATGCTGGTCGGGCTGGCGACGCTGGCGCTAGCATTTTATTTCGCGCGGCTGGGTGAATTACGCACACTGAACTGGCTGCTCAGCATCCTGCTGCCGTACATCGTGTTCGCCCTCATCGTCGTGTTTCAGTCGGAGATTCGACACGCGCTCGCGAACCTGGGTAGCCGCATTTCGTTCTCGCGTTCTTCCAGTTCGGCGGGAGACGTCTATGACGACATCGTGCTGGCCGCCAATCTCTTTGCCCAGAATCAGACTGGCGCGCTGATCGTGATCGAACGTGAAATCGGGCTGCGGACCTACATCGAGAGCGGGGTGCCGCTGGACGCGCGGCTCTCGTATGACCTGCTGGCGACGTTGTTCCGTCCCAGCGCCCCGCTGCATGACGGCGCCGTGATTGTGCAGCATGATCGCATTGCCGCAGCGGCATGTTTTCTGCCGCTGTCGATGAACCCCGTGCTGTCAACGCAGATGGGGACGCGCCATCGAGCGGGGATCGGCATCACCGAGGAAACCGACGCGGTGGCGGTGATCGTTTCTGAAGAAACGGGCGCGATCAGCCTGGCGGTCAAGGGAGAGATCGAGCGCGAAATGTCGGTGGAACGGCTGCGGGAGCGGCTCAGCCAGTTGCTGCGGCATTACGCGCCAGCGCCCATGCTGCCAACGCCGGTAGAAGAGACGTATACGGCAGAGGAGTCTCCCAGTTCGCAGTCGACGCGGCGGCAGGATGCGGGCGTCCGTCCCGGAGGCGATGACTGAGCCATGGCCAACGTTTTCCGGCGCGTCTTCATTCAGGACTTTGGGCTCAAGCTGAGTTCGCTGCTGCTGTCGATTGGATTGTGGCTGGTGGTGGCGCGGTCCCCGGTTGCGGAAGTGGAGCTGAGAGTGCCCATCGAGTTTCACAATGTCCCGCAGAACCTCGAGATTGACTCGGCCAGTTTCACCGAGGCGCAGGTCCGGGTGCGGGGGGCGGAGCGGCTCATTCATCGCCTGCGCAACGGGGACGTTCGAGCCGAAGTCGATCTCTCCGCGGTGCGCCCCGGCACACGCACCTTCGACTTGACCTCGCGGAACATTCGCCTGCCGCAGGATCTCGAGGTTGTGCAGATCGTGCCGGGTCAATTTCAGTTGTCCTTTGACGACCGCATGACGCGCACGGTCGAGGTGCATCCGCCGGTAACCGGGATTCCCGCGGGAATGCACGCAACCGTTACGGCCGATCCTGCCCAAATCATGATCGCGGGGCCGCGCCGGCGGGTCGAAGGGATTGAAGCAGCGACAACGGATCCAGTCGATGCCAGCGGCACTCGAGAGCGGGCTACCTTTGTCACTCAGGCTTATGTTGCGGACCCTCTCATCCAAATTGTGCGCCCCACGCCCATCCGGGTGACGGTTATCATAGAACCCTTGGGAGAAAAGGCTTCTGGCCACTAGCTTCGAGCCTTTGGCCAACCCCGTGCGGAATCAAGCTACAAAGCTAAGAGCCAGGAGCGAACAGCGGCTTTCATGACGCAAACTCGGCAACTTTTCGGAACCGACGGCATTCGCGGAGTGGCAGGAGAGTTCCCGCTCACGCGCGAGAGTACGTATCTGATTGGACGCGCTCTCGGACACGATCTGATTCGCGGGAACTCCAAAGCGCGGGTTGTGATTGGGCAGGATACGCGGGAGTCGAGTCGCTGGATCGCCGACCGGGTGTGGCAGGGGCTGGAGTCCGTCGGCGTAGAAGTGCGGAGCGCGGGCGTCATCACGACACCCGGCGTTGCCTATCTCGCGCGTTCACAGCGCTTCGACGCGGGCGTGGTCATCTCGGCTTCGCACAATCCCTGGACGGACAACGGGATCAAGGTGTTTTCCGGGGATGGGTACAAGCTGCCGGATGGGCACGAACTCGAAATCGAGAAAGAGATCTTTGCCTTGATTCAGAATTCAGCGGCGTTGCGCGACGCTGATTCTGCTACCTCAGCCTCCAGCCTTCCCGGCGACGGGGCGTTGCGGCAGGCGTATGTGCGATGGCTGGCTGGGAATATCAAGACCGACTTGAGCCGATTGCGAGTGGCGGTTGATTGCGCGAACGGCGCAGCGACAGAGGAAGCACCGGAGTTGTTCCGGACACTGGGGATCACGGCGGAATTTCTGCATGCGTCGCCGGACGGAAAAAACATCAACGAACAATGTGGCGCACTGCATCCGGAGACGGTAGCTCGGTTTGTCGCCGGGAACGCGGGTAAGTTCGATCTGGGCGTAACGTTCGATGGGGATGCCGACCGGGCGCTGTTCTGCGATGCCGAAGGCCGTGTCGTCAATGGCGATGCAGTGCTGCTGATTGGCGCGCGCGCGATGCAGGCTCGTGGGGCGCTGGCGAAAGCGACGGTCGTCGCTACCACCATGTCGAACATGGGACTGGAGCTGGCCTTGAAGCGGTCCGGCATGCAGATGTTGCGCGCCAACGTCGGAGACAAGTATGTGCTGGAAGAGATGCAGCGCGTGGGAGGGACCTTGGGGGGCGAGCAGTCGGGCCACATTCTGTTTCGCGACGGAGACGCTACCACCGGAGACGGCCTGCTGACGGCGCTGCGCGTGATGGAGATCATGGTGCAGTCGGCGAAATCGCTGGCTGAGTTGGCCGCCGATCTGAAGATGTTCCCCCAGGTGATTCGCAATGTGAGGGTGCGGGAGAAGATTCCCTTCACGCAGGTTCCTGCGGTTCAGGCGGCCATCACGGCCGCACAGGGTGAACTGGACGGCAACGGGCGCGTCGTGGTTCGTTATTCGGGGACCGAGGCGGTGGCGCGCGTCATGATCGAGGCCGAATCGAAAGAGCAGATGGAACGGATCGCGGATGGGATTGTCGGCGCGATTCGAACGGCTCTCGGAAACTAATCCATTGTGGCATTGAGTCGTTGTCTCCATCTCTCAAGGACTCAGTCTCTCCACGTCCATTCGTGCGGTTTCGTGATCTTGTGTTCACGGTGGTTCCTGCCGAGAATGAGAATCATCACGGAATTAAAAAAGACCTCATGAGAATTCTGATAGTCGAAGACGACGTGGCTCTTGGCAACTTCATTCGCAAGGGGTTGGAAGCGGAGCACTATGCGGTGGATACGGCAACGGAAGGCGAGCAGGGGCGATCGATGGCACTGCAGTTTGACTATGACCTGCTGGTGCTGGATCTGAATTTGCCGGGGATTGACGGCCTTGCCATCCTGAAAAGTGTGCGGCAGCGCAAACCCAGTGTTCCTGTGCTCATCCTCACCGCGCGCAACCGTGTCGAAGATCGCGTGCAGTGCCTGGACACGGGCGCGGATGACTACCTGGTAAAGCCATTCTCCTTTCTGGAACTGGCGGCGCGTGTCCGCGCGCTGTTGCGGCGCAGTCATCTGCCGTCGGAGTCGGTGCTATCGGTGCGCGATCTCCGGCTGGACCGGGTGGAGCGACGGGTCGAGCGGTCGGGACGGCGCATTGATCTGACGACGAAGGAATTCGCACTGCTTGAATACCTGATGCGCAACGCAGGCCGACGTTTGACTCGTGCCATGATCATCGAGCACGTCTGGAACCTGACATTCGATTCGACGACGAACGTCGTGGATGTCTACATCAATTACCTGCGGCGCAAGGTGGATGATGGATTTTCTCCGGCGCTGATCCACACGGTTCGCGGAGTAGGGTACCAGTTGAGTCCGGAAGGAGTTGCGGCATGAGCGCTACACTTCAGCCTGCGTCCCGGTTGTTGCAAGACCACGAGATTCTTGGCGAATTGCTGCATTCCGTCAGCCAGCCTCTGACCAGTCTCTGCTGCTCTCTGGAGCTCTCTGTCGAGAAGGCGGCCGGGCAGCAGCAGGAGGCAGTGGCCGCTGCGCTGGAGCAGGCGGAGCGCGTCATCGGCCAGGTCCGTTTGCTGCGGGAGTATCTGGACGCGGAGCTCATGGCTCCTGCAGCACAATCCGTAGGACTCGCACCGGTCGTGCGGGCGGTGGCCGAACAACTCTCGTCGGTCGCGGCGGTGAACCAGGTAGAACTGAGAATTATCGGCACATCATCGGCAACGATTTCCGTATCGGAAGCGCGACTGCGGTTGGCGTTGCAATACCTGCTTGGAACGCTGATCGAAGCCCAGCCCGCGAGACGGACGATCACGTTGCGATTCGAAGAAGGAGTGGCAGAGTCACGGTTGAGCGCGCAAGTTGAAGGTGCTTCGTCGTCGCGGGCCGATGCCGGGTCTGCCAAGCAGGAGAAAGAAGATTTCGCATTACTCACGTCGCGGAAAGTCAGGCTGGCGATTGCCGCTCGGGTGCTGGAGTCGGCGGGAGCGTCCCTGACAGTCGGGGGCGGCGCGCCCAGCAATTTTCTCCTTCACATTCCCCGCCCGTCGTTGCGTCCGGTCTAGCGCCACTGCCTCACATTTTTTCCCGGCGCGGCCCCTGCGCCGGGAGTACAATCCAGCATTTCGTGGAGGTTCCTGTTGAAGCACTGGCTCGCGTGGTTGAGCGTGCTTGGGCTGGCGGCGGCTGGCGCGGCGCAGAATAGCACCCCTGTGCTCGAGCCGATGACCGTAATTCGCGCGGGCGTTTTGATTGACGGCGAGTCGGGCACGCCGCGGCGCAACCAGGTCATCGTGATTCGCGGCAATGTGATCGCTGAAGTATCGGACGCGGCCAGCGCCCACATTCCGGCCGGGGCGGACGTCATCGATCTCTCCCAGGCAACGGTGCTCCCTGGATTGATTGACGCCCACACGCACATTTTTCTGCAGGGGGAGGATCCCGCCGAGGGCGGATACGATGTGCAACTTCTGAAACAACCACTGGCCTTCCGTGCCGCCCGAGCCACGGTATCGGTCCGCCGGGCTCTGGAGCAGGGTTTCACCACACTGCGCGACATGGAGACGGAAGGCGCGGGCTACGGCGATGTGGGCATCAAGGAAGCGATCGAAGGCGGCTATATCCCCGGCCCGCGGCTGTTTGTTTCTACTCGCGCCATCTCGACCACGGGCGGTTACCCGCTGGAAGGCTACGCACCAGAGATCGAAGTACCCAAGGGCGTGCAGATCGTTGACGGGCCGGTTGAGGCTCGAAAGGCCGCGCGCGAACAGCTTGATCATGGCGCTGACTGGATCAAGGTGTACATGACGCACCGGTCGTGGGTCGGGAAGAACGGCGAATTAATGTCACAGCCGACGCTCACGGTCGAAGAACTTCGCGCCATCGTGGACGAAACCCACGGCTGGGGCAAGAAGGTCGCGTGTCACTCTTATAGCGGCGAAGGCATGCAACGCGCGCTCGACGGGCGGTGCGATTCCATCGAGCACGGTCTTGTCTTGACCGACGCCAACATTGCGCAGATGCTCAAGCAGGGCACGTGGCTGTGTCCGACGTTGAGCGTGTACTACTACGATCATGCGCCGGCCGACACGCCCGAGGGGCAACGCGATCGCAAGCGGGTTTCCGCGCACGAAGAATCGTTTCGCAAAGCGCTCAAAGCCGGTGTAAAAATTGCCTTTGGCACCGACATGGGCGGCATACCGTGGACGGAACCGATCGCGCAGGAATTCCCACGCATGGTCGCGTTTGGAATGACGCCGATGCAGGCGATTCAGAGCGCGACGTCGAAGGCTGCGGAACTGCTCGACATGAAGGGCAAACTGGGCGTAATTGCGCCGGGGGCGTACGCCGATATCGCGGCCGTGAGCGGCGATCCGCTGGCGAATGTTGGGATTCTCAGCAGCGTGCGCTT
>Ga0335077_10000031_pt1 | contig 138729 bp, 116 predicted proteins | sample Lox_Sample_31_FD_207151 | JGI IMG/M metagenome (GOLD analysis project Ga0335077, IMG submission 207151) | Soil microbial communities from Loxahatchee National Wildlife Refuge, Florida, United States - Lox_Sample_3.1 | ecosystem: Environmental > Terrestrial > Soil > Wetlands | place: USA... | reverse complement strand
GGCTGACGCGAGCGTCTTTTCGTCCGGCAGGAACACGATGCGGAAGTGCTGCGTGCCGGGACGCTGGCCGAAGCCGGAGCCGTGCACGACCATGACGTATTTCTGGCGGATCAGTTCGGTGACGAAGACGTCATCGCCTTCAGGGATGTCGATTGAGGGATAAGCGTAGAAGGCGCCGCGCGGAGCCACGCAACTTACGCGCGGAGTATCGTTGCACCACTTCATGGTGAGATCGCGGCGGGAGCGCAGCTTGCGTTTTACTTCGATGAGGTGATCCTGCGGGCCCTCGAGAGCGGACTTGATCGCGTACTGCTCGGGATGATTGGCGCACAGCCGGGCGCGCAGGAGTTTGTTGACGCCTTCGAGATACGGCTTGACCAGCGATGTGTCGCCGCTGGCAATGCCCCATCCGATGCGCCATCCCGGGGCGAGGTAATTCTTCGATAATCCGCCAAAGGTGATGACGGGAACGTCGGGCGCGGCGGCGGCCATGGCGACGTGGGGGTCGTCGTCGATGATTAATTTGTCGTAGATTTCGTCGGCGAAAATGATCAGGTTGTGGCGGCGGGCCAAGTCGGCAATTTGTTCCAGCATCTGGCGGGTGCAAACTGAGCCAGTGGGGTTGTTGGGATTGATGAGCACAATGCCGCGCGTGCGGGACGTGATCTTTTTCCTGATGTCGTCGAGGTCGGGCTGCCAGCCGTTGTCTTCGCTCAGGTAGTAGGTGTTCAGGCCGACGCCGAGTTTTGCCAAGACTGCAGAATAGAGAGGGTAGTCGGGGCAGGGCGTGAGCAGGTCGTCGCCCGGGTTGAGCAGCGCGGCCAGGCAGACGTCGACCGTTTCGCTCACGCCGGAGGTGACGAAGACGTCCTGGATCGTGGTGATACCTTTGCGGCAGGCTTCGCCGCGAATCGCGTTCAGAGCTTCGGGGATTCCCGACGACGGGGCGTAGCCGTTCTTGCCGTCGCGCATGGCCTTGTGGACGGCGTCGATCATGTGGGCGGGTGTTTGGAAGTCGAAATTCAGGGGGTCGCCGATGTTCAGAGGCAGAATCGCGTGCCCTGAATCGGTCACTTCCTTCGCGACGCAGGCGAGGTCGCGGATGGCGTAGCGGACGTGTTCGAGGCGAGAGGCGGCGGCGATTTCGCGAGTTTGCGTCAGGGACATGGGGCAATCTTCCGCTCAAATTGTACAGGAGAGTGCAGCGGCGGATCGCGGGCGGCATCTACAGCTCTTACCAGAGGAGCGATACGCATGAGAGTTGGATTTATCGGGCTGGGGAATATGGGGTCGGGCATGGCGGCGAATCTCCTGAAAGCCGGACACGAAGTCACGGTCTATAACCGCACCGCCGGTAGAGCCGATCCGCTCGTGAAGCAAGGCGCGCGCTACGCGGCGAAGACCGCCGATGCGTGCCGTGGCGAGGTGGTGGTGACCATGCTGTCGGACGATCCGGCAGTGGAAAGCGTTGTCTTCGGCGACGGTGGCGTCGTCGCTTCGCTGGGGAAAGGTGCGATCCACGTTTCCGCCAGCACCATCAGTGTGGCGCTTTCACAAAAAATGATGGCTGCGCATGCGGAACATGGGCAGGGCTATGTCTCAGCGCCGGTATTTGGGCGTCCTGAGGCCGCGGCTGCGGCTAGGCTTTTCATCGCGGCCGCAGGTTCTGATGACGCTATGGACGCCTGCATGCCGCTGTTCGAAAGCCTGGGGCAGAGAACGTTTCGGTTTGGCAACAATCCGGCTGACGCGAACCTGGTCAAGCTGAGCGGGAATTTTCTGATTTCTTCCGTGATTGAGGCGCTCGGTGAAGCGATGGCGCTGGTGGGCAAGGCCGGCCTGGACCGGCATCAGTATCTTGACTTCCTGACTTCGACCCTTTTCGCCGCCCCGGTGTACAAAACCTACGGCACCATCATCGCTGACCAAAAATTCTTGCCTGCGGGATTCGCGGCTCCGCTCGGTCTTAAGGACAACCGGCTGGTCATCGCAGCGGCGGAAACGTTGCGCGTGCCGTTACCATTGGCCAGCCTGATTCACGATCGCTTTCTTGCGCTGCTCGCACGGGGCGGCGAGTCACTCGACTGGTCCGCTATTTCTACACTGGCGGCTGAGGATGCTGGACAGGGAAAGAAGACAGGGTAGATCCACCATCGAAGAGAAAGAGGGTGACGTATGGCCAGCAACACGTCCACGGGCAGCTATCGGAAGACCACGATCTCGCCCATGCTTGCTGTTCGCAACGGGGCGAAGGCGGTGGAGTTCTACAAGACGGCTTTCGGAGCGAGAGAGCTCTTCCGGCTTGATGAAGGCGGGGTAGTCGCTCAATTGGCTGTGGGCGAAGGGGAATTCTGGGTTGCAGATGAGTCTCCGAAGCACTTGAATTTCAGCCCGGAGTCGCTCGGAGGCGGCACCGTGCGGCTGGTGATGGTGGTGGACAATCCGGATGCTGTGTTCGAACGGGCAGTCGCGGCGGGAGCGTCGGTAGTTTACCCGGTTGCCGATCAGCCTTACGGTTGGCGGGTGGGGCGCGTGGTCGATCCCTTCGGGCACCACTGGGAGATCGGGAAACCGCTATAGAGTGTTGGTCGGAGCGCAGTTCGGGTCAGGCGACAATTTGCAGGCCGCGGCTTCGTCCAGCATCCAGAGCAACCTGCCCTCGGGTTGCACCAGTTGCGCAGGGTAGGGAGGCTCATGGTGGCCTTGCAGAATGTCGCGCACGATGTCGGCTTTGTCGGACCCACTGACGAGATACATGGCGTCAGTGGCGTGATTCAGCACCGGGAAGGTGAAGGAGATGCGGTGCGTCTTGAATTTCTCCACCCAGTTGGCGATCACCAGCCGCGATTGTTCTTTGAGGCCTTCGGAGTCCGGGAAGAGCGAGGCGGTGTGGCCGTCGGACCCGAGGCCGAGCAGGATGAAGTCAAAGGTCGGGACCTCATTCGACGATAGATGGAAGAAGTGACGGATCCTCGCTTCGTAGTCGGCGGCAGCGGCGGCAGCGTCTGGGTTTTCAGCCTGCACGCGAAACACGTTATTCGCGGGGATCGGAACCTTACTGAGAAGGGCTTCCTTCACCATGCCGTAGTTGCTGTCAGGATGATCGGGCGGGACATGACGCTCATCGCCAAAGAACAGGAACGTGCGGGTCCAGGAAAAGTCAGCGTAATCTTTGGCGAGGAGAGCGTAGAGAGCACGAGGCGTTGAACCACCGGACAGCGCGACGACGAAGCGTCCGCGGTTGGCGATCAGTTCGCGGCCGAGGCGCACAAATTCGTCGGCGACGCCGCGGAACAGATCCGCGGGAGACGGTAGAGTCCGGGTGATGCGAATGCAGGCTAGAGGCATCGGCAATTTGTAATTGGTATTTGTAATTGAGAATCTCACGCTGCAGGACGGCGGAACGTGTAAGCGCGTCCAGTTACCAATTACGAATTACCAATCCAAAGTAGCCCTATTTCTCGAAGTTTCTCCACTTGCGGTCGTCTTTTTCGATGAGATCATCCGATTCCTTCGGGCCCCAGCAGCCACTGGGGTAGTTGGGGAAGTTGCGCGGCGGAAGCGCTTTCCAGACGTCGAGCACGGGATTGACAACGCTCCATCCCGCTTCGACCATGTCGGCGCGCTGGAACAGCGTGGCGTCGCCGATCATGCAGTCGTGCAGCAGGCGCTCGTAGCCGGTGTTCGGCGTTTGTCCAAAGTAGTCGGCGTACTCAAAATCCATGTCGACTTCTCCGAGTCGCATCGCCGGGCCCGGGGTCTTCGCGGCAAAACGGAGGGAGATGCCTTCTTCGGGCTGAATGTGAAGCACGAGCTGGTTGGGCATCAAGTCCTGCACCTGGGTCTCGCGGAAGAGAACAAACGGAGCGCGACGGAATTCGATGACGACATGGGTGTTGCGGCTCGGCAGGCGTTTGCCGGTGCGGAGATAGAAGGGAACTCCTGCCCATCGCCAATTATCGATGAGGAGCTTCATGGCAACGAAGGTTTCGGTGCGCGAGTCGGGTGGAACGCCTTCTTCGGCTCGATACGCGGGCAGGCGCTCGCCATTCACGGTGCCTTCGCCATATTGGCCGCGTACGGTCTTGCTCAGCACGTCTTCGGCTGTGTAGGGCTGAATCGCGTGAAGAATCTTTGCCTGCTCGTCGCGTACCGCGTTGGCTTCGAACGAAATCGGTGGCTCCATCGCCGTCAGGCTGATCAACTGCATGATGTGGTTGGGGACCATGTCTCGCAGGGCCCCGGCATGATCGTAGTAGCCGCCGCGTTTCTCAACGCCGACGGTTTCTCCGACCGAGATCTGAACATGGTCAATGTAGCGACGGTTCCAGATCGGCTCGAATATCCCGTTGGCGAAACGAAAGGCCAGGATGTTCTGTACTGTTTCTTTACCGAGATAGTGATCGATGCGGTAAATCTGGTTCTCCTTCGCCACTTTCAGCAGGCGCTGGTTCAATTCCCGCGCCGAATCCAGGTCGTGGCCGAAGGGCTTTTCGATGATGACGCGACGCCAATGGCCATTCTCTTCGGTCATCAGGCCGACGTGCGCGAGGCGCTCGACGATGTCGCCGAAGAATTCGGGCGAAGTGGCAAGGTAGAAGAAGACATTACCGTGGCTGGAATGCTCGTTATCGACCCTGGCCAGAGTCTCTTTCAGTTTGTCGTAAGTGGAAGGGTCGTCGAAGTCGCCGCTGATGTAATTCAAGCGCCGGGCGAACCAGTCCCAGATCTCGGGATCGACGGAGCCGGTGGCAAATTGCTTGAATTCTTCCGTAACACGCTGGCGCGCTTCGTCGTCGCTCATGGGAGTGCGTCCCAGACCGATCATGGCGAATTCGCGCGAGAGGAGTTGCTGGCTCGCGAGATTGTAAAGGGCCGGAATCAGCTTGCGCCGGGTGAGATCGCCGGAAGCGCCGAAGATCACCATCACACAGGGATCGGCGACGCGACCAACGCGCCGGGCGGGAGCGGGTCGAGTCTCGGTAGTTGCCATCGCTGTCCTCCCACAGTCGTTGAAGTCGGGCTCTAGCACAAAGCAAGTCTCCGGTATTGTTTCAGGCGGTCTTGGATTGTTTGGGTTCGACGTGTCCGCCGAACTGCTGCCGCATGGCCGAGAGCATCTTCTCGGCGAAGGTGTGTTCCTGGCGCGAGCGGAAACGCGTGTACAGCGCCGCCGAGAGCACCTCGGCCGGCACGGCTTCGTCAATCGCCGCCTGGATGGTCCAGCGGCCCTCGCCGGAATCCTGCACAAACCCGCTGTACTCCGAGAGATTCGGGTTTTCGGCGAGCGCAATGGCCGTCAGGTCGAGGAGCCATGAACTTACCACACTCCCCCGTCGCCATACCTCAGCGATATCGGCGAGGTTCAGATCGTAGCGGATGGTTTCTGGAAGTTCCTTGATGGCCGCATTCCGGAAAATATCGAAGCCCTCGGCGTAGGCCTGCATCATGCCGTATTCGATGCCGTTGTGGACCATCTTGACGAAGTGTCCGGAGCCGGAGGGGCCGCAGTGGAGATAACCGTCCTCGGCGGTGCCAGCCATCTTTTCGCGGCCGGGAGTGCGGGGGATGTCGCCGCGTCCCGGAGCCAGAGTCTTGAAAATCGGGTCGAGGCGCGAGACGGCTTCTTTCGGTCCGCCGATCATCATGCAGTAGCCACGTTCCAGGCCCCAGACTCCGCCGCTGGTGCCAACGTCGACGTAATGCGCGCCTTTTTCCTTGCACATCTGCGCGCGGCGAACGTCGTCTTTGAAATATGAATTGCCGCCGTCGATGATGGTGTCCCCCGCCTGCATGGCACCCAGCAATGCCTGTACTGTCTTTTCGGTGGGAGCGCCTGCAGGGACCATGATCCAGACGGCGCGCGGCGGCTTCAGCTTTCCTACCAGATCGTCGAGCGACGAAGAGCCGACCGCGCCTTCGCCAGCGAGCTGCTTCACCGCCTCGGGACTGAGATCGGAGACGACCAGTTGATGCCCACCGCGCATCATGCGGCGCGTCATGTTGGCGCCCATACGACCGAGCCCTACCATTCCCAGTTGCATAATGCTCCTCTTACGGATGCGGACTCGCTGAGCCTTGCAGCAGAGTCCGGCCGCGATTCAAGAATGTCCAAGCGTGCCGCGAATAAGGATTGCGCAACGCAAACCTGATCTGCCCCTGAGAACAGGATCCCCACAACCAACCTATGCTCACCGCTAACTCAGGGCTTCTCGGATCAACTCTCCAAGTTTGGCAAGTCCTGTCTTGACGTCCGGCCCGATGTGTACGCGGAGAGCGCGTCGCTTGCGTTCCGCCAGAACCGCGAAGTCGCCCCGAGCCTGTGCCGCTTTCACCACGCCGAACGTGTACTTCTGTCCGGGCACAGAAAGATCCTGCGCATCGTCGCAGGTAATCTGCAGCACGACGCCGCTGTTGGGACCGCCCTTGTAGGCCTGTCCGGTAGAGTGCAGGAAACGCGGCCCGAAGCCAAGGCAGGTCGCGACTTGCTTGCGGTCCCGTACCGCGATTCTGAGGCCCTGGAGGAGCGCTTCGTGCTCGGCGTTCATTTCGACATAGGCGAGGACAGCAACATAGTCGTTTGCGCCAATCCGCGCCAGATGGGCGCGCAGATAGCTCTTCAACGAGCGGTCGGAGCCAGTGGCAGCGGCCAGGTCGGCGGCGTTCCTCTCGTCGGTGAACAGCTTGAATCCGCCTTCTTCGAGGATCGGGTTTTCGGGGGGAAGCGAACCGTGAATCTCGTATTCCGAAGTGAGTTTGCGCGTTTCCACCTTGCTGGCCTCGACATCGGGCTGGTTGAAAGCATTGATGCCGATGACAGAGCCCGCTACCGCGGTTGCAATCTCCCAGCGGAAGAATTCCTGTCCCAGGTTGTAGGTATCCTTCATCGAGATACGAACCACGGGTTCTCCGGCTTTTTCGAGCGCTGCCATGCTGGCGTCCTGTGACGCGTCGGGCGCGGATTCCAGTCGGACATAAGCGAAGATGCGATCGTTGCCGTAGGCTTCTGGTCCGGCAAGTTTTTCGCGATCCACGGGAATAATGCCCTTGCCAACTTTGCCGGTGGATTCTGCGATCAACTGTTCGAGCCAGGCGCCGAGGTCCGAGATCCCCGGTGAAGCGATGATCGTAATCTTGTCCCGGCCCATGGTGGCGGCGGTTCCGAGAATCAGACCGAGCATCACACCGGGATTGTCCGCGACGGGGGCATCCGCCTGACAGGCGCGCACCATTTCCGCGGTTCGGTTCAGGAACTTGCTGATGTCGAGGCCCATGGCCGCGGCGGGGACCATGCCGAAATTTGAGAGCGCGGAGTAGCGTCCACCAATCGATGGCAGGCCGTAGAAGATGTGACGGAAACGGTCGCGCTCGGCAACCTGCTGCATTTTTGAGCCGGGATCGGTGATGGCGATGAAGCGGCTGCCGGCCTTGTCAGCGCCCAACACCTGCTTTACACGCTCGAAGAAGTACTGCTTGTAAATGTTGGGTTCGAGTGTGCTGCCGGATTTACTGGAAACGATAAAGAGAGTGTTGGAGAGATCGATCTTGTGCTCAAAGTGCTTGATCTGTGCCGGATCCGTGGAGTCGAGAACGTGCAGGTGCGGGAAGCCGGGCTGGCGACCGAAGGTGAGCGAAAGAACTTCCGGGCAAAGGCTCGATCCGCCCATGCCGAGAAGCAGGATGTCACGGAAGCCGGTGCTCTTGACCTCCGCAGCCAGTTCTTTGAGTTTGTCGGCGTGGGCGAGTTGCTCTTCGGTGATACCGAGCCATCCCAGCCAGTTGGCTTCGTCATCGCCGGTCCAGAGAGAAGCGTCGCGCTGCCAGAGCCGCCTTACTTTTCCTGAGGCGCGCCAGTCGTTAAGGTTTTTTTTTACGGCGTTCTCGAGATCGTCCGGAAGGCTGGCGCTCTGCGGATTGACGCTGGGCACGGACTGACGTTTCGAATTCTTCTCTACCGCTGCGAGCAACTGGTCGAAGGCGTCGGCGAACAGTTTTACGCCGTCATTGGTCAGCTTGTCTGTCACCTGCTTCATGGAGATGCCGACTGCAGCCAGGTCCGCCATGGTCTTCGCCGCGCCGGGCAGGTCTTCGGTGAGGCTTACGCGTGGATTACCGTGATCGCGGAAAGCCTCGAGCGTGGCCGGAGGGACCGTGTTGACGGTGTCAGCCCCGATGAGTTCTTCCACGTAGATGACATCGCGGTAGGCGGGATTCTTGGTGCTGGTGCTGGCCCAGAGCACGCGCTGCGTCTGCGCGCCTTTCGCGGCGAGAGCCTTCCAGCGCGGCGTTGAAAAGATCTTTTCGTACGCTTCGTAGGTTAACTTGCCGTTGGCGATCGCGATTTTTCCGAGAATGGACTGGAGTTTGGCTTTGCGGGCGGAATCGGTTTCCTTCTTGATCTGGTCGTTCAACAAGGAATCGACAAGGGTATCGATGCGACTGATGAAGAAGCTCGCGACGCTGGCGATGCGGCTCACGTCTCCGCCGCCGCGCGCGTAGGTTTCGAGCGCCTCGACGTAGGTGTTCGCGACCCGCTCGTACACGTCCTGGGCAAAGAGCAGGGTGATGTTGATGTTAATGCCCTCGCTCAACGTCTGCAGAATTGCCGGGATACCCTCGGAGGTGCCGGGGATCTTGATCATCACGTTTTCGCGATTGACGGCCTTCCAGAGACGGCGCGCTTCGTCGATCGTGCCCTGGGTGTCGTTGGCGAGATACGGGGAAACTTCCAGGCTCACGTAGCCGTCGCGCCGTTTGGTGCTCTGATATACGGGGCGGAGCAGGTCGGCGGCGTCCTGGATGTCGCGAATGGCGAGGAGTTCGTAGCGTCCCTTGGCGTCGAGATCGGTTCGATTGGCCAGCGAATCAAGGAAATCCTGGTAGAGCGTGCTTCCAGCGATCGCCTTTTCGAAGATGGCCGGGTTCGAAGTCATGCCGCGCAGGCCGTCTTCTTCGATCAGGTTTTTCAGTTCGCCGCCTTTGAGCAGATCGCGGCGAATGTAGTCAAGCCAGATCGACTGCCCCAGCGTCTGGAGCTGTTTAAGAGGGTTGACCGCTTTGCCGGTTTCCAGCGTGCCTACGGGATTCATGACGACTCCTTCCATCAAAGCCAGGCGGCCAGGCTAGCCCCTGGACGTTACAAATGTATTACGACGCGATCAGTTCGCGCGCAATCCGAATGATGTTGTCGGTTGCAAATCCAAATTTCTTCATTACATCTTTGAGGGGAGCCGAGGCTCCAAACGTATGCATGCCGATCACGCGTCCCCTGGTGCCAACGTACCGTTCCCAGCCAAACGTCGAGCCGGCTTCAACCGCAACGCGGGCCGTCACGTCGGGCGGCAGCACGCGGTCGCGATAAGCCTGATCCTGGCGTTCGAAGAGATCCCAGGACGGCATGCTGACGACGCGTGCGCGAACTCCCTCCTGCTCGAGCTTTTCGTACGCTTCTACACTGATGCCGAGCTCGCTGCCGCTGGCCATCAAGATGACCTGCGGCTTGCCGCCGTCAGCATCGGCCAAGATGTAGGCACCCTGGGCCACACCCGCCGCCGATCCATACTTGGTGCGGTCGAGAGTCGGGACTGCCTGGCGCGTCAGCACGATCGCCGACGGCTGGTGATGTGTGTTCATCACAACTTTGTAGGCTTCGGTGACCTCATTGGCATCACCGGGACGAAGCAGCATGAGGCCGGGTGTCGCTCGCAAAGTCGCCAGTTGCTCGATCGGCTGATGCGTGGGCCCGTCCTCGCCGAGTCCGATCGAATCGTGAGTGAAGATCCACATGGAGGGAATCTCCATCAGAGCGGAAAGACGGATAGCGGGCTTCATGTAGTCCGTAAAGATGAAGAAGGTCGAGCCGTAAGCTCGGAGCTTGCTGAGCGTCATACCGTTCACGATCGCGCCCATGGCGTGCTCGCGAATGCCGAAGTGAAAATTGCGGCCCTTGTATTGTCCCGCCTCGAAGTCTCCGGCGCCATCGAAGGTGAGACGTGTCTTGGTTGAGGGATAAAGATCGGCGGCGCCGCCCATCAACCAGGGCGTGTTTTTTGCCAGCGCGTTCAGGACCTTGGACCCTGAGTCGCGCGTAGCCAGTCCCTTGGCGTCGGCGGGGAAGACGGGCAAGTCTTTATCCCACTCATCGGGCAGACCGCCATCGAGCATGCGCGAATGCTGCATGGCGAGGTCCGGGAATTGCTCGGCATACTTGTTGAACAGCACGCCCCACTGCTCGCGGAGTTGCCGGCCATGCTTACCGATGCCTTCGTCGAAGTTTTCGCGGACACCATCGGGCACCAGGAATTTCGCATCTTCGGGCCAACCGTAGAAACGCTTGGTCAGCTTGACCTCCTCTTCGCCCAAGGCTTCGCCGTGCGCTTCTTTCGTGTCCTGCCGGTTGGGGGAGCCGTAGCCGATGTGGCTGTCGACGATGATCAGCTTGGGGCGGTCCTGGATGCCGAGGGCGTGGCTGTAAGCATGGGAGAGCTGATGGAGATCGTTGGCATCAGAAACGTGAGTCACGTCCCAGCCGTAGCTTTTGAACCTTGCCGCGACGTCTTCGCTGAAAGCGAGATCAGTCTTGCCTTCGATGGTGATGTGATTGTTGTCATAAAGCCAGCAAAGGTTGGAAAGCTTTAAGTGCCCTGCGACAGACGCGGCTTCGGAAGAGATACCCTCCATCAGATCGCCATCGCCGCAGAAGACCCAGACGTTGTAGTTGAACAAATCGAAACCGGGACGATTGAAGTACTGCCCCAGCCAACGTCCGGCGACGGCCATGCCCACGCTGGTGGCAACGCCCTGGCCCAACGGGCCGGTCGTTGTTTCTACCCCCGTCGTCAGGTGATATTCAGGATGGCCCGGAGTCTTGCTGTCGAGTTGGCGGAAGCTCTTGATGTCATCGAGCGACACTGCCGGCTGATCGACAACCTCGCCCCTGGCGTTGAGGCTGCGCACGCCCGCGAGATGCAGCATGGAGTACAGAAGCATGGAGGCATGGCCGTTGGAGAGCACAAAGCGGTCGCGGTTCGGCCAGATGGGGTCGGCGGGGTCGTAGCGCAGGAACTGCTGCCAGAGGCAATATGCCGCCGGCGCAAGCGCCATGGGCGTTCCGGGATGGCCGGAATTTGCCTTCTGCACGCCATCCATGGACAGGGTGCGGATGGTGTTGATGCTGAGTTGGACGATTTGTGTGCCCGAAACTACAGTCTGGTCACTGACGGCCATCAATTTCTCCCCTCGCAGGTTCCTGTTGTTTTCAGAGGCACCGTTATTGGATGAGAAGACATGCCAAACGGCTACAGCAATCCCTTGGCCGGGAACAGAATGTCGATTTTACAACGGAGCGGCCCGGAACGCCGGAGTGGGGGGGCTAGGTGAGGTAGCTTCTGCCCTGGCTGATCTTGTGCTGCAAGGTTGAGGCCATCAAATCCACGTCGCCCGGGGAAAGGTGCAGCACTTCCGGTTCCAGAACCGGCGCGCGGTTGCTTCCCACCGCATCGCGGCGCACCTGGATGAGGAGAGCCTGCATGGCGTCAGGGTCATACTTCTGGGGCGTGAGACGAATGAGTTCGTGCAAAGCGATACCCAAAGGCAAGGGCTCGCGATAGGGGCGCGCGCTGATCATGGCGTCGAAGGTGTCGGCGAGTGCGACAATGCGGACGGCTTGCGGCATTTCATCGTAGTGCATGCCGTCCGGGTAGCCGGTGCCGTCGCCTCGCTCGTGGTGCCAGCGCACAATCTCAGGAATCTGCGGCCAGGGAAACTGCACATTGCTGACGATCTGGTGGCCGACGATCGTGTGGTCCGCCATTTCGCGGAATTCTTCCGGATCGAGGGAGGAAGGCTTGCTGAACAGGCGTTTATCGACGGCGACTTTGCCGATGTCATGGAGATAACCGGCCGAGCGCAAGGAGGCCACCTGGCCCTGCTCCATGCCCAAGGCTTCCCCAATGGCCTGTGCGTAGCGACCGACGCGCAGCGAGTGTCCGTGAATGTTGACGTGCTTGACGTCGATGGCTGCAGCGAACGCTTCCAGCGCGTTGTCGTAAAAGCCATGCAGCGAGGCGAGAAGCCGGAGGTTCTCGGATACACGCTGGGCCAATGTCTGGCTCAGGCTGTGATTGTGAATGGCCAGAGCCACATAGTTGCTGATCAGTTGCAGGGAATCCAGAGCGTCCTCTTCATAGGGGGCATCGCCCTGCCGGCGGCCCAGGGCGATCGCGCCCACCAGCTTTCTTCGCACCTTGAGCGGGCAAATGCATTTGAACAGTTCGGGAGCAACGTTGCCGTTGGAACTGAGAAAGATGTCATAGGTGCCGCTGTTCAGGAGCACCGGGCCGCCGGCAGCCGTCAGCGTGTGGATGTGGCGCGGCAGCAGCGGGATCAGAGAAGGGTCGGGGAGTAAGGTGAATCCTTCAGAACCAACTGAGGTGAGTAGAGACGGGCGCTCGCCAAAAGAGAACAGGACAGCCTCGCGCGCGCCTGCCGCCTCCAGAATGGCGGTGAGCATGGTGCGCGCAGTTTGACTGAAATCCCGGTCCGCTGTCAGCTCCGGACCGAGATCGGCCAGCGTCTCGACGGTGCGCAGCAGTTTTTTCAGATTGGTTCCGTGCAATCCCTCGCGCGGAGGCACTGCTGAGAAACCAGAGCAATATGAGCGTAGCATGCGCGACGCAACGCCGATTGTTGGTTAGTTTGGTGCAGTAAACAGGCGCCTAGCGCTCGCCGCCATCCCCGATTTCTGGTAGACTCACGCAGTCTTCTCCTGAGGAGCACAGTCTTCGCTGTAGTTCAGGATGGCACCTCGCTTATTCCTGCTTCCTCCCGGCTCCTCGATCTCGGGCACTCCAAGAGGAGTTTCTATGCGTTCTCGCATTGGCAAGATCATGGCAGCGTTGTTTCTGGCCGTGCTGGCCGGCACGTCGTGGCAAGGGCACGCTCAATCGCAAGCAAAGCAAGTCCAGGCTCCAATGGCCCAGGTCGCCCGGGAGTATGCCTGGCGACCTTACCGCGCCGACGTAGTGCCGCAGGCGCAAGGAGTAAAGGCCGGCGAGGCGGTTCGGGTACGCGTCCTGCTGCTTGATGCGAACGGTAAATTGACCAACGCCCTGCAGGCCACGACCTTGATGCTGGAAACTGATTCTCCATCCCACAAGACCGGCTCCGTAAAGGTCGAGATTCCTGCCGGGGCTAGTTCGGCTGACGTCCAATTGCCCAGCATGGAAGCAGGCCTGACGAAACTAACGGTTCGTCAACCGGACAACCAGCTTGTGGGCAGTTCCAACTTCGTCTTCGTCGCCGCTCCGGGCTCGGCTCGAACCGACTCCGGGAATCCGAAGAAGGTGAAAACATCCAAGCCGGCACCTCCGCACAGCGGCCGTCTGCATCGGAGTCTGGAAGGAGTCGCCCACCTGGAAACCGTCAGCCTGACGACCTTCGAGTTTCAGCCGGATGATTCCGGCGGAGGGTCGGGCCCCTCGGCTGCGGGGCCGCAGATCATGCTGCAAGTCTCGGGAGAGAACGATTCCAACGTGCGGGCTGACGCCGGTACCTACGAACGCGTGGATGTCTATTACATGGATGCGGAACCGGCCAGGCGCCCGATTCAAGTCTGGCTCACATGGGACCACGGGCACATCGAGCCCAACCCGATCATTATCCAACCGGGCGAGCGCTTCGGGGAGGCAGAGTGGAGTTCTGACTGGCCGGCGAAAGGCGCAACCGTCTCTATCGCCGACGTGAAGCCTGCGATTGCGGTTGCCGGCGCCCGGCAAAAGACCATCAACTTCGTCGAGCCCATCTTCAGCGTCGGATTTCTTGATCCTCCCAAGACGATGACGATCGTGGACGAGTACAGTCTGCACGCGCACTTCTTTGACCGTACGGGGAAGCTTGTGAGGACCGCCGATAAACGCAGGGTCACCGTCTCCGCCAGCAACCCTATCTTCCGTTTTAATCCGGAAACGCAGGACACGGATTGGGATTTCCAAACCAGCCTTGTTCCCACGGGATGGGGGAAAGCCGAGATCACGGTAGCGACCGACAACTATCCTCCCTTCACGACAACCGTGGCGGTGACTTACCTCGGAATTATGCTGGTCTGCGTAGCAGGAGGCATTCTGGGGAGCTTGGCAGACGTTCTCACGAATGCCAATGCGCCTCGTGGCTGGCGCATCTTAGCCCGAATGATGGTGGGAACGCTGGCTGCTTTACTGGCGTGCTGGGCTTATGTCATCGTCGGCCTGCCCAACGCACCCGCGGGGATTCTCCACAGCCGTATCGCGGTTGGTGGAGTATCACTGGTGGCGGGCTGGGCTGGCATTGCCGTCTTTCGCCGCGCTGCGAAAGCCCTGGGTATGGAAATTTGAATTACTGACGAGGCGCGCTTTACAGGACTTTACTCTTCGTTACTGAGTCTTTACAGAAACCCGGCAACTCGCCTGCTCGACCAGAGCATCCACCTCCATGTTCCACAAAATCGTTACAGGGCAGGAGTGTGCACGAATGCGCCGTCGTCAAGGAATGTTGATGGGAGTGGGACTGGGGTTGATCGGACTGGTTTCGTTTACGATCGGTTGCGGATCCTCATCCTCCAACGCCGCGAAGGTGCGGCTCGTGAATGCCAACCCCGATCAGTCCAGCCTCAGTCTGCTGGTGGATACGAACAGCTCCGCGTCGGGTATCGGGTATGGAGCGGCGTCCTCTTATGTTGGCGTGAGTGCTGCTTCTCATGAGTTGCAGGTGGAGACCAGCAGTTCCCCGGCTCCGATTATCGATACCACTCTGAACTTCAGCTCGGGCAGCAACGTGAGCCTGGTCTCGGCAAATTACTCCTACAACGTGCAGAGCATCGTGCTGGACGATGACGACTCGGCGCCACCTTCCGGCGACTTCAAGCTGCGCATCCTGAACGTGTCGCCAGGGATGGGCGCGCAGGATGTATATGTCGTGACCTCCGGCACTGACATCAGTTCGTCGAATCCGGTTTTCTCGAGCCTGGGCTTCGGCAGCGCGTCGTCCTACCTCACTCTCAGCGCGGGAAGCTACGACGTGGTCTTTACTCCTCCGGGATCGAAGTTTATCAACCTCACAAGTTCCTACACCTTGAGCGCCGGGCAGGTCCGAACGGTTCTGGCGTTGAACAATCCAACCGGCTCGTACGAGGCGACCGAACTTTCGGACGTCAACTGACCCAGGCCTCCCCAGGCCACCTCGTCGCTTGAGACTCCCGGCACGGGAGTGCGGGTACACTCCTGTGCACTTCCCGCGTTGGGCGCGGTCTTGACACTCCCGTGTCAAAGGAAGATACTGCGGCTAATTTTCGCCCGCGCTGCTGTCGTCCTGCCGGTTTCACCGACAGTCCATCGCCAAAGGGGATCCGCGTGCTCGAAACTCACCGGTCGCCCGTTCCTTTGCGGAGATCCTCAGAACTCTCCAATGCTGGTCAGAGGCACGACCTCGGGGCTGGTCTCGCTCCGGACCCGGACCGTGGTGTCCTGAAAGGTCTCAGTGAAACGATTGACACCAGCCAGCATGGACTGGACCCGATCCTAGGGGCGATTTCGGATGCGGCTCTTCACCTCACCGGGGCGAGCGGAGCCGCCGTCGCGATGTGGAAAAACGGCACGATGGTTTGCCGGGCGCGCAGCGGCGAGACGGCACCTCCTCTGGGGGCGAGGGTAAGCACGGAGTCCGGGATCTCAGGCGAATGCCTGCGCACGGGCACTATTCTCCACTGCGACGACACGGAGAGCGACGGGCGGGTTGATGCGGAAGTTTGCGGAAGCCTGGGCCTGCGTTCCATTGCCGCGGTGCCGATCGTGGGCTGGCACGGCACGAACGGCATCATCGAGGTATTCTCCGCAACGCCACATGCTTTCTCAGACGAGCATCTGACATGGCTGAAGCAGTTGGCGCGTTTGGCGGAGAAAGCGCGCACACTCCGACCGCATGGCGCCTCCGCCGTCGGCGACAACATTCCACCGGAGCCGGCCTTGGAGCCGCCGACCGAGTCCGACCGTTTGCGCGATGTTGTATTTGCGGCCGTCGGTGGACGCAAGCGTCAGTTAGTTCTGGGAGTTGCAGGGCTTCTCGTGCTTTTTGTGCTTGGCTTCGCGATCTGGCTCGGTTTCCATACTCCGGATGTGGCAGATGCGAATGCGCAAACCAGTGAGCACCCCTCCCTTGGGGCAGTATCGGCCCGAACCGCGGCGAATGAGAGCACCTTCAAACCAAGTCCGGGGAGGGAATTTGCAGCACAAGGAAAGCCCTCCGCTGGAACTGCGGTGAAGTTGGCTTCCAAAGTGGACCGGATTCCGGAATCAAGCATGCGGGCTCGTGTACCTTCCGTGAGTGGCTCCGAGCCTCTTGCGGTTCAGCGGGAGACTCCGGCATCGGTGCTTACCGGCACAACCGAGGCGCCGATCGAGCCTCCACCCATCGCCGCGGGAGGATCCCAGCCCGATGTTCTCAACCGTCTGCTGACAACACCAGTCCAGGAACCGGGACTCGCCCTTCCGATTTCGCAAGGCGTCTCCAACGGATATCTGGTGCACCGGGTTTCGCCGGTCTATCCCCCGCAAGCACGAGAGTTACGAATGCAGGGGGCGGTCCGCGTAGACGCAATCATCTCGGAGCAGGGCACAATTGAGAGCGTGAAGGTGGTTAAAGGCGCTCCCGTCCTCGCGCGGGCGGCGGTCGAGGCCATCCGGCAATGGCGCTACAAGCCATACGAACTGAACGGAAAGCCCGTGAAGATCGCGACGACGATCACGGTGCAGTTCAAGCTGCCGCAATGAATTCCTAAACACCGACTGGAAAGGGCTTGGTGTGAGTTTCCGAGCCGACGGACAGGCCGGCAAATCGGCCTTGCAGCAAAGACATCAGGCCGGTGTACCAGTAGCCGATCACGAACAGAAGCAGGAACGGGACGGTGAAGAAGTTCTCGTTGTCGATCGCGTAGTAGACAGTGAGGGCGAAGTAGGTGCCGATGGCGAGTTCCAGCCAGGGGATCCATCCCAGGCGTTTGCGGTACTTGGCGCCGAGAAGTTTGTCCTTCTTGGACTCCACGCGATACTTGGGAGTGCGCGCGAAGGCGGTCTTCTTGCCGACCAACGCTTCGAGAACGGCCCGCGTGTTTGTGACGGTCAGGCCGATTCCCAGCGCCATCAGGAAGGGCAGGTAGAGCAGCACGCGGGGCCAGGTTCGTGGGAACAGCTCTCTTTGGGAAACCAGGTAGAAACTTGAAATCGAGAACGTCGACGCCATGAACAGAGGCAAGTCGATGTAGAGCATCTGAAACCAGCCCTGGTAGAAACGGATGATCATGGCCGGCAAGAGTAGGACGGAAAGAACAATCATCAGCGGGTAGCTGAGATTGGCTGTGAGGTGATACCAGGCCTCAATCTTCACGTGCCGCGGTTCATCGCTGGACAGGACCTTGGGCAGGATCTTCTTCGAGACCTGAATGAGGCCCTTGGCCCAGCGAGCCTGCTGCGTTTTGAAAGCCGTCATCTCGACCGGCAATTCGGCAGGACACTCCACCTCCGGCAGGTAGACGAACTTCCAACCTTTCAGTTGCGCGCGATAGGACAGGTCGGTGTCTTCGGTGAGGGTGTCGTGCTCCCAGCCTCCAGCGTCGTCAATGGCAGTCCGGCGCCAGATTCCGGCAGTTCCGTTGAAATTGAAGAATACCCCGGTGCGCGCGCGGGCGGAATGTTCGAGCACGAAATGACCATCGAGCAGGATGGCTTCCACCTCGGTGAGAAACGAATAGTGGCGGTTGATGTGCGTCCAGCGCGTCTGGACCATTCCGATCTTTGGGTCGGTGAAGTGGTGGATGCACTTCAACAGGAAATCCGGTGGGGGCACGAAGTCGGCGTCGAAGATCGCCACGAATTCACCCTTGGCAGTCTTGAGCCCCTCGGCCAGCGCGCCTGCCTTAAAACCCTCCCGATTGTCGCGGTGGTGGTAGGTGACCGGGTTCCCCGCGGCTGCATAGCGGTCGACCAGGACACGGGCGACTTCGACGGTCTCGTCGGTGGAATCGTCGAGCAGTTGGATGTCGAGCTTTTCGCAGGGATAGTCGAGGCGGCAGACGGCGTCGAGGAGGCGGTCGACTACGTATTGTTCGTTGAAGATGGGAAGCTGAACCGTCACGCGCGGCAGATCCTCGAAGTGGGCGGGCGGGTCGGTGGTCTTGTTCTTCTTGTACTTGTAATAAAGGTAGACCATCCAGTATCGGTGGGCGCCGTAGGCGGCAAGGACAATGAGCACGATGAAGTAGGGAATCAGCAGCGCCAGGTCAAATCCGTTGACCTGGTAGAGACCCTGGAAGGTCTTGTCGAGCAGATGCTGGCGGATGTAGGGCAGCACTCCTTTGGGAGCGAAATCGAGCGCCAGGAGTATCGACGCGAGGGGCAAAGTCATGAATGACGCGGACAGCGAGGGTGAACAAGCATTGTACCTGATGAGCAGAGCCCAAGCCCACGGCTGACGGCCCGCGGCACACGGCAAGTTCGCGCTGAGAATAGATGCCTGCTGGGGCCGTGGGGCTGTCAGCCGTCAGCGAATTTCTATTGCCAGTCTTCACCCACCGCCGACACCTTCAGTTCCACGTTCTTCCGCGAGCCCTCGTCGATTTTCACTGAAACCCCATTCGACTCCTGGGACTTGAGAAATTCAGGATCGTAGTAGAGGTTGTCATCCAGATCCTGCCAGGCGAAGACGGTGTAGGTGCCCGGAGCCATGCCGCGAATCGTAAAGCGTCCATTTTGATCGGTCGAGGCGGTGCCAAAGCGTAGTTGGGGCTTGCGGTATTTCTCTTCCGGGACGGCGACGACCAGGGCGCCCGCGACCGGCTTGTCACCGTCCGATACGACGCCTTCGAGTGTCGCTGCGCGGAGGCTCACGAGAAGGTCGACCGAAGCTGGGCCGGTGAGTTCGAATCCAGCAGTCTGATCGCCGCGGCCGACGATCACCGCTTTCAGAAATGTGTTGGGGTCACCGTCGCCGGTAAACTCTACGACGTAAGTTCCTGGCGTGACTCCGGTCCATTGAAAATTGCCAATCTGATCCAGGCGTGCGGAGAAAGTCCCATTCCCGATCGAAGAGGTATCGCCCTCTTCTATATTGGCAGGACGCAGGTAGGCGGACCACTGCGTGACGGCTTTGGGCCAGAACAGTTCGAAATTGACATGGCCGGAGACGGTGAACGGATGCGAGGGAACGAGCTTTACTCCGTCGACGTCGGCAGCGACGACCGCGACGGTCCGGCGGTCGCTCAGGATCAGACCTTCGGCGCCGGCAAACACCGTCACCACGTAGGATCCGGGCGCGACGCCGCGGATTTCGAACTGGCCGTCGGCGGACACGTCGGCGCCGTTCATGGTCTGGATGACCCCCCGGGAGATCAATTGCACCATCGGCTTCTGGTTGGCGGGAATGCCGGTCACGATGCCCCGAATGCGATAACCGTGGGTAGGGATCAAAGTGAAGTTCACCGGCAGTTCCTCGCCTGCACGCAGCTCGATCGGCGAGGCCATGGTGCCGTCATTGGTGCCTGGGTAGTAGGTAGTGAGGTAGGTGGTGTCGGCGCTGGCAGGCGACTCGGGCGTTTTCTTGATGTGCGCGAAGTTGCGGATGTCGGGCGGTGGAACCACAGCAACGAAGTACTGTCCGGGAAACAACCCCGAGAAACGGTACTCGCCCAGGTCATTGGTGCGTTCCTCCCCGGCAAGTTCAGGATGGTTTGACTTGCCGGGCTTTCGCTTCAGCAGACTGACGCCGTAGTTGGACATGGGGTCGCCGTCTTCATCCACTACTTTTCCGGTGATCACCGCCGACTGCACCATCTGGAACAGCAAGCTGCTAATCTCCTGACCCTTTTGCACGGTCAGAACCGGACCGTCGGTGCGGTGGCCGCGGATGTTGATGGAGTGGAAACCGGTCTTTTCGAGAAGAAGGCGGTAGCCTCCGGGCTGAACGTCGTCGAAATGAAAGTGGCCTTCGGAATCGGACTCGGTGGTGTAGTTGGCGCCTTCCTGCTGGTTTTCCGTGACCAGGTGAAGCAGGACTTTCTTCAGTGGCTGGTCGCCGGGTTCCTTGATCACGGTGCCGGAAATCGATGCGGACTTAGGAGGGTCCTGCGCAGCCGCGCACGCGATGAAAAGAACGAAGGACATCGCGAGGAGCAAATCGCGTTTCATGAAGCGGTCTGGCGCGGCCTCTCAGTTCAGGAAAAACTGGCGATAGAGCGTATCGCGCTGCGCCGGCCGGAAACCGGCGTCGCGTATGATGCGGCGCAGCTCTTCTTCGGTGGTGCAGTTGGTTACGCCGGCTGCGCGCACTACGTTTTCCTCGAGCATGACCGAGCCGACGTCGTTGCCGCCGAAGCGCAGGCCCATCTGGCAGACTTTCAATCCCTGCGTCACCCAGCTTGATTGTACGTTGAGAAAGTTTGTCAGGTAGAGCCGTGAGATCGCCAGCACTTTCAAGTATTCGACAGCCGTAGCCTCATCCCATTTGCGTCCGCCGAGCGCCGTGTTGGCGGGCTGGAAGCTCCAGGGGATGAACGCCGTGAAGCCTCCGGTCTCTTCCTGGAGGCGATAGATGGCTTCGAAGTGGTTGATGCGGTGCTCGAACGATTCGCCTACGCCGAACATCATGGTCGCAGTCGTGCGCATGCCTAACTGGTGTGCGGTGCGATGCACGAGCAGCCAGTCGTCGGTGAGGCACTTCAAACGTGCAATGCGGTGACGCACTTCGTCATCGAGAATTTCCGCGCCGCCGCCGGGGATGGAATCGAGTCCAGCATCGCGCAGGCGGGCAATCGTGTCGCGCACGTTGAGGCTGCTGTATTCGGCGATTGCCAGGATTTCGGAAGCCGAATAACAGTGCAGGTGAATCTTCGGAAAACGCTGCTTGATGCCGCGCAGCATCTGCTCGTGCCACTCGATCTTGAGGTCGGGATGCAGGCCGCCTTGCATCAGGACGCCGGTGCCGCCGAGTTCGACGGTTTCGCGGATCTTGTCGTAGATGGTCTCGAAATCGAGGATGTAGCCTTCTTTGGCGCGCGGCCCTTTCAGCGGGCGGTAGAAGGCGCAGAAGGTGCAATATTCCGTGCAGAAGTTGGTGTAATTAATGTTGCGGTCAATAATGTAGGTGACCGTGCCCTCGGGATGAAGGCGACGGCGAACCGCGTCAGCCTCCATGCCGATGCCGATGAGATCGTCGGACTGAAACATCTCCAGCGCCTGTTGTTTGGTCAGCGACATAGCCAGATCACAAGACTAAGTGACATTCTAACGGAAGGCGTGGTTCACTCCAACCAGTGGAAGATCAGTTCATTTCGATCAGGAGTCGCGAAACTGTCAAAACACGCGAAACTGATGGTCCAGGTTTTGCAGGTTCGAGTCCCAGATTCTTACGCGGCGCGCATCTTGGGTTGAGAATGCCGTCCGGCTCGGTCTCGAAGTTTCCGCTTTCGGGCACGATGATATTGTACGAACGCAGCGACTCCGCCCAACACCGCCAAGGCGACCATGGTGATGAGCGCGGGTTTGTAGTAGCGCGAGAAAAAACTCACGATGTGACGGCCATAGTGCGCTCCGAGAAACGCTAGAGTCGTGAATCGCGCGCCCCTGCCGAGAGCCAGAGCGGCCAGGAATTTTTTGCGTGGATACTGCATGGCGCCGGCCGCCAGAAGCGATGGCAGAATCGGAAACGGCGGCGGCAGCAAGGCCGGAATCGCTACGGCACCGAACCCCCAGCGCTCGAACTCGGTATACACGACACCAATCGTGCGTTCCGAGAATCTTCGTTCCAGAGTCTCTTTCCCGCCTTTGCGAGCGAGGTTGTACGTGATATATCCGCCGGCGACTTCGCCGATCGTCGCCATGATCGCGTAGTAGAACCAGAGATCCCGGCGGTGGGCGGCGAGCAGGATCGTGAGAAAGTCCATGCTCCCCGGTAAGACTCCGTAATTGTCGGCGAGCCCCAGCAGGAGCAGGCCCGGTCCCCCGAGATGGATCAGCCATCGCATCCCATTGTTCGCCGATAACAACAGCACGGCGCTACTCACTCTTCATTAGAAGCCAGTTTACGGGATGCGGATGGCGAAACGTGCGTAAAGAATTGCAACTACAGGCCGGTGTCACTTTTCAGGTGGTGACGCTGGATTGACGATCGTGCCAGCGTCAAGGTAGCCGGATACGGACCAGGTTGGCCTCGCGCTCGACCGATCCCGCTTGCGAGACACCCACATCTAGGCAAATTCCAGCGCGCGCGGCGCAGGCAAGGCTCCGACTTCCGCACTGTACTGATAGAAAAGGTTCAACCCCTCAAGGCACGGAGGATCGAGATAGTAGTGAATGTGGTGGGCCAGATAAGCGCGAATCGTTTCGGCTGGCAGCCGCAATCGTGGCGCCCATTCCAGCACGATGGTTTCCAGGTTCTTGGGAGCAAGTCCGTGATCCCGCGAGTTCCTGAAGGTTGCCGTGATCGAGGCTGTGTCGCGTTCGGCAAGCGCCGCCTTACGAATGGCCCAGAAGGCAAAGACGAATGACTTGCCGGTGCGTGCGACCCATTCTTCGGCGAGATCAAGAGTGATGTATTGCGAACGATCGACCTGGAGTGCCGGGTCGCCGATGAGAAGCGCGGCATCACAGGATCGCAACATGGTTGCCAGATCTGGAGGCATGGCTACGTATTCTCTCGGGCCGCCCAACCACCTCGCGAAGAGAATTTTCGCCAGGGCAACCGAGGTCATGGACGAACTGTCCATGGCGACCGTGCGAACTTGTTCCAGAGGGCGCTTGCTCAGCAGCAGAATCGACCGCACAGCCCGCTTCGAGGCGATGGCGACATCGGGAATAATCACGAGGTCGGAAATAGTCGTGTAGGCGGCAGCGGGGATGATGCCGATGTCAGCCGTGCCCGTACGCAACGCTTCGGCGCAGGCGGAAGGGAACGTGTAGGAGATGTCAAAGCCGGAACCCGCCTCCCCGTGTTCGAAGTCCCAGAGAAGGGGGGCGGTGTTGAGGTAGGAAATGGCCGAAATCTTCAACCGGCTCATCAGTTTACGAATTCTACCAAAATCATTGTGTTGGCCCTCACAGACAGCGCAGTTGCGGCGACGCTAGAGTCCGTCCACCATGTCGAACCTTGCCCTCAGCATGCCACCATCGACTTCTCAATCCGCCCTTTCCTGGCTGGCCTTGGCACTCACGCCGGGACTGGGTCCGACCCGCACCAAGAAGTTGGTGGAGCATTTCGGCAGTCCTGACCGTGTGTTGCAAACGAGCCTGACCGAACTCGAAGCGACCGGGATGCAGGCGGTCTCGGCACAGTCGATCGCCACCGGCAAGTCGTTGGAACTCGCCCAACTGGAATGCGCGAAGGCCGCGGAGTGCGGCGCGAAAATCCTCTCGCTCGACGACCCAGCATACCCGACGCGGCTCAGAGAGATTTACGATCCGCCGGTGGTATTGTTCGTACGCGGGAACGTGGAACTCATTGCGAAGCCCGGAATCGCCATGGTAGGAACACGGCACCCAACTCCCTACGGATTGGGAATGGCCGAGCGGCTCTCGAAAGATCTTGCAGCGCATGGATTGGTCATCATCAGCGGGATGGCGCGAGGCGTCGATACCGCGTCGCATCGTGGAGCGATCGCAGCTACGGGCAAGACGGTGGCCGTGTTCGGCACCGGCATTGACGTGATGTATCCCAAAGAGAACACGCGTCTCGCCGATCAGATCCTGGCGCTGGGCGGGGCGCTGATCTCCGAATTCCCGATGGGCACTTTTGCGGCGCCGCAAAATTTCCCGATCCGCAACCGGATCATCAGCGGGATGTCGGCGGGCGTGCTCGTGATTGAAGCTGCCGAATACAGCGGTACGCGTATTACCGCGCGCTGCGCGCTCGAACAGAATCGCGACGTCTATGCTGTGCCCGGCAATGTGACCAACAAAAATTCCTGGGGGCCCAATACTTTAATCAAGCAAGGAGCGAAGCTGGTCGCGACCTGGGAAGACGTTTGGGAAGAACTACCTACCGACATTCAGGAAGAGCTCAATTCGGCACGCGATGAATCCTCCGCGCCCGAATCCGCATCTCTATTCCCCGAAGACGCCACATCGCCTCGAGAAAGAAAGATCCTTCGGTTGCTGAAAGCCGACGAGTCCACGCACATCGATGAGATCGTGGAGAAGCTGGAAGCCGAACTGTCCTCCTCGGAGATCTTCGCCGCCCTGTTCGAACTGGAGTTGGACGGAAAGATCCGGCAGTTGCCGGGGAAGAATTTTGTGAAAAGCTTCTAGCTGCTAGCTACTAGCTTCTAGCGAACAACAACCTGAAGAAGGAGGCGATGTGAAAGACTTCAAAGAATTGCGAGTATGGGCCAAAGCCCACGAACTGACGGTGTTCGTGTACAGCCTCACACGTGGCTTCCCAAAAGAAGAGATTTACGGATTAACTTCACAGGTGCGCCGCTCGGCAGCATCTGTGGGTGCGAATATCGCGGAAGGATGCTGGCGGCCCTCTGACGGCGAAATGGTGCGTTTTCTCCAAATCGCGAGAGGTTCCGCAAGCGAGACCGAATATCACTTGTTGCTCGCCAAGGATCTGGGATTCTTGCATGAAGCTGACTTCCGCAAAGCGGAACAGAGGGTCGCTGAGGTACAGCGTATGTTGACAGCGCTGGTGCAGAAGGTGCAACCCTTGCGGCGAGCGAGCTAGTTCAAGATTGTGCAAAAGTGCTTTTGCTTGCTAGCAGCTAGAAGCCAGTAGCTAGAAGCCAACGGGTGTGCGTAGTTGTTGCCGTTCGCCTGTTCATGCTAGTTTCAATTCCAATACCGCCAAACTGAGGAACCATTGTCCAAAGGTCTAGTCATCGTTGAATCGCCGGCCAAGGCGAAAACTATCCAGAAATATCTGGGGAAGGGCTTCACGGTCGATGCGTCGTTCGGGCACGTGAAAGATCTGCCCAAGAGCGACCTCGGTGTGGACATCGAAAACGACTTCGAAACCGAATACGTTGTCATTCCCGGCAAAGAAAAGGTCCTGACCAAGCTGAAGAAGCTGGCGCAGTCGGCCGACCACATCTACCTCGCGCCTGACCCGGACCGCGAAGGCGAAGCGATCGCTGCCCACCTCGCCGATGAGCTCGGCGACGGCGACAAGAAAAAGAAGAAGAAGAAAGAAGAGCCGGGCGAAGAACGCATCCGCCGTGTGACGTTCAATGAGATCACCCAGCGTGCGGTGAAAGCGGCGTTTGAGCACCCTCGCGACATCGACCGCAATCTCGTGGACGCGCAGCAGGCGCGTCGCGTACTGGATCGCCTGGTGGGCTACCAGGTTTCCCCGCTTCTTTGGGACAAAGTTCGCCGCGGACTGTCGGCCGGGCGCGTGCAGACTGTCGCGCTGCGTTTGATCGTCGATCGCGAACGCGAGATCAAAGCGTTCGACAAGAAGGAATATTGGACCATCGACGCCCACCTGTCTGGAGCCAAGCCTCCTGCGTTCGACGCGCGCTTCCTGGGCAAAGGCGAAGAGAAGATTGAGATCCCGAACGGCGAGGAAGCCGAGAAGATCAAGCTCGCGCTGGAGAAGGCCGACTGGGCGGTTCGCTCGGTCGACAAGAAAGAGCGCCGACGCAATGCCACGCCGCCGTTCACCACCAGCAAGCTGCAGCAGGATTCGTCGCGGAAACTGCGCTTCAGCGTGAAGCGCACGATGATGATTGCCCAGCGCTTGTATGAAGGCATTGAATTGGGCGAAGAGGGACTGGTCGGCCTGATCACCTACATGCGTACCGATTCGACCCGCGTCTCGCCCGACGCTATTGCCGAGGTCCGCGAGTACGTGACCAAGGAATACGGCGCCAATTATCTGCCCGAGTCTCCGAATACATATAAGGAGAAGAAGGAAGCGCAGGCGGCGCACGAAGCCATCCGTCCCACGTCCGCGATGCGCCATCCCGATCAGGTCAAGCAGTATCTGCAGGAAGACGAGTTCAAGGTCTACAAGCTGATCTGGCAGCGCTTCGTGGCGTCACAGATGAACCCGGCGATCTTCGATCAGACCACCGTAGATATCGACGCTAAATCAGGCAGCGACACCTTCTGGTTCCGCGTGACCGGATCGGTCATGAAGTTCGACGGATTCCTCAAGGTCTACGAAGAATCCAAGGAAGGCAAGGACGAGGAAGACGAGGAACTGAAGCACAAGCTGCCTCCGCTCGAAGCAGGCCAGAAACTGACGCTGAAGTCTCTGCTGCCCGAGCAGCACTTCACCGAGCCGCCTCCGCGTTACAACGAAGCATCGCTGGTGAAAGAACTGGAAGAGCGCGGCATCGGACGGCCGTCCACTTACGCCACGATCATCAGCACGATCCTGGAGCGTCAGTACGTTACCAAGACGGGTGGAAAATTTCTGCCCACCGAGATTGGCCTGGTGGTGACCGATCTGCTCGTCGAGAACTTCAAAGACATTTTCGACTTCCAGTACACCGCGCGCCTGGAAGAGGAACTGGACGAGATCGAAGAAGGCAAAGAAAAGTGGACCGACGCGCTCGCCGAGTTCTACAAAAAGTTCGCCAAGGATCTCAAATACGCCGAGAAGCACATGGAAAACATCAAGCGTATGGAGAAACCGACGGACGAAAAGTGCGAGCGCTGCGGCGCGCCGCTGGTCATCAAGTGGGGCAAGCACGGGTCATTCTACGCGTGCAGCACCTACGACAAGGAGAATCCGGAAAGCTGCACCTTCACGAAAGAGAATCCGATCAACCTGCCCGACCTCGACTCGGCCGACATGCAGGAGACTTCGCAGGAGGAATACTGCGAGAACTGCGGCCGGGTGATGGTCCTGAAGCGAGGGCGCTTCGGCCAGTTCATGGCCTGCACCGGATATCCCGACTGCAAGACGACGCGGCGGCTCGATCAGGGCAAGCGGGTTCCCGACATTCCTCTCGACGAGAAATGCCCGCAGTGCGGGCGCAACATGATCCTGCGCCACGGGCGTTACGGCGAATTTACTTCGTGCAGCGGATACCCGGACTGCAAGTACGTAAAGCAGAACTTCATCGGCGTGAAATGCCCGCTGTGCAAAGAAGGCGAACTGGTTGAGAAACGCGCGCGCAAGGGCAACACGTTCTATGGGTGCGGGAATTATCCGAAGTGTAAGTTCACGTCGGCGGCCAAGCCGATCGCGGAGAAGTGCCCCGATTGCGGTCATGAGTTCCTGGTCGAACGCATGCGTAAGGACGGCCCGGTGATCGCGTGTCCAAATAAAGAGTGTGATTACGAGCGCGCGATCGAGAGCGCCGGCGCACAGGCGGTGTGACGGCAACTTGCCGTCGCGCGGTGAAAGCAACTAAGGCCGGCGAGTCTCCGGCGCTACGATCAAATGACGAGGACACTATGGCGAAGAAAGCAACCGCACACGAAGCACAGGTAGTCATGCAACTCTACGATCTCCGGCGCGAGGCCGAGATCCGCAAGGCGAGGCACTGGTGGGGAGCGGATTTCTGGCCGCAGAGTGCGGACGATTTCCTCAAAGTAGTAAACGCATTTGCGAGCCAGGAAAATGCGTGGCTGCGCCAGATGTCCGGTTATTGGGATATGGCTGCCTGTTTGGTTCTGGCCGGCGCGATCAATGAGGAGCTCTTCTTATCGCCCGGCATCAGCGGCGAAATGTTTTTCCTGTTTGCAAAGATCCAGCCGTTCCTGAAAGAGATTCGCGAGAAAATGAACAACCCCGACTTTTTCGGCAACATTGAGAAAGTCGCAACCCGCTCGAAACTGGCAAAGAAGCGCCTAGAGCGCGTTTCCAGGAATGTAGAGGCGCGCAGGAAGGCACTGGCGGCAAAAGCCGGCTAGGGTTCAAGAGTCCCGCCACATCAAGCCAGGGTCCGCCCGATGCTGACCGCGCCACGTGACGCTGATCACGGCGTAGCCGCGTCGCGCTTCTGCTATCCTAAGTTGCTGTGCGGATGCTCTGGTGGTTTCTCATCCTCGGAGCCAGTGCGGTCGTAGTCGTGGTGGTGGCGGCGCTTCTATACGTGCAGGTTCGGCATCAGATGAAGCGTCCTGCATCGGGTCACAAGCCGACGCCCGACGACCAACCGCCGACTTCGGGGGATTGATCCGTCAGGGAAAGGAACATCTATGGCTAAGGCAGAGACACAAGTTCTCGGCGGTCAAGCGCGATCCGCCGAATGGGCCAAGCAGGCTGGAATCGTGATCGGAGCGAGCCTCTTTGTTGCGCTGTGCGCAAAAGTAACTTTGCCGCTGCCGACGCCGGTTCCGCTCACGTTGCAGAATTTTGGCGTGCTGGTGGTGGGTCTGCTGCTCGGTTCGCGGCGTGGTTTTGCGGCCCTGGCCCTCTACCTGATGGAAGGCGCGTGCGGCCTGCCCGTTTTCAACCCGGCTGGGCCTGGCGGCATTGCCCAGATCCTGGGGTTCACCGGCGGTTATCTGATGGCCTATCCGTTCGTCGCGTTTGCTGCCGGACTGATTTACGAGCGGACCTCGCGAGGATTTCGTTGGGCCGTGCTAGCCGGCGTAGTGGGTGAAATCGTCCTCTTCATTGGCGGCTTGAGTTGGCTGGCCGTGTGGACCCACTCGCTGTCGGTTGCGATGAAGATTGGCTTCTACTGGTTCGTATTCGCGGAAGTCATCAAGATCGCGATGGCCGCCGGAGTCGCAAGCCGCTGGAATCGCCGTTTGTCGGCACGTTGAAGTCAATTCTGTTGAGCTAGAAGCCAGGAGCCAGAAGCTAGCAGCTGTTACTATGTCCACCGTATCCGCTCCCGTTCGCGACATCACCGTGGCCCACAGCCCGGACTCTGACGACGCCTTCATGTTCTACGGACTCGCGACCAACAAGGTCCGCGTGCCCGGCCTGCGCTTCACCCACACTTTGTGCGATATCGAGACGCTGAACCAGAAGGCGCGGGAAGGTGACGGCGTCTACGACGTGACGGCAGTGTCGTTCCACGCGTATCCCTACATTCAGGACAAGTACGCGCTGATGTCGTGCGGTGGCAGCGTGGGCGAAGGCTACGGCCCGATGATCGTCTCGCCGCGGCCGTTCACGCAAACCGAGATCAAGAAGATCAAGATCGCGGTTCCCGGCAAGCTGACTACCGCTTATCTCGCACTGATGCTTTTTGCTCCCGGAATTGAAGTCGAGGTCGTGCCCTTCGACCAGATTATTCCCCAAGTGCTCGAGGGCAAGTACGAAGCCGGACTTATCATCCATGAAGGCCAGTTGACCTATTCCAAGGTAGGCCTGCAGCGCGTGGTGGACCTTGGAAAATGGTGGCAGCGGGTGACGGGCCTTCCGCTCCCGCTCGGAGGGAACGCGATCCGGCGCGCGCTCGGCGCCGAGACCATGGCCAGCGTGACCCAGGCGCTGCGCGACAGCATCCAGTACGCCATCGACCACCGCGAAGAAGCGCTCGCCTACGCCATGCAGTTCGCCCGCGATCTCGACACGCAACTCGCCGACAAGTTCGTTGGCATGTACGTGAACGAGCGCACTCTCGACTACGGCGAAGACGGCCGCGAAGCCGTCCGGCGGCTGCTCGACATGGGACACAAGGCAGGGATTATTCCGATGAAGCCGCGGGTGGAGTGGGTGTGAAAGGCAGCTACTAGCTGTTAGCTCCTAGCTTGAAGCTTCGAGCTACGGGCCGCGAGCTTCGAGCAAGACTTGCAATCCCTGTCATCCTGAGCGGAGCAGAAGTTCACGCAGTGAGTTTCTGCGGAGTCGAAGGATCCCTACATTCCAACTTACTCTCTGAGAGCATAGAATTAGTAGTGTGAGGTGGCCATGACCCAAATGACACCGCAGGGCTTAAAGCTTCTCGAACAAGCCCTCGCCTTATCGGTGGAGGAGCAGGAAGCGTTGGCCGAATCTTTGATCTCGAGTCTGGGCGGAAAACTGGACGAAGGTGTCTTGGCTGCTTGGAACGAAGAAGTTAAGAAGCGCATAGCCGATCTCGACTCGGGCCGAGCCAAGACCATCCCGTGGTCTGAGGTTCGGGAACGTAATCTAGCCAAACTCCCCCGTGCCCACTAAGCCGGTAGAACTTCATGAAGAAGCCGCGTCGGTGTACGATGCAGCGTTTGACTGGTATCTTGAGCGAAGCGCGGATGCGGCCCGCAAGTTCGATGCAGAATTCAGCCGCGCACTCGCCGAGATCGCGCATGCCCCTCAACGGTGGGCGAGCGGCTCCCACGGCACGCGAAGATTCTTGTTGCGGAAGTTCCCATTTCTCGTGATCTATCGGAGCGACTCCCCGATATTCAAGTCTTGGCGGTCGCCCACACGAGCCGGCGGCCGGGCTATTGGAAGGAGCGGATGTAGACGTCGTGTGTGAGTGGTATGGCCGCAAACTTCGAGCAAGTCTGCTTCGGCTAGATCATCATCAAAGCCCAAAACCAGCTCAGAGGATTGATCAGCGCCGACAGGGCAATCCACTTACGCTCCTTGCCCTTGGCAGCCATCGCCAGGATCAGAGCAACAAGGGACGCCAAGAAACTACCTCGCAGCATTCGCCTGAACACGACGTCATCCTGGGAAATTGCGCTCGGACCGTAGCGCGTTGCGGCCCAAAACAATGCGACAGCCGCAACTGCGAATACAAGAGCAATCCAGGAAAGGGAAGCCCGCCACGTCCGTCCTTCGGCGTGTTCTCGGTTGAACAGTAGGACCGTTGTACCGACCAGTATTATCGGGTTTCCAAACGTAAGGATAGCTAGCACGACCATTAGGAAGGTGGCCATATCACTAGGGCACACAGTACCCCGAGTTGTTCGCTCACCGCTCGAAGCTCGTAGCTCGTAGCTTCTCTACTTCACCCTCTCACTAAACCCGAACACCGGATCAATATCCACCGGCACATCCGACGCCAGCTTCAGCGAAATCTTCAATTCCTCCGGCATCGTTCCATACTTCTTGAACCAGTTCTCTGCGCGCGCGCGGTCGCCGGTCGCTTCGATTTCCAGCAGCTCTTTCGCCAGGTCGGCGATGGCTCCGGGGATCTTCGCGTAATCGATGGAGTACCGGCCATTCGCGCCACGCTTGACCGCGCCACGCTCGGAAAGATAGTTGAACTCCATCATCTCGGCCTGGCCGTGGGCTTCGGCGGTGCCGAAACGGACAGTGCGGAACATCCCGCCCACGTATGACGTGTAGTATTCCTGCAGCTTTTCCTTGGGCACCGCGCCGTTGTCCACCAGCCACTTCAGGCCAAACATTCCGACGACGTCGGCCTTCGCTTCTTCCAGGCCGCTGAACTGGTGGCCGATGGCTTCGCGGATGCTGACTTTACCGGCCGCCGTACGCGCGAACGCCGGGCCCAGGCCATGCGCGATCTCGTGCATGATCGTGTCCTGCATGTAGCCGTCGCCGGTGACCTTCATCGCCTGCTTCGGGTCCATTAGTTTGCGCGCGACCGGCAAAATGACATAGTTCACACGAGCATCCATGAAATTCTTGAAGAAGAGCTTCTTGCTTCCCTTCTGCTCGTGCACGCGCGGATCGTTCGGCAAATTGTCAGCCACGGCTTGATAGCCGTGTGTCAAGTCGCCCGCGCGGAAGGGCGTGTCCATCACTTCCATCGGAGTTTCGAGGCCGCGTTTCGACGGCCGGTCCTCGGGAGCGAGCGGCAGCGCGTCCTGAATGTCGGCAACATATTTCTGGTAAAGCTCCAGCTTCTTGCTCTCTTTCTCGTTGCGGATCATGACCGCAGCGCCATACGAGCCCTTCACGCCCAGCAGGCTGTCCATGTAGGTTTCGTAGGGCGCGAAAATGATGTCGAATTTCGGATTTTTCAAATCGAGCCAAGCGAGGTCGCTGGAGAAATAGTCGTCGCTCAGCAACGCATCCGCGCGCAGTTCCAGAAACTTCGAGAAGGCGGGATCGTCGCTCAACTTGGCGGCTTCGCGCAGAGCCACCGCCGCCGGCTCCAGAAAAGCGCGGTAGGCAATGTGATAGGGGACGGTTTCGAGCTGGCCGTCTTTCCAGCGGACGATGGTGAATTGATCGTAGATGGCCGCCTTTTGCTCGGGGTGCTCCTTTACATATTGCTCGACCTTCTGTCGGGTCAAATCGGCGGGATAAAATCCGCGCCCGAGCGGCATGGGTTCAGTTCCGACGAAAGGCCTATTCTCGTCGATGAGATCGAAGCGGGCAGCGTTAATGTTCAGATAGGTGCGCAATTTCACGTCGCGAGGCGTGGTCGCCGAAGCCAGTGATTGATAGAGCGTGAGGCCCTCAGGGTCGCTCTGGCGCCAGTAGATGCTTTCGATGTAGCCGCAGGCCTCGACCAGCTTGCGCACGAGTTTTTGCTCACGGGCGGTGAGTCCGGCGGCATTGAAGGGCATGCGCACGCGGCGGAATTTTGCCAGGCGCTTGTCGAGGTCGGGCGTGACCTTCAAACCCGCTGTGGCCGCGCCTTTCGCGGCGGAACCCGTCATGCTGCGGGGTTTCTTCGATTGAGTGGGAGCAGAAATCGACATCACCAGGACCAGAAAAAGGGGAAGCCCGTAATTTTTCATTGAATGCGTTTAATTCTATCAAACCCCGACATCCGTCCGTGGCGATATCATGGAAGACATGCCCGGGGAGAATGGCGCCCAGACCCTGCTCATCGATGCCGATGACACACTCTGGGAGAACAACATCTATTTCGAGCGCGCGATTGCGGGATTCATCTCGTTCCTGAACCATCGCGAGTACTCGCCGGAGCAGGTGCGCGAGGTCATCAACCAGGTCGAGAAGGAATCGATCGTGACGCACGGCTACGGCCTGCACAGCTTCGCGCACTCGCTGGTTACCACCTTTGAGAACCTGTCCGTGGAGCCCGTCACACCGGACCTGCACGAACGCATCAACAGCTTCGCTCACAAGATTGCCGGACATCCAATCGAGATTATTGCGGGCGTTCCCGAGACTCTCGCATATCTGGCGGAGCGACATCACGTCATCATGATGACCAAGGGCAACCCGACCGAGCAGGCAGGTAAAGTCGCGCGCTCGGGGCTGAAGGAGTACTTTGCCGCCGTCGAGATCGTGCCGGAAAAAGACGAGAAGATCTATCGCGAAGCAGTCGCGAAGTACGCGCTTGAACCGGACTGCACCTGGATGGTCGGCAACAGCCCGAAGTCTGATATCAATCCCGCGCTGGCCGCGGGCCTGCACGCCGTGTTCGTGCCCCACGGCAACACCTGGATTCTGGAGCATGAAGAACTTGCATCAGCTCCAGGACCCCAGCGTCTGCTGGTCGTCGAGCGCTTCGCGGATTTGACTGCTCACTTCTAGCGCGCCAGGTTCCACCCAGCCGCTACTGCACCGTGAACATCAAGCTGTTCGAGTTCTTGCCGCCGGAACGAACGTAGACCGGAACCATGCCTGAGTTCATGACATCGTTCGCGGTGACCTGCGCTGTGACCTTGGTCCCGCTGCTGTACGCGGAAGTCAAAGCGGTTCCATTCCAGAACACGACTGCATCAGCGCCAAACGAGGAACCGTTGACGGTCAGCGTAAAAGCCTGATCGCCCGCAGTCGCCATGTTGGGCGTGAAGCCGGTGATGGCGGGCGCACCCGCGCCTCCGCCGTTGTAGTTGGATCCGTAGCCGCAACCAGCCAGGAAGAGTGCAGACATCATAAGAAGAGCGAGACAGATACGTAGCATGAAACACCTCCGATGTGCATAAGGAACGATAAATTCAGACTAGCAATCGGATGGGATGGCGGTGTCAGTGGATTGTCAATTTCTTGTTGAATCGGATCCTCGCGATGGATTCGGCTCGACCGCCGAAGCACCGAGCGGCAGCGGTCCTCCCAAGCCTGGAGAAGGTCCTCCGAAGCCCGATTCCATGCAGGTCTCTATCGAGCCGCGGGCGATGTGGAAGCAGGAGTGTCACGAGGCCTGGCGCAACGAACGGGACCTGCAGAATGAGAACCCGCTGTCCAGCCGCCGTACCCGAACGATCACCAGAACGACGGATTAGGCAAATAAGGAATCTCTCATCGATTTGTCGCCATCTGAGTTTGCGGATTACCGGCGGCAGTTTCCCGGCACTCCGCGGGTGTTTGACTGGAGTCTCGTCCAGTTTGTGCCGATGAGTATCCCGGAGGCTAAGAGTTGCGAGCTCAAGACCTGCCGGGAAAACGATCATCTCCCGTGCTTATCGAATCGCGGATCCATCCGCGCTACCCCTTCCAGGTCGATATCGCTGTTTACTGCCGTCGGACCGGCCTGTTGAAAGGTCATACTGCAGACATCAGCGAGTCGGGGATTTCCGCTATCCTGACTCTCGAGGTTGAAGTTGGTGACCTCGTCCAACTGGAGTTTGTTCTGCCTTCGGGCCCGGTGTCTATTCGCGCCCTGGTCCGCCACAAGACCGCGTTCCGCTATGGATTTCAGTTTGTCGAGCCGGACGCGCAGGGCGCAATCAAAGAGACTTGTTGGCGCCTTGCCATCGAGCACGACCGGCATCCCGAGTCGAAGTAATCAGACAAGCAGCGCCGCGGTGGATCACTCTTCCGCGAAGAACCTCTTTCGGACTGCTTCATCGAGCGGGACATCGGGCCCACAGAAGAGTGTGTCGGGATCGCGAGTGGGATCCTGGGCGATCAGGGGCAAGGCGCGGGCGCGACGTGCGTCGGCCTCGGCTCCGGTCTCCAGAAAGAGCTGGGTATACCACGTATTCGCCATTTGCGTCGCACGCGAACTGCGGTCGTGCGCCGCGGCATAGGCGTGACCGGCAACGTCCCAGTCTGCGTTCGCCAGGAGTTGATCCCGTAGCAGGCGCACGTCACGCATGGTCATCGCGAGGCCCTGGCCCCAGGAGGGATCGCTGGCGGCCGCAGCGTCTCCGAGCAGTGCGACGCCATCGTGATAGGGATGATCCACCCACACCTCCGCCCCGTCGAATGCAGCGATCGGACCCGCCGGCACGGCGCTCTCGTAGAATGACGGATTCATCCCTACTCGTGTGCAGGCCTCGAGATAGCGGGGCAGAGAGTCAGTTCCCTGCAGGCGCGGGTGCGAGCAGTGGTAGCAAAAGTAAGTACGTGCTCGTCCGCCGCCCTGGGGAAAAATAACTGCCTGCTGGCCGAGCGGCGAGTTGATCACCAAAAGTGCAGTATCCTCGGGCACGCGCACCTTGTCGAGGAGGACCCCGGTCATCACATTGCATTCGGGATCGCGCTTCACCTTGAAGCCGGCGGCCGCGCGAACTGTCGACGAGCGGCCATCGGCTCCGACAACCATGCGAGCGTGAATTTCCTTGCTGTGTCTGGTCTCGGTAATTGCGACTGTGGCCGGGGTGCCGCCCCGAACTCCACTGACACTGACTCCGCGTCGCACCTCGGCTCCGGCCTCGATCGCAGCCGCCAACAGAGCCTCCTGCATGGGCGGGTGATAGAACGAGAGACAAGGTTCACGGGTCGGCGTGGTCGCCCTTAGGTCACGATGATTGACCAGTTGCGGGCCGGAATAAAAGTCCACCCAGGGGATCTCATGTGCGACCCTCGCCATGAGAAGTTCGTAAATTCCGAGCAACTTGGCCTCGGCCACACCCCACGAAGTAACAAATTCGCCGCGCACGCGATCCTTGAATTGCTGCTCGCGCTCGATCACCAGCACGTGCGCGCCACGGCTCGCCATGCTTCGCGCCAGGGTAGCGCCTCCCAGGCCTCCACCGACGATGACGAGATCGTAGTGCGGACTCATATTGCCCTCCCCATAAGCTCACCCGGGGCGGAAGTATACAACGACGTGCGGAGGTTGTTAGGCGGGTGTCACAGCGCCACGCGGTACCGGGCTGTCATTTCTGTCCGGTCGGCCGCTTCCGGTTGCAGCGGCGTCAGCGAGTTTTCACGACATTGATCATTGTCTAACGTCTAACTTGACACGTCCTATGGCCGGAATCACAATGGGCAACGCTGTGAAGGTCGGGCTCTGCCCCATCCGCGAATTAATCATCTGTCAACACGTTGTACAACGCTGGGTAGATAGAGAGGACTTATGCATTACGAAAGAAGCGGGACTAATGCCCTGAAAGTGTGTCTTCGTTTACTCTGCGCGTGCAGCGTACTGGCCGCCACTTTGCAGGCAAATGGCGCAGTCAAGAAGGTGACGACCGTCGCTGGCGGATACATCGGCGATGGCAAACCGGCAACGTCAGCGAGCTTTACGGGACTATACGGGCTCGCCGTCGATAAAAAAGGCAACGTTTACCTGAGCGATGGTAACCGGATCCGCAAGGTGAACAAGACTGGAGTAATCAGCACATTCGCCGGGAGTGGAAATTCCGGGTATGGCGGGGACGGAGGGCCGCGCAAGTCTGCCCTGTTCAATGGCTTGGAGGGACTGGCCTTCGACGCTCAAGGTGACCTTTTCGTCGCGGACGCAGCCAATGACCGGGTCAGGAAGATTTCCCCGGCGGGCGTCGTCACCACGATCGCGGGCAACGGAACACGCGGATATTCGGGCGATGGTGGTCCAGCGACGCAGGCCAGTCTCGCCGTGCCGGTAGCGGTGTCTGCAGATCCTTGGGGAAACGTCTACATTGCCGAGTCGTATAACTATGTTGTTCGCATGGTTGATACAGCTGGAATTATCCACACGGTCGCTGGGAACCACACTTATGGCTTCAGCGGCGATGGGGGACCTGCGACCTCAGCCCAAATCACAAGCCCTGCAGGCGTGTGGGCAGATGCCAGCGGCAACTTCTATATCTCAGACAGCAGTAATGGCCGTATTCGGAAAGTGGATTCAAGCGGAACCATTTCCACGTTCGCTGGAAGCGGTGGGCAACTCAATTCTGGTAGCGGAGGGCCGGCAAATCAAGCAGGCCTTGGCAGCACGGAAGGACTGTTCGTGGGTGAGGGGAAGATGTACATCGCAACCACTGGTAACATTTGGTCCATTGATATGACGACTGAGATTGCCACTCTGATTGCTGGAAATGCCGATGGCAGTAGGGGCTTCAACGGTGACGGGAATCCCGCCCTTTCAACGAGCTTCAACGAAACGACAGCAGTGGCACTCGACTTGGCTGGAAATCTAGTCGTCGTTGATGACGGCAACGAACGGGTTCGGAAGATAGATGCCAGCCGGGTAGTCACGACGTTCGCCGGAGGATATGTCGGTGACGGCGGGCCGCCGAAAGCAGCCAGCTTAAACCTCGGATACTTCGGTGGCAGAATCGCTTTTGACCCGTCGGGCAATCTCTACGTAGCAGACACCCTCAAGAATCGTGTACGCAAAGTATCGACAACTGGCGTCATCACAACATTTGCCGGCACGGGACTCAGCGGGTCCTCGGGAGACGGAGGGCCGGCAACGGCTGCGACGCTCAATCAACCGGTCGGTCTCGCCATCGATCGGAATGGCAACGTCTTCATCGCAGACAACGGCGTGATCCGCAAGGTGGACAGCAATGGCACGATCACAACGTTTGTCAGCACGATCCCTGTCCTGGCCCCTTGGGGAGCAACGATTGATGTTCCACCGGCATTTAATGGGCTCGCAATTGACGCCCAGGGCAACCTCTATTCCAGTTCGTTCGGCTATGGGCTTGTCTTCAAGATCTCGCCGGGTGGCACTGGATCCGTCATCGCAGGCGTTCTGTTTCGCTCGGGATACAACGGCGACGGAATTTCTGCGCGGGAGGCCTACCTGGACCTACCCACTGGAGTGGCCGTTGACAGCAGTGGCAACGTCTTCATCGCCGACTGGGAAAACGCCCGAATTCGTAAAGTGGATACCAGCGGGATGATTTCGACCGTTGCCGGCAATGGTCTCGGCGGCTTTGGCGGCGATGGTGGCCCGGCTACTTCCGCCAATTTGATGCTTCCCATTGATGTAGCAGTGGATGGTAACGGACGGCTCTACATCGCAGACAGCTTGAACTATCGGGTTCGCATCGTGGATACAACAGGAAACATCCAAACGCTGGTCGGGACCGGTCAAGGCGGATATAACGGCAATGGCTTGCCGCCAACTGCCACGAATGTGTTTCCGGTCTCCGTTGCGGTCGGTCCAAAGGGAGTTATTCATTTCTCCGATGGAGCTTCCGAACGCGTGCGTAAGGTTCACTGAATGGCCTTCAAAGACGACAGGCCGGTGACCCGGAATTACTTCCGGTCCCGGCCTGCGCTTCCATCAACTTGTGAGCGTGGCTAGTTGGTCGCGGCGGTTGCGTTGGCGGAACTCGCCGTGGTAGCGGGCGCCTGGCCTCCGTTAGGCGCGTTCGCTCCGTAGCGGGTCAGCCGCGGGAAGAATGGCGTCACTTCGAACGGCATCTTGTCGCGCGCGGACGTGATCGCGACCGGCTGCGCTTTGATCATTTCCACCCGGTTATCCCAGGGATTCAGTTTCACGCGCCCGCCCAGCGGCAGGGCCGCGATCTGGTCTAGCTTGTTCCAGTCGAGCGCGGGGGCGGACGTGGCCAGCTGCGAGAGCCGCGTGACCATTCCCTGTTCGGCGATGTTGTTGCCCAGATGCGCTTGCAGAAGCGCGCCCAACTGCGGAGCCCGGGTCTGCAGCACCTTGATGAACAGGCCCGCCGCGTCGAGCTTCTGTGCGTAGGGCGAGTTCTTCAGCATCTCGATGGCTTTCTTGTCGGCGGCCGTTTCTTCTTCAGGGATATGTTTGAAGCCGAGGTTCTGGTACGTGCTCTCGTCCGAGAACAGCATGCGGTCGTTAAATGCGTACTGGCTGCCGAGGTTGTGTCCAAGGACGATGTGCGCCAGTTCGTGCGAGAGGACAGCGGCCAGGCTGGCCTCATCCGGCAGCACGTCGATCATGCCGCGGCTGATGACAATCGTGTTGCCAACGCTGAAGGTTTCGAGCGGCGAAGTGATCAGCACGCGCGTACGAACCGGGCGCGGCAGCTCGATATTGTTCGTGATCTGCAGGTTGTTCACAACCGTCTGCAGAATCTTGTCCAGCTCGCCTTCCGGCGCCAGCAGTCCGGAACGCTCCAGGCGCTCCAGCACATTGTCTTCGGCCTGTTGCTGCCATTCGCGCTGCGCTGCCAGCGGCGAAGCGTCCTGCGCGGCGGGCGTATCGTCTTTCACGCTGTCCACGCGGATCTGAGTCAGTTCGTCGTTCGCCGTGCCGGTCTTCAGGTTGTAGCCCCACATGCGGGTCTGAGCCTTGAACGCAATCTTGTTCTTGGCGCCGGCCGTGAAATCGCCTTCTTCGCTATAGATGTAAGTGGGCACCCAGTAGCCGGGAATCAGGTTCAGCCGCCAGCTATCCATGTGGAAGTAGTAGGTGTTGCGCGAAGGGTGAGTATAGGTTCCGTTCAGGCGGACAATGTTGAAATCCTGGTCTTCCACCCAGAGGCGGCCGAGGAAACGGCCACGGCCAGCGTCCTTCTTGGGCGTGACGTCAAACACCAGGGTGCGTACATCGCCGAGAAACTCGCGGCGCACGTAGCGGAAATCATAGTGCTGGCGGTCGAAATCGTTGCGATCGGCATAGATCATCCACGAAAACCCGAGCGGCGTGTACTGGAACTTGAACATCTTGGTGAAGCCGCCGAGGAGATGCCTTTCCATACCCTCGTCCTTCTCCTTGAGGTAGTCGGAACGATCGATCGACTCGCTCAGGTCCATGCGCCCGAGGAAGTAGCGGTCATCCTTCGGAACCGGGCCGAGCGCGGTGTCCTGGGTGAGGTTCTGCAGATAGGTTTCGACCACCGGCGTGCGCGGAGCCAGCATCTTGATGAGATCGTTCTCCCGCGCGATGAAACGGTCGACCACCTGATCCATGGTGGTGGGCGGGGCCTGCGCGGCGGGAGCGGCCGGCTGACTCGCGCCTGCCGCGGCAGGCTGCGAGGCTTGGGTTGTAGAATCCGATTGCTCAGCCACCGCCGCCATCGTCAGAGCGAGCAGGGCAACGAACATCCAGTTCATAGTGCGCATGACTCTCATCTCCAAAGTTCTCAGTAGGCCAGCTGAAACACCACGTGCACGATCGCCGTGGAGTCCATCGGCTGTCCGTACCGCATAGCCGGCTTGAAACGCATCTTGTTCGCGGCTGCGATGGCGTTCTCATCGAGCCCGTGGCCCATCCCGCGGACCACACGATTCACGTGCAAAGTTCCGTTGGCACTGAACATCACCTCGAGCAAAACCTCGCCTTCGAGCTTCAGGCTGCGAGCCTCATCGGTGTACGCCGGATTCGGCTTGAATGTGATCTCCACCGGGGTTGTCGCCGGACCTGTGTCCTGAGGCCGCTGCACCGGGGAGTGGAGCTGCGCGACTTCCTGCGCGCCAAAACCGGACGACTGGACGCCGCGCCCGCTGCTGCGGCCATCGCCTTTACCCGGGGTGGCGATCCCGGTTCCAAAATCGGCGCTGGCGACCGTTCCCTTGATGCCTTTTGCGCCTCCAGACCCGTTCCCTTGGCCAGGTCCTACCGGCATATCAAACGAGCCCGCCGGTGCGGCGATCAACTTTGCTCCCGGTTTGCTGTTCTCGCTCGGTTTCAGGCCATTAGGATCGCCGAACCCGCCTGTCTGCACTTTCTCGATCGGTGCATTCACGGTGGGTTTCGCCGAACTTCCCGAAAAATCGCCGGTGTGGATCAGCACGGGGCGCGCTCCGCCCGGAATCGGCTTCAGTACCGCCGGCGCGAAATTGTTCAATGCGACCTTGGGCGCCTCCATTTCGCGCTCCGCCGCCTTCGGTCGCGTGATCTCTTTGGGAACAATCAGCTTCGGCGCCTCAAACACGGGCAGCGGCGCGGGTTTCAGCAGCTTCGCGTGCACCGGCAGAGGTTTGGGGGGCGCGGGTGGCTCAGGCTGCAGCGCAGGACGCGGGATCAGCTCCACCACGTGGTAGTTCATCTTGAGCTGCAGGGTGTCCGGCATCAGCAGCCCGATAAGCAGGAATAAAAGAATGAAAGTGGTGACCAGTCCGTAGCTGGCGGCAAACGTCCGCCAGTCCCACTTCTTCTCGGGCAAGAGGCCGAGCTGAAATCCGCGATTGTACGTAGGCATGCCTTGACTCCAATGGGGACCCGGCCGGGGAGAGTGCTCGGGGTTGGAGTCTTCACATTAGGGGATGATGGGCAGAGGGTAAACGTGTCCCTTGCGCGTGTCCTTTGGTAACTAATCGTAAGTCGGCGTCCTGATTGGAGTTACTGGCTCCTCGCCCGCCGCCGTTGGGCGAAGAAATAGAAGACCGGAATGCCCGCCAGGATAGCGAAAAGTCCATAGGCGGAGTTAGGGAGATTGTCGGTAAAGGTGAAGTACAGCAGAACCGCAGAAACTCCTACAAACACGGCGGGAACGACCGGATATCCCAGCACGCGGTAGGGTCGCTCTGCTTGCGATTCACGCGATCGGAAAACGAATACCGTACTGCCCGCGATCATGTAAAAGAGCCACTCGGCGAAGATGGCGAGAGAAAAGAATTTGCGAAAACTCGTGCCGACCAGCAAGAGGAGAAGGATGGCCAGCGCGCACTGCACGATGATCGCGACAGACGGGGTGCGGAAACGGGGATGCACTTCGGCCAGGGACTGGAAGAAATACCCGTCGCGCGCCATAGCAAACGGAACGCGCGCCCCGCTCATGATCGTTCCGTTGAGCGTCACCAACATCGAGACTGCCATGGCGGCCGATACCAATCCGGCGCCGGTCCGTCCGAAGACGAGCGCGACAGCGTCTGACGCCGGACGGTCCGACGCAGCCACCGCCGACGCCGGAAGCGCATATTGCACGGCCGCATTCACCAAAACGTAGAGCAGGCCAACGGTAGCGACCCCCCAGATCAGCGCCAGAGGCACGTTGCGTTGCGGATTTCGAATTTCTCCAGCAACCATATTCAGATCATTCCACCCGTCATAGGCCCACAGCGCGGCAACGAGGGCCGCGAAGAATCCGGCCACTCCGCCCTTGGCCCCGGCGAATTCTGTTGCAAAGTTCGACCATGACCCTCCCTGGTACGAAAAGCCCACCGCGACGATCCCCAAGATGATCGCGACCTTGAGCAAGGTAAAGAAAAACTGAAATTCGCCGGCTTTCCGCACCCCGAGGTAGTTCAGCCACGAAACCAGAATCGCCGCGCCAATGGCAACGATCTGGCCGTAGGTGATCGTGAGTGGACCGCTGAAGCAAGGCTGGGAGAAGAACGCAAAGATTGAAAATGTTCCCAGGATCCGAACGATTCCGGTTGTGACGGTGGCGATCGACGCCGGCTTCGCGATCAGGAACCAGGTCCAGGCATAGAGAAAGCCGGGAAGCGGTCCGTACGCGTCGCGCACATAGACGTACTCCCCGCCGGCCTGTGGCTTCATCGCGCCGAGTTCGGCATAGGTGAGGGCGCCAAAGAATGAAAGGATCCCGCCGACCATCCATGCCAGGTAAACCAACCTGGCTGACCCGACCGCCTGCATCATCTCCTTGGGAACCAGGAAGATTCCGCTGCCGATAATGGTTCCGACCACCACCGCGCCTGCATGTGACAGCCTGAGATCGCGAACCAGTTCCGGACGAGCGTCATCCGCGGGGCGAGTTTCGGTCATGGACAGGTTTGGGCCTCGGCGAATGATTCTAGCCTACCAATCCTCCGTGAAAGGGAGAGCTTTTGCGCAGCGAGATTCTCGTGCACAAAGCTGCTCAGGCCCGCTTGCCATAAAAACATGGCTGATTCCGGGAAATTCCAAATTCAATGTACAATCTCAGCCAGGTTGAAGGCTCTTTTCAGTAAGTCTCCGTGATCAGTCCGGCCTTCACCTCTCCCCCCAAAAATCTGTAGGAAGACGTCCGCGATGAGGAGAACGTGTATGAAGTTGCGGCTTGTCCTGTCCTGCGCTCTGATGGTGCTGATGGCGCTGCCCTCGTTTGGCGCCTGGGGGGCCTTCGTGTCAACCGGCAGTACGATCGTGAACTCCGAGCCATCCTGCGCTCCAACTTCGGGAGGGCAGGCGGTCTGCGCCGCCCGCAGTCTGAAGAACACCATTGTGGTCAATCAATTCAACGGCACAACCTGGGGCAATTGGAAAACGATCGCCGGCGCGGTCACCTCCGCACCGAGTTGCGCATCGGATGGAAACAGCAAGGTGATCTGTGCGGCCCGCGCCACAAATGGTGGCATGGCATATACGGTCTTCAGTGGAGGTACATGGCCAGGGCAGTGAAACTCACGGCGCAGTTGTCCACCGGACCAAGCTGCGCCATGCTGGGTGGCGGACGCGTCCTTTGTGCTGCCCGCGGCACCAATGGCGGACTCGTTTCGAGTGTGTACAACGGCAGTGCGTGGAGCAAGATCGATAGTCAAGACGCGACGTCGACAACCGCTCCCAACTGTACCAGTGACGATAATGGCCGAGTTGTCTGTGTCATGCTCAACACCGCCAGCTCGATCATCGCGAATCGTTACAACGCGGACGAATGGGATGGATTTATCGATCTCGGTGGCCGGGGCAGTGGAGCGCCGACCTGTTCGGATTTCGGCGTCAATAATCAGGTTGTCTGTTACGCGCGGGGAACCGGCAGCTCGCTATTCGGCAATCTCTACAACGGCGGGGCATGGAGCGCATCCCAATGGGGAGGCTGGAGCAATCTCGGCGGACTTATCAGTTCGCAAGCCAGCTGCGCGGCCTATGGCACAAAGCTGCTGATTTGCGGAACGATTGAAATACCCGATAGCGCACTGTATTTCGATCAATTCAACGGGAGTACCTGGCTGGGATTCGCGAAGCTCGGTCAAACAGCGGTGGGAAACCCGAGTTGCATCCCGCTTGGCGGCGGCAAGGTGCTATGCGCCATTACCGGCGTAGACAGCAAGGTGCGGAGTATCGTCGGACCGTAACCGGAAAACCGCACACTGCAAACGAAGCGGAGTGTCACGGAGAGACGCAATTGCCGGCTATCCTCCGGAAGAGCTCGACAGACTTTCCGGTTTGAATTCTGACTCTCTCCACACGAAGCTGGCCGCGTATCCGATGGCAAACGTCGCGATGGTTCCGATCGCTACCCACCACGTCCAGGGAACGCGAGAAGCGAGCCACAGATAGAGTTCGACCGCAAACCCGCAGACCATACCGACGATCGCCCCGTTCTGGTTGGCCCGCCGGGTGAGGACCCCCAGCAGAAAGACTCCTAGCAGCGCGCCGTAAGCAATCGACGCGATCTGCAACCCCACCTCCACCACACGCCCCGCCTTCTGCATCGCGATCCACGCCAGCACGAACAGGATCAATGCCCAGGCGAACGTCGAGATCCGCGACAACCGAAGGCGCCGGCGCTCGTCTGACTCGGGGCGAAAGCGGAAATAGAAATCGATCATCGAGCTTGACGACAACGAGTTTAGCGCCGCGCTCAAGTTCGACATGGCCGCTGCCAGGATGGCTGCGATCAGCAGGCCCGCAATTCCACGCGGCATGTGCGTCACGATGAATGTCGGGTAGATTCGGTCCGGCGTAAGGAAACTCGAAGACGGAACCTGGTAGTACACGAACAGCATCACACCGACAATCAGGAACAGAGCGAACTGAAACAGAATGGCGGCTCCGCTGGAGAGCAGGGCCAGGGCCGACTGCCGTTGATTGCGTGCAGCCAGCAGCCTTTGCACGATGAGTTGATCCGTGCCGTGGCTGGCGGTGGTCAGGAATGCTCCTCCAACGATGCCCGCCCACAATGTGTAGGGTTTGGCCAGATCGAGAAACGGAAAGTGCGGCATGGTAGGTAGATCGAACATTTGAAACTTGTGCAGGCCGCCGGCGATCCCTTGCACGCTGCTCCATCCTCCTGGCACGAGGTGCAGAATCGTCGCCAGCCCAACCAGGGTTCCTCCGACGTAGATAAAGGTCTGCACGACGTCGGTCCAGATCACCGCGGCCAGCCCGCCTTCGAAGGTGTAGATCAACGTGAGGATTGTGATAATCGCGATGGATGCCACTCCACCGGTTCCGAGCGCAATCGCGACTACGATCGCCACGGCATACACGCGCACGCCTTCAGCCGCGGCGCGAGTCAGGAGAAAAAGACCGGCTGTGAGTGTGCGCAGCCGGGGCCCGAAACGGCGTTCGATTAGTTGGTATGCGGTATAGAGATCGCCGCGGAAATAGTGCGGCAGGAGCACGAAACTGATGATGATTCGCCCGATGACGTATCCCATCACAACCTGCAGAAAGGTCAAATTGGAATCGTAGGCCAGCCCGGGAATGCTGATGATGGTCAGCGTGCTCGTTTCTGCCGCCACGATCGAGAGCGAAATTGCCCACCAGGGAATATTGCGGTCGGCGAGAAAGTAGTCGCGCACCGATCGCTGCCGTTTGCGAAAACGCAGTCCAAACAGCGTGATCCCGGCCAGGTAGACGGCAATGATGAAGAGGTCGAGAGGGCTGAGTCGCAAGCGGTTCCTTCGGGTATCGCTTCGCACGCATTGTACATGCCGATTGCAGAGGTAAACCGTGTCCTGTGGTAGAACTAGGCGTGGTTGACGGGGAAAGCCGTGGGCCGTCAGTTGGGGCCACCGGCTATGACCGAACTCCCATGGCGTTCTACCTCGGCATTGACGGCGGCGGCACCAAGACCCGTTGTGCTCTGGGCGACGAGACGACTCTCCTTGCCACATCGGCCGCTGGAGGCAGCAACCTGATTCGCCTCGGCGAAGCGGTGACGCGGGACGCCCTGCACGCGGCAGTGCGCGAGGCCTGCGCTGCGGCGAAAGTTTCTCCCGGCGGCCTTCGCGCGATCTGCGTAGGAGCCGCCGGCGCTGCCCGCGAGGACGTTGCCGCCGCCATCCGTAGAATTCTCGGAGAACTTACTCCGGCGCCAGTTCAGGTGGTCGGCGACATGGTGATTGCACTCGAAGCCGCATTTGGCTCCGGACCAGGCGTGATCGCGATTGCCGGCACCGGTTCGGTCGTCTATGGCCGCGACGCCGCCGAAAACATCGCACGCGCCGGCGGCTGGGGCTTTGCTATTTCCGACGAGGGCTCCGGCCAATGGATTGGGCGCGAGGCCGTCTCGGCGGTCATGCGCGCCCACGATGCAGGGCAGGGAACCGATCTCTCGGCGATGGTGCTGGAGGAGTGGAACCTGACATCCCTCGACGATTTGGTCCACGCTGCGAACGCAACGCCCCCACCGGAGTTCCCCCGGCTATTCCCGGTCGTCCTCCAAGCCGCGGAAAAGGGCGACGCCGCGGCAAAATCACTTCTGCAGGAAGCCGGCATGCGCCTGGCGGACCTGGCGACCATGGTCATCCGACGCCTGGTACCACGTCCTCCCTATGCACCAGTAGCCATCACCGGCAGTGTCTTTCGTCAGTCCCCCGACGTGCGCCAGGTTTTCTACAATCATCTACAAACGCGCTTCCCCGGCCTTGAAATACGCAAGGAGCCGGTTGAACCCGTGGACGGGGCACTGGCCCTGGCCCGCAAGATGGGGTCGGACCGCGTCGGCTGAGTCTTATGATTCGCGAGCACAAGGATGCAGTGCCCTCCCCGTCCCCGCCAGGTCCTGTTCCTGCGCTCGAATCCTCGATCCACAATCTGACGCTCGAGGAACTGCTCCGCCTGGCCTCGAACCCCGCGCTCACCGAAGACCTTGCCTTGTCCGTGCTCAATCGGGGCGATCTGCCCGCCGATGTGCTGGAACAGTTCGCGAAGAACGCCACATTCCTCAAGTTGCGGAAAGCGAAGATAGCGTTGGTGGCGCATCCGCACACACCGCGCCACGTATCCGTCCCACTGATCCGGCAGTTTTACACGTTCGACTTGATGAAGGTGGCTCTCACGCCCTCCGTGCCTGCCGACGTGAAGGTCGCTGCCGATGACGTTCTCGTCTCGCGGCTCAAGGCGGTCACCCTGGGAGAAAGACTGGCCCTGGCGCGCCGCGGATCGGGAAGAGTTGCCGGAGCGCTGTTGCTTGATGGCGAAGCGCCGGTGATGCGCATGGCTCTGGAAAACGGACGGCTCACCGAAGCATTCGTGATTCAGGCCGTGTTGCGTCCAGAAGCCAACGTGGTTCTGGTACAGGCAGTCGCGCAACACAAGAAATGGTCTTATCGCCGCGAAATTCGCGTCGCATTGCTGCGTACGGAGCATCTCTCGCTGGCCCGCGCACTCCAGTTCAGTCGAGACCTGCCGCTCCCGTTTCTTCGCGAAGTACTTCACAGCTCGCGCATGCCCCCGAGGATCAAGGAACAGTTGCTGCGCGAAAGCGCAAGATAAGCCACAGTTCCCGGTTCTCAGTGGGCTACTTCATCAGCTGAATCTGGCTTCCACTTTCGCAATTTGACTTCTTCCTTCTGACTTGGGTCCTGCGTGATAACTTGTTGCGTTCGAAAGTGGTTCGCTCCACATGCCGCCTCTGCGGCCAGGACCTCTCATGAAGAGACTTGGAATCGCGTTTGTCGTGCTGGCTACCGTGTGGCCAGCCCTCTCTTTCGCCCAGAACCAGCCTTCGAAGGGCTCAGACCTCTTGATCAAGCTCGAAGCCGATTTCGCCAAAGCGGTCGCTGAACACGGCCGCGCCGCCTTCCTAACCTATTTTGCCGAGGACGGAGTCGAACTGGAAGATGGTGGTGGCGTCACGACGCGTGAAGACATGAAGAAACAAGCGCCCTGGGCCGAGGGAACGTCTCTGACCTGGACTCCAGTCCATGCCGACATGTCTGCGTCCGGCGACCTTGGCTTCACCTACGGCAACTACGTTTTCAAGTCGAAGAACAAAGAGGGCCAGATCGTTACCAATTACGGCAAGTACGTGTCGGTGTGGAAGAAGCAGAGTGACGGTACGTGGAAAGTAGTCGTGGATATGGGGAACTCGAGCCCGGAACCAAAGTAGTGCTTGGTGATTGCTGATGGGTGGCCCGGCGGCCACTTCAACGCGACGTACTCCAACTCACGTACAGTGTCCCTAATCGTTCATCTTGTTGGCCACCAATTCCTCAATCTTCCGCAGGACCTCATCTTCGCTGAGGTGAGTGGAATCGAGCACAACGGCGTCGGGGGCGGGCACAAGAGGTGAAGCGGCCCGAGTTCGATCGCGGCGGTCGCGATCGCGCAACTCGGCCGCCATCGCCTGAGCGGGTGTGCCCTTGACCTTCTGCTGGTCCAGGCGGCGCTGCTCGCGAACCACCGGGTCCGCGTCGAGAAAGACCTTCACGTCCGCATCAGGAAAGACCTTGGTGCCGATGTCACGCCCTTCCATCACCACGCCGCCTCCCATTCCCATTTCCCGCTGGTGGGCCACCATCCACGCACGCACTTTCGGATGCACCGAAACCCGCGATGCCGCTTCGGTCACGTCGCGTTCGCGGATGCGCAGGGAAACATCGTGCCCATCGAGCAGTACGCGATTCGACCCGACGTTCGGTTCCAGTTCGATTCGGGAGTTACTAGCGAGTTTCAGCAGCGCTGCTTCATCGTCGAACGAAATGTCCCATTCGATCGCCTTGAGCGCGAGCGCGCGGTACATGGCGCCGCTCTCCAGATTCACGTAGCCGAGTTTGCGGGCCAGCCGGGAGGCAATGGTGCTCTTGCCGGCGCCGGCAGGACCGTCAATGGCAATGATCAGTTTGCGCGGGGAAGGGTCGGTCATCGCACGAAGGGGCATTGTACACGGCAGCCCAAGGCCTTCACTACAGAATGGTCGTTTGATTTCAAGGGAAAGCAGTTGCCATTGTGCGTTACGATTCGACCATGTCAAATTTCGCGCTGTACTTGTCGGAGCTGCCGGCGGATGACCAGCAACACCTTAAACGGTGCATGAAGATGCTCGTCATATCACTGCGAAGTTGTGAAACGCGCGTCCACGCCTACGAAGCCGGGAATATTGAGCCCTACGGAAGCACTGTCATCAAACTGATTAACAATTTGAAGGAAACAGTTGCTGTGAGCGAAGGCATGATCGACAAACTAATTGTCAGGCACAAACTACCTGATGATCTCCGGCACGTCAGCGAAGAATTGCGGAAAGATTTTAGAGACTTCCTTACGGGGAATGCCTAAATAACTGCTACGTAGGCCTGTGCGTTCACGACACTCGCTGAGGCCGCTGTTTTGGCACGAACGCCTGCTTGGCCGGTGTGATTTGAAGTAACGATCGGTTCCCCACATGCACAAAGCTGAATTCCCGCGCGGATAACAGCGCATTGATCGCTTCTTTCACGCGCGACCGTGGCACGAAGTTCGATAGAAACGTCTCGATCTCCCCCTGATCCGCGGCGACCACGCAATCCAGATACTTGGAGAGCAATCCCGACAATGCCGCCGGCACCGACAATCCCACGCCCTCGCGCACCGCATCCGGCGCCCAGCGCGACAACTCGTCCCACACCGAGCCCTCTTCCACTGTGTAGTCCACGCGCGTGATGCGCAGCTTGGCCCAAAGCTCAGCCAGAGCCCGGTCGAGGCCGGAGACGGAAAGCGCTCCGCCCAGCATTTCGCCAAGCTTTGCCTTCGAGATCGGTCCCCGCCGGCGGATCAGTTCGAATGCGTCGCACGCCAGTTGTGAATACCCTGCGCGCGTATTGGCTCTGGGCGGTTGCTTAGGATTGCGTTCTCCCACCAGCGCGTAGAAATAAGGAAAGACCGAGGCCGCCACCAGGAACGCGTTGTTCTCGTCGAATAGCGGTGCTTCGTAAGCGAATTTCTCGCGCAGCATCCGGACCATCAGGTCCGTCGTTTCTTTGGCGCGCGGGTCGGCGTAGGCGTACTGCCATGTGGGCAAGTGGTCGTCGGATCCTACCCACGCCCCGACAAAGGTCGGTACCAGCACCGGCGGCTTCAGCGGATACAACAAACAGAAACCGACCGACTCGAGAAACGAACGCGCATCGTCGAGCGTGCGCACAGCACGCCCATCGAGATGCCACTTCTGCGCCCGTGCCTGCAGGAGTTCAGAGTCGGTCATTGCTTCGATTAGAACACACTCTCAGCTCTTAGCCTTTAGCTCTTAGCTTCTCGTTTCTTGCGTTAGCACGCTGGAATTTGTGGGAGTGTGATTCAAGCTAAGAGCTAACAGCTAATGGCTAAGAGCTTAGATCCTCTTAAACGCCTTCTGAATGTCCTGCATCGAGTAGCGCAGCACGACGGGCCGCCCATGCGGGCAGGTCATCGGATGCTCGGTCAGGGCCAGTTCGGCCAGCAGCCATTCCATTTTCTTTTGCTCGAGCGGCATATTGACCTTGATCGCTGCATGACAGGCGATCGAAGCGGCAATCCGTGCTCGCACCGCTTCCAGATTGATGGCCTGCTCTTCGCGCGCGATCTGGTCGAAGATTTCATTCAGCATGTGCTCCACGCGCGCCGCCTCCACTCCCGCCGGCGCCATCTTCACGGCCACGCTGCGCGTTCCGAAGGGTTCGGCCTCGAATCCGTTGCGGGCCAGTTCATCCGCAATCTCACCGAAGACTGCCTGCTGCGCCGGAGTCAGTTCGAGTACAAGCGGCATGAGCAAACGCTGGCTTTCCACTTGCTGCGCGCCCCGCTGCCGCAGAACTTTTTCAAATAGCACTCGTTCGTGAGCAACATGCTGATCAATGATCCAGAGGCCATCTTCGTTTACCGCAAGAATGAATGAATTCCGGATCTGTCCCAGGGGCTTGAGTGTTCGCAGGGATTCGAGTGTAGGTGGAGTCTGCGGTTCCTGCGCGATGGGTGGAGCGCATCCGTGATCCGGGATCGCGACTTCGCGTGCCCGTGCAAGAGAAACTGCGGCATTGGCTTCGACGGCGATCCCTCCGTCGAATTCCAGGCGCGTGGCCATCGGCGGCATCGGCGCGGCCTGCAATGCAAATCCACCCGCGCCCGCTTCGCGCAAGTCCCGCCACGGAGCATGCTGCGAATCATCATTCCGCGCCCCAGGCGTAAGCCCAGGGCCAGCCGTGGGCTGCGCGTGAATCTCGGAGAGAAACTGCGGCACCGGCCGCGCCTTCATCAACGCCGCGCGCACCGACTCCCGCACGAAATCGTGGATCACCGCTTGCTGCCGGAAGCGCACCTCGGTCTTCGAGGGATGTACATTCACGTCCACTTCAGCATTCGGCATCTCCAGAAACAGCAGCACCACGGGATAGACCGTTGGCGGGAGAATATTCCGGTAAGCTTCGGTAAGCGCGTGCTGGATGAGCCGGTCGCGAATCAGCCGCCCATTCACAAAGATGAAGATCGAATTTCGGTTCAGCTTTTGAATCTCGGGCTTGGATACAAAGCCGTGCACGCGCACTTCGCCCGGCTCAGTCTTCGCCGCCTCTTCTTCGGGATCGCGCCGCCAGGACGGAGGCTGTGGCAGTCCGACGCGTTCCAGTGGCTGCACCGCCGCCAGCGGAATGAGTTGATCGAGAACCTCCTGCCCAAACACCTGATACACGCGCTCGCGGTGGCTGGCCACCGGCGGCGCCACCAGCATGGCATTCGTTGCCGAATGCAGTTCGAAGTGCTTTTCCGGATGCGCCAGCGCGTAGTGCGTAACCAGCGACGCAATGTGGGACAGTTCGGTCGATTCCGCCTTTAGGAACTTCTTGCGGGCCGGGGTGTTGAAAAACAGGTCACGGACCGCAATGGATGTGCCCAGTGGCAACCCAGCTTCTTCCACACGGATCAGCTTGCCGCCGTTGATCTCAATCACGGTCCCGGCACGCTCTTCCTCCGCCCGTGTCTCGAGGCGCAGGCGACACACCGACCCGATCGATGGCAGAGCTTCTCCGCGGAACCCGAGCGTGGAGACGTTGAGCAAATCGTCCGTATCCTTGATCTTGGAAGTCGCGTGCCGTTCGAAGGCCAGCATGGCGTCATCTCGCACCATGCCGCAGCCGTTATCCACGATCTGGATGACTTTTTTCCCGCCCGCCTCGACGTTGACGCGGATGCGCGTCGCGCCGGCATCGAGCGCGTTTTCCAGCAGTTCTTTGACGACAGACGCTGGCCGCTCCACCACCTCTCCGGCGGCAATCTGGTTGGCGACCCGTTCGGGAAGGACGTGAATCTTACCCATGAAATTGTCGTGAGAAGACGTCAGAGAGTGTGACAGAGATCAGAACCGAATGGCTAGTGGCGCTCTCCACCCCGGCGAAGAGCCGGTTGGCAGGCCCCATGGTCCTCAAGGCAAAGCGCCTATGCGCCGGATTCAGACCTGCGATACCGGGGTTCACGTGACGATTCGCGACCGGCAGCGCGTCCTCGAATAACCTCAAGGGTCGGCAGTCCCTCCCAGGAGGTCGCACCACAAGCGCGCGACTCCAGCATGAGGTACAGCGCGCGGCGGTCGTCGCGTCGCACTTGAGTCCAGGTTCGAATGCGCTTCACCGGCTTTGAGTTGCGCCAGACGATCATTGGTACGGCCATACAGAAACTCCTTGGAACAGGGCGAGTATGTCTCATGCGGCCGGCTTGCGGTGTAGGTGCGATCACATCAATTGGTGACGGCAATCACGGGAGGGAATTCTGCGGAAGAATCTCCGTGGGTCAAGGAGGGAAGGGAACCAGGGCGCGGCTACGTGCGATTGAACCCAAGGGATGGGGTACGACTATGCCGCGAAGCCACGCCAGTCGCCGATTTCGCGCAGACCTTCTCCGGCCGCGTGTTCGAACAGGCGGACCTTGTGGCGGGAGTGCTCGAATTCGTGGATGTCGGCCCAGACTTCCGCTTGCCAGGCGCGCTCATGGGTGGCGGCTTCGCCGCAAGTGGCGCAACGGGTGTGGAAGGTCACGCCCGCTTTCGGTGTCGATGGAGTGTCCGGCAATTCGATGAAGATGCAGCGCACTTCTTCGATCTCTTCGTTCGGTCCGAGCACGTGTTCGTAGCGGAGCAGGTATCCGAAGCCGAGTTTGCGCGCTTCCGACTCGGCCTCCGCGCGGGTGTGAAACGGACCATATTCGGCCCGCAGCTGTTCGGTCGAATCACATGCCATCCAAAAGGTCTCTGTGTATCCCATTACCTACCTCAGATAACGCGCTCGGGAAATCAACCGAACACCACTAGGTCCTGCTATCCGGAAGGAGTGGAGCAATTTGATTACCGAGATTACTTCCTCGGGATATCCCAAAATGCGCGCCCGAGAGGCCTGGGATGCCGAGAGAACTGTATGAATCCAAGTTGGTTAGTAAGTCCACGCCAAACGTTATTGCCCGACCTGCCAACCCAGACCGGGAGGCCGATGTGAAAGACGTTTCCTGCCTGCCGAAAAGTCAGGCAAAATAATCTCACTCCGGCCCATCCCGCACCTGTGGTCAGGACGTTAGGTGATCGTCCGAAAGCCTGGATGCGGCTCAAGGGGTTCCACCCGCAGCCGCGCTGGATACTTTCGCCCGCCGGTCGGGCAGAGCAACGCCATCTTCGGTCAGACTGGCTTTCCATTCTTCCCGCGCGGGCAACGGTGCCAGGCCAAGTTCGACATGCCAACTGGCTCCTCCGTGGCTGGCCACGTAGAGCGCCAATTCGAGCCGCGTCCACACGCCGAGCTTGTCGAAAGCGGTCCGCAGGTAATTCTTCACCACCTGCTCGCTGGTTCCCAGAACGGACGCAATGTCCCGGTTGGTGAGCCCCTGCCAGACCAGAGTTGCAACCTGAATTTCCTTGGTGGTTAACCGATCGCGCGGTTGCATGGCTGCACCTGCTCCTTGATGAACATCGCGGTCGCGAGCTTCACTCGTTTCCGGCCCTCTTTGATGCCGGCGCGCAAGAACAGCGTGCGCAGATGTTGTTTCACCGTCCGCGGGCTGATGCTGAGCGCGCTGGCGATTTCCTTGTTGCTGCAGCCCTGCACGAGCAGGCGTAGCACCTGCTGGTCGCGGGGCGTTATCTTGATTTCACTCAGGTTGATCATGGTGTCTCGTCTGCTCCTCTTGGTGTTTGTCTTGGGGTCGCGACCCGTCGGGAACCGGTGCACGCCATTCGCCAAATATTCGCTATTGCATAAAGCGTTACTGGGATTGGATTTACACCCCACCTGTGCAACCTCATCGGCGATTCGTTAAAGGAACTTCATGAGCCCCTTCCCAGAACGGAGTCCCAAAGTGGGACGGCAGGAATTTCAGCTCACAGCCGATAGGAAACTCGGAGCGCCTACGGCCCATCTTGTGCGGGTAGACCCTTTGACCTCTACCTTTCTTCGTTTTCCAGCAGCGAAACTTGCACTACAATAGAGGCAGCCGGGCAGCCCTCCTTCCCGAAATCTCATGTCCTCGAGCCGGCCGAAGCTGACGTTGGACGAGCAGTCCTTCCAGGACATGCTGGCCGCCGCTTTCACCATTCAAGAGCACAATGCCAAGCGCAGGAGGGCTTTGCAGCCCCAGCCGTCTTGCGGTAAATGTGGCACCGCCGTTCAAGAAGGCGAACTGCTCTGCGCGTCCTGCACTGCCGAGGAGGTTCGACCCGGCGAAAAGCTGCAGCAAAAGTGGGCTTCGATGTGGCTGATGGGTCAGGAACAGGGCTTGTTCCCGGAGCCCGCGTCTGTTGAGCCTGTCGAAGTGAAAAAAGGGATTTCGACGCTGCGCTCGCCCGGGCTGGAAGAGGTTGCAGAACCTCTCCAAGAAACACCGGCCATTCGAATCCAGGAAGCGCAGGAAGACTGGCCCGTGGAGTCGCTTGACTTGCGCCCTCAGTCCGCCCCAAGCCTGCCTTCCACAGTTCCAGAGGCGGACCTGAACGGTGAGGAACAACCCCTGAAAGGGGCAATGGACCCCCCAACTCCACCCGCACCGATCGGACTGCGTGATCTACGCGTCAAGTTTCGTTTTCACCGCGCCGACCTTTATCTGGTCCTGGCCATCATTGTTTCGACGTTCGCGATGTTATGGGTCCTCTTGGCAACGCCCGCCTCCTGCGCGCAGCGCAAGTCGCGTTTGCGTCCCTGGGAGCGAGCCATGATCAGCCTCGGACTCGCGGAGGCCCCCGATCCCCCAGTCACCCGAGGCAATCCTGCCGCCCAGGTCTGGGTCGACCCGAAAACCGCACTCTATTACTGCTATGGGGAGGACCAGTTTGGCAAGACGCCTGGCGGTCATGCTGCAACCCAGCGCGAGGCGCAGCTGGACTCGTTCGAACCCGGCAGCCGGGCCGCCTGCGATTAGCGGCCCACCCACAAAAAAGAACGCAGGCCGCTCAACTTGCGGGCGGCCTGCGTTGGGGCCCTTGGCTCGGTCCGGGGGAAGAACCTTCGATCAAGCCGGAAAGGCCTGTTCATACCGGCGTGCCTCATACCACAATGCCAGTTCGACGCGGTTCCACAAACCCAGTTTGTCGTAAATCACGCGGAGATAATTCTTGATGACGTGTTCGGTAGTGCCGAGGGAATCTGCAATTTCCCGGTTCTTGTGGCCTTCGGCGACGAGCTGGATGATAGCGTGCTCACGTTCGTTGGGTCCGCGGGGGGAAGTTGTTTCTCCGACCATAGCTGTCTCCTGTAGAGTAAAGTCGCAAGCTTGACCCGCTTGATTCCGCCCTTGATTCCAAAGCGTAAAAACAAGCGGTTGAAATGAGCTTTGACGGTTCGTTCGGCAATATTCAGATCGCGCGCAATCTCAGAGTTGTCGCAACCCTGAAGGAGTAGATCGATGATCTGCTGCTCCCGGTGCCCCACTCGGCTGATCGGTTCTTCCATTACTGCACCTCACCGGCGACGCACGGCACGCTGCCCGTGCGCAGGGCAGCACCCAGGGTCCGTTGCGCACGCAAAGAATTTCTGCTCGTGTCTCATCTTGAGCATTCACGCGGCCAAATTCGGTCCCAGGAATGAGGAAGATGTGAAATTCTGTAGATCCTTGCACTTCATGACAAAAGACTCCACACCTCTGGCCCTCCGTCAATGAGTTTTGCTCAGGAAGTAGGGTGAACACCTTAGGAGAAAACTCCCATTTCCTCTGTAGTTTGCCGGAATGAATTACACGAAGGTGCTACTGAGGAGCGGCCCAGCCACGGACTGAATCCACGGCGCCGCCATCCACAAGTAGTATTCCCTCACCCTATAATGCTCAAGTGGACTTCAAGCTCGTTAGCAGTTACCAGCCCAAAGGGGACCAGCCCAAGGCGATCGAGAGCCTGACTCGCGGTCTCTTCGACCGCGAACAGCACCAGGTTCTGCTCGGAGTGACTGGGTCCGGCAAGACCTACACCATGGCCAAGGTGATCGAGGCGATCAATCGTCCCACTCTGGTGATGGCCCACAACAAGACCCTGGCCGCGCAGCTCTACCACGAATTCAAGAGTTTCTTTCCCCAGAATGCGGTGGAGTACTTCGTTTCCTACTATGACTACTACCAGCCGGAGGCTTACGTTCCTGCTGCCGACCTCTACATCGAAAAAGAAGCGACGATCAACGACGAACTCGACAAGCTGCGTCTTTCTGCCACGCGGTCTCTATTCGAGCGCCGCGACTGCCTCATCGTCGCATCGGTGAGTTGCATCTACGGCCTCGGCTCGCCGGAGGCGTACTACGGGATGTTGTTATTCCTGGAAAAGGGCCAGAAGATCAAGCGCCAGGACATCACCCGCAAGCTGGTCGACATTCTCTACGAGCGTACCGAAGGCGAATTCCGCCGCGGCACGTTCCGCGTGCGCGGCGATGTCATCGAAGTATTCCCCACCTACGACGACATGGCCTACCGCATCGAGATGTTCGGCGACGAGGTCGAATCGCTCGCGCAGATCGATCCCCTGTTCGGGACGGTAAAACAGCGCTACGTACGCCTGCCGATTTATCCGAAAACGCATTACGTCATGAAAGAGGAAACGCGCGCCTCTGCGGTCGATTCCATCAAGAAGGAACTGGCCTGGTGGGAGGTGGAACTGGAGAAGCAGGGCCGCGCCGTGGAAGCGCAACGCGTGCACCAGCGCACCATGTACGACCTCGAGATGATTAAGGCGATGGGCTACTGCCACGGCATCGAGAACTACTCGCGCCACTTCACTGGACGCCTGCCCGGCGAGCCTCCGCCGACCCTGCTCGACTATTTCCCACGCGACTACCTGCTCTTCATCGACGAGTCGCATCAGACGGTGCCCCAGTTGCACGGCATGTATCACGGCGATCGATCGCGCAAGCAGACGCTGGTCGAGTACGGCTTCCGCCTGCCCTCGGCGCTCGACAACCGTCCGCTGACCTTCGAGGAATTCGAGCACCGCACCAACCAGCTTCTCTATATCTCAGCCACGCCTGGGCCGTACGAGCTGACGAAGTCTGCTGGCGTCGTAGTGGAGCAGATCATCCGGCCGACCGGTTTGATCGATCCTCCAGTCGAGATTCGGTCGGTGAAAGGGCAGATCGACGACCTCCTGCACGAAATCCGGCAGCGCTCCGAGCGCGGCGAGCGCGTGCTGGTCACCACCCTCACCAAGCGCATGGCCGAAGACCTGGCCGAGTACTACAGCGAAGTGGGCGTGAAGGGCCGCTACATGCATTCGGAAATCGAAACGCTGGAGCGGGTCAAGATCCTGCGCGACCTGCGCAAGGGCGAGTTCGACGTGTTGATCGGAATCAATCTTCTACGCGAGGGCCTCGACTTGCCGGAAGTCTCCTTGGTCGCCATCCTCGACGCCGACAAAGAAGGCTTCCTGCGCTCCTCGGGATCGCTGATTCAGACCATTGGCCGCTGCGCGCGCAATCTGAATGGCCGCGCGATTCTCTACGCCGACACCATGACCGACTCGATGAAGAAAGCGCTCGACGAAACCAATCGCCGCCGCGCCATCCAGCAGGCCTACAACGAAGAAAACGGCATCACGCCGGAATCGATCGTGCGTCCCCTGGACATGTCGCTGGCCGCCATCATCGCTGCCGACTACACCGACCTGACCAGCGACGAAGCCAATGGTATCCCCGAGTTTAAATCGCAGGAAGAACTCGATGCCTATCTCTTGAAGCTCGAAGCCGAAATGCGCGAAGCAGCCAAGCGCTTCGAATTCGAAAAAGCGGCCAAACTGCGGGATACGATCAAAGAACTCCGAACCAAGGAATTCCTGATCGCCTAGCCAATCCCATCGCTCGTGAGAGTGGCGGCGTACTCGATTCACTGCAGTCTGCGCTCAGGAACACTCCATCCCCCACAAACGGAGCAGAATGAGCATCCTGCACAGGGCAACCTTCGTCGATCAACCGGGTTCATATAGGTGTTTCTAAACTCGGTGTTTTTCAATGCGCCGCTGTCGTCAAGTTGTTTCTGGCTCAGAAAGACCTCGCTCCCGATCCGAGCGACCCGGAGCCGCAAGGCCACATCGGGCCGCGCAGTGGATGATCGGGACGAGTCGGAGGAGACAATGCGAAACCTTAGGCTACTCGGGGGCCTGTTGCTTGCCGTCACGATGCTGTGCGCGGCAATACCGGCCTCTGCTCAGGTAGCGTTCTCGATTACCTTTGGCCCGCCGGCACTCCCAGTGTATGCACAACCTCCTTGCCCCGCGGAAGGCTACATGTGGGTGCCGGGTTATTGGGCCTTCGATTATGACTATGACGACTACTACTGGGTCCCAGGCACGTGGGTGCTGGCTCCGGAACCGGGTCTGTTCTGGACTCCCGGCTATTGGGCCTGGACCAACGACCGCTTCTTCTTCCATGAAGGTTACTGGGGCCCCGAAGTCGGCTTTTATGGCGGAATTGACTACGGCTTCGGCTACTTCGGCAACGGCTACGTTGGCGGACGCTGGGATCACAACCATTTCTTCTATAACCGCGCCGTGACCAACGTAAATGTCACCGTCATTCGCAACGTCTACGTCACGAACGTAAATAACGTCACCGTGAACCGAGTCAGCTACAACGGCGGCAATGGCGGCATCACGGTCCGCCCAACCCCGCAGCAGGAAGCGGTGGAGCGTCAGCGGCATATTCCGCGGGTTGAGGCCCAGAATCAGCAAATGCAGGCTGCCCGCGCCAATCGCGAGTTGCGCGCATCCGTAAATGAAGGCAAGCCCCCGATCGCCGCGACCCCTGAGCCTGGAAAGTTCAACGATCGCGAGGTCGTGAGAGCCCGAGAAGCTGGCGCGCCCTATCATCCGCCCGCCAACCGCGAGGCTGCGCGGCAGGAGAGCAATCCGCGTCCCGACAACAACCCACGTTCTAACAACAACAATCCGCGTTCCGGAAACGTTGTGCACCCGCGGGACCTGCCTCCGATGGAGCGCCAGCCTGCGCCGAATACCGGAGATGCCAAGCGGGATCAGAAAATCCAGCAGCAGCAGGAAAAGATGCAGGCGAAGCAGGAACAGGATCGCCAGAAGCTGGAGCAGAAGCAAGAGCGGGAGGATCAGAAACTGGAACAGAAGCGAGCCGATGATGCCCGCAGGCAGCAGACAGAGCAGCGCCATCAGCAGCAGACACAGCAGATGGAGCAAAAACATGCTCAGCAGCGGCAGCAGATGGAGCAGAAGCAACCAGCTGAACGCCGCAGCGAAGCCAAGCCTCCCAAAGAGGCCAAGCCTCCCAAACAGGACCACCCGAACTGACGAACCATGTGGGGCGGACGTTCTTGTCCGCCCCGCATTGTCCTTAGTTGCCGCCGGAAAGCTGAAGAGAGTCAGCCCTAGTGTGCAACGCTGCGGCGCAGCTTCTTCCAGGCAAATCGCGCCGGGAAGAACAGCACCAGGCCCCATAGCAGCAGGCTCGGTCCGGTCGTGAGCAGGAACAGGGTCACGTCGAGCACACCGTCGACGACCGTACGGTATCCCTCGACCGCCGCGTTGCTCAGGCGGGTGAACGTGGATGGCGGCACGACCTGCAGTTGCGCCTTGTAGTCTTCGCTGATGGTCACGCTTACGGTGGCGAAGCTGACCTGGTTCGCCATGCTCTTGCGTTCCGCTTCCATCTGCTCGATTTCACCGCGCACCCGATCCACTTCCTGCTCGACCTCCAGCACATCTGACAGCTTGCCGGTGCGATTGCGCAAGAGATCGGTCAGGCGCTGTTCGGTGTTTCGCGCATTGGCAAGCCGCGCCTGGAGATCGACGTACTGCGAAGTCACATCCTGGCCGCTTTGCGATTCCGATTCCACGCGGCCCAGCGGCTTGAGTTCGGCGATGGTCGCATCGAGTTGATCGGCGGGAACGTGCAGCGTGCCGGTTAGAGTGCGCCCGCTTCCGGTCGATCCCCCGACTTTCAATTCGCCCACGTAGCCACGATGCCGTTTCAGAATCGATTCCACGCTTTCGCGCGCTTGGTCGAAGTCCTTGGTGATCAGGGAAAGCTGGGCCGTGCGCATGATCATGGGGCCGGTCGGGGCTGGGAGATTAGCGGTTCGAGGGGGTACGGGATTGCTGTGATAGCTGTACTCGCGATCAGAGACAGCGGCACCAGACGTCGACTGTTGCCCCGACTCTAGCGACGCATACAGCTCACTGCTTGGCGAATCTTGCCTGACAATGCCACCAACCACGGCCGGCGCCTTGTTGAACTTCGAGGATCGCTGGAGTCTGTCGTGGTCTTGCGACGGACTCGCGGGTGGCGGCGCACTTTCTTCCCGCGCCCGCGACTCGACCTCATAGAAGGATGTGAACTTCTCGTCTCGAAGAGCCACGCTGCCGACATACAACACCATCGCGGCTGCCGCCAGGCCTCCCGCCCACGCGACAGTTCTCCACCGCAGGTGGAGACCGTCTCGCCACCCTCGTGCTCTCGTCGTCGCGGGCCGTCGGGTTGCGGTGGACTCGTCGAGTACATCCACGATGGCTTGTGGAATCGCTTCCTCCGCCGGTTGAACTTCCCAATTCTTCAAGGCCTCCGATACGCTGCCCATCTGGCGGATTTCTTCCTGGCATTCCGGGCATTGGCTCAAATGCGCCACCGCCACCGCCTCGCGATCTGCGCTCAGTTCCCCATCCAGGTAGGCCATCAATTCTTCGGGTTCGATCGGATGCATGATCTTGTTCATATGGCCTCGCCTTCCGCCCGCGCCAATCTTGACTCTTTCGGCACTTCGCGCTCTGCAGTGCGCTCAGCATTCCGCCCCGGCTCCAGCCATTCCTTCAGCGCCATGCGCGCGCGAAAAAGCCTCGAGCGGACTGTGTTCACGGGCAGCTTCAGCAACTCCCCAATCTCCGCATAGCTGAGCTGCTCATACTCCCGCAGCATCAGAATCTCGCGCTCAGATTCGTCCAGTTTCTCCAGCGCCTGTCGTACCCACAGCGCAGCTTCTGACGAATTCTCAGTCGCCGGTTCCCTGACTTCTTCCGGCGCTGGCGGATGCTTCCGTTGCGTGCGCCGCTCCGCCGCCAGCAGATTCATAGCAATGCCGTAGAAGTACGTGCGCACCAGCGCCCGAGGCTCATAGTGAGCAACGGCTCGGATCACCGCGAGAAAGGTTTCCTGCGTCAGGTCTTCGGCGCGCTGGTCACCGTACAAACGCCGGTGGAAGAATCCGTAGAGCGGGCCGCGATAGCGCGTGAACAGATGCTCGAAGGCCTCGCGCGATCCGGCCTGAAACGCAAGCATCAAAGCTTCGTCGCTGATGGGTGCCGGCTCCACTTTCCTCCCGAGCTGCGAGCCCCTGCAGTCTCGTTCATAACCTGTAATGTCGCAAGGCGCGGAATAGTTCCCATGCGGCGACAAATTTCGAGTTTTTCCGCGGACCACCAGTGTCGCCAGGAAGCCCTCCAACAATGTGAAAGTTTGGTTACACAGAACTCGCCCGCCCTGGAACCGCCCAGCGACCAGACCAGGACAGACGATGCGCCTCCCGCAAGTTACTGATGGGGCACAATTTCGCGGGCTCAGAATGCCGCCCATGAACCTCACCCTTCGGCCGGCTTGGCAGTGATCGTGCACCTGTCGCCATTGCCAGTGCAAAGCGAGGTAATGGTTACTGCATCCTAGGTGCCCCAGGCAACACTCTTGGATTGGCGTCTCCGAGACCGCTGTGTCTTCTGTGTGGAGGTGTGCTATGAAACTGAATTTTCGGCTTGCAATTGCGGTTGTCTCCGCGCTCCTGATTCCGTACCTGGCGAGCGCGCAGACTGCTCAGCTGGGCGACGTGTATGTTGGGACTTGTGACGGGGCCTCGGCGAACACCCAGCTCAACGAAACTGACATCTACACCCCCACCGGAAGTTTGCGCACGGCTTTCCACGGACCCGTAGAAAATGCCTGCACCGCAGCCATGACGTTCGACTCGAAGGGCGACCTGCGTATCATCAGCGAGAAATTCGGAACCCAAGCCTGGCAAGTACTGGGGTTTAACAATTCAGGCGCTTTGCAGTCGAACCTAGGCCCATTCACAGGACCGGCCTCAGTAACGCACGACCAGCAGGGAAACATTTATTTAGGAATGGGTAACATCGTAAAGGTTGCGCCCAACGGCGCCACCACCACCTATCCGGCGGCAGGCAGCGCGCGGTGGGTTTCGATGGCGCCGGATCAACACACCATCTTCTACAGCGCCGCCAATGGCGACGTAAAGAGCTTCGATGTCGCTACCAGCACCCAGGGGCCGGATATCGCTCCGGATGCGATGGCGACAACGGTCCGCTCGCTGCCCGACAACAGCATCCTCGTCGATACCCTCGGCGCGATCATTCACTGGGTTCCCAGCTGCGACGGATGCGCTTATCACGATATCTTCGCCTACCAGGTTCCGGCCAATGCCGACAGCTTCACGCTCGATCCTGACGGCGTGAGTTTCTGGACGATCAACACTTTCTACGATTCCGTGAACCACTTGGGAAAGGCCAACGTGTATCGCACCAACATCGACACCGGAGATCCCATGGGCAGCTTCGCTCTCCAGTCGTTGACGAATGGCCGGTATTACTCTATGAGTATCGGCGTCAATGGAGACGGCATCGGTTCCACTTTGACCTTCACTCCTGATTCCCTGACCTATCCCAACCGAGCTATCGGAACTTCCGGCTCCGGACAAAAAGTCACGCTCACCAACACCGGACCAGTGCAGATCATCGTCAGCGAGGTGGTTGTCACCGGTGATTTCGTGTTGAAAGTGAATACCTGTGCCAAGGGAATCAGTCCCGGTGCCTCATGCACGCTCTCGATCGCCTTTGCTCCCACGGGCGTGGGAACTCGCACTGGCACGCTGAAGATCTTCGACAATGCGCCCACCAGTCCGCAAAAGGTCGCTCTTTCCGGGACTGGGCTCGGGGCGACTGCCACTTCTCTAACCTCGTCGCTCAACCCGTCCACCTACGGACAGAATGTCGCCTTTACCGCTCAGATCACGACGAACGGGTCTGCTTCGCCGACCGGTACCGTGACGTTTTTCAATGGCACACTATCCATCGGGAAGGTTACCGTCAGCGGCGCCAAGGCGACGCTGATCAAGTCCAATCTCGACGCGGGCACGGCTGTCATCAAAGCGCGTTACAACGGCGATAGCCTGAACGTCAAGAGCACCTCTCCGGTGATCAACCAAACCGTCAGCAAGGCCAATACAGCCACGACCGTGGTTTCATCGAAGAATCCGTCCAAGGTGGGAAACAACGTGAAGTTCACCGCTACGGTGCAGTCGACGGTAACTCCCACCGGGAGCGTAACTTTCAAGGCGGGCGCAACCAACCTCGGCACCGTCAACCTTGCCGGCGGCCATGCCAGCCTGACCACCGCCACCCTGCCTGCGGGGACAACCACCGTTACTGCTACCTACAACGGCACGTCGAACTTCAATGGCAGCACGGGTTCGGTCATGCAGACGGTGAACTGAAAATTCCTCGGGTCCCGCCTCTCGGGTTCCACACCGAGGGGCGGGACCACTCCGTTCCCAGCGCCATTGCCTCTATTTCACAGTTGCCCAGTAGATCGCGTACATGACGATCCAAAAAACTGCGTGGAGGATCGGCGCCCAGGACTCCCGATGAAGACCGCGCAGAACCCTTCCCGCTCCGGCAAAGCCCAGCCAGACGACAACCAGTCGCCATAGCCGCGCCGGAATCGTGACCAGCAGGAACCGCCACAGTCCGCAGTGTGCGGGAGCTTCAACCGCGTACACCTTGTAAGGAATTCCGCGAACCGGTCCCAGGCTTGTGCCCCAGACACCGTGATCATGCAAGTCTTGTTGAGCACGAGCAAACATCGATGGCGTAACTGCGGGGACACGCGCCACTGCCCGGCGCGCGCCGCCACCGTGCCCCGACCAGGTGAACATCACGGCTCCCGCGAACACTGCCCCGAAGACAATCGCAGCCATGTGCGTTGCGGCGCGGCGAGGGCGATACAGCGCAACCAGCGAGAGTTCTACGTCCGGCAAAACGAAGAAGAGCGTGCCCTCGGCGAATCCCCAGAGTAGGGCGAAGACGACTCCTGGTCGCCGCAACAACCAACCGAGCGATGACGGAACCGAGCCAGAATTCGCGTTCGTGATCTCCATGATGGAGAAGGATTCTTTGCGCCGGTGCACTTCAGCCAGGATTTCGCGCCGACTACATTTCGCGCCCAAGGCACTGTCGCCGCACAAGCTCACTTCAGATTACTTCGTTTTGTCCTTCGGGCTGGCGTTCGAGGATTCCGTCTTGGATTCGTCCTTGGCCTTCACTTTCGCGAAGATCACGTTGAACACCTCGCCCAGCGACACCAGTGCCTGCTTGCTGTAGATCCCCGTCAACCCGGAAAAAGCATACAGCCCCACCGTATTCAGATTGGACGTGGCCTGGCCGCTCACCGACGTCGGCGCCAGGATGCCCACTCTCAGCAGCAGGTACACAATGATCGCAAGAGACGCGCCTTCGAGGGGCATCAGCAGATAGTAGGCAATCCAACTCCGCATGAATTCCCGGTTTCCCACGAAAAACGCGAAACCACTCAGCCAATGCAAACACCCGCCCAGAGCTCCCATCAGGACGATCATGATCAGCACATGTCGTTCATCGGGGCCTCCGGGAGGCAGCAGCACGATGCTCGCCGGTTTGGCAGTCTGCGACTTGCCGCTCGCGTCCTTCACCGTTGCCCCGATGCTGATGGTCTGCTGGCCGGCAATCGAACTGGGCGCGGTATAGACCCCGTCATTGCTTAGACTCCCAGTCGGCGCCTGCGCCCAGGTAACTTGCGCGCCCTGCACACCCATCACACTGAGCGCAACGCTCTCGCAAGTGCTCAATGTGGTTTGGTTCGGAGTGACTTCCAGTTCCTTTTCGGCTTTCTCGGGAGGATTTCCTGAATCGTCCTTGGGTGTCGTTTTTGCCGTTGCATCGTTCCCCCCGGCTGCGCCACTGGCCGCCGCAACCGCGGCACTTGCCTGCGGAGTACCCGCAGATCCCGACCCGCTGCTTGCGGGCTTTTGCCCTGACGAAGAAGGGCCGGCCTTCCCGCTGACACTCTTACCTGTATTGCAGGCCGTCGTTGGCCGGGTTGCATCCGACCATAGCGAGACGATCGCGAGGATGAGCGCCACAGTACACCCTGCCGCCAGAAATCCCAGGATCCACACGGACCGGCTGGAAGCAAGCTGCTTCGCCATAATGTCTTTCGGATTGGGCGAGCCATCTGCGTAGACGGCCAGTCCTTGCTTGATACCAGCCATGCGCGTCGCCAGGATCTCTTGTTGTTGAATCGGAAGCTTATCGAAGGCCGCCGCGTCCGCCGGGGTGTCTTTTTCCAGGGCTTGCACCGCCTGGCTGAGCTCGGCCAGCGTCTTCGGCGGTATACCGATCTGCAACAAGTCCTGGTTGATCTGTTTTAGGAAATCAAAGAACTCGGCTCCGGACATAAGATACCCTCCTTCTGATCAGAAAATGAGCGCACCCTGGGGGATGTCGACAACCGGCAACGCGACACTGGTTCACAGGTGATGAGCGCGCCAGAACCTGGATTAGGGAAGTGGCGAACTTATACGTCTCTTGTCGAACACTGTCAAGCAACAAATTTCCAGGTCTTAGGCCAGTGGGATTGTTAGAGTGCGGGGGCGAAACACGGAGCAACGTTGGCCCAGTTGGTGGACCCTAGAGGCCGCCGGCTGCCGCTCGTGTCCGGGGCGATTTCTTCTCACTCTCGCGCGCGGCGACGCTCAGTTCTTTCTCGATCGACGAAAAACGTTGGAACACCTCATTCAACCGGAGCGCCATGTTGCGGATCGTGTCCGCTTGAGCCTGCACTGGCGCGGGCAATCCAGGTTCAAGAAGAAGAAGTTCCGCATTGCCCAGGACGGACGTAATCGCGTTGTTGACGTTATTGCGCATCTCAACCATGTAGCGCCCAAGAGTGGCCTCGGCTTCAATTTCGGCCCGTGCCATCTCTGACGCGCGCGTGCGCGACTCGGCAGTCGAGCGGCGCAGAATCTCTCTCGCGACCAGGGCGGCAGTGGCGGCCCACTGTCTCGGCTCGCGCGGTAGCTCCACGATCGGGCCATGAACGTTGTGGGACTCGACAGAATCATTCGAACCGATCACGATGGCTGGCTTTGCGGTGGCTGCCAGCGATTGTTTCAGCACCTCGCGGTTGGCCGGCGATTTCCCGTCTGCGATGGCCAGATCGTAGGAGTCACGATCCAATTCGCGGCATAGATCTCCTTCGAGCAGGACAAACTCCGCTGTATCCGCGCCCGCCGGCCAGCTCTCGGTCAGTTGTCGAGAGAACGCCGGGTCGCTCGACAGAATCAAAACGATGGGACGAGGCAATGGCATCGGTTCACTCCGGCCCAATCAGCCGCGTTTCCCGGGAACCGGGCCTTTTGGCGAAGCGGCCGCTGCGCGCGCCGACCCCTTGCGCACTCCACCTCCTTGCAGTGCGTCGTCAACCGCCGCACGCAGGTCCACCAGCATGCGCAGGGGCTGGCCGGAGGAGTACTCCGCGTGGAACATCACTTTCCAGGACTGACAGATCATGCGCAGCCGCGTGGTGGGCTCTTCGGCGGAGAACTGCGCCCGCCGGCAGTCCAGAGTCGCAATTCCTTTCTTCTCCAATTCGCGCAGGCCATCGAGGATGGCGTTGAGATCGTCATGCATCAGCCGGAAGAATACCCGCCGCATCATGAAGCTGAAGCGGGCAAACGCGACCATCGCCGCGGGATCGAAGAAGCGGTCCCCGCTCTGCGTTTTCAACTTGCGCCCCTGCTCGAGAATTCCGCTATGCAACAGTTCACTGAGCCGGCGGCACTTGGTCGCCGATTGCAGCAATGTCTCCAGCGAGTTCAGCCACAAGGGCAGCTTTGCTTCTTGCGGCCCGAGCACCGGCTCCAGCACCTGCGCGACGTAGTCCAGATCCAGGTCGGCATCTTCCAGGCCCGAAGGCGCGCACAGCGAGAAATACTGCACCAGCAGAAAGTCGATCTTGTCGCGGTCGCTCGGCGTCTTCACGTCCTTGCCGAGATGATGCGCCAGCAGGTCGCGGAGCACCGCTTCGTTGGCCATCGTCGTGGTCTGCAGAAACTGGCGCAACTGGTGCACCTGCATGTGCGAGTCCACCTGCTGGAACCAGTCCTGCACCTCCGCCAGCATCTCAGGCGACGGCGACTGGCTCGCCTCCAGCGTGGTGCACGATGGCACTTCGATCACGAATTCCTTGACCAGGGCGAAGTAGATCGGCTGCAGGGCACACAGTTGTGGCCACTGCTCCGTGGACGATGGGTGCGCAGAGGTTGTCATGGTTTCACTATCCAGTTCGGGACATTCCTGAGGAACCGTGCCGCTACCACGGTCCGGTTCGGGTGATACTGCACCGCGACGACCGAAGCCTCAATCCGCAACGAGCCGTCTTTGCTTTCGAGCAGGACGCGATCCGCAAATTCCACCGGAGAATCCAATGCAAACAAGACTTCACAGGCGGTCCCGAACTCGATGACCGTTTCTTCGATCGAGTATTTCTCTTTGCCATCAGTGCGGCTCAGTCTGATCGGAATCCGCACCGGCGTCGCTTGCGGAAAGAACTTAGCCAGTCGGCCCACGAGTTCCGGCTGGAGTGCACGCGCAGTAGCGGTGGCCTGGTTGGGCACGGTGGACCTCAACTTCCAGTTTGGAGCAGCCGAGTCCCCCCTCTTCCCGGTTAGGAAGAGCAACAGGGAGACCCGTCCTGCTCTATCGGCAGGAAAGAGTGCACACTCGACGCCAAAACCTTGAAGGTCATGTCCCGAAGGGGAAGTTGATGCGAGAGAAGAGGTTGGCAGTGGCTGAGAATCAATCAGGCTCGCAGCGATAGTCTGAGAAAAGAAAAGCCATCTCATGTTGAGATGGCTGTCTCACGATTCGGGACCCTCTGATCGATGTCTCCGAGATCAGCGCGGCTCGGCAGTCAGAATCTGCACCTTGCCGTTTTCGTCCGCGCCCAGGAAAGTGAACCGCGTCGGATTTTGCGTATAGCAGGCAAAAGAAGCACCCAAGCCGGTATCACCTCCTTTAGCACCGTGCGGTGCATCGTAGGTCGCAACGTCGTGACCTTCTAGATCAACAATTTTCATGATTTCATCGCCACTGAGTTTTTCCCAGAATAAGACTGCAATCCGGTTCTTGTTAATGTGCATCGCCACCGGACGGTAGTCGGACTGCCCACCTTCCACCGTGAACCTGCGAACTACCTGGCCACCCGCTGATATCGCATAAAAGATAGCGGGATTGCCCCAGCGCATCAGGTAGGCATTGCCATCAGCCCCCATCTCCAGAAAACCATTGTCAACCGCCAGGTTGGCTTGGCGATTTCCGGGGCGGGTGACGCGCGCGTCCCCGGAGGCAGCCATGTCGTGAAGCGTATTGTCATCCTCAAGTCCCAGTTCTTTCAACAGTCGTCCGTCGGCGGCAAATATCCCAGTGAACGGCCACATCGTCGCGGTCCGGTCTGTATCGTACTCTTCACCCGAAACGAGAAACTGTCCGCCGGGGAACACCTCTATTCTTCCTGGGAAAAACGGAAAGTCTGTCTGGAGCTTCACAGCGGACTTGAATGTCCCATCAGACTTGTAGATAAACACGTAGCGGTCGAGTCCCTCAGGAAACACGAGTTGGTGCAGTTCTCCAAAATCCGGATCCAATGCGTAATAAGTCGCTACGCCAGCTTTCAAGTCAGGATCCTGGTTCGCCTGAAACACAGCAACCCTCTCTCCTTTCGGGTTAAGTTTACGAATCGCTGGGGCGCCGACTAGCTCTGTCGGAAAGTAGAGGTTACCGTCGCCATCACATCGCAACGGAGGATAGAAGAACGTCACCATCTCCGACGGAGTCGTAATCGACTGTATGCGAACCAGGTGTCCATCCCCTGGCTTTTTGACAAGCGCCTCCGATCGCGAAGCCGCCTTCATCGGTGACTGTTCCTGCACCTTGGGGACTCCTTGAGCGATGGCCAGAGCACTCAGGACACTAACCACAGAAAGAAGTCGAATGCTACCCGGCATGACTAGAGCCCTCCACGATTCTTCGGCTCGACTTCATCTGTGATCAAAGTGTAAATGTGGGAGCAGCGATTGTAAGCGTAGACAAATGTGGGTGGTCGGTACCTCTGAGTGGGTGTGAGCATGATCAAACCAGACGGTTGGTTCGTCCAAAGGTCCGCGTTCTCGGTCCGTGCAGACGGCTCCCTGTTCAAATGTGTGTGGTTGCGAACCGGTAGATTCGCACAGCAAATACCCGGTGCCTGGTAGATAATTGGAACACTGTACGAGTGTCCGCAACATAAACCATAACCGCCAGTACCACAGGTTCCACAATTGCATCCGCCGATACAGATTTCTATGGGGTAGCTGTCTGAGCAATTTGGTCCTGTGCACTGGGCATCAGCATAGTTGTAGATCTGCAAGCACCCCGCTGTACAATGCCCGCCCTGGGCTGCAGCAGGATGAGGATTGGCTAACAGTATTATTGCGATCACAAGTGGGAGAAATAGGCGAGCGAGGGTCATAGCACACTCCTTGTGCTGTTGGATTGACAAACTTCGGGGAAGCAACCAGAGGAAAACCAAGCAAACCAAGGGAAAGTCCACATTTACTCCCCCCTTCTTTTTTGTCAATTGTTATTTTTGCACCGGTTAGTCAGAGCAGGCTGCGCCGTCAAAGTTGCGTAGATAACTTTGTTACGAAGACGCAGCTGTAATCATACATATCAGAAATGAAACTCTACTGTGCGATATCTGCTTATCAATTCGAGTTACTGAACTACGGTCCTAGACTCTTCGCTCCGCATCCCGATGTTATATCGCTTGAGCTTGCGATACAGTGTGGCCCGACTAATCCCGAGCATCTTTCCCGCCAGCGCCTTATCTCCATTCACCTGCGCAAATACGCGCTCGATGGTGGCGCGCTCGATGTCTTCCAGGTCGGTCGCGGGGTACGCGGGCACGTAGGAATCCCCTGCGGCGGGCTTTTCGGAACCCTCGGCACGCGCAATCGCAGAGGGAAGGTCGCGAAGTTCGATCCGGCCCTGGTCGCCGAGCGCAACCGCACGTTCCAGGCAGTTCTCCAGTTCACGGACATTGCCCGGCCAATCGTAGCCGATCAGCGCTTTCATGGCGTTGCCGGAGATCTGCACGCGCCGTCTGGGCGCGAGCCGTTCCAGGAACCAATTCGCCAGTATGGGAATGTCCGACCGCCGCTCCCGCAGCGCCGGCAGTTGAATGGTCACCACATTCAAGCGAAAATACAGGTCCTTGCGGAACGTTCCTTTCTTGTATTCGGATTCGAGATCGCGATTGGTGGCGGCCATGATGCGCACATCCACCTTGACTTTCTGATTGCTGCCGACCGGGCGTACTTCTTTTTCCTGGAGAAAGCGCAAGATTTTAGCCTGCATCTCGAGCGGGAGTTCGCCGACTTCATCGAGAAAGATCGTGCCCGTGTCGGCCGATTGCAGTAAGCCCTGTTTGGACCGCAGCGCGCCCGTGAAAGCGCCTTTTTCGTAGCCGAAGAGTTCGCTTTCGATCAGCGTCGGAACCAGCGAACCGCAATCCACGGCTACAAAGGGACGCTCCGCAAACGCTCCCCGATAGTGCAGCGCCCGCGCCACCAGTTCCTTGCCCGTTCCGCTCTCTCCCGAGATCAGGACCGGTGTGCGCGTGTCTTTGAGGCGGGAAATCAGCCGCAGCACATGCTGAATGCCCTCGGAGCTCCCGATGATCCCATGGACCGCAGTTTCCGTCTCCGAGCGCTCGCGCAGATATTGGTTCTCCTCTTCGAGGCGGACCTTGTCCCCCATGCGCCGCAGGAACAGCCGCAGTTCATCGAGCGGCGCGAAGGGCTTGGAAATGTAGTCATACGCCCCCAGTTTCATCGCCTGCACCGCGGTCTCGATCGAGCCGTGTCCGGTCATGAGGGCCACCTCGGTGCGCGGCACCAGCCGCTTCACCTGCTCCAGGAACTCCAGCCCTGACATGTGCGGCATCACCATGTCGGTGAGCACCATGTGGACGGGCCGTTCCTCCAGCAAAGCCAATGCTGCTTCGCCGCTTTCGGCTTCGAAACACGTGAAGCCCAGCGACTGGCCCACGGTCATGCAGAGCTTGCGAATGTTCTGGTCATCGTCGACCACCAGCAAGCGGATGGAGAGGTCCGCGCTCATGACGTCGCGCTCCCCATCGCCTTTTGGATCACCTCGAGGAAGTCCCGCACGCGAAAAGGCTTCTCCAGGCAGGGCGCACCCGTCCGCTTGAGCGTGGCAACGGTTTCTTCGTTGGCGATATCGCCCGTGATAAAGACAAGACGGGATGCCAGCTCGGGGCGATGTGCGCAGATCCAGGAATGGACCTGAGCACCGTCTACCCCGCCCGGCGTGCGCATGTCGGAGACGACGCCACGAAACTCTCCGCTGCCGAGCAGGCGCAGCGCGTCGGCGCCCGATTCAGCGCACACCACGCGATAACCGTTGCGTTCCAGCACGGCACGTACATAGGCCATGACTCCGGGCTCGTCTTCCACCAGCAGCACCGGCGCCGACGCCGGCTTGGTTCCCGTTTCGCTCATTGTGGATGTACTCCCGCGACCGCCCCAAAGGAAGCCGCTTCCGATGCCAGCGGCAGGCGCACCGTGAACGTTGCCCCCTCCGAGTTCGAATTGTTGTGACACGAGATTTCGCCGCCATGCTCGCGCACGATGCCATAGCAAATGCTCAGTCCCAATCCCGTTCCCTTACCCACCTCTTTGGTGGTGAAAAACGGATCAAAAATACGATCCGGATAGGCGATGCCGACTCCGTTGTCACAGAAAGAGACCTCGATGAACGGTCCGTTCCACGCGCTGGTAATCTCGATCCGCGCCGGCCTGCCGGTATCCCGCACCGCATCGTGGGCGTTGTTCAGAATGTTCAGGAATACCTGCTGCAACTGATGCGGATCGCCAATCACTTCGGGCAGAGATTCTTCCAGGCGCTCGATCACTTCCACGCCGTGGGAGTGAAAATCGTAGGCCCGCAGCTGCACCGTGCGCCGCAAGATGCCGTTCAATTGCACCGGCTGCCGCTGGGCTGGCATCTGGCGCGCGAAACTGAGCAGGTTCTGCACGATCTGCTTCGTCCGTTGCGCTTCCTGCAGAATCACCCGCAGATCGCGCCGCGCACTCTCCGGCAGTTCCGGAGTTTCCACCAGTAAATCGGCAAATCCAAGGATGGCGGTGAGCGGATTGTTCACCTCATGCGCCACCCCGGAGACCAGCTGTCCGACGGCGGCCATGCGCTCGGCGTGAATCAGCTTGAACTGCAACATGGCGGCGTCGGTGACGTCGGTCATGACCACCACCACGCTATTCACGCGTCCGTCGTCTCCGCTGATGGGACTGAAATTAGCGGAAAAGTGCCCACTGGTGCCGTCGGCGCGAAGCAGTTGCAGGTCGAGATTGTCCACTTGCGCTCCGCGGGAGACCGACGCCAGAGCCGCTCGCGCTTCCTCCCGCCGCGCCGGCACCAGCAGTTCTTGTAGCCCGTGGCCAAGGATCTGACTCTGACTGAAACCCAGCCCGCTCCATCTGCGGTTGGCATAGCTGATGACACCTTCGGTGTCTGTCACCAGAATCAGGCTCTGCGTATAGTTCAGAATCTTGCCGGTGAAATCGCGTTCCCTTTGCAACTCGCTTTGCGAAAGCCGCAGATTCGTGATATCGAGCAGAAGGCCGCGGTACTGCAGCACCTGGCCTTGTGCGTCCCGCAGGGCAAAACTGTTGATCAGCACGTGCACCGGCGAGCCATCCTTGCGGCGCAGCACCTCTTCGTGGTTATGCAACCGGCCCTGCCGGTCGAGAATGGTTGCGAGTTCCTGGCGCCGCTCGGGGGAAAAGTAGACTTGCGTGGGGATGTCGGCTTGCAGCAATTCCTCGCGGTCGCGATAGCCGAGGATCCGCACCAGGGCATCATTGACTTCGATGAATCGCCCCTGCGGAGTGGAAAAGAAGATTCCTTCCTGGATGTTGTCGGAAAGCTCGTGATAGCGCTGCTCGGCCTCCCGCCGGTCCGTGATGTCCTTCAGCACGTGCACGGTCTGCAACTGGGTGCTCGCGGCTGCGTGAATTCGGGATGTCGAGACCAGGTAGGTTCGTTCCAGGATCGGGTGCACGTATTCGTCCAGCCCGTCGCCCGTCCGGCAGAAGGGACAGCTGTGGTGCGACGTCCCGGAAGAGAGGGAATCGAGCGCGCGCATGTTCACGCCGATTAGCTGATCGGGGGCGATACCGACAAAATCCGCGAGAGAACGGTTTACACGCAGAATGTTGTGCACCTCATCATGGACGACGATGAAGTCGCTGATCGCGTCGAACACCTCCACCCAGTGGCGGTTGGCCTGCTCCATGCGCGTGAACAGGCAGGCGTTTTCCAGTGCGATACTGGCGTGGCTGGCGACAGCACGTAATAGCTGCTGATCCTCGGTCGAGGGTTTTGCCCCGCGATCGGCCAGACACAGCACTCCGACCAATTCCCCTGAAGCCGCGGCCAGGCGCACCAGCGTGCAGTCCACCCATCCCAGAGTGGAAGCCAGCGAGGATCCCAATAACTCCGCCGCGGTTCCGAAAACAACATCGGTATCGTGCTTGGCGAGCGCGGCCCCGAGCGACAAATTGAAGCGCCGCAACAAGGGCTTATCGTCCACTTCAGACGAGCCCTGCAGCAACACGGTTCGCTGCGCGGCTTCACGAAAAAGACTGAGAGCCACGGCCCGGCCGCCCAGCAGATCGACCGCGCGCCGGGCAAAGTTGCGCGTGAAGTCGGGCAGGTGCAAGACCGTGTTCAGTTCCAGGGCCAATGCCACCAGGGCCTCGGCGCGCCGGCGGTGCTCCTCGGACTGATGCAGATTGCGCGTCAATTCCAGCGCGATCGCCGCCTGCGCCGCCAGCGCCTGCGACCGCCGCACCTCTTCTTCGGGAATCGATCCCGTCTGAATCCGGTCGAGCATGCCGAACATGCCGAGTACTTCGCCCGTGGATCCGAGCAGTGGCACCGCGAGAAGTTGTCGCACCCGAAAGTTGGCGACGAACTCCATATTGGCGCCGGGCACTGCGGCCGCATCCTCGGTGAGGAAGACCTGCTTCTGCTTGAGCGTGCGGATGGCCACACCCTCCGGCAGCACAATCTCCAGGGGCCGCGCACGCCCTTCCTCGGCGCCCCAGCGGACATGAAAAACTCCGTTCTCCAGCAGCCCGATAAAGCAGCGCCGGAACCCCAGAAAACTGGAGGCTCGCACGACAAAAGTTTGCATGAACTGATCGAGCTTGCCGGCCGCTCCCAGTTCGGAACAGATGGCCAGGATCTCGTGCAGTTCCTGCGCCTGCCCGCGGGCCGTCCCACACAATTCGGCGTTGGCGATCGCGACCGCGCCAAACCCCGCGAACGACGACACCAGTGTCTTTTCCTCTTCGCTGAACGCTGTGTTCTGCCGCGGGTACACCAGGATGGCGCCATGCGAACGCGAGGTGCGAAACGGCGCCGCAATCAGAATCCCGGAGTGTAACTCTTCGCCAAAGTGAGATGTCCCGTCGATCCCTACTGTGATTTGTTCTCCCGCCGTCACGGCGCGGGTCGCAATCTCCGACGCCGAACGCAGGCCTCCCTCCTGATAACGCGCGCGTACCGCACGAGCTACCTTCGGGGTGTCGGCGGACACTGCCTGAAGAGTCAGTGCCCCTGCTTCCTGAACGAAAATCAGAACCGCCGGAGAGTGCAGCAGAGTCCGTAACCGGTCCGCGATGCCTTCCATGACGGCGGCCGTGTCCGGGAGACCGCGGACCGCGCCCGCCACCTCCGCCAGGATCATGGCGCGGCGATGCTCCTCGCGCGATACTTTGCTCAGCCGCAGAGCCTCCAGGGCTGTTCCCAGCTGGGCTGCCAGGATCGTGGCCTTGGCGGCGGCATCGTCGTCAAACCGCGAGCGAGCCTCACTCTTGAGAAACGCGATAGCGCCGATCACTTCACCCGATACCAGCAGCGGCGCCGCCATCACCGCCTGCGCGTGGTATTCGGCCAACCGCGGGTAGCGACTCATGTCAACGTCATTGACACACAACGTGTGGCGCTTTTGCACTGCTTCCAGGGCTACCGAAGAGTCTCCTGGCCTGAGCAGAAGACCCGGAAAACGTTCCGCGCCGAAGCCATCAGCCTCGGCTCCCACCAGCCCGCCCTCGGCAGTTTGACTCCAGAAGTAAGTCCCGCTCGCCTGAAAGAATTCCCGCGTGAGACGGCAGAAGGATCGGATCACACGACCAGCATCCTTGTCCTCCGCAGCCGCGCGAGAGAGTTCGAGCAGCATCTTCTGAAACGCCTCGTCAGAATGAGACGCGCTGCCCGATACCAGAGCCGAGTTTCCGGAGTGTGGGGTCAGAGGACGCCGTCCACGAGCTAAGCAATTGAAAACAATTGGATTACAATCTAGAAGGCTACGCTTGAATCTCAAATTGAGTCAAGCGAATACGGGGCCGTGGGTGTCAAAGTGTGAAACCTTGGTAATGTTGAAACGGTCTTCAGTCTCATTCTGCAACCTCCCGCGCGAACCAAGAACGAGCCGATTCTGCTCTCGCTTCTGCGGGATCGCTCGCTCACCTCTGCACGACTAAGCAACCGTTCCTCAGCAAGTTGCCGTCGTCACCAAAGTAATCGCTGAGGCGAACTTTTGGATTCCCGCCGGTACCGTCCGTGCAAAACTTAGCTTTCGTCGCGAACCAATTTCTCTTGGGAGGAACTGTGTCCTTACGAAGCCCAAAACATTGGCTGGCGGTGGGTCTGTTGTTCATGATCGGATGCGCCACCAGCCGGCCTACCGTCGCCTGGAGCCAGGACGCGGAACAGATCACGCGTAAAGTCAAGAGCCGGATTGCTCCCCTCTATCCCGACCTGGCCCGGCGGATGAACATTTCCGGCGTCGTAAAAGTCCAGATCACGGTGGACAAGAACGGGGCGGTCAAGAACTCAAAGCTGGTGGGCGGTCACCCGATTCTGGCCCAGGCAGCCTTGGACGCGGTCCGCAAGTGGCGCTTTGAAAATGGGCCGGACGAGACGACCGGGGTGGTGGAGTTCCACTTCGATCCGACGCAGTGAGAAACGAGTCCCTGCCGCGAACCTCGTGGGCAGAGGAAGGTTGCATATGAACATTGGCAAAAAGCTGTACGTGAATTTTGGCATCATCCTGGCCGCTGTCGTGGTTCTGCTCATCTTCAACCTGCTCGCCGTCTGGCGCGAGCACGAGACCAAGGCCGCCGCGCAGCAGTCGATGGACATGACCCAGGCGACCTCCTCCGTGCGCTTTGAGATGATGCAGAACCGGCTCCACCTCCAGAACTACCTTCTCAGCGGCGATACCCGGGACGTGGAGAAAATGAATGACGGAGTGCGGCGGCTAGGCGAAGCCCTGCACCGCGCCCAGGGATTGGCCAACAGCGATCAGCAGCGCGGTAGCCTCGAAAAAGTGCAGCAGTACGAGCAGGGCTGGAACAGCGACTTCGCTGCGCCGCTCGTCGACAAGCGCCGGCAGGTGGATAGCGGCAACGCCACCGTCGCTGAACTGCAGATCTTCTATCTCCAGAAGGACCCGAATTCGTGGGTCTCGCGCTCCAGCGATGTCCTGGATGCGGTGGACACGGAAAACCTCAAGCTCCTCGAGCAGCGGCGCCGTTCTGACGAACTTGCCGCCATGGCCACGGTCGCGATTACCCTGACAAGTTCGCTTCTGGCGCTGGGCCTCGGGATTGTGATCGCCTATCGCACTGCCAGGTCCATTTCTCAACCCCTGAACCAGCTCATCAACGTCGCCAAGCAGATCGGAGAGTCGGGCGACCTGGATCACACCATCGACGTGCGCGGCCAGGACGAAATCGGACAACTCGCCCGCACCTTCGATTCGATGGTCAAGTACCTGAAGGAAATGGCTTCGGTTTCCGAAGCCATCGCCGGCGGCAATCTGGCCGTCGAGGTGCAACCGCGTTCGACGAACGACACACTCGGCAACGCCTTCAGCCGCATGGTGGAGGGTCTCCGCGGCCTCGTGCGCAATGTGCGCGATGCGTCCTCGCAGGTGGCCAGCGCTTCGGCGCAGGTCGCCGGAGCATCCGACGAGTCGGCCAAGATCAGCCTGCAGACGTCTTCCGCCATTGATGAAGTCACCAGCACCATGCACGAAATGAGTGTCAACGTGCAGAACATGGTGAAGAGCACCCAGACCCAGGCCTCCAGCGTGAGCGAGACTTCAGCCTCGATCGATGAGATGGTGACCTCTATTCAGCGTGTCGCCGATACCGCCAAGGTGCTGCTCGACATCTCCAACCGGTCCCGCGAGGAAGTGCACAGCGGCATCTCGACCATGGAGAAAGCGACCGACGGCCTGAACCGGATCAACACCACCATCCGTTCCTCGGGCGAAATCATCGACGCGCTCGGATCGCGGGCCGACAACATCGGCAAGATCATCGAAGTCATCGACGATCTAGCCGAACAGACCAACCTTCTCGCGCTGAACGCCGCCATCGAAGCCGCGCGCGCCGGCGAGCACGGACTCGGCTTTGCCGTCGTCGCCGACGAAGTCCGCAAGCTGGCGGAAAAGTCGGCTCAGTCCACCAAGGAAATCTCAGAACTGATCCAGAGCATTCAGAAGGAAGCGCGCCGCGCCGTCGAGAACATGGAAAAGAGTACGTCGATCGTCAACGAGGGCTTGAACCTGGGGCAGGACCTCAACGGGGCGCTGCGCAAGATCTCGAACGTGGTTACCGAGGTCTACAAGTTCGCGCAGGAGATCGGCGCGGCCACCAATGAGCAGTCGCATGGCTCGTCGCAGATCGCCCGCGCCACCACGCGTCTCAACGAAATTACCCACGAGATCAACTCGGCGGTCGAGGAGCAGGCCTCCGGAGCGCAGGCTGTAGTGAAAGCGATGGAGCGCATGCGGGAACTGGTGCAATCCTCCACCTCCGGCTCGACCGAACTGGCGGCATCGGCGGAACAGATGTCGAAGATGTCGCGCGGTCTGCTCGACTCGATGGATACGTTTTCGTTGCGGCCGAGTGAAACACCGGCGTCGGCCCGCGGAGCGACTCGAGCGACGGCGGCGGGACGCTGAGGAGATCCGACATGAGCCGGGAAACGCAGGTCGTGGGCTTCCAGGTGGGACGCGAGACCTATGGTGTGCCGATCGCGTCTTTGCATGAAATCGTGCGCGTGCCGGAAATCACAGCGGTGCCGGATGCGCCCGACTACATGGAAGGGGTCATCAACCTGCGCGGCAAGATCGTGTCGGTGGTCGATCTGCGTAAGCGTTTTGGCAAGCCTGCGGCAACCATTCACCGGCGCAGCCGCATTCTCGTCGTCGAGCATCGCGGGAAACTCGCCGGCATGATTGTGGACGCCGCCTCGGAAGTCTTGAAGATCTCGGAGAGTGAAATCGAACCGGCGCCGGCCATGATGCTGGAAGGAGGCCTCGATTGCGTGACTGGCCTGGGCAAGTACAAGGGCCGGTTGATCATTCTCCTGGACGTGGGCAAAGTTCTGGATTTCCGGCAGACAGTCAAGCAGGAAGCGGTACCCGATACCGGGGCCGCACTCAACGGCAAGGCGCAGGGCGCTTCGGCCGGCAAGAAATAGCGGCAACACTGACCGATCATGAACATCAGCGATGTGCCGGCTCTCACGGACGCGGAACTGAAGCTTCTCCAGGCTCTTGTCTACCAGGAGTGCGGCATGCACTTCGACGAGCGCCGTACTCATTTCCTCCAGGACCGGTTGCAACGCCGGCTCAAGGAGTGCCAGCTCGATTCCTTCTACAGCTACTACCGCCTCCTGATCAGCCGGGAAGGGAAGAACGAACTCGCCAAGCTGCTGGAAAACCTGACCGTCAACGAAACCAGCTTCTTCCGGAACAAAGCCCAACTCGACCTCTTTCAGCGCGACATTCTCGAAGACCTCCTGAAACGCAAGCAGGAGCAGCGTGACTTCAGTGTGCGCATGTGGAGCGCCGGATGTTCCACCGGCCAGGAAGCCTATACCATGGCGATGCTGGTCGCCGACGCTCTGGCCTACTACTATCTGCGCAATCCTCAGCCTTTTGAGTCCCCGCTTCCCAAACCACTCATTCCTCCGCCCTGGCGGGTAGAGATTCTGGCCAGCGACATCAGCTATTCCGTCCTGCGCGCCGCCCAGGAAGGCACCTACAACGAGCACCAGATGGCGTCCGTCGACTACGGTTACCGCCTGCGTTACTTCGACAAAACTGGCGACCGCTACTCCGCCAAAAAAGCGGTGAAGGAACTCATCCACTTCGACTTTCACAATCTCAAGACCGAGTATCTGCCGCAGCGCTACGACGTAATCTTCTGCCGCAACGTCATGATGTATTTCGACGAAGCCGAGCAGAAGCGGCTCATCGAGAAGTTCTACCGCTGTCTCCATCCCCGGGGATACCTGTTCGTCGGACATGCGGAAAGCCTGCTGGGCCTGACCGACAAATTCCAGATGGTGCACCGCAATGCCGGCACCGCCTATCAGCGAGTTGAGGTGAAGATGTGACCTCTCCCCCGGAAGACCGGATGGCGGAACTGCGCGAACTGTTCTTTGAGAGCGCGGACGAACTGGTCCAGAGCCTCAACGACCAGGCGATGCAGCTGGAAAAGTCGCCGGGCGACTCGGAAACGGTTCGCGGCCTGCGTCGCACCGTGCACACCCTGAAAGGGGACGCTGCCGCGTGTGGCTTCCGCGAGCTCAGCGAACTGGCACACGAATTCGAAGACGTCCTGATGCTGGAGAACCCGGCTGTAGCGTCGTCCATCCCGGAAGTGGCGCTCCGCGCTGCCGATGTGTTTGCCGCGCTTCTGACCAGCTATCGCCGCAAGAAGAAACTTCCCGACGTGGAACCCCTGCGCACCGAAATCGCGCGGCTGGCGCGGCCGGGCGAGATCCCGGCGGTCGGAAAGAAGGCTGCCAAGCCCGCGCTTACCGTAGCGCAGTGGTCCGAGTACGAGCAACTCGCGATTGCCCGCGCCATCCAGGAGGGCAAACGCGTTTACCACGCGCGCGTGCAACTGGATCCCCAGTGCGCCATGCCCATCGCCGCCCGCCAGATGATCAAGGTCGCGCTCGCAGCTCTGGGCGAGATTCTGGCTGTCTTTCCCGGAGACGACGATCGAACTGCCGCCAATCGCGTCGAGATTGCCCTCGCATCGGAAAAATCGGCGGAGCAGATTCGCAACAAGTGCCGGATTCCCACGGTTGCCCAGAGTGCGCGCGTAACCGTGTGGCGCGGTTCGGTCGAGGCAAGTATCCCTCCGCATGCCCCTGCGGGCGCAGTCGAGGCGCCGGTCGTGCCGCCTGAAAAAGCCGCCGAAGTCGCTTCGTCGATCGAACCATCGTCGGCGCCCGCGTCGTCAGCCGCCGACAACATCCTGCGCGTCGACGCCGAGAAGATTGACAACGTGCTCAATCTGGTTGGCGAGTTGATTCTGGCCAAGTCCATGTTCCAGCAGACCATGCACGAGTTCGGACAACTCTTCCCTAAAGAATCCATCAGGGGAAAATTCGTGGACGTGATGGCCTTCCAGGCGCGGGTCCTGAACGATCTGCAGCGCTCGGTCATGAAGATCCGCATGGTGCCGGTCGACCAGCTCTTTCGCCGGTTTCCGCGAGTGGTGCGCGACGTCGCCCGCCAGAACGGCAAAGACATCGAACTGATCGTGCGGGGCGGAAGTACCGACCTGGATAAGGGAATCCTGGATGCGATCGCCGAGCCCCTTACCCATCTTGTACGCAACGCAGTGGGCCATGGGATTGAGCCCAGCGCTGAACGCGTTCGGGCGGGCAAGCGCCCCCAGGGCACGTTGCGCCTGAATGCTTATCACCAGGGAAACCAGGTGGTGATTGAAGTCTCCGACGACGGGCACGGCATCGACGTGCAGAAGGTCCGGCAGCGCGCGCTCTTGCAGGGACTCCTCACCGCCGAGGAGGCTGATCGCCTGACTGAGGCCGAGACGTTGGACATGATCTTCCGGCCAGGATTCAGCACCGCCGAGGAGATCACCGAGCTGTCGGGCCGGGGAGTTGGATTAGACGTGGTGCAGAGCGTCCTAGAGAGGTTGAAAGGGACCGTCCAGATCGAGACGGAAGTCGGACGCGGGACCACCTTCAGGCTCCGCTTGCCTTTGACATTGGCCATCATCAAGGCGTTGCTGTTCAGCGTGGAACAGCGGCTCTATGCCATTCCGCTGAATGCGGTGGCTGAGATCGCACGCGCCCTCGAAGCAGAGATCCACCAGGTGGAGCACTACGAAGTATTGCAGCTTCGCAACGAGGTGCTCCCCCTGCTGCGGCTCGGAGCGCCGGCCTCCGGAACCGAGAAAGGCGCGAACAAAGTCTTTGTGCTCGTCACCAGCAGCGGCGACCGCAAGTTTGGCCTGATCGTGGATTCCCTCATCGGGGAAGAGGAACTAGTCATCAAGGCGCTGGATGACCAGTCGATCTCGACCGATCTGATCAGTGGAGCCTCAATTCTGGGCGACGGACGGGTCGTGCTGATCTTGAACCTGAATGCTCTGGTCGCGCGCTTCACCCAGATGCGGGCCAATCCGGTCGAGCGCCGCCTTGCCGGATTGCTGCAATGTGCGACCACTCAGCCGCGGCAGGCGCGAAGTGTGGGAGGAGGCCATGCATGAGTAAGCCTCTTCGCGTGCTGGTGGTCGATGACTCCGCCCTGATGCGGAAGCTGATCCCGAAGATATTGGAAGGAGACGATTCCATCGAGGTCGTGGGCACAGCCATGGACGGCCATTTTGGCCTGAAGAAGATCGCCGACCTCGCGCCGCAAGTCATCACCCTCGATCTGGAAATGCCGGGCCTCAACGGTATCGACACCCTGAAAGAGATCATGCGGCGCTGGCAGCTGCCGGTGATTGTCGTCAGTTCGCATAGCAAGGCCGGCGCGTCGATCACTCTCAAGGCTCTGGGCCTCGGAGCCTTCGATTTCGTGGCCAAACCAGCGGATGTCTCCGCGCGCATGCCGGAGATTGCGCAAGAACTGATCGCGAAGATCAAGGCGGCAGCGCAGAGCAAAGCCGTGCGCAGGCAAATCCTCCCGGAGGCAGCCCCGGCCGTCAAGAACCCCAGACACTCCGGGAGCGCGCCCACCCGTGTGGTAGCGATCGGGGTTTCCACCGGAGGGCCCAATGCGTTGCAGTACCTGCTCGCGCAACTGCCGGCGGAGTTCCCCGGCACGATCCTGATCGTGCAGCACATGCCCGACGGCTTTACCGAAATGTTCGCAAAACGACTGGACGAGACTTGTGCCATCCGGGTTAAAGAGGCGCAATCCGGCGATCTGCTGGTGGCGGGCAGGGTTCTGGTGTGCCCGGGAAATCGCCACCTCAAGGTGAAGAAGCTGCCGATGGGGAACGTGGCCGTACTGGCCGAGGAACCGCGCGTGAACGGGCACCGTCCTTCCGTCGATGTGTTGTTTCGCAGCGTGGCCGAAGAATTCGGCCCTCAGGCGATCGCGGTACTGATGACCGGCATGGGCGAAGACGGCGCTTCCGGGATGGGCGCAGTCCGCGCCGCCGGCGGCATGACCATCGCGCAGAGCGAGGATTCCTGTGTGGTATTCGGCATGCCCAAAGCAGCCATTGACCGCGGCTATGTCACCCGTGTCGTGCACCTGGAGGACTTAGCCAACACTTTACAGGCGCAATGTGCGCCAGAACGCGCTGGAACAGACCCCGGCAGCAGGGGGGCCAGTGCCGGAAGTAACTAGAGTTATCTACCGAAAGGTAGGTGTCCCGTGGTATTGGGATAGGAGGGGAGGAGTGTCATGGAACAGTTTACGCCCGTAAAACGGAGCGAAGACGGCCAACCCGTGCGCTACCTGATCGTGGACGACTCCGTCTTTGCCCGCAAAAACCTCGCCCGGATGGTGGAATCGTTCGGCGGCCAGGTGGCTGGCGAAGCTGGAGATGGGGTCACCGCGATCAGCGAATACGACCGGGTCTCGCCCGACATCGTTCTCATGGATATCACCATGCCGCAGATGGAAGGCATCGAAGCGGCAGAAAAGATCGTGCGCGAGCATCCGCAGGCGCGCATCGTCATGGTGTCGTCGGTTGGCTATCAGGAAAACATTGTGGCTGCGCTGCAGCGTGGGGCCCGCCATTTTGTCCAGAAGCCGGTCAAGCCCGAAGTTCTCTATGAAGTCATCAAGTACGTCATGCGTGAGGATGGAGTCGCGGCGCGCGGCGCCGGAGCAGGAGTCTAGTCCATGCGCATGGAGTTGATCCAGCCGTTCATCAACTCGGCCGACGCCGTGTTGGCTCAGGGCCTGCAATCGCCCACCTCCATCGAGAACCTGACGATGGAGGAAGAAGCCTACCGGCGCAGGGGTATCGCTGCTGAAGTCTGCCTGTCCGGCGAAATTGAAGGACGGATCATCTTCGATCTCGACCCCGAAACCGCCGTCCGCGTCGCCAGCCGTTTCGCTGGCGCCGAACTTCCTCAATCCGATGATCTGGTCCGCGAAACCGTCTGCGAACTGGCTAACCAGATCATTGGCAACGCCGTCACCACCCTCAACGACCAGGGATTCCACTTCCGTGTTCATCCTCCCAGCCTGCACACCTCGGAGTGCGGCGCCAAGAGCAGCGAAGATACCGAAGCCCTCGTCATGTGCTTCAATACCGCCAGCGGCACCGTCTTCATGAATGTCGCCCTGCGCTATCACCCCAGCGGAGTCGCGGAACACGCGGTCGCGGGGTAGCGGCCAGTGGTGAGTCCCTTGGCCAACCGGCAGAATCTTGTCTAGTTACAAATGAATTCCGGCAGCGCACCGCTGTCGGCTGTGCATAAGCCGCGAGACCTCGGGATTTGCAAAGCTGCAGGCCCCGCGAGACGCTCCCGAATCACGGGGCCCGATGTTCTTACTGCGAAATACGTACAGACAGCGTGTTATTGAACAGATTGATCTGATGTGCTGCAGAAGTCATCCCGCCGCCACACAAAGTGAACGTGTTCGTCCCCTTGTGTAACGCGTTGGCGGGAGGACCATCGCTGGGCAGGACAATCCAGTTGAACGTGCGCGACTGCACCGGTCCCGGAGCCTGCACCGAGAAGGTGGAATACATGGACCTGGACCCATAAAACTGGCAGGGGCCCGAGTTGACGCTGAGCCCGACAAAGTCTCCTCCGATGTTGTAGTCAACGCTCCAGGTCACGACAACTGGGGCAGGCGTTGCCGGTTCGGTCACGCGCACGCTCTCAAACCAGCTGAAACAGCACGCGCCGGTGAAGGTTTGGGGAGTCGTGGTCCGCAACACCTCGCCTCCCGGAATAACCGCCATCGCAACTCCTGCCGCCATGCAGGCGAAGAGTGCCAAGCACAGCATTTTGAATGACGCTGATTTCGATCCCATGTTCACGATTTCGCTCCTTGATTTTTTCTCTCGCGTTACATTTACCAGGCGCCATTTCTCATTTCAGGCGGACTTCCAGCGTGTTGAATCCGATGACGATCGAATCCGAACTCGAGGTCAGGCTGCCCCCGCACAAGGTGAACGTGTTGTTCCCCACCTGAAGGCCTTGGGCAGGTTCGACGACAAACTCCAGCGTGCGCGAATCGTCCTGGCTTGCGAAGGTCAGGGGTTCCTCAAGGTGCGGCGCTCCGAAAAACTGACACGGACCTCCGTTCACGATAAGTCCCACTCCGATAATGATCTGGCTTTCGAGGTGGAAATCCGTACTCCATGTGACGACCACGGGCACCACCGCCTTCGGTTCAACGACAGAGACGGTCTCGCCCCAGCTAACACAGCATGATCCAAAAATCTGTTGACGGTCGACGCGTCGCAATACCTGGTTGGCCGGGACTGCGTGCGCTGACGAAACCATGCCCACCACTAGACAGACAATCGCCAGACAAGTCGCTCGTGGATTGATGATGGATAAGATGTTCATTTCACTCCTCAGTATTTGGTATTTCAACGACGGTGTTGAATATTGCCGGTGACACAAATCGCTGGATAGGCACGACTCAGGTGTCCGGTATCGGCGGCCTTCACTTCGAAGTTCGTACCGCAAGCGTGTTGGTCCCGATCGTTACCTTGGCCGCGTCATTGGGGCCGCCGCCGCAGATGGTGAAGGAATTCAGCCCCGGAGCTAAGCCGTCGGTCGGCAAGACGATCCATTCCCAGGTTCCCACGATGAAACTGCGCCCATCGACAGCGAACGAGCCGAGCGCATTCGGCCCAAGATCGAGCCGGCATGGACCGCCGTTGATCATGATGCCGACGTTGAAATTGTTAAGGGTGTTCTGCAAGAAATCCGCAGACCAGCGAACCGTGACCGGGGTGAGCTTGGTGCCTTCGTTTGCAAAGGCGGTTGTGTTCCAGGAAAAGCAGCACACGCCAGTGAAAATCTGGTTGATGGTGACCGCGACAACCTGCTTCTGCGGAACCGCGTGAGCGTTTGTTGCCGCGCCAAAAACCACGCCAGCCATGGCCAGGCACATCGCGTGGCGTTTTATCGCTATCATGAATCTGTTCAAGTGGTTACTCCTTCCGGATCGGATCGTAGTTTCTGCAGCCTGCATTTATTTACTGCGAGGAGAGAAGACATGGCGGAACGGTCGTGCCTTCGAAGACCATGCAATGACTCTTCCGGCACACCGATCTTCCACGCCGCAAAGGTCGTCAGCGGCTCTAATGGATCAGAAGATATTCAGAGTGATTTTGCTTTTAGGGTTGGAACAGACATTGCAGAAGCCCGGTAAACAGGGACATCACCGATAGCAAAACAGTTTATGACGGCCGGAATTGTCGTCTAAGGTCCCGCAATCAGAAGCACCGGATTCTGTGGCGGCGGCTGATTGCTCGGCGCGATGGGCGCGCGTGCACTCGCCGGCGCAGGCAGCGCCAACAGAAAGCTGTCGTTTTCGGTATTGATGATGCTGACGCCACCGCCATCGCAACTCGCCAAATACACGCGCGAGCTGTCGCCGCCTGCCGCCATCATGAAGGGAAAGCGAGTCGAGGAACAAACCGCCGCGGGAAACGGTCCGGCCGCCGGAACCGCAGGCATCGCGATGGTTGTCTTGACAGAGTTTCCGGACGTGTTAATCACCGTCACTTGCGGCAGGAAGTTAGTGCCGGTGGCGGTGCGTGCCACGCTGGACTGGGGGATGTTAGTCGCATTGGCGACCAGGAATTGCGGGTTCCCATGGTCATCCGTGGAAAGCCCCGTCACGATGAATGTGCCGTCAAATGCGTCTCCGCCGCCAGATACGGTGAGGTTCATACCCAACAGAGGCGCTGGCCCAGTCACGGAGGCTGGATCGTAGGTATACCTGGCGGTGCCCGCTGTGGGCATGGCCGACTCCGCCAGCGAAATCGTACCGACGGTGGTGGCTTGGGAGGGTCCATTCGACGCCGCATACGCGCGGCTGCCGTCCGGCAGCGCCGCCACGCCCACGCCGGGCGCCGGTAATGGCACTCGCGCCAGCACCTGCGGTTTGGATGGCGCCGCGTCCACAACTACTACTTCCGGATCTCCTGTCGACGGGTTGTTCCCAAGCAGATAAAGACGGTTCTTGAGGCTGTCGTACAGCATGAAAGTTGCATCGGGAGCCTGGACGCTGGCGTCGATCACGCTGTCCGGCCCGCCGTTCGACGTCGTATCGATCGTTACCACCGTCCCGCTGTCCTCAAGCACATATACCCGCTGGCTGTCCGAACGCGCCACCAGCCATCGCGGCGCCGTGATCGGGAGAGCGGGGTTCCGGGGCGACCGGTCAATCGTATTAAAGCCGTTGACCGTATTGCTGTCGTGGTTGGCGACGTACACCTTGTTCTTGTCCGGCGTTACCACCAGGGCCAACGGATTGTCCCCCACTGGAATGGTGGCCACCAGGTTGTTCCCCGCCGTGTTGATCACACCCACAGATGGAACCACAACTCCCGGTTGGCTGACCGGATTGGGCACATAATTCGGCAGGGTGACATATGCCGTCGAATCGGATGGCGCAATCGCGACAAAATTCGGCGCCGAGTCCGGCGGCAGGCTGACTGTGGTCGTCGCCGAGATCGTTGTGCCTGAGAACGTGACCTTGGTGAGTGAATCCCCGATCAGTCCGGGCAACGAGTGGTTCACCACCAGCACCTGGCTGGCCGACGACTGCACCGCGTACACTGGATACAAACCTACGTCCCGCACGCTCACATCGGTGTCGCCGGAAACATCGACCACCATCACGCTTCCGGGATCAGTGCTACCGGCACGGATATTCGTGTCGTTGTCGTTGAGCGCGAGCACGGTGTGCGCCGCCCGCGGATCGGGAAATGCCGGTGGATTCGGGATGATCACCGGGCGGAAGGTGTCCCCGCATCCGGTCCATATCAATAACAGAGTCACCACCAACCCCAGCCACAGAAACCGCTTCATTCGTACCCCGTCAGAGAAAGTCGTTGTGCGGAAACGGATATTGTAGCGGGAAGGGTGGGAATTGGGGAAATTGCAGGAGCAGTCGGGTAGTGGGCTACTTTGAAGTTTAATCCAAAGTAGCCCACTACCGAGCAGTCGCGCCCCGTTGTCTGCAGGCCATATCCCTTGCCGCCATCACAAGTATGATGCGGCTGCCAACGGCCAACGACTAGCGACCAACTACTAAAACTACCGTCTGCCTCTCTTCGCCACCGCTCGCTCTTCGACCTTTTCCGAGGCCGACGGCTTCTTCGTCTGCGCCAGGCTCTCTTTCAATGCCGCCATCAGGTCAATGACCGGCGCCAGTTTCTTCGGCTTCTCCACTTCCTGCACTTCGCCGCCTTCGAGCTTGGTCTCGATCAGCTTCTTGAGGTTCTCCTGGAAACTGTCACTGTACTTCTCCGGGTCCCAATCACCTGCCAGCGCCTCGATCAACTGGTGAGCGACTTTCAACTCCGCCTCTTTGATCTCGACGTCCGGAGCGCCAAAGCCCTCGACCTCCCGTACTTCTTCCTTGTAGTACATCGTGTGCAGCATCATGCCGCCCTTGTGCGGACGCAGGAACACCGTGTACTCGCGGTTATGCATGGTGAGCTTGGCGATGGCCACGTATTCGCTCTCTTCCAAAGCCTTGGTCAGCAGCGCATACGGACGCCGTCCCGCCTCTTCCGGCGTCATGTAGTAGGAAGACTCGAAGTACACCGGGTCGACTTCACTTGTCTTCACGAATTCCAGGATCTCCATCGTCTTGGCGGTCTTGGGCTCGATCTTCTTGATCTCTTCCGGATCGATAATGACGTACTCGTCCTTGCGGAACTCATAGCCCTTTACGATGTCGCTGCGGTCGAGGACTTGCCCGTCCGCCGGGCAAATGAGTTGCTGCTTCACCCGATGATGGTCGGTGCGGTGAAGTTGGTTGAACGAAATGCCGTTGCTGCGCGCGCCGGAAAACAGGCGCACCGGTATCGAGATCAATCCAAACGTCAGATAGCCAGACCAGACAGAGGCCGCCATATGTGTTCACCCCAAAACTTCAGATGCATTTGGATAGAGACGAGGCTCGCCTCGCCTCCGTTAGCCGAACAGACGCGGCACCCAGCGTCCCAGGCTAGACTTTCGCCAAGCGTACAGAAGTGTAGCCTAATTAAGATGGGTCGCCTTCCACCAGATTACCGGGTGTACCCAAGGTCCAAGCACTACAGAAAGCGGTATGCCGTCCCCGGCCCCGAAATATAGTATGGCGGCGGTGAGAGAACGTGCAATCGAATTAGAAACGGAATCCATGCACCTGCCTCTACAGCACGCCTGGGCATCATCCCCCGAGCGTCTCGCGATCGCCCTCGCGGTGACGGTTGCATTCGCCGTGCTCGCCCGCGCCGTTCGCGGGGTGAACCGCTCCGGGATGCTGGCCGGCGGTGCAGCCTGCTTCCTCTTGTATGCCGGAGCCGGCCCTGCCGCCTTCGCTACCCTCACCGCGCTGTTTGTCCTGACCTGGGCCTCGACGCGCCTCGGATATCGCCGCAAGCTTGAGTTGGGCCTTGCAGAAAAGCGCGACGGCAGAAGCGCCTGGCAAGTACTCGCTAATCTGGCCGTGGCCTCGTTGAGCGCAGCTGCATTCGGCCTCACCGGAAGGCACCTGTGGCTCGTCGTCGTAACCGCGGCACTCGCTGAAGGAGCCACCGACACCGTCGCCAGCGAAATCGGCGAATCCTGCAGCCGGACTGCGTTTCTGATCACGACATGGAAGCAGGTCCCGGCAGGAACCGATGGCGGCATCACTTTGGCTGGAACAGCGGCCGGAGCCGGTGCTGGCCTCGTGATCGCTGCCACGGCAGCGACAGCCAGGCTCATCCGTCCAGGTGAGCTCTGGATTCCCACGATCGCGGCTATCGCCGGCATGCTGTTCGACAGCGCCCTGGGAGCGACGTTGCAGCGCCGCAAATGGCTCAGCAATGAAGCAGTGAACCTGCTGGGAACGTTGGTAGCAGCCGCGGTGGCGTGGTACAGCCCTTAGCCTTCCGCTCTCAGCCTTTAGCTCTTAGCCTTTAGCCCTCAGCCGTTTGCTGGATCAGGTAGCTAAGAGCTAAGAACTAAGTGCTAGGAGCTAGAAGCTAGAGGCTAGAAGCTGCCCCTACGTCCTCTGCTTCAGCCGATCCAGCAAGGCATAGAGGATGACTCCCAGAAACGCGTTGGCCAAAGCTGACCCCAGTTCGTGCTGCCAGGTCCATCCTTTTTGCAGTCCCACCATACCCCGGGCGACGGTGAAATAAACGACCTGGTGCACAACATAGAAGACCAGGGTAAGCAGCAGCCGTGCGCCGGCGTTCTCCACGTCCAGCTTGATGCCCAGCGAAGAGGCGCCAAATCCCACGACCGTCTTGGAGATCCCGTACAATCCAATCGGCTGCGAGGTCAGCGCATCTTGAAACAGCCCGATCAAGGCTCCCGTAAACAGCCCCGCCATCTGACTGCGGCGCGCCATCGCGAAACTGATCGTGACCAGCAGCGGCAGATCGAAGATCGAGAAGAAATGCAGTCGAAGCGGCAGCCAAGCCTGCAGGAACACGGCCGCCAGCGGGATCAGAATCGTGGCCGGGATACCAAACCGGTAGACTTCGACCTGCTCTCCGGATGTGTAGGTGATCGCCACGTTTATTGGGGACTGTCCTGGGCCGGTGGCGGAGTCGGCGCCTCAACCGGCTTCTCAGTTTTCGGCGATGCTTTCACCGTCGCGCTACCGGCCGCGGGCTTCTCGGTGACGTTGTCACCTGTCGGCGATGGGGTTGGCTTCGAGGCGACCGGAAGGCTGCCGGCAACTCCGGGGGTGGGTGCTGCACTCTTCGGTTTGGCCTGTACTGGCCTAGGTGCAGTTCCGGTTCCCGGAGCTTCCACCGTTGTTGGACTTCCCCCAGCGCCGGCATCGGGTGGCTTCGGAGGCACGGTGGGCAGACGTTCTGCCAATATGTCGGCGGCGCGCACCGGCCCGGTCTGATCCGGCGTAGCCTGCCGCTCATCGATCTTCGTAACCACCAGCACTTCTTCCAGCTTGCTCAGGTTCGCCGCGGGCTTGACCTCGATATTCAGGAAAAGATCGCTTCCCGGCGCTACCCGAGTGACCCGGCCCAGCGGCAGCCCTTTCGGGAAGATGCGATCGCCGCCGCTGGTCAGCACGACCTCCCCTGCCGCCACCTGCTCGTCGCTCATCACCTTCTCCATCCCGATCTCGCCCGACGCCGTGCCGCGCAGGATGCCCTGCAAACGAGACTTTTCCAGAATCGCGCCGACGCCGCTGCTCTGGTCGTTGATCAGCAACACCAGCGACGTTGACCTGTAGACGTGAAGGACTTTCCCCACTACGCCATCCGCGGTGATGACCGCCATGTCCGGCTTGATTCCAGCGTTCTCGCCTTTGTCGATGTAGATGGACCGCGACTGTTCGCTCCCGCTCGACCCGATCACCTGTGCAGCTTTGGTCTGCGAGATGAATTGCTCTTTGAAAGCCAGCAATGCCTGCAGCCGCCGCGCCTGGTCGGCGTCCTGGCTCATGCGCACCTGCTCAATGCGCATCTGCTCAATTTGCTGCTTGAGTTCGCGATTCTCGGCGCGCACGCCGCGCAGGTAAAAGTAGTTGTGCCAGAGGTTCCCGGTGGAAGTCTGCACCCAGACCAGAACTTTTTCAAACGGAGAAATGGCCGTGACCGCCCACACCCGGATCAGCCGGCTCGAATCCGTGTCCGTGCTGCGCCGGACCTGCACCGCCAGCCCCAGCACCTGGATGAACAGGACTCCCACCAGCACGATCAAATTGCGGTAACGGCCGAGGACGGATTCCATAACACCAGTGGCCAATGGTCAGTGGCCAATTGTCAGAACAAACCGAAACGATTGTCATCCCGAACCGTCCGCAGGCCAAGCCGAGGACGAGCGAGGGATCTGCATTTGGTGGGCTCGCAGCCCGAAGCTTACTCGATCGAGATCTTCCGCAGCAGCTTGAAGTCCGAGAGCATCTTGCCTGTCCCCAGCACCACGCTGCACAGTGGATCGTCCGCGATGGACACCGGCAATCCGGTTTCTTCGCGAATACGTTTGTCGAGATTCTTCAGCAGCGCGCCGCCGCCAGTCAGCACGATGCCGCGATCGCTGATGTCGGCTGAGAGCTCCGGCGGTGTACGCTCCAGGGCAACGCGAATCGCATTCATGATCGTGGAAACGCACTCGCTCAACGCTTCGCGGATTTCGCTGTCGTCGACGGTAATCGTTTTGGGCACGCCTTCGATCAGGTTGCGTCCCTTGATCTCCATCGTCAGCGGCTTGTCCAGCGGATACGCCGACCCGATCTCCATCTTGATCTGCTCCGCCGTGCGCTCGCCGACCAGCAGGTTGTATTTGCGCTTCAGGTAGTTCATGATGGCTTCGTCCATCTGATTCCCGGCCATCCGTACGGACCGGGAATAGACGATGCCGCTCAGCGAAATGACTGCAATGTCCGTGGTGCCGCCGCCGATATCGACGACCATATTGCCGCTGGGTTCAGTGATCGGCAGGCCCGCGCCGATCGCCGCCACCATGGCCTGCTCTACGAGGTGAACTTCGCTCGCTTTCGCGCGGTAGGCAGAGTCCATGACGGCGCGCTTTTCCACCTGCGTGATTTCCGAAGGCACCCCGATCACGATCCGCGGATGCACCAGCATCTTGCGGTTGTGCGCCTTCTGGATGAAGTAGTTCAGCATCTTCTCCGTGACTTTGAAGTCGGCGATCACGCCATCCTTCATCGGCTTGATGGCCACGATGTTGCCCGGCGTCCGGCCCAGCATTTCTTTGGCTTCCTTGCCGACCGCCTCCACTTCGTTGGTGTTCTTGTTCAGCGCGACGATCGAGGGCTCATTGACCACGATCCCTTTGCCGCGCGCATACACCAGCGTGTTCGCGGTGCCGAGATCGATCGCCAGGTCGCTCGAAAACATGCTGAACAGGGAACGCAGGTTGTGGAAGCGCGAGGCGCCGTTGTGAAATCCGTTATTCGACATGGAATGACTTCTCTCTCTTGGAACTCACGCCCCTCTGGCAGGACCCTGACTCAATCCAGGCCCCAACGCGAAAGGTTGTTCCGTGTACCTTCTATTTTATTGGATGTTCAGGCGACCTGCGTAGCCCTCGTGCACTCGGTTGTGCTGAACACCAAATCTCTACTGGATGACGACTTTTTCCTGGCGGGTGTTCACACCGCCCTTGGAGTTCTGCGCCGTCACCGTGATCATATTCTCGCCTGCCGGCAAAGGCGGCGTGAAATAGTGGAATGAACCATCGTCGGACACAATCGGCACTTCGCGGCCGTTCACCATCACCCGCGCGCCGTTTTCCGTCTTGCCCGTCACCTCGATCACGTGTCCGTGCTGGATGAACGGATCAAGATCGAGCGACAACTCCACCTTTTCCTGCGCCCGCGGAATGATGGTGAAGCGGTTCTTCTCGCTCTCCACCGACTCCTTGCCCGAGGCATCGTAGGACTGAATATCCCAATAGTACGCGCCCTGGCCCAGTCCGGTGACCACCACCGCTGCCGTCTCCACTTTGCGGTCCAGCAACAGCGACGAGAAGTATGGATTGTGCGAGATGCGCAGCCGGTAGCCGGCCGCATTGGCCATCGGCGACCAGCTGAATTCAACGTCCTTCGTCTTCTCACCCTCGGCGATAAAGATCGGCATCATGTTGCCCGGCCCAATCGGCGTCGGCGGACCCACTTCTTTGCCCTTTTCCATGACCTTGGACTGGTTCTGGAAATTCACCTTCTCCCAGTTCGACAGTCGCACCACCTCGCCATTGCGCTCGATGTCGCCGCTGCCCTTCTTCACCAGGATTTCATGCTGGTCCGCTCGCGGATCGTTGTGCACCATCGCCGAGGTCTCCGGCGCCAGCGATGCCTTCGCGCCCGCCACGATCACCTGCGATTTCGATCCCTGCACATACGTGGCCGTCGTCAGATCGACCGTACCGGTCGTGACTGCAACCGCGACATTCGTCTGTTGCTGATCGTTGGCCGAGTTCTCTTCAATCACGATCAGCGAGTCCTGCTTGACGGTGTAATTCGTGCCGTCGTTGAACACGACTTTCGCCATGCCTTCCGACGCCGTCTGTACTACGTCGCCTTTTTCCAGAGGCACGTTATAGTCAGCTCGAATCCAGCTGTTGCCGTTCGCCTTGCGCACGCGCACGGTTCCATCAAGCGCTGTGAAGTGCGCCTGCTGGGCAACCGCGGCCGATGTTTTCTGGATCGGAGGCGCGAGCCCGGCAACTTTTTCCAGTAATTTCGAAGTCAGGCTGCCCGCTGCCTTGACCGTGGAGTCGGTGAATTGCGGAAACGCGAAATGCATGCCCGCGCCGAAAATCAGCGCGCCAGCCAGCAGCATCAAAATGACGCTGCGGTACGTCACCGTCTTCCAGGCGACGTAAATCCCCGGCTTGGTCTTATTCGACACGTGCGCCGCGAACCCTGCTCAAAGTTCTGAGAATACGGGTATTGTTCAACCTGCGACAATCATATCCCTGCTGGCACAGGTAATGAACTTGGCTCCGGGTGGCAGGGGGTTACGAAAGTGACCAAACCCCTATCGCTCGGGGACGGCACGAGTCAAGGACCCTCCATCTTGCCGCCTCACAGCTTACCTGGGTTGCAATGAGAATCTCAGAAAAGGTGTTAGATGACTTTGCTCTTGACATTGAGGAAACGGTGGCTAGTATCTTGCTAACCCATGTGGGGCGTGGGGCTCTCAACCCAGGAAAAATCATGCGCGCGATCGATATGAAATACGCGCTCCGAACTCTCTACGAGGAGATCGCGGAGTTCCAGTTCGAATATCCCCTTATGGCTGTGCCGGAAGCGGGTCCCAGGGAGTCGCTTCACTATTACTGGTATAAGTACCGCCGCACGCCCCCCTACCATAGCGCAAAACGCCTGGACGAAAATGGCATTGCCCAGTCCTGGACGCGAACCACGGGAACGATGTATCGGCCAGCCTATATTGCTATGCATGGTCTTCACAACCTGGAGAGCTATCTGCGCCTGGGAGACCGCGCCCACCTCGAGACCTTTCTGAAGCATGTCGATTGGCTGGAACAGCATGCGGTGGTTCGCGCCGATGGGGCCGTCGTGTGGCCTCAGAACTTCGACTTACGCGAGGGGAATACGCTGTTGCGCGCTCCCTGGCTGTCCTCAAACGCGCAAGGGATTGTGATGAGTGCCGTGGTTCGGGGATGGCGCATCACCCGGCGGCCCCGGCTCCTCGAGCTACTGAAGGGTACGACTCGAGTATTTGAGCTGGATTGCGAATGCAACGGCCTCAAGGCGGCGTCGGATGGCCACATTGTTTATGCGGAGCGTCCGGGGTTTCCCGCGCCCGGGATCATGGACGGATTCATGACCTCGCTGCTGGGCCTCTATGACGTACATGTAGAGACGCAAGAGGCGGCGGTTTACCAGTTATTCCAACAGGGAGTGGACGGGCTCAAGTACTTCCTCCCCACCTGGGACTATCGGAATAAGTGGAGCATGTATGCCAACCGCAGTTATCTTTGTCCGCCGGGATATCATTCGCTGAATCGTGTGCTCCTGAGTATCCTCGGGCGGCTTACGGGCGAACCGCGCTTTGTGGAGTATGCGGAACGCTGGAATCCTGAGAGGCTATCAACCCTGGATCGAGTGGAGATTTATCTGGCCTTCCAGCTGACAAAGAATAGCTCCCGCATGAGACGCCGGACGTGGCGCACGAAGTCCGTAGGTGCGAGACAGGCTGGCATGGTGGAATCGCGATCCCGGGTTGCCGCCTAGGCGCCTTGGAGCGCATATGGTCAGCTAATCAGTCCTATACTTTCTTGGCTGATGGGGCCCACCTGCCCTCCGTCAGGCCTCCTTTCTTCTGCAAGAGCTTGAGACGCGGACTTCGGAAGGGGAACCCGAGCACGTATCGTAGTACCGCTTCCCGGCTTCGTTTGGATCGACAATTCTCCGTTCACCAGTTGCAGCCGCTCGCGCATGCTTATCAGTCCTATACCCTGGCGACTGAAGGCCTCTTCTTCCTCAAAACCGCGCCCGCTATCTGTTACAGTCAGTTCAATTGCGCCCGATGTGCCACGCAAAACAGCCGTGAAATCTTTGACTCCACTGTGCTTGACAGCGTTCTGCAACGCTTCCTGCAGGACTCGGAACAGGGCCAAGGAGACTTCTTTGGGAAGCGTTTGTGGCATACCTGCGCGCTCGAACTTTATGTTGACAGCGGTTTTCTCCGCCAGTTCCCGGCAAAAGCTGTTCGCTGCCGCGGCAAGACCCAGATAATCGAGCTTCGAGGAATGCAAGCGGTGCGAGAGACTCTGCGCGTCTTTAGCGATCTCATGGATTCGTTGCTGCGCATCTACGATTAGCTTCCGCAATTCAGGGCTGGAGGGCACCATCTGATTCCAGCGATCGAGTTCTACCGCAAGTAAAGCGAGGCGCTGGCCAATATCATCGTGAAGCTCTCGGCCAATCCGGGTTCGTTCCTCCTCATGAGCCTCAATCAAGCGTCGCCCAATGCTCGCCATTGCCTCTTCGGCCCGTTTGCGTTCCGTAATGTCGATGCAAGAACCGATGTAGCCGGCGAAAGACCCGTCCGCATCGATGCGCGGCACCCCGATATCAAGGAGCCAACGATACTCTCCATCGTGTCGGCGCAAACGGTAATGCATCTCGAACGACCTTCTCTGATCGAATGCATCCCTGTAATTCTGCAGACAAGTGGCGGCGTCTTCGGGATGAATGCCATCTGCCCATCCGTTACCCAGTTCTGCCGCGAGAGGTCTGCCCGTAAATTCCAGCCAGGGGCGATTGAAATAGTCACACCGCTTGTCGGTTCCAGACGACCAAATCATCACCGGGGCGGTATCAGCCACTAATCGGAAGCGTTCTTCGCTTTCGCGGAGCACTTGTTCTGCCCGATAACGATCCGTAATGTCGCGGATCATGCCCCGGTATCCGCGGAACGCTCCGTTCTCATCGAAGATCGGGACTCCGTTCGTCTCCCACACGACTTCACGACCGTCTTTGCGAATTCTCTTCGTCTGCCACACGATGACACGGCGGTGGCCTTCTTGTCTGGGAACAGGTCGCGGTTCAGCATAAAAACTCTTGAACTCTTCCCGTACTCGGTCGGCTTCGTCACCAGGCATCAGATCTAGAGCTGTTTTGCCGATGAGTTCTTCGGGTTCGTATCCCAAAAGCTCACGGCATTGTGGACCGGCGTATGTGTAAGCTCCACTTTGATTTGTTTCAAAGACCCAGTCGTTCGAAGATTCGATCAAGTGACGAAGGCGTTGCGAGCTGTCGAAGATCGCCTGCTCCACCCGTTCGCGTTCCGTGACATCGCGATCGATCCCGCGATATCCGTGGAATCTCCCATCTGCGTCAAGTATCGGCACTCCGTTGGTCTCTAGTACGATCAGGCGCCCGTCTCTGTGCAGGTTGATATTCCGGAGTCCCCAAAACGCCTTACGCTCAGCAGCTATGGGCTTGAATATTGACGCGACTCGGAGGGCTTCCTCGGGAGGCATGAGATCGAAGGGAGTTCTCCCGATGATCTCTGAAGGCTCATATCCTAGAATACGCAGACACTGCGGACCAGCATGCGTGTAGACAGCATTCGCGTCCACTTCCCAGACCCAGTCATTGGACGTGCTGACCAGTTGGCGCAGGCGTTCTTCACTGTCGCGCAGAGCTTGTCCCGTCCGTTCTGGCTCTGTGACGTCCCATTCCATATCGAACACCGGCAAGGGACAACCATCAATTTCTGCGAATAGTCTCCACTTCTTGCAACACCGCGCTGTGACGGCAATCACATATTGTTGTTTTTTTGCCTTTGACGCAATGAGCATGCCCGCCCTCACGCCCCTGCTCCTAAGCTTTCCTGCCCTCTAATTTTTTTTCTATGACTGTCGTCTTCGCAGAGTGATTTCCGATATTCCCCGCAGAAGGACGTTTGCTTCGGGCGCTCGCGGCGTGGATAGAGGCGTCTGAAACACGGGCCTCTTCCGCGTCATCGTTGAGGTGTCGGGGCACGAGCGCAAGAGCATGCGCTTTGGCCTTGGCTCGCGACGCGTTGGAACTGGAAAGGCGCCAAGGAGCAGGAAAAATGAGGCCAGAATTGAAGCCCTTGAAGAGACTCGCACTCTGTTGGTCGGTCTTTTGTTTAGCGCTCATGCTTACGCCGGCGGCGTCGGCAGTTACAAACAAGGAACTCTTGCGGGTAGAACACAATCAGGCGTTTCAGGGCCTCTGCTGTTTTTCGTGGTCGGAGTCTGTAGCTGTGTCGGAACCATCAACCGTGGCGCCTGTCATCGTCACCTGGAGCACCGACTACCAGGCGACGGGCTCGTTTCTTGTCGCGCTCAGCGTCAATGGAGGCCCATGCCGTTTCTTGGGACCGGCCTGGATTAATCCGTTTGGCAGGGGAGATGGCGGCGGGTTCTTTGAGTCTCATTACATCCAGTGGCTCATTTCACCCAGCGATGGCCTACACAAGGGAATCAATACGTTCACCTTGTGTGGAGGCGCGGCCTCCTCGCCGCCTGCCGTCATCGTTCTCGGATTCAACACGCTTTCTGTACGAACGTCGAAATGAAACGTGGTGGGCCATGTGCGGTCACATTCGAGAACAATGCAAAGTGAGAACAAATTCCGTAGAGACTCCCCAACAAGAAATGATGAGGTGAGCAGAATGTTCCAGATCGTTCGTCAACATGCAATGAACCTGGCCATCGCGTGTTTCGTGATCGGGCTTGCGACCACGGCCTTCGCGGTTCCACCCGAACAAGTGCTGAAGATTGAAAGCCCGATCAATTTTACTGGGCCATGCTGTTCCTCTTTCGGCGAGAGCATTGCTGTGACGGAACCGGCGAAACCGGTTCCCGTCGTTGTCACCTGGCAGGTCAATGTATTTGAATCTGGCGGCTTTAACGTCGGGCTCATGGTCAACGGCGGTTCATGTGTAGGTTACGGCTCGGGCTCGATTTCGAATACCACCGATCCCAGCCCGCGCACATTTCAGTGGATCATCTTTCCCAGCGACGGCTTGCGCGCCGGAAGCAACACATTCACGTTGTGTGGTGGCGGCACATTTGGCGATACGTTTCTGGCTACCACAGGCATGAATCTCATCGCGCGCCTTTCCAATTGAAGGAGTCCAAGATGAACACAAGAGCAGAAATCATGAAACGACTGGCAATCACGGTTGCAGTGGTCTGTGTTTTTCTGGGCCTCGCGGCGGCCGCATATGCGGTTCTGCCGAGCGAAGTTCTCTTCGTCGGAAACATCCAGACATTCACTGGCTTATGCTGCTCCAGATGGGGCGAGACGGTTTTGGTCACTGAACCCAAAGCCGTGGTTCCGGTTGTCGTGACTTGGAGCACGGACTACAGAATGACGGACAGCCGCTTCTTCCACGTTGGGGTCAGCGTGAACGGACACCCTTGCTTGGTCAATAATCTCTCCTTTTTCGCGCCACCGGACGGAACCTTCGTCTCCCGCACCCTGCAATGGGTCATCTCCCCGAGCGACGGGCTTGTCAAAGGGACGAACAACATTATGTTGTGCGGTGGTGGCGGAGATGCTTCCGACAGCATCACGCTGGGAGGCAATACGCTCGCGGTACGTATTGCAAAGTAAGGGAAGGAAAACTTGGCCCCGCGCGCTTAACTCGCGCCGCTACGGCCGCCCGACACCGGAGCCACCCGTTTCCACGAGAAATCCCTGATCCAATAGGCCCGACAGCAATTCATTCGCGTTTTGTTCCAAGGCCTTCTGGGCGCTGGGCGGGTGGGCCCGATCTTCGGCGAAAACGTAACCTTGCTGGGTTGTGAATTCCTTACTTCAAAAAAACTGGGGGTGCGCCCCTTCTCGCGGTGTTCGAGAAGGGGCCCATCCGTACCGCCAGCGCCGACTCGACTTCATTCTTTACGCTGACGGGTGAGGCGGACGACCTCCCCTGTCAACGTTAGTTGAGACGTACGGCTACGACGGCGTGGGCAATCTGACCTCGAAGACCGACCGCAAGAACCAGACAATCCAGTACGTTTATGACGCGCTGAACCGGCTGACGCACAAGGAGTACCCGGACCAGACCGGCGTGGACTACGTCTACGATCTGGTGGGGAAGATCCAGCAGGTGAGCGATCCGACGGGCACGTACGGCTTCGCCTATGACAACATGGGACGCCTGATCGGCACGACCACGCAGTACTCGTTCCTGCCGGGCTACAACTTCCGGAACAGCTACGGCTACGATGCCGCGTCGAACCGGACGGGCCTGACCGCACCCGACGGCTCGACGAACACCTACAACTATGACACCCTGAATCGCTTGAGCACGCTGACCAACTCGCTGACTGGTCAGTTCGGGTTCAGCTACGATGCGCTGAGCCGGAGAACGCAGTTGACGCGTCCGAACGGCGTGAACACAAACTACAGCTATGATTCGGTATCGCGGCTGCTAAGCGTGCTGCACCAGGCGGGCTCAACGACCTTGGACGGTGCCAGCTACACTTATGACTACGCCGGCAACCGGACGAGCAAAACAAACTACCTGAACAGCATTACGGAAGGGTATGGCTACGACCTGATCTATCAGTTAACACAGGTAACCCAAGGGGCGAGTACCACGGAGAGCTACTCCTACGATGCGGTGGGGAATAGGCTAAGCTCGATTGGTGTGCCCGCCTATTCGTACAATTCGTCGAACCAGCTGACCTCGAATTCGAACGGCAGCTTTACCTACGACGCAAACGGCAATACGCTTAGTGACGCCCAGGGCCGTGGCTTCACGTGGGACTTCGAAAACCGGCTGAACCAGGTCGTTAATCCGGGGGTTGGAACGACGACATTCAAGTACGATCCTTTCGGCAGAAGGATTCAGAAGTCCGGGCCGCTCGGTACCACCAATTACCTCTATGACGGGATCAATCTGATCGAAGAGGTGGACAACGCGGGCAATGTGCTCGCAAGGTATACGCAGACCCGCACTTTGGATGAGGAACTATCGGAGCTTCGTTCCGGCACGACAAGCTATTACGAAGCTGACGCGCTGAGCTCGATCACATCCCTTAGCAACTCGGCAGGGAGCCTTGCGAACACGTACACGTACGACTCCTTTGGCACTCTGACGGCTTCCACCGGCTCGCTCGTGAATCCGTTCCAGTACACTGGGCGCGAGTTCGATCAGGAAACCGGAATTTACTTCTACCGGGCGCGCTACTTCGATCAGAACATCGGACGCTTCTTAAGCGAGGACCCAGCGGAAGACGACTTAAATCTCTACGCTTATGTCCAAAACAACCCGGTGAATTTTGTTGATCCACTTGGGCTGTACACGACGAAAAATCCTAACGTACCTTGGCCGTCTCCGGCCTTGGATAAGTTCCTGCGGTGCTTGGAAGGCTGCGTTGGTGTGCCAATCGTCGTCACTTCCACGACCAACGGAAAGCACCAAGATCCTGGGCACGCGGCGGGTACGAGCGTTGACATTCGGCCTCCGGCGGGCGTTCCTGCCAGCACAGTGTTCTGTTGCGCTGGACAATGCGGAGCGGCGTGGGGCTTGGACGAAGGCCCAGGCGGACATTCGTTCCAAAACACTCAGGGGTTTAACTACCACTACCAGCTTTTTCCGCCGCACCACAAAAGCCCGAAAGCGCCAAACGCAATACCGCCGAATTGCAAGCCGAACGGCTGTTCTCAAAAGTGAGGGTATGCCTGTATGCGAATGAAAGTGCTGATGACTTTCGCACTAGGTGTCTGCTTCCTGGCGTTCATGCCGATGGCGACAGCGGTCGACGCATGCGATCTCCCGGAGGGCTTACAGCACAAGATTGCTGTTACGTACTCGGGCGCAAAGCTCGTCAAGCTCTCAGACTTGAGTGACGACGACCGGGGATTCTTTCAGAAAGATCACGGAGATGACTGCCCTGGTTTGGTCAAGGCTGACTTCTACGGTGACGGCAAGCCGACCCTTGCCCTAGTTCTGATCGCAAAAAGCGGAGAAAAAAAGAAAGCGAAGCTTGTCCTGGCTCACGAGGTCGGAGGGAACTGGGAAACCCGGATAGTGGACACCGCAGACGGAGCGCCCGCGCCGGTAGTCTGGAGCCAGCCACCCGGAGAGTATCGGGACGTGTATGGCAAGAAAGAGATTCGAGCAACTAGACCGGTCATCGTTTTTACTGGTTATGAGTCATGGTCGATCCTCTACGCATGGACTGGCAGCAAGGTGACCAAAATCTGGCTCCGCGACTAGCCGTGAACAGTCAACTGCGCCGGGTATCCTTGCTCTTCTTCGTGTGTTGCTCGCTGCTGTTATCAGCACAGACTGCTGACAGTGCGTCCGATCCGATGAAACAGCTTTCAAAGACCTTCCCGGATACAGTCGCGATCAAGAACAAAGGGCGCTTGCTGGAGTTCTGCCCGGATGGAACGTGCGATGGCTTTGTAACGGCAGGCAACATGTCAGTGCCCACGTTGAAGGACTTCGCTTACCTGTACGTTTACTTCTTCTCGGACTATACCTTCCTGGATGAGTGGCGCAGCAAAGAGGAGGCCAAGAACACTGCTGGTCAAATCCTCGCAAAACCTCAGTACAAGAACTGCAAGAACGAGAACAGCCATGAAGCCGCCCGCTGCGTACTGCGTGACCTCAGCAAGGGAGGAAGGGTCAAACTCATTTTCGTTCGCTATGACGAGGGGGAACGGCACGCAGTACCGAAGAATCTCGCTGAACGCCTGTCAGAAAAGCAGGACGCTCCACAGAGCAAATGAGACCCGTCCTGAAGCGACTGTGCCGCCGTTGGCTTCTGCTTTCTGTAACGGTTTTAGTCTGGTGTTTTGCTGTGCTGGGCAGCGATGGTCTGAGCACTGATCTCAGCGGCGTTCTGAAGCAGTTTCCCGGATATCACGTGTTGACGTCACAGGAACGCGATCCCAGCCTAAAAGCTTACATTGCTCAGCACTTTCCGAAGGCCAATCCGAGTGTCGTCCATGCTGACTTCGATGGCGACGGCCAGCAGGATTACGCCCTGCTGCTGAAGAACGACAAGTTGGGCAAGACAATACTCGTGGTGGTCCTTTGTCCCGCAGAAGGTCAATGCAAGAGCGTTTACAACTTGGACGTGTCAGCGGACTCTAGCTCCGTCTACATACGGCCTGTACCTGTCGGATCGCGCGTGTCTCAAACAGAGGCCATACCCACGAGCGACCATTCCCCAAGAAGGCTCAAGTCGGCGGGTATCCGGTTGAGGGTACTACGAGCAGGCTGAAGTGGTGCTCTACTGGAACAGCAAGCTCAAGAAGATCGAGGAGGTTCAAACCGGAGATTAGGTAGCCAAGGAGGTTTTTCTTTTAGCTGCTTCCCCACGCTTTAGGGCCGCGCCGTTCTGTGGCGCGGCCTTGCCCGTTTCAGGGTACCAATCGGGTTCCGATTCGGGGGTGAGAAGTCTGGACGGGTGGCCCGGATCTCCGGGGTGCTCAGTATGGTTAGCTGGTTTCGTTTGCGCCATACAAACCGGGGGTGCCCCGCTTCTCGCGGGGTTCGAGAAGCGGGTCTGGACACCGCCCGCACCATGAGATCTTTGCGAGCGCGGGCGCTCAGGGGTTCGAGACCCGCAGACTTTGACTTCCTTCCCCCAATTGTGACCCCGGTCCTTGACAACCTCATTCCACTGGAAGATAATCACGGTAAAAGCCTAATAGCTCATTGACAACATAGCGAGAGCCATGGTCCCCGTCTCTTCGTCGGCCGGGAAGGTATTGACTTTCCTGAACGAGCCAGAAGCAGGCTTAGGTAAGCTGTGAGCTGTGGGCTGTGAGCCGTGGGCTACGAGCTAAGTCCTTATTCCGGAATATTTTGCCTCTAACCCCTTGCAGCTCAAGATTTTGCCCGGATTGTACAGCCTAAGTCTATGATTCCGTATATTTTAGCTGGGGACGGGGGTGGGGGAGGGGGTACCCCGTTATCATCTGGTTAACAGGGCCCACAACCGCGAGCAAGTCTGTCCTGAACCTTGCCCCGTCCCTTGCCCCTCTCGATGCCGGTTGTTAGCATGGAGCACTGGCGTCATTCCAGGGGAGGCTTTATGGCAACGGATACCTTAACCGGCCCCGCAATTCTGGGCTCGACGACCCGCACCCGGGTTTTTAAGAATTTCATTGACGGCGAGTGGGTCGAGTCCGTTACCGGACAAACCTTCGAGGACCGCAACCCCGCCGACACCCGCGAAGTCGTTGCCATCTTCCAACGTTCCAACAAAGAAGACGTGAACGCCGCCGTCGATGCCGCCAAGCGCGCCTACGCGAAATGGCGCCTGGTACCCGCGCCCAAGCGCGCAGAAATGGTCTTCCGCGCCGCCGAGATTCTCATCGAGCGTAAGGAAGACTACTCCCGCGACATGACCCGAGAGATGGGCAAGATCCTCAAAGAGACCCGCGGCGACGTGCAGGAAGCCATCGACGCCGCCTACTACAACGCCGGTGAAGGCCGCCGCCTCTTTGGCCCCACCGTCCCCTCGGAGTTACCAAACAAATTCGCCATGGCCGTTCGTCAGCCGATCGGCGTCTGCGGCATGATCACGCCGTGGAATTTCCCCATGGCGATTTCGTCCTGGAAGCTGCTGCCCGCGATCGTCTGCGGCAATGCTTGCGTGATCAAGCCCGCGCAGGACACTCCGCTCTCGACCTTCAACCTGGTGCAGGCGCTCAGCGATGCCGGAGTTCCGAAAGGTGTGATCAACATCGTCACCGGCTTCGGTTCGGAAGTTGGCACGCCGCTCACCGAGCACCCGACAGTGCGCGCCATCTCGCTGACGGGATCATCCGCAGTCGGCAAGATCGTCGGCGCTACCGCCGCCAAGACCTTCAAGCACTGCTCGCTCGAACTCGGCGGCAAGAATCCGATGATCGTGCTCGACGACGCCAACCTCGCTCTCGCCATCGAAGGCGGACTCTGGGGCGCGTTCGGCACCACCGGACAGCGCTGCACCGCCACCAGTCGCATCATCGTGCAGAAGGGCGTTTACCGCGAGTTCGTCGATCACTTCGTCGCCCGCGCCAAGAAGATCAAGGTCGGCAACGGGCTCGACGAAACCGTCGAAATGGGTCCCGCGGTCAACGAGAACCAGCTCAAGACCGACCTCAGCTACATCGAGATCGGCAAAGCCGAAGGCGCGAAGATGGTCTGCGGCGGCAACCGCCTCGACCAGGGCGACTACCGGTACGGCTGGTTCCTCGAGCCAACCGTATTCATCGACGTCGATCCCAAGATGCGCATCGGGCAGGAAGAAATCTTCGGCCCGGTCGTGTCGATCATCCCCTGCGACAACCTTGAGAGCGCCATCGAAATCGCAAATAACATCGAGTACGGTTTGTCATCGTCGCTCTACACGAAAGACGTCAACAAAGCCTTCGGCGCGATCCGCGACCTCGAAGCCGGCATCACCTACATCAACGCTCCCACGATCGGCGCGGAAGTTCACCTGCCCTTCGGCGGCACGAAGGCGACGGGAAATGGCCACCGCGAAGGTGGCATCGGCGCCATCGATTTCTACACCGAGTGGAAGTCCGTGTACGTCGACTATTCCGACAAACTGCAGAAAGCGCAGATCGACCGCGTGGATTGAAGGTCAGAGAGTGGAGAAAGTCCCCTAGTGCTGTGGGATCGTGTACAGCTTTACCCGCAGCAGCTTGAATTCATGCGCAGGCAGGGAAATGTTTCTTCCCTGATTGCTCTGGTCGCCGTTGAGAACGCGCTCGGTTTTCCACTGTCCGCCAGCGCGGGAGCCTTCTTCCACGCTGACAATGCCTGCGATTCCATCGCCCAGGTCAGCGTCTCTTAAAACTGAAATCGTAAGCGCCGAGCCCGCGATCAGGAATTCATCGTTGCCCGTCTCGACCACAATCATCGCGCCATCGTCTTGCAGGATTTTCCGTTCGGGCCAGGACCGCGCCAACGTCGCGGTGAACAGATAGCCTCCCAGAGCAACACTCTGCGTCGGGCGCGGGCTGCTGACATGAAGCACGAGCCCGCGGGTTCTTCCCTCGCGCTGCGCTTGTGGAAGGATGTCTGCGATCTGCTCGAGAACCGAATAGCTTTCTGCGAGTGGACTCTTCGCGCTGGTCGGGTTCGCCGGATCTGGAATGCTGTCGACCGCAAACGGTGAGAATCCAAAGGCGCGCGCCTGTCCGTAAGCGTAGAAGGCATTGAAAGGCGCGGATTCAAGGCGGGCTTCCGGAACGAACACCGGGTTCCCATGCTCGTTATAGCGCTCAACCCAGTATTCGAAGTTTGGCCAATAAATGTCTGGAGAAAAGAAGTCGAGCGCCGGAGCAGATGCGCGGTAGATCTCCAGATAGTAAGGATGTGGACCGCCGCTTGGATACTCGCCAGCGCGTTCCATGGGAGCAGGTAGCTGCGCGTTGACGTACATGGGAAGTGGATACTCTTTCTTGCCGGCGGCTGCGACCTGTCCGATATAGCGTGCGTAGTTCCAGGCCATGAAGACTTCGGGCGCGCTCTCGCCGAAGACCTCGCGCCAGATCCGGCCCTTGTCGTTCCATGAGCGAGTCAGTTCGGGTGAGAACCAGTCGTGGTGTGCACGCAGGGACTGCATGAGAACGTCCGGGACAGGCGCATCGAAGAGGCGATCGGCTTCAGCGGAATGGTCTCTGCCGCTGCCGAGGATGCCGACCTCGTTCTCGACTTGCACCATGAGCACGGTCCGCTGCGCGTCGACCTCCTTCACATGTCGCATCAGTGCTTGAAACGCACGAGCGTCCGCGTCGAGATTTTCTTTTGAGAAAGTGGAAAGAATCTCGAGGGGGCGGCCGTCCGGAGCGATCGCCCGGGCAAAACGTTTTGGATTCGTTTTCACCCACCCGGGCATGTAGCTGGACAGAGCATTTTTCCAACTGCCAAACCACAGCAGAACGAGGTGGAGATGTTGCGCGCGAGCCTGCTCGATCCAATGATCCAGAATCGTGAAGTCAAACTTCCCCTCAACAGGTTCCACTTGCTCCCACGCAACTGGTATCAGGACGGTATTGACGTGGAGTCGTGCCAGGCGCGGCAGGATGTCATCCGCCTGCGCCGCCGTTCCGGCGGAGGAGTTACCCAATTCACCGCCGAGGATGAGAAAGGGCTCGCCATCGACAAGCAGTTGCGTCGAGGCGGGGGAATGGTTCACATGAGGAAAGGACTGCGCAGCGACTGGTGGTGCCGTTGGCAGAAGGGTCGTGAGTAAAGCGATCAGGAACAACGCAGCGGAGCGGGGCATGAGTGTGACCCTCATTCCATGAATACGAATTTCACCGAACAATATACGACGTTGCGTGAACCTCGAGCGGATCAATGTGCGCAACAGTTCCCGCCAGCCGGCCGTGCCCTGCGTCATTGCGTTTGCCCACAGCGAAGACTAGCATTCAAAGTTCTTCCCTTCATGAGGTCTTAATAATGAAACCACTCGCTGTTGCACTCTTCTGTGCCGCCGTCATCACCACCGTGTCAGCCCAGATCGTCGATTCGAATGTCTGCGACATACTGGCAAATCCAACGTCATTTGATGGAAAAATCGTCCGGATCAAAGGAACCGTGATTGCGGGCCTGGATGAGTTTGTGGTGAAAGATGCGAGCTGCAAACATCCTGTGAACGCGATCTGGCTTGCCTATCCCGAAGGAAGCAAGGCGAAGGCGGGTGCGGCCGCTGTCGTTCAGATTCAGATCGCGCGGAACAATGGCGCTACAGTATCCACGCCAACTCGTGCCGAAGTGAAGCTCGACAAGAACAAAGACTTCAAGCAATTTGACTCCAGGCTTTCCACACCAGGCTGGCCGGGGTCGCTGTGTCTGGGATGTGTCCGCTATACGGTCACGGCCACGCTGGTTGGCCGCCTGGATGGCTCAAAGTCTGCCGGCGTCGTACGAGACAAGTCCGGGAAGGCGATAGGCGTGGAAGGTTTCGGCAACCTGAATCGCTACAGCGCTCGCCTGGTATTGCAGTCGGTCGCCGATGTAGCTCCACAGGAGATTGCCTACGCGAAACCTGCGGCGAGTACCAGTGCGGTGGGTTTCGAAAATGATGCTCCTGCGGGCGATCCGGTAGCGATCGCACACCGCGCGGCAAAAGGCTTCGGTGCCGGGAGTGCCGCGGGCGACCGAATTGAGAGAGCGGCTGCGGCCTTTGGTAAGCCAGGGGAGAGTAATGGGGTGGAAGTCGGATTTGGCGCCCCGAACGAAGTCCCCAAGGGCGACGGCGCGAAAGGGGAGCACGACTCGCCTGACGGTCTGCTCTTTAACTGCAAGTTCAACATGGACCGCCTGCCTGCCAATGCTCTTGGCGTGGCGATCGTGCATTTGGGTTCGCATGTCGCGGACATTCGCGATCCCCAGGTATCACACGAGATGAGCCTCTACGGGTTCGAGCGCCCGGCCTGGCAGACGACAGTATTGAGCGCAGTCGCGCTCGGACAGAAGACAATGACGCTGCCGGGAGGTTACGTCGCCTGGAGTGAAACGTGGCCAGCGGCAGAGCGAGGGAACATGGCGGACCAGTCGATTGTCAAATTCCTGTCGGAGTGGTCGTCGCTCGTCGACGCGAAATGAAGCAGTGCATTCTCCGCTTGACACTATGAATCAAGCGGCACGGCCAACAATACGCGAGGGCGCGGCGGCCTGTCTCCGAAGGAGCATTCTGAATACGAGAATGTGGGTGATCAGGAGGAGAGGGACTGCAAACACTGGGATGAAATAGGCCGCGCCCAGTAGTCCCGGCGTATCCGGAAGCGAGATTCGGCCACCCTGGTAAAACGCAGTCAACAGATCGGCCGTCCCAAAGAGGTTGAAGATCCAGACCAGGGGCTCGGCCAGTGCGGTCCTGAGCGAGGAGAGGGCGACGAGGGCCAAGGTCGCCGCTGCCAGATCACCGTAAGCGAGTCCGCGCGCGAATGCAGTGGCGGACAACTGCGGAGAGACGACGCCGGGGATCAACACCGCGAGACCGATATACCTGAATCCGTGCAACACGAGGATCGGCTTGAGTCCTTCTGCGCGTTGGCGCTTGCTGATCACCGGCCAGATGTATTGTGCGGCAAAAACGCCCCATGCAAGAAAACCGAAGGCTACAGTGATACCCCAAATCAGAGGGATAGGCATGACGCACTCCTTTCCTCGCCCCGTCTGCCAAGTCCATACACAGCGAGGCGAGTCACGCCTATAACTGATGATTTAAAGCGCCGCGGGGACTCGCGGGTTCTGGCCACTGAGCGTTTCGTGGCGATGAGATGTCGTTCCTCAGGGGCCAAAGCCGAGGCTCACGCAACTTCTTTTCTCGGCGCCGTCAGTTCACCTTCCATCGTCGCCTCTGCCTGCAAGCTCTGGAGATCGCGGAAAATGGTTGCAACCGCGAGGACGCGTCCGTTCTTCTTGTACTTCACGGCGCAATCGGGTGCATCGAGATTGCCATCGATTTCGATGCTGTCCCACGTCTCTGCGTGGCCGACATAGTTGATAGCGACGTCGTAATGCTGGCTCCAGAAGAATGGGACGGCATCAAATTTTTCGCGCCGGCCCAGAATATTCCTGGCCGCGATTTGTCCTTGGCGCTCGGCCACCACCCAATGCTCGACGCGAATTCGCTCGCCAGTGTGGGGATCGGGCCAGCGGGCAGCATCACCGGCAGCAAAGATCCCAGGGGAGCTGGTTTCGAGGTATTCGTTGACTGTAATTCCGCGGTCGATGGCAAGCCCGGCCTGCTCGGCCAGAACCAGCGCTGGACGCACACCTACCCCCAAAACGATGAGGTCCGCTTTCAAAACCGTTCCGCTTTTCAGCGTAACGGTGGCGCCATCGACACGGCTGACAGTATCTCCCAAGTGAAAGGTCACGCCGTGGGATTCATGAAGCTTGCGAATGAAGCCCCCAACCTCTGCTCCCATGACGCGTTCGAGTGGCTGACGATCCGGCGCGACGACATCGACCGCGACGCCACGGGCGCGCAGCGATGCGGCTACTTCCAAGCCGATGAAGCTGCCACCCACCACCACGGCGCGTTTTGCTGAAGTTGCCTTGGCAATGATCGCCCTGCTGTCTGCGAAGGTGCGGAGATAGTGAAGCTGAGAATCTGTTGCCCCCTCAATCGGCAAATGCACCGGCTCGGCTCCGGTCGCTAACAGGAGAGCGCCAAATCCAAGCGTCTTGCCGTTCTCAAGATGGAGCTGCCTTGCCTTTGTATCAACCGACATGAGGCGCGAGTGAAGGAGAAGGTCAATCTTTTGGTCGCGATAATAGTCAGGCGAGCGGAGAGGAACCCATTCTTCCTGGGCCGTGCCTGCCAGGTAGTCTTTGGAAAGGTTGGGTCGATCCACGGGTGGTGATTCGTCGGCACTCACAATCGTGAGCGGCCCTTCGTAGCCCTCGCGCCGCAGCATGTCAGCCGCGGCCAGACCGGCTGCGCCGCCGCCGACAATCACAACCGAGGCGGGAGCGTCCGTCGCACGCCTGGGAGCTGGGGGAGTGAGTTTCTCGCGGACAAAAATCTTGTCCTCGACCTTTTCGACGCGCCAGCAAATAACAGGATCGAGCGCGGGCGCGCGCAGCGCCTCACCCGTCCGCAAACTGAAACATGCGTGGTGCCACGGACAGCGCACCGTATCGCCGACGACGAGTCCATCTGCAAGCGGGCCGCCGTAGTGAGTGCAATGGGCAGCGATCGCAAAGAACTCATCTCCGCGGCGGGCTACAACCACTTCCTCGTCGTCGACGTGTCCGGACACGATGGCGCCATCGTGGAGATCGCAAAGCGGAAATCCATCTCGAAAATTGGGCTTATCCGTACGTTGTTCCTCTGCCATGATTTGCTGCCCCCGATTTCGACTCTACAGATATGTTGAAGATGCCGGATGTCGTCAAACGGATGGCTGGTCCATGCCACTCGAATTACGCAGGAATCCTAATGTCGCGCGTGTCAGGCTTGAGCTTTATGAGGAAGAGTTGGACTGAGCCCAAGTGCGGGTCGCTCACTTCTTCACAGAGATTCCAATCCCCAGCTCCCTCAGCTGCGCTTCGCTCACTGGCGTCGGTGCTTCGCACATCAGGTCTTTGGCGGCAGCGGTTTTGGGGAAGGGGATGACTTCGCGGAGGCTGTCGGCGCCGGCGAGGATCATCACGATGCGGTCGAGGCCGAGGGCGATCCCGCCGTGTGGAGGAGTGCCGTACTCCAGGGCTTCCAGGAAAAATCCGAACCGCGACTTGGCTTCTTCTTCTGTCATGCCCAGGGCTTTGAAGATCTGCCGCTGGATATCCTGACGGTGAATACGAACCGATCCCGACCCCAGTTCGGTGCCATTCAGCACGACGTCGTAAGCGAGCGCGCGCACCATGGCTGGATCGGTTTCGAGCTTGTCCATGTCTTCTTCGTGCGGCGAGGTGAAGGGATGGTGCGCGGCCATCCAGCGCTTCTCATTCTCGTCGTACTCAAACATGGGGAAGTTCGTCACCCAGAGGAAGCGGTAGTCTTGGGCCGGGTCTCCGGACTTCTTGAAGATGCCGTGGCGGTCGGCGTATTTCTGCGCCAGCGCGACGCGCAGGATTCCAGCCGAAGCGTAGATCGCCAGCTCGGCGGGCGTGACTTTGCGCTTGCCGGCGGGATGGTCGTCTTTGCCAGACTGCGCGGAGCCGACTACGAGGACGAGCAAGTCTTCGGTCGCGGCTCCGGCTCTCTCACGGATTTTCGCTGCGGCTTCCGGGAACTTGTTTTCAATCCGCTTGAAGTCTTCGAAGACGCGGGCTCCGCCTTTGGAGACGAACATCGGCTTGATGTCATCGCGTTCTTTTCTCGACAACTCGCCGACTTTCGGCGTGCGGATCGCAATCACCGGCAGGTCTTTGTTGATCGCGAGTTGCTCCAGATCGGCGGGGGCGAAACAGTCGCGGACCTCGGCAAACGCGGGCAAGCGGAGGTCAGGTTTGTCGACGCCGTACTGGCGGATGGCATCGTCGAAGTCCATGCGCGGGAACGGCGTCTTGATATCGTGGCCAGCGGCTTTGAAAGCGGCGGTCAGAAAGCCTTCGACCACTTCCCACACGCGCTCCGGCTGCGGGTAGGACATCTCCAGATCGATCTGGGTGAACTCGGGCTGGCGGTCGGCGCGCAGGTCTTCGTCACGGAAGCAGCGCACGATCTGGAAGTAGCGGTCGAAGCCGGAGATCATCAGAATCTGCTTGAACAGTTGTGGCGACTGCGGCAGGGCGTAAAACGTTCCGGGCTGCACGCGGCTGGGGACGAGATAGTCGCGGGCGCCTTCCGGCGTGGAGCGCGTCATGAACGGCGTTTCGATTTCGAAAAAGCCCTGTGAGGCCAGGTAGTCGCGGATCGCCAGCGCGACTTTGTGGCGCAACGCGATGTTGAACTGCATGACGTCGCGGCGCAGGTCGAGGTAGCGGTACTTGAGGCGCATTTCTTCGTTGGCCAGGTCGATGTCGCTGGGCAAAAAGGGAAGCGGCTTGGAGACGTTCAGGATGCGTAGTTCTTCTGCAACCAATTCGACCTGGCCGGTGGGAATGTTGGGATTGACGGTGTCGGCGTCTCGCTGCTTGACCTTGCCGATCACGGCGATGACGTACTCGTTGCGCAGATCCTCGGCCTTGTCGTGAACAGCGGCGTTCAGTTCGCGATTGAAGACGACCTGGGTGACTCCGGTGCGATCGCGGAGGTCGACGAAGATGATGCTGCCGAGGTCGCGGCGGCGGTTCATCCATCCCATGAGTACGGCTTTCTTGCCTGCGTCGGAGGGGCGGAGTTCTCCGCACATGTGAGTTCGCCTTAGGTCGCCGAGAAAATCGAGCACGAGTTCGCCTTGTTGTTTCGAAGTTGAGAGCTGAATTGGAGATTATAAATGCAGGGGGCGATGGCTGTAGCCGGGCAGGGCGGAGTGCAGGGAGGGGCAGCGATGAAGAGGGCTGGTCAAGGCTGAGTGGTCGAGGCCCTGAGATTGAGACGAACGCAGAGGCAGAAAGCCACAGGCTGAGACGTTCGGCAGGCGGCTAGAAGATTCCCTTGTTCTTGCTGGAAGGATGAAATTCGAGGACCGTCGAATAGCCGGGAAAATCGAGCGGGACCGAGTAGTCGGCTTCGATGGAAAGCGAGCCGGCGCCATTGACGCCGCTGCGCGAAACCTGCACTTGCTTGACGGTGAGGTCAATGTCGTACTCGTGCGCGTGCTTGATGACGGATTCGCGGATGTCTTCTTCTGTGCGCGTGCCATACGTGGATTGCAGCGCTTCGTTTTTAATGTAGTCCTCAAACTCGTAGTTCGAGAAATAAGGCGGAATGACTTTGATGCCGATGAAGACGACCGCCACCATCACCAGCACTCCCAAGATCGCTTTCACGCTTCCCATAGACGTCGTTCGAGGTGCCGTCCCGCCTGGGGCCGCGAAGGTTAGCGGTGGGCGGGGAGCAGGCCTTGAAAATACTCCCTTATGGCAGGAATCTTAACGTCGGTGGATTGCCGAGTCGAGCGCTGAACGACCTCCACAGTATCTTCGGTAACTTTCTTTCCGACATTGATTCTAAAGGGGATACCGACGAGGTCGGCGTCTTTGAACTTGACGCCGGGACGTTCGTCGCGGTCATCGAGGACGACCTCGAGTCCCGCCGCCTCGAGGTCGCGGGCGATTTGCTCGGCGGTGGTGCGGATCTTGTCGTCAGCGGTGTTCGTGGGCACCACGACGACCTCAAACGGGGCAATGGAGGGCGGGAGCCAGAAACCGTTTTCGTCGTTCGATTGCTCCACGGCTGCGGTCAGAATGCGCTCGATGCCGATGCCGTAACTGCCCATGATGGGGGCAACTTCTTTGCCGTTGCGGTCGAGCACACGCGCGCCCATCGATTCGGAATACTTGTAGCCGAGCTTGAAGATGTGGCCGATCTCGACGGCCGTGTCGATGCGCAGCGACGCGCCGCAGTTGGGACAGTCGTCCCCGGCATTCACGGCGCGGATGTCGGCCGCGATGGTGTATTGAAAATCCTTACCGGGCGTCACGTTCTTGAAGTGATAGTCGAGCTTATTGGCGCCGCAGATCATGTTGGCCCGCCCGACCAGGGCTTCGTCGAGGATGACGAGCGTGGCGCTGGGATCGGCCGTTTGTTTCGCTTCCCAGAGTCCAAGAAGTTCTTTGGGCTTCACCGCCAGGCCCACCGGCCCGATATACCCTGCCGGCCCTTTGAAGTACTTGTCCAGTTCTTCCGTTTGCATGGTGCGCAGCTCGCTGGCTTTCACGAGGGTGAGCAACTTGGTCTCGTTGACGGAGTGGTCGCCGCGCAAGAAGGCCACGACCGGCTGATCGAGAGTCTTGCCTTCTTTACTGGTCTGGCGCGCCATGTAGGCGACGGTCTTGATGTCCTGTTTGGGTGACACTTTCAGAAACTCAGCGACATCGGCAATCGCGCCCTTGCCGGGCGTGTGGACGAGCAGGGGCTTGCCATCGGCTTCGGGTTTCAGGTCCTCGACGGCGTCCAGTTTTGACGTGGCTTTTTCCAAGTTTGCGGCGTAGTTGCACTTCTCGCAGCTGACAACCAGGTCTTCGCCGGCCGGTGTGCGGACCATAAATTCGTGGGACTGCGATCCGCCCATGGCGCCCGAATGCGCTTCCACCACTACGTATTTCAGACCGCAACGATCAAAGATGCGGCAGTAGGCGTCGTAATGCTTGAGGTAGGAAACGTCGAGCCCGGCGGCGTCGATGTCGAAGGAGTATGCGTCCTTCATGGTGAATTGGCGCACGCGCAGCAGGCCCGCCTTGGGCCGAGGCTCGTCGCGAAACTTGGTTTGGATCTGATACCAGATCTGTGGCAGCTGCTTATAGCTGCGCAATTCCTTGCGGGCGATGTCGGTCATGACCTCTTCGTGAGTCATCCCCAGGCACAGGTCGGCGCCCTTGCGATCTTTCAGGCGAAACATGTTGTCGCCCATGACAGTCCAGCGGCCGCTCTCTTCCCAGAGATCGCGGGGATGGAGTGTGGGCAAAAAAAACTCTTGTCCAATTTTGTCCATTTCCTCGCGGACGATCGCCGTGATTTTCTGAGTGGCACGATTGCCCAAGAAAAGGAACGAGTAGATGCCCGCGCCCAGCTGCCGGATATAAGCAGCGCGCACGAGGAGTTTGTGGCTGGCGACTTCGGCGTCAGCCGGGGCTTGGCGGAGGGTAGGAATAAAGAGTTCAGACCAGCGGTGCATAGTGAGTTCTCGATGGAGAAGAGAATTCTTGATTGTAAATGATGGTAACCGGAGGGGAGGCGCAGGCTGTCGCTATCGCCCTCAACGACAGCTGGAAAGCACGAGGCGCGGACCTACGCAGCCAGCCGCTTCAGAATTTCCTTGCCGAGTTTCTGTGTCTCGCCGAAAAATTTCTGATATTCGACGAACATCCGGTTCAGTTCCAGCGACTGGTCGGGCGTCAGCTTGTGGCGCAGCAGCATGTCACGGACGTGCACCGGATTGGGCAGGGTCGCGTCTTCGTTCAGCTCTTCAAGGGCGGTCGAGGGATTGTAGTGGTACATGCATTCATTTTATCCCCGCCGGACGCGGAGCGTTCAGGCCTTGCTTCGCCCGATCCTGGGGGCTCCCGCCTTGACTATCGGTTGCGAATGCGAGACTCTTGCGGCCAGTCTGGTAAGTGCTTGAGGCCCTGTGGAACCCACGATTTCGTACTTGATTGGGGCGGCCGAACGAGGCGATGGGGCCGCCGCAGAGGCACTGTTTGGGGCGCTCTATTCCGAACTGCACCGGATGGCCAGGCGTGAACTCGCACGCCGTGGGGGCCCGGTAAGTCTCAGCGCTACCACGTTGCTGCATGAAGCGTATCTGGCGATGTCGGCCAGGGGGGACCCGTCATTTCCCGATCAGTCGCGATTTATGGGTTATGCGGCGCGGGTAATGCGGAGGCTCATCATCGACCATGCGCGGGAACGGCACGCCCAGAAGCGGGGCGGGCTGTTTGAGATCACGTCGCTCGACACCGAGGCCATGGAAAACTCCGTCGACCACCGCGAACTGGCTGGAATCAGTGAGGCATTGGATGAGTTGGGAAACGTAGAGCCGGCGCTGGCTGAGATCGTCGATTTGAAGTTCTTCTGTGGCTTTTCTTTCGGGGAGATCGCAGCCATGCGGGACGTCTCCGAACGCACGGTGCAGCGAAACTGGGAGAGGGCGCGCATCTATCTCCATCGGAAGATTCGCTCCGATTTGCCGCTCTGAGGGTGCAGATGTCCACGGTCAGTCCTGAGCAATGGCGCCTGTTGGCCCCCTATCTCGAGCAAGCACTCGAGATGAGCGACGAAGAACGCGCGGCATGGCTGGATTCGTTCCGCAAACGCGAGCCTGTTCTCGGGGTACAGCTGACGTCGCTCCTTAAGGAGCACGAGCAACTCACTGAGGAAGGCTTCCTGAAAAATAGTCCCGCCGCGCTGAAGACAGAGCGCGGCCTCGGCGGCCAGACGATCGGCCCCTACACGCTGATCTCGCTACTCGGTCAGGGCGGGATGGGGAGTGTATGGCTGGGCCAGCGCACTGACGGGCGCTTCGAACGGCGAGTGGCGGTGAAGTTTCTCAATATGGCACTGGTCGGGCACGGAGGGGAAGATCGCTTCAAGCGCGAGGGCAGCATTCTGGGCCGGCTTGCTCATCCTCACATTGCGGAACTGGTCGATGCAGGGGTGACGGGGAGCGGGTCTCCGTATCTGGTGCTGGAGTATGTCGAGGGCGAGCACATTGATCACTATTGCGACAAGCGCAGGCTCGACGTGGAGGCTCGCATACGCCTTTTCCTCGATGTCGCCAGTGCGGTTGCTCATGCTCACGCGAACCTGATCGTGCACCGCGATCTTAAGCCGTCCAACGTGCTGGTGAGCGGGGACGGTCAAGTCAAGCTCCTCGATTTCGGCATTGCGAAATTGCTGGAGGGCGAAGGGCAAGAGGGAACTCCCACATTGCTAACCGTCCAGGGCGGACGGGCGATGACGCCGGAGTATGCGGCTCCGGAACAAGTTACGGGTGCGCCAGTGACGACGGGTACCGATGTCTATGCATTGGGCGTGCTGCTGTACCTGTTGCTCACCGGACAACATCCTGCCGGCCAGGGCATCGGGTCTCCAGCGGAACTGGTAAAAGCGATCGTGGATACCGAACCGCGGCGTCCCTCCGAGATTGTAACGTCAGCCAAGGCCGACGAGGACACGGTGAGGGCGCAAGCCACACATCGTGCTACCACGCCCGACAAGCTTCGGCGCGTGTTGCGAGGGGATCTCGACACGATTCTGGCCAAGGCGCTGAAGAAGAACCCGCAGGAGCGGTATACATCGGTGACAGCGTTCGCGGACGATCTGGCTCGTTATCTCAAACACGAACCGATCAGCGCGCGGCCGGACGCATTTTCCTATCGAGCCGCGAAGTTCGTGCGCCGAAACCGAACAGCGGTCGCATTGGCCGGGCTGGCGGTCCTGACGACGATTGCCGGGGTTGCAGGTACCCTGGTACAGGCTCGCACGGCGCGCACCCAGCGAGACTTCGCCTTCCGCCAACTGGAGCACTCGGAGGCGGTGAACGACCTTAATTCCTTCCTACTGTCCGATGCGGCGCCTTCCGGCAAACCTTTCACCGTGAATGAACTGCTCGAGCGCGCCCGGCAGATTGTGGAGCGACAACATGGAAACGATGCCAGCCGGGTGCAGTTGCTCATTTCCATCGGCGAGCAGTACAACACGCAGGACGAAGACGCCAAAGCACGCCCGATCCTCGAGGAGGCCTACCGAATTTCACGCGGACTCGCTGACCGTTCCACGCGGGCGCAAGCGTCGTGCGCCTTGGGCCATGCATTATCGCAGGCCGACGACCCAAAGCGCTCCGAAGCGCTGATCCAGGAGGGTCTGCACGAACTTCCCAGCGAACCGCAGTATGCTCTCGATCGAGTGTCGTGCCTCTTACATGGCAGCGCAGTCGCGCGAAATACCGGTGAAGTGCGGCAGGGAGTTGCACGCGTGCAGGAAGCGCAGCGCACCCTGGAGCAGGCTCCGTTCGATCCGGAAATGCGCAAGCTGCGCGTGTTCATGGACCTGGCGGAAGCCTATCGCGAGGCGGCAGAACTCCCGCAAGCTATCGACGCTTTTGAGCAGGCGTCGGTCCAACTCACCGCACTCGGCCGCGACAACACGGAAACCGCCGGCACGCTGTTCAATAACTGGGCGTTAGCTCTGTTACAGATGGGCAGGCCCGTGGAGGCGGAACGGCTCTTTCGTCGTGCCATCGAGGTCAGTCGGGTGGACCAGTCGGACCAGGGCGTCTCCCCGATGCTGCTCAACAACTACTCTTCAGTTCTCGAGGATTTGGCCCGTTTCGACGAGGCTGCTGGATATGCCGAGCGCGCGTATGCGCGAGCGCAGGAGGCGGGCGATGAGGTGGTAATCAACCAAGCACTGTTGATGCTTGCCAGAGTCTATCTCGAGCAACACGATCCCAGCCGCGCCGCCACGGCACTCGCCGAGGTCGAGCCTCGCCTCCGCAAAGACCTGCCGCCCGGCCACTACGCGTTCGCTTCCATAACTTCAACGCACTCTCTGATCGAACTGGAGCGCGGAAACGCCTCCGACGCCCAGCGACTCGCCGACCAGGCGGTCAGCCAGCTTGAGGCGACCATCAAATCCGGAAAGTCCGGAATCAATTTTCTTCCGGTGCTTTATCAACGCCGGGCCATCGTGGAGCTTCACGCGGGTCGTCCCGATGCCGCCGCATCTGACATGACCAAGGTCTTGGAGCTCTTTCGCGCCAACACAACTCCTGGAACGCTTTCCTATCGGACCGGACGCGCCTACCTTTTTCTTGCGCGCGCCCTTCAAGCTCAGGGGAAGGAAGAAGAAGCCCGCGCCGCCGCGCGGACTGCTGCCGAAAACCTGGAGAGCGCGGCCGGGCCCGACCACCCTGACACTCACAGCGCCCGGCAATTGGCCGGACTCGACTCTCCCACTCACGCCGGCAAGCGGGAGTAAACGAACGCACGGTGCGGCGAGACGATGGAGCGGTACGAGGGCGATATGCACACACTGACTTCCGAGCAATGGCAGGCTCTTCGCCCCTATCTGGAGCAGGCACTCGAGATGGCCCACGGGGAGAGGCCGGCCTGGCTTGCTTCCATCCGCGCCAAGGACCCTGACCTGGCGGCCCAGTTGGCGTCGCTGTTGGAGGAACACAACGATCTGGCGAAGGCGGGCTTCCTTGAGGGCAGTTTGACCGTGCCGTTGACTGCGGCTGGCGGAATGGCAGGGCAGGTCGTCGGTCCGTACACGCTGATCTCGGTGCTGGGTCAGGGCGGGATGGGAAGTGTCTGGCTGGGCCAACGCACGGACGGGCGCTTCGAACGGCGAGTGGCCGTGAAGTTTCTCAACGTCGCGCTGTTAGGGCAGGGAGGGGAAGAACGCTTCAAGCGGGAAGGCCGCATTCTGGGACGGCTCTCGCATCCTCACATCGCGGAACTGGTGGACGCAGGCGTGTCACCCAGCGGCCCTCCATATCTCGTGCTGGAGTACGTCGAAGGCGACCACATTGACCGGTACAGTGATCAACACCGGCTCGACGTCGATGCGCGCCTTCGCCTTTTCCTCGACGTTGCGGGTGCGGTCGCTCATGCCCACGCCAACCTGATTGTCCACCGCGACCTCAAGCCTTCGAACGTGCTGGTACGCCAGGACGGGGAGGTGAAGTTACTCGACTTCGGCATTGCCAAGCTGCTCGAGGGAGAGGGCCAAGATGGAGAAGCGACTCTGCTGACAGTCCAAGGCGGCCGAGCGATGACACCGGAGTACGCGGCTCCCGAGCAAGTGACAGGAGCGCCGGTCACGACGGCCACCGATGTATATGCCTTGGGCGTGCTGTTGTATGTGTTGCTGACGGGACAGCATCCGGCCGGCCGCGGGCCGCATTCACCAGCCGACCTGGTGAAGGCGATCGTCGATACCGAGCCGCGGCGGTTGTCCGACATCGTGACTTCGAGCAAAGCGGATGAAGAAACAACAAGCGCCAATGCCGCAAGTCGTACCGCCACGCCCGACAAGCTTCGTCGCTTGCTGCGCGGAGATCTCGACACCATTGTCGCCAAGGCGCTGAAGAAGAAGCCGGAGGAGCGCTATTCCTCGGTGACGGCCTTCGCCGATGATGTTGCCCGGTACCTGAAGCACGAGCCGATCAGCGCGCGGCCTGACACGGTTGCCTATCGGGCCGCAAAATTCGTGCGCCGCAATCGCACCGCGGTCGCGCTGGCGTCGCTTGTCGCTTTAGCGACAGGGGCTGGCCTTGTTGGTACCTTGATGCAGGCTCGAAAGGCCAGCACGCAACGCGATTTCGCATTTCAGCAGTTGAAGCGTAGCCAGGAACATGACGAGTTCCTGGAATTCCTTCTTTCCGACGCTGCACCATCCGGCAAACCATTTTCGGTTACTGACCTGTTGGCCCGCGCGGAGCAGGTCGTCGAAACGCAGCATTCCGGCGACCCAATCCGCCGCGCCGATCTGATGATGTGGATTGGAATGGACTATTCGTCCCAGGACGAAAGCGCCAAGGGACGTGCGATTGCCGAAGAGGCATATCGCCTGAGCCGTGGTCTGCCGGATGCCGAGATCCGTGCACGGGCGTCATGCGCTTTGGCATATTGCTTGTCCCAAGACGAGGACCTGCCTCGCGCCGAGGCGCTGACCCAAGAGGGGCTCCGGGAGTTGCCGGATGATCCTCGTTTTGCCATTGACCGAGTCAATTGTTTACGTACCGGAAGTGAAGTAGCCAGGTACGCAGGGCGAACGCGCGAGGGCGTAGAACGCATTCAAGAAGCGCAACGCATTGCCCAAGAATCTCCGGTTGCCACTGACATTCTGAAAATGCGCACGGCGTTGGATCTGGCAACCGCTTACAGTGACGCCGGGCAAGACGCGGAATCTCTAACCGCGTTTGAGAATGCGGCTTCCTTGATGTCATCGCTGGGATGGCGGGAGACGGAAACCGGTGTCACCTTATTTAATAATTGGGCGTTGGAACTGGATCAGATCGGGCGCGCCCTGGAAGCGGAAGAGATCGAACGGCGCGCCATCAACCTCGCCCGGAACGACAACTCCGAAGATAGCGTGACCCCTCTGGTGCTCACGAATTATGCGCGCATCCTGCGCAAGCTGGATCGACTGGACGAGGCATCCGACTACGCGCAACGCGGCTATGAGAAAGCCGCGAAGGCGCGAAACCAGGTGGTGATGGCACAATCGCTCCTGGAACGGGCCCGCATCGCAACTGCCCAGCGGAAGTTCGCCGAGGCGTCGGGTTTCCTCAACGAAGTCGAACCGATGATGCGCAAAGCCCTGCCGCCAACCCATTACGCTTTCGCCAATCTGGCCTCGGACCGGGCCTCGATTGCCCAGGGCGAGGGTAACTTCGCGCTGGCATTAAGACTCGTGAACCAGGCGGTGACGATCGGGGAAGCGGGACTGAAGAAACAAGGAGAAGGAGCGTTTGCCTTCCCCAGTTTTCTGCTGAAGCGATCTTCTATTGAACTCGACCTGGGAGACGCAGGGAGCGCGGTGGCTGACTCGAGTCGTGCGCTCACCTTGCTCCAAGCCAAAACACAGCCGGGATCGTTCTCGAACAAGATGGGTTATGCGTACCTGGCGCATGCGCGGGCCCTCGATGCCCAGGGCAAGGACGATGAGGCCCGAACCGCGGCCAGGTCTGCGGTCGAGAACCTGGAGAAATCCGACGGTCCCGACCACCCTGACACTCGTAGCGCCCGGCAGTTGGCCGGCCTGGAACCATCCGCCCAGTAGCCACCACTTATCCTTCGATCCTTTGTCGTCTTTCCCTCGTGTCTTCCGTTTATCCCAGTAGAGCCCGATGTGGGGTTCGACAGGGTCGCAAGCGAGTTTAGTCAGGAGGAAACTTATGTGGCGAAGAATCGTTATGACCGTGGTGTTTCTCGGATTCATCGGGGTTGCTCTTGTGAGTCACGCACAGAAAGTGTTGCCGGATACTGCTGTCTGCGCCTACACGTTTACGTCCGGCACTAACAACACGCACCTGAACTATTGCGTGACCGTAAACGGGAATATTTCCCAACTGACGACTCCTGCCGGCCACCAGAGCATCTTCGGTTCAGAAGGGTACGGCCTCTGCAACGAAAGCCCGGTTGCTTCCTACTGGGACTGGGCTGCCAACGGGAACAGCGGCAACTGGGGAAACCCCACCCTCGTGAACCAGACCGCAAAGAGCGTCAAGATCGTCCGCACGACTGCGGACGGTACGTGGACGCTAACCCAGACCATCACCCAGGACACGGTCACGCCCTCGATCAAGGTGGTGATGGCACTCAAGAACAACACGGCCGCGCCCCATGTCGTCTACCTGGTTCGCTATGCCGACGTCGATACCGACGGTGACCGAAACAACTTCAGCGCTACCACCGACAGTGCATTCGGATGGAATGCGAGTATTCCCTTTGGGGCGAACAACGGGTACGGCCTGGAACTGCGCAACGTTGGAAATCCGCAATTTGGGTATCTCCAGGGCTTTGCGCGCGACATCTCGTTCCCGCCGAATCCGTGCGACTTTGCCGGCGATTCCTCGGGAACGCCGCTAACGAACATCGACGGGTCGATTGTCCTCGCGTACGTGGACAACGTCGGTGCCAAGAAGACAAAGACCGCAACCGTGATCTACCGCGGGATGTAGGGGTGCTTCGATTGCCGCTTGCCGGGAGGGGATATGTCACGCCAAATCGCATTGATCGCTGTCGTGTTGGCTGCGGCGGCTACGCTGTCAGCGCAACAACAGGCTCAGACGAAGACGGAGAATCGGTCAAACGGTGCCTACGCCAGCAGCAGCTGCGCATTCACTTTCTCGTCGGGCGCCGGTGCCAGCTACTTGAAATTCTGCGTGACGGTCAACGGGAACATCACCCAGCTCGAAACGCCCGCTGGCCACGAACACATAGCCGCAGGATTCATCAACGAAGGCTACGGCATATGTAGCGAGACCCCTCCGACTGCCTACTGGGACTATGCCGATGATGGCGACAGCGGCAACTGGGGACCGACCAACCTCGTCAGGCAGACTGCTGCCAGTGTCAAGATGGCACGCACCACGAGCGACGGCGTCTGGACACTTACGCAAACGATCACCCAGGACAAGGCGACGCCGGCCGTCAAAATCATGATGGTACTGAAGAACAACACTGCGGCCGCCCGAGTCGCTTACCTCGTTCGCTATGCCGATGTGGATGCCGACACGATGACCCTCAATGATTTCGGCTCAACGGTCAATAGCGCGGCGGGGTGGGTAAACAGTTCGTATGCCGTCATCGGGTATGGCTTGATGCTGCAAAACGTTCGCACTTCACACTTCGGGTATGTCAACGGATTTGTGCAGAACACCTTTCACGGCCCGAATCCATGTGCTTTTGCTTTTAACGCTCCGTACACAGGCCTGCTTGGCGATGGCTCAGTCGTCCTGGCCTACGTTGATTCCATCGGCGCGGGCAAGACGAGAAGCGCAACCATGATCTACAAGGGAATGTGAGCCACTCTTCCCGATCGAGGACGTACCCGAGGAGGTTTTATGTTCCGCAACATCATTCGCCTGGCCTTGTTTCTCGTTGTATTCGGCAGCCGGCTTCCCATGCAAGCGCAACAGGCTTCCCCCGCGACCTCGACGTGCACATTTACGTTCGAGTCGGGCGCGGATAGCACCTTCCTGAAGTTTTGCGTCAGCACCAACGGAAACATGATCCAGGTCGAAGTTCCGGCGGGACACACCCACTTCCTGCTCAGCGCAGAGGGATATGGGCTTTGCAACGAGACCCCGGCTACAGCGTACTGGGACTATGCCGACAACGGTGAGAGTGGAAACTGGGGGGCGGCATCCGTCATCAGCCAGACAGCATCGAGCGTCAAGATTGCGCGTACGACCGGGGATGGCATTTGGACCCTCACACAAACGTTCACGCTCGACCCGAAGACGCCCGCTGTCAAAATCGTGATGGCGCTCAAGAACAACACGGCTACACCTCGGGTCGCCTATCTAGTCCGTTGGGGAGATATCGATCCCGACAGTGAAGTCCATGCCAGCTTCGGCGCGACCCGGAATGCCGCGGCTGCGTGGAAATTCTCCACCTGGGGATATGGGTTGATGATGCAAAACGCCCGTACTTCACAATTTGCGTTTACCAACGGATATGCGCGCCTCGGCGAGGACGGACCTAACCCATGTGATTTTGCCGCACAAGCGTCTGAGCACATCATCGCAGGTGGGCATGGATCCCTTGTGCTGGCCTACGTCGACACCGTGGCTGCAAAGAAAACAAGAACTGCCACGATGGTTTACCGCGGGATGTAACGATCTGGAGGTCGTTTATGAAGCATATTGCATGGATCTGCTTGCTATTGCTGGTTGTCGGCGCCTCGATACCAACGGCCATAAGCCAGCAAGGCGCGGCGGGTGCAAACAGCGTGGGAAGCATGGCTCCCTCGGGACCGGCGAGCTGTGCCTATCAATTCGTCGTGAACAACAAGAAACGCAACTATCTCGGCTATTGCCTAACCACGACCGGCACCATCGCGGTACTAGGGACCGCAGATGTCCACAACAATACCCACGCGATGCTCGCTCTGGGAGAAGGGTACGGGATCTGCACCGAGAGTCCGGCAACCGCGTACTGGGACTATGGCACCGACGGAAACAGCGGGAACTGGAAAGCTCCGGTACTGATGAGTCAAACCAAAACGGCCGTCGAGATTTCCCGTACAACCTCCGATGACGTCTGGACGCTGACGCAAACCATTACTCTGGATCTCAAGACGCCTGCGGCGAAGATATCCATGACACTCAGAAACAACACCGGTACGCGACTGGTTGCCTACTTGGTTCGCTACGGCAATTACGATCCCGACGATTCTGCCAACCTGAAGGTCGGCAACGTCGACGCCACGGCCCAAAGCGCCTTTGGATGGAAGTCGACGACCGGAGCGATTGACGGCGCCGGCCTGGCCCTTCAGAACGTGGACAAGCCGTTGTTCGGTTACTTCAACGGCTTTGCTCAGAATACTCCGCACGGTCCTAACCCATGTGCGTTTGCCTTTAACTCGCCCGGCGGACCGTTGCTCGGGATTGATGGCTCGCTCGTTCTGGCGTACGTGGATGCGTTTCAACCCGGCGAATCCAGGACTGCAACCATGATGTACAGGGGCATGTAGTCAGACGGAAAGCCAGAACGACCCTGACAGCGCGCGGCCTTTGCCAGTGCGTTTGACCTGATCCTTCGTTGCTAGTGCAGCTGATCTTCGGATTCATCTTGACCGCACTGTGGCCGGTCGCGTACAAACGCGAGCATTGTGCGAAGACCACCCATCATTTCATCCGCTGGCGAGGTCGTGACGTTTCTCGTCGGTGTTGCGTTGCTGGGCTCGGTCGCAATTGCCACACTCGCCCTGACCTCATGTTCCCGAGACCGCGACTGGCCGGTGTACGGCGGAGCACCGGGTGGCGGCCACTATTCATCTCTCACGCAGATCAATCGATCGAATATCGGGCAGCTGCGGGTCGCCTGGACGTTCGTCACGGGAGAAACCGGGGGACTACAAACCAGCCCGATTGTCGTTCGCGGCGTGCTCTTCGGTATCTCGCCGTCACAGAAAGTGTTTGCCCTTGATGCTGCCACCGGACAACTCGAGTGGAAATTTGACCCCGGGGTTGCCGGCACGCAGCCCGACCGCGGGCTGGCCTATTGGGAAAACGGCGAGGATCGTCGCATTGTCGTCGGCGTGATGAATTTCGTGTACGAACTGAATGCCGACACGGGACAGCCCGTTCCAGGCTTTGGCGATCACGGACGAATCGACTTGCGTGAGAAGCTGGGCCGCGATCCCGCGACGGCGTCGATTGCTGTCACCAGCCCTCCCGTGGTCTTCAAGGATCTGTTCATTGTTGGAGGGCGAGAGCCCGAGACCCTGCCTGCACCGCCAGGCGACGTCCGCGCTTACGAGGTTCGTACCGGCAAGTTGCGCTGGAGCTTTCACACGATCCCCCATCCCAGAGAATTTGGCTATGAAACCTGGCCCAAGGATGCATGGAAAACCAGCGGGTCCGCCAACAACTGGGCCGGCATGGCGCTTGATCCGAAGACTGGCGTCCTATACGTTCCGACCGGCTCGGCAGCGTTCGACTTCTATGGCGGAGATCGCGTCGGTGATGATCTCTTCGCTAATTGTCTGATTGCTTTGAACGCGGAAACCGGCGAGCGCATCTGGCATTTTCAGGGCGTTCGGCACGATATTTGGGATCGCGATTTTCCCGCGCCGCCCGTGCTGGTGACGGTTCAGCGCGACGGAAGAGACGTTGCGGCGGTGGCGCAGACCAGCAAGCAGGGGTTTGTCTATGTGTTCGATCGTACGGATGGCAGGCCGCTGTTTCCCATCGAGTACCATGCATATCCGAAGAGTGATGTGCCGGGCGAGGCTGCAGCCGCCGAGCAACCGCTCCCCTCAAGACCTGTGCCTTATGCTCGCCAGAACCTAACCGAAGACTTGCTGACGAATCGCACTCCGCAAGCTCACCAGTGGGCGCTCGCGAAGTTCCGCACGCTCCGAAGTGAAGGCCAATTCGTACCACTCGGTACAAGCCAGGAAACGGTGATCTTCCCCGGTTTTGACGGCGGCGCCGAGTGGGGCGGGCCCGCTTTCGATCCTGAAACCGGACTGCTCTATGTCAACTCCAACGACATCGCCTGGTACGCGCAGTTGGCGGAGAATACAGGGCGTCAGTCCGGCGGCCGCGGCATCTACCAGAACCAGTGTTCCATCTGTCATCGCGACGACATGGCTGGCTCGCCGCCCACGTTCCCATCGTTGAAGGGTGTTGGGAAGCGCTTTGGTCGCGACAGCATCGCCGCCGTGATTGAAAAGGGAAGGGGGCGGATGCCGGCGTTTCCAGGCCTATCGACCGCGCAGGTTGAAGCCTTGATGGACTACCTCACCAGAGGAGAAAGCAAGGAGGCCCCTTCGATTGATTCCACAGCTTCCTTGATGCGCTATCGCTTCCTGGGCTATACAAGATTTCTGGATCCAGACGGCTACCCCGCCGTCGCTCCGCCGTGGGGCACGCTGAATGCGATCAACTTGAATACAGGTGAGTATGCGTGGAAGATTCCGTTTGGTGAGTACCCTGAACTTGCCGCGCGTGGCATGAAGAACACCGGCACCGAGAACTACGGCGGACCAATCGTTACGGCGGGCGGTCTCTTGTTGATCGGCGCGACCAATTACGACAAGAAGTTCCGCGCCTTCGACAAATCCACGGGAGAGCTGTTGTGGGAAACGACGCTCCCTTTTGCCGGAAACGCCACTCCCATTACCTATGAAGCAGAGGGACGTCAGTACGTGGTGATCGCCGCGGGCGGCGGCAAGGATGCTCGATCAACATCAGGTGGCATGTATGTGGCCTTCGCCTTGCCCAAGTAACCGGCTACGCACGCACCAATTCAATAACGCACGTCGCCGGTGTTCTGAAAGCTGATTCCGGCCACTGGCGCTCCCGACGACAACACATCCCGAATCTTGCCGCGGTTCGGACCAGCACGGCCGATTGCGTCTGCCAGGGAGCGCAGCGCCTGCTCCACGGACGTATTGTCTGGCAACCGGAAGATCCAGGGAATATTCGTCGTAGTGAGAGCCCGGTCTGACGAGAGGGCAATCACCGGCACGAATGACTTCACCGCAATCTGTTCGGCCAGGTGACTCGAAGGACGATCCAGGGCGATCAGAGCCAGCACGTGACGATCATAGACGGCTTTCACGAGTTCATTGGAAGCCTTACCCCACGCGAGTTGTGACGGTATCGCCACCAACGAAAGCGGGCGCCCTTTGCTGTTGAACTCCTCCAGCAACCGCACGATCTCCGGTAACCGGACAATCTCATCCGCCTGCGGTCCGAAGACGCCGATCTCCACCGCGCTCGCGTGTGTGTCCGGCAAGACGGGACCTACGTACTGGACTCCGTCTTCGCCTACGCGGGCGTACTCCTTCTGCATCGTGATGCGGCGATACTCGATGGTGCCGTTGTGCACGCGGCCGAGGTACATGGGCGCGATGTTCTTACAGTTGGGGTCGAACACCATGTCGCCGGTCACACCTTTGTAGTCAGTCACGCCGGTCAGCGCATCGCGGATGCGGCCACGATTCAACCCCGCCCGGCAGATGGCATTGAGCAGGGCCTGCATGGCGTCGTACGCGAGCGAGGCGAAGTGATCCGGCTTTTCGTGGAAACGAGCCTCGTAGCGGGCGTTGAAGTCGAGCCAGCGGGGATCAGAACGTGTCGGGTCGTAAGGGTACAAAGCTTCGAAGCCTTCGGCGGCGGTGCCGGCGAGTTTGACGAGTTCGTCGCCGAGGGTGCGATGGCTGCCGAAGACGCGCTGCTTCATTCCGAGTTCCTGCATCTGCTGCAGGATCCCGGCGGTGGGCGCGATGTCGGTCCAGAGTACGATGGCATCCACTCGCGAATCCTGGATGACGCGCAGCTGATGGCGGAAGTCGGTATCGCCAGGACGGAATTTCTGTTCGATCACGACCGGATGCCCGAGGCGCCGCGAGGCGTCACGGAACTTGATCACTCCAAATCGTCCATAGCGATCATTCACGCGCAGAAGCGCCACGCGCTTTAGTCCGAGTTCAGTGTAGATATGGCGGGCCAAGGTATACCCCTGCACGCGGTCATCCTGCAGATCGGTGAAGTACCAGGGAATGATGGTCTCGGGAATTGTGGGATCGGTGGAGGCGCTGTTTACCAGCGGCGTTTCGGCCTTCAAAGTCAGACGAAGAGCGATGTGAGTGGACTCCGCGCTGATGGAGCCGAACATGGCCCAGACTTTGTCTTCGTAAATCATCCGCACGGCATCGTTCGAGGCCGAGCCCCAGATGGCGGAGTCTTTCGAGATTCCGGCACCAGCGGCAGTGTTGATTTGCCAGTTGTCGTAGTCGTTGTGGATGATGAGGCGGAAAGGCTTGCCACAGTACCCGCCGGCAGCATTGCCGTCGTCAATCGCCATCTGCGCGCCATTCAACATCCGCTTCCCTAAAGCCTGGTCGGGATGGTCGTAGAGCGGCGCCAGAAATCCGATGCGAACCTCGGAGAGATCCTTCAGGTCAGGATCGGGAATGTCGCGCGCGGCGCCGTTGTATTCGATGAGGTCCTGGTAGTACTCGTAGTAAGGAGTGGTGAACTTCGAGAACGGACGCAGGTCTTCGGGCGCCGCCGCGTACGGCTTCAAGGTTCGATTCGGAGGCTGTCCTGGAGGATGCGCCCCGCAGGAGCACGGTCCGGGCGTCTGGGCGGCGGCTGCCGACAGGAATGCGGCAACCATCAGAAACACAAGTACGCGGCGCATGGCGCTACTCCGTAGGCGATTCCCGGCGGAACATGGCAATCGCTTCGATTTCAATCAGCAGGTCGGGACGACAAAGGATGGCCTGTATGCCCGTGGAAGCCGGTAGGGGATCGAGCCCTTGCTCTTTGTAGAACGCCGCTCGCTCTTCATTGAACTCTTTGTAGTCGCGTTCGATGTCGCGCAGGTAGCACGTGGTGCGCACGATGTCGTGCCAGGTGGCGCCTTCAGACGCGAGCAGTCCGCTGATGTTGTCGAACGTGCGGCGTAGCTGCGCCCGCAGATCGCCGACATGCACGGTGTTGCCGGCTTCATCGATGCTGGCCGTGCCGGAGATCAGAAGGATGGTTAGTCCGTTGAGATCAATTCGCATGCCGCGCGAGAAGGCGCTGCCGTAGTCATAGGCTTCGTTCAATACTCGGCGGTTGGTGATGGCCCGCTTGGTGACCGGGCCGGTGGCGATTTCGGTGAGGATTTCTGCGACATTCATACGATGACTCCTTAGTGATACAGAATTGTGGGGCGGACACTCTTGCCCCCCACTGCCGAGTGAAGTGAGGCAGCCGTATTCCGCTGACGAATCCCGTGGCTCAGGCCTTCTGCAGTGGCGACCCAAAGGTCTTCACCCTGAAAATCCACGCCCAGGATGTAGTTGTGAGCCGGAGCGCTGTCGACGGGAATTCTGGTTTCCTTCTTGCCTTCGGTGTCGCGGACCAGCATCTCTGGCTTGTGAGTGTCGAGCGCGGGACGGTAGATGGCCCAATTCGTGCCGTCGAAGTACGCCAGACCTTTGTCCGTGGAGAACCATGCGCGATTGGCGTCAATACCTTTGATCTGGCTCAGGAAGTTACTGGGCAGGCCGCTGTCCTTGGTGAGGAAGTTATGCCAATAGCGGCCGTCGTAGCGGCTGGCGCCGAAGTAGGTGGCGACCCAGAGAATCTTGTCGACATAGCTGACCGAAGTGGTGATCTCGTGGATCAATCCCTGATCTTTCATGAGAACCATCTCGGTCTCGCCATCGGGATCGTTGTAGTCCTTCCAGCGTTCGGTGGCGACGTCGTATTCAAGCACGCCTCCGCCCCACACCGCGTAATAGACCTTGTCGTCGCCGGGACTGACGGCGTAGACCCAAATCTCAAACATGGGAGTGTTGCGCTCATTGAACAGGTCCCAGTGACCGGTACGAGTGTTCAGACGGCTGGCACCCGCGGCGGTCGCGGTCCAGACGAAGTCCCCGCGCACGCCGACTCCGTAGACGATGTCGTTGCTTAGTCCGGAGTTCAGCTGGGTGAAGGTGTCGATACGTCCGGCGGAGATGCGGCTGAGTCCGCCCATGGTGCCAGCCCACACATCGCCAGTGCGTTGGTCGACAGCCAGTGAAAGTACTGCTTGGTGGGCGAGACCGTCTTTGGGGCGGTAGACCTTCCACTTGCCGTTTTCGTATAGCCCGAGGCCGCTGTCCGTACCAGCCCAGATGCGGTCGCCGTCGACGAGAACGCAGAACACATGGTTGTTGGGCAGGCCATTGGCGGTGGTGAAGTTCTCCCAGCGGAAGCGCGGCATGTCCTGGGCCGCGGCAAACGAGATCGCGGTGAACACAGCGAGCGTCGCAAACCAGATTCTCGTCTTCATAGCGTTTTCAGGTACTCGATAAGATCGTTCAGTTCGTCTTTCTTGAGATCGTTGGTCACGCCGTGCTGATCTTTCGGGTTGTAGACGGTCCAGATTTCTTCGAGCGATCGTGCCGAACCGTCGTGCAGGTAGGGCGCGGAATCGGCAACGTTGGGAAGTTGCGGCACATCGATCAGTGGCGAGCGGTCGGTCGGTCTACCGGTGCCGACATCGAAGGAATGTTGGTTGGTGTACTTGGGCCCGCTGTGGCAATAGCCGCATTGGTTCGATTCAGGAATGGGCTTGCCGTCCCGGGACTTGGTCCGCTCGAAAATCGCCTTGCCGCGTTCCTGCGCCGGTGTGAGTTCGTCGTTGGGAAGCCGGTTGCGATTTGGGCGATAGGGCAGCGCGTAGACAAACGTTACGAGATCCGTCAGTTCCTGATCGTTGAAGCTCTGGGAGCGGTAGAAATACTTTTCTGTCCGAGGCCCGCACTCGGTGGGCATGTTGGGATTGCCGCCATTCCACTTGAACGGCTCCGTGCCGGCCAGATTTTCGAGCAGCCGGTTATCGACGATGTCTTTGCCGAAGCCATCGGGCTCCAGGTCCCACTGCAGGCCGTCGACCGTAGCGTCGATGTGGCAGTTGGAGCAGCCAAACGCTCCCTGAAACGCGAAGTTCGCATTGAAGAAGAGACGCTCGCCACGGCGAAGCGCGTTGACCGTTTTCGGTCCACCGAGGTCGATGGTCGAGACCACCTTATTGCTGCCGGTATCAATGACCGAGATGTTGTCGTCAAGCCGGTTGGCTACATAGAGCCGCCTGCCGTCGCGAGAGAGCAAAACGCCGCGCGGATTGCGCCCCACCGGAATTCTTGCGACAACGTAATCGGCGGATGCCGACAAGTCGTTCGCGAACGGTTGCGGACGTGATCGCACCGTACGAATCAGTTTCTGTACGTCAATCGCCGTGACGCTCTGAGAGTTGGCGGTGGTGACGAAGATCTTCGATTTGTCCGGTGTGATGGCAACGCCCCACGGCAGGGCGTAATACCGGTCGAGTTCATCAAGCGGGATCTGAACCGGTTCACCAACATCCGCGCCAAAGAGCGTGAGCGAATCACCGAAGACGGCGCCGTGCTCCACATGCGCGAGCGGGATCAGGTTCTTGGGGCGAAGCTGCGCAACGGCCGTCAGGCGGCCGTCTGCCGAAGATGCAAGGTGAAATACGCCCGCGACGTTCTGCAGGGCCTTGCGCTCAACCACGACCTGGCGCGCCGTGTCGATGACCGTGATTTCCGATTGCGGCGGCGTGCGGTGGGCGCCGGGATTCGGATAGATGTGGGTGCAATAGATCCATTTACCATCGGGCGATAGCGCCAGATAGCTTGCCCCGCGGCCGGCCAATAGGCGCTTGGTCTCCTGACCGGTCTTCAGATCGATGACGGAGATATCGTTGGTGAGGCGGTTGGCAACATATAAGGTCTGGCCAGGTTGGTCGGTGACAATCCCTGTGGGCTCGGCGCCCGTCGCCAGAGTCTGGACGACGTTCAGGGCGGCAACATCGATGACGGAGACGGTGTCGTTCCAGGAATTGGTGACGTATACAAAGCGGCCGTCGGGCGAGAGCACGATTCCACGTGGCTGGTGGCCGACGGGCACGCTGGCCACAACCTGCGCGGATTTCGTGTCGACGACCCGCACCTCATCGGTGCCTTCGCATACGACGAACATCCGCTGCCCATCGCGAGAAAGAGCCATTTCGAGCGGAGAGACATAGCGCTCTTGCGGCTGCGCTTCAACCTGCTTTGGAGCGGGCCTTGCTGCGACGACTGCAAGGATCAGGGCAACGATAGGAACTACCTTCGCGGCCAGCCCTAATCTTTGCGGGATGTTCCTTAACCGCCGCACCTTAGGGCTCCTCCACAGTGATCACGCGATCGACCGGCAGGTTTTCCAGTACCTGTTCCTTTCCGCTGGGCCAGTGAATGGTTAGTTTGTCGGCCTTGGTGGCGGTACCCAGGCCGAAATGAACGCGGCCGTCGTCTTGCGAGAGATAGCCGGAGCCGGCGACGCGCTGGGCGATCTGGGTGCGGCCGCCGGCGGTGAGCTCCAGGTGCGCGCCGATGCCGTCGCGATTGCTCTTCTTGCCTTTGAGGCTCACGGTGAGCCAGTGATTGTCGTTCGCACTGACGTTGTGCAGCAGCGTTCCCGGCGCGCCCAGATTGATAACGAAGGCGTCGATTTTGCCGTCATTGTCGTAGTCACCGAAACACGCCCCACGGGAAACTGTCTTCACGTCGAGCACCGGTCCGGCCTCGCGCGAAACATCGGTGAACTTGCCGCCACCCAGTCCGCGAAACAGCGACTGCTCTTGCGGCACCATGTGGACGAGCCCGCCGTGGAAAACCAGGATGTCGAGCCAGCCGTCGTTATCGAAGTCATAGACTCCCGAACCCCAGCTGGTGTATTGAGCCGTCGCCTGCGAGATGCCCGAACTCGGACCGAGATCTTCAAATCCGTTTTTGCCGGCGTTTCGCATCAGGCGGTTGTACTTGGAGTCGGTCACCCAGAGGTCAACCCGGCCGTCGCCATCGATATCCGCGAGCACCGGGCCCATGGCTGACGTGCTCTCGCCGTTCTGTCCGTAGGCGACACCCATATCGGCCGCGATCTCTTCGAACGTGGCGTCGTGCTTGTTGCGGAAGAAGAAATTCTCGGTTTTGTCATTGGCGACGTAGATGTCGGGGAAGCCGTCACCGTCAAAGTCTGCTGCCGTTACACCCATCGTCCGGCCTTTGAATGCGCCAATCCCGGATTTATCGGTCACGTCCGTGAACGTACCGTTGCAGTTGTTGTGATAAAGACGGTTCGTGTCGCCTTCGTAGTCGAGCGGCCCGGGATAATTATCGGCCGCGTAGAAGTTGCGGTAGGTCGGGTCGAACTTCACATAGCGTCCGACAAACAGATCGACGCAGCCGTCGCGGTCGTAGTCGAGCCAGGCGGAACTGATGGACCAGCCGTCCACGTTAATCCCGGCCTTTGCCGTTACGTCTTCAAACGTTCCGTTGCCCTTGTTGCGATAGAGGATCGCCCGCCCATATCCGGTGACGAAGAGGTCGACAAATCCGTCGTTATCGAAATCGGCGGCAATCGCGGCCATGCCGTAGATGTTGGCGGCCACTCCGGCGGCGTCAGTCACATCTGTGAAGGCGCCGTTGCCGTTGTTCCTGTAAAGATGGTTGTGAGGCGGCGCCGCGGGCGGCTGTTTTAGCGGATACGGATGAATGTTCCCCTCGAGCGGCTTCCCGCTGACGACGTAAAGATCGGGCAGGCCGTCGTTGTTGTAGTCGAACCAGACGCAGCCCGCGCCGGTGCTCTCCAGCAGCGATCCCAGCTTCTGCGAACCGAAGCTGTGCGTGAAATCAATTCCGGACTGCTTCGTGGCGTCCTGAAATCGAATCGTGCTCGGGGCACTCGCCGGCGGCGCTTGCGCAAGCAGGGAACTGGAGAGGACCAAAAGACCAAACGCGCGCCCGATCATCTCAGTGCCCTCCCACAGAAGTCGCGTTGTGCGCGCGAGTCATGTCCACCGGAGTCGTGGATTTTTGCAGAACCATGGGAACCGCATTTTCCGCCGCGGTCTCCGGCCCGGCGTGGCATCCGACACACACGCGCTGCTCGCCCTGTCGCATCCAGAACCACCCTGCTTCACGCTGCACCGTCTTACCGGAGGCATCGAGAAGTTCGATCTGCAGGGGTTGATCGCCGGGCACCTGAACGAAGAACGACCCGTCGGACTCGACCGGCGTCGCGCCGAGGAGCTGAACGTTGCCCTTGGCGTCCCTCGTGTAGAGCCGAACAGAGTGGATCGACTCCGCTGCGAACTTGTATTTCGAGGTGTACGCGTTCAGGCAAAGCAGGTTGCCGATCTGCCAGTCGTGCAGGCCGGATGGATGCCGGTTCGGCAACGGGTGTTCTGCGATCAAGACTGGCTGGACAACATTCGCGTCCGGCTCATGCAGCGCCGGTCGGAGAGTTTTTTTGCCGGGTGTCCACCACATCAACTGGAAGTCGCCATTGGCGCGAGGCCGCCATGGGAGCAGCCATTCGCCGGCGACCGTTTCAGCAGGATCGCCAGCGTAGTCACCGGCGGGGGCTTCTACGCGTACTTCCTTCGCCCGAGCAGATGTAAATCGTCGCAAACCGTGGTCACCGGTAAATACAATGTCGCCGGAACTGACTTGCCTTCCGCCGAATCTGGCTTTGCCGTGATCGCAGCGGTAAGATTCGACGCCGCTCCCGTCCGAATACACGGTATAGAGTTCGGGCGTTTCCGTATCTCCGTACGCCGACTCGAACAGTACGCGGCCATCCCGCAGCACGTCTGACGGCAGAGAACTCGCAGGTCCGTAGGTGAGTGGGAGCGGCTTGCCTCCAGCCAGATCGACGGTTTGAATCACAAACTGGCCATTTACTCTCTCGGCGTACACAACGCGATTTTCCGGGAGATAGAGCGGACGAATACAGTTGTCCGCGCAATGAGTCACGGGACGGGGATCGCCACCCTCGAGCGCCACTTCCCATATCTGCCAGGGCTCCAGTGGCGCACGCTTCCCGGCCAAGAGCACGTTCTTTCCATCAAACGAAAGCGCGGGATCGGCCGTGGCGGCAAAATCGGAAAGGAGAGAACGCCGGGCATGAGCATCGCGAATGAAGACCGTCGCTCCCAAAGGAAATCTGTCTTTGCCGTTCATCCAGGCGAGCGGTTCGTAGCGCTGGGCAGAGGTGTACAGAAATTCGGGCGCGCTCGAGGTGGACGGCATCGCGTGCTCTTTCGGCACCAGACCAATCCCGGCGAGCACCAGCACAGCGATGGCAATCTGCCGCACTAGTCGATCCCCCCGACTCGCAGAAGTTGTGGCCGAGGCCACCGGGTGTCTTCTCGAAGCGACAAATAAGGCCGGAGATCGTCCATCATGTTGCGGAATTCGCTGAAATCCAGGGACTGATTGCCATCGCTCAAGGCCTGCTCCGGGCAGGGATGCACTTCCACCAGCAACCCGTCCGCATCGACGACCGCCGCCGCCCTGGCCAGAGTCGGCACCAGGCAGCGCACGCCCGCGGCATGGCTGGGGTCGACGATCACCGGCAGGTGCGACACTGTCTTCAGCACCGGCACGGCCGCGATGTCCAGCGTATTGCGCGTGGCCGTCTCGAAGGTGCGAATTCCCCGTTCGCAGAGAATGATGTTGGGGTTTCCGTGTAGAGCGATGATTTGCGCCGACTGCAACAGCTCTGTCAGCGTTGCCGTCATGCCGCGTTTCAGGAGCACGGGCCGCCCGCAACGGCCCAGCGCTTGGAGCAGCGCATAGTTTTCCATGCTCCTGGTGCCGACCTGCAAGAGGTCGGCATACTCGGCGATGAGCGGGACATCCTCGGGCGACATTACCTCGGTGACGATCGCCAGACCCGTCGCTTCGCGAGCTCGGTTGAGGATCTTGAGCCCTTCGACTCCCAGACCCTGAAACGCATACGGGGAAGAGCGCGGCTTGTAGGCGCCGCCACGAAGGATGCAAGCGCCGGCTTCCGCCACCGCTTCAGCGGTTTCGAGCACCTGTTCCTCGGACTCCACCGCACAAGGGCCGGCCATGACGATGAAGTTGCCGCCGCCGATCTCGATATCCCCAACCTGCACGATACTGGCAGGCTGGTCTGCGGTTCGCGCGACGAGATCAAAACACGAGAATTGGCCGTTCCACTGGGAGACCCGGGTCACGCGCCCAGCCTAGAAGCGCGCAAACCGGCCAACAGTGACTAAGATCACAAGGGCCTGTGCTAACGGCCACGGAAAGATCACAAATCGGGTGGAGCCCACGATCATTTATGTGGGTCAATAATCAAAAGTAATTAGGTAGGCCGGTTTGGGCCCCAGCGATGTCGAGCCAACAGATATGAGGCTACGGAAATCCGGAGGATTCTCCAGAAGTTGGAAGACCGCGAACACGAGCGATGGGGTCGATTCTGACCTTCTCAGAGAGGCCACGTCATCGCGTCAAATCCTGGATTTGCACATGATACGGCGCAAGCAATTTGCCCGTGGCATGCTGGACGGCCGTCACCGCCAGTTGGTAAGCCACTTCTGCCTGGAGAACAGTCTCTTCTGCCTGCGCGACTTCGGTCTGGGCTTCGAGCACAAAAAAGACCTGTTCCGAGCCCAGTTCGTACTTCCGCTGTTCGGCTGTGAGGTTCTTTCGCGATAGATCCAGCGACTCCCGGCTCGCAGCCAGACTCAACTTCGCCTGTTCGAGCGTGTGGACGGCATTCGCCACTTCGAGCGTGATTTGCTCACGCAGTTGCCGCTCCCCGTACAAGTTGCGGCGCCGCGAAACCAGCGCGTTGCCCAGGTCAGCTTGAGCGGCACGATTCCTGATGGGGAAATTGAGATTCAAGGAGAAGCCATAGGTGGGATAACCGAAAGTGAAAGCCTGATTTAGGGAATCGCCGAGACCGCCAGGAATTCCAGGGGACCCTTCGCCGGGCGTCCCTGAGACCCCATTTCCCTGGTAACTTGCACTCAGCCGTAAGTCGGGCAGTAGATCATTGTGGGCGAGCCGGATACTGGTGTCGTCGTTCGCCAGCAGGTGCCGCTGCGCCTCGAGTTCCGGACGGCTGTCCAGAGCCTCTTTCAGCGCTGTCGCGGCATCAATGGTCAGTAGTTCTTCCTCTCGCGCCGGGGCTTCGGTGAGTTCCAGGTCGAGTGCCCGAAGAAACGGATCCACCGTGGCTCCCAGCGTGTATCGCAGTTCGTCTTCAGCCAGTTTCAGCTGATACTCGGATTGAATCGTCTGCACGCGACGTGACGCCAGCTGCGATTCCGAGCGGTAGATATCCAGGGGCGGCAGGGCGCCGAGTTCCAGCGCGCGCTTGTCTCGTTTATAGCTGGCGTCTGCGGCATCTTGCGACTTGCGTGCAACCTCGAGGTTGCCCCGCGCTTGCACGACTCCCCAGTATTGCGTAACCAGATTGAGGATTGCGTCGCTCACCTGCGCCTCGAAGGTTGACCGCGAGACGCTCAGATTCCGACGCGCGATCACCAACGGCGCCTGATTCGCAAACAGCCACCGGTTGCGCAGCAGGGGCTGGGTAATCTGAAAGTTCAGACCAGACGAAAATGAGGGATTGTAGAACGAATTCCTGTCGTTATCGGTCTGCCTGCTCGTATTGAACCCTACCAATATGTTTGTGCCGGTTTCAAATGTCTGGCTGTAGTTCACCAACGACGTTTGTGAAAGCGTACTCGGAACAAGCGCGCCTTGAAGGGTGGAGTTTGCCGGAAACGTGGACCGCTGAGCGGTGAATCCTGCTTGCAGAGAAGGATCGAACGGTGAATGCGCCCGTAACAGCGCGAATTTTGAGTCCTCAATATTCAATTCCCGCAGCCGCACGCCGCTGTTGTTCATCAGCATCGCGGTGACCGCGTCCTGCAAGGTGAGGCGCAGCTTCCCGTCCACGACGTGATCCTGCAGGTACTTCGGCCCCGGCAGCCTGTCCGACACCGCCTGCGGACTGCTCAAGCCATGAAACGTTTCGCGCTCGTGAACGTTCTGCGCAAGGCACAAAGGAACGAGCAGCACCGCCACCCACACCAGACGCATCCGCATTTTTCACGCTCCTGAATTTGCAGGTACGTTACAGAACTTGCCGCCAGAAAGGCTTACTCGTACCGGATCGCTTCCACCGGATCGAGACGCGCCGCCTTCATCGCCGGGTAGATCCCGAAGATCAGTCCGACAGAAATGGAAACCAGAAAGGCGAGCAGGATCGACGACGCCGTCACGATTGTGGACCATCCCGCAAACAGCGCGATCAGCCGCGACATGC